>Ga0207703_10000058_pt1 | contig 138087 bp, 111 predicted proteins | sample KBSSwiS12_FD_184304 | JGI IMG/M metagenome (GOLD analysis project Ga0207703, IMG submission 184304) | Switchgrass rhizosphere microbial communities from Kellogg Biological Station, Michigan, USA - KBS Switchgrass S1-2 (SPAdes) (version 2) | ecosystem: Host-associated > Plants > Roots >...
GGCCCTCGCGGCGGGTCATGACCAGCCCGGCGTCCGCAAGCACGGCGAGGTGCTGCGAGATCGCCTGCCGGGTCGAGGCGAGCCGGTATTTTGCGGCGAGTCGGGCGCAGATCTCGAACAGAGTCTGCCCGTCGCGCTCGACCAGCTCGTCGAGGATCCGCCTGCGGGTGGGATCCGCCAGCGCCCGGAACACCTCTGCCCCGGGGTCAGCCACCTCATCGTGATCGCCGCCGATGTCGCCCACCGCCGGCACTATAGGCAAGTGGAAACTTGCCTGTCAACAACCAGCGGCAACAGGCGCCAGTGCCTAACGCAAGGAACGACTAGGGAAATGACAGAACGGCGAGAAACGGCGCCGACACAGATCAGTGAGCAACCGGCCCATCTACGCCGCGATCGGCGTAACCGTCGAGGGCCGCAAGGACGTCCTGGGCCTGTGGGCCGGCACCGGCGGCGAGGGCGCCAAGTTCTGGCTGGCTGTGCTGACCGACCTGCGTAACCGGGGTGTCCAGGATGTGTGCTTCCTGGTCTCTGACGGGCTGAAAGGGCTGCCGGAGGTCGTCGAGAACGTGTGGCCGGCCGCGACCGTTCAGACGTGCATCATTCATTACGCCGACCTGTCCTTGTGATCGACACTCGCCTCGTTGGTTTCGACGAGTACGGTGCTGTGGGAAAAGATCCGTCACGGGCCTGTGTTACGGGCCCGCTTGAGCCGTATGCGGCAGGGTTCGCCGCGGAGCTGTCCCGGCTGGGGTATGCCAGCGGTCGGCATACGCCCAGATGCTGCTGATGGCGCACCTGAGCCGGTGGATGTTCGGTGAGGGGCTGGACGCGGACAGGCTGACGCCGGGGGCGGCCGGCCGGTTCCTGGCGCACCGCGGGGCGGTCGGCTACGCGCAGCTGTTGTCGCCGAAGGGGCTGGCGCCGCTGCTGGGATATCCGCGCCGGCTGGGCGTGGCGCCGGAGGCACCCGTCGCGGTCCCGGCTGGGCCGGCCGGACAGCTGCTGGAGCGCTATCGGCGCTACCTCGTGAGCGAGCGCGGGCTCGGGACCGCGACAGCGGCGGATTACGCGGCGTCCGAGCCAGCGGATCCGGCCCCGTCTTCTCATGACGCTGTCCTCGCTGTCCTCGCTGTCGTCCGGCCGCGGGCGGCGGGATCGGCATCGGTCGGTGGCTCGGGGTCCCGCCGGCTGGCCAGTGCACCGAAGCCGATGACGGTAGCGATGCTGTCCGCGACGCCGAGAGTGGGGATGTTGCCGATGTTGGCGATCGGGAACGCGAGCGCGGACAGCGCGATCAGGGTCACGGTCCACCGCGGCGCGGCTCCTCGCAGCGCGATCGCGCACATCAGGAGCATCAGCGGGAAGCCCAGCCCGAGCGGTTTGATCAGGACGGCCACGCCGTCCCGGTCGACGAGGGAGACGTCTCCGAGGGCGACGTGGATCGCGTCGAAGCCGTAGGCGACGTTGCCGGCGATCCCGATCGAGCCCACGACCAGCAGCGCGGCCGTGAACGTGCCGGACGTCCAGGTCGCGACCCGGATCAGGACGAGCGTGTAGGCGAGGGCGCCGAGCACGTGGAAGACGCCGCCCGCGGCATCGGACTCCCAGCCACGCAGGGCGTAGAGGATGCTTGAGACCAGGTAGAGGACGGGTGCGACGACGAGGGACGCGGTCAGCAGCCGGTCGGCGGGTGAGCCGGGGTCGGCGTTCACGGAAGCTCCAGGTGGGTCGGATCCGATCGGACCCCACCACGGTCCCGGCACGGCCGCGCCAGCACATCCGAGCAGACCCGCCGTGATGGCAAGGGTTGTCCCTGTACCGCCTGGTGGGTGCCCTGGCGCACCATGTCGCTGTGCCTCGGATCCCGCCACGCGTGTCAGGACCGGTGTGCGGCGCCGCCGTCACGGCGCTGGTGGCGGGCGGGTTCGCCCTCGGGTTCCGGCTTGATGATCTGCACAACGGCCTGCTCGCCGTCGCCTTCACCGCCGTCGGGCTCTACGTGGTGTGGCAGCGGCCGGCCAACCGTGAGGCCTGGCTGTTCGTCGCCACCGGGGTGGCGCAGGCAGCGATGTTCGCGGCCCGCCAGTACGGCCTGCACCGCCCCGCGTTGCCCGCCTCCTCCTGGATCGGCTGGCTCGGGGTGTGGCCGCTCCCGCTGGTGTTCGTGCTTATCGCGGTCACCCTGATGAGCTTCCCGACCGGACGCCTGCCGTCGCGGCGCTGGCGAGCGGTTGTCGGGGCGCTGGCGGTGCTGGGGGTGGCGCTCGCGGCGATGTCGGCACTGTGGCCGGTCGAGTACGACCGGGTCCCGCTGGCCGCGCCGCACCCGCTTCACCTGCCGGGCGCCACGGCGGCGACCGCCATCCACCCCATCGCGATGGGGGTCGGCTACCCGGTTTTTCAGCTCATCTGGGTAATGTGCGCGATCTGGCGGCTGGTACGCGCCGAGGGCGACGAGTCCCGGCAGCTGCGCTGGTTCGTCTGCGCGGTGGCGGCGACGGGGGCGGTCATGGCCGTGGGGCTGATCGGGTGGGGCACACCCGTGCCCGGACTGCTGGCCGCGCCACTGGTGCCGGTGGCCGCGGGGGCAGCCATCCTGAAGTACCGCCTTTACGACATCGACCCGTTGATCAACGCGACGCTCGTCTGGGGCGCGATGGCGGCGGTGGTCACCCTCGGGTACGCCGTCATCGTGGTCGCCGTCGGCAGCCTGATCGGCGGTTCGGGCACGCTGCTCGCACTCCTGGCCACCGCCTTGGTGGCCGTGGCGTTCGAGCCACTTCGCCGCCGCGCCCAGCGGGTGGCCGACCGGATCGTCTACGGCCGCCGCGCCACCCCGTACGAGACCCTGTCACGGCTGTCCGCCCAGCTGACCGGCCCGTCGAGCGGACTGCTCGACGGGCTGTGCGCCACGGTCGCCGACGGCACCGGTGCGCGGCAGGTCGTGCTGTGGAAAGGACCCGCCGACGAGCTGCACGCGGTGTCGGCGTGGCCGGCGGCGCGTCCGGGCGAGGTTAGGACGCTCGACGAGCTGACGCTCGGCGGGCGCGCGGTGCCGGTCACCCACGGTGGCCGGACTGTTGGCGCGCTCGCCGTGACGACGGGGGCGCGTGGTTCGTTGACCTCCCAGGAACGCGGTCTGCTCGCCGACGTGGCCGCCCAGGCGGGTCTGGTCCTGGAACTGCGCGCGAGCGCCCAGCGCCTGGTCGCCGCGGGCGACGAGGCCCGACGCCGGCTGGAACGCGACCTCCACGACGGGGCCCAGCAGCGGCTGGTCACCGTCGCGATGGAGCTGGGCGCACTCGCCAAGGCAGCCAACGGCGCCACCGCGTTCGCCGACCGAGCCGAGGCGGCCCGCCAACAGTTGCTCCAGGCCACCGCTGAGCTGCGCGAGACCGCCCGCGGGCTGCACCCGGCGGTGCTCACCCAGGACGGGTTGGAGGCCGCGCTCGGCTACCTTGCCGACCGGTCCGCCGTTCCGGTACGACTCCACATCGCCGTGGACCGCCGGCTGGCACCTGCCGTGGAGGCGACGGCGTACTTCGTCGTCAGCGAGGGCCTCACCAACGCGGCCAAGCACGCGGGCGCCCGAATCACCACCGTCACCGCGGAGCTGACCCCGCGGGGGCTTCTCCTGGAGGTCGGCGACGACGGCGCGGGCGGCGCGCAGGCCCGTCCCGGATCCGGCCTGGAAGGGCTCACCGACCGCCTCGCCGCCCTCGACGCCCGGCTGATCGTCGACAGCGGACCCGGCGGAACACAGCTACGGACGGTGATCCCGTGCGGGTGATGCTGGCCGACGACGCCGTCCTGTTCCGAGAAGGACTGGCCCGCATCCTGACCGAGATGGGCTTCGACGTCACCGGCCAGTACGCCGACGGAGACACCCTGGTCGCCAACGTGCGCGACAACCCACCCGACGTCGCGGTGCTGGACCTGCGCATGCCACCGGGCTTCGCCGACGAGGGCATCGCGGCGGCGCGGGCCATCCGGGCCGCCGCGCCATCGGTCGGGCTGATGCTGCTGTCCCAGTACGTGGAAGTGCACCACGCCCTTCGACTGATGACCGAGTTCGACGGCGGGGTCGGCTACCTGCTCAAGGACCGCGTCTCCGACCTGAACGTCCTCGGCGCCGAGCTACGCAACGTCGCCATCGGAGGCACCGTGATCGACCCCGACCTGGTGGTCCGGCTCGTCACCCGCCGACGCGAGGACGACCCGCTGGGCAGGCTCACCGACCGGGAACGGGCGGTACTGGCCCTGATGGCCCGGGGGCACTCCAACACCGCCATCGCCACCGACCTCTACCTCGCGGTCAAGACCGTCGAGGCACACGTGACCTCCATCTTCACAAAACTCGACCTCGCACCAGGCGACCGCGAACACCGACGCGTACTCGCGGTCCTGCGCTTCCTACGCGCATAGGGCACCGCCGAGGTTCTGAGCGCGCCTCGCCCGAACCCGGCCGAGAAGCAGCGGGAAGCTGCTCAGCGCCTCATCTCGTACCTGGTCAGGACCACGCCACCGGGAAACGTCCGCGTCTCCACCAGGTTCAGGTTCACCCAGCGGTCCAGCGCGGTGAAGAACGGCGTGCCGCCGCCTACCAGGACCGGATGGGCGACGATCAGGTACTCGTCGATCAGCCCGGCGCGCATGGCCGCCCCGGCGAGCGTGGCGCCACCGATGGTCATCGGGCCGCCGTCCTCGGCCTTAAGCCGGGTGATCTCGGCGATCGCGTCGCCGGTGACCAAACGGGTGTTCCAGTCGACCTTGTCGATCGTCGAGGAGAACACCACCTTCGGCGTGTCCCGCCAGTTCCGCGCGAACTCGATCTCCGCCGGGGTGGCGCCCGGCTGCTGGTCGCCGGTCGGCCAGTAGGCGCTCATCGTCTCCCACAGCTTGCGCCCGTACAGCGACAGGCCGCTCGCCCGCTCGTGGTCGAGCCACCACTGGAACAGCTCGGGGCTCGGCACTCCGCTCCAGCCGATGTCCTCGCCGACCGCGGCGATGTAGCCGTCCACAGTCAGGTTCATGCCGTAGATCAGTTTCCGCATGGCCCAGCCTTCCGTCCGTGGGGTCCGGTGTAACGGCCAGCGGCGCGAGGCCGCCGGCGAGCGCGATGACGGCCGTCGTGGCGCGGCTATTGATGGACGTGTGCGCGCTGCCCCTCACGGTCGAAGATCATGATGAGTTCGGCTGGTTCGTGCAGGGCACTGAACGAGTGCGGGGTCATGGTCGAGAACTCGACTGCCTCGCCGGTGTTGACGTCGATCTCCCGGTCGCCGAGCCACAGGCGCACCCGGCCTTCGAGCACCACGAACCAGTCGTGGCCCGGGTGGACCCGTTGAACCGGCCGGCTCGCCGAGGGCTCGAGGCGGATCTTGACCGCGATCGTGCGCCCGTTGGGACGGCTCAGGGGCCAGGTCGTGCGCATGCCGGAACTGTGCGGTACCGGGCGGATGACCACGTCCTCGTTGTCGGGGAGCTCGAAGAGCACGTCGAGGCTGACCTGGAGCGCGTTTGCCAGGGGCACCAGAACGTCGAGGCCGAGCGTCCTGCGGCCGGTCTCGATCCGGCTGATGGTGGACGGGCTGAGGTTGGTGCGCTCAGCCAGTTCGTCCAGGGAGTAGCCCAGGGTGGTGCGCAGGCTGCGCAGGCGCGAGCGGGCCAGCTCCTCGACGTCGGACACGCTCCGCATGCGTCCATCCTCGCCCGCTCTTGCGGTTTCCGCAAGAGACCTTTCAGGATGCGACGGTCGTGCATACCGTCGAGGGCATGGCACACCACAGCGCGCACCCCACCGTCGAGCGGCACTGCGACGTCGCGGTGCTCGGCGGATCGGCGGCCGGGCTCGCCGCCGCCCTCCAGCTCGCCCGGCAACGAAGGTCGGTCATCGTGGTCGATGACGGCACGCCTCGCAACGCTCCCGCCGCGCACATGCACGGCTATCTCGGCCGCGAGGGCGCACCGCCCGCGGAGCTGGTGGCGATCGGGCGCGAGGAGGTACGCGGACACGGCGGGGAGGTTCTGCTCGGCCGGGCACTGGCCGTCCGTCGCCGCGAGGACGGCTGGTTCCGGGTGGAGCTCACGGGCGGCCACGCCCTGATCGCCCGTCGCGTGCTCGCCGCCACCGGGCTCGCCGACGAGCTGCCTGCCATCGACGGCGTGGCCGAGCAGTGGGGGCGCACGGTGCTCCACTGCCCGTTCTGTCATGGCTTCGAGGTCCGCGACCAGCGGCTGGTGCAGATTGTCACCCATCGCATGGGGCTGCATCCGACGGCGCTGTTTCGGCACCTGACCGACGAGCTCACCGTCGTGCTGCACGAGGCAGCGGACGTCTATGACACCGACGTGGAAACCCTGCGCAAGGCCGGCGTGCCCGTCGTCCGCGACACGGTCCGGCGAGTGGTGACCACGGCCGCCGGCCCACTGGTCGGCGTTGAGCTGGCCGGCGGGGCCATGCTCGCGGCCGACGCCGTGGTCGTGGGCCCCCGTTTCCACGCCCGGGCCGAGGTGCTCGCCAGCGTCGGCGTCACCACCACACCCCATCCGACCGGCCTCGGGGACGCGGTCGAGGTCGACCAGACCGGCCGAACCGCGGTGCCCGGGATCTTCGCCGCCGGGAACCTGACCGACCCGAGCATGCAGGTCCTGCAGGCCGCCGCACACGGCAGCCGGGTCGGAGCCATGATCGCCTTCGATCTCGCCGACGACGACCTCAGCGCTGGCGCCCGGACGTCCGGCGCACAGGCCGACTGGGACCATCGCTACGGCGGCGGCGAACCGATCTGGAGCCGCAACCCCAACGGCACCCTCGTGCAAGAGGCCGGCGCGCTGGCTCCCGGTCGAGCGCTCGACGTCGGCGCCGGCGAGGGCGCCGACGCGCTCTGGCTGGCCGAGCAGGGCTGGGAGGTCACCGCCTGCGACATCTCCGGCAACGCCCTCGCCCGCGTCGCCGCCGAGGCAGACCGCCGCGGCCTTGTCATCCGTTGCCTGCACGGTGACGCGAGCGACCCCGACGCCTTCGGCACGGACACCTACGACCTTGTCTCGTTGCAGTACGGCTCCTTCCACCGCACCCCCGACCAGCGCGGCCTGCGCAACCTGCTCGGCGTCGTCGCCCCGGGCGGCACACTCCTCGTCGTCGGCCACGACCTCACCCCCCTGCGCGATCCCGTCGACGTGAGCACACAGACCCGCATCTTCGACCCCGACGCCTACGTGGGCGTCGACGAGATCGCCGCCGCCCTCGACGACACCGCGTGGCAGATCGACGTCCACGAGACCCGACCCCGCCCCCCGGGCGCGGCCAGCACCCACCACGTCGACGACGTCGTCCTACGAGCGACAAAGCTGGCAGGATTCGGGCGGCACCGGGACTGAGGCGCTAAGACGTGCCGGGCGGAGCAGGCGGAGCGGGGGATGGTCGCGGCGGGCTCGGCGGCCTCATGGCCAGCACGGCCTCGATGTCGGGCAGCCAGAACGCCACTTCGAGTGTCTTGAGGGCGGCCCACCGGGACAACTCGTTCCCGGCCCGCGTCGCGCCGGCGAAACCCGCGGCGAAGGCACCGACGCAGAACGCCGCGAAACCGCGTTCGTGACCCCTGACCAGCTGGACGGCGGCGACACCCGCCGACAGGAGGAAGGCAAGCCCGGCGTTGCGCAGTGCTATTCCGCTGGCTCTCAGCCGGCTGATCTCCACCGCCAGGTCCGGAGCCTTGACCTCGATGGCCGCGAAGACGACCGCCGGGTCGGCCTGGACGAACGCCAGCGACTGGGCCCGAGGAAAGCGGTCGAGAAACTCCCGGCGCGCGCCGCGCCCGGTGCCCAGCCACCGCGGCAGCCAGCGCCCCAGGAACCGGCGGGGGGCATAGGTCAGATGACCGAGCAGGTAGCTGGCGATGATCCCGCCCGCTATCAGCACGGTGGAGTTGAGGTCGCCGACCTGCTTCAGGTCGATCCACGACGCCTGGTCCAGGACATACAGCAGTAGCGCGAGGTAGAGCGAGCCGGGAACAGAGTAGGCGAAGATGTCGAAGACACCGAGGCTGAGATTCATGCTCTCCTCTGTCCGGTCGGTCGCGGCCCACCCGGCCCGCCGGCACCGACAACTGTCCACGCCGCCGCCGGACCGACGAGAGACGGACCAGGAACGTCACCATGATTCTCCCGAAGGCAGGAGGAGGGGCGTCGCCAGCAGGAATACGCCAGCCGCGGCCAGGGCCCAGCGGGGACTGGTGGCCGTGGCGAGAACTCCCCACAGCGCGATGAGCACCGCTCTGGTCGCGGTGTTGCTTACCGACCAGGCGGCCAGGACGCGGGAGACGCGGTCGCCCTCGACCGCCTGGAGCCGGTAGGTGGCGCTCAGCGGCCCGAAAACGGCACAGCAGATGATGAGCGCCAGCTCGACGGCCATCACGATGGCCAGGCCGGCCAGGCCGGGCCGGGCCAGGACAAGTCCGAGAGGCCACAGGCAGCGCAGCGGACCGACCACGCGCATGACGGCGTCGCTGCCGTAACGGGCGGCCAGCGGGCGGGCCAACCGGGAGCCGATCAGGCCCCCGACGCAGGGCAGGGCGAACGCCAGTCCGTACTGCCAGGGACGGAAGCCGAGCTGGCCGAGCATGAGCACGGCCAGCGGCGCCTCGCCCGCCATGATCAAGCCGCTGACCGCCATCGAGTTGAAGAACAGCCGACGCAACCGCCGGTGGCGCAGGATGTAGCGCCAGCCCTCGGCCAGACCGTCCAGGGTCGGTCGCGATGAAGCCGGTCCCGCCGGAGCAAGCCGCGAGGGAGCCAGACCTGATCGGGCGCTGGTGGGGGACGGCTCACCGCCGCCGATCGAGCTGATGCCCAGCGCGGAGAGCAGGTAGCTGACGGCGTCGACGGCGATGGTCACGACCGGGCCGAACAGCCCGATCGCGGCTCCGCCGAGGGTGGGACCCACGACGCTGGCCGACCATGTGGTGGACTCGAACCGGGCGCTGGCCGTCAGGAGGTCGGCCGGTCCGACGAGGGCCTTCAGGAACGCGCCGCTGGCGGCCGCGAAGGCGATATTGGCCGCCGACAGCACGATCGAGACGCCGATCAGCTGGGCGATGCTCAGCACTCCGAGCGCGTATGCGACCGGGATCGACGCCTGGGCCCCGAACCGGACCAGGTCCATCGTGATCATAACTGCCCGCTTGGCCCGGAACTCGACCCACGGGCCGATCGGCACGGCCGTCAGCGCCCCGATCGCCAGCCCGGCGGCCGACATCGCGGCCACCCCCGCCGCGCTGGCGTGCAGCACCCGGACCGCGATGTACGAGAATGCCCCGAACCCCAGCCATGTCCCGTACGCGCTGACCGCGTACGCGGCCCACAAGGCGCCGAAGCGCCGGCCAAGCCCTCCGAACAACCGCATCCAAACCTCTCCCGCCGGTGCCCTTTTGGACAACAGCACGTTGTCCATAACGGCCCAGCCAACCGGGAGAAATCGCGGCAACCAAACAACCGGCACGCGAACCCGAACAACCAGCGGTTGTAGGAGTACGTTTCAACGGTGGACCTGGATGCCGTACGCACGTTCGTGGCCGTGGCCAGGGCCGGCCAGTTCCAGGCCGCCGCCGACGAGCTGGCCGTCACCCAGCAGGCCGTCTCGAAACGGATCGCCGCGCTAGAGCGCGCTCTCGGCGCGCGCCTGCTCGTGCGCACCCCGTTGGGCGCCCGGCTCAGCGTCGACGGCCAGGCCTTCCTGCCACACGCCCGCGAACTGCTGCGTGCCGAGGACCGCGCCTTCGCCTCGGTGGCGCCGACCCGCCGGGCGCTGCGCGTGGACGTGCTCAACCGCCGCATCGCTCCCGCCGTCCTGCTCCAGGCCTTCCACCAGCGGCATCCCGAGATCGATCTCGATGTCGTGACCCTCCCGGTACTTACCGACGGCGATGACGTCCTGGCCGCGCTGGCCGACGGAACCGTCGACCTGACCTTCCGCGCGCTCGCGTCCACCGCCGGCCAGGCTCCGGCCGGGCTTCGGGCCGGAAAAGTCCTGTACGACCGCCACGAGCTGTTGGTCGGCCCGCGCCACCCACTCGCCGGCCGCCGGCGACTCACCCCGGCCGAGCTGGTCGACCACCCCATCTGGATGTTCCCCATGCCGCCCGACAGCGAGCCCGGCGCCTACTACAGCGAGCTGGCCGCCGCCTTCGGGCTGACGATTGACTCCGTCGCCCCGAACTTCGGCAACGAGGCGCTCCTCGACGAGCTGGCCGACTCTCCTCGGCTGGCCACCATGGTCGGTCGAGGAAGCCGCTACCTGTGGCCGGCGAGCTACGACCTGCGACGGATCCCGATCGAGGCACCCGCTCCGCTGTTCCCGATCTTCCCGCTGTGGTCGAGCCAGAACTCGCACGCCGCGCTCCCGCTCGTGCTCGACTACCTGGACAGCCAGCACCAGGACGACCAGGCCGACGACGTCTGGCTGCCTTCGTGGGCCGGCTCCTGACCGACCGTGGCACCGATCGTTGGCCCAGTTCAGGTGATGCTCGGGGCCCGGCGCTCGACGAGGACGACGTCGCGCCAGGCGCCGTGGTGGCGCCCGACGCGTTCGCGGACGCCGATCGTCCGGAAACCGGACCGCTGGTGGAGGGCCAGGCTGGCCTGGTTCTCCGGGAAGATCCCGGCCTGAATGGTCCAGATGCCGGCCGCTTCGGTCGAAGCGATCAGCGCTTGGAGCAGGAGCGCGCCGACGCCGGCCCGGCGGGTGTCGGGACGGACGTAGACGGAGTGCTCCACGACGCCCACATACACGCGGCGCTCCGAGACCGCCGACGCCGCGATCCAGCCGAGCACCCGGCCGGCCGCGTCGAGCGCGACGTGCCGGTGAGCGGGGAGATGGACCTTGGTGAACGCGGACCAGGTCGGCGCGGTGGTCTCGAAGGTCGCCTGGCCGCCGTCGATGCCGGCCTGGTAGATCGCCAGGACGTCCGCCGCGTGCCGCGGCTGCATCCGAGCGATGGAGACAGCATCGACAGTCATCAGTCGACCCACTGGCCCTGGGTGAAGGCGACGACGAACGCGGCCATGACCGGGGCGCTCAGCCAGATGTAGGCGCCGCGCAGCCAGGGGACGCGCGCGGCGCCCCGGCCCAGGGCCAGGTAGAGCGGGAATGCGACCAGGATCGTCCGGATACCGGAGGCGTAGAAGTTCGAGCTGCTCATCAGCAGCGTGGCCGCGCCGAGGAACGTCGCCTCGCCCCACCGGGCCGACCGCAGCAGGACGATCGTCAGCATTACGCCGACGACGACCGCGCCGAGCTCGCCGCGCCAGAACCAGGCCCAGGCCGAGGACTGTGGATGGTGGAAGGCGACGTCCCAGGTCTGCCGCCAGCCGACCCAGGGCCAGTCGATCCAGCGGTGCCAGCCCTCCTTCATGGCCAGCGTGTAGGAGTTCCACCGGCCGGTCTTGCCGTGCAGATAGGCCAGGAAGCCCAGCACCGGCAGGACGGGCAGGCCGAGGGCCAGACCGTCGGTGGCGATCAGGCGCTCGCCGGCCCGGCGGCGTTCGACGACGTACTGCACGGCGAGGCCGATCGCCAGCGGGATGCCGGTCACCCGCGTCCCGGCCGCGCCGGCGGCGAGCAGGCCGGCCAGCCACCACCGGTGCCGGGTCGCGGCCAGCCACGCCGTGGAGGCGAAGGCCAGGAACAGCGCCTCCGAGTAGCCGGCGAACAGGAACACCGCGTACGGGAAGAGGATCAGAGTCAGGACGCTGACCTGGGCCTTCTCGGGCCCGACGTCGTCGGCCGACAGGCGCCACAGCGCGGCCGCCGCCACCGCGCCGGCGATGAAGCTGACCAGGATGCCGGAGATGATCCAGTCCCGGGCCACCAGGTGCACGAGATGGATGGCCAGCGGCATCCCGGGGAAGTCGACGTCGGTCTTATCCGCGTACTGGGGTGAGTGATAGCCCCAGCGGGCGACCTTGGTGAACAGGCCGACGTCCCAGCGGTTCCACAGGTCGCGGAAGCCGGGCACCTGGGACGGCGCGGCGCCGGAGAGGACGCCGGCGGTCACCGAAGCCAGCAGCGCGACGGCGACCCGGCTGGCCAACCAGGTCGGCAGGGTGGCCCGGACGGCGGTCGGGACCCACGTCGGCCAGGTCAGACGCTCCGCGAGGCCGGAGAGCCCGGCCAGGCCAGATCGGGCAGCGGGACCGGAGCCCTGCCCCAGACCAGAGCCCCGCCCCAGACCGGAACGCGCCGGGCCACGGCGCTCCGCGCCGCCGGCAGCTTCGTCACCGTCGGCGGGGGCGGCCGACGGATCGGCCCAGGTCAACGGGCGACCACCGGCACGGCGCCGCCGCGTTGCGGCGCGAGCAGACCAGGCTCAGGTCCGGTCTCGTCGAGGACACCACCAGCCGGGTCGTCGAGGCCCCAGCGGCGCACGACGTCCAGCTCGGGCCGGTAGATCTCCCGAATGACCAGCCCGGCGAACACGACCAGCACCGCGTCCCGCAGCGTCACCGCGCCGACGAACCAGCCCCGGTCGATCCCGCGCAGGCCGTTCTGGTCGTTGAAGATGAAGTGCATGAAGCGGGTGAACAGCACCAGCGCCTCACTCGCCTGCCACACCAGGAACATGCCCCAGCGCGGTCGGGCCAGGGCGGCCAGCGGGACCAGCCACAGGACGTACTGCGGCGAGTAGACCTTGTTGGTCACCAGGAACGCCGCGATGCTGATGAACAGCAGCTGCGGCAGTCGCGGCCGCCGGGGCGCCCGCAGGGCGATCACGATCACTCCGAGCAGCAGCGCCGCGAGCACGACGAAGGTCACCGCGTTGAGCGTCCCCACCGGCAGGCCGTGCTCGCGGATGGAGGTGAGGCCAGCCGGCGTCACCACCGCGACCAACAGCGCGACCACCGCGATCGCGCCGAACAGGTAGGCCCCCCAGGTGGGACGGCGCGGACCGACCAGCCACGGCGGCCGGCGTTCGTCCGGCAGCAGCAACACGTACCCGGCCGCGGCGACCGCCGCGACCAGGATGAGTAAGACGATGATGTGGGTGGGCCCGAAGGCCCGGGTCGACCGGTCGCCGGCCAGCCAGGTCAGCCCGAAGGCCAGCGAGTCCCAGTCCGCCGGCCGCTGGGAGTTCAGGTGGAAGAAGCGCAGCGCGCCGTTCGCCGCGGTGGTGGCGCTCCCGCCGCCGAACAACGAGCCGGCCAGGCGGTGGCCGGAGAACACCGACGACAGGATGCCTGATCCGGTTCGTTGGGTCCCGGTGAAGTAGCCCGCTACCAGCCAGACCGGGATCCACGTGGCCAGAGCGGTCACCACCGTCGCGACCAGCGTCTGGACGAACTCACGGACGCGGCCGGCCCGCAGGCACAGCGCGCCCAGCGGTATCAGGAACAGCGCGGGGTAGAACTTGGTCGCCACGCCGAAGCCGAACAGGATGCCGGCCAGCCGGGGCGCGCGCCGCGACCAGGCGAGCAACCCGCCGGCGGCGAAAGCCACCGCGAGAATGTCCCAGTTGGTCAGCAGATGCAGGACCATCGACGGCGCCAGCGCGACCAGCGCCGCGTCCCAGAGCCGGGTGGCGCCGGCCGTAAGCGCCGTGCAGAGGACCGACACCACCGCCGCCACCAGGAAGAGCAGCGCGGTCACGTCGTAGAAGGCGGCGGCCCGGCCGTCCATCGTGTAGCCGACGACGGTCCTCGCCCCGTTGGACGTGCCATAGACCGGCCGCGACGGCGAGCCCAGCGAGGCGAACGAGGAGGCGAACTCCATCGCCCCGCCGATGATCGGTGGGTACTCCGTCGGGTAGTCGATGTAGGGCAGCTTCCCGGTTGACAGGCCCTCCTGGCCGTAGAGCGCGACCACGTCGGAGTAGCACATCCGCGTGTACTGGTACTCCTTGGTCCAGTTCCGGGTGTCGCGGCAGGTCGCCTTCTGGGCGTAGCCCAACGCGCAGACGACCACGGTCATCAGCAGGAGGATCCGCAGCGGCGTCCACCACGACTGACCCAGCCGGGCATGCCGGCCGGGGGGGCCGCCGACGAGTTCGCTGGCGCCGCGCGGGACCGCGTCCTCCAGCGCCGGGCAGACCCGACCCTCGATCACGGGAGTCGCGGATGTCCTGGCCACCTGGCCATTGTCACCCGCCGGCCCGGATATCCAAGCCCGGGGTGCGCTCAGACCGCCCATGGTGCCCTGAGCCAATCCCTTGACAGCGCCGGCGACGTGCTTCCCTACCCGACTCCGCAGAGAATGCCACAATTGTTGGAATTGTTACCATTACCGTTATTTCGGCGGTTGTCGCCACCACCGCTACCACCACCACCGCCGCCACCGCTGGTGCCACCCTGGCCGCCGGTGCCCTGACCGCCCGGCTGCTGGCTGGGCTGGGCGTTCGGCTGCAGGATGTCCCCGCCGAGCGGGCCGCCCCCGGACGACGACGAGGACGGCAGGCCGATCGAGATGCCCGGCGACGGTGTGGCCGGCGTCGGGGACGGCGACGGCGACTGGTTGGTCACGGTCCCGTTGAAGACCGGCGGCGCGAACTGCATCTTGGGCTGGCCGGCCAGGGCCGCGTCCATGAACGTCTTCCAGATCTTGGCCGGGTAGGTGCCGCCGTAGACGCCGGACGAGGCGCCCGGGATGTTGCGCAGGGCGTCCCGCGGCGAGGTCGTCCCCTGCCCCTTGAACATGTTGACGCAGCTGGCCAACTGCGGGGTGTAGCCGCAGAACCAGGCCGAGCGGAAGTTGTCGGTCGTCCCGGTCTTGCCGGCGGCGGGCCGGCCGTCGGCCAGCCGGGCGGCCGTGCCGGTGCCGTGCCCGAGCACCTGCTGGAGGGCGTAGGTCAGGTCGGCGTCGGTCGAGGACGACAGGATCTTCTTGCCGGAGTTCGCGCCCGGTCCCCGGTAGATGACCTTGCCGCTGCTGTCGGTCACGGTGTCGACCAGGTGGGGGGTGACCGACGTGCCGCCGTTGGCGAAGGCGCCGTACACCGCGACCATCTGGTTGGCCGGGATGCCGTCCTCACCGAGGGTGACACCACTCTGGGCCTGGAGATCCGCCTTGATCCCGAGCTGCCGGGCGGTGCTGATGATGTTGTCCACGCCGACCTGGTTCACGCCGAGCGGCACGTAGACGGTGTTGATCGACTGCGCCGTCGCCTCGGCCAGGTCCACGTAGCCGAAGTTGGCGTCGCCCTCGTCGTTGTGGACGTCGGGCGCGCCGGGCACGCTCACCACCGGCGGCGCGGCGAACACCGACTTCAGGCTGATGCCCTTCTGGAGCGCGGCCGCGAGCACGATCGACTTGAACGTCGAGCCGGCCGGCACCGCGGCCCCCGAGACGTTGTCGACGTACTGGGTCTGGCCGTTCGCGCCGGCGCCGTAGACCGTCCCGCCGTACCAGGCCAGCACCTTGCCGGTCGACGGCTCGATCGCGACCAGACCGGTCTTCAGGTCCGGTACCCGTCCGTAGATCGACTGGAGCTGGCTGGTCACCGCCTGGTAGGCGGCGCTCTGGCGGTTCTTGTCGATGGTGGTCTTGACGCGCAGGCCGCCGGTGGCGATCTGCTGCTCGGTGATCCCGGCCTGGCCGAGCTCGTGCTTGACCTGGTCGCGGATATAGGCGGCCTGGTCGGACGAGGGCGCGAAACCGTTGGAGTTGTCGCTCACGATCGTGGTCGGCGGCACGGCCGACGATGTCGCCCGGGCGGCCGGCAGCCAGTCCTGCGTGACCATCGTGTTCATGACCTCGTGCCAGCGCCTGGTCGCCGCCGCCGGCGAGACCCGGGGGTCGAGCTGGTTCGGCGAGCGGATCAGGCCGGCGATCACCGCGCCCTGCTCGGCGGTGAGGTTCTTGGCCGGGATGCCGAAGTACGCCTTGGACGCGGCCTCGATGCCGTACGCGCCGCGCCCGAAGTAGATCGTGTTCAGGTAGAACCCGAGGATCTGGTTCTTCGAGTACTGGTGGGACAGCTTGATGGCCAGCGCGAGCTCGGTGAACTTGCGGGTGAACGTCCGCTGCTGGCTCAGGTAGGCGTTCTTGGCGTACTGCTGGGTGATCGTCGAACCACCCTGGCTGACGCCGCCGCCGGTCACGTCGACGTAGAGCGCGCGCGCGATGCCCCGGTAGGAGATGCCGGGCTCGTGGTAGAAGTTCCGGTCCTCCGCCGCGAGCACCGCGTGCTGGGCGTCGACCGAGACGTCGGACAGCGGCACCTGGGTCCGGTTACGGGTGCCGACCCGGGCGATCTCGGTCGACCCGTCCGAGTAGGTGATGACGGAGGACTGGGCCGAGTCCTGGACGTTCTTCGGCAGCGGCACCTTGGTCATCGCGAAGATGATCGCGATCAGGGCCGCGAACAGCATGAAGCCGGACAGGAAGCCGAGCAGCACGAGGCGGCGCAGCCAGCGCGGCCGGTTGCGCCACCACATCGGGCCGCGGCGGCCGACCTTGCGGCCGGGCGGCGCGCCCTTTCCGCCGTCGGCGGCGCCGGCCCGGGAGCCGCGCCGGCCGCCGGGAGCCGCGCCGGGACCGTCCGGATCGGTCTGGCCCGGGCCGCGCTCGCGGCGGTCGGGGGGACGCACGGTGTCGGGCGCCAGCAGAGCCGCGCCGGCCACGGCCGTCGCGTCCGGGCCCGCGCCGCCGTTCCAGTCAGCGTCGCCGTTCCAGTCAGCGCCGCTGTTCCAGTCAGCGCCGCCGCGGCCAGCCCCAGGCCGGCCGGCGCCGTTGCGGCCGGGCTGGCCCGGGCCGAGCCGGGTGGGGCCGTCCAGGGAGTCGTAGTAGTCGGCGTCCGCGCCGGAGCGCCGGACGAAATCTGTCGTCTCGCCCCGGCGACGGCCGCCGCGCGGCGGGACCTCGGCCGGGCCGCTCGGGCCGGCCTCGCGCGGGGACGCCCAAGCGGTCGGGCCGTCGAGGTCGAGCAGGTCGTCGGTCGGCGGAACATAGGGGGCGCGGTTCGCCGCGCGACGAGTGCCCGTACCAGTCCGGCGCTCCTGAACACGGTCGTCGTACCCGCCGGCCCGCCGGCCCGCCGCGCCGGCTGAGGCTCCACCGTTCGAAGAGCCACCGTTCGAGGGACGGCCGTTCGAGGGACGACCGTTGGCGAGACGGCCGTTCGAGGGGGGTCCGTCGGACGGGCCACCGCCCGGGTAACGGCCGCTGGGCCGTCCGCTGCCTGGGTAGCCGTCCCCGGCTCCCGGCCGGTCGTCCCGGGAACGGGCCGACGGTGCGGCCGGCGCCGGGTAGCCTCGGCCGGCGGCGCGGGCGTCGGAACGGCTGGCCGCGCCCGACCGGGTCCGCTCGCGGTTCTCGTCGTAGTCGCCGGATGCCCCGCGCCGGTAACCGTCAGGGTCGTCATAGTAGTCGCCGACGGGGTACGCGCGGTCACGACTGTCGCGCCCGCCGGGCGCATCGCGATCGTAGCTACCGCTCACGGACCGTCCCATCAGTGGCGGCGGGACCACGTCATCGATCCCGCTGGGGTGACAGGCAACCGCACCTCGTGGAGAAACCACGCTACGCGGCGACTGCCCGGGCCCCGACACCGGGGGGACGGGCCTGGTGGTCAGGTGTCGGCGGCCCGCCGGCTCCGGGCCCGGCGCGCGGGCGGCAGCCCGGTACCGATCACGAAGGACGTGACCAGGTGGTTCCAGCCGCAGGAGGCGCAGACCTCAACCACATAGACGTTAAGCTCGCCGAAACGTTGCGCCAGCGCCGGTAGCTCGTTGGTGGCCCAGGCCCGGCCGGAGGCATCCCGGAGTTCATCACCATAGATCCAGGTCACGTTGACCAGCGGATCGGTGACCGGGCAGACCGGACAGCGGCGCTTGCCCGGCTCGCCGTGGAAGCGGGCGGCCCGCCGCAGGTAGGGCTGGGCGTCGCAGGCTTCGCGCCGGTTGATGCGGCCGGCACGCAGGTCCGCGAGCACCGCCCGGCGGGCGAGCCCGTAGTCGATGATCGACCGCGGCCGCATGACCTCACGGTACGCCCAAGCCGTCGTACGGGCAGACGCTCCGGACAGAACCGGCCCCGGCCGGAGGCGCCGGGCTCCTCGTCACCACCTGGTCGGTCTCCCGTCGGCTTCCGCTTCGGTTCCGGACATCGGGGTGTTGCCTGTCCTGTCCCGGATGCCTATGCTCGATGTATCGACTCGATATGTCAGGCGAGTATCTCGCTCGGGTAGGTCAGACGGGCATCCCAAGAGAGGCACCGGGTCAGACGGGCGCTCGGTCCCGTCCGGGCCGGCCGCCGGGAAAGGAGAGCGGGCACCGTGCTTGAGCTCGCCGTTCTCGCCCTGCTGTCCGAGAGCCCGATGCACGGCTACGAGCTGCGCAAACGGCTCAACGCCGTGCTCGGCACCTTCCACCGGTTCAGCTACGGGTCGCTGTATCCGTGCCTGCGCCGTTTACAGAACGAGGGGTTCGTCACGGCCGACGACTCCTCGGCGGCGGCCCGGCTCGGCGGCCGGGCCCGGGTCGTCTACACCCTCACCGGCGAGGGCAAGGAACGGCTGGCCGAGCTGCTCGGCGAGGGTGGCCCCTCGTCGTGGGAAGACGAGATGTTCGGCGTCCGGTTCGCGTTCTTCAGCAAGACGGACGCGGCGGTGCGGTTACGCATCCTCGAGGGGCGGCGCGGCCGCCTCGAGGAGCGACGGGAGAAGGTACGGTCCGCCCTGACCCGAACCCGCGAGCGGGTCGATTCGTACACCTTGGAACTTCAGCGTCATGGTCTGGAGTCCGTCGAGCGGGAAGTCCGCTGGCTGACCGAGCTGATCGAGACCGAGCGGGCCCAGGCAGAGTTTCCAGGGACTGGGTCGCCAGGGACTGGGTCGCCAGGGACTGGGTCGCCAGGGACAGGGTCGCCAGGGACAGGGTCACCAGGCGAGCCGCGGCCCGGTCCACCGTCGGCGTCCGCCTGACCCGGTACCGCCGCGGCCCACCGGCGGGCCGCGATGCACTCCGCCGCCGACATCTCCCCTCATCCGCTCATCCCCTCAGTTCCCCTCATCCCCGCAGTGCATCCCCTCAGTTACTAAGGAGCGCAACGTCATGGGTTCGGTACGGGTCGCAATCGTGGGCGTGGGCAACTGCGCCGCCTCCCTCGTCCAGGGGGTGGAGTACTACCGCGACGCGGATCCCTCCGCGCAGGTGCCAGGACTCATGCACGTCCAGCTGGGCGACTACCACGTCCGCGACATCTCCTTCGTCGCCGCGTTCGACGTCGACGCCAAGAAGGTGGGCCGCGACCTGTCCGAGGCCATCGCGGCCAGCGAGAACAACACCATCAAGATCGCGGACGTACCGCCGCTCGGCGTGACGGTCCAGCGCGGCCACACCCTCGACGGCCTGGGCAAGTACTACCGGGCCACGATCGAGGAGTCCGACGAGCAGCCGGTCGACGTGGTCGCCGCGCTGCGCGAGTCGGGCGCCGACGTCCTGGTCTGCTACCTGCCGGTCGGCTCCGAGGACGCGGCCAAGTTCTACGCCCAGTGCGCGATCGACGCCGGCGTCGGCTTCGTCAACTGCCTCCCGGTGTTCATCGCCGGGGTGCCCGAGTGGGCCGAGCGCTTCCGCGCCGCCGGCGTCCCGATCGTCGGCGACGACATCAAGTCGCAGGTCGGCGCGACCATCACCCACCGCGTCCTGGCCAAGCTGTTCGAGGACCGGGGCGTCATCCTCGACCGCACGATGCAGCTCAACGTCGGCGGCAACATGGACTTCAAGAACATGCTCGAGCGCGAGCGGCTGGAGTCCAAGAAGATCTCCAAGACGCAGGCCGTCACGTCGCAGCTCTCCCACGACATCGGCAAGGACAACGTCCACATCGGCCCGTCGGACTACGTGTCCTGGCTGGACGACCGCAAGTGGGCCTACGTCCGGCTCGAGGGCCGCGCGTTCGGCGACGTGCCGCTGAACCTGGAGTACAAGCTCGAGGTCTGGGACTCCCCCAACAGCGCCGGCGTGGTCATCGACGCCGTTCGCTGCGCGAAGATTGCACTGGATCGGGGCGTCGGCGGCCCGCTGCTCGGCCCGTCGTCCTACTTCATGAAGTCGCCGCCCGAGCAGTACCGGGACAACGAGGCCCGCGACAAGGTTGAAGCCTTCGTGCGCGGGGACGCCTGAGGCATGACGACGGACCCCGGCCGTTCTGGAGGGGGCGGCCGGGGTCGGCCGTCCCTCCTGTCCGGTGACGAGCTGACCGCGGCCCTGGCCACGGTGCCCGAGTGGAGCCACGTCCCCGCGGACAAGGCGATCACCCGCACGTTCACCTGGCCCGACTTCGTGACGGCGTTCGGCTTCATGACGTCGGTGGCGCTCGCCGCCCAGGCCATGGACCACCACCCGGACTTCCAGAACTCCTGGAACAAGGTCACCCTCACGCTGAGCACCCACGTCGCCGGCGGCCTGACCGGGTTCGACTTCACCCTCGCGAAGAAGATCGACAAGCTGGCCGGCTCGTCCTGACGGCCGGCGGCTCTCGCCCGCCGGCCGCTCATATCCCCCTTTTCGGCGTAAAGTCGCCAAACGGTAACGTACTGGCGCATAGTCGGCGTCACCGTTGCGCCTGGTCCCGGACAGGTCGGGATCGCGCGGGGGGAGAAGGTCGTGCTTGCGCCCCTGACCGACAGTGATCCACCCCAGGTCGGCCCGTACCAGCTGAAGAGCCGGATCGGAGCCGGCGGAATGGGAGTCGTCTACCTGGGCTTCGGCCCCAGCGGGAAGCCCGCCGCGGTCAAGGTCCCGGCCCCGGTACTGGTCGCCGACGCCGATTTCCGGGCCCGGTTCCGGACCGAGGTCGCGGCGGCCCGGCGGGTACATGGCCGGTCCGTCGCGGCGGTGATCGACGCGGACGTCGACTCAGCCAAGCCGTGGATGGCGACTGAGTACGTCGAGGGCAGCAGCCTGTCGGCGGCCGTCGCGGACCGCGAACGGCTTTCCGACAGGTTGCTGCATGGTCTGGCCATCGGCCTGGCCGACGCGCTCGTCACGATCCACGAAGCCGGCGTCGTGCACCGGGACCTCAAGCCCTCGAACATCATCCTGGCCTGGGACGGGCCGAAGGTCATCGACTTCGGCATCGCCCGGGCGAGCGAGGACTCCACGAGTTACACCCGCACCGGCATGCTGGTCGGATCACCGGCGTGGATGTCACCCGAGCAGCTGCGGGCCGAGCGCGTCGGCCCCGCGACCGACGTCTTCGCCTGGGGGACGTGCGTCGCGTTCGCCGCGACCGGCCGGCCGCCGTTCCGGGGTGATCGCCCGGAGGTGGCGATGGCGCAGATCCTCGCGCTCGAGCCCGACCTGACGGGGGTGCCCGCCGACCTCGTCGGACTCGTCCGGTCCGCGCTGGAGAAGGAGCCGGCCAACCGGCCCACCGCGACCGATCTGCTGGAGACCATCGTCGGCCAGCCGCTGGACGCGGGCCGGGACGCGGACGAGGCCGCGAGCAGCGCTCTCGCGCGCCTGTGGTCGCTGACGCCGCCCGCCACCCCGTCGTCGGCCGGCTCGCCACTGTCCGGCACAGTATTCGGGACCGCACCGCCCGGGAGCACACCGTCGGCCGCGGGCACGCTGACGCCGCCCGGCCCACCCACCGGTTCCCCGTCGTTCCCGGCGGTGGGCACTCCCGCCAGCCCCTCCGACGCCAGCCCCTCCGACGCCGGCCCCTCCGCCGACGCCGCCGGGCCGGCGGCAAGCCACCGCGGCGCCCGCTCGCGAGCCGGGCGCCGCCGGCGACGGCCAGGGCGCGCTGGCATCGCGCTCGTCGCGGTCCTGCTGCTCGCCGCGGCCATCGCCATCCCGATCGCGCTCCACAACAGCAACCTCCACAACAGCAACAACGCGGGCGCGGCCGCGCGTTCAGACCCGGCCAGGGACGACGTCCTCAACCCCGACCGGCACGCCGAGCGCATCGTCTACACCGACCAGAACAGCCAGATCGAGGAGCTGTGGCGGCCCGTCGGCGGGGCGTGGTCGAAGGTCGGCCTCAACGCCCGCACGGGGGCCCCACCCGCGGCCGGCCGTCCAGCTATCCAGGAGACGGCCGTCGGCGGCGTAGCCACGGTACGGGTGGTCTACCGGGCGACCAACGGGCACGTCGTCGAGATCCAGCGAAGCACGGGCGAGCCCTGGCGCTACACCGACATCGGCGCCCAGGCCGGCGCACCCGCCGCGGCCGGTGACCCGTTCGGCTACGTCACCACCGTCGATGGCTCCGCCCCCGCCGGCACCACCATCGTCCGAGTCGTGTACCGCGGCACCGACAACACGATCCAGGAGATCAGCCTCGCCCCCGGTGGGACCTGGCACCACGCCGACATCGGCAACGAGGCCGGCGCTCCCGCCGCCGCGGGCGACCCGTTCGCCGACGTCAGCTCGGTCGCCACCGACGGCGGCGAGGCCGCCGGCACCCCCGTCGCCCGCGTCTTCTACCGCGGCGCCGACAACGCCCTCTACGACCTCTACCTGACCCAGGGCAAGCCCTGGCAGGCCGCGAACCTCAGCCAGCTCGCGCAGGCCCCGCCCGCCGCCGGCGACCCCGTCGCCACGGTCGCCACCGTCGACGGCGACGCCGCCAACACCAAGCCCATCATCCGCATCCACTTCCGCGGCACCGACAACACGATCGGGGAGATCCGTCTCGCCCACGGCGGGGGCTGGGTCTACGCGCCGGTCAGCGAGCTCGCCCAAGGGCCGCCCGCAGCCGGTGACCCCGTCGCCGGCATCACCAGGGTCGACGGGGCCGGCACTGCCCGCGTCCTCTACCGCGGCACCGACAACGCCATCGACGAACTTGAGCTGCCCTCCGGCGGGCCCTGGCTGTCCGCCAACCTCAGCCAGATCGCCCACGCCCCGGCCGCCGCCAGCGATCCGGTCATCCTCCAGGACGGCCACGGGCAGCCGAAGGAGATCCGCGTCCTCTACGCGGACGGGGCCGGCGAGCTGACCCAGCTCACACTTGGGCCCGGCGGCCAGTGGCTGGGCGAGAAGATCGCGACCGGCGTGGGCATCCTCGGGCCGGGCAGCGTCCAGGACTGAACGCCCGACGCCAGCCGGAACGCCCGGCACCAGCCTGAACGCCTGGCGCCAGCCCGTCCTGGCCGGTGCTAGCCGGTGCTAGCCGGTGCTAGCCGGTGCTAGCCGGGTGCTAGCCGGTGCTAGCCGGTGCCGCCGGCCTCGGGGTTCACCCGAGCCGCGATCTCGCCGGCGAGATCGCCCGGGTCTCGGCCGGCGGTCTCGACGACCTGGCCGAGCCGCTGGAGGACCTCGTCCCGCTTGGCGAACATGCGCCGCAAGACGGCCAGCGGGTCGTCCCCCAGCCAGGCCCGCCCCTCACCCCGGCCCACCCGGCTGGCCAGCGTCTCCGGGCTCGCCCGCAGGTAGAAGACCCGGCCGGCGGCGGGCAGGAGCGCGGCCTCGTCCGGCCGGTCCGCGATGCTCGCCGCGACCCCGGCCACGTACGGCGCCGGCTCGGCCAGCAGCGCCCGGAACTGGCGCGCCTCGGCGTCGTGCAACACGGAGCCGCCGAGCGCGGCCAGCGCCGGCCCCTCGAGCCCGTTCTGGCGGGCCAGCAGAGCGTCATTGTCCAGGTAGGGCCACCGCAGCCGCCCGGCCAGCGCGCGGCCGACGGCCGACTTCCCGGCGCCCATCAACCCGACCAGGAAGACCCGGACCGCCGCCCCGTCCGCCGGCTCGCCATCCCTCGTCATGGGCTGTTCCTTCCCACCCTTGACAACCGGCCCTTTACCTCAAGTGAACGTGAGGTTCGAAGCTAGGCGCTATGAGCCGCTGGCGGAGGCCGCTGCCGCCCACGCCGCGCTGGAAGAACGGCGCGCCCTGGGCAAGACCCTCCTCGTCGTCGACTGACGGGAGGGGACTTCAGCCGCTCCGTAGTGGGCGGATGGGTCGATGTTCCACGTGAATCCTCATAGGCTTCCGCTGTGGCCCGTGCTCAGGAAGTCCGGAACCTGCTGGTCGGCAAGGGTTTCCGCGCGCTGTACGCGGCCCGGCTGACCTCGCAGACGGGCGACGGCGTCTTCCAGGCCTGCCTGGTCAGCTTCGTCCTGTTCTCGCCGGAGCGGGCCACGTCGGCGGCGGCGCTGGCCGGCGCCCTGGCCGTAGTGTTGCTGCCGTTCAGCGTGCTCGGGCCGTTCGCCGGCATCGTGCTGGACCGGGCCTCGCGCCAGCGGGTCCTGGTCGTCTGCGCACTGGTGCGGGCCGCGCTGCTGGCGATGCTGGTGGTGCTGATCGCCGCCCACCACACCGGGCCCGACTTCTACGCGGTGGCGATCGCGGTGGTCAGCACGAACCGGTTCGTCCTGTCGGCCCTGTCCGCCGGGCTGCCGATCGTCGTCCCGGACGGGTCCCTGGTCACCGCGAACGCCTTCTCCGTCACGTCGGGAACGGTGGTCACCCTGCTCGGCGCCGGGATCGGCGCCGGGGTGCGCAGCCTGCTCGGCGGGGACGACTGGGCAGTCGCCGTCGTCGCCGGGCTGGCCGCCGTGATCTACCTGAGCGCGGCCGGGACGGCCGCGCGGGCCGGGCGCCGGGAGTTCGGGCCGCTCGAGCCGCTGCCCTGGGAGGGCGCGCTCGGCCAGGCCCGGCAGGTCACGCTCGACCTGGCCGACGGCGCCCGCCACCTGTGGGGACGCCGCCCGGCCCGGGACGCGCTGGGCGCGCTGATGGGCGCGCGCGTCTCGGTCGGGCTGATGGCCGTCATGACGATCCTGCTGTACCGCAACTACTTCGGCGGCGGCGACTCCGGGCTCGGCGGTATCGCGGTGGTGGTGACGGCCGGCGGGATCGGGCTGATCGCGGCGGCGTTCGTGACCCCGCGGGCGACCCGGCGCTGGACCAAGCCGCGCTGGATCGTGCTGATGCTGGCTGTGAGCGCGGTGGCCACGCTGGCGCTGGGGCCACCGTTCTCCCGCGTGCTGTTCGTGCTGCTCTCGCTGGTGCTCGGCTTCACCGCGCAGGGCGTGAAGATCTGCGTCGACACGACCGTCCAGGAGGAGATCGCGGATGCCTACCGCGGCCGGGCCTTCTCGCTCTACGACCTGATGTTCAACGTCACCTACGTCTGCGCGGCCGCGCTCGGCGCCGTCACCCTGCCCGCCACCGGCCGCTCCCGTCCCGTGATCATCGTGATGGGCGCCATCTTCCTGGCGTCCACCCTGCTCTACCTCCGCTCCGCCCGCCGCCAGCGGCAACCCGCGCCGGAAACGGGAGGCGTCGAGGTCGCCTCCGGCGCGGTGAGTTCGCGGGAGGTGCAGGCAACCGTCACGGAAAGCGCGTTGAACAGCTGAGTGCAAGGGCGAGGCGGCCGTACGGACGAGGCGGCCGTACGGAAGCGACCGACCGGCGACGCGGCAGTGCCATGACCCGTACGCGGGCGCCGGCACCGCGCCTCACTGTTCCCAACGAGGGCGGGGAATGATGCGATCGACCGCGGGAGTCCTCGGGTCGGTCAGGTTCCACATGAGCACCGAGCCGTCGGCGCGACCCGCCGCCAGCTCGGCACCCGAGGAAAAGATCATGATCGAGGTCTCGTTCGGAACGCCCCCGAGCTCGGTGACGCCGGCGGGCGCGGGGGCGCTGACGTCGGTAAGGCCGATATAGCCGTCACCATCGAGATCGGCCAGCAGGCGGCCGTCCGGGCTGAAGACGGGGGCGGGCGCCCAGCCGCCGCGATCACCCGGCAGGCGGCCGAGGTCGGCGGGAACGCGGGCACTCGCGCCTGAGCCGGCGATCCGCCACAGCGTGACCACGTTGGCGGGCTCCTGCCGCCGCCGCGTAACGACCAACGAACCGCTGGGATCGATCGCGGCTATCTCGGCGCCGGACAGGTCGGCCGCGAGCGGGACGCGCCGGGGCGAGCGCGGGTCGGTGAGGTCCCACAGGGCCGTGCCGGCGGCGGGCTCGCCAGGCGAGCGGGCCGTGCCGGCGGTGGCGGCCAGCTTCCCGCCTCCGCCGACGGCGGTAACGGTCAGTGCCTGGCCGGGGAGCGTGAACGTACCGATCTGGCGCGGAGCCTCAGGCCGCGAGACGTCCCACAGCCGGGCCGCCGGGTCCTCCGGGTAGGCGCCGCGACTGTCACCGTAGGTCAGCAGGACGGAATCGGACAGGAAACGTACGCCGCTGGCCGGCCCCTGGGGACCACGCCAGGACGCCACCGGGTTCGGCGCGGCGGGGTCGCTGACGTCCCAGAGTCGCGGGGCGCCCTGGGCGACCGCCGCGAGCAGCCGTCCGCTCGGGCTCAGATCGAGGCCGCTGAGCACGAAGGGTGTCGATACATGGCCGCGTGGAACTGTGTCGCCGGGTCCCCAGAGCTGCACTCGGCCACCGCTGCCCTCGGTGTAGGAGACGCCGACGGCGAAGCTCGCCCCTCCCGTCCCGCTGGCCTCGGCCATACCGGCGACGACCGCGGGCAGGTCGCGGGGTGGTTGCCGGGTCGGCGACGGCACCGGGGACGGCACTGGCGACGGCATCGGCGACGGATGTGACGTGGGCACGGAGGTCGGCCGAGGCGGCAGCGGCCGCCAGGGAGGGGAGGTCCCGGCGGGAGAGGCCGACGGAGACGGCGGCGCGGACGGGGCGGGACCAGCCGTGGCCGGCACCCGCCGCGGGGCGGACGGTTGCGCCCGCGGGCCCGGCCGGCCGGGTTCGGCGGATGGCCGCGGTGGCCTGACGGGCTGGTGGGACAGCGGTGGAGCGGCTGGCGGCCGGGGCCGCCCCCCGGGCTGGGTCGGTCGGGGGGCTTCGCCGGGGCGGGGGGCTTCGCCGGGGTGGGGACGGGCCGGTACCGGGTCCGTAGCCACCGGTGAGCCGGCGCGACCGGCCACGAAACCGACGGCGATCAACGCGACGGCGATCAGCGCGATGCCGGCCCAGACGATCCCGACCCGAACGATCCCGACCCGGGCGGTGGCCATGGACCGGTCGGGAGGACGTTCTCCGGGGGTGGTGCCGGCCGGACCGGGCGCGGAGCCCGGCGGCGCGGAGCCCGGCCCCACCTCCGGGACGACCGCGTCGAGCGGGGTCCGCTGCTCGGGCACGGTGACCCGCCGCCAGCGGCTGTCCGTCGGCGCGTTCGTCGGCATGGCGACCCTCGCTTCTCTCGGCCTTCAACCAGTTGGACGATCACCGGGTTGCTGGCGTTGCATAGGAATTTCGGCCGCGGCGAGGTTTCTAGGGACAGGGTCTTTCCAGGGGACAGGGTCCTTTCTCTAGGGACACCGGGTCGTGGTGGACCCGGGTGATCCAGCGCGGTCCGGGGAGCCCACGGTCTGGCAGAGCCTGGTGATCATTCGGTCGGGATCGGTGTCCCAGACGATCACAGCGCCCTCGGCTCCGGCGGCCACATGCCCGTGGTCGTCGACGGCGGCCACCGACAGGTTGCGGCCGGGGCCGGGCAGGGCACCGGTCCGAGCGGGCGATCCACCGCCGACGTGCCACTTCGTCAGCTCACTGCGGCCGACGGCCGCCGCCGCGGTCGGAGAACAGACCAGAGTCGAGCCGTCCGGGCTGAGCGCGACCGCGTAGTCGAGGGATACGCGCTCGCTGTTGTGTGTGAGCGATTCGGACGATTCGTCGCGGAGGCTCCACCACCGTACGGCGGTGTCACCAGACACAGTGATCATGTGTTGACCAGAGTGATCAAAGGCGATCCGCGCGATGGCCTGGCGAGCGCCGTTGTAGCCGGACACGAGCAGCGGCCGCTGTTCACGTGACGGTTCATGTGACGGTTCATGTGACGGCTCGAGTGGCTGTTCACGTGGCTGTTCACGTGGCTGTTCACGGTTCGGCGACCATCGGCGCACAAGGCCGGACTGGTAGCCCACGGCCACGCCCCGCCCATCCGGCGTGATGGCCACGGCGGTAACCGACTGGCCGTCGGCGGCCAACACCGTCCGCCCACCCCGGCGGTCCGGGTGGGCGAGGTCGACGAGCCGAACCGACCCGTCCGGACCGGCCACCGCGAGCGTCCAGCCGTCTGGGGTAAGAGCCACTGCGGTTCCCGAGCCCAGCGCGGCCAGCGGCCGGGGCCGCGCTGGGTCCCGCGTCGACCAGACCCGAACGGCCTGGTCGAACTCGATGGTGGCCGCTACGCCCGCGGCCGCGGCGAGAGCCGCCGCGAGCAGGGGCGCGCGGGCTCCGACCAGCTTCCCCCTCCCCACGGTCAGCACCCGCCCGCCGTCGCCGACCGTCCACTGGCCCAGCGTCCCGTCCTGCGCGACGGCCGCCAGCCGCCCGAGCCCGTCGAGGGCGACGGCGAGCACCTGGGGCGACGCCGCGGCCGGGCCGATCGTCTGGTCGTCGACGGCCGTGGGGGTACCGGGATCGGCGACGTCCCAGAGCCGGATGGTGGGGCTCCAGGCGCTGACCGCGAGCACGTCGCCGCCGCCGGAGTAGGCGAGCGACGTCACCGGCCCGGTCTGTCCGGTCAGCCGCCGGACGGGACCACCGCGAGTCGCCGTCCGGAGATCGTAGATATCCACCGTGCTCCCGTCGGCGACCGCGAGATAGCGGCCGTCCGGGCTGAGCGCGAGAGCCTGGACCGGCTCGGCACTCCCCCCGGTGACGACCGGTGTCGGGGAGGCGGGCCCGCTCGGCTCGACCTTCCATTCGTTGACGCCCCCGCCCGGCGCGCTCGTGACGACGACGCCCCCGTCCCGGGACTGCGCGGCCACGCCCCCCAGCGCCGGGACGGTCCGGACGTCGCCGAGCCGAGCGCCGTCCCGCACCGGCCAGAGCCAGACCTCGTTGCCCTCGGCCGCCACAAGCCGCCGTCCGTCGGCGGAGAACGCGACGGTGGTTCCCCGCCCGGCAACGCTGGCCAGTCGCCGGGGCCGCGGCGAACCGGCCAGGTCCCACAGCTGGACGCCGCCGTCGGCCGCCGCCACCGCCAACAGGGGCTCGGTCGGGCTGAGCGCCACGTCGACGGCTGGCACGGGCAGATCAACCGGGTCGGTGAGCGTTCCGCCCGCGGACAGGTTCCAGATCCGGGCGACGTCGTCCTCGACCCCGGCCACCCGGTCACGACCACCGCCGGCCCCGGCCGAGCTGATCGTCGCGGCCCGGTAACGGCCGGGCTGTCGGTCGGAGATCCGGTGGCGCTCCCGGTCCCACACCACCATGGCCCCGTAGTTATCGCTCTGATGGGTCGTTGCCACGACCAGGAAGCGGCCGGACCCGGAGAAGGCCGACTCCAGCGCGGGACCGGCGGGCAGATCGATGACGCCCGGCAGCTCGATCGCCGCTTCCAGCGCGTCGAAGGCGTCGGCCGTCGGCGCGGCGCGGTAGGCGGCGAGGGCGGTGAGCTTCGCCTGATTCGGGTCGTTCGCGGCCAGCTCGGCGACCTGGGCCGCCAGGGCCCGCGACCGGGACTCCGCCTCTGCCCGGCTCCGGCCGCGTTCCATCACCACGATGAGCGAGCCAGCAAGAAGCGCGAGAACCAGCACGATGACGACGGCCGGGTTGGGCCGTCGCCGCGCTCTGGCGCTCGCCTGCCGGACGTTCTTCGCGCCGACGATTCTCAACCGGCCTGGACTGGCCGGGAAATCCGGCGACAACCGATCGGCGGCGGGAACGACGACGCGCCGCAGTCGGGCGTCGGCGGCGGCCTCGAGCTTCTCCCGGTAGCCACCGACCGGCAGGAGGGCTCCTGAGCTGTCGTCGAGCGCTCCCGTCACGGCGCACCGGGGATCGAGGACGCGCGGGCTCACGGCGCCGAAGCAGCGGTAGCGGCGGTGGAGCTCGCGCAGGCCGACCGCGAAGGCCGCGCCGGCGGAGCCGCGCCGGATTTCGTTGCAGGGTGTGTCGGCCTCGCGGATCGACCAGGTGACACACACCGGTTCGGCGCTCAGCCGGGAATGTGTCCACGCCCGGCGGACCGACTCGGCGAACTCGGGGTCGCCGGCGAAGAACGCCATCACCGCGGGATCCGGATGGAAACCGAGCGGGCCCGCCGCCCGCACGTCGAGACGGAGTGCGCCGGCGCCGCCCGTCATGCCCCGGTCGAACAGCAGGGGGATCGTGATCGTCATCGGTCGCCCCCAGCGCCGCCGGGTCAGTGCCGGTCGGTCCAGCAGCCGTAGCGCCAGCAACGCCAGAAACCCTCGATGGTGGGAGCCGACGTCGGCGTCAAGGTGGCGCAGCAGGTCCCGGCCCGGTTCCGCGAGCCCCTCGTAAAGATCGGCCGGGAACGGCTCAGCCGCGTCGAAGGCCGGCAGGTTCGCCCGGCGCCAGTGCTCGCCCGCGTCGTTGACGTAGCCAGCGGCAGTGGCAGCGGCAGTGGCAGCGGCAGAGCCAGCGGCGGCGCTAGCGGAGACGCTAGCGGCGACGCCGCTCGCGCCGATGTCGCTGTTGACGTCCTCGCGCTCGCCGCCGGCGCAGAGTCCCAGCGCCACCGACGCCACCGCGAAAGCGGCCGCGAGATCGTCCGAGTCCGCCGCCCGCTCGTCGGCCAGCGGGTCGACGAGCCGACGCGGGTCCGCGTGCGCGGACCGGTAGCGCCGCGACTCCGACAGGGCGACGTAACGCGGGCTGCCCGGGCGCATGAGCGCGGACACCGCGTCTCGACCCAGGACGCGGGCGGCGGCGCAGGCCCGCAGCCACTCCTGCGGCGCGCCGGTCAGCCGTTGACCGAGCAGGAGGAGATCCGCCGGTGCCAGCGGTGGCCGAGACGCATCCCCGGCTCCGCCGGCCTCATCGGAGGGCGTCAATGACCGCCTCCCTGATCGGGTCGCCATCCGGGCGAGCGCGCGCGATGGCGCGCCAGGCATTGCGGCCGGACCGCGTGGTCAGCGAGACCGACCCGCGAACAGCCGGTGCGTCACCCTCGTCGAGGGCGGCCGCCGAGAACGGCGGGACGATGCTCAGCTCGAGGCGCGGCGCGCGGCTGAAGATCTCGATGCTGGCCACGGCGTGCCCGTTCAGGTCATGCCACAGCGGGAGGAAGAGGCGCTGCCCGCGGGGCGCGGAATCGACGGACACCTCGACGACGTCTCCGACTGTGCCGGTCTCGCCTGGGCTGACCAGCAGGTGAACGCTGTCGCGCCCGCCGGCATGACGGGTCACTCGCATGCCGGCCAGCTCGACGGCGTCGGTCAGCTGCTCCCGTTCGCCTTCGGTCTCCGCGAACGCGATCCGGGTCCGGTCGAACACGGGGAGGGCGAGAAAACGGCGGCCGCCGCGGGACGCGCCGCCCGGAGCCGGGTCCGTCGCTGGACCAGCGGCCCGCACGAGGGCCGGAGCGGGCGACTCGTCGTCGCCGTCGGCCGCGCCGCGCTCGTCCCCGGGCTCTCCCAGCCGGTGGACGAGCCGGTTCGCCAGCTGGCGGACCGGCGGCGGGATCGGATATCGGTCCGGGTCGGGCTCGTCGCCGAGTCGGCTCGCCGCGGCCAGCTCGATTCGCTCGAGTTCGCGCTGCGCGCGCAGGACGGTGGTCAGGTCGCCCAGGTCCAGTCCGGTGTCGGCGATCGTCAGGAGATCGGCAACCGCCCGCCACTGGGCCGCCGGCAGCCACGCCGCGCCCAGAGCCCAGCCGAGAATGGATTTCAGCCGGTCTGTCGAAGCCGTTTCGGGCGAAGCCGTTTCGGGCGGTGGGCCGACGGGCCCACCGCCGGTCTGACCACTCGCGGCCGCGTCGTCCCCCATACCCTCATGATCATAGCTGGCTGGGGCGCGGTTGGGACCGCGATGCTCACGGTGCCCCGGGGCGGCCGGCCAACCGGTTCAGGACGGGATTGTGCCCGTACTGGCGCAGGGCCGCGACGAGTAGGCGTCGGTAGGGAGCGGGCACCGCGCCGTGGTCGAGCTCGCGAAAGACCTCGGCCCACCACTCCCGCGCACTGAGGCCGGCCGGGTGGGGAGCACGCGACCTCACCAGCCCGATCTCCTCGATCAGCTGGGATGCTCGGGGTCCGATACCGAAGATCTCCGCGAGCTGGTCACGCAGTTCGGTCTTCTCGGCGGCGGCAAGGGGGAGGTCCGCCGGTGTGGGCGCGGCGCCCTCCGGGCCGTCCCCGGCCGTCGCCGCCAGCGCGCGAGCCCGCTTTTCGACTGCCCCGAGGAACCGGCCGGGACGTCCTGACCGAGACTCGCGCGCAGCCGGTCCAGCCTCGCGTCCACCCGGCGGTGCAGGGCGCGGACCGCGTCGCCCTCGGCCCATACCCGAAGCTGGTACCGCACCTTGGCCGCCTGGATGAGGTAGCTCAGGAGGCTGGGAGTGGCCCGGTCGGCTCGGGCCCACGTCCAGGCGCTGAGCTCCCAGTCACGGTCGCCCGGCCCCAGCACCATGATCCGCCGTTCCGGTCGCCCGTCCGGGCCCGCGCCCAGCTCCCACACCGCGAAGCCGGCGCCCGCGACGACACCGCGCTGCCTCCACCCGGGCCGACGATCGTCGTCGGGCAACGCCGGGACGCAGGCGGCGGCCAGTTCCGCGCTCGCCGCCGACGGCCCCGGACGCCACGGACCGTCGAGGTGCCCGAGGTAGGCGCGCGTGGCGCCCAGCAGGGAGGGGTGCGTCCAGCCGCCGACGTGGTCAGCGACCTCGCGCCACCGCCGGTCGAGCGCGGCCCAGTCAAGGACGCCGGGCTCGGGCCGAGGCGCCAACATCACCGAGAGGCAGAGAACGTCATGATCAACACGCAGCACGGCCTGCTGGACGCCGTCGTCCCGGCGCTCCCTCGCCGCGAGCAGCCGGGCCCCCGGCCTCGGTTCGGCGGTTCGCGGCAGATCGGTGGGTACCCCGGCACCGACCACCTCGGCGGTAAAGCCGAGACGATCCCGGCAGCCTTCCCACAGGGCGGCTATGTGCGCGCGGGCCGTGGCGGCGGACGGGCCGTCGAGCGGGGCGAGGACGTGAACGAGGAGCTCCGCGCGGCTGGGGACCCCGTTCTCCACCATCACCACGCTAGCCCGTCTCAGCCCGTCTCAGATCAGCCGGCGCCTCGGTTAGCCGTCGGGGTTGCCGGTGGCGTCGGGGTTGCCGGTGGCGTCGGGGTTGCCGGTGGCGTCGGCGCCGGCCGGGATCGGACCGTCCGGGATCGGGACGTCGTGCTCGCGGGCCCAGCGGAACAGCTCGGCCTCGGCGGCCTCCCGCCCGACCAGGCCGGCCTCGAACCGGTAGTCGAGCATGTGGGCCCGGGCGGCGCCGACCAGCCGCCCCGGCTTGAGCCCGAGCAGCGCCATGATGTCGTCGCCCGACAGCTCGGGCCGGATGGCGGCGATCTCCTCCCGGGCCGAGAGCTCGGCGATGCGCTCCTCGAGCGAGTCGTAGGCGCGGGCCAGGTTCTCCGCCTTGCGCCGGTTGCGGGTCGTGCAGTCCGACCGGACCAGCTTGTTCAGGCGGGGCAGCAGCGGCCCGGCGTCGTGGATGTAGCGGCGCACGGCCGAGTCGGTCCACTCCCCCTTGCCGTAGCCGTGGAAGCGCAGGTGCAGGAACACCAGCTGGGCGATCGCGTCGGTGACGTCCTTCGGGAAGCGCAGCGCGGACAGGCGCCGGCGCACCATCTCCCGCCCGACCACCTCGTGGTGGTGGAACGACACCCCGCCGCCGGCCAGGTGCCGCCGGGTGCGCGGCTTGCCGATGTCGTGCAGCAGCGCGGCCCAGCGCAGAATCTCGTCCGGGCCGCCGTTCGCGTCGGACGCCGGCCCCTCCAGCGCCATCGCCTGCCGCAGCACCGTCATCGTGTGGACGTAGACGTCCTTGTGCTGGTGGTGCTCGTCGATCTCCATCTTGAGCGCCGGCAACTCGGGCAGGACGATCGCGGCCACGCCGGTCTCGACCAGGCGGCCGAGCCCGACCACCGGATCCGGCGCGACGATCAGCTTGCGCAGCTCGTCCCGGATCCGCTCGGCCGATACGATCTTCAGTCGGTCGGCCCGTGACGTCATCGCCGCGACGACCTCGGGCGCCGGCGTCAGGCCGAGCGCCGCCTCGAACCGAGCCGCCCGCAGGATGCGGAGCGGGTCGTCGTCGAAGGACCGCTCGGGCGGGCCGGGCGTCCGCAGCACGCCCCGGGCCAGGTCACCCAGGCCGCCGAAGAGGTCGACGAACTCGTGGCCGGGCACCGAGACGGCCATCGCGTTGACCGTGAAGTCGCGCCTGGACAGGTCGTCGGCCAGCGAGTCGCCGTACCGGACGGTCGGGTTACGCGAGTCGCGGTCGTAGGCCTCGGCCCGGTAGGTGGTGATCTCGTAGCGGATGCCCCGGCGGACGAGCCCGACCGTCCCGAAGGCGATCCCGGCCGCCCAGACGGCGTCGGCCCAGCCCCGGGTGATCTCCAGGATCCGCTCCGGGTGGGCGTCGGTCGCGAAGTCCAGATCGGCATAGGCAGGGGCGGCTTCGCCCTGAGCGGAGCCCGGCTGCCGGCCCGGCCCAGCTGGGCGGGAGCCGGCGTGTCCGGGCACGGCCGGCGTGGGACGATGAAGCGGTCCGCCCGCGCGACCGAGCAGGGCGTCGCGAACCGACCCGCCGACGAGGTGCAGCACGTGGCCGTGGGAGGCGAAGACCCGCCCCAGCTCATCGGCGACGGCTGGAACCTTGAGCAGCTCGGACACGGCCCGCTCCGCGGAGTCGCGGGGGTTGTCCAGGGCGATGAGCGACACCGTCTCCCTCTATTGATCCAGGGTTCAGGGACCCGCCGGGACCCGGCGCGGCGCGCGACCGGCGGTCACGGCCGGCGCGGCGTAGCATTCCCGGCCGCGCGGTCGACCCCTCAGCCTACGGAACTACGGCGACCTTTGCGCCCATGCGCCCGCGAGGGTGACGGGAACCCTTCGTGGCCAGGCCGGCCACCCGCCCGAAGCGACCGGGAGAATGGGCGGAGCCCCCGGTCGCGGAGGGCGGCAGGTTGGCGCCGCGAGAAGGCCTCCCGTCCGAGACGTCCGTCATGCCGGGCCACGCCGGTCTTCGCGGCTTCAGCCGGCCGTCACTGCTCGTACCATCTGGCCATGTCGTCCCGTCGCCGCGCGCTGCCCCACCGGCCGCGGCCGCGCCGGCGGGTGGAGGAGGTCTCGGCCGGCGGCCTGATCCTCGACGAGCGCGCGGCCAGCGCCAACGCGGCGCTCATCGCCCGCCGCGACCGGCGCGGCCGCCTGCTGTGGTCGCTGCCCAAGGGCCACGTCGAGGGCGAGGAGACGACCGAGCAGACCGCCGTCCGCGAGGTCGAGGAGGAGACCGGCGTGACCGGCACCGTCCTCGGCCCGCTGGGCACGATCGACTTCTGGTTCATCGCCGGATCGTCGCGGGTACACAAGACGGTGCATCACTTCCTGCTGCTGCGGACCGGTGGGGAACTGTCCGACGCCGACATCGAGGTGGCCGAGGTGGCCTGGGTACCGCTGGAGCGGGTCTCCGAATGGCTGGCCTACGCCGACGAGCGCCGCCTGCTGGACGGGGTTCCCCGGCTGCTGACCGGCGCCTTGTGACCATGCTGCCCACCAGGCGGCTCGGCGCGCTCGTCGCGGTAACGCTCCTGGCCGCGATCGTCGTCTCGGCCGTCCTGGCTGTCTCGCCGGTATCGCCCGGGCTGGCCGAGGCGGCCGCCGTCCCCATCTCGTCCACATCGTCGACGCACCTATCCACAGTCGCGGGGGGCTTGTCCACAGAGTTGTCCACAGGCAGGGCGCCATCCACCCGGCCAGTGGCGGCCGCATCCCCCAATGGCGCCGTCGCTGTCTCGCTCAGCGCGGTCACGCCGGTGAGCGACGGACGGGGCCCGCTGGTGGTCAGCGGCGTGCTGGTCAACCACAGCCCGACCGCGCTGAACTCGGGCTCGGTGACGGTCGGCCTGGCCCACCAGATCGTCTCCCGGGACGGCCTGGCCGACCTGCGCGACAACTCGAGGGCACCCGCCGCGCTGAGCTACCCCACGCAGTTGGCCTCGATCCCGCTGACCGCGCCGGTCGCGGCCGGGGCAACCCTGCCGTTCAGCATCACCGTTGCGCCGACCCGGCTGGGCTCGACCACGATCGCCGTCTACCCGCTGCGCGTAGCCGTGATCGGCACGCTGGCCGGGGCCGGCGGCGGGAAAAGCCTGCTCGGCGTGGCCTACAGCGTGCTGACCTGGACGCCGCCGAGCGCCCATCCCCGACCGACGCCGGTGGCGACGGTCGTCACGCTGGCCGACCGTCCCCGGCCGCGGGCCGACGGCGTCCTCACCGACAACGGGCTGGCCGCGCTCATCGCGCCGACCGGCCGGCTCTACCGGATCATGGCGGCGGTGCTGCCCACCGGTGGCCAGGCCCCGGCCGTCACGCTGGCCGTCGACCCGACACTGGTCCAGACCCTCAGGATCATGGCCGCCGGGCCGTACCGGGTGGCGTCGCCAGCCGGCCCGCGCACGCTGCCGCGCAGCGCCGACGCGGCGAACTTCCTGTCCTACCTCCGCCTGTTCGGCGCCGCCCACGGCGACGTCGTCGCGCTGCCCTACGGCGACGTCGACCTCGTCGCCCTGCGGCGGGCCGGGTCGCTGCACGCGGTCCGGGAAGCCATCCTGACCGGCCAGGTCGTGCTGACGGCGGTGCTGGGCCACAAGCCGGACACAGCGCTGGCCGTCCCGGCCGACGGGCTGATCGACGCGGCGACCATCGAACTGCTCCGCCAGCCGGCGATCGGGATTTCCACCGTCATCGCCGACTCCCGGCTCGTGCGCATCGCCGGGTCGACCACCAGCGCCACCCCGGGCGACGAAGCGAGCTTCCCGACCGCCGCCGGACCGGTCCGCGTCCTGGCCGCCGACGCCGGGCTGAACGCGGCGGCCGCGATCATCCCCGGCTCGGCCACGACCGGCGCCGCCGCCTCGATCCCGGCGGCGCGGGCCGCCTTCCTGGCCGAGGAGGCCATGATCACGGCTCAGCGGCCGTCGGTCCAGCGGCCGCAGACGCTGGTGCTGCCCCGCTACTGGGACCCGCCGCCCGACTGGGCCCAGACGCTGCTCGGCTCGGTCGCCACGACCTTCTCGACACCGGTCGGGCTGACCTGGGCGCCGACGGAATTCACCGGCGCCGCGGCGGTGGGGTCGGCCTCGTCCGCCTCGTCCACCCCGTCCGCCCCGTCCGCCCCGGCAGCGACTCTGAGCTACCCGGACTGGGCCGCCGCCCGTGAGCTGCCGGCGGCCCGGGTCGCGGCGAGCGAAACCCTGCGGACCCGCGTCGAGCCGCTGCGCGACGTCCTGTGCGCGCCGGCCGACCCCCTCCGTCCGACGGGTGCGCTGAGCTGCGAGAACTCCTTCGTCAACGAGCTGTACCACGCACTGACCAACGCCGAGTCGGTCGCGTGGCGAGCCAGCCCGGCCGGCGCGGACGCGCTCACCGACACTGTCGCCGGTGACCTGCTGGCCATCGTCGACAACATCCAGGTGGTGGCCTCGCACGCCGTCACGCTGACCACCCGGCGCGGCACGGTGCCGGTCACCGTCGAGAACAACACCGACCACACCATCACGGTGGTCCTGGCCGTCTCCTCGGCGAGCCGGTCTCGCCTGCGCTCGCCCGACCGCATGCGGATGACCGTCCCGCCCCGGCAGAAGATCCAGCAGGCGATCGACGTGGACGCGGGCGGCGCCGGGACGTTCCCGCTCAGCCTGAGCCTGCTGACCTCGACCGGGGGGACGCTGAGCACCGGCAACCCGGAGCGGATCCTGGTCAAGTCGACCGCTGTCGGGATGATCGCGGTGGCGGCGACCGTCGGCGCGATCGGCCTGCTCGTCCTCGCGGTCATCCTGCGCATCGCGCGCCGGATCCGGGCCGCCCGCCGGGAGCGGGACGCCGAGACGCCGGCGCCCGTCGCGGCGGGGGCGGGCACGCAGCCTCTCGGGGACCTGGACATCCGGGAGCCCGGCACGACGCCGACCACGCGTCTGGGCCTGGGGGGGATGCCGCCGGACACAATCATCGACGGCACTGGCACTCGCCGGTCCCAACCAGGGCCGCGGGACGAGCCGGCGGCGCTGGCTTACGGTAGGGCCACGATGGCTGCCACTCCCGTTGACCACGGCCCGGCCGTGCCCGGCCCACCTGACGGCGCGCACCCCGGGGTCGCCGCCGACGCGACAGCCCCGCTGATCCTGCCGGGCGGCGGGGCGAGCCGGAGACCGAGCGCGCCCACGACCGCCGACGCGTCCAGGCGCGGGCCCGGGCGGGAGGATCGGTGACGGCCGGCGGCGGGCGTCCGCGCGGCTACTGGCCGGACGATCCGGGCGACCGCGACCCGGACGACCGCTACCCGGATGATCGTTACCCAGGCGACCGCGACGCCGACGAGCGCCATGGCGACCGGCGCCCACCGGCCGACCGGCCAGCTCCGGACGATCAGTACCCAGGTCTCCGGTATCCCGACGACCGCTATCCCGACAATCGTTATCCGGGCGACCGATACCCCGCCGCTCCCTATGCGGGTCCCCCCCATTCGGACGCCCCGCCCGCGGGCGACCGGCACGCGGAGAACCGATACCCGAGCGACGGGTACTACGCGGACCCGGGCTTCTCGGTCGAGACGGACTACCCGGACCAAGCCGGCTACGCGGCCAGCCCCGGTTTCGCGGACAGGCCTGCCTACACCGATCCCACCAGCTATCCGGATCCGCCGGCCTACTCGGGTCCCGGCGGCCAAACCGCCCACCCGGGCCACACCGCCCATCCGGGCCACCCGGGCCACCCGAGCTACCCGGGCCACCCGGGCCACCCGGGCTACCCGGGCTACCCGAGCCATCCGGGCTACCCAGGGCCTGACCAGACCGACCGCGCTTGGGACGACCCGTACCGGGTCGAGCCCGGGCATCCCGCGCCTGGCCCGCCCAACCCCCGCGGCGCCTTCGGCGCGGCCGCGGACCACGACCCCTACTTCGACCCGCGCGGCTATCCAGGCGCGCGGCCGTGGCCGGCCGGCGATCCCGACCCCGCCCAGGCCATCGACGTGACCAGCCCGGATCCACCCGCCGGCCCGCCGCCAACCAGCCGAACGCCGGCCGGCCAGACCCCGCCGGACCGGCCGCCGGCCGCCGGCGCCCCGCCGACGGCCGTCTGGTCCCCGGCGGAACGGCTCGAGGCCCGCCGCGACGGGCCGGACAGTCACAACTACCCAGCCCCAGCCCCAGCCCCGGCCCCCGACCGGGGCATCGACCCGCCAGGCCGTCCCCGCCCGCCCGCGGCTGCCGGGCCCGCGGCGCCCCAGCGCCCGCCCGCGCCCCCGCGCCCGGACCAGACGACCGTGCTCGGCCCGGTCGGGACCGGGGACGGATCGGGGCCGCACGCCCCGTTCCGCCCGTCCGGCTGGGGCTCGGGACCGCACACCGGGCCGTCGGGGCCGATGGACTACCCCGGCTACCGGGGCTCGGCCCGCCACACCTCGCCGCCGTTCGTCCTCCCGCCGGAGGATCAGTCGGGCCCGCGCCACCGGGACGAGCCCGGCGGCGGGCCGGGCTATCCCCCCGAGTCGGCCCGGCTCTCGCCCGAGTCGAACCGGCACGGCCCGAGCGCCAACCGGCACGGCCCGAGCGCCGAGGACCGGACGCTGCTCCAACCGCATCCCGAGCCGGCGGCGCCCCCGTGGCCGGGCCAGGCTACCGGCCGGGAGTCGCGGCCCCGGCGGCGCGCGGCGCACGCGGCCCAGCCGGTCGAGGCGCCACCGACCACGGCGATCGACCGCCGGGTGGGATCCCGCCGGCGCGGCGCCGGTCCGGCCGCGACCCGAGGCGGCCCGCCCGCCGCCGGCCCGAGCCGGGACGGCGCAACCGGAAGCGGCGCGGGCCGGCCGGGCAAGGCCGGCGCAGCCAAGGGCGGCAAGGCGGTCACGCTCGGCCGGGCCAGCGGCACGATGGCCCTGGGCACGATCGCGTCGCGGGCCACCGGCTTCCTGCGCACGGTCGCGATCGCCGCCGCCATCGGCGCGGGCACGGTCGGCGACGCCTACAACGTGGCCAACACCACCCCGAACATCCTCTACGACCTGCTGCTGGGCGGAGTGCTCAGCAGCGTGGTCGTCCCAGTGCTGGTCCGGGCCTCGAAGGAAGACGAGGATGGTGGCGAGGGGTTCGCGTCCTCGCTGCTCACCCTGGTGACGCTGGCCCTGGTCGCCATCGTGGTGGTCGGGATGCTCCTGTCCCCGTTCATCATCCGGCTCTACCTGGCCGCCGGCGGCTCCGAACGCGACCTGGCCATCCACTTCCTGCGCTGGTTCCTGCCCCAGATCCTGTTCTACGGTCTGGGCGCGACGATCGGCGCCATCCTCAACGTCCGCCAGTCGTTCGCCGCGCCGACGTTCGCGCCGGTGCTGAACAACCTGGTCGTCATCGCCACCTGCATGGCGTTCATCTTCATCCCGGGGCCGCGCCCGCCGACCGCGGGGAACATCACTGGGACCCAGACGGCCTGGCTGGCCGGGGGGACGACGCTCGGCGTCGTCGCGATGACGGTGGCCCTGCTGCCGTCGCTGCGCACGGTCGGCTTCCGCTACCGGCCCAGCCTGAATCTGAGCCACCCCGAACTGCGCCACGCCATGCGGCTGGCCGCCTGGACGCTGATCTACGTCGTGATCAGCCAGGTCGGCTACCTGGTCGTCGTCCGGCTCTCCAGCTCGACCACCGCCTACACCGTATATACCTATGGCTACCAGATCTTCCAGCTACCGTACGCAATCATCGCGGTCTCGGTCATCACCGCGCTGCTGCCCCGGATGAGCGGTCACGCCGCCGACGGCCGCCGGGACCTGGTCCGGGCCGACCTCTCGACCGGGATGCGCCTGACCGCTGTCGCGATCATGCCGGCGGCCCTGGCGCTGCTGGCGCTGGGCAAGCCGATGGCGGTGGCCGTGTTCGACCACGGCGCTCTCGGCTACGCCTCCGCCCTGGAGATCGGCAACACGCTGTCGGCCTTCGCGATCGCGCTGGTGCCGTTCTCGCTGTTCCAGGTCCAGCTGCGGGCGTTCTACGCCAACCAGGACAGCCGGACGCCGGCGCTGGTGAACATCGGGGTCGTCGGCACGAACATCCTGGGCGCGTTCGTCCTGAGCCATCTGCTTCCCGCGCATCACCGGTCGGTGGCGCTCGCGCTGGCCTTCGGGCTGTCCTACCTGTTCGGCATCGCCGCGTCCTCGCTGCTGCTGCGCCCGCGCCTGCACGGCATCGACACGGGCCGGGTGGCCCGGCTGCTGACCCGGGTGACGATCGCCGGCGGAATGGGCGCCGTGGTGGCCTCGGCGGTGGCCTGGCTGGTCCAGGACGTCGCCGGCAAGGGCTCGCTCGGGTCCGCCATCGCGGTCCTGCTGGCCAGCGGGGCTGGCCTGTTCGTCTACCTGCTGGTGATCGTCCGGATGAGACTGCCCGAACTGGCGGCCCTCATTGCGACGGTGCGCGGCCGAATGTCCCCCGAAAGGGCATGATTTGCGGTAAAAATGCCGCTGAATGGCAGATCGGCCACCGCCTATGTCCGGTCAGGCCGATGACATCTGATCCGCGGGCGGCGCCTCGTACACTGACAGGGCTGCGCACGGCGACGACGGCCGGGTGATGACGCGGGTGGTTACGGAGGCAGGTGTGGTTGACGGTCACAACCGACTGCCGCTGGCCGACGCAGCCCGCGGTGGCACCCGTGACGCGACGGCCCGTATCGCGAACGATGGAGACGTGACCGACAGGCTCGCGAACGACAGCATTCCGAAAGACAGGGACGCGGACGGCAGGACGATGGAACCACGGTCCGATATGATGCCGAGCCGCCGTAGCGACTCACCCAGCACCGGCGCGATCGACGCCGACCCGGTCACGATGATGGCGGACGCCACCGAGGTGGCCGGCCCGCCCACCGAGGCCTCGCCGTTCGCGACACCGGACTCCGGCTTCGACGAGCTTCCGGGCCTGGCGCCCGGAGCCGAGCTCGACGGCCGCTATGCCCTGATCAGCCTTATCCACAGCCGGGGCCAGGTCGACCTGTGGCGGGGCGACGACCGCATCCTGGCCCGGCCGGTGGCCGTGCGGGTGGTCGCGCACGCCGGCGGCGTCGACCCGTCCGCCTCCACGATCGCGGCCCACGCGCTGCTGGCGGCCGCGATCAACTCGGGCCGGCTGGTCCACCCGGGGGCCGCGTCGACCTACGACGCCACCACCACGGCGACCGACATCGGCGATGTCTCCTACGTCGTCACCGAATGGGTCGAGGGTGTCACCCTGCGCCAGCTGGCGGACGAGGGCACGCTGCGTCCCGACCGCGCCGCCGCCGTCGTCCAGGCCGCCGCCCGGGTCATCGCCGCCGCCCACGACCGTGGTGTCACGCACGGTGACCTGCATCCGAGTGACGTCGTCCTGTCCGGCCACGGCATGGTGAAGGTCGTCGACCTGGAGGTCGGCGGCGTGATGGCCGACCTGGAGGCCGGCCGCCGCCCCACCACGGCCGGCACCGGCGCCGCCGAGGACCGGCTGCGCGAGCGGATGAGCGCCGACGTCCAGGCGCTCGGCGCGCTCCTGTACTCCGCGCTGGCCGGCCGCTGGCCGCTGCCGGGCGACGGCGGCCTGCCGAACGCGCCGGTCGGCCCGGACGGCACGGTCGTCACCGCGAGCCAGCTTCGCCGGGGCGTTCCCGAGGACCTCGACGACATCGCGCTGGCCACCCTGGGTGACCCTCGCGCGGGCCGGGCTCCCGTCGTCGACGCGGCGACGTTCGTGGCCGAGCTTGAGCCCTACGTCCCGGCCGACGGGACGCTCGACCCGGGTCTGACCCGGGTCGACGACGAGCCGGGCCTCGGCTCGACCCAGGTCTTCGGCAACGGGGACGGCTACGGCGGCGCGGACGGCTACGGCAACGGGGACGGCTACGGGGGCGGCTGGGACGCCGAGACCTCGCTCGGTCCCCGTGGCGGTACGGACCCGCGCGGCGGGCGCCCAGGCCCCGGCTACGGCCCGCCGAACGGCGCCCGCGGCGGCTACCGGGCCGGCCCGCCCAGCGGGCGCGCGCAGACGGGCCCAGACCGCTACGAGCCGTACCGGCAGCCGGCGCCACCCGCGCGCGGCGGCCGGACCGACCGGCGCTGGATCGCGCTCGTCCTGGTAGCGGTGATCATCGCGGTGGCGGTCGTGGTGTCGGTGGTGGTCACCAGGGGCGGGGGCGGCAACAAGCCGAACGCGGCCCAGACGCTCGCGCCCGCGCCCGTCGTGCAGGTCAAACCGGTCCACACGGACGCGTTCGACCCGATGGGCGACAACAAGGAAGGCCGCGCGCCGGAAAACGCGACCGACGGCGATAACACCACGGTCTGGTCGACCGAGGGGTACAACCCGGGCGCCCCGTTCGGTGGTCTCAAGCACCCCCGCGACGGCAAGGTCGCCGGCGTCGGGCTGATCTTCGACTTCGGGCAGGCGTTGTCGTTCTCGCAGGTCACCGCAACCGTCCAGGGCCAGACCGCGATGCAGGTCTGGGCGTCCGATAGCGGCGGCACCGATCTGGCCAACTACGCCGTCGTCGGGACCGGCAACCCGGGCAGCGGCACCGTGAACATCACGGTCACGAACCAGACGCCGCACCGGTACTGGGTGCTCTGGCTGACGTCGATCCCGCTCCAGCCGGACGCCGGGAAGTACCAGGGCCGGGTGGCCGAGGTCACGTTCACCCCCAAGAAGTAGTCCACCGCCCCTGCGAACGGGCGGTGGCCGGAGGTGCCGGCCTGGCCTCGTGGCGAACTCGCCAGGCCCACCTGGGAACCTCCGGGAGGTCGGTTCCGTCGTAGTCCTTGGGTGTCAGTTGCGCGGCGCACCGCGCGACGGCCAGATCCCGAGGAGGTGATCGCCGGTGACCAGGGGGACCAGAGGGAGCCATCCCGACCCCGAACGCCTGGACGCGTATGCCGACGGCGATCACGGCCAGCGGGACGTCCGGGCACACGTCGAGGACTGCCCGGTCTGCGCCGAGACGGTGGCCGCGCTGCGCCGGGTCCGAGGTGACCTCGCCCGCCTGGCGGAGATCACCATGCCCGACGAGATGCTGCGCCGGCTGCGGGCCCTGGCCGACCCGACCGCATCGGATCGGCGCTCCGACACCGGGGACCGCGATGGCACGAACCCCGGCGTCGGGAACATCGCCCGTGCTCCGAACGCCGGAGGCGTCCCGCGGCCCGCTCCCGGGCCGGACGGCCGGGTCGGGACCGAGACGCCCCAGGACGGCGCTCCAGGCCGCGGGCCGGCCATCCGCCGGCCCGCGGCGGCGCCCGGCCCCCGCCCGGGGCGGCACACCCGCCGGTCCCGCCGGCCGATGACGCTCGGGCCAGGCGCGGCCGGCTTCGTTCCCGCGTCGCGCCCGGCGGCCCAGCGCTCCTCGGACCACCCCGGCGGTGACGGGCCCCGGGGTGGCCGGGACGGTAGCGGTCTCGTCGCCGTGGCGGCCGCGCTGCTGGTCGTGCTGGCCATCGGCGGCGCCGTGCTGAGCCGGGGCGGGACGGCCGCGCGCAGCGCCGCCGACACCCCACCGACGACCGGCGGCGGGCTCAGCCAGGCCAGCGTGACCACCGGGACGGGGTCGGCCGGCTACGCCGCCGCGGCGCCGGCGGACGGCTCGGCCCGCCCCGGCACCGAGACAGTGTCGCTGGCCCGCACCAACGCCGCCCTGGACGCCACGGACGCCGCCGACCACGGCGCCGCGCTCCTGTCCGGCCGCCCGCGCCCGCTGGCCGCCGTCAGCGCCGCCGCCGCGCTGGCCGGGACGCTCCCGGCCCGGCTGTCGGCCCGGGTCCGGGCCGCCCTGGCCGACCTGACCGGTCCCGACCTCGTCCGCTGCTACGACATCATCATGAGCCGCTACGGCGGGCGGCTGCTCGCTCTGGACGAGGTCACCTTCAACTCCGCGCCGGCCGCGCTGCTGGTGCTGAGCGTGCCCGGTGACCAGGAGACGGTACGGGTGCTGGTCGTCGACGAGGCCTGTGCCGGCGCGCGGGTCTCGCAGGCCCTCTGGTACGGCGCGTTGACCGACGGCGGCTAGCCGCCCGCCGTCCCCGGCCCGCCGTCGCCAGGTGGACCGGACGGGCCTTTCGGGCCCGTGGGCCCGGCGCCGGCGATCCACCGACGGGAATCGACGCCTGGCGTAACAGCGTTGAGGGAATGACGCCCGAGGCGAGCGCTGAGGGCCAGCAACGACAGACGGTCCGCGTGGACCGTCGAGAGGAGCCGGGGTGACCGACAACGAGGTAGCCGAGGTGGGTGACGTCCGCGACGTCATCGTCATCGGTTCGGGCCCGGCGGGTTACACGGCCGCGATCTACACCGCTCGAGCCAGTCTGCGCCCGCTCGTGTTCGAGGGCGCGGTGTCCTCCGGCGGCGCGCTGATGACCACGACGGAGGTCGAGAACTTCCCGGGCTTCCCGACCGGCATTCAGGGCCCGGAGCTCATGGACTCCCTGCGCACGCAGGCGGAGCGGTTCGGCGCCGAGCTCGTGCCGGACGACGTCGTCGAGGTCGACCTGGCCGCCGACCCGAAGGTGGTGAAGACGGCCGACGGCACGTTCCGGGCCCGCTCGGTGATCGTCGCCACCGGCTCCGCCTTCCGCAAGCTGGGCGTCGAGGGCGAGGACCGGCTGCTCGGCCACGGTCTGTCGGCCTGTGCGACCTGTGACGGGTTCTTCTTCCGCGACCAGGACATCGCCGTCGTCGGCGGCGGCGACTCGGCGATGGAGGAGGCCACGTTCCTGACCCGGTTCGCGAAGTCGGTGACGATCATCCACCGTCGCGACAGGCTCCGGGCCAGCGCGATCATGCAGCAGCGGGCGTTTGACGACCCGAAGATCAGCTTCCGGTGGAACGCGGAGGTCGCGGAGCTGGTCGGCGAGGGCAAGCTGGACGGCGTCGTCGTCCGCGACACCGTCACCGGCGAGACCGAGACGCTGCCGGTGACCGGCCTGTTCGTGGCGATCGGCCACGACCCGCGCACCGAGCTGGTCAAGGGCCAGCTCGACCTGGACGCCGAGGGTTACGTGGCGGTCGACTCCCCGTCGACCCGGACCAACCTGCCCGGCGTCTTCGCCGCCGGCGACGTCGTCGACCACCTCTACCGCCAGGCCGTCACGGCCGCCGGTACCGGCTGCGCGGCCGCGCTCGACGCCGAGCGCTACATCGCGACGCTGACCGACGGCGCCGTCGAGCGAGGAGCGGCGCATGCCGCGGCCGTCGCGCCCCGCGGACCGGCGCAGCCGGCCGGCGTCGGCGTCGGCGTCTGACCAGCCGAGCAGGTCATTCAGAGCCGTTCTGGGTCGTCGCGACAACCCGCGGCGGCAGAGAAGGGCCCCAGGAGGCCGCTGGAGCGACGGAGAGCCGGCCTGGTATCCCGAACACCCAGCACTACGCATACGCTCAGTCACATTAGGTAAGAACGGCCCAACACCCAGGAGGATGACCATCATGGCCGGCGCCACCACCCCCGTCACCGACTCCAGCTTCACCGCTGAGGTCCTCAAGAGCGACGTTCCCGTACTGGTCGACTTCTGGGCCGAGTGGTGCGGGCCGTGCCGGATGGTCGCCCCCGTCCTCGAGGAGATCGCCGCCGAGCACGCCGGCAAGATCCGGGTCGTCAAGCTGAACATCGACGAGAACCAGAAGACGGCCGCCGCCTACCAGATCATGTCGATCCCGACGATGGCCGTGTTCGTGAACGGCGAGATCGACACCAAGATCGTCGGGGCGAAGCCGAAGGCCGCGCTGCTGCGTGACCTCGCGTCCTACATCTGATCCGCGTCGGCAGCCCAGGAACTGACTCTCGCCCCCGACGGACCGTGGCGGCCACCGCACGGTCCGCCGGTGCGGGAGGAGATCCACGAGAGCACCCCCGGGGCCATGCCCTACCCTGTGTCCCCGTGAGCCGTCTCCCTCTCCGCGACCATCACCGGACCCCACGCTCAGGCGGGGGCGACAGGTGAGGCTGCTGCGCCTCGGCGACCGTCACGCGTCCGTCGCCGACGCCCGGGCCGCCCTGATCGCGCTGGCCTTCCTGCCCGCGGCGCCTCGCCAGGGCGCGGCGGCCGCGGCCGTCCCGGCGCCGACCGCGCCGCCGCCGGGCGCCCCGGCGTCGCCCGGCCTCCCGGCGTCGCCCGGCCCGGACGAGGCCGACCGCTTCGACGAGGACCTCGACCGCGCCGTACGAGCCTTCCAGCAGAGCCGTGGCCTGTCGGTCGACGGCATTATCGGCCCGGACACCTTCCGCGCCTTGGACGAGGCCCGCCGCCGGCTCGGCGACCGGCTGCTCTACTACCGGGTCAGCCACCCCTTCGTCGGCGACGACGTCGCCGTCCTCCAGCAGCGGCTGTCGAACATGGGCTTCGACGTCGGCCGGACCGACGGCATCTACGGCCACCGCACCGAGCTTGCCGTCCGCGACTTCCAGCGCAACCGGGAGCTGGAGCCGGACGGCCGCTGCGGCCCCCTGACGCTGCGCGAGCTGGACCGGCTGGCCCGCACGGTGGTCGGCGGTCGCCCCGACGTCCTGCGCGAGACGGTGCGGCTGCTGCAGCGGGGACCGTCCCTGCTCGGCCTGGTCGTCGCCATCGACCCCGGCCACGGCGGCGACGACCCGGGCGTCGTGGCCGGCCCGCTCGTCGAACGCGACATCGTGGCGGACATCGCCAGCCGGCTGGAGGCTCGGCTGCTGGCCTCCGGGCTGGAGGCCTACCTGCTGCACGGGCCGCACGAGTCACCCGACGAGGGTGAGCGCGCCCGGCGGGCCAACGAGATCGGCGCCGACCTGATGGTCTCCCTGCACGTCGAGGCGGGCGCCTCGAGCGCGCCCCGGGGCGTCGCCTCGTACTACTTCGGCCACGCCCGGGGCAGTTCGGCCGTCGGCGAGCGACTGGCCATGCTCGTCCAGAAGGAGCTGGTCTCGCGGACCGACCTCGTCGACTGCCGCTCCCACCCCAAGACGTGGGAGCTGCTGCGGATGACCCGGATGCCGGCGGTCCGCCTCGACCTGGGCTACCTGACGAACGCCCACGACGCCGCCGCCCTGAGCTCCCCGGACTTCCGGGCGACGGTGGCCGAGGCCATCCTGGCCGCCGTCCAGCGGCTGTTCCTCGCGCCGGAGGAGGACGCTCCCACCGGCCAGCTACGGGTCCCCACGCTGGCCTCCCGGTCCGCTCCGCCGAGCTGACCGTGGCCGGAACCGCAACCGGAACCGGGGACGGACTCGGGGTCGGACTCGGGGTCGGACTCGGGGTCGGGCCGGACGGTCAGGTCAGACGCCGGCCGGCCCGACCCGGCCGAGCATGCTCTCCGGGGCGGGCAGCGGCGACATCGAACCGAGCAGCCGCTCGAGGGCGACCTCGACGTCCTCCCGCCAGCTCACCGCGTTCTTGACCTCGAGCCGCAGCCGGGGCCAGCGGTGGTGCGGCCGGACGGTCTTGAACCCCACGGCCAGCAGGTAGTCGGCCGGGACGACGCAGCGCGCGCCCTCGTTGCGGAAGTCACCGAAGGCCTCGATGGCCCGGAAGCCGCGCCGCAGGACGTCCTTGGCCACCGCCTGGACCAGGATGCGGCCCAAGCCCTGCCCGGCGAAGTCCTCGACGATCTTGGCCGTCATCAGCAGGACGGCGTCCGGGCTGACCGGGCTGGTCGGGAAGGCCACCGAGCGCGGGACGTAGGCCGGCGGCGCGTACATGGCGAAACCGGCCGGCGCGCCGTCGACGTAGACGACCTTCCCGCAGCTCCCCCACTCCAGCAGCATCGAGGAGATCCAGGCTTCCTTCTCCAGCTCGGTGCCGCCGGCCTCCTCGGCGCGGCTGCGGGCGACCGGATCGAGTTCCCAGAAGACACAGCGACGACAGCCCCGGGGCAGATCGTCGATGTTGTCGAGGGTGATGTTCGCGATCCGACGACTCATGAAACAGCGCTCCGACGCTCGTCCGGGCGCCGAGCGGCGTTTGGCGGGGCCCCGACCAGCCACGGCGCGACTGACTGCAGAACTGATATCCGACAGCAAAACTGATATCCAGCACGACTGGCATCGCTTCCCGGCCAGCCTAACCCGGTGGGGGGTTCAGGCGTGACGACTCGCCGACCGCCGCGCCGATGACGCCTGTTTCACGTGAAACCGAGCCGGTGACATCGGCGGGCGGCTATCGACGGGCGGCTATCGACGGGCGGCTGTGGCCTTCGTGTGAACGTAGGCCAGAGGGTCTGACATGCCGCCATGATCCCCGCTACGGTCCGATTGAGATCGTCCGGCCAGGTCATGGCCGGGCGCCATGACCGGGCGCCATGACCGGGCGCACAGGATCGGGGAGTCAGGATGGTCGCGACAACTGGCACGGGGGACGCGGTCGTCGACCGCTTAGGCACCCGGACCGCGGGCTCCTCGACGACCCGACCGGCCCGGGCGGTCGGTACATCTCACGGCTGGAGTGGAGTGAAGCGTTGGACCGCATCACGCTGGACCGGAGGCTGTTCCTCGGCGGACTCAGCCTCACCGGGCTCGCGGCCCTCGACCACCCGCTCAGGCGGGCTGTGCTCGGGGACGGGCCAGGCGGGATGGCATCGGCCATGAGCACGGCATCCGAACGGACGGACGCGGTACTCGATGACCTGACCGGCCAGCTGCGGTCGATCGCGGCCGCGTACGGCACGGTGCCGCCGGCCCAGACCGCCGTGGCCGCCTGGAGCCTGGAGCGCCAGGTCGGAGTCATGTCCCGCTGGCGTGTTCCCCGCCCGCGGCGGACAGCCTGGCACGCGCTGCACGCCCGCGTACTCGTCCTGGAGGGCAACGCGCTGGTCGACGTGGGCGACATCGACTGCGGGGCGCGCGCCATCGAGAGCGCCGAGCTGCTGGCCACCCGGATCGGGGACTGGCCGACGGTCGCGCACACCTTCGCCGTCCGGGCGATGGTCGCGCGCGGGAACGGCGACCTGCCGACCGCCCTGAGCCTGGCCCGGCAGGGGTCCCGCTATGCCGGGCGGGCGCCGGTGGCGGTCATGCTGGCTGTGGCCGAGGCGTCGGCCACAGCGCGGATGGGCGACGTCGCCGGAACCCGGGACGTCCTGGACCGCGGGCGCCGGGTGATGGAGCGGCTGCCGGCCAGCGCGCACGGTGAGCCGGGCTACTCGCTCGACTCCTACCACCCGGCCCAGTTCGCGCTCATGGCCGCGTCCGCCCTGGTGCTGGCCAAGGACGTGACCTCGGCCGAGCCGTACCTGCGGACCGCGCGGGCCGCGATCCTGCCCGCCTGGGCCCGGACGGAGCCGGGTGCTGGACTGTCCCCCGCCGCGTCGGCGTCGTCGGCCCTCCCACGACCGCCGATCCCGGCCCAGTTGCCGGCGCGGCCGGCCTCGCCGTCCCGGTCCCGGGGGTCCTTCAGCAGCGGTCTGAGCCCTCTGCTGCGGGTCGTGGCGGCCGACGCGGCGCTCAGCGCCCAGCGTCCCGACCTGGACGTCGCTCGGACCGAGCTGACGGAGGCCGTCGCGGACGGCCGGGACCGGCCCTCCGCCTGGCTGGCCGACGAGGTGCGCAGCCTGGCCCGGGTGGCGGCCAGCCGGGGCGCGGACTTCTCGGCGCTGGTCAACGAGGTCACCAGCTGGAAGCCGGGGCGTTCGCCGGCTACGGGGTCAGGCAGTCCGGCCACCTGAGCCCGGGGGGCGCCGCGACGCCGAGGGCGTCCGGCCGGCTCAGCCGTCCGTGCTGGGGCTCATGGTCGCGACGATGCGCTCGAGGTCCTCAATGGTGGCGAACTCGACCGTGATCTTTCCCTTGCCCTTGCCCATCGTGACCTTGACCCGCGTCTCGAACTGCTCGGACAGCCGGCTCTCGAGCTTCACCAGCGCGGGCGAGCTGACCGTCGGGCGCCGCCGGGGGGCGCGCTGGTTCGGCTTGTCGTCCCCCAGGGCGACAATCTCCTCGACGGCCCGCACCGACAGCCCTTCGGCCACGATGCGGGTGGCCAGCCGCTCCTGTGCCTCCGGGTCGTCCAACGACAGCAGGGCTCGCGCGTGTCCGGCCGAGAGCACCCCGGCCGCGACCCGGCGCTGGACCGCCGGCGGCAGCGCGAGCAGCCGAATCGTGTTCGTGACGTGGGAACGGGAGCGGCCGAGCCGGCCGGCCAGCTCCTCGTGGGTGGCGCCGAACTCGCGCAGCAGCTGCTCGTAGGCCGCCGCCTCCTCGAGGGCGTTCAGCTGCTGGCGGTGGAGGTTCTCCAGCAGGGCGTCCCGCAGCATGGCGTCGTCGGAGGTGTCCCGGACGATGGCCGGGATCCGCTCCAGATCGGCCAGCTTGGCCGCCCGCCAGCGGCGCTCTCCCATCACCAGCTCATAGCGGTCCGGCATCAACTCCCGGACGACGACCGGCTGGAGCAGGCCGACCTCGCGCATGCTGGCGGCCAGCTCGTCGAGGGCGCCCTCGTCGAAATAGGTCCGGGGCTGGCGCGGGTTGGGGGTGACCGAGTCGACGGCCACCTCGCGGAAGGTCGCCCCGTGCACCGGAACCGGCGCCGCCGTCGCCAGGCCGCCGCCCCCACCGCCGTCGATGTACGCGTCGCCAGTGGGGATGAGCGCGCCGAGGCCGCGGCCGAGGCCGCCTCGTCGGGTGGTCACGGCCGGCTCCCGCCCGCGATCATGCCCGGGCTCCCGCCGCCCTCGGCCACGCCCCGCTCGGCCAGCTCCCGCGCGGCCGCCAGGTAGGACAGGGAACCTCGCGAGGCCGGGTCGTAGCTCAGGACGGACTGGCCGTAGCTCGGCGCCTCGGCCAGCCGGACGTTACGCGGGATGGTCGTCGCCAGCACCCGGTTGCCGAAGTGCTCCTTCACCTCGTGGACGACCTGGTCGGCGAGGCGGGTTCGCGAGTCGTACATGGTGAGCAGGATCGTGGACAGCCGCAGGTCCGGGTTGAGGTGGGCCTGAACCAGCTCGACGTTGCGCAGCAGCTGCCCGAGCCCCTCCAGCGCGTAGTACTCGCACTGGATCGGGATGAGCAGCTCCCGCGCCCCGACCAGGGCGTTGACGGTGAGCAGGCCGAGCGAGGGCGGGCAGTCGACCAGTACGTAGTCGACCTCGCGGCGCAGGCCGGCTAACGCCCGCCGCAGCCGGGTCTCCCGCGCCACCAGGGAGACGAGCTCGATCTCGGCCCCGGCCAGGTCGATGGTGGCCGGCGCGCAGTAGAGGCCCTCGGCCTCGCCGGAGGCCACCACGACCTCGTCCAGCGGGCGGTCACCCAGCAGGACCTCGTAGATCGACGGCACGCCGGAGCGATGGTCGACCCCGAGCGCGGTCGAGGCGTTCCCCTGCGGGTCAAGATCGACCACAAGGACGCGGCAGCCGTGGGTCGCCAGGGCGGCCGCGAGGTTGACGGTGCTGGTGGTCTTGCCCACACCGCCTTTCTGGTTGGCGACCGTGATGACCCGCCGGCGGGCCGGTCGCGGGAAGGGACGGCGTCGTTCCATAGTCAAGGCTTCCACTGCCGCTGCTGCCGCCGATCCGATCGGAGTGGTGGGGTCGTGAGTGCCCAGCCCACGCGGAGAGCTCGCGTCGTGGGGGGTCGGAGCGGGACGGTACACCGTTTGGGCGCCCGGCGCGGGACGTCCACTTCGCGCCGCGTGTCCCGCGGCCACTGTTTCACGTGGAACCTCACTTTGCACCCGCTTGTCCAGCGCCCGGCTGGTGCCCGGTGCCCGCTGCTCCGCCTGCCCGCCTGTCACGACCGGTCTCCCGTCCAGTTCGCGTGTCCCGCGTCGTTCCACCGCCTCGTCTGACGCCCGAAGCGGCCTGGCGTTGCCGGCCCTCACCGCGTCGCTCACCGTCCCGGCCGGAGCCCGGCCCGGCACCCCGCCGGGAGCTCCGGCCACCGTCCCGCACCCGCCGAGGCTCTCCCCCGTTCGGGTGGCCGGTGGCCGGGCCCGCCGGGCCGCGCAGCGCGCGCAGCACGATCGTCGGCTCGGTCAGCCGGGCCGTCCCACAGCGGACGACGTCGACGTCGACCCAGCCCTGGGCGGCCAGCTCCGCCCCGGCGGACACGAGTTCCTCGTCGATCCGTGACCCGCGCAGTGCCAGCATGACACCGCCCACTCGCGTCATCGGAAGGAGCATGGCTCCCAGCCGGTCCAGCGGGGCGAGCGCCCGGGCCAGGACGACGTCGAAACCGGCCGCCGCCGGTCCCGCGAACCCGCTCCGGGCGCCCGGCCGGGCCGCCCCGGGCCGCCGGTCCTCGCTGGGTGCGGGCGCGCTGGGTGCGGGCGCGCTGGGTGCGGGCGCGCTGGGTGCGGGCGCGCTGGGTGCGGGCGAGCGGGGGCCTGCCGAGCGGGCGCCGGCGGAGAGGAGCCCCGCCGCGTCGGGTGCCCGGCCGCGCACGACCTCGACCCGGTCGCCGAGCCCGAGCGCGGTGACGACCTCGGTGAGAAAGGCGCAGCGCCGGGCCATCGGCTCCAGCAGCGTGACGGCCAGGTCGGGCCGGGCCAGCGCGACGGGGATGCCGGGCAGGCCGGCGCCACTGCCGACGTCAAGAACGCGCGCACCGCGCGGGACGGCCTCGGCCACGACCGCGCTGTTCAGGATGTGCCGGTCCCACAGGCGGCCGGCCTCGCGCGGCCCGATCAGGCCGCGTTCGACCCCGGCGGTGGCCAGGAGCTCCGCGTACTCGGCGGCGGCCGGCAGCGCCGGGCCGAAGACCTCGGCGGCCGTCGCGGGCGGCGAACCCACGGCTCCAGCGGCAGCGGGATCGCCCGGGGCCGGGGCGGTGTCGGCGCGGTTCACGGTGCCCTCGTCCGCCCGGGACCGGTCCGGGCCGCCGGATCCCGCACCGGCGCCACAGGCGGATGCGGGCACGGAATCAGGGGATTTCATGCTCCCAGAATGCCCGCCGCGGATTGCCGGCGCGTGAGCGGACACGCCAGCCCTCGGTGGCGGCCGCCCTACCGCGACGATCAGACGGTCGAGAACAGGCGGGTCAGGGCGCGTCGCCCGGGAACAGCACGACCCGCCGACGCGGCTCCTCGCCCTCCGACTCGCTGTGGACGCCCTTGATACCGGCGATCACGTCGTGAACGACCTTTCGCTCGAACGGCGTCATCGGCGTGAGCTTCTCGGGCCCGGAGCCCTCGGCCACCCGATTGGCCGCCGCCGCCGCGATCTTGCGGAGCTCGGCCCGCCGCCGCGCCCGGTGACCGCCGACGTCGAGCATGAGCCGCGACCGGTTGCCGGTCTTCTGCAGGACGGCCAGCCGGGTCAGCTCCTGCAGGGCCTCGAGCGTCTCGCCGGCCGGCCCGATCAGCTTGTCCAGCGAGTCACCGACGATCGCGACGACGGCCCGCTCGCCCTCGACGTCCAGGTCGAGGTCGCCGTCCATGTCGACGATGTCGAGCAGGGCCTCCAGGTAGTCGGCCGCGATCTCGCCCTCCTGCTCGAGCTCGGCGATGCGGTCCGGCTGGGACTCACTCGCGTCGGGTCCGCTCGCGTCGACGTCCCCGTCCTCGCGGGTGGCCAGTTCGGGCGCTGAACCGGTCATGATCTCTCCTTTGACGATCTGGAACACGCTGGGTCGCCGGTGGCGGACGATCCCGGCGCGAGGCTCACGCGGTGGGTCAGCCGGGCGGCGAGCGCGCGGCGCCGAGGCATCGCCGTCAGCGCCGGCCGCCCGGACGCTTGCCCTTGCCGCCGCGCTTCTTGGCCGGTCGGGACCCACCGGGAGCCCGGCGCGCGCCGGCCGGCACCGGCGGGCGCGGCTTCGCGGCAGCGGCCTCTCCGTCGGCGCCTGGGCGGTGGGCCGAGCCGCTCGCGCCGGCACCGCTGGAGCCGGCACCGCTGGAGCCGGCACCGCTGGTACCAGCGCCGGCGCTGTTCGGCGCGGCCGAGCCGTTCGCGCGGGCGGCCCCATCCGCCGGGGCCGGCCCGGCTGCTCCCGCGGCCCCGGTTGACGACGCCCCCGTTGACGACGCCCCCGTTGACGAGACCTTCCCCGAGACGCCGTTCGGCGAACGGGTCCCCCGGGGCGCGCTCGACGAGGTGCCCTTCGGCGCGGTCGTGCTCTTTCCGGTCGCGCCCCCGGTGGGCGAGGTCTTGCTGGTCGAGGTCTTCGCGGTCGGGCCGCCTGCCTCGGCGGTCTTCGCGCCCGTCGTCCTGGCCGCCGCGCCAGTCGCGCCGGGGGCGGGCCGCTGCGAACGCGACCGGGACTTCGCGCCCGCCCGGACACCGGGCGCCGGGCGGGAGGCAGGCGGCTCGAGCGCCGTCGCCTTGCCGTCCTTGGCGGCGCCGGGCCGGGCCGGGGTCTCGCCCGGCTTGATCGGGGGCATCCGCTTGATGACGAAGAACTGCTGGCCCATGCTCCACAGGTTGGTCGTCAACCAGTAGATGAGGACGGCGATCGGAAAGCGGAAACCGAACACGGCCAGGGTGATCGGCGAACCGTAGAGCAGGACTTTCTGGACCATTGCCTGCTGCGGGTCCACCGGCCCGGTACGGGCCATGATCTGGCGCTGCGTGAAGAACGTCGTGGCGCCCATGAGAATGATCAGGACAACCGCGAAAATCTTGACGTTGGTGCTGTCCGCCCCGATGAAATCGATGATTTTCGAGTGCGACGTGAACGCCGTCGACAGGGAGACGCCGAACAGCTTCGCCTCGGCGATCTGCTGCACGGTGTGGGCCGGCAGGCCGACCCGGGACACCCAGGTCAGATGCCCGTTGATGTTCGCCGGCTTGATCGAGTTGAAGACGTGGAACAACGCGATGAACAGCGGAATCTGCAGCAGGATCGGCAGGCACCCAAGCAGCGGGTTGCCGTGCTCCTTCTGCAGCTTCATGATCTCTTCGTTCATGCGCTGCCGGTCATGACCCCACTTCTCCCGGATCTCCTTGATGTGGGGTTGCATCATCTGCATCGTCCGCTGCGACTTCACCTGCCGGACGAACAGCGGGAAGATCACAATCCGGACGGCCACGACCAGCAGGACGACCGAGAAAGCCCAGGCGAAGAAGCTCTCGTCGCCGAAAATCGCGCCGAAGCCCTTGTGGAAGAAGACGATCGCGTTTGCCGCGAGATGGTAGAGGGGGGTTAGCACTCGTTCTGTCTCCTTCGCCTCAGGCCCTCGAACCGCGGCGCGGCGCGATCGTTCCGGCCCGCGGCATTGGCCCGGCCGGGTTGGTCTCGGGTGCCGCGCCGGCGCGGCACAGGGTCGAACCCGCCTGCGCACAGGGGCTGGCAGCGCAACAGGCGGCGGACGGTTAGGAGGCCACCACCGACCCCGCCGAACCGGTGCACCGCCTCCAGAGCGTAGGCGCTGCAGCTCGGCTCAAAGCGGCAACCGGTGAGGCCCCGGCCGGCGAAGGCGGCCCGGTAGGCGCCGACGCCGAGACGGGCGAGGCCGGCCAGCGGGCCCCGCACCACCCCGTCCGGACGGCGAACCCATCGCGCGGTCACCGACGGCCCGCCGCTGGGAAGAAACGCGGCACACACGTCGAACAGGACCAGCGGCGTCACGATGATCGCGGTCAGCCAGCCGGCGCTCACGGCACGCTCCGCGGCGGGCTCACCGGTCGGGACTCCCCGCGCTCACGGCTCCCCCGCGACCGGCCGCCACGGGGCCGCTCGCCCCGTGCCGGCTCACTTCGGGATCGCTCCCCCCGCGGTCGTCCAGCGGGCGCCGAGCCGTCGGCCATCGCCCGCAGGGCGCCGTCGAGGGCTCGACCGAGCTGGTCCGATGTGGCGATCGCACTTTCGGGTAACGCTCGAACCACCAGCAACGTCCCCGGCGCGACGTACGGGAGCCGGGCGCGAACCTGCTCGCGCAGCCGCCGCCGCACCCGGTTGCGGGTCACCGCGTTGCCCACAGCCCGGCCGACCACGAACCCCGCTCGCGCGGGCCCGCCGGCCTGGCCGTCGCTCGCCCCCGCCCCCGCTGCCGGGGACGCCGACGCCGACGCCGACGGCGCGACCGCGGCAGCCGGAAGGTAGTGGACGACGATCGGTCCCCGCCGGATCCGGCGCCCGCTCCGGCTGATCAGGGCGTGCTCGGCTCGGGTGTGGACACGCGAAGCCGAGGGCAGCATGGTCGAACGGGGCGGGAGCGGGGGCGAGCGGTCAGGCCGACAGCTCGGCGCGCCCCTTGCGCCGCCGGTTGGAGAGGACGGCGCGTCCGGCGCGCGTCCGCATGCGCAGCCGAAATCCGTGGGTCTTCGCCCGGCGCCGGTTGTTCGGCTGGAAGGTCCGCTTGCTCACGTGATGACTCCGTACCAGTCCCGGGCGCCGACGGGGGTGCCGGGCGGCGCATAATCCATGGCTTGCTCACGGGCAGGCGCCGCGCTCAACACGCACGCTGCCGCCTGCTGCCGCCGCAACGTGTGTCCACAGTACCAACTGACCGGACGCGGGGACGGGCGACGGCCTCAGCAAGCCGCGCGGCCACCCCGGCCGCCGACGGATCCGCCGCGCCACCTGGGCCTCCGCCGCGGCCTACGCCGCCCGAGCCAGCCGCCCGAGCCAGCCGCCCGAGCCGCGCCCGGGCGAGCAGCGCGACGGCCGGCCCAACCGTCGACGCGATGAGCGACACATGGCCGACGCTCTGTGATCGTCCGCTCCACCACGGCGCAACCAAGCCGGAAAGTGCGCTCTCAGTGACATCCTGTCCCGCCATGCCCTCTTGGCGACCGCGCGAACCCCTCGCGTAGCGCCGGCGACCAGCCCGCGCGCGGGGACGAAGCTCTCCATTGTGCCGTGGACGGCCCAGCGGAACCGGCGCGGTTCACGGGGTATTGTCCGAGTTGTCGACCCGGAGGATGGGATCCGCTCGAGTCCACCGCGGGACCCGCCTCCACCCCGCCGCGGCGGACCAGAGATGCTGTGCAGTCCATACACAGCTGTGGACGACGATGTGGATATCGCTGGTTGATCAAGACGGCGAGGCGGCGCGCTCCCTCAGCACGCGGCTTTGGCCGGGTTGGGCCAGGCGGTACCGGGCCCGCCGCTCGCGGCGCGCCGCTCCGGTGCCGCGACGACCGTCGGTGGCCACGCCGTTGTGATCGTGACAGCGGTCCCGACGCCGTCGGGACCGGGATCGCCGTGATCGAGACCACCGCCGGGGCCAGGACCGCCGGGCCCCCGACCGGGGGGACCGGCGTCGCGGGAAGCCGTCCGCCCGCGACCGACGCCCCCGCGAGCCCCGCCGTCTGGAGGATGCCGTGACCGATCCCAGCGACGGTTCACGGCAGTCCGGACGGGACGGACGGGATGAGAACCAGGGCCCGGACCTGGTTCTCGTCTGGGCTCAGGCCGTCGCCGGGGTCGCCGACGGCAGTCTGTCCGCCCAGCAGCGGGCCTGGTTGCGCCTGACCCGGCCCCTCGGCCTGGTGCAGGACACCGCGCTGCTGTCCGCGCCGAACGAGTTCACCAAGGACCTGCTCGACTCCCGGCTGCGCCCGTTCCTGTCCACCGCGCTGTCCGCCGCCTACGGGCGGGAGATCCGGGTCGCGGTCACCGTCGAGCGCACACCCGACCCGGAGCCGCTGACCGGCCCGCTGACCCTGCCGATGATGACCGAAGCGATGATGACCGAGACGATCGAGGCGGTCCCCCCGGTCGAGCGGATGGCCCCTGGTCTCGGGCGCGACCCGGAGCCCCGGCCGAGCGAGCCGGCCCGGCTCAACCCGCGCTACGTGTTCGAGACCTTCGTTATCGGTGACGGAAACCGCTTTCCGCACGCGGCGGCCGTCGCGGTGGCCGAGGCTCCGGCCAAGGCGTACAACCCGCTGTTCATCTACGGCGACTCCGGACTGGGCAAGACCCACCTGCTGCACGCGATCGGTCACTACGCGCTGAAGCTCTACCCGGAGACCCGGGTCAAGTACGTGAGCACGGAGGAGTTCACCAACGACTTCATCAACTCCATCCGGGACGACCGGCAGCAGGCGTTCCAGCGCCGCTACCGCGACATCGACGTCCTGCTGGTCGACGACATCCAGTTCCTGGAGAACAAGGAGCGGACGCAGGAGGAGTTCTTCCACACCTTCAACGTCCTGCACGACACCGAGAAGCAGATCGTCATCAGCTCGGACCGGCCGCCCAAGCAGCTCTCGGCGCTGGAGGACCGGCTGCGCAGCCGGTTCGAGTGGGGCCTGATCACCGACGTCACCCCGCCCGACCTGGAGACGCGGATCGCGATCCTGTCGAAGAAGGCGGCGACGGAACGGCTGCCGGTCCCCCGGGACGTCCTCGAGTACATCGCCGCCCACATCGACCGCAACATCCGCGAGCTCGAGGGCGCGCTGATCCGGGTGGCCGCGTTCGCCAGCCTCAACAAGTCGCACGTTGACCGGACGCTGGCCGAGATCGTCCTGCGCGACCTCATCCCGAACGCGGCCGACCCGGACATCACCGCCGCGACGATCATGAACGCGACGGCGGCCTACTTCGGGGTGACGATGGAGGACCTGTGCGGCATGTCGCGCAGCCGGGTCCTGGTCACCGCCCGCCAGATCGCGATGTACCTCTGCCGTGAGCTGACCGACCTGTCCCTGCCCAAGATCGGCGCTCACTTCGGGAACCGGGACCACACGACCGTCATGCACGCCGACCGCAAGATCCGGGGCCTGATGGCCGAGCGGCGGGCGATCTACAACCAGGTCACCGAGCTGACCAACCGCATCCGGGCCCAGACGCGGGGCGCCTGAGCCCCGGCCTCTCGGGCCGGACGCCGGTCCCCCACCCCATCCGGAAAGTTATCCACAGGCTTTGTCCACACCCTGGGAAAACCCTGTGGAGGATGGGTGTCAACCAAGCCGGCGCGGGCCGGCCCGAGCGTTGTCCACAGGCTCAGGGCAGCCTCGCGACGAGCCGGGCAAATCGGATATTAGCCATCAAAAATCGTCACACTGATGGCTCTCGAGGCGGCCGAAACCATGTGGAAAACACAGTGGGCTTCTGGGGATCACGCTGGGGACAACCTGTGGACGCACTAGGCACCCCTGTGGACAGATCTGAAGCCTGTGGACAACGCTAGGTTTTATCCACACCTCCGTCCACCGTCTGTCCACACAGCCACTTGCGGCCTGACCAGGCAAAACTCGGGTTATCCCCAGTATCCACAACCCCTACTACTACGACCGACAAGTTCTCTTACCCAGAGAAAAAGATCAAGTACTAGTGGGGGCTGGGGAAAACTCGCGGTGGACGCCGCTCGGACGCCGACCGTCCGGTCGGCTGCCCGTCCGCGCGCTCGGCCGCCCCGCTCCGAGCCGGACACCGGTGGGACCACTTCCCCCGCATGAGGCCCCCTACCCGGCGGCGGGCCAGCCGTCCGTCTGTCGTGGGCGCCTGCGATGCTTAGTGCTCGAGACGCGGAGGCCTCGCCGGCGAACCGACCGGCGCACCCCGCCGGCGGCCAGCCCGTCGGTCCACTCCGCGCAGGCGATGGACGTGGCCGACGGCGGAGCCGGCCGGGTCCGCGGGCGGCACCGGTCCCGGTGGCGCCCACGCATCTCCAGTGGTCAGCTCCGCCAGTGGTCGTCGGGAGGCGAGCAATGAAGTTCCGCGTCGAACGCGACGAGTTCACGGACGCGGTCGCGTGGACAGCTCGAACCCTGCCCGCGCGCCCGACCACCCAGCTGCAGGTGCTGTCCGGGCTGATGCTGGACGCCGGCGACGACGGCCTGAAGATCGCCGCGTTCGACTACGAGGTCGCCGCCCAGTGCGGGGTCGCCGCCACGATCGCCGACGAGGGCCGGGTGCTTGTGTCCGGCAAGCTGCTGGCCGAGATCACCCGAGCGCTGCCCTCGGCGCCGATCGACCTGGCCACCGACGGCTCGCGGGTCGTGCTCACCTGTGGCAACGCCCGGTTCACCCTGCCGACGATGGCGGTCGAGGACTACCCGTCGCTGCCGCCGATGCCCGAGGTGACCGGCCACATCGAGGGCGGCGCCTTCGCCGCGGCGGTCGGCCAGGTGGCCGTGGCCGCCGGCCGGGACGACACCCTGCCCGTGCTGACCGGCGTCCGCGTCGAGATCACCGGCGACATCCTGACGCTGGCCGCCACCGACCGCTACCGGCTGGCCGTCCGCCGGCTGAGCTGGCGCCCGGCCGCGGACGATGCCGAGGGCGTAGCGATGGTGCCGGCGCGGACCCTGCTCGACACCGCGAAGTCGCTGTCGGCCGGCGGCGCCGAGGTGGCCGTCGCGCTCGGCGTCGGCCCGTCCGGGGAAGCGCTGGCCGGCTTCTCCGGCGCCGGCCGGGAGACGACCACCCGCCTGGTCGAGGGCCAGTTCCCGCCGTACCAGCGGCTGCTGCCCGACAGCTCCCCGCTGACCGCCCAGATCGAGATCGCGCCGCTGACCGAGGCGGTCAAGCGTGTCGCCCTGGTCGCGGCCCGCACCGCGCCGGTCCACCTGAACTTCAGCCCGGACCACCTGGTGCTGGAGGCCGGCACCGGCGGCGAGGCCCAGGCCCAGGAGACGCTGTCGATCACCTACGACGGCCCGGAGCTGGCGATCGCGTTCAACCCGTCGTACCTGCTCGACGGACTGGGCGCGCTCGAGGACGACATCGTCCGCATCGGGTTCGCCAGCGCGACCGACGCCGAGGTCGCCGCGAACAAGCCGGCCATCCTGACCGGCAAGGCGGCCGAGGACGGGGCTGTGCCCGACTACCGGTACCTGCTCATGCCGATCCGGCTGTCCGGGTGACGTGCACGTCACGCACCTGTCCCTGGTGGACTTCCGCTCGTACCCCAAGCTGGACCTGCTGCTCGGGCCGGGCGTGACGACGTTCGTCGGCGCGAACGGCCAGGGCAAGACGAACCTGCTCGAGGCCGTCGGCTATCTGGCTACTCTGGGTAGTCATCGAGTGGCCAACGACGGGCCACTGATCCGGGAGGGCGCCGAGCGGGCGGCGGTGCGGGCCCGGATCGTCAAGGGCGAGCGGGCCGCGCTCGCCGAGATCGAGATCGTGCCGGGGAAGGCGAACCGGGCCAAGCTCAACCGGTCCCCGCTCCCCCGGCCCCGTGAGCTCATCGGGCTGCTGTGCACGGTCCTGTTCGCGCCCGAGGACCTGGCGCTGGTGCGGGGCGACCCGGGCGAGCGCCGCCGCTACCTGGACTCCCTGCTCATCTCGCGCCTGCCTCGGTTCGCCGGCGTCTGCGCCGACTACGACCGGGTGCTGCGGCAGCGCTCGGCGCTGCTGCGCTCGGCCGGTGCGGCGCGCCGCGGCGGCCGGCCGGGCGACCTGCGCACCCTCGACTCCTGGGACGGGCTGCTGGCCGAGCAGGGCGCCCGGCTGCTGGCGGCGCGGCTCGAGCTGGTCAGCCTGCTGGCCGAGCGGGTCGAGCACGCCTATGGGGCCCTGGTCGCGCCGACGGCCGGAGCGGACGAGCCGTCGCCACCGCGCGAGCCGCTGACCCGGATGGCGCCCTTGACCCGGATGGCGCCCTTGACCCGGATGGAGTACCGCTCGAGCGTCCCGGCCGCGACCTGGACGCCGGCCGCCGCCGGTGAGGCGCCGCCGCCGCTGCCCGAGCGGGCCACTCTCGAGGCGGCGATGCTGGCCGAACTCGCCCGCGTGCGTCCCCAGGAGGTCGAGCGGGGCGTCACCCTGGTCGGCCCGCACCGTGACGAGCTGGCGCTGTCGGTCAACGGCCGGCCGGCGCGGGGCTACGCCAGCCACGGCGAGGGCTGGTCGCTGGCCCTGGCGCTGCGCCTGGCCGCCTACGACCTGTTACGGGACGAGGGCCGTGAGCCCGTGCTGCTGCTCGACGACGTGTTCGCCGAGCTCGACGAGCGCCGCCGCCGGCGGTTGGCCGCCCTCGTCGGGTCGGCCGAGCAGGTGCTGGTCACCGCGGCCGTCGACGGCGACGTCCCGGCTGAGCTGGCCGGCGCCCGGTTCACGGTGGCCGGCGGCGCCGTGACCCCGGCCGGCTCCCCCGATGGTGTCCCGGGCGCGGGCGCGACGGACTGGACGGACCGGTCGGACCGGACGGCGGAGGAGAGCGATGGCTGAGAAGACCGGGGCCGACCTGGCGCGGCTGATCCTGGCCCAGGCCAAGCGGGACGCGCGCGAGCGCGCGGCCCGCTCGCGCCGGCCGGGTCAACCGCGTCCGAGCAAGCCCGGCGACGGCCGGGACGAGACTGACCGGGACCAGGCCGATCAGGACGAGGCCGATCAGGACGAGGCCGGTCGCGGGGGCGCCGACGGCCGCGCCCGCGGCTCGGCTGGCACCGGCACCGGCACTGACTTCGGCTCCGCCGAGCCTGGCTCGGCCGATGGGACCGGCCGCGGGCCGGCCGGCGGCTCACCGGCCGGCGCCCCGGGCGCCCGCCCGGCCCGGCGACGGCTGCCGGGCATCGCGCCGCCGGGCCGGGACTGGCGCCAGCCGGTGGCGTTCGGCGCGGCCATGCGCGGCCTGATGAACCAGCGCGGCTGGCGCGACAAGGCTCGCGACACGGCGGTCCTGACCCGCTGGGACAGTCTCGTAGGCCCGGACGTGGCCACGCACTGCACCCCCGTCTCGCTGCGCGACGGCGTGCTGGTCGTCGCGGCCGAGTCCACCGCCTGGGCGACCCAGCTGCGCCTGATGTCCCGGCAGATCCTGCGTCAGCTGCGCGACCAGCTCGGCCCGGACGCCGTCCGGTCGATGACGGTGCGCGGGCCGTCCGCGCCGGACTGGGATCACGGGCCGCTGCGGGCGCCGGGCGGGCGCGGGCCCCGCGACACCTACGGCTGAAGCCCGCGGCCGCGCTGTAGGACGCCGCCGCGCTCCCGAGCCGCCCGACCTGCGCGCTCCCCGGCCGCGTGATCGGGCCGCTTGATCGGGCGACCAGCGGGCTCGCGGCGGGCCCCAGGCGGGCGAGACGCGCTCACAACCACGTCGTGACGGCTGGCTGGGCACTGGGCAGACGCGCGGACACGGCTAAGTGGGGAGGGTCAACCCGGCGCGGAACGAGCGGCTGCGCCGATGTCAGGGCCCACCTTGCGCCACTCCCTTCCGGACTGCGGGTAGACTTACCCATATTCCGAACAGATGAGGAGACGCGCCGGGTGGCCTACGACGCAAGCTCAATCAAGGTTCTCGAGGGCCTCGACGCGGTCCGCAAGCGTCCGGGTATGTACATCGGCTCAACCGGCGAGCGCGGTCTGCACCACCTCGTCTACGAGGTCGTGGACAACGCGGTCGACGAGGCTCTGGCCGGCTACTGCGACACGATATCCGTCACGCTGCTGGCCGACGGCGGCGTTCGGGTCATTGACAACGGCCGGGGCATCCCGGTCGGCATGCACCCGGAGAAGAAGATTCCGACCGTCGAGCTGGTGCTGACCACGCTGCACGCGGGCGGCAAGTTCGACGGGGAGTCCTACGCCGTCTCCGGCGGTCTGCACGGCGTCGGCGTCAGCGTGGTCAACGCGCTGTCCACCCGGCTGGACGTCGAGATCAAGACCGGCGGCCACGTCTGGTTCCAGCCCTACGTCGAGACCCGCCCGGCCGCGCCGCTGGAGCAGCGGGGCAACACCCGCAAGACCGGCACGTCGATCACGTTCTGGGCCGACCCGACCATCTTCGAGACGACCGAGTACAAGTACGAGACGCTCGCTCGCCGGCTCCAGGAGATGGCCTTCCTCAACAAGGGCCTGTCGATCACGCTGCGCGACGAGCGGGGCGAGGAGCCGGTCGAGGCGCACTACCACTACGCCGGCGGCCTGATCGACTTCGTGGCCCACCTCAACGCCAGCAAGGACCCGATCCACAAGACGGTGATCTCGCTGGACGCGAAGGGCACCGGCATCGAGGCCGAGCTCGCGATGCAATGGAACGCCGGCTACAACGAGTCGGTCTACACCTTCGCGAACACGATCAACACCCACGAGGGCGGCACGCACGAGGAGGGCTTCCGGGCCGCTCTGACCGGCGCCGTCAACCAGTACGCCAAGGAGCAGAACCTGCTCAAGCCGGTCAAGGGCAACGGCAAGAGCGAGGAGCGGCTGTCCGGCGACGACATCCGCGAGGGCCTGACCGCCATCATCTCGGTCAAGCTGGCCCAGCCCCAGTTCGAGGGCCAGACCAAGACGAAACTGGGCAACAGCGAGGCCAAGAAGTTCGTCCAGGAGATGTGCTATGCGGCGCTCAAGGACTGGCTGGAGGCCAACCGGGTCGAGGCCCGGGCCATCGTCAACAAGGGGCAGGACGCCCAGCGGGCCCGCATCGCCGCCCGGGCCGCCCGCGACCTGACCCGTCGCAAGGGCCTGCTCGGCGGCACCGGCCTGCCGGGCAAGCTGGCCGACTGCCAGTACACCGACCCCGAGCGCTGCGAGCTCTACGTCGTCGAGGGCGACTCGGCCGGCGGCTCGGCCAAGGGCGGCCGCGACTCCAAGTTCCAGGCCATCCTGCCGCTGCGCGGCAAGATCCTGAATGTGGAGAAGGCCCGCATCGACCGGGTGCTCAAGAACACCGAGGTCCAGGCCATGATCCAGGCCCTGGGCACCGGCATCCACGACGACTTCGACATCGCCAAGCTGCGTTATCACAAGATCATTCTGATGGCCGACGCCGACGTCGACGGCCAGCACATCCGGACCCTGCTGCTCACGCTGCTGTTCCGGTTCATGCGCCCGCTGGTTGAGGCCGGCCACGTCTTCCTGGCTCAGCCTCCGCTGTACAAGATCAAATGGGGTCGGGACTCCTGGGAGTACGCCTACTCCGACCGGGAACGCGACGGCCTGATCGAGCAGGGCATCTCCTCCGGCCGCAAGCTGCCCAAGGACGCGATCCAGCGGTTCAAGGGTCTCGGCGAGATGAACGCGACCGAGCTGTGGGACACCACGATGGACCCGGACCGCCGGATCCTGCTGCAGGTCACCCTGGACGACGCGGCCGTGGCCGACGAGCTGTTCAGCGTCCTGATGGGTGAGGACGTCGAGGCGCGGCGCACCTTCATCCAGCGCAACGCCAAGGACGTCCGTTTCCTCGACATCTAGCCCGGCGCCGGCCCGAGGCGTCCCGGCCGGGCGCCCCGGGCCCGCCGGGACCACCGGGCCGGCTCGCCCCGGAGCCGACCCGGCCGGCGCCCTGCCTCCCTCCCTGACCTGACCGTTGACCGGAAGGACCCGCGTGACCGACGTACTACCCCCGCCACCCGGCGATCGGGTCGAACCGATCGGCATCGAAGTCGAGATGCAGCGGTCGTACCTCGACTACGCGATGTCCGTCATCGTCGGGCGCGCGCTGCCGGAGGTCCGCGACGGCCTCAAGCCGGTCCACCGCCGGGTGCTCTACGCCATGTACGACGGCGGTTACCGGCCCGACCGCGGTTACTTCAAGTGCTCCCGCATCGTCGGTGACGTCATGGGTAACTACCACCCCCACGGCGACAGCGCGATCTACGACACCCTGGTTCGGCTGGCCCAGCCCTGGTCGCTGCGCTACCCGCTGGTCGACGGGAACGGGAACTTCGGCTCCCCGGGCAACGACCCGCCCGCCGCCATGCGGTACACCGAGGCCCGGATGGCCTCGCTGGCCATGGAGATGTTGCGGGACATCGACGCCGAGACCGTCGACTTCGCGCCGAACTACGACGGCCGGTCCTCCGAACCGCTCGTCCTGCCCAGCCGCTTCCCGAACCTGCTGGTCAACGGCTCGGGCGGCATCGCGGTCGGGATGGCGACGAACATCCCGCCGCACAACCTGACCGAGGTCGCCGCCGGCGTCCAGTGGTTCCTCGAGCACCCGGACGCGCCGGACGAGGAGCTGCTCGACGCGCTGATCGAGCGGATCAAGGGACCGGACTTCCCGACCTACGGCCTGATCGTTGGCCGCTCCGGCATCGAGGACGCCTACCGGACCGGGCGCGGGTCGATCCGGATGCGCGCGGTCGTCCAGGTCGAGGAGACCAAGGGCCGCACCCAGCTCGTCGTGACCGAGCTGCCCTACCAGGTCAACCCGGACAACCTGGCCGAGAAGATCGCCGAGCTGGTCCGCGACAACAGGGTGACCGGCATCGCCGACGTCCGAGACGAGTCCTCGGCCCGCACCGGCCAGCGCCTGATCATCGACCTGAAGCGGGACGCTGTCGCCAAGGTCGTCCTGAACAACCTGTACAAGCACACTCAGCTGCAGGACACCTTCGGCGTCAACATGCTGGCCATCGTGGACGGCGTGCCGCGCACCCTGCGCCTCGACCAGATGGTCCGCTACTACGTAGACCACCAGGTCGACGTGATCGTCCGGCGGACCCGCTACCAGCTGCGCAAGGCCCGCGAGCGCCTGCACGTCCTGGACGGACTGCTGATCGCGCTCGACCACCTGGACGAGGTCATCAACCTCATCCGTAACGCGGAGTCGGCCGACGTGGCCCGGGTCCAGCTGATGGAGCGGTTCTCCCTGTCGGAGATCCAGGCCACCGCCATCCTGGACATGCAGCTGCGCCGCCTGGCCGCGCTCGAGCGCCAGCGGATCATCGACGAGGCGGCCGAGCTGCGGGCCCGGATCGCCGACCTCGAGGAGATCCTGGCCTCCCCCACCCGGCAGCGCCAGATCATCGGCGAGGAACTGGGCGAGATCGTCGAGAAGTTCGGCGACGAGCGGCGGACCCGGCTCATCCCCTACGAGGGCGACATGTCCGTCGAGGACCTCATCGCCCGCGAGGACGTCGTCGTCACCATCACCCGCGGCGGCTACGCGAAGCGCACCAAGACCGACCTGTACCGCTCGCAGCGGCGCGGCGGCAAGGGCATCCAGGGCGCGGCGCTGCGCGAGGACGACATCGTCGACCACTTCTTCGTCTCTACCACCCACCACTGGCTGCTGTTCTTCACGAACAAGGGCCGGGTCTACCGGGCCAAGGCGCACGAGCTGCCCGAGCAGGCCCGCACGGCCAAGGGCCAGCACGTGGCGAACATCCTCGCCTTCGGGCAGGACGAGCGCATCGCCGAGGTCATCGCGATCGACGACTACGCGGTCGCGCCGTACCTGGTGCTGGCGACCCGGCGCGGCCTGGTCAAGAAGACGGCGCTGACCGACTTCGACTCGAACCGCTCCGGCGGTCTGGTCGCGATCAACCTGCGCGACGACGACGAGCTGATCGCGGCCCGCCTGGTCTCAGCCGACGACGACCTGCTGATGGTCAGCCGCGGCGCCCAGTCCATCCGGTTCCACGCCGACGACGACCAGCTGCGGCCGATGGGCCGGGCCACGTCCGGGGTCATCGGTATGCGCTTTGTCACGGATGACGAGTTGCTGGCGATGGAGGTCGTCCCGCCGTCATCCGAGGCCAGCCTGCTCGTCGCCACGAGCGGCGGCTACGCGAAGCGGACATCCCTGGACGAGTATCCCGTCCAGGGCCGCGGGGGCAAGGGCGTTCTTACCGCTAAGATCGTGTCAACCCGGGGTGGTCTGGTCGGTGCCCTGGTCGTCGAACCGGACGACCATCTGTACGCCATCACGTCCAATGGCGGCGTACTGCGCACGGTCGCCCGCGATGTGCGGCGGGCTCAGCGGCAGACGATGGGCGTGCGCCTGATCGATCTGGAGTCCGGCGTGCAGGTTGTGGCTGTGGCGCGTAATGCTGACGCGGACGACAGCGAGGGCAACGGATTGACAACCGATCCCGGTGCCGGGGCGGGAGCCTCCGGTTCGGGGGGTGCCTGAGCGTCGGGTACCGTGACCCGACGCCAATTTCGGGGTCGAGGCCGGAGGGAATCGGCCCCGGTGGATGTTGGGTCGAGCGGGTGAGCCAGCATCGGCGGCGCACGCGAGGCGGGAGAGTGTGAGGCGTGAACGACAACGAGGACGACGCGGTAGCACCGCCCTCGACCTTCCGCGGCTCCACGGCTTCGCGATCGGCGACGGCCCGGGGCGGCGGCTCGGGCTCGGGTGGCTCGGAACGGGGCGAGCGCGCTGATCGTGCCGCTGCCGGCGGCGGTTCCGGCTCGGGTTCGGGTTCGGGTTCGTCGGGCAAGGCGGGCGGTGGCCCGGGCGGTTCCGGTTCCGGTTCCGGTTCCGGCTCCGGCTCCGGCTCGGGCTCGGGTGACGGCATCGGGGACGACGACCGGACGATCGCGTCGGCGGACGCCGTCCCGGCCGACGGACCGACCGGCTCGTCGGCGTCCGCGTCCGCCCGGTCGCGCAACGGTTCCGCCCGCGGTTCTGGGGCCGGCGGTTCCGGGACGGCCGGCTCGGGCTCGGGCACCGGCTCGGCCGGGTCGGGCGGTTCGGGCGGTTCGGGCGGTTCGGCGGGCGGCCGCTCCGGTTCCAGCTCGGCCGGCTCGTCGAACTCCGGATCCCGGACCCAGGGCCCTCCGCCTGGCTCGATCTTCCGCCGGGACAGCCGGGCGAACCACTCGCCGGGGCTGGCCAGCCCCCTGAGCGGTGACGGCGAGGCGGGCGGCGGCCGTGGGGGCGAGGATGCCTCCTCGACCGGTTCGTCGGGTTCGTCGTCCAGCGCGTCCGCCCGCTCCGGCCGACCGGCGACGTCCCCATCCGGCGGCCGGGGACTGTCCGTCAACGCCGAAGGCGGCGCTGACGCCGGCTCGTCGTCCGCCCGCAACAGCCGCAACGGATCCCGGGGCTCGGCTTCCGCGTCGCCCAGCCCGGGCGGCGGCAGCCGGGTGCTCCCGCCCGCCTCCGAGCGGTCGTCAGCGCGCGGCGGGGCGAGCGCGTCCGGCTCGTCGAACGGCGTTGGCGGCTCTGTTGGCGGCTCTGTTGGCGGCATTGACCGGGCCAAGACGAGCGCGGTGCGCCGCGACAACGACACGGTGGCGCTGCGCCGGCCGACCACGCCGACCACGCAGACCCCGAAGAAGCCCGACAGCTCGCGTCGCGACGGGCCAGGCGCGCCGGAGGCGGGCCGGCTGGGCCCGGAGGCCTTCGACCCGCCGGAGTACTCGACGCGGGTCGCCGCGGCCGCCGGCCCGGCCGCCCCGCCGGCCCAGAGCCCGCCGCCCCGGACCCGGACCAAGCCGACCCCGTCCTGGCCGTCGACCGCGCCCGACCGGAGCGCGGAGCCCGGGCCCGGGCCCGGCGAGGCCGCCGGCCGCAACGGTGCTGACCGGGGCGGTGCTGACCGGGCTCGGGCCGGCCGTGACCACTCGGCCGCCGCCTCCGCGGCTGAGGTCGCGCCGGCCGGCCGCTCCGAGCGGCAGCCGGCCCAGCCCTCCCCCGCCACCACCGGCCCGATCCGCGGCACCAGCGGCGGCCGCAGCGCACGGCTGCGGGTGTCCCGGGTCAACCCGATGTCGGTGACGAAGCTCGCGCTGGCCTACTCGCTGTGCATCTTCGTCGTCCTGTTCGTCGCGGTGATTGTGCTTTGGTTCGTGCTGAACTCGGTCGGCGTCTTCGACAGCATCTCCAAGGCGTCGGACACCCTGACCGACAACGGCAACTCCTCCGTGCGGTCCTGGCTGTCCTTCGGCCGGGCGATCGAGCTGAGCCTGCTCATCGGGGCGATCAACGTGGTTCTCATGACCGCGCTGTCCACCCTGGGCGCGATGCTCTACAACCTGTGCTCCGACATGATCGGCGGCATCGAGGTGACATTGGCCAGCGAGCCGGACTCACGCTAACTGCCGGGTGCCGGGCGCGGCGAAATCGGGGGGATCCGCTCGCCCCGTTCGCTCGTCCGTCCGGTACGCTAGTCCGCGACGGACCTATAGCTCAGTCGGTTAGAGCGCTTCCCTGATAAGGAAGAGGCCGGTGGTTCAAGTCCACCTAGGTCCACCCCGACAGCCCAGCTCAGCGGCCGGTTTACGTCTGGCCCAACCAGTTTCATGATCACAGAGTTGGCGGATAGTAGGCAGGGTGCCGCCCGGACAGAGCGGGAAGTCGCCAGCATGGGCGCGCCCGCGTCCGGCGGCAACGCGATCCAGCTAAGCGTCCTTGCTCTTGGCCATCCCCAGTGCGACGGTCAGCTCAGCCTTCTTGACCCGGCGCGAACGGGCTGACGGCCCCGACGGCTGGCCGGTGGCGGTCCTGTACCGGCCCGGTGCCCCACTTACCGCCGCGATACACGTGCGAGCGGCCGAGCTGGGCGTCACCGGGCACCGGATCGCCGCCTCCAGCCTCTTCATCGGCCACGCCGTCCGGCTGTGGTGCGTGACCCTGGGTTGCTGGGAGCGGGACGGCGTCGTGCCGAACCTGACCGCCGACGCCGTCCGCGTTCCCGCTCCCGGGCTGGACCGGCCGCTTCGGCTGACCGGACCCGGCGGCTGGCGGCCGGCCGACTCCGACGACCTGGCCACGGTGGCCACGCTGACCACCCCAATGGTCATCGAACCCACCCGCGTCCGTTCGCGACGGCGGTGCGCGCCCAGACGGGCATCGCGGCCGGCCTGCTCTGGGGCGACGTGGCCTCGGCGCTCGTCGGCACCATCGGCGCGATTGCCCGCTACGCCGTCACCGCCCCGACCCGCCCGGCGGCTGCCCACCCTGGACCCGGCCCGCGACCATCCCGGCCTGGCCGCCGTCCTGCTGGCCGCCCCGCCGTTTGCTCCGCGTAAGATCAACTATCGATGACAGCAGATTCGGACGCGGCTGACCGCGCTCAACCCGAGGTGAGCCGGGGCGGCTACTGGCGCCGACCCGACCGAGACGCGACGGGGGTGGAAGCGAGCGGAACCGGCCGATAGCCGAGATCGGGCCGGCTCGACGTCGAACCGGAGCCGATCTTCGTGCGGCTCTTGAGCGCGAGGGCCTGACTCCGCCGGACGACGACCTCGGGCAAAGCATCGCGGACGTGTTGGCGAACCTGCATGCATACGAGGGTGATCCGTGGGCCGCCGGCTGATCCTTGACACGAGCGGACGGCCGCGCACCATGCGCGGCTCATGGCGTTAGCGCGGCGTGCCGGCCGTAGTCGGGCGCTCCCGATGCTGAATTTATGTGAGATGATCAGATTCGGGCTCGACTGGCCGCGATCAATCCATGGTGGGGCGCGGTCGCCACCGGCGCGGACCCGACCGCCTGGACGGGCGGCGACGTCTCGCTCAGCGGTCGGGCGCGGTTCGACCTCGGCTACCGGGCGTCCATCCTGTCGGACATCGCGACGGGCGAGCTGGACGACCGCCTGGTCATCCTGCGCGGCCCGCGCCGGGTCGGGAAGTCCGTCGTCCTCAAGGACCTGATCGCGGCGCTGTGCGCGCGGGACGACGTCGACCCCCGGCAGCTCGTGTACCTCGCCGCCGACTCCTTCCGTGCCCAGGACCTGAATCGGGCGATCGTGCTCGGCCGGGAACTGACCCGCTCCGTGGACCGGCCCGAGCCGCGCCAGCGGGTGTGGCTCATTGACGAGGTGACCGGGCTCGCCGACTGGACCCAGACGCTCAAGTTCCTGCGGGATAATACGCTGTTCGGTCTCGACCTGGTTGTCTGCACCGGCTCGACCTGGCCTGGCAGGCCTACCTGGCCTGGCAGGCCTACCTGACCTGCGGTGGCTATCCCCGTGCGGTCGCCGAGCACGATCGTCTCGGCGAGGTCAGCGACGCGTTCCTGGTCGACGTCGAGCAGTGGGTGCACCGGGACGTCGACCGGGGCGCTCCCGAGGAGTCGATCCCGACGCTGCTCGCCGCCCTGCACGCCCGGTCCGGTGCACCGCTGAACCGGGCCAAGACCGCGACTGACCTCGGCTACCAGTCCCGGCAGACCTTCGACCTCCGGCTGGTCAAGCTGGTCCGGACCTTCGGCGCGATCTGGTGCCACCAGGTCGGGCTGGCCGGGCGGCGGGTCGTTGGCGCCCAGGCCAAGCTGTACCTGTCCGACCCGATCATGGCCTGGCTCGGGCCCCGGCTGCGCGCGGGGCTCCCCGCGCCCGACGCGACCAGACTCACCGAGTCGTCGCTGGCTGCGGCGCTCGCCCTCGCCGTCGAGGCCCGGCAGCCCGATCGGTGGACCACCGACGAGACGATCGGCTACACGCGCGCCCGGGGTGGTGGCGAGGTCGACTTCGCGCCGGCCGCGCTGCCCTCGCCCGGCGGCGACGTCCGGACGCCGCCCATCGAGGTCAAGTGGGTCTCGCACGGCTGGCGAGCCGAGGTGCGTCCCCTCGATACCACGTTCGGCCGAGGCATCGTGGCGACGAAGAACGTCACCGACACCACCGGCCCGGTCTGGGCCCTCCCCGCGCCGCTGCGCGCGCTGCTCCTCGGCTGACAGTGAGAACCAGCCCGCTGGCCCCGACTCACCCCACCAACACCGACCAGAAACCCACGCCGGCCCGGCGCACCACCTAGCCGCACAAACAGACTTTGCGGGTCACCCTGGGCCGGGACGGTCGCCGGGACCTACCGTCAGCACGCGCCCCGGTTCATCGATCTGGGCTGGATCCGGCGGGCCGAGCGCGGCCGGGCCGTGCACCTGACCGACGACGGGCAGGCCGGCCTGCGCGAGACGTTCGGCGTCAGCCCGGGCTGACCGGCCAGGAGGGACAACGTCACCCACAGGTGGCTGCGACCTCAGAAAGTGAAGACCGTTCGAAGCCCGTTGCCGGCTTCGAGGTCGGTTATGGCCTCGTTGATCTCGGCGAGAGGCCTGCGCCGAGTGACCAGCTCTTCGAGCTTGAGGTCGCCGTCGAGGTACTGACTGACGAGCTGGGGGAAGTCGCGGGAGGGGGCACCGCTGCCCATCATCGATCCGGTGATGCTCTTCTCCTGCAGGATGACGGCGGCGATGTTGTCGATCACCAGAGGGGTCGAGCTGGGGGCCATTCCGAGGATGACGGCGGTGCCGCCTGGCCGGATCAAGGACACCGCTTGGCTCATGGAGTCCACCAGACCGGTGCTCTCGAAGGCGTAGTGCGCCCCCAGCCCGTCGGTCGCCTCTCGGACGGAGGTCAGGATGTCGGCCGTGCGTGCGTCGACGGTGTGTGTGGCTCCGAAGGCGGTTGCGGTCGCGAGCTTCGTCTCGTTCACGTCCACCGCGATCACGCTCGCGGCCTTGGCCAGCCGGGCGGCCTGAACGATGTTGAGCCCGACGCCGCCGCAGCCGATGACCACGGTGTGCTCACCTGCCTGGACTCCCACGGTGTTGCGCACCGCCCCGACCCCGGTGGAGACGGCGCACCCGATGAGGCAGGCGAGGTCGAGGGGGATTGCCGCGTCGATGCGGATGGCCAGCTCGGTGCGGACGACAATCTCTTCGGTGAACGTGGAGGCTGGGCCCAGCGTGGTCACAGGCCGGCTGTCGTGGAAGAGGACGGGGCCGTTCCCGTTTCTGGGATCAGCCAGTTCGTAGGTCCGCCGGCAGAGGGCCGGGTGACCGTCCAGGCAGAATGCGCAGGAGCCGTCATGCGCCCGCACGGCGATGATGACGTGGTCACCGACCGCAAGGTCGGTCACTCCGTCCCCCACCTCCGTGACGATGCCGGCGCCCTCGTGGCCGGCGACGAGGGGCGGGGGGAGGACCGTTCCGGCGAGGCCTCCGGACAGCGCCTGGACGTCGGTGTGGCACAGGCCTGCTGCCGCCATCGCTACCCTCACCTCACCGGGGCCGGGCGGTCGCACCGCCACCTCGACGATCTCCAGCGGCCCGCCAGTCTGCAACTGCACGGCAGCTCTCGGCATTGAAGGCTCCCTTCTGATCAGCTTGTCGAATGCCCGGTCGGGAGGTCAGGGGCGCAGCACGGCCTTGACGATGTCGCGGGCAATGAAGCCCTGGTAGGTCTCCACCGCGTCCGTGAGTGACGCCTCGTGATCGATCACCTGCCCCGGAGCGATCCGTTTCGACGAGATCAGGGCGCTCAGGTAGTCGTTCGCCACATAGGGATTGCCTGTGATCGGCACGACGGTGACCTGACGCAGGAACAGATTCTGCGCCGTGAACGGCAGATTACCCGCCAGGAGTACGCCCACGAGCCCGACGCTCCCGCCGAATGCCACCGACCCCATGGCCGTTTCCAGGGCCGGCACAGCGCCGACCGCGTCGAGCGCAAGGTCGACGCCCCGCCCGCCCGTCAGTTCCAGCAAGCGCCGCGAAGCTCCCTCTCCGCCCTGGACGGGGATGGCGCCGAGGCTCTCGGCGCGCTTGAGCCGCCGGTCGTCCAGATCGAGGACGTAGACCTTGCCGGCACCACGGGCCAGAGCGAGCTGGGCGATCAGCAGGCCGACCGGCCCGCCGCCGACCACGGCGACGGTCTGGCCGCTCTGGAAACCCGGCCTGTCGAGGGCATCCCAGGCGGTTGGCAGGATGTCGGTGAGCACCAAGGCGTCGTAGTCCGACACGGAATCGTCCAATGAGGTCAGCGTGAGGTCGGCGTGCGGAACACGCACGTACTCGGCCTGACCACCGTGCAGCACCCCGCCCCCGAACAGCTGGTACCGCTCACACCGGTTCTGCCGCGCGGTCCGGCAGGCGTGGCAGCGCCCACACGCTACGAACATCTTCGACAGGACGCGATCTCCGACGGACACGTGATGGACGTCGGGCGCGGTTTCGACGACCGTTCCGATGAACTCGTGGCCTAGCGTCATGTCCGGGGGCAGGAACGGCTGCTTCACGAAATGCACATCAGTGCCGCAGATGGCTGCCGCGGTGACCTTCAGCACCGCATCTCCGGGGTCCTGAATGGTAGGCCGTGGCATCTCCCGCACCTCGACGGAACCGTTACCTGACGTGGTCACCGCAAGCATCTGGTCACTTCCCCTGGTCGACATCATCCGTACCCACCCAGCGATGCTGGGCGAATCCCGGCGATCAGTGCACCACTTGTTCGAATTCTGGTGTCGGATCTCCGCCGGATCCGGAGCGCACGGGCCGCGGGACTATGACTGGGCCTGCATGCCGTCGCGGTACGAAGGCGATGGCTTGTTACTCGAGACGCTGCCGCGGCCGGGGAAGGGACGTTGGCGTACCACCGGTTACTGTTCCGGGTTCGCGCTGACCAGGAGCCCGTCTCACTGGTCGCCCAGCAGGCGCCGCCCCAGCTGGACGGCAAGGTCGGTCGCGGCTGTGCGCGCGGCCTCCAGGTCGGCCCTGGCCTTGTCGCGCAGCGGGGCCATGGCCGGCACTCGGGATGCCAATGTGAGCTCCGCGGTGATGATCGAGACGTCCATGCCGAGCGACTGGCCGAAGACCCGCTCGATCGGCGGGACGGTGTGATCCCACCCTTCGCTGGGACTGCCCGGCCCGTAGCTGGCCCCCCGGGTGGTAACGACGACGGCCGGCCGGCCCGCGAGCGGCTGCTCCTTCGTGTCGAAGGGCGCGGTGAGACCCATGACATGCACGTGGTCGATCCATGCCTTCAGTGACGAGGGGATCGACCAGTTGTACATCGGCACGCCCATCAACAACACGTCCGCCGCGAGCAACTCCGCGACGAGCTCGTCCTGAAATGCAGCCGCGGCCGGGTCCGGCGTCTCGCCCGCCTGGCGTAGGCGCGGTGCCCAGTGCAGCGCCGCATCGGCGAGGTGCGGCACCGGGTCGGCGTGCAGATCGCGGTAGGTCACTGTGAATGCCTGGCCAAGCTCACGCCACATGTCCGCGAAGGTGCGGGTCAGGACCCGCGACGTGGACCGGATCACGTCCGCGGAAGAGTCGAGATGCAGCAGAAGAGGCATTCCTTACTCCTTTTGATATGCACCCTCCGTGACAGGCCGCTGTCCGCGCGGATCGCCGTCCGGGGATGGCGTCGCGTGCACTCGACGTCCGTTCGCCGGGCTTGCAGTGTTCCACTCTGACTCGTCCTACGTCTCCGACGGTCTCGGCGGGCCCCCGGGAGCGCGGTCCGCGCTTGCTCGCGACGTTGCTATTTGACACTATCGTCAGGCCTGACGCCACCGTCCGGCGGAGTAGCCGGTGCTGACAGATTCTCGTGCCGAGCCGTCCGCTGTCGCCGAGGGCAGGGGCGTTCGCCTGTGGGGGCGGAGATGCCGGCGTCGGCGAGGACCGCCTCGAAGGAAGCCCTGAGCTGTCGGGCCCGGTCACGGATCAAAACCTGAAAGTCGGCAGCCCGGTCACCGAGGTCCATCCACAGGCAAAGCCGCTTTGGGAGGGTGGGCGTATCCCCGTCCGGGGAGGCCGGGACGGTCGCCGGGACCTATCGTCAGCACTCTTAGGAGCCGGGTGCGACAGTCATACCACCGAGGCGGAGGGCGTCCTCGATCTCACGGACCTTCGCCTCGGGTAGCACCCCCACCCGTTCGATCACGTCCCGCTCGGTCACCGTCGTCAGCCAGGTGCAGGGGGTCATGCCCGGACGAGGAAGAGCCACCCGCACGACCCCTTGGACTGACAGCCCCTCGGCGGTACCGACGGTCACTTCGAGGCCGAAGCCAGACAGGTCAATGCCCGCCGGATCCACGATCTGTACTCCTCGGAACTCGGAGTCCCCCGCCTGCGACAGGAGGACGACGGGCCGCCGCTCACCGAAATCGGCCCACCAGACTTCGCCTCGTTGCATCGGATGCCTCCAAGGGCAGAAACGGTCAAGGGTCAAGCGTCCCACCCGGCCGATCGCAGCCGAGAGCCGCTGCCGCGTCTGGACGCGTTCCGGCGGGGCCGGACGCCAGGCTCCCGTGGCGGCTCCGGATGCCTAGCATGCCGGAAAATCGGACGGGCACGCCCCACGAACTCTTTGAAGCGGACTCCGGCAAATCGGGCACAGACAGACCCTCAACAATCATGACGCCGTGGCGCCGCCCGCCCGACCAGCACCAACACCGCCAGCACGCCCGCCAAACGGCGGCCACGTCGACCGCCGAAGATCCACCCGAGACCGACCGACGATTTCGAGAAGCACCCTCGCTACCCTGGTCTGATGCTTGATCTGAGCAACCTCGACCTGGAGGACCTCGGCGAGCTCGTGCACCAGCGGGGGTGCGCCGCGGTCAGACCGGCCAGCGGCGGGGCGCGAATGGGTGGCGACGGTCTCCGAATCTCACGGTGCACGCCGCGCCGTCAATCCGGAGACCCTCGGTAACACGGCAGTCACAATTTATTCACACCGGCGACGCGGTCGGCGGCGGCACTAGTAGATTTCCCCGGGTCGAAATCTCGTGTCGGGGGGAAACGTAATGAGGATCAGGACTGCCGCCGTCGCTCTCTGGGCCGCCGCTGTCGTCGTCGCCACCACGCTGTTCGCGCCGCTGGGCGCGGCGCGGGCGGCCACGGTCGTGCCGTGCCGCGCGACGGCCTCGGTCGCCCAGCCGCATACCAACCAGACCGAGCCCGTCTACATCGCGACGCTCGCCTCCGCGCACGTCACCGGGGTGGCGTACTACAAGACGACGAACACGCGGAAGACTGGTATCACGAACGTGCGCGGGCACCTGTACCTCTACTGGCGCATCAGCCATGCCACCCCCGGCTACCGGGTGAACGTCGTGATCAACGTAGTGAGCGGTTCTCTGCGTGGCTCCTGCTCGACGTACTTCACTCCGGCGGGCTGAGCCCGCCCGGCCGACGGGCACGGCGCGACTCACGAGCCTACGGGCGGGGGACGACGAAGACGGCGCAGTGCGGTCGCACGCGGCCAGCGTCGGGTGGCGCTCGACGTCGAGGACCGGCCACAGCGTCCGGCCGTCGTGCACGTCGCCGAGCAGGGTCAGGAAGCGGTCGGCGTCGGCGGTGCCCGTGCCGATGGTCGGGTTGGCGAAGAAGTACGCCCCCGGTGCAGGCCGGCCGCCGCCGCGCCCGCGTACTGGGCCAGCGTGACCTGGGATAACAGCCGGACCCCGGCTGGCCAGCGTGTCCAGCTGGACGCCGACTTCCTGCTGATCGGCTACGCCACGCCGGAGCTGCGCAGGCAGATGGACGCCAACGCGCTGGCGTCAAACGCCCGGAATTGAAGGCGCTGCGAGCTTCCTGGGGACGGTGAGATGGCCGATTCGTAGGCGTCCGGCCGTCGCGTCAACCATGGTCATCTACGTGGACCTGGCTCGGCCGTAGTCACTCACGGTTCTTTCGGCTAGATAGCTTCAATGAAGTCTTCTACCGTCACGGCAGCATCTCGAAATGATCTTGCGGAGTGTTCCGGTTTTGATGTCTCGACCCTGATGAACGGGGACGACTGTAAAGCGCCCCTCGCTGTTTCTCATCATGTGGTGACTTCCGCTGACTCGTACCACCGTGAACCCGAGCTTCTCCAGAACCCTCACGACTTCGCCACCAGGAAGCACCGGCAGTGGTGGCACTAAGCGACATCCTGCACGATGGTAAGTACGGGCGGAATGCCGATTTCCTCAATGGCGAGGCTAACGGCTTCGTAAAGATCAGCGAGGGCATCCTCTGGAGTGTCACCCAGCCCGTGCGCCCCCCCGCTCGGGAAAGACGCATGAGCGGCCCAGGTGCCGCCCTCCTCCTGCTCCAGCTCGTAAGGGATCTGGACCATACGCTTCATGGTCCCGACTGTACGCGTAGAAGATTGATCGACATGGTTCTTGTCGTGGCCTCGTCCTGGTCGATGGCTGCCGTCAGGTTTGCAGGTCCGACGGCTGGCTACGGCCGGGGGACGACGAGCGCGCGCAGGTCGGAGAGGGTGCCGAAGAAGGCGTCGCGGTCGGTGGCGGCGGTGATGCCGGGGACGGCGCCGGTCGAGTGCTGCCAGAACGTCAGGCGGAGCCAGCCGGCGAACGGCTGGGGTGACAGCGTGCGCGGCTGCGCGGCCCACAGCCGGGTCGTCCTGGCGAAGGCGGTCGAGTTGCCCAGGCAGGTCCGCCAGAAGTTGGCCGCCGTGTAGATCACGGGCGTCACCCCGGCGCGCGAGGCGACCCGGGTCAGAAAGGCCCGGACGTAGGTGGTCCAGGCGGCCGGGCTGATGCCGTCGCACGCGGCCAGCGTCGGGTGGCGCTCGACGTCGAGGACGGGCCACAGCGTCCGGCCGTCGTGCACGTCGCCGAGCAGGGTCAGGAAGCGGTCGGCGTCGGCGGTGCCCGTGCCGATGGTCGGGTTGGCGAAGAAGTACGCCCCCCGGTACAGCCCGGCCGCCGCCGCGCCGCTGTACTGGGCGCGGAAGTGGGGGTTCGTCCCGTAGCTGCCGACGGCGGCGACGTAGGCGAAGCGGTAGCCGGCCCCGCTGACCTGGCGCCAGTCGATCGACGGCTGCCACTTCGACACGTCGATCCCCGGGATGCTCGTCGGGGCGGCGGGCGTCGCCGGGGACGGCGCCGCGGCTCGTGGCGCGCGAGGCGCGGCGGACGGGAGCGCCGTCCCGGTCGCGCTGGCCAGCGGGGACGCGAGCGGTGGCGTCGGCGTCGCCACGGGCGGCGAGACGGCGCTGGCCGAGGCGGCAGGCGCGGCCGGGTCGTCGGCCCGGTGCCCAGGCGAAGCCGGCGCGGCTCGGTCCGATCCGCACGCGCCGGCCGCGGCGAGCAGCAGGCCGGCCAGCGTGACCTGGGATAACAGCCGGACCGTGGCGGAAGGGCGAGCGTGGGGCCGGCGGGTCACGGCCGGTCCCCGAAGCCAGGGAGAAGATTCATCCAGTCGATGATCGCAGGTTGCGCCGACGGTTGGCGATCAGGGCGGCCGGAAGAAGTCTCCACTGCCGCTTGTAGGACGTGCGGATCAAGCCGGCGGATCAAGCCGGCGGATCTAGCCGGCGGATCTAGCCGGCGGATCTAGCCGGCGGATCAAGCCGGCGGATCAAGCCGGCGGATCAAGCCGGCGGATCAAGCCGGCGGCTCGGGGTCGCCCGGGTAGGGCCCCCAGGCATCGGTCCGGCGGGTGGACGGCTTACGCCCGAGCTTCCCTACCCGGACCAGGCTGGCCAGCGTGTCCAGGATGACCCGGGCCGAGATCAGCGACGTCTGCTCGGCCCAGTCGTACGGCGGGGAGCACTCGACCAGCTCCATCCCGGACAGACCGCCCTCGGCGATCCGCCGGACCAGGCCGAGCGCCTCCCGGGGCAGCAGCCCGCCCGGCTCGGGCCAGCCCGTCCCGGGGACGAACCCGGCGTCGATCACGTCGATGTCGAACGACAGGTAGACCGCCTTGGCGCCCTGCCAGGCCAGCTCCAGCGCCGTCTCGGCGATCTTCTCGATGCCGACCCGCTCGACGTCACCGACCGTCATGACCGTCGTGCCCCGGGCCCGCCCGACCTTCACCCCGGCCCGCGGCGCCTGCCAGCCGCCGATCCCGATCTGGACCAGGTTCGTGGCCGGCGCGTTCGGGATGTTCGTCGCGTGGAACCAGGGCGTCGTGTGCATCCGCTCGTCGAGGTCGAGCTCCTGGGTGTCGACGTGCCGATCGAAGTGGATGATCCCGATGTTGCCGTCGACGTAGGGCGCCAGGCCGCGCACCGTCGGGTAGCCGATCGAGTGGTCGCCGCCGAGCACGACCGGGAACGCGCCGGCCGCGGCCACGTGCCCGATCGCCTTGCTGATCTGGTCGAAGGACTTTTCCAGGTTGCCCGGGATGGCGAACACGTCGCCGATGTCGACCATGTTGAGCTGTTCGCGCAGGTCGACGCCCAGCTCGTAGCTATAGGTGCCGAACAGGTTCGTGGCCCGGCGGATGCCCTGGGGGCCGAAGCGGGTGCCCGGCCGGTAGGTCGTCCCGGCGTCCAGTGGGGCGCCGAAGATCGCCACCTCGGCGTCGCCGACATCGTGGACGTCCTCCAGGTAGGGGCACTTCAGGAACGTGCCGCGCTCGCCGGCGAAGTGCGGCAGCTCGCCGCGGGCGAACGTCGGGATGGTGCGGTCGGTGATCGAGTCGGCCGCCGGCAGCCCGTGGACCAAGCCGCGCTCGACCTCCTCCTTCCAGCGCCGGTCGGACAGCTCGCCCTCGGCCCGCTGGGCCCAGGCGCCCTCGCGGTTGACTGCGCCCGGCTCGGGGGACTCGCTCATGACGTGCTCCTTCGCGCGCTCGGGGGTCGGTCGGTGACCGGATTCGGTGACCGGATTCGACCATGGCTGAACGGCGGCGCGACGGCTTTCGCCGCGCCGCTCGTCGAGCAGTCGGATCAGGTTGGCGACCCGCCCGAAGCGACCGGAGAATGGGCGGAGCCCCGGTCGCGGAGGGCGGCAGGTTGGCGACCCGCCCGAAGCGACCGGGAGAATGGGCGGAGCCCCGGTCGCGGAGGGCGGCAGGTTGGCGGCAGGTTGGCTCAGGCGAGTTCGACGCCGACCTCGGCGTCGGGGGCGGCCTCGCCGTCCGGGTCGAGCGCGGCCAGGACGGCGTTGCTCTCGTACCGCTGCCGCCAGTAGGCCACCGCGCCCAGCGCGAGCGCGACGACTAGGGCGACCAGCGCGAAGTAGCGCAGGTACCAGTGCGCCGCGCCGACCGGGTTGTAGACGGCGGCCCGGGGCCAGCCCAGGTTGATGGTCATGAACACGCCCCACACCACGGCCAGGATGTTCACCGGCAGGCCCCAGCGGCCTAGGGTGAACAGCGGCTTGCCGGCGGTGGTGGTGACGTTCGGCGCGTCCTTCTTCGGGAAGCCCTGAAAACGGCGCAGCAGCATCGGCGCCGTGACCATCAGGTAGGCGATGTAGAGAAGCATGATGCACACGCTGGCCAGCGCGGTGTACATCGCCGGCTGGAAGACGTTGAGCACCAGGACGGCCACCGCGAACACACCGACCACGATCGCCGCGTTGATCGGCGTCCGGAAGCGCGGCGAGACGGCCGCAAGCTTCGCGGAGAACGGCAGCACCCGGTCCCGGGCCATCGAGAACACCATGCGGGTGGTGGCCGTCTGGATGGCCAGCGTGCAGACGCAGGCGGCGACGACGACGTCGGCGATGAAGAACCGGCCGAGCACCGGGCCGAGCCGCTCGGTGACGACGTAGGGCATCCCGACGGTCGACATGTCGCTGTCCGTGGACACCGTCGGCGCGGCCATCATCGCCGCCAGCAGGAGCAACGCGCCGAACAGGCCGGAGAACACGACCGCGCGCACGATCGTCTTAGGCGCGGTACCGCGGGCGTCGCGCGTCTCCTCGGACAGCTCGCCGGCGCTGTCGAAGCCGACCAGCACGTAGGCCGCCATGAGCCCCGAGATGAGCAGTGGCCACACGTAGCCACTGTGGCCGCCCAGGCCCTCGGTGTGCAGGACGACGCCCGGGCCGCGCTTGCTGCGCGAGAACAGGCAGATGACCAGCAGGATCACACCGACGATCTCGCAGGTCACACCGGCGCTGTTAATGATCGCCATGACCTTGACGCCGATCGCGTTGATGACCGTCGTCGCGGTGAGCAGGATCAGGCCGAGGATCACCGCGTTGAGCGAGCCCGACTTCGAGGCCAGCGACGGGTCGTCGCCGGCGAACTGGAAGCCCGACCACAGCGAGGGCAGGACGACCTGGAGCGCGATCGCCGCCGCGGCGACGGTGACCACCTGGGCGACCACCATCAGCCAGCCGGCCGTCCAGCCCCACAGGCGGCCCCCCAGCCGGGTCGACCACTGGTAGATCGCGCCCGAGATCGGCCACCGCGCGGCCAGCTCGGCGAACATCAGCGCGACCAGGATCTGCCCGGCGAACACCGCCGGCCAGGTCCAGAAGAATCCCGGGCCGCCGAAGCTGAAACCGAACGCGAAGAGCTGGAAGACGGTGGTCAGAATGGAGACGAAGGAGAAGCCGGCGGCGAACGACTCGTACGTTCCGATGTTGCGTTCGAGTTCCTGGGTGTAACCCAGCTCCCCGAGGTCGGCCGCCTCGGCGGGGTCGGACAGCGTGGATTCGGATGGGGCGGTCGTCGTGTCAGCCATGGCGGCCGGTCCTCGGATTCCTCGGATGAGGTCGGTGGCCGCGGAGCCACCGACATGGCGGTGGATCTCCCGGGCTTTTCTCCCGCCGTGGAGCATCCGGCGCGCGCGGTTTCGCCTGTGCGCGACGGCTGCTTGCACCTCTCGGACCAGGCCCGGCCCCCTCGCCGGCGGAACCCTAGGCGCGCCCCCCGCTTCCGGGGGTCGCAGAGCAGGAAATCGCGCGGACGTGTCAACGGGTTGTCAACGATGTAGCAATCACATTGCCCCCGGTAAGGATTCCTGATCGTGACGCCCGGGGTTCTGGTCTGGCCGCGGCCCCAGTCGTTTCCGGCATCAGTCGACCACGCATGGTGGCTTGATCGGTGGTTGGGCCGGCCGGCGGCCGGGGATGAATCGGTTGACGGAAAGCGTCACCGTGAGCATCGTCGTGACCTCGGTTCCCGGATCTCGGCCCTGTGGACGCTCGGTGCACAGGTAGCGGTCGGTGCGAATGCGGATGGTCAGCGTGGTGCCGGGACGGTCAGTACGCATCGGTGAGCAGCGTGCTCAGGTGATCGGGCTGTGAGGTGACCCGGTCCTGGTGGTAGCCGGCGTCCCCGACCAGCGCCCAGCCCGGGCCGTGCGCGTCCCGGTAGAAGTTGTCCGGGTAGACGCGCCGCGCAACCGGTCCACACGCTGACCGTCCGTGGCCAGCGTGTCGGCCAGCTCCGGGTCTGGGCCGGCCCGGGCTTTCGACGCCGAGCTGGTCGCGGTGGCCCGACTGCTGGCCGACGGCTGGAGTCGGGGCCGTGAGCGGCGCGGGTGCTCTCCGCGTTCCTGTCGGTCGTCCCGCCGGCCGGGGCTGGCCGGTCGGGGTGCTGGCCGGTCAGGCCGTCTTCACCTATCGGCCGACGCGGTGGAAGCACCGCGCGAACAGCGGCACGAAGACCACGAACAGGAGCGCTGACCACTGGATGGTCAGCGTGAGTGAGTGGCGCGGCGGCCAGCTGAGGCGGTGACGTCGGGGCGGGCGTGATGTGACGCCGGCCGGAGCGGGATGGCTCCCGCGTGGGCTCACGGGGCGTATTTACTGGTGGCGAGCCGGACCACGGGTCGCGCTCGCCGTCGGCGCCGCCGGTGGGCGCCGTGGTGGTGGTGGTCGGTGACCACGAGATGAGCAGCGTGAGGTGGGAGGCGCGGCATGGCGGTGCCGGCGGACGCGATGACTGTGACCCGGCCGCGGGACTGCACCTTCGACGCGGACGACTGGCTGGTCCTGGCCCGCTTCTGGTATCCGGTCGCGCGGAGTGAGGACGTCGGCCCGGCGCCGGCCGCCGCTCGCCTGCTCGACGTCCCGCTGGTCGTGTACCGGGCCGGCGACGAGGTCGTGGTGGCCGACGACCTGTGCCCCCACCGGGGCGTGCCGTTGAGCATGGGCACCGGCGACGGCTCCGTGTTGGCCTGCGCCTACCACGGCCTGCGCTTCGGCGCCGGCGGTGCGTGCGTGGCCATCCCGGCCCAGCCGGACGCCCGGATCTCGGCCCGGATGCACCTGCGGACCTACCCGGTCCAGGAGCGCTACGGCCTGGTCTGGGCCTGCCTGCGGCCGGACCCCGCGGCGCCGGCGGCGCTCCCGGCCCACCCGGGCTGGGACGACCCGGACTTCCAGCGCGTGACCTGCCCGCCGTTCGACGTCGCCGCGTTCGCCGGACGACAGGTCGAGGGTTTCCTGGACGTAGCCCACTTCGCCTTCGTCCACACCGCGACCTTCGCCAACCCGGACGACACGGTCGTGCCCGACTACACGACCGTCACCACCGACTACGGGTTCGCGGCCGACTACTGGAGCACCGTCGCCAACTACCCGGCCGGCGTGCCCAACCCGCGTCCCGACTTCCGCTGGCTGCGGCACTTCGAGGCGTACCTGCCGTTCACCGCGACGCTGACCGTCCATTTCCCGGACGAGGGCCGCCTGTGCATCATGAACGCCGCCGCCCCGGTCTCGGCCCGGCAGACCCGGATGTTCGCCCCGATCGCGAAGAACTTCGCCACCGATCAGCCGGCCCAGGAGGTCTACGACTTCAACCTGCGGGTCTTCGAGGAGGACCGGGCGATCGTCGAGGCCCAGAAACCGGAGAACCTGCCGCTGGACCCCCGCATCGAGGTGAACATCGCGGCCGACCGAAGCTCGGTCGCCTACCGGCGGGGCCTGCGGAGCCTGGGCCTGAGCCACTTCTTCACGGCCTGACCGCACGGCCTGACCGCACGGCCTGACCGCACGGCCTGACCGCACGGCCTGACCGCCGCCGGGCTGTCGTCCGTTACGCGACGCCCGGCCATGCATCGTTCGGCGCGTCACCCGCGTCCTACCGGGTAGCGGTCCGGGTGGGGTAGGCCCGCCGGATCGCGCCACGCGGGAGGAGCAGGACGATGGCGACCAGTTCGAAGGTCAGCTCGAAGGCCGGGGCGACAGCCAGCTCGAGGGCCCAGGACGTGCTCCGCGAGCACGGGCGGACGTTCGCCGACGAGGCCGGCATCCGGCTGGCCGACACGCCGTCCCCGCTGTACGAGCTGCTGGTCCTGTCGGTGCTGTCGGCGACGAGGATCCGGGCCGAGATCGCCGCCGCGGCGGCTCGCGAGCTCATCGCCGCCGGCTGCCGGACGCCGCGCGGCATGGTCGAGACGAGCTGGCAGGAGCGGGTGGACGCCCTGGGGCGGGCCCACTACCGCCGGTACGACGAGAGCACCGCGACCGCGCTCGGCGACGGGGCGGAGATGATCCTCGACTGGTGGCACGGTGACCTGCGGGCGCTGCGGCCCGACGACCGCTCCGGCCTGCCGGCGCTGCGGGCCGAGCTGACGCGGCTGCCGCGCCTCGGCGAGACGGGTTCGGCGATCTTCTGCCGGGAGGTCCAGGCGGTCTGGCCGGCGATCCGCCCGTTCTTCGACCCGGCGGCGCTGCGGGGGGCCGAGACGGTCGGCCTGCCGTCCGACCCGGAGCAGTTGGCTGACCTGGTCCGACCGGACGACCTGCCCCGCTTCGCGGCGGCCCTGGTCCGGGCCGGCCACGCGCATCCGGGTCACCACCGCGCGGCCTGAACCCGGCGTCCTGAACCCGACGTCCTGAACCCGACGTCCTGAACCCGGCGTCCTGGAGCAGGGATGGTCCGCCGTGGCGGCTCCGGGAGGGTGGGTAGACCGGACCCGTGGCCGCCCAGGCGCCGCGCACCACTGTCGGCGACGCTCGCCGGCGTGGGATGGCCATGGGCCGGACACCCGGCGCAGACGCGGCGGACCCGTTTTGTCGGAGGGTCCCGCTACGGTCTGATCATCGGACGCGGTTGTCGTCCATCACATGTAGGGGAGACTGGGATGGCTGAGTTCAGCGAGTACGAGCCGGGGACGCCGAGCTGGGTGGATCTGGCCAGTACGGACCTGGCGGCGTCGAAGGCGTTCTACACCGGGCTGTTCGGCTGGCAGGCCGACGACGTGCCCGACCCGTCAGCCGGCGGGTACGGCTTCTTCACGCTGCGGGGCAAGATGGTGGCCGGCTACGGGCCGACGATGATGCCGGGCCAGCCGTCGGCCTGGTCGACCTACGTCTCGGTCGACGACGCGGACAAGACGGCCGAAGCGGTTCTGGGCGCCGGCGGTGGGGTCGTCGCCGCGCCGATGGACCTGCCCAACGACTCCGGCCGGATGGCCGTGTTCACCGACGCCGAGGGCGCGTTCATCTCCGTCTTCCAGCCGGCCGGGCACAAGGGGGCGCAGCTGGCCAACGAGCCTGGTGCCTTCTGCTGGAACGAGCTCGACACGCGGGATCTCGCCGCCGCGAAGAGCTTCTACCCGGCGGTCTTCGGCTGGACCGTCGAGGGCGGCAGCAACGAGGCGATGGAGTACTACGAGTTCAAGCGGGGCGGGACGGCGCCGGTGGCCGGGCTAATGCCGATGCCGCCCGACGTCCCGGCCGAGGTGCCGGCGATGTGGCTCACCTATTTCGCGGTCGCCGACACCGATGCCTCCGTCGCCGAGGCCGGGCGGCTGGGAGCGTCCATCTGGCGCGAGCCGCTGGACACCCCTGCCGGCCGCCTGGCCGTCATCGGCGGACCCCAGGGCGAGACCTTCGCGATCATCGCCTTGCCCTGAGGCTCGTGTGGTTCCCGGGCGGGGCGGGCCGCCCGGGAACCAGGCCCGTCACCAGCGCTGTCGGGTGGCGCCGCCAGGCAGCGCCGTTCAGGCCGTTCAGCGCCGTTCAGCGGCGGATGTTGCGGGTGGCCCAGGCCGGGGCGGCCACCGTGATCAGGCCGGCCGCCACGCCGATCTGCAGGGCATGACGGATCCAGTCGACGCCGCCCGTGTGCCGGACGCCGAGGACGGACGACAGGATGTCGCCCGCCACCGCGCCGACCAGTCCGATCAGGATGGTCATCCAGACCGGGATCGGCTGCTTGCCCCGCAATACGAGACGCCCCAGCCCGCCGATGGCCAGGCCGACGATGAGGATCCAAACCAGATGGAACATTGAGTGCTCCCTGTGGTGCGTGCTGATCGATCCCGCGGCGGTCCCCGTCCAGTGCGTGACGCGGTACTTCGATTCTGCGTCGCGGATGCGCCCGCGGCGGGCTACGTCGCGCGCGCGACTCTGGGAACTTCCGCCGTCACTCGGCACCGGCGACCCGCGAGCCAGTCCCTTCGACGTCGAGCGTGAACTCGGTCCGGTGCCGCCGGGCATCCAGCCGAAGGGCCCGCAGCACGTGGGCGATCGGGTCGTAGCCCTCCGGACGGCTGAAACGGTATGGCAGTTCCTCGGCCATGCTGATTCGGTCGATGCGGTAGACGCGGTGGGCCTCGCGCAGATGGTCGTGCCCGACGAGGTACCAGTCCCGGCCGCGTACGACCACGCCGTACGGGTCGACCTGGCGGCTGGTCGAGGGGCCGCCCTCGCGCTCGTGAACGATGCGGACCCGGTGACGGGCGCGGATCGCTTCGGTCAGCGTCAGAATGATCTCCGGTCCGGGCGGTAGGCCGCCGGCTGGCCGGAGGCCGCCGGTCGAGCCGCTGGCGGTCTCGGCCCGCTGGGCGACCTGGGCCCGCAGCGCGTCGGGCAGTAGCCGGGTCAGCTTGACCAGTGCGCGGTCGGTCGCGTCGGGAATGCTCGGCGCCGGGCTACCGGCCGCGTCCGACCCGGTGCCCTCGCGGGCGCGGGCGGCGGCCAGCGCCGCCGCCACCGCGACCGCCTCGTCCTCGCTGAAGATCAACGGCGGCAGCGGGTAGCTGGGGGTGAGCCGGTAGCCGCCGTAGCGGCCGCGCACCGACTCGAGCGGGATGGCGAGGTCCCGTAGCGCCGTCGCGTACCGGCGAACCGTCCGAATGTCGATCTCCAGTGTGCGGGAGAGCTCCTCCGCGGACACCACACCCCGGTTCTGGAGCAGCTCCAGCATCGCGAAGATCCTCATTGCCGGCTGCGACATGACCTGAGCATAGGCCTAATCAGGGCAATATGCGTCCGGTATTTCCGAGGGGTCGGTCGGTGGGCGCCCTGGGTGGTCGTCCGGCGTCGGTCGCCCTCGGTCGCCCTCGATTGCCCTCGATGGTGCGCCGACGGCGCGGGCGACGGCGGACGTGGTGCGTGAGCTGCGCGGCGACCGGGTACGTCCGGCGGCGCAGGCCTGGCAGGCCCGGAGGAAGGCGGCCGACGCGGGCGGCTGACGGCGGCCCGGGGAGCCCGAAAGGCGGATCGAACAGGTGACGACCGTGGGTGACATCCGGGTCGGGACGGCGTCGTGGACAGATCCGACGCTGTTGGACTCAGGCTGGTATCCACCCGAGGTGACCAGCGCCGAGGCCCGGCTGCGCTACTACGCCGAGCGGTACCCGCTGGTCGAGGTGGACGCGACCTACTACGCGCCACCGGCCGAACGGACCGTGCGGGCCTGGGTCAGCCGGACACCCGCCGGCTTCACGTTCAACATCAAGGCGTTCTCGCTGCTCACCCAGCATCCGACCCGACCGGGCGCGCTGCCGGCGGAGCTGCGGGCCGCCGTCCCCGCGGGCAAGAAGAACGTCTACGCCCGCGACCTGGACACCGGTGTCGTCGACGAGGTCTGGGACCGGTTCCTGGCCGCGCTGGCCCCGCTGCGCGAGGCGGGCAAGCTGGGCGCGGTGCTGTTCCAGTTCCCCCAGTGGTTCCCGATCAGCCGGGACAACAAGCGCTACCTCCTGGAGTGCAAACGGCGGTGCGATCCGCTGCCGGTCTGCGTCGAGTTCCGCAACCGGACCTGGATGGAGGAGCGCAACCAGTCCGAGACGCTGGACTTCCTCGCCTCGTACGCCGTGCCGTATGTCTGTGTCGACATGCCACAGGGCTATCCGAGCTCGGTGCCGCCGGTCCTCGCGGCCACGGCCGACCTGGCCGTCGTCCGCTTCCACGGGCACAGCGAGAAGTGGACCAGCCGGGACATCCACGAACGGTTCGGTTACCGCTACAGCGACGCGGAGCTGCGCGAGTGGGCGCCGCGTCTGCGCGAGCTGGCGGCACGGGCGCGGACCACTCACGTCCTCATGAACAACTGTTATGGCGACTACGCGCAGCGCAACGCGACGACACTGATCGACCTGCTCGCCGAGCCGGGGTAGCCGTCACCCCAGGACCGAAGGGCGCCGGGGACTGCCTGATCCCGGCGCCCGGGGTCGTCTGCTCCTTCCGCTCAGCGACGATCGGGCGGGGGCGGGGGCTGTTGGGGCGCGGGCGGCTGCTCATCAGGCCCATACCCGTACCTGTGCCTGTTGCGTGGTCCGTGGGGCCGACCGGGACCGGGTGGGTAGGCCGGGCCCGGGGCTGGCGGCGGCGCCCACGGCGACCTCTGGGAGGTGGGTCGCCCCGGTGGTACGGCCGGTGGCTGGTCCCGCGCCGCCCCCGGGTAACGCCACGGGTCACTCGGCTGCCGCTGGTCATAGCCGTACCGGTCCTGCTGGTACCGGTGGTGGTGGTAATGGTGATGTTGGTGGGACGGCCGTGGCGGGTGGGGGTAGTAGCGCGGCATGCGGTGGCGCCGGTGCTGGCTTCGGATGATGAGGAAGCTGGCCACGATGAGGAGGGGGAACGCCGCGTGGGCGCCCCCGGCCACCGCGGCGGCGAGGAACAGGACGAGCAGCAGCGAGATGAGCAGGGGAACGGCGGGCACCGAGTCCCGCAACCGCTCGATCCAGCCGCGCTCGCGCTCCGGCTCCGGCTCGGGTGGCTTGGGCTGGAGGTCGGTGGTCAGCCCGGTCAGCTCGCCGACGGTGCGGGCGGCGTAGGCGGCGCTCAGTCGGCTGTCCACCTCGTCCAGACTCAGCTGGCCGTTTCCAGCCGCCCAACACAGCCACTCGACGGTCCGCGTCCGGTCCTCGTCGCTGGCCCTCACCCCGCTGACGCCGGACCCGGCTGCCTGGCCGGTCGGGGCGAACGCCACCGAGCCGGCGCCGGTGGGTTTGGTCAGGTCGACGCGGTCGGAGCCGGTCTGGTTGGGGTTGGCCTGGTTGGGGTTGGCCTGGCCGGGGTCGATGTGGCCGCGATCGATGTGGTTCAGGTGCATGGGGGGAGGCGCGGCCGGACCGGCATCAGGTCTTGTCTGGTCCCACGGTTCGTCCGCCATCACCGCTCCTCCATCGGAGGCGTCATTCGCCCTACCTCACGGTAAGCCGGGTAATCCCCAGCGTGCAGTCGCCTCCACTCCAGATAACGCCTTGTCGCGTGAGTGACGTTCCCGATCGGTTCGATTACGAAAGGTATCCGTCCACTGACGCTAAACCCCTCGGCTCAGGTGTCCACCTCAACTATCCGGTTACGGCCGGGACCCGGGCTCCGACGGAGATCCATTCGGCCGGTTCGGCCTCTTGTGACGTGCGGGAAGCCGCCCGCGCGCGGCGTCCTGGCTCGCGCTGGGTCAGGCGGGTGCTGGGTCAGGCGGGTGCTGGGTCAGTCGGGCCCGGCGCCGGCGCGTGGATCGGGCAGCCCGATCGGGTTCGGCCAGCGAATGGTCTCGGCCGCCCGGGCGGCGATCGGCGCCAGCGCCGCCGCGCACTCGGCCACGTTCTCCGGGCCTAGCGCATGCCAGGTGGGCTCGGCCAGCCGGTCGGTGACCGACTCGATCCCGAGCCGGGTCAGGCGGGACCGTTCGGTCGGGCCGCCGGTCCGGTCGAGCCAGCCACGCTCGCGCAGGCGGTCAGCGGCGGCGTCCCAGTCGGCGTCGGTGTGGCCGCGTGCCCGCTGGAAGTCGGCCCGGCCTGGGCCCTCGCCGAGCGCCGTCCGCCACACCGTCGCCTCGATCCCGTCCAGGCCGGCGGTGACCAGCGCGGCCACATGGCCGTCCCCGCGGTGCTCGCGCAGGATGGTTGTCGCCTGCCACAGGATTCCGACCGGGTCGTCCGGCCAGGGCAGTGCCTGGTTGGCCGCCGCCAGCGGCCGGCCGCCGACGGCGACGTTCCGCGCGGCCGTCCGCATCAGCTCGGCCAGCCGGGCCAGTCGGTCTGGATCGATGCCGGCCGTGGGCTGGGCCAACGCCGCCCGGGCACCCGCGAGGCGGGTCTCGAGCGCTCGTTCGGGAGTGATCCGCGACCACACGTGGGGCAGGGCTCGAGCGACCATCGCCGGGGCGAAGACGAAGAACGACGCGGTCACCGGGGCCGCGTCGGGCGCGCCGAGCGGTGCCGCCCGGCCAGCGAAGTAGCTCCGCCAGAAGCCGCGCAAACCGGCGTCGGAGTACGCGGCGACGGCCTCGGGCGCGAAGTAGGTGACCGCGTGGACCGGCTCGAACAGCTGCCACATCCGACGAGCCAGGGTCATTTCGGCCGGCGGGTCCGCTTTCGGCGGGGCCGCTTCCGGCCGGTCCACCTTCGGCCTGCCCGGCGGGTCCGCGTCGAATGCCACCGGCCGATCTCAGCGTCGGGCCGCGGCAGGGTCAAGCGCTTCCAGGCTCAGGCGCTTCGCGGCCCCTGGGGCACTGCCGGGCGACGTCCAGCGTCGAGACCGTGCGCCGACCGCCGTCCGGGTCAGGCCGCGCCCGGGCCGGTTCCAGGGGCGGGCGACTGCCTGGGTGAGGAATTGTCAGGTGGTCGCGACCCTGGCGGGGCGGATCATCGGCAGGTGCGGGATGCCTGCCTCGTCGAAGACGTCACCGCTCGGGACGAAGCCGCGCCGTTCGTAGAGGCGCGTCGCCTGGATCTGGGCGTTCAGACGGACCGGCTGGTCGCCGAGCCGTTCCAGCGCGGCCTCGATCAGCCGGCCCGCGTGTCCTTGGCCCCGCAGATGCCGGACTGTGACGACCCGACCGATCCGGGGCCCGTCATCCTCCCGCAGGATCCGTAGGTACGCGACCGGCTTGTCACCAGGGTGAGCCAGCCACATGTGCAGCGTCCCCGGTTCGGTATCGCGGCCGTCAATCTCCGGCTCGGTGATCTCCTGCTCGACGGTGAACACGTCGCCTCGCAGCTTTAACAGTGCGTACAGCACGAGTGACGGGATGTCCGGCAGTAGTGCCGCGTGGACCGCCGGAGCCCCACGGGTGCCGGACCCGTCACCCAGCCCGATGTCGAGTTCCGTCATGTGACCGATTCTCTCCCCGTGTTCTCTCCCCGCGCCCCCGTCGATCGACTAGAACGTGCGTGTCATGAACAGGTTTATCCACAGGCTGTGGACAACGTTGTCGGTGGGCGGCCGAGTCGCTCAGGCCGCCGACACCCCAGGCGGCGTGCCCAGGAAGTCGGCCATCGCCCGGCCGAGATCCGGCGGGCCGACGCAGGAGGTGTGGTTCCCCGCGATGACGACAAGCTGGGAGTCGGGAAGAAGCTCGGCGAGCTCCATGGCTCCGGACAGGAGCGGATCATCCGCGCCGACGATCACCAATGACGGAACCGCGCGCCGCGCCAGCTCCTCCCGGCTGGTCCCGAGCGAGGAGTCCAGCACGTGCAGCAACCTCGCCGGGTCCTCGCCGCGCAGCCGCACCAGGGCTCGTAGCTTGGCCCCCTCCGAGCCCGGGGGGAACGGGCCGGCCTGTGTGATCACCTGGCGGATGGACGCGCTCCCGCCATCGCTCTCCAAGCTGGCCAGGCCTATCCCGCCGAAGACCACCCGCGCGGGGTGGGCCCCGCGGGCCGGCAGGCGTCCGACCGTCCGCGCTCCCAGGGAGTAGCCGCCCAGGTCGAAGTCGGCGAGGTCCAGATGGTCAATTAGTCGCAGGGCGTCCTCGACCAGGACGTCGGGTGGGTACGCGCGTGGATCATCAGGCCGTGCGCTGTAACCGTGGGCCCGCAGGTCGGGCAGGATGACCCGGTAGCCGCGGGCCGCGATCGTCTCCGCGTGGCCGGGCCGGATCCAGTTCAGCGCCGCGCTGGAGAGAAACCCGTGTAGGAGAAGGAACGGCCGACCGGCGCCGATCTGCTGGTAGGTCAGCTCCACACCGTCGCGGCTCGCGTAGTGATGTAGGACTGGGTGATGCATGACCGGCTTGCGCATCCCACCCTCCTCGCTGACGCTTCGGCGGGATGATTATCCGCGGCTGCGCGGTTGGCCGGGAGGTGCGTGTGTTGAGGTTCTCGCTCGTCAGAACGGACGGTCGCCGATGAACACCGGAGCCGAGGCCCGGCCGGACCACGCCTCGGTCGGGGCTGGTATCGATGTACGACGGGCCGGTACCCGTGCGGCCACCCAGTTGTCCTGGCTCGACTCCAGACATTCGTTCTCCTTCTCCCGTCACTATGACCCGGCGAACACCCATCACGGGCTGCTGCTGGTGAGCAACGACGACACGGTCCGTCCGGGAGCCGGCTTCGAAACCCACCCGCACCGCGACATGGAGATCGTCACCTGGGTGCTGCGGGGATCGCTCGTGCATCAGGACTCGATGGGCAACTCCGGGGTGATCTACCCGGGTCTGGCTCAGCGGATGAGCGCCGGGACCGGCGTTCTGCATTCGGAGAAGAACGATTCGTGGCGCGTTCAGGGCGGCCCGGACCACGATCTTCCCGTGCATTTCGTCCAGATGTGGGTGCCGCCGGACACGGCTGGTATCAGCCCGGGCTACGAGCAGCTGGAGATCGGTGACGAGCTCCTGAGTGGCGGTCTTGTTGTTGTGGCTTCCGGTATGCCAGCTCATCGTGAGGCCGCCGCGATCCGTATTCAGAACCGTTATGCCGCGCTCCACGCCGCCCGCCTGAGCGCGGGCGAAAGCATCGTCCTGCCCGAAGCGCCGTTTGTTCATCTATTCCTCCCGGTCGGAACGGTGGTGATGGAGGGCGCCGGCGAGCTGGCCACGGGCGACGCGGTTCGGCTCACCGCGAGCGGTGGCCAGCGCGTCACCGCGGCCGAACCCGCTGAGCTGCTCGTGTGGGAGATGCACGCATCCCTGGCCGAGCGATGACCGAGCTACCGGGGTCGTCCGTACCGTCGCCGACGGCGCACGACCCTGGGTCGTCGGCGGAACTGGTCAACGCTCTCCTTCTGCTGACCGTCCTGACAGGCGTGGTCGACGCGGTGTGCTTCCTCGGTCTCGGTCATGTGTTCACGGCGAACATGACCGGGAACGTGATTTTCCTCGGATTCGGCCTGGCGCACTCGGCTGGTCTGCCGGTCATCGCTCCCATCGTGTCGCTCATCTGCTTTCTGGCCGGGGCCTTCGCCGGTGGCCGGTTGGCGGCGACGCTGGCCGCCCGGGGCCGTCGGCGTTGGCTCACCGCGGCGCTGGCGGCCGAACTGACCGTGTTGATCGCCGCGACCGCCTTCAGTGCGGGCCTGTCGGTACACAACGACTCGTCCCGGCGCTATCTGGTCATCGCGCTGCTCGCGGTCGCTTTCGGGCTGCAGAATGCGACGGTGCGCCAGCTGGCCGTCGCTGATCTCAGGACGACCGTGCTCACCACGGCCCTGACCGGTCTGGTCGCGGACCTGTGGACGTCAGCCGACGAGGGCCAGCGCCGCATTCGCCGGGTCAGCTCGATCGCGGCGATCGCCGGCGGCGCTTTCGTCGGCGCCCTGATGCTTCGGATCAATCTTCTCTCCCCTCTGGTTGTGGCCGTTCTGATCGCCATCGCCGCCACTGTCCTCGTCCGCCGGAGCGAGGACGTCTGACCTGCGCCGCGGCCCAAACGCCCGACGCGCGCCGCCAGTTGATCGGTCAGAGGCGAAGACCATCAGGCTCGGTGGCCGCGGTGGTCCCTGTGTTCACAAGGGCACCGATGACCGACGTGGTGCGGAACGCGCGTCGCGGCCGGTTGAGAGCGACCGAGACGATCGTGGCGTCGAGCTGCACCACCACCGCACCGACCAGGAGGATGCCGGCCAGCCTGAGCAACGCGGGAGTCGATCGCCTCGGCCGGCGGTGGGGAGGTGGCCGGATCGGCCGCTGTGGTTGCCATGCGAGACATCGTATCGCTACGCTGTATCGCATGGCCAGATTTCGCGAGGAACTACCATGGCGGCCCGCGCTGAGCCGGGCCCGGATCGTCGCGGCCGCGATCGAGCTGGCGGACGCCGACGGCCTGGAGGCGGTCTCGATCCGGCGCCTCGCGGCTCACCTGTCGGCGCGCCCGATGACGCTTCACGCGCACATAGGGAGCAAGGACGACCTGCTCGACCATATGATCGAATCGATCAGGGACGAGGCTACACCGGATTCCGACGGCCTGCCCGCCCACTGGCGAGACGCGCTGCGGGCGCTCGCCCTGGGTACCAGGGACGAACTGCTCCGCCATCCGTGGATCCTGTCGCTGGTGGGCCGACGGGTTCCCTTAGGCCGAGGCGGTCTCAAGCATCTCGAGGCATCGCTGGCCGCCGTTTCGGACCTCGACGTGGACCAGGAAACAAAGATCGACATACTGACGACAGTCGATACCTATACGCTCGGCCACGCCCTTCGGGAGATCGCGAACCCTCCGTCCGGAAAGGTGGACGAAGCCGACACCGGCACTGCCACCGGCTTCGTCGACTGGCTGAACGCGACAACCGATCTTGTCCGCGCGGCACCAGAGCCGGCGGAATTTCCCCATACCCGAGCGTTCGGTCCGGTCATCGCGGACAACCTGACGGGGTCACGCTCGGGGAGCTTCGAACGAGGCCTGGACTGGGTCCTGGCCGGGATCGAGGCGTCGCTGTCGTCCGTGGCCACGGCGAGGCCAGGCACGGCGGCATCGTCCGGGTTGTCCGCGGCGTCCGGGTCGTCCGGCCAGGACGACGGAGGTCCGGCCGGGACCCCCTGACCGGACGACCGGACGACCGGTCCAGGCTCGCCCGGTCTCCCCGGGTTGGTCGCGCGCTCGGCCAGCTGGGCGAACTCTGTGGCAGGGTGGTATGAGTGACGACTTCGCGCGGCCCACTCCCGGTTGCGACGCTGGGCGGCCAGGAGATCCCCTTCATCGGGCCGGCCCGAATCTACGTCTGCGGCGTGACTCCGTACGACGTGACCCATCTGGGCCACGCGGCCACCTACGTGTGGATCGACGCGTTGACCCGAGTCCTGAAGATGATCGGCGTCGATACGGTCACCTGCCGAAATGTCACGGATGTGGACGATGTCCTGACCGCGGCCGCTGCCCGGGCCGGGGTTCCGTTCGACCGGTTCGCGGCGATCAGCCAGTTCGAGTTCGAACGGGACATGGCCGCGCTCGCGGTGACCCCGCCAGTGCATCAGCCACGAGCCCACGAGTTCGTGCCGGGGGTGATCGCGCTGGTGTCCGCCCTTGTCACTGCCAGCGCCGCCTATGTCCGGGACGGGAATGTCTACTTCCGCGGCGCGGCGACCGCGCTGGCCGGCGGACGGGACCGGGCCGACGCCGAGGCGGCGGCGGCCGCGGGCGGCGACGCGCCCGAGGACCCCGCAAAGGAGGATCCGCTCGACACCGCCGTCTGGAAGGCGTCCAGTCCGGGCGAACCGAGCTGGGACAGCCCCTGGGGACCGGGACGTCCAGGCTGGCATGCCGAGTGCGCGGCGATGGCGCTCGGGGTGCTCGGCCCGGCGGTCGACCTGCACGCCGGCGGCGAGGACCTCCGGTTCCCCCATCACGCCCACGTGGCCGCACTGGCCAGCGCGGTCACGTCGGTCAGACCGTTTGCCCGGTCCTACCTGCATGTGGGCACGGTCGGTCTCGACGGGCGCAAGATGGCCAAGTCGGCCGGCAATCTCGTCCTGGTCTCCGACCTGCTCGAACAGGTTTCCGCCGGCCAGCTCAGGACGTTGTTGCTCGACCGGCCCTACGAGCGGCCGTGGGACTACACCCCCGAAGCACTGGACGTGGCCGGGGGCCGGCTCGATGACCTACGCCGGGCCGCCACCCGGCCACCGACGTCGGCCGGGGGCCGGGCCGCGGCCCGGGCGGCGCTGCTGGACGGGCTGAACGTGGGCCGGTCCATCGACATCGCCGTGGACGCCGGCGGCGACGCGGCTCGTCTCGTGCTGGGCATCCTGGAGCCCGAAGGGGTCTGACCGGCCGAAGGGTGCGCGATCATGGCGAAGCCGCGCGCCCGGAGGCCCCGAGGGTCTGACCGGCCGAAGGGTGCGCGATCATGGCGAAGCCGCGCGCCCGGAGGCCCCGAGGGTCTGACCGGCCGAAGGGTGCGCGATCATGGCGAAGCCGCGCGCCCGGAGGCCCCGAGGGTCTGACCGGCCGAAGGGTGCGCGATCATGGCGAAGCCGCGCGCCCGGAGGCCCCGAGGGTCTGACCGGCGAGTCAGCCGGGAACCAGCCCGCGGTCGCGAAGCGCCCGGGCGGCGTCCTTGCGGGTCTGCCCAGTCAGCCGGCTGATGTAGAGGATGCCGTCGAGGTGGTCGGTCTCGTGCTGCAGGCAGCGCGCCAGCTCTCCCGTCCCGGCGAACTCGACCGGTCCGCCGGCCAGGTCCTGGCCGATAACCCGGGCCCGGCTCGCCCGAGGTGTCAGCACCGTCAGGCCGGGGATGGACAGGCAGCCCTCGCCGCCGTCCTCGACGTCCGGACCGACCTCCAGCACCGGGTTGACGACCAGCCGCGGCCGGCGCGGCACTCGAGCGTCGCGCGAGTCCCAGTCGGTGTCGAACACGAACAGCCGGATTCCCACCCCGATCTGCGGCGCGGCCAGGCCGACACCGGGCGCGGCATACATCGTTTCGATCATCGTCTCGGCCAGGTGGGCCAAGGCGTCGTCGAACACGGTGACCGGCTCGGCCGGGGTGCGCAGCACCGGGTCGCCGAAGATTCGGATGACAGGCAGCGGCATACGGCCATTGTCGGCGAGATCGTGGCCCGAGCCAGAGCCGCGAGCCTCAGGACAACGCGCCGCCCTCGAAGTCAGTGGGCGGCTCGGGGTTCGCGGCCGCGGCCACCAGGCCGGCGATCGTCCCGCCCCGTTCGCGGTGGAAGCCGATGGCCACCTCACCGCGTTGCTCGGCGGTCAGCACGTCGGGTAACTCGACCGCCAGGGACAGCCGTTCGGCCAGCCGTTGCATGAGCGTCTCCGCGGCCGCGGCGCGGCCCTGGCGATGCGCGGCCGCGACCCAGCCGGGAACCGCGTCCTCCAGATCGGCCCACACCGCCGGGGTCCGCAGCCCGGTCGCGGTGAGCCGGGCGTGATCGTCGATGAACCGGGTGCTTCCCGGCCGCTCGGCCAGGGCTGCCAGGGCGCCCGCGACCGCGAGCGCCTGGCCCCAGGCGTAGGCGGCGTCGTCGACGGGTGCCCGGCCGGCCAGCTGGTTGACCCGCCCCTTGCTGATGCCGAGCGTGGCCGCGGCGGCGCGCTGGGAGCGCCCGTCGAGCAGGAGCTGGCGGACCGTCAGCGCCCGCAGCCAGTCGAGCCGGCCGGTGAACTCGGAGATCGCCCGCCAGCGCGCCAGCGGGTCGGGAGCGGCGATGAGCACCTCGATCAGGCCTTCGACCAGGACAGCGGCCGGGTCGCCGTCGTCAACGCCGTTGCCACCGCCACCGCCACCGCCACCGCCGCCGCAACCGTCCGGGCCGCCGCTACCGTCGGATACCACCCGAGCTCCGCCCTCCGCCCGTCGTCGCCGCTGGCCCGCCGGCCCGCCGGCCGCACCCCATTCGGCCGGTACAGACGCTATACGGCGGCCCGGGCCGTTCGGACAGGATCGGCGCCGGACGGGCCGAACGAAGCCGGCCGGGCTGGGCATCGCCGAGCAACCGGGCGTTCCGCCGCCCGGCGTCGATCTCTCCCGCCCCCGGGCGCGGTCTCAGACCGCGCTGGTCAGGTCGTCGAACTCCGCCTCGGTCAGCGTGATGCGGGCAGCGTCCAGGTTCTCCTCGAGATGGCGCACCTTCGACGTCCCCGGGATCGGCAGCATGACCGGCGATCGGCGCAGCAGCCAGGCCAGGGCCAGCTGGGACGGACTCGCGCCGTGCCGCTTGGCCGCCGCGTCCAGCGGACCACCGGGATCGGCCAGGCTCCCGACGGCCAGCGGGAAGTACGGGATGAATCCGATCGCCTCGCGCTCGCAGTAGTCCAGAACGCCCTCACCCCGGCGGCTGGTCAGGTTGAACGAGTTCTGCACCGAGACGATCTCCGCCTCGGTCCGCGCCAAATCGATCTCCTCGATCCCCACGTTCGACAGGCCGATGTGGCGGATCTTGCCCTCCTTCTGGAGGGCGACGAGCTCGCCGACGGACTCCAGCAGCGGCGTGCGGGGATCGACGGCGTGCAGCTGCAGGACGTCGATGCGGTCCACGTCGAGGTGGCGCAGGCTCAGCTCGACCTGCTGGCGCAGGTACTCGGGCCGGCCCACCGGCCGCCAGCTACCCGGCCCGCCACGGGTGAAACCGGCCTTCGTGGCGATCACCAGATCCTCCGGGTAGGGGTGCAGCGCCGTCCTGATCAGCTCCTCGCTGACGAACGGTCCATAGGAGTCGGCCGTGTCGATCAGCGTGACACCGAGCTCGACCGCCCGGCGCAGGACACGGACCGCCTCCTCCGGATCGCTCGGCGGCCCCCAGACCCCGTCGCCGGTGATCCGCATGGCGCCGAAGCCGAGGCGGTTCACGGTCAGGTCAGCACCGATGGTGAAGGTGACTGACGCGTCGGCCAGTCGTTCCTGTGTGGTCATCCCGGCGCTCCCGTGGTCGATGGCGGACAGGGCGACCGTATGTCCGTTCGGCGACAGAACCAATTCCGTTCAGGGGCTCTCGGCGGAACCGGGCCGTCCGGCCCGCTTGACAACCGGTCCAACGGCATCCCTCATGAGCGCCATGACCTTGCCGGTTGCGATTTAGTCGTCCGTCCGGTTATCTTCCCTCCATATCGTGATCGGCCTGTCGCCGCCCGGTGTCTCCGGCGGTCCCATCGCGTCTTTCATCGTCCGGCGGGCGGCCGGTGATGCGGGTGAAAGGTTGTGCGTCTCGCCATGACCACGCGAAACGCGGCGCCGCGAGGGCGCCATCGTCGAGCAGCCACGACCGGGCGTCCGGCCACCTACGGCCGGGGCGCGATGGTCGCCGCCGTCGGTGTGATCGGTACCAGCGCCGGCATCGCGGTGACGGCCGAGCCGGCCGGCGCGGTCCCCATTCCCGACTCCACGATCGCGGCCGCCGCGCGCGACGCCGGGCTTCCCTCGTGCCGGAACATCCCGTTGGCCACCTGGGTCGCTATCGCGCTCGCGGAGTCCAGCGGGAACCCGGCCGCGCGCAACCCGACCGGAGAGGACTCCCGCGGGCTCTGGCAGATCAACCTGCGCTCGCATCCCGCGATGGCGAGCGGCAACCTCTACGATCCTGAGACCAACGCGCGGGCGGCCCGGCAGATCTGTGAGTCGGCCGGCCCGGGCGCGTGGACGGTCTATCGCACTGGCGCGTACAAGCGTTTCCTGGCCCGGGGGGAGGGCGCTGCCGCCGCCGTGGGTGGCGGTGGCGGTGGCGGTGGCGCGATCGTCGTCCAGCCGGTCACGCAGTCGGCCAACCCGACCCGGAGCCAGACGCCGGCCGCGCCGTCGACACTCCTCACGACCCGGCTGGTGCATACCGCGCGCAACGACGTCGTCCAGGTACAGAACCGGCTGCGCCAGCTCGGTTACACCATTGCCCCCGACGGCCGATACGGCCGGCGGACCGCGGCCGCTGTGCGGGACTACCAGTCAAAACACGGCCTGGTGGCCGACGGGATCGTCGGCCCCCGGACCTGGGCGTCGTTACTGGGCTGACCTGGCGGGTTGAGCTGGCGGGCTGGAGCTGGCCGGCGTGGGCTGCCTGCTTGGGCCCTCGGCCGCGCCGGACTCGATCAGGTCAGCGAGCTGGGGTCGGCCGGGACGTCAACGGCGTTCTCCCGCAGCGCCGAGAGCGGGATGATCTCAAGTGCGCGCTCGTGGGTTGAGGCCAGGACAACCGGCGCCGCCACGCCCGCCTGGTGGGCGTGCAGCCAGCGGACGGCGACCACGCACCACCGGTCGCCGGGCCGCAGGCCCGGGAAGTGGTACTCCGGTCGCGGGGTGACCAGATCGTTGCCCGTGCGTCGCTGGTGTTCGAGGAACTCGGCTGTGACGACCGCGCAGACGGTGTGGCTGCCGACGTCCTCCGGACCGCTCGAGCAGCATCCGTCCCGGTAGAAGCCCGTCAGCGGTTCCGTCCCACACGGCTCCAGCTCGCTGCCGAGAACGTTGCGTTCCTTCACCATTCCGTCAGTCTCCCGCCGGTCGGGCGGTCGGGCGACGCTGGGGCGCAACTTTCTCAGAGCTGGCGCGCACAGTCGACCCGCGGCGCGAGCCGGCAGGCTGTCGGTCGAGCCAGGCTGTCGGTCGAGCCAGGCTGTCAGTCGAGCAGAGTGCCGCCCGGTACGAGCGCGGCCTCGGGATGCCGGTGCGCGCTGGAATGCGCCAGAGTGGCACTCTCGTCGCGCAGGCGCGGGATGAGTACAGCGACCATCGCCCCCACGAGGGCGGCGGCGGACAGGAACAGGAACCCGTGCGTGTACCCGCTGTCCCGGGGAAGCCCATTGCCCTGGGCGCCGCTGGTGACCAGGGCCGCCATCACGGCCGCCCCGATCGAGCCGCCGATCGTGCGGATGTTGGTGTTCATGCCGCTGGCCACGCCGGTCTGGTCGGGCGGGACGGACTCGACGATGATGTTGGCCATCGCGGCGAACGCGAGGCCCATGCCCACCCCGAGGAGCGAGCTTCCCAGCAGGATCTGCCAGCCGTGATCGTTGACCAGCGCGAACATGCCGAGCGGGACGGCGACGAGCAACGTCCCGACGATCACCGCGGCTCGGGACCCGACCGCCGCCGCCACCTTTCCGGTGACCATGCTCACCGCGAACATCGTCACGGTCATCGGCAGCAGGTACAGACCGGAGACGGTCAGGCTCGCCCCGAGCCCGTACCCCGCGCTCCTCGGAGTCTGTAGGTAGGCCGGAAGGAATGCCATCATCGAGTACAGGCCGACCCCGAACAGCAGGGCGACCGCGTTGGTCGCCCAGACCGGCCGCATCCGCATCATGCGCATGTCGACCAATGGCTCGCGTGACCGAGCCTCGGCCGCCACCCACAGAACGATCGCGACGAGCGCCACCACGAACAGCCCGAGCACCCGGGCGGACATCCAACCCCACATCTCGCCCTGGCTGACCCCGACTAACAGCGCAACCAGCCACACCGCCAGCAGCAGCGCGCCGAGCCAGTGGACCTTCCCGGCCTCCTGGGGTGGCGACTCGGGTATGAACAGGGCGGCTCCGACGGCGGCCGTGAAGATGACGACCATCGGTGCCCAGAACAGCCAGTGGTAGTTGAGCAGGCCGACGATCGGCCCGGCGATGACGGTCCCGATGCCGCCGCCCACCGCCGCCAGAGCGGCGATGATGCCGATAGCCGAACCAACCTTCTCCCGCGGGAACTCGTCGCGGATGATGCCGAACGACAGGGGCAGCACAGCGCCGCCGGCGCCCTGGACAACCCGTCCGATGATCAGGATGGTAATGGTCGTGGCCAGTGCGGACACCAGGGTTCCCAGACCGAGCAGACAGAGGGTGAGGACGAGAATCTTCCGCTTGCCGTACATGTCCCCGACCCGCCCGAGGATGGGCGTCGCGACCGAGGCCGCGAGCAGGTAGGCCGTCATCACCCAGGTGACCGCGTTCTGGCTGGTGTGCATGTCGCGCTGGATGGTTGGCAGAACCGGGCCGACCACTGACTGCAGCAGTGCGTAGGCCAGCGTGCCGAGCGTGACGACGACGAAGGTCCGCGTCGGGCTGGTCGTCCTCATGCGCCTCCTCCCACCGCGGCTCCGGCGCGGTCCGCCGACCGGGGCAACAGGTCGACCGAGACCGCCGAGCGGTCCGGAGCCGCACCGCAGCCTAGCCGGAAAGAGAACACCGATTCCGCTGAAAGCCGAAATCGGTGAATCGGCGTTCATCAGTCGCTTCGACGCTGGTAGCGATCCTGCTGCTCGCCGAATCGGCCTAGATCCTAAGTGGCCGAGATCCGGGCCGCCTGGATCAAGATCAGTCCAGACCGGGTCGGTTGTCGCGGCGCAGAGGATGATCAGGTGGGATCTCGACCAGGACAATCGGGAGACCGTCCGGATCGGTTGTCCACAGCTCGATCAGGCCCCAGGGTTCAGTTTTCGGCTCTCGTGCTATCGCCACACCGGCGGCCACCAGTTCGCGGTGCGCGGCCTGGACGTCCCGGACCTGGAGCCAGAGCCGAGTCGGCGCCAGCGGGGTCGCGCCGGCCGCGGCCACCGTTCGGGCCCGGGGCGGGGGCGGCCACGGCGGGGGATGCTCGTCGGCCGCGGCTGCCTCTCCGGACAGCTCGAGGAAGCCCTGCCCGAGGAAGAAGACCAGGGTGGGGGCTTCGACGGGCCCGAACTGGCGGTAGACCGCCAGGCCGAGGATGTCCTGGTAGAAGTGCCGGGACGCGACGGGATCCCGTGGGCGGAGCAGGATGCGGCTACTGAGAATCTCCACCTGGCAATCGTGGCCGCGCCCCGTCGGCTCGGCTCGGCGTGGCTCGGCTCGGCGTGGCCGCCGAGCCGCCAGGTCGCCGGTTCCCCGGTCCGGCCAGTCCGCCAACTTGCCGGGTCTGTCGGCTGCCGGGTCTGTCGGATCCGCCGGTTCTGGCCGGCTGGCGTCACGGGTCGAGCAGCGGTGTGCGGCCCCCGTCCTCGAGGTCGTGCTTGCTGGCGGCGATCATCCGCTGGACGTGCCGCTCGACCTCGTCGGCGTCAAGGCCCAGGGCCCGGCCGATGTGGATGGACCACACCTCGGAGCGCAGGTCCGTCTCGAAGTCCAGGGCCGCCCGCAGGTCTGCCCGGCGCGCCTCCCGGTTCTGGCTGATCATGACGAACGTCGACAGGAAGATCGCCTCCAGGCTGACGATCATGGTCAGGAGCCCGAACGGGTAGGGATCGAAGACCGCGCGCGAGCCGAACAGTCCCTCGTTGTCGAGGATCCAGAACCCGAACCAGGCGACGTGCAGGTAGATGAACGCCATCGAGCCGGCGAAGGCGGTGATCGCGTCGGAGACCATGCTCTGGGTCGAACGGATCTCTCGGGAGACTGCCCGCGCGTCGCGGACGAGGGCGACCGGCAGGTCGTTTCGGTGGCCCGATTCGGGCCGGCCGTCGGGAGCGGCGGAAGACGTCACCGGACAATCGTCCGACACCGGGCACGGCGGCGGCACATCGCGGCGGTACATCACGGCGAGCGATTCGTCGTCGCGCGGGCGCGAGCGTGGACGTGGACGGGGAGGTGGGCGTGGACGGGGACGTGGACGCGCGATACGGCACTGGGTCGCCCCGTTTCGTTGACCAGACCGAAACCGCGCCGGCTCACCGTCAATCCGCGAACGACTCGATGGCGGCGTCGGGCGGGCGACGGGTCCGGTCCTGGCCAGACCGGCCCCGGGCGGAATCGGAGCAGCGCCCGGAGGCCGGCGCTTCGGGCTCGAGTGGCCGGGACGGCGGCCCGCGCGCAACGCCTGGCGTCGCCGAAACAATAGGGCTCCGCGTCCTACCCGCGTACGGTCGGGTCGCACTCAGTGGTAGACGTCCCTGTGAAGGAACTATCAGGTGCATGAATGTGGCCGGCAATTCCGGGCCACCCGCCCCGGGGTCCGCGATCGTCGCCTACACGCAACCTCGCCGGTGGCCGGCGATCCGGGACCGCCCAGCCGGGCATGGCGATGGTAGGCGCCCGACGCTCGTTCACTCCCGCGGCCGGACGTGACTGTTCGGTCGGCCGTGGGGATCGCGCGAGCTCTCCGCCTATCCGCCGCGTCACACCGCGGCCCCGCGCTACCGCGTGGCGATGACGGATGACGGGAGGGCGGGATGCGGGATGGCGGGCGTCCACATCGCCGTCTGACTGAAGGTGGAGGGTCCGCGCCCAGATGCGCGCAACCGCCCTGGCGTTATTATGCGTCTGGAAGTGGGCCGAGCCGCGGGTTCGGCCTGATGGCTGGATAGCGGTTTCGTCGGGCGGGTAGGCGAGTGATCTGGTGGGCACAGGCGAGGTACTGCGGTTTGATCAAGTTCGTGGGTACGGCTTCATCGCGCCGAAAGGTGGCGGCGCCGATATCTTTCTGCACATGAATGACATACTTGAGGAGAAGCACCGGATAGTGCCGGGAACGCTCGTCGAGTTCGAAGTCGAGGAAGGCCAGCGCGGCCTGAAGGCGTCCTCGGTGCGTATCGTCCGGCAGGCGCAGGCCGGTGCGGCTGTGGCGACTCCGGCGCGCCGCGAGCCGAGCGCGACCGATCCGGACAGTCTGTGCGACATTCTGTCGCCGGCGGAGTTCACCCACGAAGTGACCGAACTTCTGATCGGAGCTGAGCCGACGCTCACCGCTGGTCAGATCGTGCAGGTGCGGACGGCGCTCGTGCAGTTCGCGCGCAAGTCGGGCTGGGTCGAGGACTGAGCCCGGGCCGGGCGCCTCGGCATATCGTCGGGGCGCCCGGCCCGGAACGGAAGGGTCGGGCGTCCGGGTCCGGGCTGGCCGGGCTGCGTGCCCAGGCTCGCCTCCGGCGCGAATCGGCTGATCAGCCCTTCGCGCTCAGCGCCGACGGATTCGGCCGAGTACCGCCGGGAGCTACCGCGCCGTCGTGGGACAGCAGGTCGGCCTCCTTCTCCCGCTCAACCACCCGATCAAGTACCGCGTGCGCGTAGCGTGAGTCGGCCTTGTCTGCCTGGTGGCTGGCCCTCCCCGCGGACTTGCGGGCCTTTCTGATCGCTTCGAGCAGCTGCTCGCGGGTCTTCTTGGACCCGCGCAGCGCGGCCTTGTGCGCCTCGATGCGTGCTCGGGCTGTGGTGATCTCACGCTCGTGCTCGGCCGTCTGCACGTCGTGCGCCGCGAGCAGGGCCCGGGCCCGCCGCAGCGCGGCGGTGGCCTCCTCGGCCTCGGCTCGCGAGGCCAGCGCTGAGCGCCGCCGCCGGTCGACCGCGGCGTCAGCGTCGGTTTCGGCTCGCCGTCGGCCGGCGTTCGTCGCGGTGTCGGCGGCCGCGGTTGCGGTGGCCTCGTCAGGTGTGATTCGAGTCCTGTCCTGCACGGTCATTCGTCGTCGCCTCCTTGCGGTCACTGTCCGTATCGGCGCCTCGGTCGGAAGGTCGGTGCCGCTCGACGGCCCGCCGGCGGACGACCGCGCGGCCCGCCACCGTGCCATGTCGGATGGTTACCCGGTGCTTATGTGCGTGTATCAGTTGATGGTCACCGATGGTCACCGATATCGGACGAGTTCGGTTAATACCCGAGATCGAGCCTCCGACACCGGCCGGCGCCCGGGCCGCGAATGATCAGAGGGTGAGGTGCCTTTCGCCGACCGGACCGGTCCGGTCGAGGCTGGCCCGTCCGACCCGCCCGGCCGGGCGGGTCGGCTCTCGCTCGGGCCGGCCCGAGCGAGAGCCGACCCCGGGCCGCCAGTCGGACCCGTCCCGGCTGTCGTAGGCGAACAGATACGCGACGAGGGGAGCGCCGACGCAGACGAAGGCGGTGATGACGATGACCATGCGTCTACTCTGAGCGTCCGCGACGATTCGATCCATCTAATTTTTTCGCTCCTTATTGGTAAGATGTGCTTCATGATCGACGTGCGACGGCTTCGCGTCCTGCGGGAGCTTGAGGCGCGGGGGACGGTCGCGGCCGCCGCCGGAGCGCTCCACCTCACCCCGTCCGCCGTGAGCCAGCAGCTGTCCGCCCTCGCCCGGGAGACGGGGGTCGCGCTGGTGGAGCCAGACGGCCGCCGCCTCCGGCTCACCCCGGCCGCCCGCGTCCTGCTCGACCATTCGGACCAACTGTTCGCCCAGCTCGAGCGCATCAACGCCGATCTCGCCTCAGTAGCGGAGGGGGAGCTCGGGACCGTGACGGTGGCAGCCTTCCCGACCGCGATCTCAGCCCTGGTCGTCCCGGCGATCATGGCCTTACACAGGCGCCGTCCACGGCTGTCCGTCACGGTGCTCGACGTCGAGGCGCCGGCGTGCTTCGAGAAGCTCGCCCGAGGCGAGGTGGACGTGGCGATCAACATGTCCTATGCCGGTGCTCCGCCGGACGATCCCCGTCTGGAGCGGGTGCCCCTGCTTGACGACGTCATGGACGTGGTGGTTCCGGTCGACCATCCGGTGGCGTCCCAGGACATCGTCGAGTTACGCCAGCTGGCGAAGGACGACTTCGTCGCCGGCCAGCGGGGGACGCCCTGTCACGAGGTGACGATGGCCGCTTGCGCGGCCCGCGGGTTCATCCCGGCCGTGCGACACCGCACCGACGACTTCGCGGCGATGTTCTGCCTGGTCGGCGCGGGGCTGGGCGTGGCGATGCTGCCGCGGCTGGCCGGGCTCGGATCGTCGGCGACCGCCGTCGTCCGCCCGGTGACGCCGCCGGTGCCAGCTCGGCCGTTGTTCCTCGCGGTCCGGCGGGGCTCGCGGCAGGCCCCCGCCGTGGCCGCGATGGTAGCGGAGCTGCGCGCGGCCGCGCGTGCGTTCGGGCCCGACCCCGCGTCCCATCCCGCGTCCGACCCCGCGTCCCAGCCCGTGTCCGACCCCGCGTCCCATCCCGCATCTGACGCCGGGACTGACCCGGCTTGCGCAGCCGTTTCGGCGCGGAACCTCGGCGAGGCGCCCGTCGGCGCCACGGCGCGGGTCCGGTGACCGGCCCGGCCTCGGCCGTGCCCGTCCCGGCCTCCGTTCCGGTGCCCGCCCGGACCCGCAACGCGCCGCTCACCTTCCGGGGGAACCTGGGGGTCGCGCGACACGGGTGGATCCGGCTCACCCCTGCGTACTCGATGCGGCTCGTCGCCGAGCGGGTCGCGGCGCTGCCGGCCGGGTCGGTTGTCCTCGACCCGTTCTGCGGCACGGGCACGACCGCGGTCTGCGCGGTCGAGCGCGGCCACGTCGGCCAGGTGGTCGACGTCAACCCGTTCCTGCTCTGGCTGGCCACGGCCAAGACCAGGTCCTATCCGGTGGACGTACGCGGTGACGCGGTGCGAGCGCTGGCATGCCTGGACAGCGCGGCCGGCGAGCTCCTGACCGGCGGACCTGTGACCGGCGGAGTTGTGGCGGGCGAACATGGGCCAAGCGGGAGCGGAACGGCGGCGCCTGGGCCGGGCGAGGGCTTGTGGCGTCCGCCGCTGTTCCGGATCGAGCGTTGGTGGTCGCCGCCCGCGCTACGGGCCCTGACCGCGATCCGAGCCGCGCTCGACGCGCTCGAGGAAGAGGTCTCCTTGCCGGCGCCGGTGGCGGCGGTTCCAGCCCCCCGACCGGAGGCGCGCCGGGCGCCGGGCCGGCCGCCCGGCGACCCCGCGCTCGACCTGCTGACGGTCGCGTTCTGCCGCACGCTGATCGGCGTCAGCAACGCGGCGTTCAACCACCAGTCGATGTCGTTCCGGACTGACCAGCCGGCGGCGCCGGGCGGACTCGTCGGAGAGGCCGATGGGTCGGCCGCCCAGGACGCCGCCGCTCGCGCCGTGCTCGCCCGCTACCACGACGAGGCGATGGAGATCATCGAGACGGCGGCCAGTCCCGTCCCCGGTCGGGCCCGCGTCCTGGCCGGGGACGCCCGCGCGCTCGCGGTGCCGCCGCTGGAACCCTGCGACCTGCTCTACACCTCGCCGCCTTATGTCAACCGGATGAGCTATGTGCGCGAACTGCGTCCGTACATGTACTGGCTGCGGTTCCTTGACGACGCGGCCGGCGCCGGTGAGCTGGACTGGACGGCGATCGGCGGCACCTGGGGGGTGGCGACCAGCCGGGTCGGCACCTGGCGGGGCGAGGCCGGGGCGGAGCCGCCGCTCGGCGCCGACTACGCCGAGACCCTGGAACGGATCGCCGCCGCCGACGGTCGTAACGCAACACTGCTGGCCAACTATGTGCGCAAGTACTTCACCGACATGTGGGCACACTTCCGAAGGGCCCACGACGTCGTCCGGCCGGGCGGTCAAGCCACCTACATCATCGGCAACTCGACGTTCTTCGGCCATGTCGTCCCGGCCCAGCGCTGGTACGCGGACCTGCTGACGGCGGCCGGCTTCTCCGCCGTCACGGTGACCACGATCCGCAAGCGCAACTCCAACGCCGCGCTCTACGAGTACGACGTCAGCGCCGTGCGGGCCTGACCTCGGACTTTTCGCCGATGGCGATCGGGAGGGGCCCGATCGCCCGGGTCGGAATCGTCCCGCTCGGGGTGAGGTTGGGTGGTGGCAACAGCCGGTGCCGACACAGGGCGAGGGGACAGCGGCAGTGAGCGCGGCAGGTGAGCCGTCCAGCGACACGACGGCCGGGCGGCGAACCCCGCCGGCCCCGCCGCATCCGCTCCGAACACGGGTGCCGGTCCGGCTGACCGCATCGATCCGGGCGACCGGTGAACAACACCGGGTCACCAACCTTGAGCTGTTCTTCGACCTGGTCTTCGTCTTCGCGTTCACCCAGGTCAACGCGCTGGTCGCGGCGGACGCGAGCGGCCGGGGCGCGTTGCGCGGGATCCTGCTGATCGCGATCCTGTGGTGGGCCTGGTGCAGCTATGCCTGGCTCGGCAACCAGGCGCGGGCCGACGAGGGCATGCTGCGCGCAACGATGATCGTCGCGATGGCCGCCGTCTTCGCGGCCTCCCTGGCCGTCCCGGAGGCCTGGCACGACCGGCCCGGTGGGCTGCCAGGGCCGATGGTGCTGGCGGTCGCGATCGTCGTCGTCCGAAGCCTGCACCTGCTCGTCTACGCGGTCGCGGCCGGCTCGGACGCCGGGCTGCGGCGCCAGCTGGCCCGCAACGCGGCCCCGATGCTGGTCATGGCCATGCTGCTCGTGCTCGGCGCGCTGGCCGACGGCGCCCACCGGACCCTGCTGTGGCTGGTCGCGCTGGCCGTCGACTACTCCGGCGTCTACCTTGTCGGGGCGTCCGGCTGGCGGATGCCGGCCCCGGGACACTTCTCCGAGCGGCACGGACTGATCGTGCTCGTGGCGCTGGGAGAGTCGATCGTCTCGGTTGGCGTCGGGGCGGAGCGGGCCCCGGTGAGCTGGCCCATCCTGCTGATCATGGGTTTAGGGCTGGCGGTGAATGTGGCGCTGTGGTGGGCCTACTTCGACGTCGTCGCCCTGGTCGCCGAGCGCGCGCTGCACGCCCGTACCGGCCTCCAGCGGATCTGGCTGGCCCGAGCCTCCTACACCTACCTGCACTTCCCGCTGGTCGTGGGCGTGCTGACGACGGCGCTGGCGCTCAAGCTGCTCGTCGAGGACCTGACCGAGCCGGAGCACAGCCTGACCGACGTGCCACACACGTTGCCCGCGGTGTGCCTGGCTCTGGGGCCCGCGCTGTACCTCGTCGGGCTGAGCGCGATTCGCTGGCGCAACCTCGGGCGACCCAACGTCGGGCGGCTCGTGGCCGCCGCGCTGCTGCTGGCGCTGGTTCCGGCGTTTCTGGCGATGCCGGCGCTCGGCTCGCTCGGCCTGGTAACAGCGGTGCTCGCCGGTCTGATCGGGTTCGAGGCCGTTCACAACCAGTCCGTCCGCGACACCGTCAGGCACCACGACGACCATCCCGCGATCGCGGCGGCGCCGGTCAGCGAGCACTGACGGCCGGGCCGGCCCGGCCCGGCGGCGGCCAGCGACCGGCAACGCCGGCCAGCGACCGGCAACGCCGGCCAGCGACCGGCAACGCCGGCCAGCGACCGGCAACGCCGGCCAGCGACCGAGTTCGCCGGTCCGCGATCGGACTCGCGATCGGACTCGCGATCGGACTCGCGATCGGACTCGCGATCGGACCCGTGATCGGACCCGTGGTCAGCGACCGGCGAAGCGACCGGGCCGCTTCTCGGCAAACGCGGCCCGCGCCTCGGCGTAGTCCTCGGTCGACTGGAGGATCGCCATATGGGACGAGACCAGGTCGAGGCTCGCCCGCAGGTCCATCGTGGCCGACTGGTAAACGGTCCTTTTGATCATCGAGATGGCGACCGGGGAGAGCGCGGCCAGCCGGGCGGCGAAGGCATAGGTCGCCGGCATCAGCTCGGCGTCGTCGTAGACCCGGTTGACCATCCCGATGCGCTCGGCCTCGGTGCCGTCGATCATCTCACCGGACAGCAGCAGCTCCAGCGCCTTGGCCGGCCCGACCAGGCGGGGCAGGAAGTAGCAGCCGCCGTCGCCCGGGACCAGGCCGACCCGGATGTAACCCTCCGACATGCGGGCCGAGCGGGCGGCGAAGCGCAGGTCGCACATCAGTGCCATGTCCAGGCCGGCGCCGACGGCGACGCCGTTGACCGCCGCGATCAGCGGTTTGTCCAGGTCGGCGACGGCCCGGGCGACCTGGTGGACCCCGTCGGTCAGCATCCGCTTGCGGGCTAGCGGCGTCGGCTCGACGCTGCTCAGGACGTCCAGCTCGATGCCGGAGCAGAAGGCGTCACCGGCCCCGGTGACCACCACGACCCGTACTTCGCTGTCGGCAGCCGCCGTCCGCAGCGCGGCCGCCCAGTCGTCGATCATCCCGAGGGTGAAGGCATTTTTGATCTTTGGGCGATTGAGAGTAATCGTCGCGATCCCCTCCTCGACGCCGTACAGCAGCTCTGCTCCCTGATCGGCTCCGGCGGTCGGTGTGGATTGTTGGGGCTGGTCGGGCACGTAGATTCCTCCGTTAACCGGGGCGGAAGGCCAGAATGGCCCGGCCCGCGACGACACGCGACCGGCGCGCTGTGGCCGGCGTCGGTTGGACGCCCCGGACTCGGTGTCCGGTTTCCGGCGTCCGGGGCCCGCGTTTCGCGGTCAGCGCCGGCGTCACCCGGAACGGCGGGCGCCGGCCGGCGCGGCCGCGGGCTCGTCCGCCGGGTTGTCCTGGCGGTCGGCGGTCCGGCGAGTCGGTCGACGCCGCCGGATCGGTTCCGGCTCGACCAGTCGGTCACCCTTGGTGATTGTTCCTGCCTGCTTGACCCGGCGTACCACTGGCGAGATCGCGTACTGGCTGATCCCGTCGACGGCCGCCAGCCTGGTGGTCAGATAGCGGTAGAGCTGGTCCAGGTCTGGCGCGGAGGCATGCGCGACGAGGTTGTCCTGCCCGGTGATCGCCGCGGCGAACTGGACCTCCTCGTGCCGGCCGAGTTCGCGGCCGACCGCATCCCAACGGTGTAACGGAGCGCGTAACCACAGGTAGGCGCCGACGAGCGGACCGATGGCGGCCACCGCGACGTCGATATCGAAGTAGACGACTCCGCTGGCGGTCAGTGCGTCGACGCGCCGGGTCACTTTGCCGATCGTCATGCCGGTGGCCCGGGCCAGCTCGGCGTAGCTGGCCCGGCCGTCGACCAGCAGCAGGTCGAGCAGGGCGTCGTCACCCGGTTCGAGGGTGACCGGTTCGCCGGTGACGACCGCTGGGGTCGCGGTCAGCCGGGCGGTCTGGGTCGGGGTCAGGCTACCCTCCAGGCCGCGCCAGTCGGTCGGCTCGCTGCCGACGAAGCGTCTCATGATCATGAATGCCGCCGTGTCGAGCACCGGCGCCGATCGCGGCAGGCGGGCGACCAGCAGGTCATCTCGCTCGGCCGCCGTGCGGGAGCGCAGCGCGAAGAGCATCTCGGAACCACCGGAGTTGATCGTCAGCCAGGACACGTCCTCTCGTCGGGCCAGGGCGTCGGCGACCGCGGCGGCGCCGTTGGGACGGCAGCGCAACCGCACCAGCCAGTCGTTCTGACCGAGCGCGCGGGGGTCGACGGCGCCCACCACCCGGACCAGGCCGGCCTGCCGCAGGGCGCGGTACCGGCGGGCGGCCGTCTGCTCCGACGTCCCCAGGACGTCGGCCAGGCGGCTGTAACTGGCCCGGGGCTCCAGCTGGAGTGCGCGCACCAATTGGCGCTCCAGCGGGCCCAGGCTGACGGATTCGGGTATCGGAGCGCCGCTCACTGGCGGAAAACTACCACAGGGAGGGGTCTGTGGACGTTTCTGTCGGAGGGTGCCGCCACACTCGGAGAGGACGTGAGATCCGAAGCCCTGACGGAGGGGATCACATGCGCAAGTGGCTACCGCTCGTGGCGGTCTGCCTCGGGACCTTCATGTTGCTGGTCGACGTGACCATCGTGAACGTCGCCCTGCCGAACATGGTCGACAGCCTGCACGCATCGTTCGGCTCGGTGCAGTGGGTAGTCGACGCCTACGCCCTCAGCCTGGCCGCGCTGGTGCTGGGGATCGGCTCGGTGGCCGACATCGTCGGCCACCGAGCGGTGTACATCGGCGGCCTGGCCGTGTTCGCCCTGGCGTCGTTCGTATGTGGGATCGCGCCGAACGACGGCGTTCTGATCGGGGCGCGCGCGGTGCAGGGCGTCGGCGCGGCCGCGATGTTCGCGACGACGTTCGCCCTGCTCAACAGCAACTACCAGGGGCGCGACCGTGGCACCGCCTTCGCGATGTGGGGCGCTGTGGCCGGTGCGTCCGCCGCCGTCGGGCCGATCATCGGCGGGGCGCTCACCGAGGGCCTGTCCTGGCGGTGGATCTTCTTTGTGAACCTGCCGGTGAGCGCGGTGACGATCGCGATGTGCGTGACCCTGCTGGCCGACGCCCGCGCTCCCCGCCGGGGCCGGGTCGACGTGGTCGGTATGGGCACGTTCACGGCGGCGGCCGCGGCGGCGACGTACGCGCTCATCCGGGCCAACGAGCGCGGCTGGTCGGATCATCTGGTGTGGATCCTGCTCGCGGCGGCGGTCGTGCTGGTGGTGGTGTTCCTCGTGGCCGAGGGGCGGATCGGGCACGCCATGCTGGAGCCGGAGCTGCTGCGTAACCGGACGTTCTCCGGCGTCCTGCTGGCCGGGCTGCTGCTGACGTTCGCCGCCTTCGCGATGTTCACTTACACGTCTATCTGGTTGCAGTCGGTGATGGGGATGAGCCCGCTGCGGGCCGGCCTGACCGGTCTGCCGATGTCGGTCATGGCGTTCGCGGTCTCAGCCGGGATCGGTCGGTTCCTGCACGGACCGAACCCAGGACGGATCATCGGGATCGGGCTGTTGTTCATCGGCGCCGGCGGCCTGCTCGGCGCGTTACTCACCCATGGCACGGCGACGTGGACGGCGCTCGTCCCCGGCTACCTGCTGGTCGGTATCGGCGTCGGCCTGGCCACTCCGACCCTGGGCTCAGGGGCTACCGCCGCCGTCCCGCCGGAGCGGGGCGGCATGGCCGCCGGGGCGGTCAACACCACCCGGCAACTCGGCTTCGCGTTCGGGATCGCGGTGCTCGGTGGCGTGTTCAGCGCCCGGGCGACGACGGTGCTCACCGATCACCACGTGCCCTCGGCCGGTGCCGCGGCGCGGCTGGTCGCGGGTGGCCAGTCGTCCGTCCTGCTGGCGCACGCGCCGGCCGGAGCCCGGGCCGCGACCGAGTCCGCCATCCACGCGGCCGCGGTCTCCGGAGTACGGGTCACCCTGCTTGTGGCGGGAATCGTCGGGATCGTGGCCGGCCTGCTCGTGCTCGTCATGACGCGGCCGGCGTCGACGTCGAGCGCGGCACTGGCCGGCGCGGGCGGCGCGGGCGGTGCGGTTGGCGCGGGCGGTGCGGTTGGCGCGGGCGGCGCGGCCGGCGCGGGCGGTGCTCGGACTGCTGGTGACCCGGTGGGAAGGGCGGTGGACGCTCATCAACGTTGATGCGGCGGCCGGAGCGGCCGGACACTCTGGTCATGAACTCCAGAGAACTGGCCGCCCACGACCACGCGCCCACCGCTGAGCGAGGAAGTGACTCCAGACCTGCGCCGGGCGATCTCGTCGAGCGGCTGTGGGACGCAGTCGGGGCTGGCGGGCGCGATGGGGGCGGTCCAGGCTGGCGGCCAGCGAGCCGGTCGGCGGCGCCACCACCGCCGGTGCGCCTTACCGGGGCCGAGTCGATGCTGCCGTCGGTGTTCGACGTCACCGGCTTCGCCGCGGCGGCGGTCGCGACCGCGACCCGCGCCGTCGCCGAACTGCTGGCGGAACGCGAGTCGGCGCCGCCGCGGGCGGTGACGGTCGACCGTCGGGACGCCAGCCTGGCCTTCGCGAGCGAGGCGTTGTTCGTTCCGGACGGCTGGGAACGGCCCAACGTGTGGGATCCGATCGCCGGCAACTACCGGACGTCCGACGGCTGGATCCGGCTGCACACGAACTACGCCTACCACCGGGCGGCCGTCGAGCGGGTCCTCGGCCGCGGCGCTGTTCGAGACGGTTCTGAGTCCGGGACCGCTGGCACTGCCGGCCCCGGCGACCAGGGCGCCGGTACCCGGGGCGCCGGTACCCGGGGCGCCGGCCTCGATCGGGCCGCGGTGACAGCGGCGGCCGCCCGCTGGACCGGCCACGATCTCGAGGCGGCGGTCGTCGCCGAGGGCGGCTGCGCGGCCGTCATGCACAGCCGCGAGGAATGGCTGGCGTCCTCGGCCGGCGCCGCCGCGGCGGCCGAGCCGGTCGCCCGCCTCGCCGAGCGCCCGGGAGTTGAGGCGCCGCGCTGGTCCGACCCGCCGGCGGCGGCCCGGCCGCTGGCCGGGGTCCGGGTTCTCGACCTGACCCGGGTTATCGCTGGTCCGGTCGCGACCAGGTTCCTGGCCGCGTACGGCGCCGAGGTCCTGCGGATCGATCCGCCGGGCTTCGCCGAGGTGGGCGCGCTGCTGCCCGAGACCACCGCCGGCAAGCGGTGCACCGCGCTCGACCTGCGTTCCGTCGCCGGGCGCCAGCGCTTCGGTGAGCTGGTGGCCCAGGCCGACGTCCTGGTGTGCGGGCTGCGCCCGGACGCGCTGGACCGCCTGGGGCTCGGCCGTGACGAACTGCTGGCCCACAATCCAGATCTGATCACGGCGCGGCTCGACGCCTACGGGTGGAGCGGGCCTTGGGCGAACCGCCGGGGCTTCGACAGCCTGGTCCAGATGAGCGGGGGCATTGCGGCAGCCGGCGCGGCCGCCCGGGGCCAGGACGCCCCGCACCCGCTCCCGGTCCAGGCGTTCGATCACGGTACCGGCTTCCTGATCGCCGCCGCCGTCGTCCGGGCCCTCACCCGCCGGCTGACGGCCGCGGCCGCCGCCGATCTCGCGTTTTCCCTGGTCGGCACGGCGAACGTCCTGGCTGGCCTGGCCACGCCCGACGGCCTTGAAACGCCGAAACCGACGGTCACCGAAGCCGATACGGTCCCGACCGAAACGGCCTGGGGACCCGGGCGACGGATCCCGATCCCGGGCCGGATCGCGGGCATCCCGTCCCGGCTAACCGGGAACGCTGGCCCGCTGGGCCGCCACGAAGCGCGCTGGAGCGGCCTATGAACACGTTCCTTCAGAGATGGGCATGACTACTCCAGGGCCCGAGTACCAGGACGCCCCGCCGGCCGGCGCCTCACCGTGGGCCACTGGTAAGGCCGGCCGGTAACCGCTCGGTACGCTTCCGGCATGCCGCCGGCCGAGAAACCGCACGTAGCGAAGCCGGGCCGGACGAGCGTCGAGCTGTTCGCCGGGGGCGGCGGGCTCGCTATGGCGGTCGAGGGCGCGGGGTTCCGCCCGCTGCTGCTCAACGAGTTCGCGCGGCACGCATGTGAGACCTTGGCCGCCAACGGGGCCAAGCCGCACGAACTGGACGGTGAACGCCCACCGCCCGTCCCGGCTCCGGGTGAGCGGCCGCCGCTGGTCATCGGCGACGTGGCCAAACTGGATTTCGACCATCTGCGGGGCGCGGTCGACCTGCTGGCCGGCGGCCCACCTTGCCAGCCTTTCAGCCTGGGTGGGGTGGCCAAAGGCGACGAGGACGGGCGCAACGGGTTCCCACACATGTTCCGGGCCATCCGCGAGATGCAGCCCAAGTCCGTGATCTGCGAGAACGTTCGGGGCCTGCTCCGGCCTTCGTTCGCGCCGTACTTCGACTACATCAAACGAGAACTCGCCCTGCCTTTCGAGGAACGCGCGGACGGTGGGTCCTGGCGTGACCACGACGGGGTCCTGCGCCACATGCTGGAGACAGCCAGCGTCGATCCCCGCGAGCGATACGACGTCGAGCACTTTCCCGTGAACGCGGCGGACTATGGGGTCCCACAGATTCGTCAGCGCGTGATTGTCGTCGCCTTCCGTCGGGACGTGGGCGTCGACTGGGACCGCTTCCGGGAGCTCGTGCGGCCTCGGTACTCGGAGGCCAGCCTCCACGACTCGATGCTCGATGGCTCGTACTGGGATCGCCATCGCGGCGTGCCGGACCGGGTCAGGAGGCAGATCATGGCCCGCCTTTCGCTCAGACCGTCGCCGTCGCCGATCGCGGAAAGGTCGCTACCCTGGCGTACTCTGCGCGACGCGCTCGCGGGAATCGATGGTCAGCGCCCGCTGCCCGCCGTCACCAGACTGGATCGGAAAGAACACAATCTGGGCGGCTTCACCGACCACATCGGATGGCCCGACGCGCGGATCTATCCTGGTCACACTCCCAACGAACTCGACCGTCCGGCCAAGACCGTCAAGGCCGGCGTCCACGGCGTCCCGGGTGGGGAGTCGGTGGTGTTGTTGGACGATCGCAGCCATCGTTACCTGACGGTCCGCGAGACTGCTCGGGTCATGACGTTCCCCGACGACTGGAAACTGGTCGGGCCCCGCGGTGAGCAGATGCGCCAGCTCGGCAACGCTGTTCCGGTCGCTCTCGGCCGGACCTTCGCCGGAGCGGTCTCGGCCGTCCTGGACGAGGCCGAGACGGTCAGGCGTCCGATGTGACGTGCCGCCGGGAGGAGCTGATCTCCTCGTGGCGGCGGCCGACCCGCTGACAAGCCTGGCGAACAGGCGATGCCTCGCGGACGTCCTCGACTCGGAATGGAGCCGAGCCCGGCAGCAGGCCGCGCCGCTAGCCTTCGCCATGATCGATATTGATCACTTCAAGCTCTACAACGGCCACTTCGGACTCGGCCGGCGACCGCTGCCGGCGGCCGTGTGCCATCGGCGGTCGCATGACCGCGCGGCGGCCCTTCGCCGCCCAGATCGCGGCGGGTCAGCCGCCGCGGCGGGTCGCCCCCGCGGCGGGGTCGCCCCCGCGGCGGGGTCGCCCCCGCGGCGAGGTGCCCGCCGCGCGTATCGGGCTCCCCGGACCAGTGTCCCGTCACGTCCCTTGACCGACCGGCTGCGCCAAGGGCACGATTGATTCATCGGACAAGTGTCCGTATGACGGACAGCGAGGTGATGCTCGATGCCAGGGACGACTCCGGCGGCCGGGAGGGAGGCCGCGGGACCGTTGTCGGGGGTTCTGGTGGCGGACTTCTCCCGGGTCCTCGCCGGGCCGTACGCCACGATGCTGCTCGCGGATCTGGGTGCCGAGGTGGTCAAGGTGGAGGGGCCCGGGGGCGACGACACCCGGACCTGGATGCCCCCCGTGCGGGGCCAGGTGTCGACGTACTACCTGGGTGTCAACCGTGGGAAACGGTCCATAGCGCTCGATCTTCGGGACGAGGCCGACGCCGAGATCGCTCGCGAGCTGGCGCGCCGCGCGGATGTCCTGATCGAGAACTTCAAGCCGGGCGGGCTGGCGCGGTACGGGTTGGACTTCGCCTCGGTGCGGGCCGCCAATCCGGGCGTGGTCTACGCCTCGATCAGCGGCTTTGGTTCCGGCACCGGCCGGCGTGTGCCGGGTTACGACCTGATGGTGCAGGCGATGTCTGGTCTGATGAGTCTGACCGGCGACCCGGATGGCCCGCCATTCCGAGCCGGGATCTCGGTGTTCGACGTGATGGCTGGTAACCATGCCACCATCGGCATCCTGGCGGCGCTGCGGCACCGCGATGCCACCGGGGAGGGGCAGCTGGTGGAGGTGAACCTGCTCTCCTCGGCGCTGACCGGGCTGGTCAACCACAGCTCCGCGTACGTCGCGGGTGGGGTGGTTCCCTATCGGATGGGAAACGCGCACCCCAGCGTCTTCCCGTACGAGCCCTTGCCGGCGGCCGACAAGGACCTCATCGTGGCCGCCGCCAACGACGGCCAGTTCCGCCGGCTGTGCGAGGTGCTCGGCATCCCGGAGGTCGCGGACGACCCCAGGTTCGCCCACAACGCCGACCGCACCGCCAACCGCGACGAGCTGCGCCCGATCCTGACGGCCCAGCTGGCCCGGAGGAACGCGATCGAATGGTTCGACCTGCTCGTCGACGCCGGAATTCCCTGCTCGCCCATCAACACCATGGACGGCGGGTTCGCGATGGCCGAACGCTTCGAGCTCGACCCCGTGGTCGTCGTGGGTGAGGGAGACCGGGCGGTCCCGACGACGAGGCATCCGATCACCTTCTCCGTCTCCCCTGTCAGCTACCGGCTCCCTCCACCGGATCTGGATGAGCACGGTGCCGAACTGCGTAAGTGGCTGTCGACGCCAGAGGAGGAAGTCCGTGGCTGAGCAGGGTGCCCAACCTGCCTACCCGACCGCGCTGGGTGCGTCCGACCTGAAGACGATCACCCTGCTCGGCCAGGACCTGGCCCGGGATGTCATGGGTAGCGTCGGGTTCGGTGAGCTCGCGTTCTGGCTGGCCACCCAGCGCCGCCCCACCCGTGGTGAGGTGCGGGTCTTCGAGTCGGTGCTCGCCGCGCTCGCAGATCATGGTTTCACGCCGACCGCCATCGTGACCCGGCTCACCTACCTCTCCGCTCCGGACTCCCTCCAGGGCGCGCTCGCCGCCGGACTCCTGGGCGGCGGATCACGGTTCCTCGGGGTGACCGAGGACACCGGCGCCTTCCTCCAGGACGTGCTTTCCGCCGTGCCGGGCGACCTGCCCGTCGACGACGCCGACTGGGACGCCCTCGCCGTGGCGACCGTGCGGGCCCGCCGGGCGGCTGGAAAGTTCATTCCCGGCCTCGGTCATCACGTCCACAAGGAAGGCGATCCGCGCACGCCGCGTCTCCTCCAGATCGCCACCGAGGAAGGCCTGTTCGGCCCGCACCTGGCCCTGTTCGTCGCGATCGGGCGTGTCCACCCGCGGGTGCTCGGCAAGACGCTCCCGCTCAACGGAGCTGGCGTGTGCGGAGCCGCACTGGCCGATCTCGGCCTGCCTGTCCAGCTCCTGCGCGGGTTCGCGCTGCTCGCCCGGACCGCCGGTCTCATCGGCCAGCTCGCCGAGGAACTGCGCCACCCGGTCGCGAACGACATCTTCCTCTCGGTGGACCGCAACAACCGGCCGGTGCCTCCGGACCCGCATCGTCCCGGCAGCCGACCCGGCTGACCTGGTCGCCTCCGAATGCCGGGGACCAGAAGTTGCGAGGAGCCCAGACATGACACGTGACGGCACCGGTCCGGATTTCATCGAGGCCCTGGCCCGGGGGCTGGAGGTCATCACGGCGTTCCAGCCACAGCGGCCGGCGATGTCGCTGACCGAGGTGGCCACGGCCACGGGCCTCGCTCGGCCGACGGCGCGGCGGATCCTGCTCACCCTCGCCGAGCTGGGTTACGTGCGCTCGGGGGCCGAGGGATTCAGGCTCACACCGCGGGTGCTGGAGCTGGGCGTGGCCTACGTGCGGTCGATGGGCTTGTGGGAGGTCGCCCGTCCGCACATGGAGCGGCTCGTCGAGGCGACGAACGAGTCATGCTCCATCGCACAGCTTGATGGTTGCGACATCGTCTATGTGGCGCGGGTGGCGGTGCCGAAGATCGTCACGCTTGCCGTGCAGGTGGGGACGCGGTTCCCGGCCCTGGCGACCTCGTTGGGCAAGGTCCAGCTCGCCGCGTTCGAGCCCGATGAGGTGGCCCGAATCCTGGCGCGGCCGACCCGGTCCGGGGTCGTCCCGCGGTGGCGGCCGGACCGGCCCGAATGGGAGGCGGAGCTGGCGGAGGTCCGGGCCCGGGGATGGGCGCTGACCGACGAGCGGCTGGCCCGCGGCATCCGTTCGGTGGCCGCCCCGCTGCGCGACGGCGCCGGCCGCGTGATCGCCGGGATCAACGTCAACGCCCATGCCGCGGAGACTCCGGTGGAGCGGCTCGTGGAGGACTGCTTGCCCCTGTTGCTACGGACCGCCGGCGAGATCAGCGCGGACTTCGCCCGACTCGACTCGGTCCCTCACGTGGTCCGGTCGGCGGCGTCCTGACCCGTCGGACCGCGGCACCCGGAGAAGGCGGCACCCGGAGAAAGCGGCACCCGGAGAAAGCGGCACCCGGAGAAAGGCGCATCGATGCACGTCCCCGCACCCCTGCACCGTGGTCAGCCGGTCATCTCCCGGGGTGTACCGCTCGGTGCGAGCGACGCGGTCGTCGTCCTCATCCACGGTCGTGGCCAAAGCCCAGCGTGGATGTTCGACGTCGTGGCCCGGATGCCCGCGCTGCCGGTCACCTGGCTTGCTCCCACGGCGGCCGGAGGTACCTGGTACCCGGGCGGATTCATGGCTCCGCTCGAGGAGAACCAGCCCCACCTGGATGACGCGCTCGCCGCGCTTGACGACGTGCTGACGGGGACTGTCGCGGCCGGATGCCCCCGCTCCCGGGTGGTGCTCGTCGGGTTCTCCCAGGGTGCCTGCCTGGCCGCCGAGTACGCGCTGCGTCATCCGGCTCGTTATGGCGGCCTGGTGCTGTGGTCCGGGGGAGCGATCGGCCCGCCGGGCACGACCTGGGCCGGCCCCGCCACCTTCGCCGGCACCCCGGCCTTTCTGGGCAGCAGCGACGATGACGACTGGGCGCCTGAGCCCCGGATACGCGAGACCGCCGCCGTGCTGAGCTCGCGTGGGGCTGATGTCCAGGTAGCGATCTATCCGGGGATGGCGCACGAGGTGAATGACGTCGAGGTCGCCCGAGCGGTGTCCATCATCCGTGGGGTGCTCACAACGTGCCCACCGACGGTCGGTGATGGTGTCGGACAGCGCGGCTCGACCGCCTGAGCGCGCGGTGCCGAAAGCGGCCCGACAATGCCGAAAGCGGCTCGTGCCGGCCGCCGATCGCCCCTAGTGTCGCCCAGAGCGACAGGAGGAGCTGAAGGTGAATACGGTACGTGTTCTTGGCATTGGGGGGTCCACGAGGCGGGATTCCAGCTCGGAGCTCGCGCTGCGCATCGCCGCGGCCGCCGCCGCGACGGCGGGAGCTTCTGTGGAGCTGATGACCGGGCAGGATCTGGTCATGCCGATCTACGATCCCGACAGCCCGATCAGATCGGACGAGGCGATCGCGTTTGTCGAGGCACTGCGGCGCGCCGACGCACTGCTCATTTCATCGCCGGGCTACCACGGGACGGTGTCCGGGATGATCAAGAATGTTCTGGACTATGTGGAGGACCTGCGCAACGACGACTCGCCCTACCTCACCGGGTTGTCGGTCGGCTGTATAGCCGTGGCGTACGGCTGGCAGGCCAGCGTTTCGACCTTACAGACGCTCCGCACGTGCGCGCATGCTCTGCGGGGCTGGCCAACTCCGCTCGGCGCGGCGCTCAATGCGGCTACACCGATCTTCGACAAGGCCACGGGCGCATGCACCGACGCCCCCTCCCGGTTCCAGCTGGAGACCGTGGGCAGCCAGGTTGTCGAGTTTGCCTCGATGCGGTCGCGGGAGTTGGCCACCCGCCCGAAGCGACCGGGAGAATGGCGGAGCCCCCGGTCGCGGAGGGCGGCAGGTTGGCGCTGCGCCACGCGTCGCTATGAGCATTGAATCCATCGTCCATCCCTGCTCGGCGGCCGGACGTATCCGGACGGCGGCCGGCGAGCAGAAGACCACGAAGGAGAGGCGTCGATGACGCAGACGTTTCCCGCCGCTTCAGTTGGTGCCGAGTGCAGCTCGCTACCGTCGCGGCTGCACCACACTGCCTATGTGACGCGGGATCAGGAAGCGACCCGGGCGTTCTATGAGGAACTCATCGGTCTTCCGCTGATCGCGACATGGAAGGAGACGGACGAGCTGTTCGGGAAGACCCGCACCTACTGCCACACGTTCTATGGCCTCGGGGACGGCAGCGCGCTTGCATTCTTTCAGTTCGCCGATCCCGGCGACCAGGACGAGTTCGGGCCGAGGATACCGCATTCGCCGTTCAAGCACATCGCGCTCAAGGTCACCGCGGATCTGCAGGACAGTATCGCCCGGCGGCTGGCGGACGCGGGCTGGAAGCCCGAGGAGACCTACGTCCTGGAGCACGGCTACTGCCGCTCGCTCTACACCAGCGATCCGAACGGCCTCCTGCTCGAGTTCACCGCGGACACGCCCGGCATCGAACAGTCTGATGCCGAGCGGAAGCTGACCGCGCACGCGGACCTCAGGTCATGGCTCGGCGGCGACCACACCAGCAACAACACCTTCCGCTGACGCCCGCTGGAGTGTCGGTGCTCCGGCCAGCTGGCCGGAGCACCGACACCGTTCGTTAGCGACGTAACGTGGTTGATGGTGACTCTCCGAATCGCTCGCGATAGGACGCGGCGAAACGTCCGGTGTGCGCGAAACCATAACGTAGGGCCACGTCAGTCACGGTGACTCCCGTGGCCGGATCGGCGCGGTGCAACTCGTCATGGACCAGGTTGAGCCGGTGCTGGCGCAGGTAGAACATCGGTGAAGTGCCCAGCTGCCGGCGGAAGGCCGCGTGCAGGGATCGTTCGCTGACGCCGGCGAATTCGGCGAGGTCCGCCACGGTGAAATCCGTCTCCGGCGCCGACTCGATGAGCTCGACGACGCGCCGGACGACTCGGGGCGAGGGCAGCGCCTGCGCCGAGAAGATGACATCGGTGTAGTTGTGTGGATGGCCGAGCAGCAGCGTCGTGAGGATACTGTGCTCTATTTCTGCCGCGAGCAGGGGCGGCGGGCCAGCCTTGCCACACCGCTCGAGGGCGCGGCGGAGTGTTTGCACGGCGGCGGCGATGCCCTGGCCGCTACCGGCGAGGTCGACGAGTGGGTAGAACCGCACCGGGCGGCGCGGCGGCTCGGGCACCAGGCCCCGCAGGTGTCGTTCGATGCGCGGCTTCTCGATTGTCAGCATCAACTGCCGGAGCCCCGTGGTCCACCGCATGGCCAGGTTCTCGTGGAAGCCGAACACCGCCGCGTGTCTGCCATCGGCGACGGCGGTCCGTCCCCCGTCCTCGAAGACGATCTTGCCGCCGAAGACGAAGTTGACCGTCACACGGTCAATAGGGGGCGAGAGGGCGATCTCCACCGCCGGCCCGTACACGGAGGTCATCAGTTCCAACCCGTTCAGCGACTGATACTCGACGCGGGCAAAGAACGGATCATCGCGCTCCAGCACCGTCATCCGGTGCGAGCACTTCAGGAACTCCTCGGTCCGGATCCTCGCTTCGAGCGGATCGGCCGTCCGGATCGATCTCGGATGGGGAAGGGCACCGTCCGCCGCTAAGGCATCCTCCGTTGCCGGCTCGTCGCCGGCTAAAACTACCTGTGCAGGCCCGTGCATGAGAGCACCTCTCCACCACCCAACGGACAGGTGTCCGCATTATGAACGGGTTGAGATTCGGCGTTTCGCCGGTGGATGTCAAGGCCCGTGCGGGAACCGGCTCGCCGGTGCGGAATGCGGCTCGTCGCCCACCGATCGCAGTCCTAGTTTCGGGGCCCGACGGAGGCCACGTGGATGCAGGAGGTAGCCCGGTGACGACGGTGGCGAACGATGCGGGACCAGCGCGGGTCGACGCACCGGACGAGCAGTATCTGGATCTACCCGGCGGCAGGGTCCACCTGTTCCGCGGTGGTCGAGGAGCGCCCGTGCTCTTCCTGCACGCGGCGGGCGGCGCGGGGTACTGGCACGAGTTCCACCAGCTGCTCGCGGGCCGGTTCGAGGTGTTCGCGCCCGACCACCCAGGCTTCGGCGGGTCGGACGAGCTCGCCGAGGTGGAGGGCGTGGACGACCTCGTCTACCACTACCTCGACCTGATCGAGCGGCTGGGACTGGACCGTCCGCATGTGGTCGGTGCTTCGTTCGGTGGCTGGATCGCGGCCGAGCTCGCCGTCGCCGCGCCGCACGCGATCGGTTCGCTGGTCCTGCTCAGCCCGGCCGGGCTGCGGCTGCCGGACCATCCCGTCGCGGATCTGTTCCGCATGTCGCCGCCCCAGCTGGCCGACGCGCTGTTCCAGGACACCGCCAAGGCCGCGGCGGCCTTCCCGGCCAATCCCGACGTCGACACGATCCTGGCGGCCTACCGGGACATGACCGCCCTGGCCAGGTTCGCGTGGACCCCTTTCCTGAACAACCCGAAACTGGAGCGCCGGCTGCACCGCATCACCGCGCCGACGCTCGTCGCCTGGCCGTCCAACGACAAAATCATCCCGGTGGCCCACGGCAACCGGTATGCCGACCTGATTCCGAAGGCGGAGTTCGCGATGGTCGAGGACTGCGGTCATGCGATGTATTTCGAACGCCCCGCGGAGTTCGCTGAGATCACCACCAACTTCCTCGCCGCCGGCGCCGGGCTGAACGGAGTGAGTCTGTGAAGTTCGTCTACTTCCACCTGATGCCCTACCCCTACCTTCCGGACGACTTCGACGGGAGCTACCCGTCACCATCGCTCACCTTCCCCAACAAGTTCTTTGACCGCGAGCTCGGGAACCGGCTCTATCACCGGTACCTTGACGAGCTCGAGTATGCGGAACAGCTTGGTTTCGACGGGATCGCCGTCAACGAACATCACCAGAGCGCCTACGGGCTGATGCCGTCGCCCAACATCATGGCCGCCGCTCTCGCGCGGCGCACCGAGACTGCCAAGATCATGGTGCTCGGTAACGCGATCGGTATCCGCGGTAATCCGCTGCGGGTCGCCGAGGAGATCGCCATGCTCGACCATCTCACCAACGGTCGCATCGTCTCCGGATTCGTTCGTGGGATCGGATGGGAGTACTTCGCGCACAGCGTCAACCCAGCCCGCTCTCGTGATCGGTTCAACGAGGCCCATGATCTGATCATCAAGGCGTGGACGTCGGATGAGATGTTCCAGTGGATCAGTCCCAACTACGAGTACCGCTATGTGAATGTCTGGCCGCGGCCCGTCCAGGACCCGCATCCGCCCATCTACATCCCGGGCGCGGGCAGCACCGAGACGATGAAGTTCGTCGCCCAGCACAGGCACACCTACATGTCGGTCTACGCGCCGACCCCCGTGGTCCGCCGCTGGTTCGACGGATACCGGCAGGCGGCCGACGAGCTCGGCTACGTGCCCGACCCGGAGAAGATCGCCTTCTCCGTGCCGATCTACCTCGCCGAGACCGAGGAGCAGGCACATCGCGAAGCCAGACAGCACCTTCTGTGGCTGTTCCACAAGGGGCTCAAGCAGGGCCCCGAGCTCGTCTTCCCGCCGGGTTACATGACGCCGTCCTCCTTGCGCGGGCTGTTGATGGCCGGCATGAAGCCTTATCCCGAGCTGTCCTACGAAGAACTGCTGAACCATGGCTACGCGGTCGTCGGAAGCCCAGACACGGTGAAGGCCAGACTGCGCGAGCTGCAGGAAGAGCTCGGTTTCGGGCAGCTCATCGGGCTGTTCGGACTCGGTGACATAACACCCGAACGGAGCAGGAGGAGCACCGAGCTCTTCGCCTCCGAGGTCATGCCCGCCATTCGGCCGTTGGGCGTGGCGGACAGCGTGGCCGCCGTCTCCTGACCGGCGACGCCGGCCGGTCGAACCGCACCTGACCTCACGGCGGGGCTCCTTGCCGGGAGTCCCGCCGTGAGGTTTTCGACACCAGCAGAATCACGATGGGGGCGAGTCCAATCAACAGACGTGTGACGAGTACGGTCGCGGTTGTCGCGTTCATGGGCGCGGTCGGGGCCGGCTGCGGCGGTTCCACTGGTTCCAGCGCCGCGACGCATACACCGGCCCAGCCGGTGCAGACGCAGGTGGCGCTGACGGCGAAGCCGGTCACCGATTATTTATCGTATGTCCACGGCAAGAATGGCAAGGCGGATCCGGCGCTGACGCCGGTGACCCTCGGCTACGTGGCGCAGCAGGGTGGGGCGGTGGAGCCCGGGCCGCTGGCCGGAGCCGGGGCGGACGTCGCGGTGAAATACATCAACGAACAGCTCGGAGGCATCGGGGGCCACCCGCTCAGGCTGTCGACCTGTTACATCCGCAACGCGGAGGAAGAAGGGGCCAGGTGCGCCCAGCAGTTCCTCAGTGACCACGCGGTCAAAGGGGTGGTGACGGGCGCCGTCGCGGTGGGGATCCAGTCGTTCTACGCGACGGTGGCGGGCCAGCTGCCGGTCGTCTCCGGTGTGGCCCTCACCAACGTGGACCGAGCGCAGGCCAACGCCGCCATCCTGTACGGCGACACGCAGGCCATCCTCGCGCCGTTCGCGACCTACGCCGCGCAGGTGTTGCACGCCAGGACGGCGGCGCTCGTCTTCCAGGAGACGCCCGACCTGACCGCGGGCGCGGCTTCCATAGCCGCGGCACTGACGAGCGCGGGGGTGAAGGTCAAGAAGGTGGCGTATGCCCCGACGACCACGGACCTCATCGGGCCGCTGACCGCGGCCGGAGCGGCCTCCGCCGACATGGTCGTCCCCGTCACCAACCCGGCCGGGTGCGTCAACATGGTGAACTCGCTGCGGCAGGTCGGGATCGACGAGAAGAAGGTCGTCGCGAGCCCCGTCTGCCTGACCGGCGACGTCGCGAAGGCGCTCGGCGGCGACTTCCCGCGGTGGACCTACGCGATCGCCTCCTCGCTGCCGGCAGACACCACGGACAAGGCCACCGTTCCGTACAACGCCGTCTTCAAGCAGTACGGCGCGGCGGACAAGGCCATCGACCCGTGGGCGGAGGTCGCCTTCGGCGAGGTGATGACGGCCGCGCGAGCCATGAACACCATCGGCGTGGACCAGCTGACGCCGAGCGCGCTGCGGACGCAGCTCACGTCGTTCGCCGGGCCAATGATCATGGGTGCGCCGCAGCTGAAGTGCGGCAAGATGCCGGCGGCGCCAGGTCTGTGCAGCGATGCGGCGCAGTTCTTCCGATACCTCGGTAAGGGCCGGTTCGAGAATGCCAGCGGAGGTTTCCTGCGGCCGCCGGGACAAAGATAGGAGCGAGAGCGGGACAAACAAGCGGACAATGAGCGGGAGCGACACACGGTGGACCAGTTACTTCTGTTCTCGGTGCTGGGATTCGGTTCGGGATCACTCATCGCCGGACTCGGGCTCGCGATTGTCGTGAGCTTCCGGGGGTCTGGTCAGATCAATCTGGCGGCCGGCGCCGTCGCCATGCTGGCGGGCTATTCCTTCTGGTCGCTGCGGACGGGCAGGTACGGCCCGGCATTCGGGACGGCTCCGGCGTTGCTCATCTCGTTGGGTGTGCTCCTGGTCGTCGCCGTTCTGGTCGAGGCGGTCGCGGTCAGGCCGCTGCGCCGAGCGTCGCCGCTGGCGAAGCTGGTGGCGACGCTCGGTGTGCTGCTCGTCGCCCAGGCCGCGATACTGATCGCCTTCGGTCCCGAGCCCAAGCCACAGCCCCGGGTGCTGCCGAATCACAGCATCGAGGCGTTTGGCTCGGCCATTCCCGTCAGCCGGTTCATCCTGCCGGCGATGGTGGTGGCGCTGACCGCGGTGTTGGCGGCGGTGTACCGCTTCAGCGCCTTCGGCGCGGCGTCGAGGGCTGCCTCGGAGAACGAGGCGTTCGCCCTGCTGGCTGGCCTGTCGCCGAGCACGTTGTCGCTGGCCGGCACCATCGTGGGAACCCTGGTGGCCGGCGGGGTCGGGATCGTCGCGGCCTCGGTGACGGCGCTTGACCCTGCCACGTTGCCCGTGCAGGTGGCGCCGGCGTTGGCGGTGGCGCTGCTGGCCCGGTTCACCTCATGGTGGATCACCTGCCTCGCGGGGATCGGCCTGGGTGTCGTGAACTCCTTGCTGGACTACGCGTCCACCCAGACGTGGTTCCCGACGGCGGATGGCGTCGCGCTGCCAGGAACGAAGGAGCTCCTCGTCTTCCTCCTGATCATTGTGATCATGTTCGTCAGGGGAAGCCGGATTCCGGGGCGAGGCGACATCGTCGAACAGCGACTGCCGGCGGTGCCCCGCCCCGGCCGGCCGTTGCTGGCGGCCGGGGCGGCGGCCGCGGTCGGCGCGGTCGCGCTCATCGTCTTCCCGTTCGACTTTCGGCAGGCGTTGGTCAACTCGCTGATCGGCGTGGTCATGGCGCTGTCTCTCGTGGTCATCACTGGGTTCGTCGGGCAGATCTCGGTGGCGCAGCTCGGCCTGGCCGGTGTCGCCGGGTTCACCATCGCGCACGCGTCGGCGAACTGGGGGCTCGGCTTCCCCGTCGCCGCGGTGCTCGGGATCGTGGCGGCGACCGCGGTCGGCCTGCTGGCCGCGGTCTCGGCGTTGCGCGTTCGCGGCGTCAGCCTCGCGATCGTCACGCTGGCGGCCGCCACCGCGCTGAGCCAGTTCGGCTTCACCAACGCCATCTGGGGCGGTGGGCTGACCGGCTCGCCCGTTCCCGAACCGCACCTGCTCGGCGTCGACATCGGCCCACGTGCCGGCTTTCGGGGGATCGACGGGAACCAGCCCAGCCCCGTCTTCGGACTGGGTCTGCTCGCGGTCGTGATCGTGCTGTGTCTGCTGACGGTCGGCATCCGGCGGTCGAGTGCCGGTCAGCGGATGCTCGCTGTCCGGTCGAATGAGCGGGCGGCCGCGGCCGCGGGCATCAGCGTGCGCAATACCAAGCTGGCCGCGTTCGGGGCGAGCTCGTTCATCGCGGGCACCGGGGGAGTGCTGTACGCCTACAACTTCGGATCGGTCAGCGCTGCCCGCTTCGACCTGCTGACCGCGCTCGCGCTGATCGCCTTCGCCTATGTCGGCGGCATCACCATGATCTCCGGCGCGGTGCTCGCCGGGCTGTTGTCCAACCAGGCGCTCGTGCCCTTCGCCGTTGACCGGTGGTTAGGGCTGTCCGGCAACTACTTCGTTCTCTTCGGCGGTGTCATGCTGCTGTTCACCCTGATCCGCAACCCGGAAGGGGTCGCCGGCGCCCTCGCCAGGACCGTCGCGGCCCGCGGACCCAACCGGCCGGCTCCCGCCGGCGCCGTCGCGACGGCGGGCAGTGCCGTGCGCACAGCGGGCAGTGCCGTGCGCACAGCGGACAGTGCCGTGCGCACAGCGGACAGTGCCGTGCGCACAGCGGGCAGTGCCGTGCGCCCAGCGGACAGCGCCGTGCCGGCCGGCGTGCGCCCGGCGGACGGACCGGTGCTGCCATGACCACGCACCCCGCGGTCCTGCGCACGTCGGACCTGTCCGTCACCTTTGGTGGTGTCCCGGCCCTGCGCGGGGTGGCCATCGAGGTCGGTCCCGGCGAGCTCGTCGGCCTGATCGGGCCGAACGGCGCCGGGAAGACGACCTTCATCGACGCGGTGACCGGGTTCGTGCCCTCCCGCGGTGTGGTCGAGCTCGATGGCCGTGACCTCGCAGGTGTCAGCCCGCACCGCCGGTCCCGGCACGGCCTGGTACGCACGTGGCAGACGACCGAGCTGTTCGACGATCTCACCGTGCGGGAGAACATCGCGGTCGCCGCGCATCGTCCCGGACTGGTGGCCTCCCTCAAGGAGATCGTGACAGGCACGGCCGGTGGCGGGCACGGGGTGGACCGGGCACTCGACCTCGTCGGGCTGGCCTGGGCCGCGGACGCCGCACCGGGCGACCTGTCGGAGGGTCAGCGCAAGCTGGTCGGCGTCGCCCGCGGCGTCGTCGCCGCGCCGCGGCTGCTGTGTCTCGACGAGCCCGCCGCGGGCCTGGACACCCATGAGAGCGCGGAGCTCGGTACTCGGCTGCGCACGCTCGCCGACCACGGCACCTCCATGCTGCTGGTCGACCACGACATGGGTCTTGTCCTCAGCGTGTGCGACAGGCTGTTCGTGCTCGAGTTCGGCGAGGTCATCGCCCACGGAGTCCCCGACGCCGTCCGGCGGGACCCGCGGGTCATCAGGGCCTACCTGGGTGGCTCGGACGCCGTCGACACGGCGGTCGTCGCGGTGGGCGGCACCGACGCTGTGGAGCGGCTCGACAGAGGGGATACGACATGACCCGGCCACGGCTCGCCGTCGACGGTCTCACCGCTGGATACCACCGAACCGCGGTCGTCCGGGAAGTCGAGCTGGTGGTGCATCCCGGCGAGGTGATCGCGCTCCTTGGCACCAACGGCGCCGGGAAGACGACGACGCTGCGCGCGATCTCAGGCCTCGTCACCCCCCAGGCCGGACAGGTCACGATGGACGGCGACGACCTGGGCCGGCTGTCGCCGCGTGACCGGGCCCGCGCCGGTATCGCCCACGTCCCAGAAGGCCGCGGCAACTTCTTCGGCTTGTCGGTCGCGGAGCATTTCCGGCTACGCCCCCCTGGCGAGCGGCCGGATGTCGAGCTGGCGCACCGGCTCTTCCCCCGGCTTCACGGCCTGGCCGGCCGGCCGGCCGGCCTGCTGTCCGGCGGCGAGCAGCAGATGCTCGCCCTGGGGCGGGCACTGGCCCGTCACCCCAGGCTGCTCCTCGTCGACGAGCTGAGCCTGGGGCTGGCGCCGCTGGTCGTCGCCGAGCTGCTGCCGATCATCCGGCGGTACGCGGACGAGTCGGGCTGCGGGGTCCTCCTTGTCGAACAGCACGTCCACCTTGCCCTGGCGACCGCCGACCGAGCCTACGTCCTCGCGCACGGGGAGATCGTTCTGCACGACACGGCCGCGCGGCTGCGCCACGACCGCGACCTGCTGATGGCAAGCTACTTCGGCGAACCGGCCACCGTGACGAAGTCGCCAGGCCCGAGCCGGACGAGGGCGCGGTAGGCCCTGACCCGGGCCGCGAGGGCCACGCTCCGATGCGACGAGCGTGCGTAATGTCACATTTTCGATAGTCTACGATCAGGACCGTGGTGGCGCCGGTGGCTTCGCAAAAAGGCAACCTCCCTGTCCCGATCACCAGCCTTGTCGGCCGCCAGAAGGAAGTCGCCGAGATACGCGTCTGCCTGTCCAAAAATCGGCTCGTGACGTTAACCGGCCCCGGAGGGGTTGGCAAGACCCGCCTTGCCCTCGCGGCGGCGACCGATTTGCGCCGCGCCTTTCGGGACGGGGTGTGGTGGGTCGAGCTCGCCGGCACTCGGGACGGTTCGCTGATCGCCGACGAGGTGGCAGGCGTACTCAAGCTGGGAGTTCAGCCGGCCAGGTCCGCGCACGAGAGGGTCGCCGCATACTTGGCCAGGCGCATGATCCTGCTCGTCCTGGACAACTGCGAGCATCTCTCGGACGCGTGCGCGCGGTTCGCCGGCCAGATGCTGCGGCAGGCGCCGGAGTTGCGCGTGATTGCAACCAGCCGGCGGATGCTGGGTATAGGTGGCGAGCATCTGATCGTGGTGCCGCCGCTGGCCGTGCCCGACCCGAACGCACCCCCGCCGCCGGACGAGACGGCACGCTACGACGCGATCAGGCTGCTCGCGGAGCGCGCCGCCGCGCTCCGTCCCGGCATCGCCATCACAGCCGCGAACCACAAGGCGGCGGTGCGGCTGTGTGCCCGTCTCGACGGCATTCCGCTGGCGATCGAGCTTGCCGCGGCGCGGATGCTGTCGCTGTCGGTTGAGCAGGTTCTCGACCGTCTCGACGATCGGTTCGCGCTGCTTGTCGGCGGTAGCCGGGCCGCGATGCACCGCCAGCAGACGCTTCGGGCGATGACCGACTGGAGTCATGACCTGTGCTCGGAGCGGGACCGGGTGCTGTGGGCACGGCTGTCGATCTTCGTCGGCGGGTTCGACCTGGACGCGGCGGAGCAGGTCTGCTCCGACGGCGAACTGCCGGCGGCGGAGATCCTCGACTGCCTGCACAGTCTGGTCGTTCAATCCGTGGTGCTGGCCGAGCCGGGCGCCGAGGGGACGCGCTTCCGGCTGCTGGAGACGATCCGCCAGTACGGGCGGGACCGTTTGGGCGAACGCGGCGAGGATGAGCTGCCGCAACTGCTGCGCCGCCACCGCGACTTCTACCTGCGGCTGGCGTGCCAGGCCGCGGACACCTGGTGCGGCCCGGACCAGGAGGCCGCCCTGGCGCGGCTGCGCGTCGAGCATGGCAACCTTCGCGCCGCGTTCGAGACGTGCATGACGGACCCCGACGGGCCGGCCGCCGCCCTCGAGCTGGCCTCGGCCCTGCGATTCCACTGGACGTCTGGTGGCTTTCTGGGGGAGGGGAGCCGCTGGCTGGACGCCGCGCTGGCGCTTCCTGACCAGCCGCCGCGGGCCCGGGTCACGGCGCTGTGGGTGGCGGCATGGGTGGCGCTGCTGCGGGGCGACGCTCCCGCCGCGGCCGCCCGCCTCGCCGAATGCGAACAGCTGGCCTCGGTGCTGCCGGACAGGCGCGCCGCCGCACACGCCGAGAGCCTGCGCGCGACGGCGCTGATGTTCGTCGGGGACGTGTCCGGGGCCACCGCGAGATTCGAGTCAGCCGCCAGCGTTCTGCACGAGGTCGGCGACCCAGAGGGCGAGCTGAGGGCGCTGTTCCAACTGGGATTCTGCCACACCCAGATCGGTGACAGTGAGCGCGCGACGACCGTCCACAAGCGGGGCCTCGCGCTCAGCGAGGCGCGGGGCGAGCGGCTCCTGCGGTCGTTTTTCTTCATGATGATGGGCTTTGACGCGTGGCAGCGCGGTACCAACGGCGAAGCTGTGGAGCGGCATGTGGAGGGCCTGTCCATCCAGCGGAGCTTCGACGATCCGCTCTGCGTGGGCCTGATGATCGAGGGGCTCGCGTGGGTCGCCGACTCGTGCGGCGACCATGCTTGCTCCGCCGCGCTACTCGGCGCGGCGCGGGCAGCGTGGAGCCATGGCGGCACAACGATCCACGCATTCGGGCCGCGTGTTGCGGCCTACAGCGTCGAGTGCGAGCGCCGGACCAGGCAGGCGCTGGGCAACGCCGCGTTAGAAGCGATTATTGAGGAGAACGGCGCGCTCACGGTGGCCCAGGCGATCTCCCTGGCGTTGGACCAGTCCGTAGCCGTGGGGGCGCCCGCCCCCGTCCCCGTCCCGGCCGCGGCCGCGGCGCCGCCGACGTCGCCACTGACTCGCCGTGAACAGGAAATCGCCGTTCTCATCGCGCGCGGGATGACCAACCGGACGATTGCGTCGGTCCTGGTCCTGTCGCCGCGAACGATCGACGGCCACGTGGGACGGATCTTCGCCAAGCTCGGCTTCGTCTCCCGTGCCCAGGTCGCCGCGTGGGTGTCCGAGCGGAAGGCCGCGTCGGGCCGCTGAGCCGCTCCCGAGCCGCCGGCTGAGGTCCCGTAGCGAGGAAAACAGGTAGTCAGCCGAACCGGAGATCAGGTAGTTCACCCCTGTTGCCAGGTGTGTCCGCGCGCGACGCTGATCGGGTCTTCGACGCGGCACACGGCAAACCGCGGACTAGAGCCGGGATCCGACTGGCGGGGAGATCCACATGGTTTCGGATGCATCGAGGCGCGGGTTACGGGGGGGTCACGAAACGCGGCTATCCCGGAACCCTCGCGACGCGCGGTTTTAACGAGCTGGAGGCTATTGGTGCTCGGCCTGGTCCCGGGGAACACGACCGTTGAACTTCAGGCGAGGCTCGACAGCGCCGTGGGTAGCGCCAGCGTGTCCTGTACTGAGGAGGCTGCTCGGGACCTGGCTGCCGTGGGTACCGCGGCCGAACGGATCGCGCATAGGTCGCGTAACTCTCCGGAGCGGATCGCCGCCCACACGATCAGAGTGAAGGCGTTGCTGGCGCACGCCGACGTGATCTGGGGCCGGGGCCAGGGCGCGAGCGCCGAGAGGGAGTTGGAGGAGGCGATCGGTGACGCGAAGATGTTGCGACGCTTTGATCTCGTGGCGATGGGCCTGCGCCTCAGGGCCCTCACCGCGGCCCATCTCGGCCAGCCGGTTCGTGCGACCGCGTTCGCCCGAGCTGGCCTGGATGCCCTGGCGAGGACCGACCCCGCGATGACCGCGCCGATCCGCGCGTCACTGCTGTGTGAGCACGCTCGTTCGGAGGCGCTGACCTTCGCCAGCGACCGTGGTCGTGCCCGTGCATTCGCGGACGAAGCGGTGAGCCTCGCGTGGGCCCTGCCCGCGACAGGGCATGGGCCGATCGGCCACAATTACCACGGGTTCAACCCCTACGAGGCCGTCTACTACCGGGCGGTCGTCGCGGCGCTGATCGCGGACGACGACCGGTACCGCGCCGATGCCGCGACCTTCGAAAACTGGGTCGGCGAGAGGGGTGCGTATACGAACTACCTGACGTCGATTTGCCTGGAAGGCGCTGCGTCCCAGGCCAGGCGGTCGGATGCGGATGGGCTTCTCCACAGCGTGGAACAGGCCGTCCGGCTAACGCCTACGCCGGTGACGGCAAACCAGCTATATCGGGCGGAGCGGGTGATCGCGGCTGCCCGATCGTCGGCGATGATGACCTCCAAGGCGGCGGAGGCGCGCCTGATCCTCACGGGCTGGATCTACGACTTCCAGAAATAGTTAGGACCGACGATGATCGGACGCACCTAGGAAATATCGCCGGTCGACCGAGGGCTATTGGGCAAAATCGGCCCGGTAGAACCGGAGAACTCGCGCAAACTGCCCGTAGATCTGTGAGGCCGTGCACTTAATGTGACTGATTCATTGCTTACGGCGAGTGTTCAACCGTCGGGGCGCCGCGCTTGGCTGGTTCCGTCGGATGCCGCCGCGGGTCGGCCTGGTCCGGGCGCGCGTCGGCGGGTGCTCCGGCCAGCTGGCCGGAGCACCGACACCGTTCGTTAGCGACGTAACGTGGTTGATGGTGACTCTCCGAATCGCTCGCGATAGGACGCGGCGAAACGTCCGGTGTGCGCGAAACCATAACGTAGGGCCACGTCAGTCACGGTGACTCCCGTGGCCGGATCGGCGCGGTGCAACTCGTCATGGACCAGGTTGAGCCGGTGCTGGCGCAGGTAGAACATCGGTGAAGTGCCCAGCTGCCGGCGGAAGGCCGCGTGCAGGGATCGTTCGCTGACGCCGGCGAATTCGGCGAGGTCCGCCACGGTGAAATCCGTCTCCGGCGCCGACTCGATGAGCTCGACGACGCGCCGGACGACTCGGGGCGAGGGCAGCGCCTGCGCCGAGAAGATGACATCGGTGTAGTTGTGTGGATGGCCGAGCAGCAGCGTCGTGAGGATACTGTGCTCTATTTCTGCCGCGAGCAGGGGCGGCGGGCCAGCCTTGCCACACCGCTCGAGGGCGCGGCGGAGTGTTTGCACGGCGGCGGCGATGCCCTGGCCGCTACCGGCGAGGTCGACGAGTGGGTAGAACCGCACCGGGCGGCGCGGCGGCTCGGGCACCAGGCCCCGCAGGTGTCGTTCGATGCGCGGCTTCTCGATTGTCAGCATCAACTGCCGGAGCCCCGTGGTCCACCGCATGGCCAGGTTCTCGTGGAAGCCGAACACCGCCGCGTGTCTGCCATCGGCGACGGCGGTCCGTCCCCCGTCCTCGAAGACGATCTTGCCGCCGAAGACGAAGTTGACCGTCACACGGTCAATAGGGGGCGAGAGGGCGATCTCCACCGCCGGCCCGTACACGGAGGTCATCAGTTCCAACCCGTTCAGCGACTGATACTCGACGCGGGCAAAGAACGGATCATCGCGCTCCAGCACCGTCATCCGGTGCGAGCACTTCAGGAACTCCTCGGTCCGGATCCTCGCTTCGAGCGGATCGGCCGTCCGGATCGATCTCGGATGGGGAAGGGCACCGTCCGCCGCTAAGGCATCCTCCGTTGCCGGCTCGTCGCCGGCTAAAACTACCTGTGCAGGCCCGTGCATGAGAGCACCTCTCCACCACCCAACGGACAGGTGTCCGCATTATGAACGGGTTGAGATTCGGCGTTTCGCCGGTGGATGTCAAGGCCCGTGCGGGAACCGGCTCGCCGGTGCGGAATGCGGCTCGTCGCCCACCGATCGCAGTCCTAGTTTCGGGGCCCGACGGAGGCCACGTGGATGCAGGAGGTAGCCCGGTGACGACGGTGGCGAACGATGCGGGACCAGCGCGGGTCGACGCACCGGACGAGCAGTATCTGGATCTACCCGGCGGCAGGGTCCACCTGTTCCGCGGTGGTCGAGGAGCGCCCGTGCTCTTCCTGCACGCGGCGGGCGGCGCGGGGTACTGGCACGAGTTCCACCAGCTGCTCGCGGGCCGGTTCGAGGTGTTCGCGCCCGACCACCCAGGCTTCGGCGGGTCGGACGAGGCGGGCCCCACACCATGAGCGGCGTGAGCGAGACCGTCCACCCCCGGGCAGCACCGCCAAGCTACGCCTCGGGGGTATCCCTGACTCCCCTGCTCGGCGACACCATCGGCGACAACCTCGACCGGA
>Ga0207703_10000059_pt1 | contig 134931 bp, 131 predicted proteins | sample KBSSwiS12_FD_184304 | JGI IMG/M metagenome (GOLD analysis project Ga0207703, IMG submission 184304) | Switchgrass rhizosphere microbial communities from Kellogg Biological Station, Michigan, USA - KBS Switchgrass S1-2 (SPAdes) (version 2) | ecosystem: Host-associated > Plants > Roots >...
GGTGTACGAGCCGCAGCCCGGACAGGAGCCGCTGGTCAGCGCGGTCCGCCTTCAGAGCGCGAAGGCGGGACGGACCTTCGAGGCGTACCGGTTCAAGCCGGCGGGCGGGCAGTTCGCGCGGTTCTACGGCCCGGACGGCGACGATCTCGAGTTGCGTCTCGACCCGTCGCCGCTGGACAGCTGGGAGCAGATCACCTCGCTCCTGAAGGACGGCCGCAAGCACAAGGGCGTGGACTTCAAGACGCCGGTGGGCACGCCGGTGAAGGCGACCTTCGACGGGACCATCACCCGGAAGAACTGGTTCTTCCGCGGCAACGGGAACAGCCTGGAGATCGCGTCATCGGGTGCGCCGTACATGAAGGCGATCTTCCTCCACCTCTCGGAGCTCCCGCGGTCGATGACCGTGGGGACGAAGGTGAAGAGGGGCGAGGTCATCGCCCACAGCGGGAACAGCGGCCACAGCTTCGCGCCGCACCTCCACTACCAGCTGATGTCGCCCTCGGACCGGGTGCTGGACCCGTTCGACGTCCACGCGACGAAGAAGGTGAACCTCCCCGCGGAGGACCGGCCGGCGCTGACCGAGCAGGTGACCCGGTGGCGGTCGATGATGACCACCCGGGTCGCGGCGAGTCCCTCGCCGACGGTCGTCCCCGCTGCGGCGGTGACCCCTCCTCCGAGCGTCGGGGTTGTGACCGGCGCCCCCGCCCCCGTGGCTGGCTCGGGACGCTGAGCGCCGATCGCTTCAGCGTTTTCCCGCAGCGCCACGAGGTATCTCATCGCGTCCTCCGGGCCCCGAGTCGGTACACCGCGGTGCTGGTCCAGCCGGCCTGCTTCGCGATCTCCGTCGAGAGGGGCTTCAAGCGCCCCCCCCGTTCCAGACCTGTGTGGAGCGCTGCGAGAACCTCCGCCTCGCTCCACCGAGGCTCCTCGGTCCGACCCTCGACGAGCAGCACCACCTCGCCGAGCGGCGGCTCGTCCCGGTACCGCGCCGCAAGCTCGCCCAGTGACCCGCGGACGAACTCCTCGTGCCTCTTGGTCAGCTCCCGGGCGACGACCGCACGGCGCGCACCGAGCGCCATCTCGAGATCGGCCAGCGTCTCCCCGAGCCGCCGCGCGGCCTCGTAGAGCACCAGCGTCGCGCGGAGCCCGGCGACCTCGTCCAGCACCGCCATCCGGTCCGCCCCCGAGCGGGGCAAGAACCCGAGGAAGTGAAAGCGGCCCGACGGGAGCCCCGAGGCGCTCAGCGCAGCGATGACCGCGCTCGGCCCTGGCACCGGCACCACCCGGATGCCCAGCGCCACCGCCTCGGCGACCAGCGCTTCCCCCGGGTCGCTGATGCCGGGGCTCCCGGCGTCGGTGACCAGCGCGCCGTCCTCCCCTGCCTCGAGCCGCGCGACGATGCCGCCGATCCGCTCCTTCTCGGCGAACGCCGGCAGGCTGACCAGCTGCGCCTGCACGCCGAGCGACCGGAGCCAGGGGCCCGAGTGGCGCGTGTCCTCGCAGACGACGAAGGCCGCGGCCCGCAGCACCTCCACCGCCCGGGCGGTCACGTCCCCCAGGTTGCCGATCGGTGTGGCGACGAGGTGGAGCGTTCCCGGCATGTCCCCTGGCGACGCTCTCACATCCCGGCGTCGAACGCGCCGGGCAGGTGCTCGATGACGGCGTTCCGACCTCGCCCGAGGACCGTCATCACGTCGAAGCGGATCATCCGTCGGGGGGCGGGCTTCCGCTGCAGGTAGCGCAGCGCCGCGCGCACCACCCGCCGCTGCTTCTCCCGGGTCACCGTGAGCGAGGGCTCACCGAACAGCGCGGAGGTCCGCATCCGCACCTCGACGAAGCACAGGAACTCGTCCCGCTCTGCCACGATGTCCAGCTCGCCCTCCCGCACCAGCCAGTTCCGCTCGCAGATGCGGTACCCCGCCCGCTCCAGCCAGGCCACGCACTGCTCCTCGGCCTCGGAGCCCAGCCTCGAACGATCCACCTCGCCCATGTCCCCCGCCCCCACGTCCGGTCTGCCGACGACTGTAGGGAGCGGGTCAGACGTTCAGCGAGCCCTCGGACGTCGAGGCGAACACCGGGTGCGCGGTGACGTGCAGCACCTGCGTCGCGCCTCCCAGCGCCTTGAGCATCCGGCCGAGCATCGGCAGCCGCCCCTCGTCCATCCCCGTCGCCATGTCCTCGAGCAAGATCGGCATCGGGTCGGCCTGCACGAGGCGCTCGAGGAGCGTGAGCCTCAGGCCGAGCCACACCCAGTCGATGTCGCGCGGTTCCACCTGTCCCACCGGGACCTGCTTGCCCCCCACCCGCGCCAGCCCCTGACCCTCGTGCGTGACGTCCAGGCCGTCCACCCGGCCCTCGGTCAGCGCGGTCAGGTACTGGGCGCACCGCGTCCCGATGCGGCCGGCGAGCGTCGGCACGTCCAACGCCATCAGATCCGCGGCGGCGTTCATCAGCCCGGGGGTGAAGTCGTCCAGCCCGTCGACGCCCTGGGCCGCCGGGACGCCGGGGCTCGACATGCGGCGCGCCGCCGGGGCGAGCGCCTCGCGCATCCGCGCCATCTCCCGCTCGACCTCCCGGGCATCCCGCACGTAGCTGCCCTTCTCGACGAGCTTCGCGTTCAGGGCCTCCTGCTCGGCGCGGAGCTCGGCGAGCTGGTTGGACGCCGCCGCGTACTCCGGATGGAGCCGGGCCGCCTGGAGTCGCTTCTCCACGTCCGCCACCTTCACCACCCACTTCGGATGCTCCTCGAGCGCGTGGACGATCTCGTGCGGCTGTTCGACGCCGAGGATCTTCATCGCGTTGCGCACCGGCTGGGCGTCGGTCTCGAACTGCTCTCGCACCTGCTTCTCCCGGTCACCGAGGCGGTCGCCCCGGCGCACCGCGTGCTCGGCCCACTGGAGGTCCTCGACCCGCTTCAGCGCCACCAGCGCCGCGAGGCCGAAGGCGGGGATGTCGAGCAGCGCGATGTACTTCAGGGGACCGGTGAGGCTCGCCCCGCTGAGGAGCGCCGCTGCCCCCAGCGCCATGCCGGCCCAGAACCGCGCGTCGTGCTGGAGCGGGGTCGCCGTCGGGGACGTGACCACGTCCACCTGCCGCTCGGCCTCGAGCCTGGCCAGCGTCTCGTCCACCTTGGCCACGAACGCTGGGAAGCTCCTGGCGCGGTCGACGATGTCCGGGATGAGGCCGAGGCCCTCCACCGTCGGTGCCTGGTGGAGCCCTTGCTGCGCGTGCGCGAACTCCTTCTCCAGGGTCTGCACCGCCTTGAGCTTGGTCTCGAGCTGGAAGATCTGCGCGCTCACCCCGTCGGCGCGGAACTGCAGGCGCTCCACCTCGGTGGAGAGCGCCATCTCCTTCTCGAGCTCGGCCAGCCGTGTGCGCGCCTGCACCGGGTCGATGGGCGTCTCGGGCACCGGAGTGAAGCCCGGCGCCGCGGATCTCGCTCCCGGCCCGCCGGAGCGCTTCGGGCGCTTGCTGGGGAGCTGGCCCGGGGTGAAGGTGAAGAGCGTCTCGTACCGGCCCCGCGGCGGGAACCCGACCTGAGCGCGCAGGAACTGCGCCATCTCGGTCGGCTCCTCGGTGACGAGGTCGTGCCCGCGCGTCGCCGGGTTCACCCGGTGGAGGGCACCGGAGCGGCCCAGCTCGCGGAGGATGCGGTAGGTCGTGCGGTCACGGCCCACGATCCACAGCGCTGCCTTGCTGGTGCCGCCACCCTCGGAAGAGGCATAGCGCGCATCGCCCCCGCGCCCGTCGGGGAAGCACAGCTCGGAGGTCAGCCCCACGAGCGGCGCGCCCGGGGTATTCGGGAGCAACGTCCAGTAGCCGGGCTTCAGGGAGACGCGAACGCTGGGCAGGAACCCGCGAACGCCCTGGAGCGCGAACTCGACCCAGTGCATGCGCAAGGGTCGAGTCTAGCCCAGCCCCCTGCTCAGCCCCGCGACGCGGAGGTGGAGGACTTCTTCGCCGCCTTGCCCTTCTTGACCTTGGGGGCAGGGGCGGCGGCGGCAGCAGGAGCCTCGGCAGGGGCAGCCTCGGCGGCAGGGGTGCTCGCGGGGGTGACGGCGCCCTCGACGAGCTCCTCCTGGGTGTCCACGCGGCTCGCCTTGCCGCGGAGATCACGCAGGTAGAACAGCCGGTTGTGGCGCACGTCGCCCCGGGTCAGGACGTCGATGCGCTCGTAGCGGGGGCTGTGCAGGGGAAAGATGCGCTCCACACCGACCCCGTAGGACATCTTCCGCACGGTGAAGGTCGCGCGGTTGGCGCCCTTGGTCTTGCGGATGACCACGCCCTCGAACGGCTGCACCCTCTCCTTCTCGCCCTCGCGGACCTTCCAGTGCACACGGACAGTGTCACCGGTGCGGAAGTCCGTGAGATCCTTCCGCAGCTGCTTCGTTTCGACGTATTCCAGGGCGCTCGGGCGCATGGCAACTGACTCCGACTGACAGGGAGCCGGGCCAGATAGCAGACGACCCGTCCGGTCGCAAGCTCAAGCCCCCGAATTCAGAGGTCCTTCTCCTCGAGCGCGAGGAGGCGCCGGTCCTCGTCCGACAGCGCCGCCGCCTCGAGGAGATCCGGACGCCGGGCGCGGGTGAGCTGCAGCTGGTGCCAGCGCCTCCAGCGGGCGATGCGGGCGTGGTCCCCGCCCTGGAGCACCTCGGGCACGGGCACGCCACGGAACTCCGCGGGCCGGGTGTACTGCGGGTACTCGAGGAGGCCGCCCTCGAAGCTCTCCGACCCGGAGGAGTCCGCGTTCCCGAGCACGCCAGGCAGCAGCCGCGCCACCGCGTCGACGATCGTGAGTGCCGCGAGCTCGCCGCCGGTGAGGACGAAGTCACCGAGCGACACCTCCGCGTCGACGTGGCGCCGCACGCGCTCGTCCACTCCCTCGTAGCGCCCGGCGACGAGGATCAGGTCGGTGGGACCGGCCGCGAGCGCGCGCGCCATGTCCTGGGTGAAGCGCTCGCCCCGGGGTGAGGTAAGCAGCACCCGTGCGCCGGGGAGCGCGGCGCGGGCCCCCTCGATCGCGGCGACCAGCGGCTCGGGCTTCATCACCATCCCCGCCCCACCGCCGTACGGCGCGTCGTCGGTCACCCGGTGCTTGCCCTCGGCGTGCTCGCGGATGTCACGCGACTCGACGCGGAGCAGGCCCCGGGCGCGCGCCTTCCCGAGGATGCTCGCCTCGAGGTACCCGGTCACCATCGCCGGGAACAGGGTGAGGATCTCCGCCTGCCACATGACCTTGCTACTCCAGCATCTCCGGAGGCCGGACGACGAGCACCCCTGCCTGGAGGTCCACCTCGGGCACGAACTCGTCGACGAAGGGGACCATCAGGGGCTCGGGCCCGGCGCCCTCGAGCACCAGGACTGGCACCGGGCCGGTGTTCCAGACCTCGGTCACCTTGCCCAGCGGGGTGCCCTCGGGGGTGCGCGCCTCGAGGCCGACCAGGTCTCCCTGGAACCACTCTCCCTCGGCGGGCGGCGGGAGGTCCTCGCGGTGGACCAGGACGGTGGCGCCGCGGAGCTCGTCGGCGGAGGAGCGCGACGTGACCCCTGCGAGTGTCACGAGGGTCGCGTCCGTGGCGCGGCGGGCGCCCTGCAGCAAGAGCTCGCGTTCCTCGCCGGATCGCAGCCGGAGCACGACGCGGCGGACGGACATCAGCGCCTCGGAGTCGGGGTCGAAGGTGCGCACGGCCAGCTCACCCTTGAGCCCATGCACGCGCGCCACGTACCCCACCTCCAGCGTGGGGCGAGCCGGGCTCATCCGGCCGGCGGAGGCTCGGACGGCGGCGTCGGCGCGGTTGCGGCATTCCTGCGATCATCGAGCACCTCCAGCCGTGCCTTCACCCCGCGCCGCTGGGCGGCAACCGCGAGCAGGGTCCGGATGGCGTTCACGGTGCGGCCGTCACGGCCGATGACCTTGCCCACGTCCTCGGGGGCGACCTTCAGCTCGAACAGCGTGCCGCCGTCTGCCGGCTGGCTCCGCAGCTCGACCTGGTCCGGTCTGTCCACCAGTCCCCGGGCCAGGGACATCAACAGCTCTTCCACGCCTAGGCCTTCGGCGTGGTCTTGCTGGCGCGCTTGATCAACCCGGCCACCGTCTCCGAGGGGGTCGCCCCCGCCTTGAGCCAGTGCTCGAGCCGCTCCTGCTGGAACTCGATCTTCGGCGGCTCGAGGTTCGGGTCGTACGCGCCGATCGCCTCGATGAACTTCCCGTCCCGCGGGTTGCGCGAGTCGGTCGCGACCACGTGGTAGTACGGCATCTTCTTTGCGCCCGCGCGTGCGAGCCGAAGCACGACAGCCATGATCCTCTCCGTCTTTGGGAACGGGCGGGATTAGTCGTGGACCGACCGGTTGTCAAGAACGGCTCGGGATCTCGCGCCCTTACACCGAGCCCGTGCGGCGGCCGAGGAACTCGACGACGAGGGTCCAGCTGGCCCCGCCGTCGGCAGATCGCTCGGCGCGCCAGGTGAAGGAGTCCTGGGTGCGGTCCCCGAAGGACCAGCGAACCGGCGCTCCGGCGTCGTCGGTGCCGAGCTGGACGATGTCCGCTCCCTCCGCCCGGCCCACCTGGCGGCGGTAGAGGTTGCGCAGCGGATCGCTCCAGAGGATGTGCCAGGCATCGAGCCCGGGGTCGTAGACCCGCAGGGTCGTTCCGTAGAACTCGGCGGCGGCCGGGAGCTGGCCGCGCGGGAGGCCACGGGCGGGGACGATCCACGTGTCCTGGATCGCCCTCCCCTCCAGCACCCAGCCGGCGTGGACCTCGCCGCGACTGCGCAGGCTCGAGCCGTCGGGGAGCGGAAGGCGAACGTCGAGCGACCAGCTGCCGACGAGGAACGCGTAGAGCTGCAGTCCGCTCGCCCGGTCCTGCACCGGGCCGGACGCGGAGAGCGCCTCGAGGAATGGAGATGGGGGCATGGCCCCTCCGGTCTGCCCGTCAGGCCGTCGCGCCGCTTGGGGATTCTTGCGCCGCGCCGGGGCCCTGGCGGTTGGCGAGCTGGCCACAGGCGGCAGCGATGTCGCGGCCACGGTTCTCGCGGATGAACGCGGCGACATGACCCCGGGCGAGGATCTCCCGGAAGCGCTCCGCCCGCTCGTCTGCGGTGGTGAAGAAGCCGAGGCCCGGGTTCTCGTTGTAGGGGATGAGGTTCACCTTCGCCGGGACGTCGCGGAGGAGCTCCACCAGCCGCTCGGCGTCTGCGTCGGTGTCGTTCACGCCGCGGAGGAGGACGTACTCGAAGGTGATGCGCCGGCCCTGGCGGAGCGGGAACTGGCGGCAGGCCTCCATGAGGTCGGCGATCTTCCACTTCCGGTTCACCGGCATCAGCTCGTCCCGCTGCGCATCGGTGCTGGCGTTGAGCGAGACGGCGAGCTTCACGTCGGTCTCGGCGCCGAGGCGGGCGATCATCGGCACGAGGCCCACCGTGGAGACGGTGATGTGGCGGTGCGAGAAGTTGGGCCCTTCCTCGGACTGGAGGATGTGGAGCGCGTCCTTGAGGTGCTCGAAGTTGTGCAGCGGCTCGCCCATTCCCATGAAGACCAGGTTGGTCAGGGGACGGGTCAGGGCCAGGCTCTCGTTGCGGGCGACCTCGCGGTTGACGACGTGCACCTGGGCGACGATCTCGGCGGCGGTCAGGTTCCGCAGCAGTCCCAGCGTGCCGGTCATGCAGAACTTGCAGGCCATCGCGCAGCCCACCTGGGTGGAGACGCAGAGCGTCTTCCGGTCGGTAGAGGGCATGTAGACGCTCTCGATCAGCCGGCCATCGCGGGTCCGCCAGCGATACTTGATGGTGCCGTCGCTGCTCCGCTGCTCGAGGTCCTTGGCGAGCGGCTCGAGCGCACACCGTTCGCGGAGCCTGGTGCGGAGCGACTTCGAGAGGTCGGTCATCTGCTCGAAGTCGGTGACGCCCCGCTGGTGGATCCACCGGTAGAGCTGCCGCGCGTGGAACGGACGCTCCCCGAGCTCTTCCTGCAGGAACCGTGTCAGGCGGTCGAGCGGAAGACCCAGGAGGTCGAGCGGCATGTCCGGGCCGGGGGACGACATCGGCCCCGCGTGTAACACGCCTTCCGCCAGGGCGCAGATCGGTGGGTCCGCGCGGGTGTCGGGTAGCATCGGGACTTCTCGCGGAGGTCGTGGATGACGCAGATGGCCCTTCTGATGGTGGGACTGCTGGCGGCGGCAGACCGTGGACCGCCCATCGCCGGCAGCCCGTGCACCGGAAAGGAGGACCTCCTCGCGCTCAAGGGGAAGTGGACGGTCCGGACGGACGTCGGGCGAGGGACGAACATCCCGGCCGGGGCGGCCTCCGAGGTCGACAAGCGGATCGACCGCATCGGCAAGCTCTTCCACGCGGCCTACCCCGAGCCGCGAGGAATGGACGCGGCGGGCTACCGCGATCTGGATTCGCCGCAGCTCTTCGAGAACGGGCCGTTCCCCTACTCCTACCGGTCGCTGTACCTGGCGTGGTCCTGCAATCCCCGCACGCACAAGCTGCAGCTCGGAGGGGAGACAGCGACCTGGGCCTACGCCTTCGTCAATCACCTGACCTGGTTCGTGGAGCCGCAGAAGACGCTCCGCGTCCAGGGGCAGCCGACGTATCTGCTCACCAAGCGGGTCGGGAGCTTCCGGGGGCTCCCCGAGTACGAGGGCATCCACAACCAGAGCTCCAACACCGGCCAGACCTTCTCGCGGGCGATCCTGGTGAGCCGCACCGGGCGGTCGCCCCTCAAGCCGGTGACCCGGAAGCAGTTCCTCGAGGGCTACCTCGCGGCGCTCGACGCGCAGGGGCAGGCGATGATCGCGGAGATCGAAAAATCGTCGGTCGATCCCGGGCGCAAGGACACGCTCGTCAAGCAGCGTCGGGCGCAGCTGAGCACGCTGTCGGCGACGGCCACCGGGCGGCTGTCGCGGATGTCACCGAGCGAGGCCGAGCAGCAGGCGTTCCTGACGGGGCCGAACCTCGTCCAGTTCAAGGACTTCACGGCGGAGGCGCAGGGTGGCCGGGCGCTGGTGCGTCTGGACCGCAGCGCGATCGACGCCAGCCTGCCGAGGTTCGTGCCGCAGTTCGTGGTCGTGTACTGGCGGTGGCAGAAGAACGTGCCCTCGGAGAACTTCCGGGCCGAGTTCGAGCGGCGGTTCGACTCGACCGCGCTCGAGGGCCTCCTGGGCCACTAGCCCAGGCGGGACGCGGTCCAGGTGGCGACGGCGAGGAGGGCCGCGTCGGCGTGGGGGCCTCCGACCAGCTGCACGCCGAGGGGAAGGCCAGCCGGACCGACTCCCGCGGGGACGCTGATCGCGGGAAACCCGAGCAGGGTGACGACGCGGTTGAACACCGGGTCGCCGGTGCTCGCCAGACCTTCGGGGGCCTCTCCCGGAGCGCTCGGGGTGAGGAGGGCATCGACAGAGACGAGGACCTGGGTCATCGCGGTCCAGGCCTGGCCGGCACGGATCTTCGCCGCCTCGAGCTCGTCGGGGCGGGCGGCGAGGCCACGGTCGAGCAGCGCCGTCAGCTGGGGGCTGAGCGCGCCGCTGGGCCGGAGGGCGTCGAAGGAGCGGACGGCCTCGACGGCCATGATGAGCGCCTGGTCCTCGGACAGCCGGCTCTCGTCGGCGAACGGGTCCAGCTCCCGGACGGACGCGCCGGCACGTGCCACGGCGGTGGCCACCTCCTCGAGGCGGGCCTGCATCGCGGGCGTCGCGCGGGCCCACTGGGCGCTCCGCCACAGGCCGATGCGCGGAGGTCGCCCGAGCGAAGGAACGGCGACCGGCGAGCCGAGGCCAGCGAGGAGCGGCGCGACGTCCGCGACCTCGCGAACGAGCACCCCGAGCGTGTCGAGCGACGGGGCGAAGGGATGGATCCCCTCCACCGAGAGGACGCCGTGCGAGGGTTTGAAGCCGACGATGCCGCAGTACGAGGCCGGACGGATGATCGAGCCGGCGGTCTGGGTGCCGAGGGCTGCGGGCACCATGAAGGCGGCGACCGCCGCGGCGGACCCGCTCGACGAGCCGCCGGGGGTGTGCACCGGGTTATGCGGGTTGCACGTGGGCCCCGGGGCGAAGAAGGCGAGCTCGGTCGTGACGGTCTTCCCGAGCACGACGCCTCCGGCGGACCGGAGCGAGGCGACGGCTGCCGCGTCCCGGGCGGGGCGGCGGCCCCTGTAGACGGGAGTTCCGCACTCGGTGGGTGCGTCGGCGGTATCGATGATGTCCTTGATGCCGACCGGCAGGCCGTGGAGTGGGCCCGGCCGCCCGCGCGCGTCGACGGAGCGCGCCCCGGCGATGGCCCGGTCCGGATCGAGATGCGCCCAGGCGTGAAGGCGCGGCTCCTCACGGGCGATGCGTTCGAGGCAGGCGCGGACCAGCGCCTCGGAGGTGATCTCGCCGTCGCGGAGCCGCCGGATGGCCGCCGCTGCGCCGAGCTCCTCGAGGGGTTCCGTGCCCATCGGAGGGCAGACTAGGGGCGAATGGGAGACGTTCGCGAGCGGCGCCAGATCGAACGCCTGCTCGGACTGTCAGCGTCTCGCCCGGAAGAACGCGCGGAGCCGCGGCGCGATCTGTTCCCGGAACCGGCTGCCGCTGAACGTCCCGTAGTGCCCTGCCCCTTCGAGCAGGTACTGCTCCTTCCAGCTGGCAGGGATGCGGGGGAGCAGCGCATGGGCGGCACGGGTCTGGCCAGGGGCGGTGATGTCGTCCTTCTCACCCTCGATGGTCATCAGCGCCGTGCGGCGGATCGCGTCGAGGCGCACGGGCTTCCCGCGGTGCCGCATCTTCCCCTCGGGGAGGCTGTGCCGGTGGAAGACGTGCTCGACGGTTTCCAGATAATACTCGGCCGGGAGATCCATCACCGCGAAGTACTCGTCGTAGAACTTCCGGCGCTTGTCGGCGGACTCGAGCTCGCCCTTCAGCAGATCCTTGAACAGGCCCACGTGGGCATCCACGTGGCGGTGCGGGTCGAGCGACATGAACGACCAGAGCTGGAGGACCCCCGGGTACACCCGGCGGCCCGAGCCGGCATGCCCCACCGGCACATGGTGAATGACCATCGCCTCGAGCATCTTGAGCGAGTGCACCTGCGCGAACTGGTTCACCGGCGAGGGGTTCACCCGGGCGTCCACCGGCCCGGAGATCAGGACCATGCTCGCCGGCTGCGCCGGATCCCTCGCCTGGGCCAGCATCGCGGTGGCGATCAGCACCGGCACGGCCGGCTGACACACCGAGAGGACGTGCACGTCCGGTCCGAGCGCGCGGAGATGGGCGGCCACCAGATCGACGTAGTCGGCGAGATCGAACTTCCCAGCCGCCAGGGGCACGATCCGGGCGTCCACCCAGTCGGTGATGTAGACGTCGTGGTCAGGCAGCAGCTCCCGCACCGTCTCGCGGAGCAGCGTCGCGTGGTGGCCGGAGAGCGGAGCGACGATGAGCACCCGCGGGTCCTCGCGGTGCACGTCCCGCTCGAAGCGCAGGAGCCGGCAGAACGGGGTCTCGTGGACCAGCTGCTCCCGGACGGCGACCTCGCGACCGCCGATGAACGTCCGGTCCAGGCCGAAGGCCGGCTTGGGGTACTCGGCGGTCGCACGCTCGACCATCTCGGCCACCGCCGCCATGGCGCGAACCGGAGGGAGCACCGAGGCCGGGTTGAACGGGTGGGTCCACGCCGTCCGGAGCATCGACGCCCAGGTGTGGAGAGGCCAGGCGAACGCTCGTCCGAGGTCGTGGGCGAAGTACATTGATTCCAGAATCATAGGGACGCCCGACCGAGCGGTCCAGCGTTTGTGTGCCGGCCCACATTTGCTGCAAACGCACAGGGAGTGGCACCGGGCCCGCTCCCTGCTAGGAAGTGCTCGATGCTGGTGAAGAAGTACGGAAACCGCCGCCTCTACGACACGGAGCAGAGCCGCTACGTGCGCCTCGACGAGATCGCCGAGCGCATCCGCGACGGCGCGGACGTCCAGGTGGTCGACGCGAAGAGCGGCGCTGACCTGACCGCCACCACCCTGGCGCAGATCATCTTCGAGGACCGGAACGCCGCCCGGCTCCTCCCCGTTCCGCTCCTCCTGCAACTGATCAGGATGGGCGACGAGCCGCTGGCGGACTTCCTCGGGCGCTACGTGAGCTGGGCCCTGGAGATGTACCTCCAGGCACGAAGCGGCCTGGGCGGCCTGGGCAGCCTCTACAGTCCCTTCGGCGGGCTCCGCCCCTTCCCTGCTCCTCCGCAAGAGAGGCCGCGCGCCGCCGAGCCCCTCACCCCGGGCCCACGGGACGAGCTCGCCGAGCTCCGCCGGGAGGTGGCGGCGCTTCGACAGAGCCTCAAGCCCAAGCATTCGCGCCGGCGCTGAGTTATATTGCACTGCAGCAGAGCGGTTCTCGACTCCCCACCCCGGGGCGATCCGGAACCTCTCCCGAGGAATGAGAATGTCTCGTAAGAACAGCCGCACCCAGCCGAGGCGCGCGACGGGCAAGGTCCTGCATCGCCGCAATTTTGCTGCACTGCAACGGAAGTCGCTTGACTCCCGAGCGGGCAGTGTTACACGAATGGTCATCCCGGACTTCCGGAAGGAGATTGCGATGGATCAGAAGACCGTTTTTGCGCAGATGCAGCAGTTTGGAACCGAGTGGCTCAAGCTGGTCAGCGAGGGCACCAACCGCTTCACCCTGGCCCTGGCCGAGGTCGAGAAGATCGAGAAGCAGGGCGTCGCCCAGGTCGTGTCGGCCGTGGACGAGGCCGGCCGCGTGGCCAAGGAGGCCATCAACGCCTCCGAGCAGATCAGCGCGCAGTGGCGCCGGGCCGTGAACGAGTACGCCCAGCGGACGGTCGAGCTGCTCACCCCGAAGAACTAGTCGTCCCCCGTCGACGGGCAACCGTTGACACTCCGGCGGGTCCACTGGCGTCATCCACGCCCGGGACCCGCCGTTTCTTTGCCGTCGATCCTCCCGGAAGGGGGTCGTGGATGTCACCCGCCTCGGTGAGCAAGGTCGTGAGCCTCGACGAGGCCGTGGCCCTGATCCAGCCGGGCGCCACCCTCGCCACCTCCGGTTTCGTCGGCATCGGCACCCCCGACGGGCTCCTCGACGCTCTCGCCCGCGCCTACCAGGCCCACGGGCGCCCGGGAGGGCTCACCCTGGTCTTCGCGGCCGGGCAAGGCGACGGGAAGACCCGCGGGCTCAACCGCCTCGCGGTGCCGGGGCTCCTCCGCCGCGTCGTCGGCGGGCACTGGGGGCTCATTCCCCGCGTCGGCGCGCTCGCCCTCTCCGGCGAGATCGAGGCCTACAATCTTCCCCAGGGCTGCATCTCCCACCTCTACCGGGACATCGCGGCCGGCAAGCCGGGCACCCTCTCCCGGGTGGGCCTCGACACCTTCGTCGACCCGCGAAACGGGGGCGGCAAGGTGAACGCGCGCACCACCGAGGACATCGTCGAGCGCATCCAGATCCACGGCGAGGACTGGCTCCTCTACCGGGCGTTCCCCATCGACGTGGTCTTCCTCCGCGGCACCACCGCCGACCCCGGCGGCAACGTCAGCATGGAGCGCGAGGCGCTCACCCTGGACAACCTGGCGATGGCCATGGCCGCGAAGAACAGCGGCGGACTCGTCATCGTCCAGGTGGAGCGGCTCGCCCAGGCCGGCTCCCTCCCCGCCCGCAGCGTGAAGATTCCCGGCGCGCTGGTGGACTGCGTGGCGGTCGCTCCGGCCGAGCACCACGCCCAGACCTACGCCACCGCCTACGACCCGGCCTTCTCCGGCGAGCTCCGCGTCCCCCTGGAGACGGTCCCAGCCCCGCCCCTCGACGGGCGGAAGGTCATCGGACGGCGCGCCGCCGCCGAGCTGATTCCCGGCACGCTCATCAACCTAGGCATCGGCATGCCCGAGTCGGTGGCCGGCGTCGCCCAGGAGGAAGGGCTGCTCCCGCTGCTCACGCTCACCGCCGAGCCGGGCATCATCGGCGGCCTCCCCGCCTCGGGGCTCAACTTCGGGGCGGCGGTGAACACCGAGGCGCTGATCGACCAGAGCCAGCAGTTCGACTTCTACGACGGCGGCGGGCTGGACCAGGCGTACCTCGGGATGGCCCAGGTCGACGCCGCCGGCAACGTCAACGTCAGCCGCTTCGGGAAGGCCTTCGCCGGGTGCGGCGGCTTCATCAACATCAGCCAGAACGCACGGAAGGTGGTCTTCGTCGGGACCTTCACCTGCAACGGCCTGGCACTGGAGATCGGCGACGGGCGGCTGCGGATCCTGAAGGAAGGCCAGAACCGCAAGTTCCTTCCCGCGGTGGAGCAGATCACCTTCAGCGGCAAGCGCGCCCGCGAGCTCGGCCACGAGACCATGTACGTGACCGAGCGGGCGGTGTTCCGGCTGACCGAGAAGGGGCTGCGGCTGGAGGAGATCGCCCCCGGCGTCGACCTCGACCGCGACGTGCTGGGGCAGATGGGGTTCACCCCGGAGATCACGCGCCCCCTGGGAACGATGGACCCGCGCATCTTCCGGGCCGAGCCCATGGGATTGCGAGGACTGCTCGAGGAGCGGCCCATCGCCTCGCGCCTCGAGCTGGACCCCGAACGGGAGATCCTCTTCATCAACTTCGCCGGGCTGGCCATCAAGGGCGAGCGGGAGCTCCAGGAGATCGCGGCCGCGGTGCGGGGCATCTGCGCCCCACTGGGACGGCGGATCCGGGCAGTCGTCGACTACGACGGGTTCAGCGTGCCCGCGCACCTGGCCGACGCCTACGCCGAGCTGGTCCGGGAGCTGACGGAGCGTTACTACGAGCGCGTGACCCGCTACACCTCGAGCGCCTTCCTCCGGCTGAAGCTCGGCGCCGCCTTCCAGGCGCGCCAGGTGGAGCCCGAGCTCTTCGCCACCCAGCGAGGCGCGCTGGAGTCCCTCAAGCGCCGGCGGCAGTCTCGGAAGTCGCCGTCAGGGAGTGACCGATGAACGTTCTGGAGCTGCCGCAGCGCCCCGTCGCCGCCCAGGAGGAGCCACCGCTCCCCGCGCCGCCGGCCCCGGGCTCCGTCCAGGGCGGGCTTCGCCGGATCGCTGACGCGGCCCTCGACCGGATGGACCCGGTGGGCTTCGGCCGTGCGCTCGCCCTCGGCGCCGCGAGCCTCCTCCGTCACCCGCTCTCCACGGCCGGGGCGATCGGCCGCTGGGCGAACGGGGCGCTGGTCGCCACCGGCGCCTCCGCCGCCCGCGCGGTCGGTGCGCCGTCGGAGGGGCCGATGCCCGTCCCGGCGAAGGACCGGCGGTTCGGCGACAAGACCTGGACCGAGAACGCCCTCTTCTTCTGGCTGCTCCAGCACCACCTGCTCCGCGAGCAGCTGGCAAAGGAGCTGGTCGCCATCGCGAAGCTCGAGGAGACGACGGAGCGCAAGGCCCGGATGGCCAGCCAGCTGCTGGTCGACGCGCTGGCCCCCACCAACTTCTTCCTCACCAACCCCAACGCGCTCCGGCGCGCCTTCGAGACCGGCGGGCTCAGCGCGCTCCGCGGAGCGCGGAAGTGGCTGGACGACCTCCGGACCCGCGAGGGCTGGCCGAAGCTGGTGGATCGCTCGACGTTCGAGGTCGGCAAGAACCTCGCGTCCACGCCGGGGAAGGTCGTCTACCGGAACCGCCTCTTCGAGCTCATCCAGTACGCGCCGCAGACCGAGACCGTGCACTCGGTTCCGCTGCTCTGCAGCCCGCCCTTCATCAACAAGTACTACATCATGGACCTCGCGCCCGGCCGGAGCTTCGTCGAGTGGGCGGTGAAGAACGGCCACAGCACCTTCTGCATGAGCTACCGGAACCCCGACGAGAGCCTGCGGGACGCCGGGCTCGGGGACTACCTGCTCGAGGGCCCGCTGGAGGCGCTGCGGGTGGTGAAGGAGATCACCCGTGCACCCAAGGTCAACGTGGCGGCGCTCTGCGTGGGCGGCACGCTGGCCGCCATGGCCACGGGATACCTGGAGGCAAGCGGCGATCACTCCGTCAACTCGCTGACCCTGATGAACACCCTGGTGGATTTCACCGAGCCCGGGCCGCTGGGGGCCTTCACCGACCGGCCCACCATCGAGCGGATGCTCCGGCGAGTGAACCGCCGCGGGCTGCTCGAGTCGAAGGAGATGGCCCGCACCTTCAACCTGCTGCGGCCCAACGACCTGTACTTCAACTACTTCGGCTCGGCCTGGATGATGGGTGACGAGCCGCCGGGGTTCGACCTCCTGGCCTGGAACGACGACGGGATGAACGTCCCGTCGCGCCTGCTTTCCGAGTACCTGCGCGGCTGCTACCTGGACAATGCGCTCGCCCGGGACGAGATGACCGTCCGGGGCAAGCGGCTCCGCCTCGGGGCGGTGAAGCAGGACACCTTCATCATCGGCGCGGTGGAGGACCACATCACCCCGTGGCGCTCGGCGTTCCGGACCGCCAGCCTCCTCGGCGGGAAGGTCCAGTTCGTCCTCAGCAGCTCGGGCCACATCGCCGGCGTCGTGAACCCGCCGAGCAAGAGCGCGGCCTACTGGCTGCACGAGCAGCTCCACGGCACGCCGGAGGAATGGCACGTTGCGTCAACGCGGCATGCGGACACCTGGTGGAACGCCTGGGCGACGTGGATGAAGCCCCGCTCAGGCGAGCAGGTCCGGCCACCCGCCTCCCTCGGCAGCGAGGAGTTCCCGTCGCTCGGGGACGCGCCGGGGCTGTACGTCAACGAACGGTGAACCGCCCCGGCGCCTGCGAGTAGCGCTCGACGTTGGCGACGCAACGTGGCTTGCTGCCCCCCCAACGTTCCAGGGCAGGTACAGCGCACATGGTCGATCCGGCGCGTCAAGGCGGCGAGCCGCTTCTCGAGACGCAGGGCCTCACGAAGGAATTCCTCGGCTTCGTCGCGGTGAAGAACGTGAGTCTCACCGTGCGCAACGGGACGATTCACGCGCTGATCGGCCCCAACGGCGCGGGCAAGACCACCTGCTTCAATCTCCTGACCAAGTTCCTCACCCCGTCCGCCGGCACCATCAAGTTCAAGGGTGAGAACATCACCCTGGACAGGCCGGCCGACGTGGCCCGCCGGGGCGTGGTGCGCTCGTTCCAGATCTCGGCGGTGTTCCCCCACCTCACCGTGCTGGAGAACATCCGGGTGGGGCTGCAGCGCAAGCGGGGGAACTCGTTCGACTTCTGGCGCTCGGAGCGGGCGCTGAAGGACCTCGAGCCGCGGGCGCAGGAGCTGGCCGAGGCAGTGGGCCTCCAAGACTACATGAACGTGCTCGCGGTAGAGCTCCCCTACGGCCGCAAGCGTGCACTGGAGATCGCCACCACCCTGGCGGTGGACCCGGAGCTCCTGCTGCTCGACGAGCCCACCGCCGGGATGGGCCACGAGGACGTGAACCGCATCGCCACCCTCATCCAGCGGGTCGCCGCGAGCCGCACGGTTCTGATGGTGGAACACAACCTGAAGGTGGTGGCGAACCTCTCGCACACCATCACCGTGCTCGCCCGGGGCGAGGTGCTGGCCGAGGGCGACTACTCCGCGGTCAGCAAGAACAAGGACGTGGTGCAAGCGTACATGGGGGCCGAGCATGTCTGAGGCGGCGCTGGCCACCTCCGGACCGGCCGCCGAACCGGCGGGCCGCCCGATGTTGCACGTCGAGGGGCTGCAGGCCTGGTACGGCGAGTCCCACATCCTCCACGGGGTGAACTTCGAGATCCGCCCCGGGGAGCTGGTGACCCTGCTCGGCCGGAACGGGGCGGGAAAGACCACCACCCTTCGTTCGCTGATGGGGATGGTGCCGCGTCGCCAGGGCTCGGTGCTGCTCGAGGGCACCGAGCTCATTCGGTTGCCACCCCATCGCATCGCCCGGCTGGGGATGGCCTTCTGCCCCGAGGAGCGGGGCATCTTCGCCAGCCTGGACGTGGAGGAAAACCTTCTCCTGCCGCCGCAGGTCCGCCCCGGTGGGATGTCCAAGGAGGCCGTCCTGGAGCTGTTCCCCAACCTCCGCGAGCGCCTGCACAGCCAGGGGACCAAGCTCTCGGGAGGCGAGCAGCAGATGCTGGCGATCGGTCGCATCCTCCGCACCGGCGCCCAGCTCCTGCTCCTGGACGAGCCCACCGAGGGCCTGGCGCCGGTCATCGTCCAGCAGATCGCCGCGACCATCCGCCGGCTGAAAGCGGAGGGCTTCACCATCCTCCTGGTGGAGCAAAATCTGAAGTTCGCCTCCTCGATCGCCGACCGCCACTACGTGATGGACCGCGGGCTCGTCGTGGACCAGATTCCCGCCGACCGTTTCCACTCCAGCTTGCCGCAGATTCAGACGTATCTCGGTGTGTAGCCCCTCAACCGGAACAACCAGGAGCGCCTCTGTCATGCGAATCGCTTCACGGCTTCTCGCCCTCGCCTGTCTCCTGCCCTTCACTGCCCTGGCCCAGGGCAAGGCGCTGAAGATTGGCGTCCTCAACGACCAGTCCGGCCTCTACACCGACCTCGGCGGGCCCGGCTCCGTCACCGCCGCCAAGATGGCGGCCGAGGAGTTCGGGAACAAGGTGGCCGGAATGCCGATCGAGATCGTGACCGCCGATCACCAGAACAAGGCGGACATCGCCTCGAGCATCACCACCAAGTGGATCGACGTGGACGGGGTGGACGTGGTGGTGGACGTCCCGAACTCCGGGGCCGCCCTGGCGGTGGCCAAGGTGGTGGCGGACAAGAACAAGGTCTTCATCGACTCCGGCGCGGCCACGGTGAACCTCACCGGCAAGAACTGCACGCCGAACACCGTCCACTGGACCTACGACACCTGGGCCCTGGCCAACGGCACGGGCAAGGAGGTGGTGAAGGCCGGCGGTGACACCTGGTTCTTCCTCACCGCGGATTACGAGTTCGGCAAGCAGCTGGAGAAGGACACCCGGACGGTGGTGGAGGCCAACGGCGGGAAGGTGCTCGGCTCGGTGCTCCACCCGCTGAACGCCTCGGACTTCTCGTCCTTCCTCCTCCAGGCCCAGTCGTCGAAGGCGAAGATCATCGGCCTGGCCAACGCCGGCGGCGACACCATCAACTCGATCAAGGCGGCCTCCGAGTTCGGCATCGTCCAGGGCGGGCAGAAGCTCGCCGGCCTCCTGGTCTTCATCAGCGACGTGCATGCCCTCGGGCTGAAGACGGCCAATGGCCTCCAGCTGACCTCGTCCTTCTACTGGGACCGCGACGACAAGACCCGGGCCTGGTCCAAGAAGTTCGCGGCCCGGCACAACAACAAAATGCCCACCATGGTCCAGGCCGGCGTCTACGCCGGGGTGCTGCACTACCTGAAGGCGGTGCAGGCGCTGAAGAGCAAAGACGACGGCAAGGCCGTGGTGGAGAAGATGAAGGCGCTGCCGACCGACGACCCTCTGTTCGGCAAGGGCACCATCCGCGCCGACGGCCGGAAGATTCACCCGATGTACCTCTACGAGGTGAAGAAGCCTGCCGACTCCAAGGGGCCGTGGGACTACTACAAGCTGGTCCGCGAGATTCCCGCGGACCAGGCCTTCCGGCCGCTCTCCCAGAGCGACTGCCCCTTGATCACCGCGAAGAAGTAGCCGCCGGCGGGCCAGGCCGATGACGACCGTGTTCGGCGTTCCGATCCAGGCGCTGTTCAGCCAGCTCCTGGTGGGGCTGATCAACGGCTCGTTCTATGCCCTGCTCAGCCTCGGCCTGGCCATCATCTTCGGCCTGCTCAACATCGTGAACTTCGCCCACGGTGCCCTCTACATGCTGGGGGCGCTGACGGCCTGGCTCCTGCTGGAGCACTTCGGGATCGGATACTGGCCGGCGCTGATCCTCTCGCCGCTGGTGGTTGGCCTCTTCGGCGCGGTGATCGAGCGGACCATGCTCAAGCGCATCCGGGGGCTGGACCCGATCTACGGGCTGCTCCTGACCTTTGGCCTGGCGCTCGTCATCCAGGGCGTGGCCCGGAACTACTTCGGGGTCTCGGGCGAGCCGTACGAGATGCCGCCGCAGCTCAGCGGGGGGAAGAACCTGGGCTTCATGTTCCTCCCCAACTACCGAGGCTGGGTGGTGCTGGTCTCGGTGGTCATCTGCGGGCTGACCTGGTTCGTGATCGAACGAACCCGGGTCGGCTCGTACCTGCGCGCCTCCACCGAGAACCCGCTCCTGGTCCAGGCGTTCGGCATCAACGTGCCCAGGCTGATCACCCTCACCTACGGGCTGGGGGTGGCGCTCGCCGCGCTGGCGGGAGTGATGGCGGCGCCGATCTACCGGGTGAGCCCGCTGATGGGCGCGGACCTGATCATCGTCGTCTTCGCCGTGGTGGTCATCGGCGGGATGGGGTCGATCTTCGGATCGATCCTCACCGGCTTCGCGCTCGGGGTGATCGAGGGGCTCACCAAGGTGTACTACCCCGAGGCATCGAACACGGTGGTGTTCGTGATCATGGCCCTGGTGCTCCTGGTGAAGCCGGCCGGGCTCTTCGGGAGGACGGCATGACCGCGCCCGTCGAGGCCGAGACCCGCGGCTCGCTCCGGGGACGCACGCGGTCTCGGGACGAGGTGCGCTCGATGCGCATCCCGATCCTGATCCTGATCGTCGTCTGCGTCGGCGCCCCCTTCGTCATCTACCCCGTCATCCTGATGAAGGTGCTCTGCTGGGCGCTGTTCGCCTGCGCCTTCAACCTCCTCCTCGGCTACGTGGGGCTGCTGTCCTTCGGGCACGCGCTGTTCTTCGGAGCGGCCGGGTACCTGGCCGCGCACGCGGCCAAGGTGTGGGGGCTGCCGTTCGAGCTGGCGGTGCTCACCGGGGTCGTCACTGCCGCGGCGCTGGGTCTCGCGGTCGGGTGGCTCGCCATCCGCAGGCAGGGGATCTACTTCGCGATGGTTACCCTCGCCCTGGCGCAGATGTTCTACTTCTTCTGCCTCCGGGCGCCGTTCACCGGCGGCGAGGACGGCATCCAGGGCGTGCCGCGCGGCAAGCTGCTGGGCCTCGTGTCGCTGCAGAGCAACTTCACGATGTACTGGGTCGTTCTGGCAATCTTCCTCCTGGGGTTCTTCTTCATCTTCCGCGTCATCCACTCGCCCTTCGGGCAGGTGCTCAAGGCGGTGCGCGAGAACGAGCCCCGGGCGGTGTCGCTCGGCTACGGCGCGGACCACTACAAGCTCATCGCCTTCGTTCTCTCCGCCGCGCTCTCCGGTCTGGCAGGCGGCACCAAGTCCATCGTCTTCGAGCTGGCCTCGCTCACCGACGTGCACTGGGGGACCTCCGGCGAGGTGATCCTCATGGTCCTGCTCGGTGGCCTGGGGACCGTCTTCGGGCCCATCGTCGGCGCGGTGGTGGTCGTCTGCGTGGAGAGCTTCTTCGCCCAGTTCGGCGGATGGGTGACGGTCATCCAGGGTGGCCTGTTCGTGGTGTGCGTGCTCGCCTTCCGCCGCGGGATCATCGGCGAGCTGTCCCGCGTGCTCCGCCGGCCGCTCTGAGCGGGAGCTGGCCCTCCGCTCTCGCACCCTGTCCTCCACGCACGCATGAACCACGGTCTCGCCGCACGAGGCGTGCGGTTGCGCGTGCCGCAACGGTCCGGAAGCGGCGATGCCACGCGACGCAGTTGAGGAAGCGGTGAACGCGCGGACTTGGCCGCGGCATCGGAGCTGCAGCCTGCACTCCTTCAACGGCGACCGACGAGACGGCGCCCGTGCTGGAGGAGAGCGAGTCATGGCGATCGACAACAAGGCGAGGACGTGGGTGCAGAGAATCGCGCTGGGGTTCCTGTGTGTCACTGCGACGGTGACCTTCGCGATTGCGGGTGGGCACCGGCCGGCGGAGGCGCAGACGCGGAGCCAGCCGCGGGCGCAGGCGACCGCCGGGTACGTCCCCGCCGGGATGCACGAGGCGCAGGCGGACGTGGACGTCGGGCCGGGGTCGGACGAGGCGCAGCTCGTCGGCTCCTCCTGGGCTGAGTAGGCGCGGGCCCTCAGCCGGGAAGGCGGGTCCCGAGGCCTGCCTCCCGCGCTCGCCGGTAGACGAGCACCGCGGCCACGACGTCCGCGAGGGCGAGCCCGAGGTTGCAGGCGAGGATGCGCTGCGCCTCGGCGGTGCGTCCCGGCTTCCGGCCGGTGACGAGCTCCGCCAGATCGGCGTGGACAGCTGGGAGGCGGCCGACCGGCCCGGACCCCCGCGCCGCGTCGAGCTGGGAGCGATCGTCGGTGCAGACGAGGTCCATCTCGGCGATTGCTGCCGCGCTCCAGGGGCTCGCGTAGTCCACGCTGCAGGCGAAGCCACCCGGGGGAAGCCACCCGGCGGCGATGGGCGGGTCGGGGAGCTGCGCGATGGCACCGGCCGTGAGCACCCCGTCCATGCCCTCCACGACCTCACGCACCGTGCCGTGGGCACTCGCCTCCACCCCGTGCTCGCGCCGGACGTCCTCGGCGAAGGCTTCCGCCCGGTCCGGGTGGCGGTCGAAGGCCTTCACCCGGGCGAGCGGCAGGACCTCCCGGAAGGCCTCGACGTGGGCCCTGGCCTGGAGGCCGCAGCCCAGCACCCCCAGGCTGCGCGCGCCGCTCCGGGCGAGGAACCGGGCCGAGAGCGCCGAGCATGCCGCCGTCCGCCGGACCGTGAGCCACCGGCCGTCCATCACCGCCAGCGGCCGCCCGTCGGTGGGGTCGCTCAGGACGAGCAGCGCGGAGATGCTGGGCTGCCCCCGCTCGCGGTTGCCGGGGAAGGAACCCACCCACTTCACCGCCGCTGCCGCGCCAGGGGTCCACAGCGCCGGCATCGCGTGGAAGAAGGTGGCCGGCGAGGGGTGGACGCCGATCTTTGCCGGGACCTCCGCTCGCCCCTCCGCCAGATCGCGGAACGCCTCGGCGAGCGCGTCGAGGAGCGCACGCATCGGCAGGCCCGCCGTGCGCACATCCGACTCCGAGAGGTACAGCGCGTCGTCCGACATCAGCATCTCTTGTGCCACGTTCGATGGGCATGTTGCCTCCTCCGCAACGCCCGGGGAGCCGTGTAGAGCGCCACGCCACGACCGTGGGCCGAAATTCAGCTGATTCCAGGTGCTTGGGCTCGGCATCGACCCTGCAATCTCCTTTGCCCGTCGGCGGAAACGGACAGGCCGCCACGGAGGCAGGGACGCCATGAAGACCGATGCGGAGAGCAGCAACTGGATGCGGGTTCGGAGCGTGGCGGCGGGTTTCCTCTGCGTGATGGGTCTCCCTGTCGCGCTCGCCCTCGCGGACGTTCAGCCCACCGAGGTCGCCTCGGCGCCGTCCATCAGCGAGTACGTGCCGGCGATGCACCTCGCCCAGGCCGGCTCCGACGTCGGCCCGGGCTCGGACGAGGCGGCGCTCGTGATGTCGCCGTCGAGCCGCTAGTCGCCCATTCCACTTTCTGAAGGAAGACGCGGGGCCCCGACACGGTGTCGGTGGCCCCGCGGTCGTTGCGGGGCTCAACGCCGGCTGACCGCTCCGCCGCGGATCTGGATCTCCACGCTCTGCAGCGCCGTGGCCGTCCCCGCCCGGACCAGCTCCAGCCGATGTCTCCCCGGAAGCAGCGCCAGCCGCGTCCGGCCGAGCGCGTCCACCGGCACCGCGGCGCCGTCCACCCGGAGCTGGCCTGCGCCCCGGACGCGCACCGGGATGGTCTGCGACGACAGCGGCACGCCCGTCTCGAGGAGGAACTCGTCGCCATCCCGCGGGGTGAGGAACCCCGGCGTCTCGGCGGCGGAGGGCGCCGCCGGCGCGACGTCGAGCCGTTCACGCTCGGCCCAGCCGGCGTAGCGCGCGTCGAGCGCGAGCACCGGACGTCCGCCGGAGAGCCGGTGCATCGCGCAGGGCTCGGCCGGCGCGGTCCCGGGGAGGAACACCTCCTCGTACGAGCCGGGGCAGGCCTCGCCGGCGCGGTGGCCCGAGAGTGGGCAGATGCGCACCCGCTCGAACCGGGCCCGGTCCACCAGCGGCGCCGGACGCACCCCGGCCATCGCGCGCCGCATCACCCGGGAGAAGAGCGGTCCGGCGCCGGTGATGCCGGAGACCCGCTGCATCGGACGGCCATCGAAGTTCCCGACCCAGACCGCCACCGTCCGCTCGTGGGTGAAGCCCACGGTCCAGTTGTCCACGTAGGCACGGCTGGTACCGGTCTTGGCCGCGACCGGGAACGGCAGCCGGAGCGCGTTGTCCAGGCCGAAGGCAGGAGCCCGTGCGCCCTCGTCGGACAGCAGGTCGGTGAGGAGCGCCACCGCGTCGGGCGGGAGGAAGCGCCGCGGGACGAGCTCGAGCACGGGGTCGAGCCGGTCACCCCCGGGCGCCTGCGCCGCGCGCACGAGCCGGAGCGGCTCGACCACCCCACCCCGGGCGAGGCCCCGGTAGGCCCGGGCGAGCTCCCAGAGCGAGACGTCGCCGTTCCCCAGCACCAGGCCCGCGCCGTAGTGCTCGGCGCTGTCCTCGAGCGACGTGAAGCCGGCCTGCCGCAGCACCTCCAGCACGCGCTCGGGACCGAGGGTGTCGGTCAGCTCGACCGCCGGGACGTTGTAGCTGTTGGCGAGGGCGGTCCGGAGCCGGACCGGCCCGTGCTGGCGCCGGTCGTAGTTCCGGGGCAGCCACGCGCCGCCGGCGGTCCCCACCTCCAGGTCCACGTCGCTCAGCACCGAGGCCGCGGTCCAGCCGCTGGCGAGCGCGAGCCCGTAGGCGAAGGGCTTGAGCGCGCTGCCTGGCTGGCGCCGGGCGCGGACGCCGTCGTTCTGCCCCTCGCGGGCGTCGTTTCCGAAGTCCGCCGAGCCGACGTAGGCGAGCACCTCGCCGGAGGCGTTGTCGACCACGAGCACCGCCGCCTGGCCGAGGCGGGGATCTGCGGCGAGCTCGGAGCGGACGGACCGCTCGACGTCGCGCTGGAGCGCCGGATCGAGGGTGGTGCGGACCTCGACCGCGCGCCCGAGGCCGACCGTCTCCAGCTTTCCCGCGAGGTCCACCACCAGATGCGGTGCGCCGAACGGGCGCGAGGGCAGGACGAGGTCCAGGTCCGCGGCCGAGGCGACGGCCGCCAGATCCGCGTCGAGGCGTCCGGCCCGGCGCATCCGTCCGAGCACCTCGCGCATCGCCCGGGTGGCCCCCTCCGGGTCTCGCCACGGGTCCACCCGCGCCGGAGACCGCGCGATCGCGGCGAGGAGCGCGGCCTGTCCCACCGAGAGGGTCCGGGCCGGCCGGCCGAAGTAGGCCTCCGCGGCGGCCTCGACGCCGACCAGGTCGTGTCCCAGCGCGACGCGGTCCAGATAGGCGCGGAGGATGTCCTCCCGCGACAGGTGCGCGGTGAGTCGCAGCGCCCACAGCGCCTCGCGGGCCTTGCCGGTCAGCGTCCGGCGCCGCGGGACCAGCAGTCGCGCGAGCTGCTGGGTGAGCGTGGACGCGCCGCTGACCACCCTTCCCGCCGTGAGATTCCTCGCCGTGGCGCGCACCATGGCCAGGGGGTCCACGCCGGGGTGCCACTCGAAGCGCCGGTCCTCGGAGGAGATGAACGCATCGCGCAGGACGGATGGCACGGGCGCCTCCACGGGGAGCGACGTGCTCCGCGACGCCCGCCGCGAAGGCAGCTCCCGGAGCAGCGCTCCGTCGCGGTCGAGGATGCGGAGGCTGAGCGTCCCCTCCGGGTCGAGCAGGCCCTTCGGTAGCGGCCAGGCCACGAAGAGGAAGACGCCTCCGAGGACCCCGAGGGGCAGGAGCAGCAGCCGCCGCCAGCTCGAGGAACGCGCGAGACGGACCCGCCGCCGGAGCGCGCCGGGGGAGCCGATTGCTCTGCCCAGGAGCTCGGTCAACCGCTGGAGCGAGCGAGGCATCGAAGGGGTCCGGTCAGCGGCCGGCGACGCTCCCGTCGTCGAGGACCTGGAAGGTGCTGCCGTCCGACCGGCCGAAGACCTCGGGCGCGTACATCGCCTCGGCCCGCGCGGGCACCAGGAGGTACTCCCCCGGCGTCGTCGCCCGCGCCACCACCGAGGCGGTGTGCACGCCCGGCGGAAGCTCGTTGGAGAAGAACAACGCCCGGTCGTCGCGGAGCTCGGTGTGATTGAAGGGGTTCCAGAATCCGAGCACCCAGGGCGGCACGCCGGCCTTCTGCGCGTCCTCCATCTCGTCGGTCTCGGTGTCCGCGGACGGCTCCCCGCGCGAGAGCCGCGCGGTCGTCGCCAGCGACGTGTCCACCGCCTCCAGCCCGGCGGGCAGCGGGATCTCCAGCGCCACGTTGGTGCGAGCCGACGGGGTGCCCACCCGGACCTTGATTCGCACCAGCTCACCGGCCCGCACCGAGCGGAGCTGACCTCCACCGCCGTAGGGCTCGATCCACCGCTGGACGACCAGCCCGCGCTCGAGCGCGTTGCGCGGCATCTCCGCCGGCGCGTACCGGAGCACGGCGGTGTAGGAGAGCATCCCGGCCTTGCCGTCGCGCAGGAACTCGAAGGCCGCCATCTTCCCCAGCGCGGGGAGCTGCGCCATCGGCAGCACCGTCCGGCGCACCTCCATGCTCCGGCCGCGGAAGGTGGAGTCGGCGACCTGCTTGCCGCCGAGCATCACCTTCCCCACGAAGTCCGGCGCGTCCTTCTCGCGGGTGCGGACGACCTCGGTGAGCGCCAGCAGCGCGAAGGCGGATTCCTGCGTCGTCTTGTACCGGCCGTCGGTCCCGCGAGCCTGCACCAGGTACCGGGCCATCTTCCCGACGTAGGGATGGTCGGGGGTGACGTCCACCAGCGTCTGGAGCGCGATGGCCGTCGTCCGCAGGTCGCTCGACCAGTCGGACTGGTAGGTCACACCGCTCATCTCCTCGAGGTGGAGCGCGCCGGACTCCTCCTTGGCCCGGTCCAGCAGCTCGGTGGTGAGCGACCGCGCCGCGGCCCGGTCGCCTCCGCCGATCCACAGCGCATCGGCCAGCATCGCCTTCCCGTAGGCCGGAAGCTCCTTCCGGCGGGCGAAGAGCGCGGTCGCGCTCGAGGCCTGGGGCGCGCGCGTCCGGGCCAGGGCGTAGAGGGCGAAGGCCCGCGTCCCCGGGTCCACCTCGTGCGCCCACCACGAGCAGCTCGGCACGTTCCCCGCCGCGACCCGGCCGAGGAACTGCTGCCCGCGCCGGAGCGCGTCCCGGTCCACCGGGTAGCCGACCTCGGCCGCGCGCCCCAGGGCGAGCACCGCGTAGGCCGAGCCGTGCGGCGAGCTGCAGCTGTCCGAGCTCCAGTACCCGTAGCCGCCGTCGACGTGCTGCAGCGCCTCGATGGCCTTCACCGTCTTCGCGGCCACCTCGTCCGGGTCGGTCGTCCCCCAGCGGGCGATCGCGTCCTGCCCCACCCAGGCGCGCGCGGTGTCCGGCTTCCAGGGCAGCTTGAACACGCCGTGCAGCTCCCGGAGGGCCACGAAGGGCACCAGCCGCGAGGACATCTGCTCGAGGCAGCCGTAGGGGTAGTCCACCAGCTGCCGCATCGCCTCGCCGTAGCCACCCAGCACCGTCGAGGCCATCGTCACCTCGAGACCGCCGACGTCCGGACGGACGCCGGCGGGCGTCGACAGCTGCTCCCGGGCGGTGTCCTTCGTCTCGCCGGCCAGCGCCACCGCCTCGATCTGGGTGGGGATTCGCACCGGGAGCCGCTGCTCCACCGCGTCCTGCTCGCCGCCGCCGCTCACCGCGAAGCGGAGCACGGCCTCGCCCGAGCCGTCCGCGACGTAGCGGAACCGGACCTCGCGCGGCTTGCCCTTGGGCAGCGCGACCTTCCGCTTCGTCTCGCCCTGGAGCTTCAGCGGTCCGGTGGCCGACGCCGTGACCTCGACCTCGGTGATCTTCCCCGAGGGCGCGTGGACCACGACGCCCGCCTCGACGGTGTCGCCCACGCGGGCCAGGCGCGGAAGGGCCGGCATCGCCAGCAGCGGCTTGGCCACCTGGATGCTGCTCCCGCCCTTCCCTCCGCGATCTCCCCTGTCGATGGCCAGGGCCATGATCCGGTAGGTGGTCAGGTTGTCGGGCAGGGTGAACTCGACCTCGGCCCGGCCGTCAGCACCGGTGACCACCGTTGGCGCGAAGAGGACCGTCGTCTTGAACTGCGAGCGAATCCCCCCGCCGCCCTCGGCGCCGCCGCCTCCGCCGGTGGTCATGCCCTTGTCGGCGTAGACGGTGCGGCGAACCAGGTGGATGAGCGGCTCGCCGATGCGCACCGACAGGCCGCGCTCGGGCTGGAGCGCGTCCAGCGGATCCGGAGCCTCGTACCCGGTGAGGCGAAGCACGCCCTCGTCCACCGCCCACACCGCCACCTCGGCCGGCACCGGCGCTCCCTTCCAGTCCGCCGTCCGCAGCGCCACCTTCACCTTCTCGCGTGGGCGGTACAGGGTCCGCTCCGGAGTGACCTCCACGGCGAGGCGCTTGCTCTTCCGTTCCACCTTCAGCTTCGCGTAGCCCACCCTGACCTGGGGTCTTCCAGGGTCCTCGCCCGCGTCCTGGCCGTCGGCCTGGGGCACCCGGCCGCGCACCAGCACCACGCCGACGTAGACGTCCGGGATGCCCGCCTCGCCCACCGGCACGTCGAGCGTCGTCGCGGCCCCCTTCAGGGTCACGTGGCGGGCCGAGCTGACGCCCTCGCGCTCGACGGTCACCACCGCCTCCGCCGTGGGGAACGGGCTCTTCACCAGGAGCTTCGCCGTCTCCCCCACGTCGTAGACGGCCTTGTCGGTGACGAGGTCGATGCGATCCGAGTCGTTGCGCTGCCACGAGACCCACCCCTCGCCCACCACGTAGAGCGACGTCCGGGTGGTCTGGGTGCGCTTCTGGCCGTCGGTGACCTCCGCCTGCGCGATGTGGAAGCCGGGCACCTTGGCGGTGAAGGTGCAGGCCCCGGGCACCTGCTCGACCTTCACGGTGCAGGTCGCCACCTGTTCCTCCACCGGCTCGCTGAGGGTCTCCCAGCGGTCGCCGGCGGTCTTCTTCCGCACGAACTTCCAGTCGCGCCGCAGGACGGAAATATGGACTTCGGCCTTCTGCCGCTTGCCGTCCGGAGCGACCGCGACCACCTCGAGCGCGACGGGCTTCCCCACCTCGGCGAAGCCGTCCACGCTCCGCTGGCGGATGCCCGCGTAGAGCGCCGCCGGGTGCACGTGCACCTCGGCGCGGTTGGCGATGCGCTGGCGGTTCACGTCCGCCACCTCCGCCTCGAGGGTGACGCGGGCGCTGCGTCCGCCCGGGCTCTCCACCTTGCCGGCGTCGACCTCGAAGGCTCCCTGGGCGTCGGTCTTGCCCTCGCCCGCGCCGATGACCTCGGTGCTCGGCGCCGGGTTCTCGTCGCTCCACTCCCAGGTGGCGATGCCGAACGCGAAGCCGGGGTTGTCGGGAGGCTGGAAGTCCTCGGTGGTGCGGGTGGCGGTCCAGCGGACGGTCGACCCCGGCATCGCGCCGCCGAACAGGTAGCGGGCCAGCACCCTGCCCTGGAGCGACTGGCCGGACACGAGCGCGTCCGATGTCGCGGTGACGTCCACCTTGAACTGGGGCGGCCGGTACTCCTCCACCCGGAAGGTGCCGCTCGAGGACACCTTGTCCGAGGTGACCTCGGCGACGGCCCGCACGAAGTACGTTCCCAGCGGGGCGCCGGCCTCGATCGGGACCTCGGCGGAGAAGGTCCCGAAGTCGGTGAGCGGAAGTGTCCGGGTCCAGATGTCCTTGCCCCGTGCGTCGGTCACCGTCACGTCGGCGTGCGTCCCCTTCGCGGGGGTGGTGACGACGCCGAGGCGCCGGTAGCGGAGCATGCCCTTCACGAAGACCGTGTCTCCCGGCCGGTAGATGCCGCGCTCGGCGGTGACGAAGGCCATCGACTGAGGCCGCTTCCCGTCCCAGGCCCCCTCGACCCCGAAGGCCCAGGGGCCAAAGCCGCCGGACCAGTCGGCCAGCGTGACCCCGGTGTCACCGTCCAGCGTCGCCGCGACGAGCGCGAACCCCGGACCGCCGTCGAGGTCCCTCTGCCGGCGGGTGCCCTTGCGAGGACCGAGCAGGGTGGACAGCCCGGGAACGCGCCCGAGCCCGTCGGCGTCCGACTTCCCCTGCCACTTCACGGCGCCGTCGCCGTCGTACAGGGCGAGGCTGGCTCCGGGGACCACCTTGCCGTCGGAGACGCGGGTGACCCAGACGATGCCCGAGGTCGCCCCGAGCTTGGTGTGCACCGCCAGATCGGTGATCTGACCCGTGACCTGCTGCGTCCGCTGCCAGCCGTACTTGGGGCTGATCTCGGTCGCGGTGGTGGCCAGGTGGAAGATGCCCGTTCCCTTTCCGGCGAGGAGCTCACGGACCTTGATCGGCCGCGTGCCGGGCAGGTTGTGCGTGCCCTCCAGCTCGAGCTCGCTGCCGAGCGGCTGGCCCGCGGGCGTCGAGCGGGAGCCGCTGCGGTTCGCGAGGAAGCGCGCCAGCTCGGCCGGGGTCAGCGGCCAGACCTGGATGTCCAGCGAGGTCACGTTGGTGAACCGGACCGGGAGCGCGCCGTCGCCCTTCGCCTCCAGCAGGGCGACGTCCGGCCCCAGCTCGTACTCGGGACGGAGGTCGTCGGTGCGGGCCTGGCCCTTTGCCGCCGGGGCGGTCTGACCGAACTCGTCGGTCACGCCCGAGGCGATGGTGATGGTGTAGGTCGTCCCCGGACGGAACTTCCCGGGCAGCGCCGTGTACGGGTTCTTCCGGTCGCCGTAGGCGTCGTGGCTCTCGGTGTGGTTCCAGTCGATCTCCACCGCGGGCGTGACGCGGAGCCGGGCCTTCAGCGAGGCGACGTCGAGGCGGTTGGTGCTCTCGAGGACGAGCGGGCCGTAGGGGCAGTCGTATCCGCCGTGGCAGGCGTGGACGCCCTCGATGCGCGCTGGCCCGTAGGTCCGGTAGGGGAGGCGCGCCTCCTGCTCCAGCGTGAGCGGCCCTTCCTTCGCGCGGAGCGTGGGCGCGATCACGACCTCGAGGTCGGTTGCGAGCGGCAGCGGCTTGCCGAGCTTCACCGTGACCTCGGTCCAGCGCGAGGCGAAGAAGTTCTTTCCCGGGCGCTCCACCTCCTCCGCCGCCACGGGTGCCGGCCGCGTGCTGACGGTGACGGGCCACGACGTCCCCTCCGGACCGACCCGGACCGAGATGGATTTCTCGGGCTCGACGACGGGCTGGTTGAGGACCAGGACGAGGTCCTGCGACGGCTTCAGCCACCGCCAGCTCGCGGCGGGAGTGGCGGATTCCAGCTTCGGACCCGGGGTGTCGAACGACCAGCTGTAGGCCTCGCGAAGGGTCGAGCCGTCGACGCCCTTGAGCCCGGCGGGCACCGTGACCGTGAACCGGGTGGCGAAGGGAAGCGGCGTCCTCGGGACGAACTCGACGCTCGCCGAGCCGATCCACCGCCACTCGCCCTCCATCGCCGGGCTCAGCGACGCGGGCGGGGCGAGCGCCTTCTGCTCCTCGACGGACATGAGAGCGACGACAGGTCGGGAGAAGGTGATGGTGGGCCGTGCGTCCGCGCCCACCACCTCGTGCGGCCGGGAAGCCACGACGGTGAGGCCCGTGGTCGGGAGGGCCTCGGGGGCGATGGACAGGGCCGGCGGCGGCGGGAGGGGCTGCAGGGGCGGCTGCGCGGGCCCGGACTGCTTGCCCTTGCAGGCGACGAGCGCCGCGACGGCGAGCGCGGCGGTGCAGACGAGACGGGTCGATCCAGCCCTCACGCGTGGCTCCTCCCCGGAGCTCCGCGATCGCGTGCCCCGGGCCTATTCTGCGCTGGGGCGAGCGGCCCGGTGTCGATGAAACGTCGCCCGCGCACCCCTGCGCCGAGGTGAGTGCAGCCGCCGGGCCAGCAACGTCACCGCGTCCGGAGCGCGTGCTCGATGCGGCGGTCGGGGACGATCCAGGTGAGCGCCACGCCGGCGTAGACCAGCTCGGAGACCCAGGGGTGAACGAACGCCAGCGCGATGCCGAACCCGTAGGCCACGAGCGCGAGCTTCTCCTTGAGCTTGCCTCCGAGGGCCCGGGCGAGCTCGGAGCGAGGGCCCGCGCGGGCGAGGATCGCGCGCTCGAGCACCCACCACGCCAAACCGCAGAGCAGCAGGACCACTCCGTAGAGCGCGGCCGGCCACGGGGCCCGCGGGTTGTCACCCACCCAGGCGGTCACCACCGGGACGAGCGAGAGACAGAAGAGGAGCGCCAGGTTGGCCCACAGGACGCCGCCGTCGACCTCGCCGGTGGCGTGGAAGAGATGGTGGTGGTTGGTCCAGTAGATGCCGACGTACACGAAGCTCAGCACGTAGCTGAGGAAGACCGGCACCATCGGCCGCAGCGCGTGCAGATCGCTGCCGTGAGGCACCTTCAGCTCGAGCACCATGATGGTGATGACGATGGCCAGCACGCCGTCACTGAAGGCCTCGAGGCGCCCCTTCGTCATCGGCTCACCCCACCAGGACGATGGTGGCCGAACGCGCTCCGTGTGCGCCGATGACCAGGGCCTGCTCGATGTCCGCGGTCTTCGAAGGTCCGGCGATGAAGAGGCCGAAGCCGGGGGCCCCGAGGTGAAGCCGCGCGTAGGCGTCGTGCATCGTGTGCACCAGCTCGCCCGCAGGGACCACCAGGACCAGGTGCTGGGTCACGAACAGGACGGCCCGGCGCTGCTTCAGCACGGCGTCGGTCATCCACACCGCGCCGTTCTCGGCCACGCCGAACTCCCCGGGAACCACCGCGAGGTCGACCCCCTCGAGCAGGTGCGGATCCGCCACCCCGTCGAGGTCCAGGGTGCCGCGGATCACCTGGGGGACCAGGGAGACGATCTGCCGGGCGGATTGCACGACGGAAAGCTCGCGGAGCGCCGCCGCGGCCTCCGCCAGCCCGGGCACGCGCAGGCAGGTCCCGGCCACGTCGGTGACGCTCTGGGCGAAGCGGGCCGGGAGGTCCTCGAAGCGCACCGGCGAGGTGGGCACGTCGGGCAGTGGCGCCTGCGGGCACCGCGCCTGTCGGAGGCGTTCGAGCACGGTGTCGCGGCTAGACCCCACGCTTCCCCCTCCACTCCTCGCGGAAGCTCCGTGCCGGCAACGGCGGGACCTCGCGCTCCCGCCCCCAGCCGCCGGAGAGCGCCCTCAGGACCCCCGCCGGGAGGAGCCGGCCGAAGAACCGCACCATCTTCCCCGCGAGCCGGTACATCCACGGCCGCCGCAGCACGAAGCTCGCCACCGCCGCACCTCGCCGCTTCGCCGCCGGGGTGAGACCGCGCACGTCGAGCTCGCGGCGCCAGGCGAGGAGCTGGCTGTGGAGGTCGATCCGGACCGGGCAGACGTCGCTGCACGAGCCGCAGAGGCTGGAGGCGAAGGGAAGCGCCGCGTTGCGCTCCATGTCTGCCGCCGGCGAGAGCACCGACCCGATGGGGCCGGGCACGGTCGTCCCGTAGCTGTGGCCGCCACTCCGCCGGTAGACCGGGCAGGTGTTCATGCAGGCGCCACAGCGGATGCAGCACAGCGCCCGCCGGTGCGTCTCGCTAGCCAGGAGCGTGCTCCGGCCGTTGTCCACCAGGACAATGTGCAGCTCGCCTCCCGGGCGCGGGCCGTGGAAGTGCGAGGTGTACGTCGTGATCGGCTGTCCCGTGCCGCTCCGAGCGAGAAGGCGGAGGAAGACCGCGAGGTCGGCCGCCCGCGGGACCAGCTTCTCCACCCCCATGCAGGCGATGTGGATGGGGGGAAGCGAGACACCGAGGTCGGCGTTTCCCTCGTTGGTGCAGACGACGAAGCCGCCGGTCTCGGCGACGGCAAAGTTCACGCCGGTGAGCCCGGCCTGGCTGGCCATGAACTTCGCGCGCAGGTGCTGGCGGGCTGCCTCGGTGAGCTGCTTGGGGTCGGAGAGTCCGGCCGGGGTGCCGATGGTCCGGTGGAAGAGATCGCCGATCTCCTCCCGCTTCATGTGCACCGCGGGAAGGACGATGTGACTGGGGGGCTCGTGCGCCAGCTGGACGATGCGTTCGCCGAGGTCGGTGTCGACGACCTCGATCCCGGCCTTCTCCAGCTCGGGATTGAGGTGGCACTCCTCGGTGAGCATCGACTTGCTCTTCACCAGCCGGGTGACGCCCCGCTCGCGGAGGAGCCCCAGGACGATGGCGTTGTGCTCGGCGGCGTCCGCCGCCCAGTGCACCCGGGCTCCCAGTGCCAGGGCCTTCCGCTCGAACTCCTCGAGGTACTCCGGGAGCCGGGAGAGCGTGTGGAGCTTGATGCGGGAGGCGGCGTCCCGGAGGGCCTCCCAGTCCGGCACCGCCTGGGCGGCGCGATCGCGCTTGGCCCGGACGTTCCAGACCGCGGCGTCGTGCCAGTGCAGCCGGGCGTCATCCCGGACCAGCCGCTCGGCAGCGCGGGCGTGCGCGTTCATGGGCGCGAGCGACTTTCGTCCGGGGCGCCCCGAGGTGCAACGATGAACGAAAGGACCGCCGGCCGTCCGGGTCGGATGCCTATTCTCGGGCACCCGCCGTGAGCCGCAACGCACGCATCGCGCTGGTCGCCAGCCTGCTCGTCCTGGCGGTGCTCGTGGCCGCGACGCTGATGGCCGAGCCGCTGGTGCACCCTTGCCCGGGCGAGATCGAGCAGTGCGGGCGGATCTGCGCGGGCCAGACGGTCGGCCATCTTCCCTGGCGATGCGTCCGCGTCGCTCACTGCGACTGCCCGAAGCCGATCCCCTGGCCCCACCGGATGCGCAGCCGCTGAATCCGGAAACTGAGGTCCGAGACCTCGAACGCAGCGACATTGCTCGGCGTCACGCCGGGGCACCGCTCGGTGAGGACGCGGCAGACATGGCCGTGTCGAGGACCTGGGCCACGTGGAGGAACTGGAGCGGAGAACCGTTCCGGCGGGCGATCCCCTCCAGGTGCATGAGGCAGGACATGTCGACCGCCGTCACCACCTGGGCGCCCGCCTTCGTGTGATCCGCGACCCGGTCCCGCCCCATCGCCCCCGAGACCGCCGACTCGTCGACCGAGAAGATGCCTCCGAAGCCGCAGCACTCGTCCGGGCGGGTGAGGTCCACCAGCTCGATCCCCTCCAGGGAGGAGAGCAGCGAGCGCACCTTGTTCCAGGGCTGGATGATCCGCTCGCTCCCGCTGCCGAGCCGTAGCTCCCGGAGACCGTGGCAGCTCTGGTGGAGGCCCACCCGCCGCCGGAAGACTCCGGTCACGCTCCGGATCCCGAGCACGTCGGTGAGGTACTCGCAGAGCTCGTAGGTGCGCCCGCCCACTGTCTCCACCCGCGGATCGTCCGGCAGCACGTCGTGGTAGTGGTGCCGCACCATTGCCGTGCAGCTTCCCGACGGGCAGACGACCTGCGCGTACCGCGCGAAGACGTCGAGGTGATGTCGAGCCACGGGAGCGGCGGCCGAGGTCGCCCCGGCGTTGGCCATCGGTTGACCGCAGCAGGTCTGGTCCTCGGGGAACTCGACCGTGACTCCCAGCCGCTCGAGCACCCGCGCCGTGGCATGTCCCACCGCCGGGTAGAGCTGGTCCACGTAGCAGGGGATGAACAGACCGACCGGATCCATCGGGACCGGACTGTCGCGCCCGGCGTCCCTGGGCACAACGTCCAATGCCGCCCGATGCGCCCGGGGAGGCAGGCTCGGCCCCCATGCGAACCCACGTCCGGACGACGCTCGCCGCATGCCTGCTTCTCCTGTGCTCCGTGGCGATGGCCCAGGGGACCGACTACGGCACGCAGTCCCCGCAGGAGGCTCCGGAGCCGCCGCCGCAGCCCAGCCTGGTGCGCCGGTACGCGGTGGGGCCCCGGTTGATCATCGCCCCGGGCGTCTTCATCCCCTCGTCGGGGAGCGCCGGGTTCACCCTCGGCGTGGTGGGTGGCTATGGCTTCGACCTCGGCCCGGTCATCCTCACGCCGGGCGTGATGGCCCAGGGCAGCTGGAGCTCCGACTGGAGCGTCTACACCGGCCTCGGCGGGCTTCGCGTCACCCTGCCGGTCGGAAACTTCGGGCCCTATGTCGAGGGAGGCATCGGCTACGGCCACGTGGGAGGCCCGTTCGGTTACTCGGCGGGCGGGCTCGCGTTGAGAGCAGGAGCCGGATTCATCCTGTTCTTCAGCCCGTCCTTCGCGCTCGGTGTGGGCGTGACGTACGACACGATCCTGGACACCCCGTACAAGAGCTGGGGAATCGCCCCGCTCATCCTCTTGGCGTTCTAGCTGGCGTCCTAGGCCCGCGGTCGTAGTTGGCGGCCAAACTTAGGACACCGTCCGTGCAACAACGCTGATAGACTGGGGTCTTTCTTATTGCCGCCCCTCGGGCGCGGCCCGGCTTTCCCCCGAATTACCAATCTTCAGGAGCCTCCGTGACGACAGCCCTGCAGCCCACCGTGGCCGCGCCATCCATCGATCTCGCCACCCCCAACGGGAAGAAGCTCCCGATGGCCTCCTTCGTGGAGCAGTACGTGAGGGGCGAGCTCCAGGTCAGCGGGGATCTGCAGACCTTCTTCCGCCGGAAGGAGGACGTCCTCAACTACCGGCTCACCTGGGAGCAGATGAAGTTCGTGGTCGGCGGGTTCATCCCCTCCGTCCTGATCCACACCCAGGCGGCGGACCGGAAGACGGTCACCGGCCACTACGACCGGGGGAACGACTTCTTCAACGCCTTCCTCGGCGACATCATGATCTACACCTCGGCCTTCTTCGAGAGCCCGGCGGACTCGCTCGAGGATGCGCAGCGGCGGAAGCTCGAGGTCGTCGCGAAGAAGATCCAGCTCAAGGCCGGCGAGAAGCTGCTCGACATCGGCTGCGGCTGGGGCACGCTGGTCGCCCACATGGCCAAGGAGCACGGGGCCGACGCCACGGGGGTGACCCTCGCGGCGCGTCAGGCGGAGTTCGGCACCGAGCGCATCGCCAAGTACGGCGTCTCCGACCGAGCGCGGATCCTGACGATGGACTACCGGGACATCCCCAAGGAGAAGTGGAACAAGATCACCGTGCTCGAGATGGCGGAGCACGTCGGCATCCGCAAGTTCCAGACCTTCATGCGGCAGCTGAACGGGATGCTCGAGGAGGACGGCATCCTCTTCCTCCAGATCGCCGGCCTGCGCCGGAACTGGACGGCCGAGGACTTCACCTGGGGCATGTTCATGTCGAAGTACGTGTTCCCTGGCGCGGACGCCTCGATGCCGCTCAGCTTCGTGTGCAACAACCTCGAGCGCGCGGGCTTCGAGATCCACAGCGTGGAGAACATCGGGATCCACTACTCGATCACGATCGACCGCTGGTACCGGAACTGGCTCAGCAACCGGGAGAAGATCGTCGCGAGCTACGGCGAGCGGTGGTTCCGGTTGTGGGAGATCTTCCTCGCCTGGAGCGTGATCATCGCCGAGCGCGGTGGTTCCACTGCGTTCCAGCTGGTCTGCAACAAGAACCGCTCGGCCTTCGACCGGAAGCGCTGGATCGGCGAGAAGGGCCGTCTGGTCGATCCCCGGAAGAACTGAGGCGACCTGCCGGACGTTTCGGCGCGCGCCGAAGCATCCGGAGCGTTCCGGAGATAGGTTCGCGGGCGATGGACGACGACCTTCGCCCCGCGAGCCGCCTCGACATCGCTGCCGCCGCCGCGCTGCTCTCCGAGCCTGCGCGGGTCTCGATCGTCTCGGCCTTGATGGACGGTCAGGCGCGTCCGGCCACCGAGCTGGCGCGCATCGCCCGGGTCTCCCCATCGACCGGGAGCGAGCACCTGGCGCTGCTCACCCGCGGCGGGCTCCTCCGGGTGGAGCAGCACGGGAGGCACCGCTACCACCGGCTGGCGAGCGACGCGGTGGCCCGGGCGTTCGAGAGCCTCTCCCTGCTCACGACACGACCCGAACGGATCCCGAGCATCGATCCCGGCGATGCGGCGTTCCGCCGGGCGCGCACCTGCTACCGGCACCTCGCGGGTGAGCTCGGGGTGGGGCTGGTCGATGCCATGATCGAGCGCCGCTGGCTGCGGCGGGAGGGCACACGCTACACGCTGACCGGCACCGGCCAGCGGAGCGGCGCCACGCTCGGGCTATTCGAGGAGGCCGATGTGCCGCTCGAGGGACGCGCGTGCCTCGACTGGACGGAGCGGCGAGACCACCTGGCCGGACCGCTGGGCGTGGGGCTGACCAAGGGACTCCTCGAGCTCGGATGGATGCGGCGGAAGGCCGGCACCCGGGCGTTGAGGGTCAGCGTCGAGGGTGCCCGAGCGTTCCGGGACACCTTCGGGATGTTCGTCGAGGCCGGCTGATTACGCCTACCGCTTCGACGCGTACGGGGTGATCTCCGTCTCGCGGAAGAAGTAGGCGATCTCGATCTTCGCGTTCTCCGGGCTGTCGGAGCCGTGGACGGTGTTCTTCTCCACGTCGGTCGCGAAGTCCTTCCGGATCGTTCCCGGGGCCGCGTTCGCCGGGTTGGTCGCGCCCATGACCTCCCGGTTCTTCGCGATGGCGTTCTCGCCCTCGAGCACCATCAGCACCACCGGCCCGGAGGTCATGAACGACACGAGATCCTTGAAGAAGGGCCGCGCCTTGTGGACCGCGTAGAAGCCCTCCGCATCACGCTGCGACAGGTGCTGCATCCGCATCGCGATCGGCTTGAGACCCTTCTCCTCGAAGCGTGCGACGATCTTCCCGATGATGCCCTTCTCCAGTCCGTCGGGCTTGATGATGGAGAGGGTGCGCTCAGTTGCCATGTCCGTTCCGTTCCTTCGTGTCTAGCGTCGACCGCGCTGCAGCGCGGCCTGCAAGGTGGTGCCGAGCTCGGCCGGCGAGGGCGCCATCAGCACCCCGGCCGCCTCCATCGCCTTGATCTTCTCCGCCGCGGTCCCCTTCCCGCCGGCGATGATCGCCCCGGCGTGACCCATCCGCTTTCCGGGCGGCGCCGAGACGCCGGCGATGAACCCGGCGATGGGCTTCTTGAACTCCTTGCCGATGTACTCCGCGGCCGTCTCCTCGGCGCTCCCGCCGATCTCGCCGATCATGATGACCGCGTCGGTCTCGGGGTCGGCGTTGAAGAGCTTGAGGCAATCCACGAAGTCGGTCCCGTTCACCGGGTCACCGCCGATGCCGACCGCAGTCGACTGCCCCAGCCCGAGCTGGGTGAGCTGGTACACGGCCTCGTAGGTCAGCGTCCCCGACCGGGAGACCACGCCGATCCGACCCGGCTTGTGGATGTGGCCGGGCATGATGCCGATCTTGCACTTCGCGCCCGGGGTGATGACCCCGGGGCAGTTCGGGCCCACCAGGCGCACCGGCCGGCCCTGCAGCGCCCGCTTCACCCTCACCATGTCGAGCACCGGGATGCCCTCCGTGATGACGATGATCAGCGGCACACCCGCGTCCGCCGCCTCGAGGATCGCGTCCGCCGCGAACGGCGGAGGGACGAAGATGACGCTCACGTTCGCGCCGGTCTGCTTCACCGCGTCGGCGACGGTGTTGAAGATCGGCACCCGGTCCTGGAACTCGGTCCCGCCCTTCCCCGGCGTCACGCCCGCCACGAGCTTCGTCCCGTAGTCGAGCATCTGCCCGGCGTGGAACGAGCCCGCCGAGCCGGTGATGCCCTGCATCAGCACCCGGGTGTTCTGATCGATGAGGATGCTCATGACACCTTCTCGCCCCGGGCCGCGGCCACAGCCTTCTCGGCGGCCTGGCGGAGATTGTCCGCGGAGATGATGGGCAGGCCCGACTTCCGGAGGATCTCCTTGCCCAGCTCGACGTTCGTCCCCTCCAGCCGGACCACCAGCGGAACGTGGAGGCGGACCTCGCGCGCCGCCGCCACCACGCCCTCGGCGATGACGTCGCCCTTCATGATCCCGCCGAAGATGTTGATCAGCACCGCCTTCACCGCCGGCGAGCTGAGGATGAGCTTGAAGGCCGCGGTGACCTTCTCCTTGCTCGCCCCGCCGCCCACGTCGAGGAAGTTCGCCGGCTGTCCCCCCACCAGCTTGATCGTGTCCATGGTGGCCATCGCCAGGCCGGCGCCGTTCACCATGCAGCCGATGTTTCCGTCGAGCGAGATGTAGGCCAGGTCGTACTCCTTGGCCTTCGCCTCGATGGGGTCCTCCTCGGCCGCGTCGCGGTACTCGACGATGTCCTTGTGCCGGTAGAGCGCGTTGTCGTCGAAGTTCAGCTTGGCGTCGAGCGCCATCACCGAGCCGTCCTTCAGCAGGACCAGCGGGTTCACCTCGGCCAGCGAGGCGTCGGTCTCCACGTAGCAGCGGTAGAGCGCCTTCGCGAAGGCGACGAACTTCCCGATGCTGTCGCCCTTGAGGCCGAGCCCAAAGGCGAGCTTCCGGGCCTGGAAGTCGGCGAGCCCCACCACCGGGTCGATCGTCTCGACGAGGATCTTCTCCGGATGCTTCGCAGCGACTTCCTCGATCTCCACGCCGCCCTCGCTGGAGGCCATGATCGACAGCCGCGACGCCGCCCGGTCCAGGGTCATGCCCAGGTAGAACTCCCGCTCGATGGGGAGCCCCTCCTCGACGTAGACCTTGTTGACCTTCTGCCCCTCCGGGCCCGTCTGGTGGGTCTTCAGCATCATCCCCAGGATCTGGGAGGCGAGGGCCTTCGCTTCCGCGGGGCTCCGGGCGAGCTTCACGCCGCCGCCCTTGCCGCGTCCGCCGGCGTGGATCTGCGCCTTCACCACCACCACCGGAGTTGCCAGGGAGGTCGCCGCCTTCTCGGCCTCCTCGGGCGTGGTGGCCAGGATGCCGCGGGGCGTGGGCACGCCGTACTTCCGAAACAGCTCCTTGCCCTGATACTCGTGGATCTTCATGGGATGTTCGCCCCGGGGGGCGCGCATGTCTCACGCAGAAACCGGGTCGAGGCAAGGGGGAAACGCACCGCGCCATCCCGGCACGACCTTTCCCGACCTGGACGGGGGCTCGGACCCTAGGCTGGCCCGCCGACCGCGGCCTCGCTCTCCTCGTCCTTGAAGAAGAGGTCTTTCACCACCAGCCGGGTCACGTCGCGGTTCATCGACGCGATCGAGGTGGTCAGCGGAATCTCCTTCGGGCAGACCTGAACGCAGTTCTGCGCCTTCCCGCAGTCCTGGATGCCGCCCGGGCCCATGAGGCCGCGGAGCCGATCGTCGGCGTGCATCGCCCCGGTGGGGTGGAGATTGAACAGCCGGACCTGGCTGATCGGAGCCGCGCCCATGAAGTCGTTGTCCTGGGTGATCTGCGGACAGGCTTCCAGGCAGCTGCCACAGGTGATGCAGGTGGACAGCACGTAGCGCTGGGCCTGCTCGCTCTGGCTCTGCCTCGGGCCGGGGCCGATGTTGTAGGTGCCGTCCAGCTCGATCCACGCCTTCACCCGCTTCAGCGACTCGAACATCCGGGTGCGGTCGACGCAGAGGTCCCGCACCATCGGGAACTTCCGCATCGGTTCGAGGGTGATGGGCCACTCGAGCTTGTCCACCAGCGCCGAGCAGGCCATCCGCACCTTGCCGTTGACGTTCATCGCGCAGCTGCCGCACACCTCTTCCAGGCAGGCCGCGTCCCAGGTGACCGGGGTGGTGGGCTTCCCCGCGGCGTTCACCGGGTTCCGCTGGATCTCCATCAGGCAGGAGATGACGTTGGCACCCTTCCGGTACGGCACCCGGAACTCCTCGAACCCGCCGGGGGCCGAGGCGCTCTCCTGCCGCCAGATGCGGAAGGTGACCCACTTCTCCGCCGCCTCCGCGCGGCGCTCGGTGTTCAGACCGACCTTGGTGGCTTCGTCCATGGCGTCGTCCGGTCCTCAGGCGTACCAGCGCGGCTCGGGGTCGAGCACGGGCGTGGGGATGTCCTCGTAGGTGATCTCCGAGCCCTGCGGCGTCCACCGGGCGAGCGTGATCTTCGCCCACTTCTGGTGGCGCTCCTTCCAGGCCTTCATCCACTCGGGATCCTGGGTCGGGTCCCTGGTCTTCGGCTCGGGGAGCTGGAACTCGGGCTTGTAGTGCGCGCCGCGCGACTCGTCGCGGAGCAGGGCGGACTTGGTGATGACCTCGCCCAGGGCGAACATGTTCCAGAGCTGGTTCACGAAGCTGAGCGGCCGGTTGCTGCTGTGCCCGTGGTCGAGGACGTTGATCCGGTTCCAGCGGTCCTTCAGCTCGGCGAGCTTCTCCAGGGTCTTGCGGAGGCGGTCGTTGCGGCGGACGACGGTGACGTTCTCGGTCATCACCTCGCCGAGCTCGCGGGCCAGGACGTAGGGGTTCTCGGCCCCGTTCATCCGGTCGATACTCGCGAAGCGCTCGGCCCACTGCTTCTTGGCGTCCTCGAACACGGTGGAGGCGACCGAGGTCGACCCCTTCGCGACGTTCCTCGCGTAGCTCATCATCGCGGGCCCGCCGATCATCCCGCCGTAGATGCAGGAGAGGAGCGAGTTCGCTCCGAGGCGGTTCGCACCGTGGTACGCGTAGTCGGCCTCGCCGGAGGCGAACAGGCCGGGGATGTTGGTGGCCTGGTTCTTCGGGCTGGCGGGCAGCGGCTCGAGGTTCGGCCCGGCCTCGAAGGTCACGTACAGCCCGCCCATCGAGTAGTGCATCCCGGGGAAGATGACCATCGGGTGGCGGCGCGGGTCGTCACCGACGAACTTCTCGTAGATCTCCATCACGCCCTTGATCTTCGCGTCGAGCGTGGAGGCCGGGATGTGCGTGACGTCGAGGTACACGCCGTCGCGCCCACCCAGGCCCATCCCCAGCTCTCGGCAGACGTGGAAGATCTCCCGCGTCGCCACGTCCCGGGGAACGAGGTTCTTGTACTTGGGGTACTTCTCCTCGAGGAAGTACCAGCGCTCCTCCTCGGGGATGGACAGCGGGTCGCGGGTGTCGCCCTTCTTCTTCGGCACCCAGACCCGGCCGCCCTCGCCGCGTACGGACTCGGACATCAGCCGGAGCTTGTCCTCGCCGGGGATGGAGGTGGGGTGCACCTGGATGAACTCGCCGTTGGCGTAGATCGCGCCTTCCAGGTACGCGCGGCCGGCGGCGGTGCCGGTGTTGATGATCGAGTTGGTCGAGCGTCCGAAGACGATGCCCGGACCTCCGGTGGCCAGCATCACCGCCTCGGCGGGAATGGCCCGCACCTCCATGGTGCGGAGGTCCATGGCGACGCTGCCCACGCAGCGGCCCGACCCGTCCTTCACCATCCCCAGCCACTCCCAGTACTCGAACTTGGTCACCTTGCCGTCCGCCTCGAAGCGGCGGACCTGCTCGTCGAGCGCGTAGAGCAGCTGCTGCCCGGTGGTGGCCCCGGCGAATGCCGTCCGGTGGTGCAGCGTGCCGCCGAAGCGGCGGAAGTCGAGCAGACCCTCCGGCGTGCGGTTGAAGGGCACGCCCATCCGGTCGAGCAGGTAGATGATGCCCGGCGCGGCGTAGCACATGCCCTTCACGCTGGTCTGCTCGGCGAGGAAGTCGCCGCCGCGGAGGGTGTCCTTGACGTGGATGTCGGGGTGGTCGCCCTCGCCCTTGGTGTTCACCGCGCCGTTGATGCCGCCCTGGGCGCAGACGGAGTGCGAGCGCTTCACCGGGACGATGGAGAGGAGGTCCACCTTGTGGCCGGCCTCGCAGAGCTTGATGACGGTCATCAGGCCCGCCAGCCCGCCGCCCACCACCGTGAATCGCTGTTCCGACATGAGTGGGTGACTCCCTGAATCAGCCGATGGCGCCGAAGCGCATCTGGAAGAGGATGGTCAGCATGTCGGATCTCCTGAATACTTCCCGCGGCGAGACCTGGCCATCGTTGGGAGCCCCATGAAATCAGGGGCTTTCATGGCGGACAGGAGCCGGCCTGTCTTCCAGCAGCGGCACAGCGGAGGCAAGCAGATTCCGGCCCGGGACGTCCGGGATCGGTCCGTTCGTCCGGCGGTCCAGGGCGACGGCCGGCCCGGCCCCGACGTCGACCCGTGCGAGCAAGCAGCCGCCACCGCCGCTGCGAGGAACACCGCGGCGGTCCGAGGGACCATCCCTACAGCTTCACCTCGTCCACGGTCTTCTTCACCGAGGTGAACGACTTCTGCAGCTCGGCCTTCTCCGCGTCGTCGAGCCTGAGCTCGATGATCTTCTCCACGCCGCCCGAGCCGATCTGCACCGGGACGCCCATGAAGAAGCCGTTGATCCCGTACTGGCCCTCGAGGAGCGCAGCGGCGGGGAGCACCCGCTTCCGGTCGAAGATGAAGCTCTCCGCCATCGCGATCGCCGACGCCGCCGGAGCGAAGTACGCCGATCCGGTCTTGTAGAGCGCCACCAGCTCTCCCCCACCCTTCCGGGTCCGCTCCACGATGGCGTCGAGCTTGTCCTTGGGCAGCATCTCGGTCAGCGGCACGCCGCCCACCGTCGAGTGCCGGAGCAGCGGCACCATGTCGTCCCCGTGGCCGCCGAGGACCAGCGCCTCGATGTCCCGCATCGAGACGTTCAGCGCCTCGGCGACGAAGAACTTGAACCGCGAGGTGTCCAGCACCCCGGCCATGCCGATGATCTGATGCTTCTTGAAGCCCGTGATCTTGAAGAGCGCGTAGACCATCGCGTCCAGCGGATTCGCCACGTTGATCACGAAGGCGTTCGGGCAGTGCGTCTTCACGTTCGACGCCACGTCCTTCATGATCTTGAGGTTGACCTCGAGCAGGTCCTCGCGGCTCATCCCCGGCTTTCGCGGCATGCCGGCGGTGATGATGATGACGTCGCTGCCGGCGACGTCCTTCCAGTCGGTGGTCCCGGTGACGCGGCAGTCGTACCCGTCCACCGCCGACAGCTGGTTGATGTCGAGCGCCTTGCCCTTCACTAGGCCCTCGGCTGCGGGGATGTCGTAGAGCACCACGTCTCCCAGCTGCTTCTGGACCGCCAGGAGCGCCAGGTTGCCGCCGATCTGTCCCGCGCCGATGAGTCCGATCTTCTTCTTGCCACCCATGTTTGCGTTCTCGCCTTTCACATCTTTTGGATGATGGCCTGCCCGAACTCCGAGCACTTCAGCTCCTTCACCTCGCCCCCGCCGTCGCCCTTCATCAGCCGGGCGAAGTCGTAGGTGACGGTGCGTGCCCCGATCGCACCGTTCATCCCCTTGATGATGAGGTCCGCCGCCTCGTTCCACCCGAGGTGCCGGAACATCATGTCCCCGGAGAGGATCACGCTTCCCGGGTTCACCTTGTCCTGGTCGGCGTACTTGGGCGCCGTCCCGTGCGTCGCCTCGAACACCGCGTGCCCGGTCACGTAGTTGATGTTCCCGCCGGGAGCGATGCCGATGCCGCCCACCTGCGCCGCAAGCGCGTCGCTCAGGTAGTCGCCGTTGAGGTTCAGCGTGGCGATGACGTCGAACTCGTCGGGCCGGGTCAATACTTGTTGCAGCGTGATGTCGGCGATGGCGTCCTTGATCAGGAGCTTCCCGGAGGCGAGCGCCCCCTTCTGCTCGGCGTTCGCCGCGTCCTCACCCTTCTTCGCCTTGGTCTCCTCCCACTGCTCCCAGGTGTAGACCTTGCCGGCGAACTCGCGCTCCGCCAGGGCGTAGCCCCAGCCGCGGAACGCGCCCTCGGTGAACTTCATGATGTTGCCCTTGTGCACGAAGGTGACGCTCTTCCTCTTCTGGTCCAGGGCGTAGCGGATGGCAGCGCGAATGAGCCGCTCGCTCCCCTCCCGGGACACCGGCTTGATGCCGATGCCGCATTCCTCGGGGAAGCGAATCTTCTTGAACTCTTTCGGGAAGCGCTCGCGCAGCATCGCGAGGAAGGCCTGCGCCGCCTCGGTGCCCGCCTCGAACTCGATGCCGGCGTAGATGTCCTCGGTGTTCTCCCGGAAGATGACCATGTCCACCTTCTCCGGGTGCTTCACCGGGCTGGGGACGCCCCGGAAGTACCGGACCGGCCGGAGGCAGACGTAGAGGTCGAGCAGCTGGCGGAGCGCCACGTTCAGGCTCCGGATGCCTCCACCGACCGGCGTGGTCAGCGGGCCCTTGATGCCCACCAGGTAGGTGCGGAACGCCTCGATGGTCTCGTCGGGCAGCCAGTTCTTGGTCTGCTTGAACGCCTTCTCGCCGGCGAGGACTTCCATCCAGGCCACGCTCCGCTTGCCGCCATAGGCCTTGGCGACCGCCGCGTCGAAGACCGCCTGGGAGGCCCGCCAGATGTCCCGCCCCGTCCCGTCACCCTCGATGAACGGGATGACTGGCCGGTCGGGCACTCGCAGTGTCCCCCCGGACAACGCGATGCGGTCACCTGCCGGAACGGGGTTGCTCATGACGGTCTCCCGAGTGGAATTCCCTTGGCAGTCGGGGGGTATACGGGACGCGACAACGGCTCCGCAACCCGGAACAACGACCGACTCTTTTTGGTTGAATCGAGCCTCTTCCCGGTGAAATGACGCCTTACGCCATGGCCAAAGACACGCTGACGATCACCGACAACCGCACCGGCAAGTCCTACGACGTCCCGATCAAGGACGGGTGCATCAAGACGGCGGACCTCCGCCAGATCAAAGTCGATGATCAGGACTTCGGTCTCATGGGCTACGACCCGGCGTTCCTCAACACCGCGAACTGCCGGAGCGCCATCACCTTCATCGACGGCGACAAGGGCATCCTCGAGTACCGCGGGTATCCCATCGAGCAGCTGGCCGAGAAGTCGAGCTACCTCGAGGTCGCGTACCTGCTGCTGAATGGCGAGCTGCCGAGCAGGAAGCAGCTCGACGAGTTCGTCCACACCGTCACCCACCACACCTACGTCCACGAGAACATCAAGGAGTACCTGGACGGGTTCCGCTACGACGCGCACCCGATGTCGATGCTGGCGGCCACCGTCTCCGCCCTCTCCTCCTTCTACCCCGAGGCGAAGAACATCAAGGACGCCCAGAACCGGCGGATCCAGCAGATCCGCATGGTGGCGAAGATGCCGACCATCGCCGCCTTCAGCTTCCGGCACTCGATGGGCCTTCCCTACGTCTACCCGAACAACGATCTCTCCTTCGTCGGGAACTTCCTGGCGATGATCAAGAAGATCGGAACCGACACCTACAAGGTCAATCCGGTCCTCGAGCACGCCCTCGAGGTGCTCTTCATCCTCCACGCCGACCACGAGCAGAACTGCAGCACCACCGCCGTGCGCCTGGTGGGCAGCAGCCAGGTGGATCCGTTCTCGGCCGTGGCCGCGGGCGTCAACGCCCTCTACGGGCCGCTTCACGGAGGCGCCAACGAGGCCGTGCTGCGGATGCTCAAGAGCATCGGGCACGTCAGCAAGGTCCCGGCCTTCATCAAGGAGGTGAAGTCGGGCGAGGGTGAGACCCGCCTGATGGGCTTCGGTCACCGGGTCTACAAGAGCTACGACCCCCGGGCGAAGGTCATCAAGAGAGTGGCGGACGAGGTCTTCGAGGTGACGGGCAAGAACCCGCTCCTCGACATCGCCCTGGAGCTCGAGCGGATCGCGCTCCAGGACGAGTACTTCGTGAAGCGGAAGCTCTACCCGAACGTCGACTTCTACTCGGGGTTGATCTACGAGGCCCTGGGCTTTCCCTCGGACTTCTTCACCGTGCTCTTCGCGATCCCCCGCACCGTCGGCTGGGCGGCCCAGTGGGAGGAGATGGTGCTGGACCCGGAGCAGAAGATCGCCCGCCCGAGACAGATCTACACCGGACCCAAGCGGCGGGATTACGTTCCCTTCGACAAGCGCTGACGACAGGCCATGACGCTCGACTTCACCTGCCAGAAGTGCGAGGGCACCTTCGAGATCGACGCCCAGGATCTCGTCGACGGGACCGAGAAGCTCGAGTGCCCTCACTGCAACACCCGGGCACCGGCCGCCGCCGTCGACGACTTCGTGGCCGCCCTCACCGAGATGCGGGCTCAGGTCGCCGCGCTGAGCAAGCGCTTCAGCGTCTCCACCACCCTCGAGAGCGAGGACCTCGCCGAGCTGGACGCGGACGAGGATGACGACGACGACGATGAGGACGACGACGAGGACGACGCCGACGAGGACGACGACGACGATGATGACGACGACGACCTCGACGAGGACGACGACGAGACCGAGGACGAGGACGAGGAGCGCTGAGCTCGCCTCCCCCGGTTCGCGGGTGCAGTGAACTGAGCCCCGGGGTGCGTCCCCTCCGGGGCTGACCTGGGCGCCGGCGCCCGAGTGTCGGCCACCGTTCGCTTCACTGGCCGAAGCCGCGCGTCGTGAGGAGCCTTGGGCGGTGCGCGCCGGGCTTCTGTTCCTCCCCCTGCTGCTCTCCGCCGCCCCGGCGTCTCCACCGCTGGTGCAGGTGGAGGTCAAGGACGTCGTCCCCCTCAAGGAGCTGAACCAGCACGCCGTGGTGCTGGTCTCGAAGGAGGACGGGACGGTCCTCCCCCTCTTCGTGGACGAGACGGCGGCCGTGGCGATCGCCTTCCGGCTCATGGGTCGCCCCACCCCCCATCCGCTGGCCCACGACCTGCTGGACCGCATCGTCCCCAGCCTCGGAGGACGGCTCACCGAGGTCCGGATCGACGGGTTGAAGGATCACGTCTACCGGAGCCACGTCGTCATCCAGCAGGCGAACAAGCAGCTGATGATCGAGGCCCGACCCTCGGACGCGCTGTCGATGGCTCTGGCGGCGAAGGTGCCCGTCTACACGACCCGGCAGGTGATGGCCGAGGGAGGCATCAGCAAGGCGGAGATCGACTCGTTCGGGAAGGAGCCCGCAGTCCCAGGAGCGGGCGTGGGCGGCAGCGGCAACGCGGGGACCGCGCCAGCACCGGCTCCGGCCACGCCGCCTGCTCCGGTGCCGTCGCGCGCGCCCGTCACCGGGAAGCCGGTCCAGCTCTGAGACTGGAAAGCCCGGCCCCCCCTCCCAAGGGAAGCCGGGCTTTCGCGAGGCGAACCTCAATGGGGCATCGCCACCCCGTACGGCCTTCCGGGTGACGAGTCAGGTAGAGCAGCGTCGGCCCTGCTCCAACGTGGGAGCCTGTTCGTATTCTGCTCGATGACAAAGTGTCAAGGCGCGGTCTGCGCTACAGGATCCGTGCCGTGACGCGCCGCTCGAAGATCGTCTGCACTCTCGGCCCCGCCACCGACGCCCCCCGCGTGCTCGCGGGCATGGTGGCCGCCGGGATGGACGTCGCCCGTCTCAACTTCTCGCACGGGGCCGCTGCGGACCACCGGGCCCGTGCCGCGGCCGTTCGACGGGAAGCGCGCCGGGCCGGGCGCAACGTCGCAATCCTGCAGGATCTCCAGGGACCGAAGCTCCGCCTGGGCACCTTCGCGCAGGGTCGCATCGAGCTCGAGCCCGGCGAGACGGTGCTCCTCTCCACCCGTCCGGGTGTGGTGGGCAGCCCACGGGTCATCCCGGTGCCCCTCCCCTCACTCGCTCGCGACTGTCGCGTGGGAGACCCGGTGCTCCTGGACGACGGACGGATCCGACTCCGGGTCCGACGGCGCCGGGGTCGGGATGTCGAGGCGGAGGTTGAGGTCGGCGGGCCGCTCTCCGACCACAAGGGAGTCAGCCTTCCGGGCGCGACCGGGTCGCTTTCCGCCTTCACCGCGAAGGACCGGCGGGACGCGGCGCTCGGCCGGGAGCTGGAGGTGGATCTCGTGGCGATGTCCTTCGTCCGGACGGCACACGACCTCGAGATCTGCCGGCGGCACCTGGCCTCCGGAACACGGCTGATCGCCAAGATCGAGAAGCCGGAGGCCATCGAGAACCTCGACGCCATCGTCGGTGCGGCGGACGGGCTCATGGTGGCCCGTGGCGACCTCGGGGTCGAGCTGCCGCTGGAGCAGGTTCCTGGCATCCAGAAGCGACTCGTGCGCCAGGCCAATCTCCTGGCGAAGCCCTGCATCGTCGCCACCGAGATGCTGGAGAGCATGATCCAGTCGCCGAGGCCCACCAGGGCCGAGGTCTCGGACGTGGCCAACGCGGTCCTGGACGGGGCCGATGCGGTGATGCTCTCGGCGGAGACGGCCGTGGGTCACGACCCGGTGGCCGCGGTGGCGACCATGGCTCGCATCGTCGAGGAGGCCGAACGGACGGTCCCGGCACGGGTCCGGCCCCATCTGGAGGCGAGCGTCTCCCCGGGCATCGCCGCTGCCGCGGTGGAGGCGGCACGCAGCGTCGGGGCGAAGGTCATCGTCGCGTACACCGAGAGCGGGTACACGGCCCGCCTCGTGGCGGCGTTCCGGCCGCCGATGCGAATCCTCGCGCTCACCCCGAACGAGCGGGCGGTTCATCAGCTGGCGCTGGTCTGGGGCGTGGAGACCCATCGCGTTCCCCGGGTCCGCTCCACCGACGCGGTCATGTCCCGGGCCCGGCTCGAGGTGCGCAGGCGCGGGCTCGCGGCTCCCGGCGACCGGATGGCGATCGTCGCCGGCGTCCCGCTGAACGAGCCGGGGAACACGAATCTCCTGACCGTGCAAGCGGTCTGACGAAACGACGCGCGGCTCAGCCGGGCGCGCCGACCTCGGCCCGGGACAGGACGTGCGCGGAGGCGAGGCCCAGCTGGCGTGCCGCCTCCGGAACGCCCTCGCGGACGCTGCGCCAGCGAGGCGCCCACGCGGTCGCCGCCCGGAGCTTCGCGTTGCTCAGCCGGAGCGAGCGCGACATCAGCTCGAAGAGCCCGATGACGGAGAGCCAGCCGGGAATGGGCTTCGGATCGCCGACGCCGACGGTCCGCGCGAAGACCTCCCCCAGCTCCCTTCGAGTCAGCGGCTCGTCGTCGCAAACGTCGTAGACGCCCCCGGGTGCCGTCAGCGCGGCGACCACCGCGGTCGCGGCGTCCTCGTGCGAGAGCGCGGGCCAGTAGGCGCCGGGGGCTCCGGGGACCGGCGCCCAGCCCTTCCGGACCGTGCCGAAAAGCTGCCGGAGCATCGGGTCCGGGCCATAGAACCAGGCGAAGCGGACCACCACCCCCGCCCCTCCGCCTCGTCCGAAGCGCTCCGCCGAGGCCTCGGCATCGAGCACCGAGCGGTTGTACGCCGCCGTGCGGACGGGCCAGCGCTCGTCGATCCAGTCGGCGCCGCCGTCCTCGTGAATCGGAGAGAACGACTCCTGGACGAAGCAGCGCACGCCGGCCGCGGCGGCCGCGCTGGCCAGGATGGCAGAGCCGTCGCGCCGGATGCGGTCGTTCTCCCGCCACGACCGGCGGAGGAACATCCGGAACATCGAGGCGGGCATGTGCGTGGCGAGGTTGATGACGACGTCGTGCCCCGCGACGGCGGCCCGGACCGATGCCGGGTCGAGGAGGTTCATCGAGACGGGTCTGGCGCCCACCGCCCGGAGCAGCTCCTGCTGCTCCGGCGTGCGCCCGACGGCCGTGACGGAGTGCCCGGCGGAGACGAGCAGGGGCAAGACACGACGACCGATCACGCCGGTGGCGCCGGTCAGCAGGATGCGGTCCATGGATCGTTCCTATGACCGGTCCCCGCGGAGCGCATCGACCGGCGCCCGTCGAGGCGCTGGCCCGGACGAGGGCTGCGCCTGCGTCCCGCGCACGCCCGCACTCACGGCCGCGGCCAGGCCGTGAGGAGCGCCGGTCGCCGCCTCGCCCGCGGCCCAGGCGGGGCCAGTGTCAGCGACCCGTCGCGGCAGCTCAGGGTCCGCCGAACCGCACGCCGGGCCCGAGCACGCCCACGAAGAGGACGAGGGCGATGGCCGCGGCGACGAGCCAGCCCCTGCTCCGGGGCACGCCGAGGAGAGCGATCTCCGGAGCTACCGCCGGGCGGCGCGCCCACAGGCCGGGGTACCAGGCGAGGAGCGACGTCCCGCCGAACGACGCGGCGGCGGCGGAGATCAGGACCAGGGACAGGCCGTGCGGGTTGAGGAGCCCGGCGAGGACGAAGGTGAGCCCACCCACGACGTAGGGGAGCAGGGCCAGCGTCCGGGCACGCGCCTGCCGCCGCTCCGCTCCGGCACCGAGGAACGGCTCAAGCGGCGGCATCAGGACCCGGGGCGCGACGAGGAAGTACAGCACGGCGCCGGCGACGGCGAGAGCGCCGCGCCAGACGACCCGCGGCTCCAGCCCCTCGATCACCACGGCCCAGTCGCCGATGTTTCCCAGCCCGGAGAACAGCAGGTAGCCGAAGGGCGTGAGGAGATTGACCGAGAGCAGGAGCCACGCGAACGCACGACCGCGGCCCGTATCGCGGGGCAGCCGCTGCAGCGCGATCCAGGCCGGCACGGCCACCCCGAGGTTCGCGATGCTCCCGCCGGCGGCCAGCCAGCGCCGGGTGGCCGGGCGGAGCCCCTCGATCGAGCACTCGAAGAAGATCGCGTTCAGCTCCTGCGGCGTGCCCCCCACCAGGACGCAGGCCCCGCCGTGCCCCAAGCCCTCGTGCACGACGTTGCCGATGCAGTACGCCACGACGGCCAGCGCTCCCACCGTCCACGGGTCCAGTCGGCTCGCGTCCGCCGGGGAGGAGGCCTCCATGCGCCCGCGGACCCTAGCGCACCCCTCCCCCATGCAACCCTGGCCCGCCGGCCTTGCCTGCCGGGCGGTGTTGGGGTGGTGTTCGCCCGCGCCATGCGCCTCGAGCTCCGCCGGTCCGCGATGCTGCTCTGCTGCCTCGCCGCGGCGTGCTCGCGGAACGGGGGAGAGTCGGCTCCGGCGAACGCCCCGGCTCGACCGGCGACCGCCATGAAGCAAGGCGAGGCGTGCGATACCGGCATCTCGGCGGCGCGAGGCCGGGCAGCCTCGCCGGCCGGTAGCCCCGTCCTGACTGCCGGGACCGCGAAGGCCACCTCATCCGTCGTCGCTCCTCCGGGGATGGTCTGGGTCCCGGGCGGCGAGTTCGACCAGGGATCGGACGAGGAGATGTTCCAGGACGCCCGGCCCATCCACCACGTCGGCGTCGACGGCTTCTGGATGGACGCGACCGAGGTCACCAATTCCGACTTCAAGCGCTTCGCCGACGAGACGAAATACGTGACCGTCGCGGAGCGGGTCCCGCGGGCGGAGGACTACCCGGGCGCGCTCCCGGACATGCTCGTCCCCGGTTCGGTCGTGTTCTCTCCGCCGAGGAAGGCGGTGCCCCTCAACGACCACTTCCAGTGGTGGAACTACGTGAAGGGCGCGAGCTGGCGCCACCCGGAAGGGCCCGGGACCTCGATCGCGAAGCGCATGGACCACCCGGTGGTCCACATCGCCTACGAGGACGCCCAGGCGTACGCGAAGTGGGCCGGGAAGCGGATCCCCACCGAGGCGGAGTGGGAGTTCGCCGCGCGCGGCGGCCTCGCCGGCAAGAAGTACCCCTGGGGAGACGAGTTCCGGCCCGGCGGCAAGTACATGGCCAACACCTTCCAGGGCCACTTCCCGGAGAAGAACACCGCCGAGGACGGCTACGTCGCGACCAACCCCGTGAAGGCCTTCCCCGCCAACGCCTACGGGCTCTACGGGATGGCGGGGAACGTCTGGGAGTGGGTCTCGGACTGGTACCGGCCGGACTACTACGGCCGCCTGGCTTCGCAGGGTGGAACCGCGCGCAACCCACCAGGACCGTCCGACAGCTTCGATCCGTCGGAGCCCGGCGTGCAGAAGCGGGTCCAGAAGGGCGGCTCGTTCCTCTGCACCGACCAGTACTGCTCCCGTTACATGCCCGGTGGACGCGGCAAGGGCGCGCCGGACACCGGGACGAGCCACCTCGGGTTCCGGCTGGTCAAGAGCTGACCCAGCCGGCCCTGTCGCTCTCGACGAGGAGCTACTTCATCACCTTTTCCTCCCGGGGCGCCTACTGGTCCGCGAACACGCGCTTCCAGTCCTTCTTCATGTCGACGACGGTCCACTTCCTGGCCACTGCCTCGTCCCACGCCTTGTCGAGCTTTCCGACGTGCGAGGTCCGGTCGTAGGCCCACTCGCGCTCGGCGTCGGTGTGATGCACGAGCCCCATGAACCGGGGCCCGTCCCCGGCCGCGGTCCACTCGAGCATCTCCTTGTCACCATCCGAGTTCCCGAAGGCGAAGAGCGGACGCCGCCCGATGAAGCGCTGGATGCCGACCGGCTTTCCGGCGTGGTCGTCGACCAGCTCGATCTTCGCGAGCTTCATCAGGACCGGCTTCCCGTCGGGGCCGGTCTTCAGCTCGAGGCCCCCGTTCGAGCCGACGACCTGCTCGGGAGGGATGCCGTAGACGCGCTCGGCGAAGACGCGCATGAACTCGACTCCGCCGCCAGAGACGATGAAGGTCTTGAAGCCGTTCGCGCGGAGGTGATCCAGCAGCTCGCGCATCGGGAGGTAGGTCAGGTCGGTGTACGGGCGCTGGAACCGCGGATGGCGCGCGGTCTTCGTCCACTCGGCGACCGAGGCGGCGAACGCGTCGGTGCTCATCCCCGCGTGCGACACCGCCAGGATCTTCGCCAGCCCGGCCTCCCCCGAGGCCAGGACCGCCTTGGCGTTGCCCTTGAGGAGCTCGCTGAACGGTGGCTGGGTCTTCCACTCCGGATGCTTCGGCGCGAGGGCCTTCACCTGGTCCAGCGCGTAGACGAGCTGGAAGTAGACCGGCTGCTCGGCCCAGAGCGTGCCGTCGTTGTCGAAGACGGCGATTCGCTCCGCCGGCGGCACGAAGGTGGGGCTCCCCTCCCGGACGGCCGAATCGACGAAGCGGAGGATCGACTGCCTGGCCTCGCCGTCGTTCCAGGACGGGAGCGGCTCGGCGGCGCGGAGCATCCCCGGTCCCACCGCGACGGCGATGCACGCGAGGAAGACGACCCTCCGCCCGGCCCTGCGGTTCATCGCACCCACCCCTCGGTGATGACGCGTTGCCGAAAGACCGAGGACTGTCCTCGTCCCGGCTCGCCGACACAACCGGGACGAGGGGCCCAGGCTGTCCGTGAGGTGACAGTTGATCACGCACGTGTCTCGGGTACTCACCCGAGGCCACGGGATCCCGGCGGCGGCGGAGATCGGCGTCGCCGGTTACGGCGGGACTTGCCGAGGCGGGCGGAGTCGGCTGGTGTCCGCAGGCATGAACCGCCCGGGGACGCCGACGCAACGCCCATCACGGCTCGTGGTCGTCGGCCTCCTGGTCGCGGCTGCGTGCGTGCACGTGCCGCCCGACGTGCCTGAAACGGAGGGTCCCACCGGGGGTCGGCTCGCCGTGGCGGATGGTTGGCTCGCCGGGGTCTCGCGCGGGACCGCTCCCGGTGCGCCGGTGATCTTCGTCCACGGCTTCGGAGGGAACCATCACTTCTTCGACCTCCAGCTGGCCCACGTGGAGGATCACGCCCGCGTCATCGCCTACGACCAGCGGGGCTGTGGCGAGAGCTCGCTCGCACCGCGCAAGAAGTACGACCTCGACACGCTGGTGAACGATCTCTCGGTCATCGTGGACCTCACGCGGGCCGAGCAGGCGGTGCTGGTGGGGCATTCGTTCGGCGCGGACGTCGTGTCGCGGTACGCGAGCCTGCATCCGGAGCGCGTCGCCGCCCTCGTCCTCATCGATCCACCCGGAGACCTCCGTCCTCAGCTCTCGGCGCTCTCCGTCGAGCTCGCCGCCGACGACGATGCGGGCTTCCGCGCGAAGCTCGACGCCCTGACCGAGAAGCTCCTGGTGGACGCGAAGCCCGGGACGCGGACGGCGGTCCTGGAGAGCGTCCGCGCGACCCCGAGGGACGTCCTGCAGCTGATGGTGGCCGGGATGGCCAGCTTCGACCCGCGAGCGGCCCTCGCGGGATTCGCCGGACCCGTCCGGTGCGTGGTGACCGATCACACCAGCTCCCGCGACGCGACGGCGCCATCCTGCCGCACGGTCGTCCGGCTCCACGGCGTGAGCCACTGGCCGATGCTCGATGCACCGGAACAGGTGAGCCAGGTCATCGACGCAGCTCTTCCGGCCCGGCAGGGAGGACGCTGAGGAGCCGGTCGATCCCGCCACGATGATGCAGGACGGCGTGAGCTCGCCGCGATCCGGTAGAGGGGGTCCGACGTCCGCGCGGTCGTCATTGCTTCGGCCTGGAGGACCCCTTGGAGCGAACCGCTCGCCCCGCTCTTCACCCGGAGGGGATACACCTTCTTCTATCCCTTCCGTCGGGGGCAGGGTCCGTCGGCCGACGTCGCTCCGTTCATGCAGGACCGGCTCGCCGCCGAGGAGCAGGCGCACGGTCGTGCCGGCCGCCAGCAGCTCCAGGACACGCTGATGGAGACGGAGCAGCTCAACGACGTCCTGGCCGCCCTGGCCTTCCTGAGGTCCGTCCCGGATGTCGACGCCACACGCCTGTCCCTGATGGGACACTCCTTCGGCGGGCAGCTGACGATCGTGGCCGCGGCCCGGGACGAGACGGTTCGCGCGGTCGTGACCTTTGCCGCTGCCGCCGGCTCGTGGCCCCGCTCGGAGGAGGTCAGGCGCGCCCTGCGCACGGCGGTGGAACGGTCCAGGTGCCCGATCATGCTCGTCCAGTGGGCCAACGACTATGGAACGGAGGCGAGCACGGCGCTTGGAGCGGTGCAGAGGCGCCAGGGTCCGCCTCCGGTCGTGGTCCTCTACCCTGCCGTCGGGTCGACGCCCGAGGATGGGCACAGCGGCCTGTACCTGGCCGTATCGCAGTGGGAGCCGGACGTGTTCCGGTTCCTCGAGCAGGCGCTCTCTCCCTGAGAGCGCGACCTGTCGCTCTCATGAGCACTGCAAGTCACGTCTCATTATTCGTGGATGAGTCCTGACCCGCCTTCACGCATGAGCTGAACTGCGGAGTCGAGCCCACGAGGGGCGCGCTCAACACGTCGGACGCGGTGGGAGAAACGCTTCGTCGAGTGCTGAGGAAATCTGCTCCACGCTCGCCCTGAGCCGCCGCGGACACCGCAGGGTGGTTCGTGCCTCAATTGCGAGCCGCGCGAATCGAAGTGTCTTCTCGTGTCCGGGGACCCCGCGGTCCGGTCGATCGAGGACCGGCCTCAGGGTAATTGCGCATGAGAAGAAACTGGGGAGTCACCGCTCTGATCGCCGCGGTCCTCGCGTTCGTTCCGGACGCCCGCGGCGGGAGCAGCAGTCGAGACAACGATCGGGATCAGTGCCGTGAGAACGACCCGCGAGGGCTCTGGGACCACGGCGATGGCCCGCTGATCCTCCACGCGGACGCCGACGGCGCGAACCTCTTCATCCACGGCACCGGCTTCGGGACGAGGGGCGGGACGGTGACCCTCGGGGGGCAGCGCCTCGGCGTCGCCTCGTGGTCGCCCACCGACATCGTCGCCGTGATGCCGAAGGACCCGGCGGCTGCGAGCTACCTGCTGACGGTGATGCCGTCGCGCGGCCCGTGCGTGAAGGCCGCCTTCGACGTCGCCATCGGCCTCGGGGGCGGCACGGCGGGTCCGCCCGGGCCCGCGGGTCCGGCGGGTCCGCCCGGGCCTGCCGGTGCCACCGGCGCGACAGGTCCCGCGGGTGCTGCCGGGCAACAGGGTCCCGCTGGTCCGATCGGTCCCAGCGGCGCTCCCGGCGCGCAGGGCCCTGCCGGACCCATCGGCCCCGTCGGTCCCGCCGGGCCCATCGGCGCTGTCGGCGCGCAGGGTCCCGCCGGAGCCATCGGCCCTGTCGGTCCCGCCGGCCCCACCGGCGCTCCCGGCGCGCAGGGACCCGCCGGCCCCATCGGTCCGAGCGGCACTCCCGGCGCGCAGGGCCCTGCCGGACCCATCGGCCCTGTCGGTCCCGCCGGCCCCATCGGACTGCCGGGGCCCATCGGTCTGACCGGTCCCGCCGGTGCCCAGGGCCCCGCCGGACCTCCCGGCCCGACCGGAGCGACTGGCCCGACCGGAGCCACTGGAGCCACCGGAGCGGCCGGTCCTGCCGGTCCCCAGGGTCCACCGGGCACGAGCGGCTCGGCGGCGGCGTTCACCGAGCAGGTCGGCCTGCCGCAGAGCTCGCTGCCCGGGATCGGCGCCTTCGTCTTCACGGAGGTGGCGAGCCTCGCCCTTCCGGCCGGCTCGTACCTCGTCACCGCCAAGGTGGTCCTGAACAACGACAGCGGCGACGCGGGCGGCGTGACCTGCGTGTTCACCCAGAGCGGGTCGGGAAGCCTCCTCGACCGGGCGGACGGCGCGCTCGCCGCCGGCAGCGGGTCGGACACGCTGGTGCTCCACACGGCGGTGCAGGTCACCGGCGCCAGCGACCAGCACGTCCGGATGGCCTGCCAGCGGAGCTCCCTCGGCACCGCGACCGCGGCCTACCAGCAGATGACCGCCATCCAGGTGGGGAGCCTGATCATCCCGGGGCCCTGACCGAGGCACATCGACGGCTCGAGCCGCCGGCCTCACGGCGCCTCGACCGTCTTTCCCGGCGGCCGGGGCCTACGGCCGCGCCGACAGCGCGACCGGCTCGCCCATCAGATCAGCCGCCGCGCTCTCGGCGGCGTCCAGCAGCGGCCTGGGCCACAGCCCCAGCCCCACGACCGCCACCAGGCACACGGCGATCGCCAGCCGGAGCGGGAGCCGCGTCGGCACCGGCGCGGTCCCCTCGCCCTCGGCCATGAACGTCGAGCGAGCCACGCTCAGGTAGTAGAAGAGGCCGTAGACCGCGAGCGCGACGCCCAGCACCACCAGCCACCCGAGCCCCGCCCGGTACCCCGCCAGCAGCACGAAGAGCTTGGCCCAGAACCCGGCGACGAAGGGGATGCCGGCCAGGGAGAGCAGGAACACCAGCAGGGCCGCTCCCAGCACCGGCGCGCGACGCGACAGGCCCGCGAGCCTCGGAATGGAGTGGCCGCCCGACCCCTCCGCCCCGGCGTGCAGCACCAGGAAGGCGCCCAGGTTGGTGAAGACGTAGGTGGCCATGAAGAACAGCGCCATGGCCAGCCCCGCCCGCGTGTCCGACGCGAGGCCGATGAGCACGTAACCCATCTGGGCGATGCCCGAGAACCCGAGCAGCCGGCGCACGTCGGTCTGGTTCAGGGCGAAGAGGTTCCCCACCAGCATGCTCGCCGCCGACAGGAGCACGACTGCCGGCCTCCAGAACGCCGCCTCGCCGTTCCACCCGTGGAGCAGGATGACCCCCAGCGCCGCGAGCCCGCCCAGCTTGGGAGCCACCGAGAGGAAAGCCACGAACGGGGTGGGCGCGCCCTGGTACGTGTCCGGGATCCAGAAGTGGAACGGGACCGCGCCGATCTTGAATCCGAAGCCGGCGACGATGAGCAGCATCCCCACCGCCGCGAGTGGCGCACGCCCGGGATCGACGATCGCGTCGAGTCGAGTGCTCCCGGACAGCCCCACCACCAGCGCCAGCCCGAAGAAGGTCAGCGCGGAGCTCGCCGTCCCGGTGACGAACAGCTTCAGCCCGGCCTCGGCGGCGAGCCGGGGACGCTCGGGCGGCCCGTCGTTCTTCGCCCAGGCCACCAGCGCGTAGAGCGGGATGCCCATCAGCTCGAACGAGACCACCAGCAGCGCCCAGTCGCGTGCGCCGGGAATCATCATCATCCCCGACGTGCTGAAGAGGAGCAGCGCCAGGTACTCGGCCTGTCGGCCCTCGGCGCGCGACTCGAGCCAGTCCATCGATCCGAGGACGGCCAGGATCGCGCTGCAGAGCAGGACCCGCTGCACGAACAGCGACCAGGGACCCGCGACGTAGGCCCCATGCGGCGCGACGCCCGCCGCGCCCAGCGCCGAGGGCACGAGCAGCAGCGCGAGGAGCATGAGCACCGAGACCCAGCCCCACAGCCGACCCCGGCCGGGCCAGAGCGCGTCCCCGCCCAGGACGAGAGCCCCGATGGCGGCCACCGCCAGCGCCGGCCCGAGGAGCTGAACCCAGGGCGTCATCGCCGGAGCGCCTCCGCCACCAGCGCCACCCGGTTGAGGTACCCGGAGGTCGTGGCGTCGATGGCGTCGAGGAGCAGCCTGGGCCAGAGCCCGAACACCACGAGGCAGGCGCAGAGGACCACCGGCGCCGCCCACTCGGTGCGCCGCGGGTCCGACAGGTGCAGGACCTCTCCCGCCGGCCGCGGGCCCCAGAAGATGATCTTCGAGGCGCGCAGCACGTAGACGGCGGTGACGAACGCGCCGAGCACCGCGGGCACCGTCCACCAGGCGCTGCGTCCGGTGGCCGCGCCGAGGAAGACCAGGAACTCGGCGACGAAGCCGGCGGTGCCCGGCAGGCCGAGCGAGGAGAGGGCCCCCAGGGTGAAGAACGCGGCGATGGCCGGCATCGCGTGCGCGAAGCCCCCCATCTTCGCGAGGTCCCGGGTGTGGGCCTTCTCGTAGATCAGCCCGACCAGCGCGAAGAACAGCCCGGTCATGATCCCGTGGGCGAACATCTGGAACACGGCGCCGTTCCAGCCCACCGGGGTGAGCGTCGCCGCGCCGAGCATCACGACGCCCATGTGGCTGACGCTCGAGTACGCGACGATGTACTTGAGGTCGTCCTGTGCCGCGGCGCACAGCGCGCCGTAGAGCACGTTCACCACGGCCACCGCCCCCACCACCGGCGCCCAGGTCACCGCCGCCTCGGGACAGAGCACCATCCCGACACGCATCACGCCGAAGGCCCCGAGCTTCATCAGCACTCCGGCGTGCAGCATGCTGACCGCGGTGGGCGCCGAGGCGTGGCCGTCCGGGCTCCAGGTGTGGAAGGGGAAGACGCCGGCCAGCGTGCCGAATCCCAGCCAGAGCAGCGGGAAGACCCACATCTGCGTCGAGCGCGGGAAGGGCACGAGGGCCAGCTGCCCGAGGTCGAAGGAGCGGGCTCCGGCGCGGGACCAGAGCCCGAGGATGGCCACCAGGATGGCTGCCGAGCCGACCAGCAGCATCAACGTGAGCTTCATCGCCGCGTACTCGCGGCTGCCCACCGCGAACCGCCGCCACGCTCCCCGGAACGGCCCGGCGGGAGGGACGCGATGGCTGCTCCCCCAGATGCCGATGAGCAGGTACATCGGCAGCACGGCGATCTCGTAGAAGAGGAAGAAGACGAAGAGGTCCTGGCTGACGAAGACGCCGAAGACGCCGGTCACCAGCGTGAGGAGGAGGACGAAGAACTCCTTGTCCCGCCGCTCCACCGTCCAGCTCGCGAGAACCCCGGTGACGATGATGATGCCGGTCAGCAGGACGAGGGTGATGCTCCAGCCGTCCGCGGCCAGCGAGAAGGAGATGCCCATCGAGGGCACCAGCGGGTATCGCTCGGCGAGCTGGAAGCCGCCCAGGCCGCGGTCCCACGCCAGCGCCGCGAGCACCGAGGCGACGAGGCCTCCGCCAGCTCCGGCCAGGGACACCCAGCGGACCAGCTGCCGCATGCGCGAGGGAACGACGAGCAGCACCGCCGCAGCCACCGCCGGCGAGGCGACCATCCACGCGAGGAGGTGACGGCTCATCGCCACGCCGCCAGGATCAGGAGCAGCACCGCGCCCACGACCACCGCCAGCGCGTAGTCCCGCGTCCGGCCGGTCTGCACCGGGCGCACGGCCTGCCCGGCCTCGAGCGTGCCCCAGCCGACCCCGTTCATGAGACCGTCGACGAGGTAGCGGTCCACCCACCGGAGCGCCCCGCCGAGCGGGAGGAGCAGGCTGCGGTACCCGAACGCCCAGAAGCGGTCCACGACCGACGCCCGGTCCAGCGCCGCCAGCGTCCCCGCCAGTGGCGCCTCGCGCCCGCGCAGGTAGGTGACGAGCGACAGTCCCAGGCCGCCCAGCCCCGCGAGGCTCGCCAGCACCGGGGTGAGCCCGAGGTGGAGGTGCATCTCGCCCCCGAGGCCGCGCGCCAGCCATGGACCGAGCAGGGCACCCGCCACGGTCGGAATCCCCAGGGCCACGAGAGGGATGGTCATCGCCGGCGGCGACTCGTGGGCGTGCGCCGCGGCGGCCGAGGGCTTGCCGAGGAAGGTCAGCACCAGGACCCGCCCCATGTAGAAGGCGGTCAGGAAGGCGGTAGCGAGGAGGATCGCCCAGGGGATCCACCCCGCCCTCCCCTCCAGGGCGGTGAGGATGGCGTCCTTCGACGCGAACCCGGCCAGCGGCGGGATGCCCGCCAGCGAGAGCGCCCCGAGGGCGAAGGTCACCGCGGTGAGCGGCATCCGCCGGGCGAGCCCGCCCATGTCCTTCAGCTCGTTGGAGTGGACGGCGTGGATGACGCTGCCGGCGCCGAGGAAGAGCAGCGCCTTGAAGAAGGCGTGGGTCCCGAGGTGGAAGTAGCCAGCGAACGCCGACCCCGCGCCGAGCGCCGCCACCATGAAGCCCAGCTGCGAGCAGGTGGAGTACGCAAGCACCCGCTTGATGTCGGTCTGCACCAGGCCCAGGAGCGCGGCGAAGGCCGCGGTCGCCGTGCCGACCCAGAGCATGCCGCCCTGGACCCAGTGAGCCTGGGCGAAGAGTGGATCGGCCCGCACCACCAGGTACACGCCCGCGGCCACCATCGTCGCCGCGTGGAGCAGCGCCGAGACCGGCGTCGGGCCCTCCATCGCGTCGGGGAGCCAGACGTGCAGTGGGAACTGCGCCGACTTCCCCATCACTGCGAGGAAGACGAGCCCGGCCGTCGCCTCCGCCACCTCGGGCCGGAGCGCGACGTCCCAGGAGAAGGCGCCCGTGCGCGCATAGAGGAGGAGCAACGCGAACAGGAAGCCCATGTCCGCGAGCTTGGTCATCCAGAAGGCCTTCACCGCGGCCCGGGCGGCGGTCGGACGGTCGAAGTGGAACCCGATGAGGAGGTAGCTGACGAGGCCGACCAGCTCCCACCCTGCGAACGCCTGGAGCAGGTCCGGCGCCAGCACCAGGGTGTTCATGCTGAAGAGGAAGAGCGCGTGGTAGGCGAAGTACCGGCCGTAGGAGCGCGGCGATTCGCCGTGCATGTACGCGACCGAGTAGACCTGGACCGCCAGGGCCACCAGACACACGACGCCGAGCATCGGGATGGACACCGCGTCGAGACGGACGCCCACCTCGCCCAGTCCCCTGCCCTGGACCACCAGCCAGGGCACCGTGGCGCGGATGGCACGCCCGGCCACGTCCTCCATCAGGAGCAGCGCGGAGGCCCCGGTGGCCAGGAGGCTCCCGAGGATGGTCAGGATGGCCGCCGGCATGCCGCGGTGGCGGATGGGCGGGATCACGACGGAGACGAGCGCGGCGGCGAGCGGCGCGACCAGCGTCACGAGGGCCAGCGTCACCGAGGGGCTCATCCCTTCGCCTCGCTGGCCAGGTCGAGCAGCGTGTCCCCGTGCCGCCGGTAGAGGAGCATCACCAGGGCCAGTCCCACCGCTACCTCGGCCACGGTGATGGCCAGCGCGAAGAGGACCAGCGGATGGCCTGGGGCTCCGCCGTAGCGGGCGAAGGCGACGAAGACGAGGTTGGCCGCGTTGGCCATGACCTCGATGGAGAGGAGGAGCGCCACCGCCTGCCGCCGGGTGAGGAGGCCGTAGATGCCGATGCTGAACAGCGCGGTCGCAACGAGGAGGAGCGCTCGGAGCGTCATGGGGTGCTCCCTTCGCGGAGCGCCGCCGCGTCCCTCGGGGTCGCGGGGTCGGGAGCAGGATCGCGCCGCCGCGCAAGCACGACGGCGCTGACGATGGCCGCCAGCAGCAGGACCGAGGCGACCTCGAAGGCCAGGAGGTAGCGGTCGAGCAGGGAGAAGGCGAGGTCCTGGGTCGACGGGGGCTCGACCACGCTGAGTGCGGAGAGATCCGTCCTGACGATGGCGGCGGCGACGACGGCGAAGAAGCCGAGCGCGGCCAGCGCTCCGCGGAGGCGCCCGGTCCCGTCGATGGTGAAGGTGGTCCCCTCGTGCTTCCGGGTGACCATCACGCCGAAGACCATCAGGGTGACGACGCCGCCGACGTAGGTGAGGACCTGCACGCCGGCCAGGAAGGCGGCGTGGAGGAGCGCGTAGAGTACGGCGGTCCCGAGGAGGGTCGCCGCGAGCCAGAGGATGGCCCGGACCAGGTTCCCGCTGGTGACGACCCGCAGCGCGGGGACGCCGACGAGGATGAGCGCGAGAAGTCCGAAGCCCAGCTCCTCGGTCACGAGCCCCCCTCCCCCGAACCGGTCGGTGGAGTCCCGGGGGCCGCAGGCGCATCGGCGCCGGAGGGCGAGGTGACCGGAGCGCTCGAGGCTCCGGTGGCAGGAGTCGTCCCGGACGCCGGTGGTGCGGAGGCGGTGGCACCCGCGGCGCCGCCTGACGGGGGACTCGCGGGCGGAGGACCGGCGGAGGCTGCCGAGCCGGACGCGGCGTTCCCCGTCACGGGGACCTCGGCCGGGGCGACCGGAGGAGCCGTGCTCGAGGGTGCTGCAGGACTCGCCGCCGCGGCCGGCGGAGATCCTCCGTTTGCCTTCTCGGCCGCGGTCGGACCCGCAGCCGGCGATCCTGCCGCGGGTGCGGTCGGGCTCGCGGGCTTCGGCGCGGCGGGTGCCTTCGGCGGCACCTGCATCCCGTTCAGCCGCGTCGCATCACCCCAGGCCCGGTGCTTCGACTTCTCGTTCGCGTAGAGCTTCGCCATGGTGAGCACCAGCTCCTCGCGTCCGTATGCCGGGACCTCCGGCTCGCGGGTCATCACGATGGCGTCGGTGGGACAGACCTGGACGCAGAGCTCACAGTAGATGCAGGCGTTCAGGTCGAGCACGAAGTCGTCGGCGTACCCGCGCTTCTTCCCGCTGATCGGCGACTCGCGCTTGCCGCCCGCCTTGATCGCGATGACCTGCGAGGGGCAGATGCGCTCGCACTGCAGGCACCCGATGCAGGCCTCGTCCCCGTCCTCCTCGTGGAGCAGCGCGAAGCTCGACCGGTAGCGCTCCGCTCGCTGGCGGATGACCTTCGGGAACTCCACCGTCACCGGCCTGCGGAGGAGGTTCCTCAGGCTCGTGGAGAGGGCACGGGCCGCGGTCGCGAAGTAGCTCCTCACACGAGCACCACCCAGACCGCGGCGGCGCCCACCAGGAGCACGCTCGCGGGCACCAGGTACTTCCAGCAGAGTGCCATGAGCTGGTCCGACCGGAAGCGAAGCAACGACCAGCGGATCCAGTAGACGGCCACGAAGAGCAGGAGCGTCTTCAGCACCATCCAGTGCAGGCCGGGGCGGAATGGCCCATCCCACCCGCCGAGGAAGAGCGCCGCGCCCACCGCCGAGGCCACCAGAGTGTGGATGTACTCGGCCATGTAGAAGAGCGCGAACTTGATCCCGGTGTACTCGGTGGTCACGCCGGCGACGAGCTCGCTCTCCGCCTCCGGGATGTCGAAGGGGATGCGGTTGGACTCGGCGAGCATCGCGAGCACGAAGATGAAGAAGGCCGGGATGCCGATGAAGAAGGGCCAGACCACGAACCAGTGGTGATCGGCCTGGGCCTGCACGATGGTCCCCAGCCGCAGCGAGCCGGAGAGGATGACCGGGACCATCGCCGACAGCAGAAGCGGCACCTCGTAGGAGATGGACTGCGCCACCGCTCGCATCCCGCCGAGCAGCGCGAGCTTGTTGTTGCTCGCCCACCCTGCCCCGAACACCGGGAGGACCGTCACCGCGCCGATGGCGAGCACGTAGAGCACGCCCACGTCCAGGTCGGAGGCGACCACCGAGGGCGAGAAGGGAACGACCGCCGCCGCGCCCAGAGCCGCCAGCGCGGCGAGCAGCGGGACCAGGTTGAAGATCACCGCGTCCGCGTTCGCCGGAACGATGTCCTCCTTCTGCAGCAGCTTGAGGAGGTCGGCCACCGGCTGCAGCAGCCCGGACGGCCCCACCATGGTCGGCCCCAGGCGGGTCTGGAGCCGGGCTGCGAACTTCCGCTCGAACCACAGAGCCATCGCCGTGGCGGTCAGCACCACGGTGACGATGACCACCGAGTAGACCACGCCGTGCACCAGCCCCTCGCTCACCGATCCACCTCGCCCATGATCGGATCCATCGAGCCGAGGATGGCGACCGCATCGCTCACCGTCGCTCCGGGGATGATGTACGGCAGGGCCGAGAGCGCGTGGAGGCTCGGCGGCCGGATCTTCAGCCGGTAGGGGAACTGCGTGCCGTCGGAGATGAGATAGGTGCCGAGCTCCCCGCGCGGCGTCTCGATGGCCACGTAGACCTGTCCATGGGGAATCTTGGTCTGCACCGGCAGCTTGACCGGCCTGCCGGCGTTGATGGTGCCTTCGGGCACCGCGTCCACCATCTCGCGGACCAGCCGGACGCTCTCTCGCATCTCGCCAATCCGCACCCGGGCCCGGGCCAGACAGTCGCCCCCCTGGGCGGTGACCACGTTCACCTTCACCTCGTCGTAGGCGTGGAACGGGGCATCGCGGCGGAGGTCGTGGTCCACCCCGCAGGCCCGGAGAATCGGTCCGGTGATTCCGAGATCCAGCGCGAGCTCGGCATCGAGCCTGCCCACCCCCGTCGTCCGGTCGAGGAAGATCCGGTTCTGGAGCGTCATCGACTCGTACTCGTCGAGGCGCGGCCCGATGATGTCGAGCGCCGCCTTCACCTTGGCGCTCCACCCGGCGGGGAGGTCATGCCGGTTCCCGCCGAGCGTGTGGGTGTTGTAGTGGAAGCGGGCTCCGGTGACCTCCTCGAAGAGGTCGAGCACCAGCTCGCGCTCCCGGAAGCAGTGGAGGAAGACCGTCGCGCCGCCGCCGAGCGCGCCCCCCAGATCCAGGGCGAAGGTCCCCAGCCAGAGGAGGTGCGAGGCGATCCGCTGCAGCTCGGCGAAGAGCGAGCGCATCCACCGCGCCCGCCGCGGCACCTCGAGCTTCAGCGCCGCCTCGAACGCCATGTTCAGCGCCTGCTCGTTGGTCATCGGCGAGACGTAGTCGTTCTTGTCGACGATGGGCGTGATCTGCACGTAGGCCAGCGTCTCGCAGAGCTTCTCCACCGCCCGGTGCAGGTACCCCACGTGGGGAACGACCTTCACCACCTTCTCCCCGTCCAGGTAGAGGTCCATCCGGAAGACGCCGTGGGTGGAGGGGTGCTGCGGCCCGAAGTGGAGGAGCATCAGCTCTCCCTCGGGGTCGTACCGGTCGATCGGAAGGTGCGGATCGACGCGCCGGGTGATGTGGACCGTCTGGAGTGCGGTCATCGCCAGGGCGCGTACGGCAGGTTGGCCGGCAGGTCCCGCCGGAGAGGGAAACGGTCGTAGTTCTCCGGCATCATCAGCCGGCGCAGGTCGGGGTGGTTCGCGAACACCACGCCCACCAGGTCGTACTGCTCGCGCTCCTGCCAGTCCGCCCCGGCGAAGAGCTCGAACAGCGAGGGGATGGTCTCCCCGGGGGCGAGCCGCACGCTCCAGGTGGCGAGGCGCGAGCCCGTTCCCACCGTCCGGAGCAGGGTCGTCACCTCGTAGTGCTCCGGCTCGTCGGGGGCCTTCCCCTTGCGCCCGGTCGCCGGGACCCAGTGGGTGGCGACGACCGACACGAACTGGCGGTAGCCCCGGGCCTTGAGCCGTGTCGCGATCTCGAGGTGTCGCCCCACGGGGACGAGGGGCGGGCCGGCCTCCCCGGTCGGGGAAACGCCCAGCTCGGCCAGCACCGCCGGGAGATCCGGGCCCGAGGGCTCCGCGCGCTCGGCCACCGGCTCCGCGGTCTCGACGTCGAGCGAGGCGCGCACCGGCGCCGTGGCCTCCACCTCGGTGGCGATGGTCGCCGACTCGACCTGGGCACGGTCCAGCTCGGGCGTCCGCTCGCGATCGACCAGTCGCGGGATCGAGGGCTTCGTGATCCCGATCAGCGCGGGGTTGGGCTCCGGCGCGACCTTCTCGCCCTTGCGTTGCCTCCGGATCTTTTCTTGAAGGCGGAGGAACCCGTGCATCAGCGCCTCGGGGTTCGGCGGGCAGCCGGGGACGTAGACGTCCACCGGGAGGAAGGTGTCCACCCCGGGGACCACGCTGTACAGGTTCCGGTAGAAGTCCCCGGAGATCGCGCACGAACCCATGGCGATGGCCCACTTCGGCTCGGGCATCTGGTCCCAGAGCTTCTTCACCCGGGGCGCCATCTTCACCGTGATGGTCCCGGCGATGACCATCACGTCCGCCTGGCGCGGCGTGGCGCGGACGATGGTCCCCATCCGGTCGATGTCCACCCGGCTGGCCGCGGTCGCCATGAACTCGATGCCGCAGCAGCTGGTGGCCATGGGGAAGACCCACAGGGCGTTGCTCATCCCCCAGGTGAGCACCTCGTCGAGCACGCCGGTGGCCACCGAGAGTCCGGGGACGCTGAGGAGCGTCTTGTAGAGCGGGTGCTCGAAGCCCGACCCGTCGTCGACCGTCCTCACACCCACTCGAGCGCTCCCTTCCGGATGGCCCAGGCCCAGCCCAGCATCAGCACCCCCACGAAGGTTCCCACCGCGACGAGCCCTGCGGTGCCCACCTCCCGGACGATCGTCCCCCAGGGCAGGATGAGCGCAGCCTCGATGTCGAAGAGGACGAAGAACAGAGCCACCACGTAGTACCGGGCGTGGAAGCGGACCCACGCCATCCCCTGCGGCGTCTCGCCGCACTCGTAGGTCTCGCGCTTCAGCGGGCTCGTGACCCGCGCCCGCACCCGGAGGAGCTTCGCCCCGACCAGGAGACTCCCCACGGCGAGGAAGGAGACGACGAGGAAGGCGAGGAGGGCGAGGCCCTGGGTCATGAGGTGCTCCCTGCCCGACGTCCTACTTCGCCGGTGGGTGGTCCGCCTAGGCCTTCGGGCGGGTCGCCCGCACGCTTGACGCGGGGCAGCGCTCAGTCCCCCGACCCAGGGGGACGCCTGCGGACGCGCGCAGGGGCGCGCCAGCGATCGGGCTCAGCCGCGGGGGCGGAGCTTCCCCTCTCCCAGTGCGAGGAGGAGAGAGGAGAGGTCCACGCGCGCCGTGCGAAGGAAGATGCGCAGCGCGCGCTCGGCGCCCGCGGCGAGGGCCGCCATCTTCTCCAGCCGGGCGAGCCGCTCGCGCCCCACGCCGCTGGCCACGGCCAGCCGCCGGGCCTCCTCCAGGTCGGCGCGGATGCGGGTGATGAAGGCAGTCTCGCGCTCCTGGATGACCCGGCGGACCATCTGCACCAGGTCGGTCTCCGACCGGAAGTGCCAGGCGCCGGTGCCCGGCTGGCGGATGCGGACCACGACTCCCCAGCGCTCGAGGTCGCGGACGAGCATCGAGACGGCGCCCTTGCTGAGGCGGAGCTCCTCCTCGAGCTGGTTGGCGGTCATCGAGACGCCGCGGAGGTAGAGCACCGCCCAGATGCGGCCCTGGTTGTGCTTGAAGCCCCAGAACTCGATGACGTTGCCGACGGCATCGATGGCCAGTGACTCCCAGCGGGGCAGGTCGGGCGAGGAGTCGGGCGCCGCCAGGCGGGGCGCATTGGACCAGCTGTAACCCTTGGCCGGCATGACGGTCTCGCTAGCGGAACGCCGCGCCGAGGCGCCGCGCCCAATCGGTGAGCTCGTTCGCGCCGGGCGAATCGCGGAGCGGGCCGAGCGCGTCGAGGGCGGCCTCGATCTCCCGGTCCATCAGGGTCAACGCCGCCCGTGGCGCGTCGGTGGCGAGCACCGCGGTGCCGAGCTCGCGCACCCGGTCGTCGGCCATCGAGCCGAAGGCCCACAGGTCCTTGATCCTGCGACGCAGTGGCTCGTCCATCTGCGCGGCAAGGAGGATGGGCAGCGACGGGGTCCGCGACTTGAAGTCGGCGAACACCGGCTTGCCGGGGTCACCCCCGTTGAGGTCCTTGAGGTCGTCGGCGATCTGGAAGGCGACCCCCAGGTGCCGGCCGAAGGTCTCGAAGCGGCGCGCCACCTCCGCCTTGCCCGCGAGCCTGCCGGCGGCCGCGCCACAGAAGCCGAACAGCGCGCCGGTCTTCCCCTCCATGATGACCCGGAACCGCTCCACCGGGAGCGCGAGGTCGCCGCGGGCCTCCACCTCGCCGATGGTCGCACGGGTCATCTCGGCGACCGTGCGCACCGCGGCGAAGCTGATCTCCCGGTCGAGCCCCGCCAGCTCGTCGAGCGCGAGGGTGAGGAGGAGGTCCCCGCCCATCACTGCCACCACGTTGCCCCAGAGGGCGTTCACCGTCGGGCGTCCGCGGCGGTACATGCCCGCGTCCACCACGTCGTCGTGGAGGAGGCTGGCCGAGTGCACCAGCTCCGCGGCCACTGCCACGTCGAGGAGCCCCGGCTCTGGCGCGCCTGCGGCCAGACCGAAGAGGTGCACCATGGTCGGCCGGACGCGCTTGCCACCGCTGCCGATGCACAGATGCCGTCCGGCGTTGAGCAGCGTGTCCGACTGGGCCACGTCGCCCGAGCCATGCGAGAGCACCGACACGAGGCGCGCCTCGGCCGCCTCCAGGAAGCGTGCTGCCTCGGGCGTGGTCTCCATCTGGTTCACCTTGTTCAAGACTACTTGAACTCCATCTGCCGCGCCGTGGTTTCCGGAGCCGCCGCCTTCTCGGACGAACAAGGCCCCCTTGGGGCCGTCACCGCCGCCTCGACCGCCGCCCGGTCCACCTTCCCCGCCGCCGTCCGGGGGAGCCTCGTGGCCGGGAGCACCTCGGCCGGCACCTTGAACGCCGCGAGGCGGGCCCGGGCCCAGGACCGGAGGTCGTCGAGCACGGCCGCCGGGCGGGGGACCACGACCGCCACGGGCACCTGCCCCCAGCGGGAATCCGGCCGCCCCACCACCGCCACCTCGGCCACCCCGGGGTGCGCGGCGAGCACCGCCTCCACCTCCGCCGGGTAGACGTTCTCGCCGCCGGACAGGATGAGGTCGGTCCTCCGGGCGAGGACGGTCAGCCGGCCGCGCGTGTCCAGCCGCCCGAGGTCGCCCGTGCGCAGCCACCCGTCCCTCAGCACCTCGGCGGTGGCCGCCTCGTCGTCGAGGTAGCCCCGCATCAGGGTGGCACCGCGGACGGCGATGGCGCCCTCCTCCCCCGGCGGGACCGGTCGCCCACCGGCATCGAGGATGCGCAGGTCGAGCCCCGGAAGCGGGGCTCCGGCCGTCGCGCCGTCCGCGTCGGCGGGGTGCTCGGTCGTCACCTGGGAGCAGGCCTCGGAGAGCCCGTAGGTGAGGAGCACCGGGATGCCGCGCGAGCGCGCCCGCTCCACCAGGCCTGGCGGGACCGGGCCGCCGCCCACCAGCACGCCGCGGAGCTTCCCCGGCTGCAGGCCGGCGTCGAGGCACTCCTCGAGGGTGCGGGCCACCAGGCTCCCGTGGGTGATGCCGTCCTCGCGCACCGCGCGCACCATCGTCGCGGCGTCGAAGCGCGGCTGGAGAACCAGCGTCGCGCCGTCGTGCGCGCAGCGCACGGCCGTGCAGAGGCCGCCCACGTGAAACAGCGGCAGGTTGCAGAGCCACCGGTCGCCGGGCCGCGGGAGGAGGTTCTCCGCCGAGGCGCGGGCGAGCGCGTCGAATGCGCCGACGGTGAGCCGCGCGGCCTTGGGCCTCCCGGTGGTGCCGGAGGTGAAGAGGAGCGCCCAGTCCGCTCCGGGGTCCGTGGGTTCCCCGGGCACCGGCGCCGCGCCGGTCCGCGCCCATCCCTCGAGCGGCTGCGCGCCCGGCAGGACGTCGCGCCGCTCCGCGTCGGCGAGCACCAGCCGGGGGCGAACCCGGTCGCGCTGGTCCCGGAGCTCCGCGGGAGCGAGGCGAACGTTGAGGGGCACGAGCGCCGCGCCGAGGCGACGGAGCGCGAAGAGGAGCACCACCGTCGCCGGATGGTTGGCGGCGAGGACCGCGACCCGTTCCCCGGGGCCGACCCCGGCCGCGCGCAGCGCACCCGCGTTCGCGGTGACCTCGGCGTCGAGGTCCGCCCAGGTCCAGCGGAGGTCGCCGGCGACCAGGGCCAGGCCGTCCGGCTTGCGGCGGGCCTGGGCCTGCACCGGGCAGCCGGTGCTCACCATCCGAGCACCTGGGGCTCGATGCCCAGCCCCGGGAGGTCGGGGAGGTGGCACAGGCCGTGGGAGATGGCGTAGCCGCCCTGGTCCGACTCGAGCAGGTGGCCGGTGGCGAGCCCGTGCGCAGGTCCTTCCACGGGGAGGGTGCAGGCCAGGTGAGCCGCCCCGGCGCGGGAGACGGCCCCGTCCATCGCGCTCGTCACCACCACCTCGACACCGACCTGCCAGGCCAGAGCAGCGTAGCGCCGGGCCCGGAGGACGCCGCCGACGACTGGCAGCTTGAACACGAGGACGTCCGCCGCCGGGCGCTTCCCACCGAAGAGCCCGTCGCGAGCCCCGGGGACGCCGATCGACTCGTCGGCGGCGATCCGCGCGAGCGAGCGGAGCTTCCGGAGGCCGTCGAAGTCGTTCGCCGGGACGGGCTGCTCCACGTACTCCAGCCGGGCGGCGGCGAAGGCCTGGAGGCGCGTGCGGGCCTCGGCCTCGGACCAGGCGCCGTTGCCGTCGACGCGGATGCGCACGTTGGGCCCGACCGCCGCGCGCACCGCCGCGAGCCGGGCGGCGTCCTGCTCCGCCGTCTGGGCGCCCACCTTGATCTTCAGGGTGTCGAAGTTCTCGTGCGCGCGCGCCCTCGCCTCGGAGACCAGGGCGTCGACCTCGTCGTCGATGAGGAGCGCGTTGACCCGGACCGAGCGTGGCTCCGAGCCGAGCCAGGTGGAGAGCGGGACGCCGGCGTGCCGGGCTCCCCAGTCCAGCAGCGCGAGCTCGACGCCCGCTCGGGTCGCGGGGGCCTCGTGAAGGATGGGGATCTTCCGGATCCGGTCCGCGACCTCCTCGGCGCTTCCCGGAACCGCGGTGCCGCGGAGCGCCGCGGCCGCGTCGGAGAGCGCTGCCCGCGCCTTTTCTTCCGGTTCGGTCCCGAAGCCGGGGAGCAACGTCACCTCGCCCAGGCCGTCGCCGAGCCGGAGCATGAATCCATCGACGCCCGTCCGCATCCCGGCACCGCTCAGGATCGCGGAGCGGAAGCGGAGGGTGCGCGGCCGGATGAGGAGCTCGGTGGTCATTGCCGTCCCAGCCAGGCACCAAGGGCGAGGAGGAGGCCGAACCCCGCCTGGAAGCGGGCAGTCCCCCCCAGCGCCGGGTTGAGCGCCGTGCCGGTGCTGCGCAGCACGCGCGAGAGCGGCGGCCAGACCAGAGGGGTCGCCCCCAGCGCGAGCAGCACCGGCAAGCGGGCCCAGCCCAGGGCCACCATCGCCACCGGCATCGCCAGGGCGAGGAGGAGCAGCGCGACGTACTCGGCGCGCCCGAAGCCGCGGCCGAAGCGGACGACCAGGGTGTGCTTGCCGGCGCGTGCGTCGGTCTCCACGTCGCGCAGGTTGTTGACCACCAGGATCATCGTCCCGGTGGCACCGACGGCCACCGCGGCCGGCCACACCGCGGGGACCAGCCGCAGCGCCTGGGCGTAGAAGGTGCCCGGCACGGCCACCAGACCGAAGAAGACCATCACGAAGAGGTCGCCCAGGCCGTGGTAGCCGAGCGGGTACGGACCGCCGGTGTACGCCCACCCGGCGAGCACCGAGGCGAGGCCGATGACCACGAAGGGCCACCCGCCTCGCGCGACGAGGGAGATCCCGACCGCGACGGCGAGGGTGAAGCAGGCGGAGCCCGCGGCGAGCACGGTCTGCGGCGCGATGAGGCCGCTCTGGGTGACGCGAGTGGGACCGACACGCTCGTGGGTGTCCGCGCCCTTCCGGAAGTCGTAGTAGTCGTTGGTGAGGTTGGTGCCGATCTGGATCAGCATCGCTCCGGCCAGCGCGGCCAGCGCCGGCCAGAGCACCGCCATCCCCTCTCCCATCGCGAGGCCGGTCCCCACCACCACCGGCACCACCGCGGCGGTGAGCGTCTTCGGCCTGGCGGCGAGCAGCCAGGTCCGGAGCGACGGCGAGGCGGCGGGGGCGGCGGCGGTCACGGTCGGCGCGGGAACTTCTTGAAGTCGGGCTTCCGCCGCTCGACGTACGCGTTGCGGCCCTCCTGGGCCTCGGCGGACATGTAGTAGAGCAGCGTGGCGTTGCCGGCGAGCTCCTGGATGCCGGCCTGACCGTCCAGATCGGCGTTGAAGCCGGACTTGAGCAGCCGGAGCGCGAGCGGGCTGAGCTGGAGCATCTCCTGGCACCAGCGGATCGTCTCTGCCTCCAGCTCGGCCAGGGGGACCACGGTGTTGACCAGCCCCATCTGCAGCGCCTGCTGCGCGTCGTACTGCCGGCAGAGGAACCAGACCTCGCGGGCCTTCTTCTGGCCAACGATGGAGGCGAGGTAGCTCGCGCCGAATCCGCCGTCGAAGCTGCCGACCCGCGGCCCGGTCTGGCCGAAGCGGGCGTTGTCCGCGGCGATGGTCAGGTCGCAGACCACGTGAAGAACGTGGCCGCCGCCGATCGCGAACCCCGCCACCATCGCCACCACCGGCTTGGGGAGGGAGCGGATCTGCTTCTGGAGGTCCAGGACGTTGAGGCGGGGGACGCCGTCGCTCCCCACGTAGCCCTCGCTGCCCCTGATCCGCTGGTCACCGCCCGAGCAGAACGCCTGATCGCCGGCGCCAGTGAGGATGATCACGCCGACCTCCGGATCCTCCCGGGCATCGTTGAACGCGGAGCTCATCTCGAACAGCGTCTGGGGCCGGAAGGCGTTCCGGACCTCCGGGCGGTTGATGGTGATCTTCGCGATGCCGTCCCACTTCTCGTAGACGATGTCCTTGTCGTCCCGGACCTTCTTCCACTCTGGTTTCATCCCTGGTTGCTCCCGAGCTCGCTGTCCACGAGCGGCCGTTCGATCCACGGAGCCGAGAGGAAGGAGGTCACTTCCCGTGCCCACTCCTCAGGCGACTCCAGATGTGGCGCGTGCCCCGCGCCGGGGAAGACGTGGCCCCAGACCAGCGGAATCTCCGCCGCCATGGCCCGCGCGATGCCGGTGAACTTCGTGTCTCGCTCGCCGGTGAGCAGCAGCGTCGGCGCGCGCATCGTCCACAGCCGCGCCCAGTAGCTGGGCTGCGCCCCGAGCGAGAGCGCCCGCAGGGCGGTGGCCAGAGCCTCCGGCCGGTGGGAGAGCCGCCGCTCGCGGAGCCTCAGCCGCAGGTCCATGGGAACGCTGCGGAGGCCGTCGAAGAGGGAGAGCGCCTCCCAGCGGCGGACGAACGCCTCCAGTCCGTCCCGCTCGATGACCTCGGCCATCGCGTCGTCCTCGCGACGCCGCTCGCCCCGGTCACGGCGCCGGCGGAGCCCCGGATTGCCGGATTCGAGGACCAGGCGTCCCACCCGCTCCGGCGCGCGGAGACAGAGCGCCAGGGCCACACGCGCACCGAGCGAATAACCGGCGACGTCCACCCGCTCCATGCCCTGCGCATCGAGGAGCGCCAGCAGCTGGTCCACCGCTCCCTTGAACGTGGTGTCCGGGGCGATGGGGCTGTCGCCGTGTCCGGGCAGATCCGGGGCGAGGACCCGGAACCGCCCACCAAGCGCCGGCCGGAGGTGGCTCCACGCCTCTCCGTTGCCGGTGAACCCGTGGAGCAGGAGCAGGGGTGAACCGTCTCCCCAGCTGACGTGGGCGAGCAGGCTCATGGGCCGCCCTCCTCGAGCGCGCGGGCCACGGCCGCTCCGAGCGCATGGTGAACCTCGACGTTGGTCGCCCGGTCGACGACGCGCGCCTCGACGACGTGGAGCCCGGGGCGGGCGGCGTCCTCGAGCGCAGCGGCGAGCGCGGACGGCGTCTCCGCCCGGGTGAAGGAGGCGCCCCCGAGCGCGGCCGCGTGGGAGAGATCGGTCGCGTGCGGAGTGCCGAAGAGCGCCTCGAAGCGGGGGGTGCTGCGGGCGATGGGGAGGAAGCTGAAGATGCCGCCCCCGTCGTTGTTGACCACCACCACCGTCAGCGCGAGCGCGGCGCGCCGGGCGTGCACCAGCGCCCCGAGGTCGTGCAGGAAGGCGAGGTCGCCCACCAGGGCCACCGTGGGCGCGCCCGAGGCCGCGGCGAGGCCGAGCGCGGTGCTGACGTTCCCGTCGATGCCGTTGAGCCCTCGGTTCGAGAGCACGCGAACGTTCTCGGCGGGAACCGGCGCGAAGGCGTCCACGTCCCGGACGGGCATGCTGCTCCCGACGAGGAGGCGCGCTCCGGCAGGCAGTGCGGCCACGACGGCCCGGGCGACGCCTGGCTCGGTCAGCCGCTGCTCGGAGGCGAGCGCGTCGGCGAGCGCTGTTCCGGCACGGGTGCTCGCCCGGAGGAACCCGTCCGCCCAGGCGGCGCGGCGCGGCGCGGTCGCGGCGGTGAGCGCCTCGCAGATGGCGACGGCGTCGCCCTCGAGCACCAGCCCGGCCCGGTGCTGGGGGTCGACCGGCTCGGGGCCCTCGGAGACGAGCACCACCTCCGCGCCGGAGGCGTCGAGCCACTCGGCGGCGCGGCGGGAGCAGAGGCCGCCCCCGAGGCGCACGACGAGGTCGGGACGGGCCGAGAGCGCCCATCCCTCGTTGCGGAGCAGGAGATCCAGGTGAGCCACCGCCGGCTGTCCGGGGGCCCAGCGCACGTTGCTCGCCGCCTCGGCGAGCACCGGGTAGCCGTGGGACGCGGCGAGGGCGCGCACGGCGGTGCCCAGCCGGTCGGCGCGAGCACGGGGGCCGACCACCACCACGCCGCGCTCGGCGGCGGCCAGACGGCGGCGGACCGCCTCGAGCTCGGCGGCGGGCGGGAGAGATGCGGGTGGGACGGTGCGCAGGAACGGCGCGTCGCCCCGGCCGTCGAGCGCCTCGGCATCGAGGCCGGGAGGAACCGGGGCGTCGGGGACCGGCGCGAGCGGCTCGCGAAACGGAACGTCGAGGTGTACCGGACCGGAGAGACGGCCGGCGGCGGCGGAGGCGGTGCGGGAGACGACCGCGCGGAGATGGCGGAACGCGGCCGAGCTCGCCTCGGGAACGGGGAGGGTCTCCGCGGCGCGGGTGAAGCGGCCGAAGAGGCCGTCCTGCGGCATCGTCTGCGCCGCGCCGAACCCGTGGAGCTCCCAGGGCCGGTCCGCGGTGAGGGCGATCAGCGGGATGCCCGACGCGGAGGCCTCGACCATCGCCGGGAAGAGGTGGGTCCCGGCGCTGCCGGAGGTGACGAGCACGGCGGCGGGGCGACCCGACTCGAGGGCGAGGCCGAGGGCAAAGAAGCCGGCGACCCGCTCGTCGAGGACCACCCAGCTGCGGACGTCCGGAGCGGCCTCGGCCGCGGCGAGGGCCAGCGGGGCACTGCGCGCGCCGGGACAGAGGACGACGTCTCGCACCCCACCCCGCTGGAGCTCCTGGACGAGAGCCCGGGCCCAGAGGGTGTTGAGCGAGGGCACGGGGTCAGCCCTCCACCCCGAACGCGCGGAGCATGAAGCGCGCCTTCACGGCGGTCTCGGTCCACTCGCCCTCGGCGGTGGACCCCGGAACGCAGCCCGCCCCGGAAAAGAGGCGTGCGGCGTTGCCCCGGACGAGGGCGCAGCGAAGGGCCACGCGCAGGTCGGCGCGGTCCGGGCCGATCCAGCCGATGGCGCCGGCGTACCAGCCGCGGGCGAGGCGCTCGTGGGTGCGGAGGAAGGCCAGCGCCTCGTCCCGCGGAGTACCGCCGACCGCGGCGGTGGGGTGCAGCGCGCGGACGACGTCGGCCGGGGTGATGCCGGACCGGAGCCGGGCGCGCACCGGAGTCCGGAGGTGGGAGACGTACCCGAGCGCGAGCGGCTCGGGCCTGGCGCCGATCTCCACTTCGGTGGAGAGCGGGAGCAGCGCCGCGCGGATGCTCTCCACCACGGCAGCGTGCTCGCGGGCCTCCTTGCGACCGCCGGTGAGCCGGTCCAGCTCGCCGGGCGCGGCGCTGCTGGCCAGGGCCTGGGTCTCCAGCCGGCCGGCCTCCAGGGTGAAGAGCCGCTCGGGGCTCGCGCCGAGGAGGGTGGTGCCGTCCTCGGCGCGGAGCTCGTACCCGACGGCCGGGCCGGCGATGGAGCGCATCCGCTCGCGGACGGCCGGAAGGACGAGCGGCGCGTCGGCCTCGATCTCGAGGGCGCGGGCGAGCACCACCTTGCGCAGGTGGCCCGACTCGAAGGTGGCGAGCGCCTCGGAGACGAGGGCGTCCCACGCGGTGCGGTCCTGGGGCCGGAGATGGGGCGCGCGCGCCGGAGCGTGAGCGTCAGTCGAGGACGACTCCACCAGGCGCTCCCTGGCCTGGGCGAGCGCGGCGGCCGCGCGCTCGCGTGCGGCGTCGAGCCCACCCTCGCCGACGCGGACGAAGACACGGAGCTCGGCGGTGCGGCCGTCGGTTCCCAGGAGCAACCGGGGGACGAGGGCCCATGCCGGGGGAAACGCCTCCCACCAGCGATCGAGCGGAGCGGAGGCATCGAAGGCGAAGCCGCCGAACCAGGGCGCCGGCGGCCGAGCGTCGCCTCCCTCCGTCACGACCTCCGAGCGGGCCACCGCCTCGAGGAGCTCGACGTGACCGGGAGCACGGAGTGTCGCGGAGACGCCGGTGCCGGCCCAGCTCCACGCGCCGTCGGACCAGGAGAGCGTCCAGGGCTCGGGCAGGCGCAGGGCAGGCGAGACGCGGGCCGCGATGCCCAGGAGCTGCACGCGACCGGAGGTGATTCCTTGCATGAGGTGACGCATCGTGAGCTGGACGCGGATGCTGTTGAGGTTCTACGTCCGCCGGGCTATCCCTGCACCGGAAGTTCAAGGAGCCTTGAACCCCTTGAATTCCATATCTCGATGAGACCCACAAGTCCTGCCGCTGATCCGTCGATCCCGGCACGCGTGCTCAGGACCGCCCGTCCGTCCGGCACGCGCGTCGCCGTGGGCCCGGTGGAGGTCGGTGGATCGGCCTTCGTGGTGGCTGCGGGACCCTGCGCGGTGGAGAGCGCGGCGCAGACCGAGGCCGCGGCGGAGGTGGTGGCGGCGGCGGGAGCGCACCTGCTGCGTGGCGGCGCCTTCAAGCCGCGGACGAGCCCCTACGCCTTCCAGGGGCTGGGGGATGCGGGGCTGGCGATCCTCGGGCGGTCGGGTGGGCGCCACGGGCTGCCGGTGGTGGCCGAGGTCCTCGAGACGTCGCAGCTGGCCTCGATGATCGACCACGTGGACGTGCTCCAGGTGGGCGCCCGGAACATGCAGAACTTCGCCCTGCTCCGCGCGCTGGGGAAGGTGCGGCGGCCGGTCCTGCTCAAGCGCGGGTTCTCGGCGACGGTGGACGAGTGGCTGCTCGCGGCCGAGTACCTGCTCGACGGAGGCAACACCCAGGTCATCCTCTGCGAGCGCGGCATCCGCACCTTCGAGACGGCGACGCGGAACACGCTCGACCTCGCCTCGGTGGCGCTGGTGAAGCAGCGGAGCCATCTGCCAGTCCTGGTCGATCCGTCACATGCGACCGGGCTGCGCGAGCTGGTCATTCCGATGGCGCTGGCGGCGGCGGCGGCCGGGGCGGACGGGCTGCTGGTCGAGGTGCACTCCCGGCCCGACGAGGCGCTGTGCGATGGACGTCAGGCGCTGACGCCGGAGCTGTTCGCGGAGCTGATGCAGCGTTTGCCGGCGGTGCTCCACGCGGTGGGGCGCACGCTGCACCACCGGGTGTCGACCGCGCCGGCGGTCCGGGCGGTCTCGCCATGAGCGAGCAGGTCCGGGAGATGTTCTCTTCGATCGCGACGAGGTACGACGTCACCAACGTCGTCCTGAGCTTCGGGGTGGACCGGTGGTGGCGGCACGTCACGGTGAGGACGGCACGGACCGGCCCGGGGATGCGAGTGCTCGACTGCGCGACGGGGACCGGGGACCTGGCGCTGGCATTCCGGCGGACGGGTGCGGAGGTGGTGGGGACGGACTTCTGCGCGCCGATGCTCGAGCCGGCGCGGGAGAAGGCACGGGCGGCGGGGCTCGACGTGACCTTCGAGGTGGCGGACGCGATGGCGCTCCCCTACCCCGACGCGAGCTTCGACGTGTCGTCGATCTCCTTTGGGATCCGGAACGTGGACGATCCGGTGCGGTGCCTGCGGGAGATGGCGCGGGTGGTGAAGCCGGGCGGTCAGGTGCTGGTGCTCGAGTTCGGGCAGCCGCACGGGATCTGGGGCGGGCTGTACAGGCTGTACTCGCGGGTGGTGATGCCTACCGTGGGAGGGCTGCTGACCGGAAACAAGGCGGCCTATCAATATCTGCCACGGACGGCCGCGGCGTTCCCGGCCGGCGGGCGTTTTCTCGAGTTGATGGAACGCTCCGGAGCGTTCCGGGAGCGCTCGGCGCGGCCATTCACGGGCGGCATCACCTGGCTGTACCGGGGAGTCGTCGCGGGCTGACGCTGCGCACGGAATCCTGCGGGGACGCTGCCCGTGTGTCATCGTTTCTCTCCACTGCTGTTCCGGCTACGCCTGGGTCGCCCGGGTACGGTCAGAGCTCCACGTCGTCCTGAGGAACATTCGATGACCGTCCCGAAGATCCTGCTCTCCTGTGCGGCAGTCCTGGCGTTCGGCTGTGCCACCACCGAGTCCGCGGCCCCCGCAGCGGCGAAGCCGGCGGCTCCCTCCCGTCCCACCGTTCCGGCGGAGGTCGAGGCTCCCTCCAGCGCCACGCTGGTGGTCCAGCTCTTCGCGAAGGGGACGCAGAACTACCGGTGCCAGGCGACGTCGACGGCGGGCGCGGCGGAGTGGAAGCTGGTGGCTCCCGAGGCGGAGCTCTTCCGGGCGGAAGGCGGAGAGCTCGCGGGCACGCACGGCGCCGGGCCGTCGTGGACCCTGAAGGACGGCAGTGGAGCGAAGGGCGACGCGCCGAATGCGAAGAAGGCCGCATCGCCCGAGGGCGGCTCCGTTGCCTGGCTCCTGATTCCCGCGCAGTCGAACGGTCAGCCCGGTGAGCTGCAGGGAGTGACGCTGGTCCAGCGCATCGGGACGCACGGAGGGATCGCTCCGGCAGGTGGTTGTGATTCGTCGAGCGTGGGCGCCGAGACGAAGGTGCCGTACACGGCGACGTACGTGTTCTATCGCTGAGCGCTCATCCGAGGCTCGGGTCGTCGAGACGCCCCGGGGAGAAGCGCCTCGAGGAGACGCGGGCGGGACGGGCATCGCCGCGGCGGCCGTCCCGGGCGGCCTGCGCGTTCCTCGGTCCCTCGGGGGATGCACGCTGGCGTGCGGAAGCACAGCGGCGCGGGCTCATCCCGGGCAACACGGAACACGTCCACCGAGCTCGGAGCACGCCTGCCGGAACAGCGTTCGCCTCCCATCCGGCTGGAGGTGCAATAGCAACTGAGCCCGCACTGACGGTGATCGAAGAACGATGAATCGCGAGGATGCAGCGGTTCCACTCGCACCCCATGTCATCGAAGTTGCTATTGCACCTCGAGGCCGGGGACGGGACTGCGGTGCCGCCGGCGGTCACTTCCTACGGCTGGCGGGCGAGTCTCGCGAAGGGCCGCACGCGCAGCGAGTCGAGGACGTCGTCCAGTGCATGCTGGCCTCGCGCTGACGCGTCGTCCGTCCCCAGGGTGTCGAAGTCGATCTGGATGCGCGGCGTGCAACCCTCGACAGCGAGCGCCGCATGGGGATGCCGGCGATCCACGGCGATCGACGAGCTCCCGAGCCTCGACCGGCAGAGCCGTCCCTCGAGTGCCGTGATGTCGCTCGGGGGAGCCCTCCGCCATCGGATGCCCAGCGCGCCGACGTTTCTCAAGCCCTCGAACACCACGAGGCCATCCGGGTAGGCGCGAACGAGGTATGTCGCGGCGTCCTGGCCGCCGTGGAAGAGCAGCAGCGCCGCGGGCACCTCGGGTGCCGGCATCGGATCCGAGGTGAACCGCATCTCCGGCAGCGGCACCTCGTACCCGAGCTCGTTCGAGCGCATGCACACCTGGGGAAGGTCGGCGGCTCCCGGGATCCGGACCCAGAGGCAGACGAGCCCGGAAGGGCAGTCGTCGTCGGAGCCACAGGGAACCTGACAGCTGGTCCTCGAGATGGATCCGCTCGAGACGCACTGGTACGGCCGAGCGCAGTCCGAAGGCTCCCGGCAGGACGCTCCCAACGAGGAGCTGCACGCGGGGAGCCCCGTCGTGACGAGGGCGATCACGATGGATCCAACCGCTCGACTGCGCCCACCCCGTCGGCCCACGGCGCTTCTCCCCCCGCACGAGGCCACGCGACCACGGATCAGAGGCGTGACCCCTCGAAGTCGTAGATCTTGTCCACCGCGATCTGCCGGTACCGGTCCGCCTTCAGCGCCCGCTTCGAGGCCTCCCAGGTCAGCTGGACCGGTGGCGCCTCGGGCATGACCTTCTTCCGCCGCTTCACTTCCTTCTTGATCGACTTCGCCGCCTCGCGGGGGTGGAAGCAGAACGCCGAGCTGAAGACCAGCGCCCCGTCGAACGGGATCAGCCGCGCCTCCAGGATGTCCCCCTTCTCCAGGCCCACCGTGTGGCGGCGCTCGGTGACGTCGAACTCCTTGCCCCCGAACAGCTCCCGCAGCCGCACGACGCCCGGCTTGATCTTCCGGACCTCGAACAGCCCGTGCACCGTCTCGGTGAAGCTCCGGAACGCCGCGACCTCGGCCGCATCTCCCGCCGCCGTCCGCCCGTCGAGGAACTCCTCCGCCGGCGTCTTCCCTCCCTCGGGCTGCTTCCGGTCGAAGAGGTAGTAGTCGAGGAACGACGCCATCCTCATCTCGAACTGCTTGTCGTCCTCGAAGACCTCACCGGTGCGCTGGAAGTACTCGGCCTTGGCGGCGAGGAGGTCGGGCTTTCGCTCCTCGTGGCTGGCGAACGCGATGAGCTGGTCCAGGTACGCTTGGTAGGACAATGGGTCGATCCCGGGGGGCTGGGCCCGCGAATCTACCGCGCCATCGCCTGCGTGAAGCGGGCGAAGAGGTGCCGCGCATCGTGCGGCCCCGGGCTCGATTCGGGGTGGTACTGGACGCTGAAGGCCCTGGCGTCGGGGATCTCCAGGCCCTCCACGGTGTGGTCGTTGAGGTTCAGGTGGGTGACGTTCGCCTTCCCCTTCACCGAGGCCTCGTCCACCGCGAAGCCGTGGTTCTGGGCGGTGATCTCCACCTTGCCGGTCAGCAGATCCTTCACCGGCTGGTTCGCCCCCCGGTGGCCGAACTTCATCTTGTAGGTCGTCCCCCCGATGGCCCGGGCCAGGATCTGGTGCCCGAGGCAGATCCCGAAGACCGGCACCTTGCCCAGGAGCGCCGCCACGGCGCGGTCCGTCCCGCTCACCGCCGCCGGATCTCCGGGACCATTGGTCAGGAAGACGCCATGGGGGCGCCGCGCCAGGACCTCCTCCACCGGCGTGGCCGCCGGGACGACCGTCACCCGGCACCCCGCGTCGACCAGGAGCTGGATCATCGCCTTCTTCAGACCGTAGTCGTAGGCGGTCACCTCGAACCGGAGATCGGGCGGCGGCCGCTCGGGGGTGAAGACCGCCGGGGTGGGCTCGGTGAACACGTAGGGCTTCCGCGTGCTGATCCCCGTGACCAGGTCCCGCCCCTCCATCCCCGGGGCCTTGCGGGCCCTCTCCACCAGCGCCGCGGCCGAGTGCCCCTCGCTGGAGATGACCCCCATCTGCGCCCCGCGAGTCCGGATGTGCCGCACCAGCTTCCGGGTGTCGATGCCCTGCAGCCCCACCACGCCGTGACGCTCGAGGTAGGCGTCGAGCGTCTCCGACGCCCGCCAGTTGCTGGCAGCCCCGGACAGCGAGCGGACGATCATCCCCACGGCGTGGGGCCGGGCGCTCTCGTCGTCGACCGGGTTCGTCCCGACGTTGCCCATCTCGGGCGCGGCCATGGTCACCACCTGGCCCACGTAGGACGGGTCGGTGAGGATCTCCTGGTAGCCGCTCATCGAGGTGTTGAAGACGACCTCGCCCACCGTCTCCCCGGTGGAGCCGAACGCCTGCCCCTCGAAGGTCGTTCCGTCTGCCAGAGCCAGGATGGCTCGCCTCGTCATCGTCTCTCCTCGAGGGGCCAGACCGTCCGCCCCCCCACCACTGTCCGCACCACCCGCCCGGTGACCTTGCGGCCCTCGAAGGGAGTGTTCCGGCTCTTGGACTGGAAGCGCGCCGCCTCGACCGTCCACTCGGCGCCGGGGTCCACTAACGTCACGTCGGCCGGCGCGCCCGGAGCGAGGTGCCCGCCGGGAAGCCCGAAGGTCGCCGCCGGCCCCGACGTGAGCAGCTCCACCGCGCGAACCGGACCGAGCACCCCCGCGCGGACCAGCTCCAGGGTGAGGGGAAGCGCCGTCTCGAGGCCGACGACCCCGTTGGCGGCCTCGGCGTAGGGCACCTGCTTCTCCATGATCCCGTGGGGAGCGTGGTCGGTGGCGACGGCGTCGATCGTTCCGTCGGCCAGCCCGTCCCGGACCGCGGCCACGTCCTCCGGATGCCGCAGCGGTGGGTTCATCTTGGCGTGGGTGTTCCAGCCCTCCACCGCCTCGTCGGTGAGGGTGAAGTGATGCGGAGCGGCCTCCGCCGTGACGTGAAGCCCTCGCCGCTTCGCCTCCCGGACCAGGGCCACGCTGGCGGCGCAGCTCAGATGCGCGACGTGGAGCCGCCCGCCCACCTCCTCCAGAAGCACGAGGTCCCGGGCCACCATCGCCACCTCGGCCGAGCGCGGGATGGGCAACAGCCCCAGCCGTGTCGCCCGCGGGCCTTCGGTGAGCGCGCCGCCCGCGGAGAGCGTGAGGTCCTCCTCGTGGACCATGACCGGCAGCCCGAGCGGCGCCGCGTAGAGCAGCACCCTGCGCATCAGGCTCGCGCTCATCACCGGCCGGCCGTCGTCGGTCACCGCAACGCAGCCTGCGTCCCGGAGCGCGCCCAGCTCCGCCATCTCCTCTCCGAGGAGCCCCTTGCTGATGGCTCCCACCGGGTACACCCGCGCCAGGTCCGCCTCCGCCGCCCGCTGCCGGATGAGGCGCGTGACCAGCGCAGAGTCGTTGACCGGCCGGGTGTTGGGCATCGCCGCCACCGCGGTGAAGCCACCCGCCACCGCGGCGCGCGTGCCGGTGAGGATGGTCTCCTTCCCCTCCTCGCCCGGCTCACGCAGGTGCACGTGCAGGTCGATGAAGCCCGGGGTGACCCACAGCCCCTGGGCCTGGATCTCCTCGGCCCCGTCGAGGCGCAGCGGCTTCTCGGACACCGCGGCCACCTTCCCGTCCTCCAGCCGCACGTCCCGGACCCCGTCCACGCGGTTCCGCGGGTCGATGACCCGGCCGCCCCGGATGACCACCGGCTTGCTCATCCGCAGGCCTCCAGAATTGCCATGCGCACTGCGACCCCGTTCGCCACCTGCTCGAGGATGACGTTGGCCGGACCGTCGGCCACCTCCGGCGCGAGCTCCACGCCCCGGTTCACCGGCCCTGGATGCATCACCACCGCGTCCGGCTTCAGCGAGCGGGCGCGCCCGAGGGTCAGCCCGAAGGCCCGGGCGTACTCGGCGGAGGTGGGGAACATCGACTCCTTCTGCCGCTCCAGCTGGACCCGGAGCATCATCACCGCGTCGGCCTCCTCGAGCGCTGCATCGATGGACGGGACCACCCGCGCACCCAGCGCGTCGAGACCCACCGGCACCAGCGTGGGCGGACCGGCGACCACCACCCGCGCCCCCAGGGCGGTGAGGCAGTAGACGTTGCTCCGGGCGACCCGGCTGTGGAGCACGTCGCCCACGATGGCCACCGTCTTCCCCTCCAGGCTCCCCCAGCGCTCGTGGAGGGTGAAGGCGTCGAGCAAGGCCTGAGAGGGGTGGGCGTGGGTCCCGTCGCCCGCATTCACCACGGAGCAGCGGACCTGACCCGCGACGAGGTGCGCCGCCCCCGAGGCCGGGTGCCGGAGGACGATGATGTTTGCCCCCAGCGCCTCCACGTTCCGGACGGTGTCCACCAGCGACTCGCCCTTCGACACGCTCGAGGTCGCGGCGTTGAAGTTGAGGACGTCCGCGCCGAGCGCCTTCGCCGCGCGCTCGAACGACAGCCGGGTCCGGGTGCTGTTCTCGAAGAAGAGGTTCGCCACCACCCGGCCGGCGAGCGACCTCAGCGGGGTGCCGGCCCGCAGGCCACGGCCGTGGAGGCGCGCCCGTCCGAAGAGGAGCTCGATGTCGTGGCGAGACATCCCCTCGGTGGTCAGCAGGCTGCGCGGCGAGAACGGGTTCACGGCCGGACGGTCGCCTCCCGCGACGTGTGGAAGTTCAGCGTCCAGTAGCGCTCCAGCGGCTGGAGCTTCACCGTGCGCCCGTAGTCCACCGTGAGCCGGCCGGACTTCCCGTCCGCGCCCCGCTCGAGCTTCACGTCGTCCGGCTCGAGGCCCAGGCCGGGAACCTGGACCTGCTTCCCGTCCTGCTCCTCCCAGTGGTAGCCGACGCGCTCAAGGCGCAAGGCGACGGTCTTCTGGATCGCCGCTGGATCCATGCCCAGGTTCTCCGACGTCAGCTGACCGGCCCCGGCCGCGAGCGCCTCGCGGACGTCCAGATCATCCAGCCAGAGGGGAATGCAGAGCCACGCGAGGTAGCCCCCGGAAAGCACGGCGACGGTCAGGGTCAGGTTGACCAGGTTCACCGCGCCGCGGGGCCGTCGCACGAGCGTCTCGGATACGCTGCCTGTGCTCCGCCGTCAATGGCTGCGGCGGGGCGCCCACCGGGGCTCACCTGACCTGGCGGAAGAACCGCTCGGTCCGGATGCCCGTGCCACCGAAGAGGTCGGCCCCGAGCCCCCCGTGGGAGAGCGACAGCCAGACGATCATCGCCTTTCCCTTGATGTTGCCGTAGGGCACGAAGACCACCGTCCTCCGCGGCCCACCCAGGCCGAAGCGGCTGTCCAGGCTGTTGTCGCGGTTGTCGCCCATGACGAAGAGCGACTTCGGTGGGACCCGGATCGGCCCCTCGGGCGCCGTCTCCCGCCGGATGTCCTCCTCGAGGAGGATGTCGTGCTCCTTGCCTCCCAGGGTCTCCTTCCAGAGGTCCGGGTGCTGCACCCGCCAGGGGCTGTCCTCTGGCCGGTCCCAGATCTCGACCTGGCGGTCCGCAAGCTGCGCCGGCACCACATGCCCGTTGAGGTAGACCCGGTCGTCCTTCAGCTCGATGACGTCGCCGGGGATGCCCACGACCCGCTTGATGTAGTCCTGCCCGGTGATGGGATTCTCGAAGACGATGACGTCCCCGCGCGCCGGCGGGCGGACGATGACGAAGGGCACCACGTTCGCCCACGGGATGTGCACGCCGTAGATGAACTTGTTCACGAAGATCTGATCCCCGATCTGCAGCGTGGGGAGCATCGAGCCGCTCGGGATGCGGAACGGCTCGATGAAGATCGCGCGGATGAGCAGCGCCACCGCCAGGGCCTTGGCGATGCCGATGCCGATCCCCACCGCGTTCTGTTTCCGGAACGCAGGAACCAGCCGGGCGGCCTGGTCGGACAGGGTGTGGATCTCCTTGTCCAGCGCGGCGGCGTCCCCGGCGGCCACGGCGGCGTCCACGCGGGCCGCTCCGTCCACCAGGCGGTCGCGGGCCGCGGCGTCGTGGACCGAGCCGAGCCCGTGTGACAGCTCGCCGGTGAGCTCCCGCGCGTCGTGCCGGAGCCGCCGGAGCGTCGCCCCTCCACGGTCCGCCATGCGCCAGACCAGCACCCCCACGAACCACACCACCATCAGCAGCCCGAATCCCTGCATGACCGGCAGCGCCCCCGCCGCGGTCGAAGGGAAGGACTCGATGACGATGAGGTAGGGGATCAGGACCAGCGCCAGCACGGTGATCGGCGACCAGAGGCTCGTCGCGAGATCGAACCAGTGCAGGCGCCTGCGCCGCGCGGCCTGCTCCGCGGTGCGGCGGGCTCCGAGCTCCGTCTCGAGCGGAGGGCGTTCCTGGACGCTCGTGGCCATGCCTAGCTCTCCGTCTTCAGCACGGCCAGGAAGGCCTCCTGCGGGATCTCCACCGAGCCCACCTGCTTCATCCGCTTCTTGCCCTCCTTCTGCTTCTCGAGGAGCTTGCGCTTCCGGCTGATGTCGCCACCGTAGCACTTGGCGAGCACGTTCTTGCGCATCGCGGAGATGGTTTCACGCGCAATGATCCGGCTGCCGATGGCCGCCTGGATCGCGACCTCGTACATCTGCTTCGGAATGACCTCCTTCAGCCGCGCGCACACGTCCCGGCCGCGCTGGTAGGCGCGATCCCGGTGCACGATGACGCTCAGCGCATCCACGGGGTCTCCGTTGATCAGCACGTCCAGCTTGACCAGATCCGAGGCCTGATACCCGGCCAGCTCGTAGTCGAGGCTGGCATAGCCCCGGCTCACGCTCTTGAGCTTGTCGAAGAAGTCGAACACCACCTCCGACAGCGGCATTCCGTACGTCACCTGCACGCGCTTGCCGGAGCTCCCCAGGTACTTGATGTCCTTCTGCACCCCTCGGCGGTCCTGGCAGAGCTTGAGGATGGCGCCCAGGTATTCGTCCGGGACGTGGATGTGGCAGGTGAGGACTGGCTCCTCCATGTGCTCGATGTGCTGCGAAGCCGGAAGCCGGGCGGGGTTGTCCACCAGCAGCTCCTCCCCCTTCACGGTGAACACCTTGTAGACCACCGACGGAGCCGTGGTGATGAGCGACAGGCCGTACTCGCGCTCCAGCCGCTCCTGGACGATCTCCATGTGGAGCAGGCCCAGGTAGCCGCAGCGGAAGCCGAAGCCGAGCGCGGTGGACGTCTCGGGCTCGTAGGTGAACGCCGAGTCGTTGAGCTGGAGCTTCTCCAGCGCGTCGCGCAGGTTCTCGTAGTCCGCCGAGTCGATCGGGAAGACGCCGCTGAAGACCATCGGCTTCACTTCCTGGAAGCCGGGGAAGGGCTCGACGGTGGGGCGCGCCGCCTCGGTGATCGTGTCGCCCACCTTGGCGTCGTGGATCTCCTTCACGTTGGCGACGAGGATCCCCACCTCGCCGGCCATCAGCCGCGGGACGGGACGGGCGAACGGGGAGTGGACGCCCAGCTCCTGCACCTCGAAGCGCTTGCCGTTCGACATGAGGAGGATCTGCTGCTTCAGCTCGAGCGCCCCCTCCAGCACCCGGACCAGCATCACCACGCCGCGGTAGCTGTCGTACCAGCTGTCGAAGACGAGGGCCTTGAGCGGCGCCGCCGGGTCACCCTTCGGCGGAGGAACACGCGCCACGACCGACTCGAGGATCTCCTCGATCCCGATGCCCTCCTTCGCCGAGGTCGGCACCGCGATGGAGGCATCGATGCCGATGACGTCCTCGATCTCCGCCCGTGTCCGATCCACGTCCGCCGACGGCAGGTCGATCTTGTTGATGACCGGGATGACCTCCAGGCCCGCGTCGAGGGCCATGTAGACGTTGGCCAGGGTCTGGGCCTCCACGCCCTGCGAGGCATCCACCACCAGGAGCGCGCCCTCGCAGGCCGACAGGGACCGGCTCACCTCGTAGGCGAAGTCGACGTGCCCCGGCGTGTCGATGAGGTTCAGGACGTAGTCCTTCCCGTCCCGGGCCCGGTAGTTCATCCGCACCGACTGGGCCTTGATGGTGATTCCCCGCTCGCGCTCCAGCTCCATGTTGTCCAGGAACTGGTCCTGCGCCTGCCGCTGCGTGACCGTTCCCGTGCGGTCGAGCAGGCGGTCGGCCAGCGTCGACTTGCCGTGATCGATGTGGGCGATGATGCAGAAGTTGCGGAGGTGAGCGTTCTCGGCCGGCATTCGGGGGGTCTCAGACGTCGCGGCGGCTCCCTAACACCCCGGGGAGCCAGGGCGCCACCCGCCCCGGGCCTTCTCGCGAGAGCCTACGCGGTTCGCGGCGACCCCGCGCGAAACCAGTCCACCGTGCGCCGGAGACCCTCCTCGAGCACCACCGTCGGACGCCATCCGAGCACCTTCGCGGCTCGTGAAGGGTCCACCGAGCTGCGCAGCTGCTCACCGGGCTTGGCCGGAGCGTGCTGCGCCGGGCGCTCGACCCCCGCGGCCCTGGCCAGCAGCGCGTACAGGCGGTTCACGTCGGTCTCGATCCCGGTCCCGACGTTCACCGGCCCCTCGACGTCGCCGGTGGCGGCGAGGAGATTCGCCCGGGCGACGTCCGGTCCGAACACGAAGTCCCGCGTCTGCTCCCCGGTGCCGTTCACGGTGCAGCCGTCTCCCCGGAGGAGGCGCTCGGAGAAGACGGCCACCACCCCCGCCTCGCCGTGCGGGTTCTGCCGCGGCCCGTAGACGTTCGCGTAGCGGAGCGCCGTCGAGCGGAGCCCGTACTGCGCGCGGTAGTAGCCCAGGTACAGCTCCCCCGAGGCCTTGGACACGCCATAGGGAGAGACGGGACGCGTGGGGTGCGTCTCCGGAGCGGGGTAGACGTCCTGCTCCCCGTAGATGGCCCCGCCAGTGGAGCTGAACACCACCTTGCGCACGCCCGACTTCCGCGCCGCCTCGAGCAGATTGAGGAAGCCGGCGACGTTGACGTCGGCGTCGAAGCGTGGGTCGGTCACCGAACGCCGCACGTCCATCTGCGCGGCGAGGTGGCACATCACGTCGAAGCGCTCTGCCTCCACCATGCGCGCCGCGTCCGGCGAGCGGATGTCTGCCACCACCAGCCGGACCTCGGGATGGAGGTTCTCCCGGCGACCGCTGGAGAGGTCGTCGAGGGCCCAGACCTCGTGGCCGGCGTCGAGGAACACATCGGTGACGTGGCTGCCGATGAACCCGGCGCCACCGGTGACCAGGACCTTCACGGGTGCGCTCTCCTGGCCTCCTCCGCGCGGGCGGCCGACCCGGTCACCCCACGGAAGTAGGCGATGGTCTCCTTCAATCCATCGCTCAAGGTGGTACGTGGCTCCCAGGCCAGCAACTGCCGGGCGCGGGTGATGTCCGGACGGCGGCGCTGCGGATCGTCCTTCGGCAGCGGCAGGTGGACGATGCGCCCTCCCCCGCCGGCCGCCGCGCGCACGGCCTCGGCGAACTCGAGGATGGTCATCTCCTGCGGGTTGCCGAGGTTCACCGGGTCCTGCACGTCCGAGAGCGCCAGTCGGACGAAGCCGTCCACCAGGTCCGTGACGTAGCAGAAGCTGCGCGTCTGGCTGCCGTCGCCGAAGACGGTGAAGTCCTTCCCGGCGAGCGCCTGGGCGACGAAGGCCGGAACCACTCGACCGTCGTTCAGCCGCATCCGCGGACCATAGGTGTTGAAGATGCGAACGATGCGCACCGACATGCCGTGCGTCCGGCGGTACGCGGCCACCAGCGCCTCGCCGTAGCGCTTCGCCTCGTCGTAGACCGACCGCGGCCCGACCGGGTTCACGTTCCCCCAGTACGACTCCTTCTGCGGATGCTCGAGCGGATCGCCGTACACCTCGGAGGTGGAGGCCTGGAAGAACACCGCCCCCTTCCGGCGCGCCAGCTCGAGAGCGTTCTCGGTGCCCCGCGCTCCGACCCGCAGCGTCTCCAGCGGCAGCTGGGCGTAGTCGATGGGCGACGCCGGCGAGGCGAGGTTGAAGACGAGGTCCAGCGGGCCGTCCACGTCGAACGGCTCGCAGACGTCCTGCGTGAGGTGCCGGAAGCGCGGGTTGCTCCGGAGCTCCCGGAGGTTCGCCTCCGAGCCGGTCAGGAGGTTGTCCACCGAGACCACCGACGCCGCGCCGTCCCGCAGCAGGCGCTCGCAGAGGTGAGACCCCAGGAATCCGGCGCCCCCCAGGACCGCCGCGTGCTTTCCGTTCATTCCGTCCAAGCTCTAGAGGTCCTCGAAGGTGACCTGGCCCGGAAGGTGGGACCGGTACTTCTCGAGGACGAGATCGATGCCCTGCCGGATGTACTCCGCCACCGGGACCTTGGTCTTCTGGTTGAGGAGCTTGAGCTGCGCGTTCTGTTCCGGCGTGATGTAGATGGTGGTGGACAGCTTCTTCCTGGGCATGGCCAGCGGTGAACGTACATGAAGGGTCACCCTGCGGCCACGAGACGCGGATCCGGTGTACCCCTGGTGCGCAGCGCGGCCCTCGGAGACAATGCATGTCCATGAAAACGCTGGGATGGCTGCTGTCCCTCGCCGGCCTGTGCCTTCCGGTCGCGTGCGCGCACAAGCCAGCGCCGGCCGCGGCCACCGGCCCCACCAGCGCGGTGGGGAGCGACATCCACCAGCCCTCCTCCGGCGAGGAGCACGTCCAGGCCTACGACCTCCACCGCACCGGCAAGCCCGACGTCTGGGTCTACTCCGTCACCACCCAGGACGCCTCGGGTCGGCCGGTGGAGCGGCGGGTCCGCAAGGAGGCCGACCTGAACGCCGACGGGCGGGTGGACATCGTCTACTTCTTCGACGCCGACGGCCAGGTGAGCAAGGAGACGCTGGACCTCGACTACGACGGCAAGGTCGACGACACGCTCTACTTCGAGAAGGGCAAGAAGGTCCGCTCGGAGAAGGACCTCGACGGCGACGGCCGGATCGACACCTGGAGCTACTACGACGCCAACGAGAAGCTCTCCCGCAAGGAGCGGGACGTGAAGGGCACCGGGAAGGTCGACTACTGGGAGTACTGGGAGAACGGCGCCATCGACCGGATCGGCGAGGACCTCGACGGCGACGGCCAGGTCGACCGCTGGACCAAGGGCGGCGAGGCCCCCGCCACCGCCGGGAAGTAGCCCGCCCGAACGCCTTCAGTGGGTGTTGCTCAACCCCGCGAGGCGAACGAGACCGAAGCGAGACGGCGCACCCGAGGCGCGAGCAGCGGAGGCGTACCCCAGTACGTCGAGCAGCGCAGCGACGAGGCTGCGCGTCGCAGATTGAGCCGTGCAACAGCCGCCTGGGCTCCACGACGGTGTGCACCAGAGATCCACGCCGTGGATCTCTCAGCGGCTGACCTGACCGAGAGGATCGTTCGCCGCAGCCTACGGGGCGGAGGTTCCGGCGCGCCCGTACGAGTCCTCGAGCCGCACCACGTCGTCCAGCTCGGGCGTGCTGACCTCGAGCACGTCGCAGTCGGTGAGCGCCACCATCCGGTGCTTCGTCAGCGGCTTCACGTGGTAACTCTCACCCGGCTTCAGCTCACGCTCGACGAGGCCGTTCCCCTCGTCCACCACGAAGAGGAGACGTCCGCTCTGGACGTGGATCGTCTCGTCCTTCTTGTTGTGGTACTGCAGGGAGAGCTTGTGGCCCTGCGTGATGTGCAGCAGCTTGCCCACGTAGCGGTCAGTGTGCGCCCAGATCAGCTCGTAGCCCCAGGGCTTCTCCACCCGTCGTGTCGTGGTCATCGGGTCCGGCTCACCGTGTCGATGCGACGAACGCTTCGGCCTGCGTCTCGCGCTTGAAGTCCTGCAGGTAGCGGGTGGCGGCGTCCTTCGTGGGGAAGCTCCCCATCCGCACCCGGTACCAGGTCCCCTTCCCGGGAACCTCCGCAGTCACGATGTACGGCGCGTAGCCCTTCTCGCGCAAGCGGGCTGCTTGCCGCTCGGCGTCGTCCCGGTTGTTGCTGGCCCCGAGCTGGAGCGTGAAGGCTCCCGTCGCGCTCGTGGCGTCGGGGACCTTCGGCGCAGGATGCGCCGCGGCGGGCGCGGACCGGGTCGCCACCGACTCGGGCGGGGGCGGGCGCGCAGCCGGCTCGACCTTCTTCTCCGGAGCGGGCTTCTTCTCCGGCTTCGCCTCGGTCGCGACGACGGTCGGCACCGGGACGGCAGCGGGGTGAAGCGCCGTGGCGGGCTTGCTCACCGTGGCAGTGGCGGCGGGCGTGGCGGACGTCGCGCTCGCCGGGGGAGTCGCGGGAGCGGCGGCGGCCTGGGTCGTGGGCGGCGAGAGGGCCGTCGGCGTCGATGCGGTGGGACGGGTCAGCTCTTCCTGGAAGGTGAGCGGTGGAGCGGCACGCGCTCGCTCCAGCGCGTCGGACTTGTGGTCGAGCGCGGTGAGGAGGTCCGGTGCGTGATCGGCCCGGGGCGTGCCCGCGAGCTTCTTTCCCACCAGCACTCCGAGGACGAAGACCGCGCCCAGCACGACGATGCCGCCGATCAGCAGGCTCACCACCTGCCGGCTGTCGAGCGACAGGTCGTACTTCTCCCGCATCCGGTGCGTGTCGCGCATCAAGACATGGAGAGTGTTACGCCCGGCTTCGGAGGGGGTCAAATTCCCCGGTGGTCGTGCCGCGCTCACGCGACATCGCGTCCCAGGCGCCGCAGCCCGGACAGCGGAAGTCGAATGTGCGGAAACGCGCGCGACAGCTCTCGCAGCGGAACGCGAGCAGCGGGTCCCCCAGTCTCCGGAGCACCTCCCGGTACTGGTCCCGCACCGAGTCGAGCGGGCCGGTGGCGAGGAGGAGCTCGCCCAGCGCGCGGCGGGCCTCCACCGAGCGAGGCGTTCGCGCGACCGCTGCCTGGAGCACCCCGGCCGCCTCCTCCGGACGGCCGGCGCGGACGAGCGCGTCCGCGCGCGTGAGCGACACCGGAAGCGCGCGCTCGCCCAGGGGCTCCTCCAGCTCGCCGAGCCACTGCGCACAGGCCTCGGGCAGCGCACCCGCCTCCGTCGCGAGCGCGAACCCCTCGGCCGCGGTCTCGGGCTCGCGCGCCACCGCCTGGCGGGCCGCGTCCTGGGCACCTTGCCGGTCACCGGCGGCGAGCCGGGCACGCCCGAGGGCGAGGAGCCCGTGGGCGCCGTCCGGGAGCAGCGAGGTGGCGCGCTCGGCCAGCGAACGCGCCGCGCCCGGGTCCGAGGGAAGGGCGGCGAGCGACTGCTGCGCGAGCAGGTGCGCCAGCACGTCGTCCCCGCTCCCCGAATCCTGGAGGACGAGCTCCTGGATCTCCACCGCCCGCGCCCAGTCGTGGCTCTCCTCCAGGAAGCGACGGAAGGCGACCAGCGCCTCGGGCTGGACGGGGGCGTCGGCGATCAGCGCCTCGAAGGTCTCCCGGGCACGGTCCTGCATCCCCGCCCGCCGGTAGTCCAGGGCCAGCTCCATCCGGGCTCGCCGCCGGACGTCGGGATGGAGCTGCGGCTTGAGCAGCATGTTCTGACCGAGGCGGATGGCCCAGGCCAGCTCGCCCTTGCGGCGCATCAGCGCGGCGAGCGCGAAGTACGTCTCGGTCGTGCCGGTGTTCAGCTGCGCAGCCCGCGACAGCTCGGCGATGGCCGCGTCCGGCTCGTCGGAAAGCACGTAGCGGACGCCCGCCAGGTAGGCCCGACTCGCGTCCTCGGTGCTCCGCTTGCGAGAAAGAGCGGCCAGGAGCCCCAGCACGGCGACCACCGCGGTGGCAGCGAGGACGGGAACCAGCAGGCCGACGCCTTCCATTCGGGGAAACCTCAGCGACCGGAGAGCGCGGCCTCGAAGCGGGGCTGGAGCGCGTCCCAGGTCTGGTCGAGCGTCTCGATCATCACCTTGGTCGAACCGACCACCGGCATGAAGTTGGTGTCACCCCGCCAGCGCGGCACGAGGTGCCAGTGCAGGTGGGCCTCGATCCCCGCGCCGGCGTCCCGGCCGAGGTTCATGCCCAGGTTCGCTCCCCCCGGGTGGTACGCCTCCTCCACCACCTTCAGCGCGATCTGCAGCAGGTGCTGGAGATCGTCCAGCTCGTCGTGATCGAGGGACGCGTAGTCCCCGGTGTGCCGGCGAGGGACCACCATGAGGTGGCCGTTGTTGTACGGATACTTGTTGAGGATCACGAAGCTGCGCGCGGTCCGTCCGACGATGAGGTTCTTGCGGTCCGCCGCTGGACCGGTCTCCGCCGGGTAGTGGCAGAAGATGCAGCCCTCCTCCTTCGGCGCGTCGATGAACTCGCGCCGCCAGGGGGCCCAGAGGTGATCCATCAGGGCTCCCCGGTGCCGGGGGTCGGCATCAGGAGCCTCGGGCCCGGCGCGGAGAGCACCTCGCCGAGCCGCGTGGACAGCGCGTGGACCAGCGACTGGGCCTCCTCGCCGAACATCGCCCGGAACAGCGGCCGGTCCTTGCTCGGGTACTCGATGCGGGGCTCGCCGCGCATGCCGGCCAGCTTCCCGGCCTCGCGCACCGCGTCCTGGAGCCCACCGAGCTCGTCCACCAGCTTCAGCTCCTTCGCCTTGCGTCCGGTGAAGACCCGGCCGTCGGCGACCTTCCGCACCTCGCCCTCGGGGAGCTTCCGCGACTCGGCCACCGCTCCGATGAACTGGGCGTGCACGTCGTCCAGCATCGACTGGAAGTAGGAGCGCTCGTCCGCGCTCATCTCCCGGAAGGGGCTCCCCGCATCCTTCAGCTTGCCGGCGGTGATGGTGCGCATGTCCACGCCCGCCCACTTGAGCAGGCCGGAGACGTTGGGGAACTCGGAGATGACCCCGATGCTTCCGGTCAGGGTGCCGGGGTTGGCGTAGATCTTCTCGCCCCCCATCGCGATGTAGAAGCCGCCCGAGGCGGCGATGGAGCCCATGCTCGCGAGCACGTGCTTCTTCTCGCGCAGCCTCTGCATCGCCTCGAGGATCTCCTGCGAGGGGCCCACCGCGCCGCCGGGGCTGTCGATGCGGACGACCACCGCGCGGATGTGCTGGTCGTCCTCGAACTCGCGCAGCTCCTTGAGGGTGGTCTTCGAGTCGGAGATGACGCCGGTCACCTCCACCACGCCCACCCGGTCTCCGCCGGCGCGCGCCATCACGTTGCCGCTCCGGCCGCCCTGGATGGCGACCCAGGCCAGGGCCATGAAGGCGAAGAGGCAGAGGAAGAGGCCCCCGAAGACGAGGCCGAGGATCCAGGCGGCGCGGCGGTCCATGGTGGCGATCGCTTCTAGCCGATCCACCCGCCGCCGAGCACCTCATCGCCCCGGTAGAACACCGCGGCCTGTCCGGGGGTGACCGCCCGCACCGGCGCCTCCGTCCGGACGGTGAGACGCGCGCGATCCGCGGCGACGACCCGTGCCGGCGTCCCGGCGTGGCGGTGGCGGATGCGAACGTGGAGCGCCTCGTCCGCCGAGGGCGTGCCCTGGACCCACGAGGGCTGGAGCACGGTGAACTCCGAGCGCTCGAGGCCGCTCGCCGGACCGACCACGACCGCGCCGGCCGCGGAGTCGATGCGCTGCACGTACATCGGCTCGCCCGCGGCCACGCCCAGGCCGCGCCTCTGTCCCACCGTGAAGCGATGGACGCCCCCGTGCCGGGCGAGCACCGTGCCGCGCTCGTCCACCACGCTGCCCTCCGGCTGTGGACCCGCGACCCGTTCGACGAAGCCGGCGTAGTCGCCGTCGGGGACGAAGCAGATCTCCATGCTCTCCGGCTTCTCGCTGGTCGGCAGGTGGTGGCGCTGGGCGACGGCGCGGACCTCCGCCTTGGTGAGCCCTCCCACCGGGAACTCGAGTCGCCCGAGCGCTTCCTGACCGAGGGTGAAGAGGAAGTAGCTCTGGTCCTTGGACGGGTCGGCGGCGCGGAGCAGCCGGAACCGGTCCTCTGTCCGCTCGATGCGGGCGTAGTGGCCTGTGGCGAGGCGGGCCCCGAGCGCGCGAGCCCGGGCGAGGAGGAAGTCGAACTTCACGTCGCGGTTGCAGGCGACGCAGGGAACCGGGGTCTTCCCCTCCAGGTACGACTGCACGAAGGGCTGCACCACGCGGTGCTTGAAGACCTCCTCGGCGTCGGCGACGTAGAACGGGATCCGGAGCGCGCTGGCGACCGCTCGAGCGTCGTCGATGTCGTCCGGGCTGCAGCAGCTCCCGCACCGGGCGGCGCCCTCGTACGACCACACGCGCAGGGTGATGCCCAGGACCTCGTGTCCCTGCTCCACCAGCAGCGCAGCGGCGGCCGACGAGTCGACCCCGCCGCTCATGGCGACGACCACGCGCATCGAAACGACCCCTCTGGTAGCACAGGGGGTCGTCCGCGCCTAACCGGCGCTCCGCACGCCTCCCGCGGGTCCCCCGCCCGGCTGCAGGACCACCCAGACGGTCGGGGTCGGGATCGCGCTCTCCACGCCCGGACCGGCGGCCGCGCGCGGAAGCCGCACCTCGATCCGCGTGCCGACGCCCAGGCGCGAGGTGAGCGCGATCGAGCCTCCGAGCGCGCGGACGTACCTATCGACGATGGCCAGCCCCAGCCCGTGGCCAGGTCGTTCCGTGCTGGCCCGGAAGAACGGCTCGAACGCCCGGCGCACGGCCCTCGGGTCCATCCCGATGCCGTTGTCCTCGACGGCCAGCGTCAGCGTCTGCAGCCCGAGGGCACCCGTGATCTCCACCCGGCAGGTGCGCTCGGCGGCCCGGTACTTCAGCGCATTCCCGACGAGGTTCCGGACGATCTGCCCGAAGATCTCCGGCGGGCAGCCAAGCCGGATCTCGGGCAGCTCCGCGCGGAGCTCACACCCCTCTGCCTCGGGCCGGAGCTCGTCGAGGACGTCGGTCAGCACGGACGCGGCCACGCACTCGCCGAACGCGGGCCGTCCCGAGCGGGAGAAGGCGAGCATCGCCTCGATCAGATCCGACATCCGGGAGGTCGAGCCGACGATCTTCCCGGCGATGCGGCGGACGTCGCCGTCACCCTGTCCACCCCGCGCCAGCAGCGCGGCGAGCACCTGTACCGGCGACAGCGGCGAGCGCAGGTCGTGCGCAACCCGTCCGGCGAAGGACTCGAGCTCGCGGTTCTTCTCCTCCAGCGTCGCCAGGTGCCTGGCGACCGCGGCCCGTTCCCGCTCGAGCGATCGGAGGCGAGCCCGGGTCAGCTGGGCGAAGGCGAGCAGCACCACCGCGCCGGCGAGCGCGTTGGCCGAGACCTGGAACCACCCGATGCCCAGGAGCTGGTTCCCGACCGCGTCCGCTTCGACGTGGTTGAGGGCGATCAGACGCTCGGCAGATTCGGTCGCGCGGCTCGCCGCGCCGCGGGCGGCCTCCTCGTCCCCGCGCGACCAGGCGTCGGCGAGATCACGGCTCAGCGCCGCGAGCTTCGACCACTCGCCTCGCTGGGCCTCGGACGTGGCGAGCTGATCGTAGGCCCGGATGTCGCGGTGCAGACGAAGCAGTGCCTCCGCCGTCGACGGCTCGAGCGCCGGCGAGACCCCGGGAGCTGGCGTGAGCCGCGTGATCTGCCAGCGCATCTCCTCGGCGAGCTCGACGGAGCGCAGGGCGTTCGCGGAGAGCGTCTGCGAGGCCCGCGAGGCAACCGTGGTTGCCCAGGCATCGACCACGACGACCACCGCCAGCGCGGCCACCACCGCGGTGGTCAGCCATCCCAGGGATCCATTCCTGGATGTCTCCTCGCCCTCCACGCCCAGTCCCCTTTCCACCCCGCGAGACCCCTATGCGTATGCGCCGCTCTCGAGCGGCCGTCCATCGCCCCTCCGGGCAAATGCTCGGCGCCAACGGAGTCCGTCGATCAGGACACGCGAACCGGCGCTTCGTTTCGCTCTGATCGTTGGTGCAAGCTTGCTGCGTGCGGTCGAGACGTCCCGCCCGAGCGAGCTTGGCGTTCGCCGCGTGCGATCGGTCTTCTCTCGGCGAAGAATTGAAGAATGGGTGCCACTCGCGTGGCGGTGCCCGCACTGTCCGGACGATCATGAGATCGACTCACGTGCCGCTCGTCCTTGTCTGGACACTCGTCGGGTGGTCGGCTCCCGCGTTGCCCGCCGTGCCCCAGGACAGCAAGAACGCCCCACTCCGGGAGAGTCGTGTCTCCGCCGGCAACGGCGAGCTGTCCGTCCGCGAGGTCGGCAGTGGCACGGCGATCCTCGTGCTGCACGGAGGCCCGGACTTCGATCACCGGTACCTGCTCCCCGACCTGGACCGGCTCTCGGACGGGTACCGGCTCGTCTATTACGACCAGCGCGGGCGCGGAGACTCGACGCGGGTGAGGCCCGAGGACGTGACGCTCGCCTCGGAGCTCGCCGACCTCGACGCCGTCAGGCAGGCGTTCCGCCTCGACCGGGTGCTGCTGCTGGGTCACTCCTGGGGCACGGTGCTCGCGCTCGAGTACGCGGTCCGCCACCCCGAGCGAGTCTCGCGAATGATCCTGATGAACCCGGCGCCCGCCTCCACCGCGCAGTACCGGCGGGTCAGGAAGGAGCGTCTCGAGGCGCTCGGAACCGACCTCGATCGAATGAAGGCCATCGCTGCCACCGAGGCCTTCCGGCGCGGCGACCCCGAGGCAGTCGCGGCGTACTACCGGATCCACTTCAAGCCGGCGCTCGCCCGGCCCGCAGATCTGGAGCGGGTCATGACGAGCTTCCGGGCGAGCTTCACGCCCGAGCGGATCCTGGCCGGCAGGGCGATCGAGGACCAGCTGATGAAGGAGACCTGGGCGTCCGACGGCTACGATCTGCTACCGCGCCTGAGGAAGGTCGCGGTTCCGACGCTGGTCATCACCGGGGATCACGACTTCTTCCCGGTCTCGATGGCCGAGGAGATCTCGCGCGCGCTCCCCTCCTCCCACCTGGTCACGCTCGAGGGCTGCGGGCACTTCACGTATCTGGAGTGTCCGGCGGAGGTTCGCCGGAGCATCGACGAGTTCCTCGGCGGGAAGCCGAAGGCAAAGCCTCCCGCCCGGTGACGACTCCCGGTCAGCCGCGTCCGTCGCGGGGTGCTCGCACCAGCGCCGCTCGCAGCGTTCTCGGGGCTGTGCTGATCAAGAGCAGGACGAGCACGAGCGTCGACAGCACGCCGTGGCCACTGCGGAAACCCGAATGCCCCACGTTGAGTCCTGCCCACCACGCCACGACCATGCTCAGCGCAGGCAGGTGCCAGGCCCGCCACGAACGGCCGGCGAATCGAAGCACCAGGGTCGTGGCGAGGACGATCCCGAAGGTCACCACGACGACCGTCACCGGCATTCCGTCGAGCGAATGATCCGTCGGATTGATCCGCTGAAACGCGTCGACCAGTGGATCCATGCACCCTCCCCCCGGCTCAGCCCGGCCGTGTCCGCAGAAGCTCGCGCAGCTGCTCGGGCGTATTCAAGTCGGGGCGCTCCAGGACGTGGTCGAGAAGAAACCGCGTGGCCTCTCCGACGGCCGGTGACGGGCCCACGCCGAGCGCCTTCATGATCTCCGCCCCGTTCAAGGCGAGGTCCTTCGCCGCGAGCGGCGGCCGCGCCGCGAGGATGCCGGCGATCCGCTTCCCCAGCGCACCGTCCGGGTCGGCCCCGCTCGCCTCCGCGAGCGCCCGGGCCAGCTCCCACCGGTCCGGCCCGAGCCTCACCAGCCACCGGCGCAGCTCCCCATCGTTCCACGTCGACGCGTCCGGCCCGAGCGGGTGGGCGCCGAGCGCTCGCACCGTCTCCACCACCTTCGACGGCAGCCGGAGCCGGTCCAGCGCCGTGTCCGCGTGTCCAGCGCCACCGAGGAGCGCGGCCAGCCGCACTTCGAGCACCGGCCCGGCGCGGCTCACACGCGCGTTCCGCTCCGGGTCCCCCTGCTCGTCGAGCTCGGGAAGGAGCCGCTCGAGGAGGCCCGTGCTGCGAAGGAGCTCCAGGCCCCGTCCGACGCCTGGCGCGAGCAGCAGCTTCAGCAATTCCTCGCGGCGCCGCTCGAGCGCGACCTTGTCGAACACCGGCAGCGCCCCGGGGATCGCCGCCGCGGTCTCGGGGTCGAGCTCGAACGCCAGCACCGTCGCGAACCGGACCGCGCGCAGCGGCCGGAGCCCGTCCTCGCCGAAGCGCTCGGCCGGCACCCCGACGCAGCGCACCCGCTTACGGGCGAGGTCCTCCTGGCCTCCGAACGGATCGCGGAATTGGCCGCCGATGGGATCGAACGCCAGCGCGTTGATGGTGAAGTCGCGGCGCGCGAGGTCCGCCACGAGGTCGCGGTGGAACGCGACCGACTCCGGCCGGCGCCCGTCCACGTACGCGCTCTCGGCCCGGAAGGTGGTCACCTCCACCTGGCCGTCGGGGACGAGCACGGTCACCGTTCCGTGGGCGATGCCGGTGGGGATGACGCGCCGGAACAGCTTCACCACCTGCTCGGGCACCGCGTCGGTGGCGACGTCCCAGTCCTTGGGCTGCTGCCCGCGCAGCAGATCGCGCACGCCGCCGCCGACGAGCCAGGCCTCGTGACCGGACGACAGGAGCTGCTCCAGGAGCGATCTCACCCCCGCGGGGACGACCGCCCGGGCGAGGTTCTCGGGAAGCGGCTGCATCGGCGCGCAGCCTGCCACGTCCGCTAGAGCTTTCGCCTGCTTACCAGGCTGGCGTCACTCAGCGGGAGCTGCCCTTGCTGCCGCCGGAATCGACGACCTTCCCCGTCCCGTTCAGCCGGGCGATGAGGCCGTCCATCCCTTCCTTCTTGATGATGCGGTTGAAGCTCGAGCGGTAGTTCTCCACCGTCGAGACGTCGTCCACGACGATGTCGACGATGCGCCACGCGCCCTTCTGCTCGCGCATCCGGTAGTCGACGTGCGTGGGCTCGCCCTTCACCACGACCTCGGTGGGGACGAACGTGTCGTCGTCCTCTTTCTTCTCCGGGAAGTACTTGATGCTCGTCGAGCGATACTGGTCGAGCTGCTCGCCCGTCGCCTTCCGGAAGCGGCCCTTGAACGCGTCGAGGAACTTCTTCTGCTTTGCAGGAGGCGTCTCGCCCCACGTCTTGCCGAGCGCTGACTTCGCCATCCCCTCGAGGTCCACCGCCTTGGTGACGATGGCCTCCAGCTTCTGGCGCGTCGCCGGAGTCGGCTCGGTCCCCTGGGGCGGCAGCGCGGCGCGAATCTCGACGTCGCGGGCCTTCAGCGCCTCGGTGGCGGTCTCCGCCTGAGCGGTGGCTGCGAGGAGCAGGGAAAGGACGAGGGCACGCACGGTGGTCTGTCGATCTCCGAAGAGGGGTGAAGTTCAGGGCTCTCGCCCCGATCGTCCAGTCCGACGTGAGGGGAGCGGAAGAAATGCAACGAGGTGGGACGGGAGCGACGCTCCTCCACTATCCGGCTCCGCCGCGGGTTGCACGGGCCGAATCGCAGGAAACGCGCGTCGTCGGGGACTAGGGCTGCCCCTCGTCGCAGTCCGAGCCGGGCTTCACACAGGCGCAGCGGCAGTCCATGAACGTCAGGGCAGCCAGGACGCCCGCGATGCCGAAGCAGACGCCGACCCACACGGTGTGTGAAGCCACGCCGCCAAGCACGCCAGCCACGCCGCCCGAGCCGAGCACCTGCAAGCTCTTCAGTACGAACCCCGGATGTAGCATCCGTCCGGCCTCCGGCCTCTGAGCTGCCATTGCAGCCACTTCGTCCTCCCCGTCCTTTCGCCCGTTGTGCGGGCCTCAATCCGGGGTGCTGGCGGATGTTACGCCTGCCCGGAAACCCGGGCCAACCGCACAGCTCCCGACATCAATCTGCCATGCGAAGCACGTGCCGCCAACAGGGTCCTTCAAGGGTCTGACGGATGACCGTCCGGGCGCGGACGCTCCGGGCCGGGTTCCAGGACGTTGGACTGGTCCGGATGCGACGGAGCGCTCCCGGGCTGCGTTGCGGACTGCGCAGCAACTGCCACCTGCGCGACTCGCCCTCCGTCAGCGTCGAGGCTCGGCTCAGTATCCCTGGATGTACGCCTGCATCTGCTCGATCAGGTACTGCTTGTCCGAGAGCATCATCTGCATCACGTCGCGCATGGAGATGAGCCCGCTCGCGGCTCCGGCCTCGCCGACCAGGAGGTGTCGCGTCTCGTGCTCCTTCATCAGCGTCGCGCACTCCACCTCGTTCAGGTCCGGGCCCACGACGGGCACATCCCGGCGCATCGCCTCGAGGATCGGTGTCTGGCAGTCGAGCCCGCGTGACAGGATGCGGGTCACCAGATCTCGCTCGGTGATCAGTCCGACGATCCTGCCGTCCTGTTTCACCGCGACCGCGCCGACGTGTCGCTTCGACATGAGATCCGCGGCTTCGCGGCAGGTGCAGGTCGAGTCGAGTCCGAGCACGTCGCGGACCACGTAACTGGAGATGCTCGCCATGGCGGAGTCCTCCCGTCCACCCGGCGGCATACGCCTTTCCGCTCCGGGGTGCACGCCGCGCTCGGCCGAAAAGGACTCCGACAGTCGGCGCAGTCGCGACATCGCCGACGAGACGATGCGGCTCCGGGCGCTGCGGATGGAGGTCGACGCGCCTGCGACCGAGCGAGCCCTTCAGGCTCGGAGACATCTCGAGGTCCCTGGTGAGATGAGAGTCCGTCGACTCCGTCACGAGGTGGACGCTCTCGACGGCTGCGGTGAGCGTCCGGGGCGGGGGCGTCCGGATCGACCCGGAGTCCGGAAATGACCCGGGGCCGTCGCCCGGCTCAGCTCCAGCGCATCGACAGCGAGCGGCGACCGTCCCGCTCCACCACTTCCCAGCGGGCTTGCGGACCCGCGACCGTCCGACGGCTCGCAGCGGGCGACGGGACGAGGCTGAGCGTGCGGGCGGTGAGCTCGCGGTCGCGGACCGGAGCATGCGCCCGCCTCTCGAGGAAGACGGCGGCGGCGACGACCGACGCCGCGAGCAGCGCGACGCCCGCGCGCGCGTGACCGGCAGCGAGGGCCGGGACCGCCAGCACGGCGGATGAGAGAGCGATGCCTCCGGTCCGGGATTCGGAGAGACGCGACAGCAGGAAGGAAGGCAGATCCACGTCGGCGCTCGGTTCTGTGACCGTTTCGTGACGGTCACGTGCCTCGGATGTTGCATCCATCAGGCCACAGAATCTCCCCACGTCAAATCAATGGCTTGCGCAGGGCCCCTGTGTCATTTCTGTTGCCGACGCCGCGACTCCTGGAACACGGGCGACACCTGCGCGGCTGTGCGATGAAGGCGCGCGATGGATTCCCGGCCCATCGACGTCCTGCTCTATGGCGCGAGCGGCTTCACCGGGCGGCTGGCGGTGGCCGAGCTCGCCCGTCATGCGCCCCGCGGGCTTCGCTGGGCGCTCGCCGGGCGGAACCGCGCAAAGCTCGAGGCAGCACGCGACGGGGCGGATGGCCCGGGCCGACCGGCGGAGATCCTCGAGGCTGACAGCGGGAAGCCGGAGACGGTCGACGCCGCGGTCTCCCGGGCGCGGGTGGTGATCGCGACCGCGGGCCCATTCGCGGCCTACGGGAGCCCGGTGGTGGACGCGTGCGTGCGTCACCGGGCGCACTACGTGGACATCACCGGGGAGACGCCGTGGGTCGCGGACCTCATCGAGCGCCACCACGCACAGGCGGCTTCCGACGGCACGCGCATCATCCCCTTCTGCGGCTTCGACTCGATCCCCAGCGACCTCGGTACGCTGGTGCTGGTGGAGTACCTCCGGAGTCGGGGGACGACCTGCGGCGAGGTCATCTCGGCATTCAAGTTCCGTGGCGGGCTCAACGGCGGGACCGCGGCCACCGCGGTGCAGCTCTTCGAGAGCGGTCAGGTCCGCCGCTCGGGGAATCCCTTCCTGCTCAACGGCCCGGGACGTCCGCGGCTGTCACGGGAGGAGTTCCTCCGCTGGCGAGACCCGAAGGGCGTGCGCTGGAACGGCGATCTCCACCGCTGGCTCGCGCCGTTCTTCATGGCGATGGTCAACACCCGCGTGGTGCGGCGCAGCGCGATGCTCAGCGCCGAGGCAGGCGCGCCGTACGGACCGCAGTTCTCCTACCGGGAGTTCATGGCGATGCGCAGCCCGATCCGGGCGTCGATGCTCGCGGTCGGGCTGGCGGGTGGGGCCCTGGCGCTCGCGTCTCCGCTGCGTTCGCTGGTGAAGCGGCGCCTGCCTCCGCCGGGCACCGGGCCGTCGGAGGAGGTTCGCCGGAACGGATGGTTCCGCCTGGACTTCGTGGCGCGCGGCGAGGATGGACGGCGCGCGTTCGGGCTGGTGAAGGACAAGGGCGACCCCGGAAACGTGGTCACGGTGAAGTGCGTGTGCGAGGCGGCACTGGCGCTCGCCGTGGACGGGCCGAGGTTGCCCGGCGGGCCGACGCGGGGAGGCGTCCTCACGCCGGCCACCGGGCTGGGTCAGGTGCTCGTGGAGCGGCTCCGGGCGCGCGGGATGACGCTCGAGGCCGGAGACGCTCCGCTGAACGGCGCGCCGGCACGCTGAGCGGGCGCTACTGACAGAACTTCTTGCCCTGCAGCTGACCGGTGCAGGCCTGCCCGGTCGGGCAATCGCCGTCGTTCCTGCAGAGCTTCGCGCACCGGATGTGAGACACGCAGAGGTAGCCCTTCCCGCACGGGTCCTCGTTCGAGCAGACGATGTGAGCGGCCGACGAGTGCGATCCGAGATCCACGGCGGTCACCGCCGGCTCCTCCATCGACCCTCCCCCACAGGCGAGTCCGAGCAGCATCACCACGAGCACTCCCCCACTGCGCATGAGACGAGTCATCGAAGTCCCTCCTCGATGGCGCCGTTCCGGATGGAGGGCGCCGCGCGCATCAGGACGCCGGTTCGCGCACCGGCACAAGGAAGGGGATCTGGACTTGCAACTCGATGGAGCGACGTGACCCACGGGGTGGGATCCCGGCAACGGCCCGGTGAGACCGTGTCTCCGTCTCGGCGAACCAGGAGGCGGTGATGAAGAAGTTCCTCGTGCTCTACCGGGCTCCGATCTCGGCGAGCGAGCAGATGGCCAAGACCACGCCCGAGCAGGCGAAGCAGGGAATGGATCTCTGGAAGACATGGGGGAAGAAGGCCGCGGCAGCGATCGTCGACATGGGCGCGCCGCTGGAGCGGGCCGCAACGATCGGCGGTCCGGCATCGGCGGGTCACATCGGCGGCTTCTCGATCCTGCAGGCTGCGTCGGCGGACGCGCTGAAGAAGACGCTCGAGGGACATCCGCACCTCAAGATGCCCGGAGGCTCGATCGAGGCGTTCGAGCTCCTGTCCCTCCCCGGAATGTGAGCCGCGCGCTGTCGCTCCAGGCCTGACTTGACCCCTGGATCCGGACCACGTACGAGCGAGGCCCGCGGCCCCGTAGCTCAGTTGGATAGAGCGAGCGTTTCCTAAACGCTAGGTCACAGGTTCGATCCCTGTCGGGGTCATTGCGCCTCAGTGCTCGGATTCTCAGGCAGCACGACGTGTGGCCGCCGACCAGCGCCTCTAGCCCGTCTTCGCGTACGCGGAGCTCTCCGGATCCTCTGCCTCCGGTAGCACCCATCCGGTCCCGAGCGCAGCGGTCTCGATGACGTTCCAGAGCTCCGCGGCCACGTCCCTGGTGGAAGCGGAGTCCCAGGGCGTCCAGTCCACCCGGGCCGCATCCCAGGAGAGCAGCACCGTGACCGCCCACAGCCGACGGCGTCCGCAGTCACCCAGCCCGACGACCTTCACCCGGGCGCGGTCACCCTCGGTGGTCGGCGGGTGAAGCCGGAGGTACGCGCGCTCGCGGGACAGGAACACGATCAGACCGCCGTCGTCCTCGCGCGAGTACGGGGCGCTGTACGGACCCAGGCGCCCGGACCGCAGGCCGGCCTCGATGAACTTCTCTCTGATCGCAGCCGCTTGATGTTCTGCCAGTGCGTCCGTCATTCGTCCCGCCTCCGATGGCTGGAGAATCGCCCGAGCGCCTGACGTGGGCCGTTGCCAGAGGCGCCGAGAGCCGTCAGCGCCCCTGGCGGCGGACACGCGCCGGCTCTCTCACCCCGCCCGCGCGACGCTGCCGGAACACGGCTGCGATCGCCTCGCTCACCGCCCGCACCGAGGCGATGCGCCGGTTCGCCTGCGGGAGCACCTGCCACACGCTGTACGGCTCCTCGACCTCGGGGAAGACGCGCACCAGGTCCGGATGCGCGTCGCCCACGAACGACGGCAGCTGCACGATGCCCGCTCCCGCCGCCGCGGCCGCCACGAGCACGTGGTGGCTGTTGGAGAGCAGCGCCAGCACTCCGCCCTCCATCGAGAGGCGTGCGAACGGATGCCTCGTCCCTGGCGGCACCGCGTCCTCGTAGGCGATGAGCGACTCGCCCGCGAGCGTCGTCGGCGTCGGGCGACCGGAGAGATACTCGCGGGACGCGTAGAGCTGCAGGCGGAAGTCGGCCAGCTTCCGGCACGCCAGCCGCGGATCGGTCGGCCGCACCAGCCGCACCGCCAGATCCGCCTCGCCCTTGCGGAGATCGACCTGCGCCCACCCCGTCGTGATCGTCACCTGGATCCCCGGCTTGCTCGTCCGCAGGACCTGGACCGCCGGCACGACGAACGCCTCCGCGAGCGACTCCGTCGTGGCCACCCGGACCACGGCCGGACCCGCCGTCTCCTCCCCCGCCGCCCGTGAACGGAGCTCGAGCGCGGCCTCCTCCATCCGCTCGGCGGCCTCGAGCACACCCCGACCCGCCCGGCTCGGCTGGAACACGCCCGCCGATCGGGTGAAGAGCGACACCCCGAGCCTCGCCTCCAGCGAGGCGATCCTCCGTCCCACCGTGGTCTGGTCCACCCCGAGCGCCGCCGCCGCCCGCGCCAGCGTCCTGCGCCGTGCCACCGCCAGGAAGTAGCGGACGTCGTTCCAGTCGAGCTGCCCGTCCAGGGAGCGAAGCCCGCTCATGCCTCGGCCACCGCGGGGGGGATCATGCCCCGGGGAATACCGCAGTCGCGGGCTCGACGCCGACCGCCCTGCACCGCTGCAGCAGCATCGGCACCCTCGCAGCGTGGCGAAGGAGACCGGAGCTGGTCAGATGAACCCCGTCATGAGGACGCTGATCATCGGGGCCGGGGCGCTCGGCGGGCTCGCCGGGGCCCGCCTCGCCGCCACCGGAGCGCCGGTCCGCTACGCGGTGCGGGACGAGGCCGCCGCCGAACGGCTGAGGTTGGCGGGCTTCCAGATCTCCGGCGTGGGCGGTCCGGTCGCCGTGCCCGCCGGCGACGTCGCGCCCCTGGCGGCCTACCCGGCGGGCCTCGACTTCGACCTGATCGTCCTCGCCACCAAGGCCCAGGAGGCGATGGAGATCGCTCCCCGGGCGGCGCACTGGCTCGCGCCGGGCGGCACGCTCCTTCCCATCCAGAACGGAGCGGTCTCGCGTCTCCTCGCGGATCGCCTCGGGAACGACCGGGTGCTGGGCGGCCTCTCGAACCTCGGCGCCACGCTCCACGCGCCGGGCCGGATCGAGCAGCGCAACGCCGGGCACCTGCTCATCGGCGAGCTCTCCGGCGGGGTGAGCGAGCGTGCCGGCCGTGTCGGGGCCTGGCTCGGCCGCGGCGTCGAGGTCCGCGTCACCGGCAACCTGGCCGGCGCAATCTGGTCGAAGCTCCTCCTCAACTGCTCGGTCACGACCCTGGGCGCCATCGCCGGACGGACGATGCGCGAGTACATCGGGACGGCGACCGGGCGCGCCGCGTTCGACCGGTCCTACGACGAGGCGCTCTCCGTGGCGTTCGCCAGCGGCGCCCGGCCCGAGCGGATGATGGTCGACCCGGTGCCACCCGGCTGGAACGGGCACGCCGTTCCAGGCGCGGAGCACCAGGCCTGGCTCGACCGCATCCTCGCCGCGTACGGAGACCTCAAGCCGTCGATGCTCCAGGACTTCGAGCGAGGACGCCTCACCGAGATCGACTTCATCAACGGCTACGTCGCCGACCTCGGCCGCCGGTTCGGCGTGCCCACCCCGGTGAACACGGGCATCGTCGAGGCGGTTCACGCCATCGAGCAGGGACGCCGGTCGCCCTCGCCTGTGCTCCTCGGGTGGCTCGCCTCGCGCTAGGCTCCGCGCCCGTGCGCCTCGCCGTCATCTCCGACATCCACGGAAACATCCGGGCGCTGGAGGCCGTGCTCGCCCACCTCCGTGCCCTCGGGGACATCGACCGGCTGGTCGTCGCCGGTGATCTCCTCTCCGGTCCGCTCGAGCCCTCCGAGACCGCCGACGTGCTGATGGGCCTCGACGCCTCGGTCATCCGCGGAAACCACGAGCGACAGCTGCTCGCCTGCGCGACCGAGCCGGGCGGACCGAGCGATCAGTACGCCTTCGAGCACACCACCGACGCGCAGCGCACCTGGCTCGGCCGGCTTCCGGCCACGCTCGAGCTCGCCGCCGACGTTCTCGTCTGCCACGGCACTCCGGAGACGGACCTGGTCTACCTCTGCGAGGAGCTCGGCACACCGGTGACCCTCGCCGCCGACGACGTCATCTCCCGGCGCCTGGCCGGCGCCCGTCACGCCCTGGTGCTGTCCGGCCACTCGCACCATCCGCGCACCGTCCGCCTCTCCACCGGACAGCTCGTGGTCAACGCGGGCAGCGTCGGCCTGCAGGCCTATACCGCCGAGCATCCCCGGCCACACCACGTCGAGAACGGCTCGCCGCACGCGCGCTTCGTCGTGTGCGAGCGCAGCCCCGCGGGATGGCAGGCCGAGCAGCATCAGGTCGCGTACGACTGGGAGGCGGCCTCGGCCGTCGCCCAGCGCCACGGCCGGCCCGACTGGGCGCTCTTCCTCCGCTCGGGCCGGGTGTGAAGGCCCCTAGGGCGCCGGCACCGGCCTCCAGCCCGCGTCCGGATCGAAGCGCTTGATTCCCGACGCGATGCTGGCGGTCTTCTTTCCGAGGTCCTTCTCCAGCACCACGCCGGACTGGTTGACGAGGAAGCTCATCACTCCCGTCTTCCCGTACGACGCCGGCCAGGCGAACAGCGCGAACCCCCGGGTGAGCTTCCCGCCCTCGCGGTAGTCGAGCTTGCCCCCCTCGGCGTGCGGACCCTGCGCGGTCAGCAGGCGGAAGTGGTAGCCGTGGTAGGGAGCGTTCGCGCCACGCTTCAGCGTGTAGCCCTCTCCGATGGCGCCGCTCACCGCAGGCCCCATCGGGCTCTCCGGCTCGCCTGGAGGCGATGGCCAGTAGAGCCCATCGTGCTTCCCGGACGAGCTGAGGAGCCGATCCGCATAGTGCGGAACGCTCGCGCCGTCCGGATTCCGGGCCAGGTAGTCGCTCTGGGCCTCGACGTAGCCGATGCAGACCTGGATCACGTCCAGCTCGTTCTGGCCCACCCGCCGGGCGAGGATCTCGCTCTCACCGGCGGCGGTGTCGAAGCTCCATCCGGTGTTGCCCTTCACCAGGGGGATGGGGAACGGCCAGTCGTCGTCGCCGATCTCGAGCGTGCGGGTGGTCTCGTCCGGCGAGCCGAGCTCGTGCTTGCGGTCGTAGAGCTCCACGAACCGGGCCAGCGCCGCGCGGTCGGAGACCGGATCGCCCGACACCAGGAACGCCTTCGAGCGATCTCCGAGGACCCCGAGGACCGCCTTCGGATCCCCCGACCGGGACGACGCGACCAGCGCATCGATCGCAGCCGTCGGATCGGGGAACACCCTGGCGGCTGCTGCGAGCGCCGGAGGCGAGAGGAGAAGCAGCGCCGACAGCGTCGCGCGCAGACGGGTCGTCACGGTCATCGCCTCCGTCCTCCGCCGCCGCCTCGTCCGCCGCCGAAGCTCGATGCTCCGCGGTTGCTGGCGGCCCGCGTCTGGGAGCCACTTCCCATCCCTCCATAGGCCGGAGCCGAGGGAGCCGGCCGCGCCGACGGTGCACTGCCGCCTCCTCCCCAGCCCCGATCCCCTCCGCCGTAGCCGGGCGGAGCGCTGGGCGCGTACGAGGGGCGAGGACCGGCGGCGTTCGGCCCGGCGGGCTGCGTGCTCGGCCCCGCGGGACGGCCTGCCGCTCCGCCCGGGCCGGCCGGAAGCGTGCTCGGCCCTGCAGGACGGCCAGCGCCACCTCCGGGCGTCGCCGGAAGCTGGCTGGGTCCTCCCGGCCGGTTGCCGGGGCTCCCCGGGCCCCCGACGCCACCCGGACCTCCCGGCCCCCCGATCCCGCCGGCGCCTCCCGGTCCACCGGGCCCACCCGGCCCTCCCGGTCCACCGATTCCACCCGGTCCACCGGCCCCTCCAGGGCCTCCGGGCCGAGTCGGAGGCCGCGGTGGGTAGGGCGGTCGCGGCGGGTATGGTGGATAGGGCGGGTAGCGCCAGTAGCTCGAGCCGATGGCGAACCCGATGCTGAAGCTGATCGCGCTCGCCCCGACGACGTACCCCGGTGGGTACACCGGCGGTGGCGGATAGGTCGGGTAGGCCCACGTCCCGTACACCACCGTCGGGCTGTAGACCGGAACGTAGACGACCTGAGGCTGCGCCGGCTCGATGCGGATGATGGTCGTCGAGGCGCCGTCGGCCGCGGCCCCCCCCTGCTCCACCTTCACCGTCTGCTGCGACGAGGACTTGAGGTTCCCGGCCTCCATTGCCCGCTGGCGGAGCTGCTGCACGGCGAAGAGCAGCGAGTCACGCTGGGTCCGGTACGCCGTCGCGATGTCGCGCGCCCAGTCCTGGTGCTCGGTCAGCATCTTCATGACGTCCGGCAGCGCCGCCAGCGCCTTCACGCTCGCGTCCCAGGGCTTGTCCTTGAGCGCCGCGTCGAGGTCCTTCCCCGACAGGCTGGGGTGCGCCTTCATGAACTCGGAGGCGGCCGCCACCTCCTGCGGCCGGGTCGACGCCTCGAGCACCTGCCCGAGCAGCGGGTCGGGGAACAGCGCGATCGGTGACGCGATCGACTCGAGCTGCTCGGGCGCCATCCCGCCCTGGGCCGATGCCGGAGCGCCACCGGCGGCCGCGGGCGCGGCGGCAGCGGCCTGGGGGGCGACGGGGGCCGGCGCCACCGGGTTCGCGCCGGGCTGCTGCACGGCGATGGGCGCGGGCTGCGGAGGCGGCGCGGGCGGGGGCTTGGCCTCCTCCTTCGAGGAGCCGGCGCAGGCACAGACCATCGCCACGACCAGGAGCAGCCGCCGGGGAGTCATGCCCGCACTTTGCCAAGGAACACCCCGCCGGGGTGTTCCGAAGGCATGGGACCAAGGGGCAACGCCCCGGAGCCGTCTACCGGGTGCTGGCCACCCGGGCCGCGGACGCCTTGTCCTGCACGCAGGCGTGATCCGCGTTGGACCACTCCTTCTGCAGCTGCCAGCGGGTGCTCCCCAGCGTGGTGCAGGTGCCGAAGCGCCAGACGCACTTGTCCGCGACCTCCTCGCCTGCGCGATCCAGCCATCCGTTCCCGTCCGGGTCGGTGACCATCTCCAGGACCTCGTGGGCGGTGACGTTCGCCAGCGCCCGGGTCGGCTCGCTGAACTGATTGCAGCTGAAGAGGTCACCCGGGTCGCACTGGGGCGCGCTGGCCATGTTCGGCAGGTAGGCCACGCGAATTCGCTTCCCGTTGGGGCACTGGCCACTGTCGTGCCAGGCGCAGAAGTTCGCCTGCTCCGGGAAGCCGTCGGTGAACACCAGGTACATGGTGTCGGAGTTCGGCACCTGCCGGGCGTCGTCGAGGACCTGGCAGACCTTGGCGACGATCTCCTCGGTGGACGGCGAGTGCGTGGGCGAGGCAGAGGTCTCGAGGATGTGCCCGAGGAACTTCGCCTTCGACTTGCCACCCCGGACGTACTGGTCGGCGACGGCGAGGTAGCGGGAGCCGTCCAGCCCGGTGAGGAACGTGTCCATCCCCGAGATCGCGTCGGACGGGAAGCGCGCCGTCTGGCCCCACCAGATGGCGATCATCGTTCCGTCGGCGATGACCGGCCCACCGAGATCCTCCAGATCGTCGGAGGACCACTTCGCGGCGCCGGCGCGCCGGCTGGCCATCACCGATGCGTGGCGAGGCGCGGACGGGAGATCGGCGGAGACGGACTCACGGGCCTCGTACGACGTCGCGCCGTAGTAGCAGCCGGTGACGCCGAGGGAGATGCTCAGGACGCAGATGGAAGCACGCACCGTCGACCCTCCACTGGGTGCTCTCCCCGGCGGGGATCTCGACTGACCGAGGCATGTCCGTCAAGCCGCGACCAGGCAACGGCACGGCCCGGCCGTTCAGTGCGTTCCGGACGCGCCTCGTGCCACCGGGAGGCGAGGGGCGAGGAGCACCGCCAGCGGCAGCGTCACCAGGGCGGTCACCGCGGTCGCGACGGTCGCCCAGCCCGCCCCGGCGGCATCTCCGAGGTAACCGAAACCCACCGGAGCGACGGCGCCAGCCCCGATCACGCCGGTGTAGAACAGCGCGAAGGCGCTCTCCGCGCGGGAGCCCGGCCGCAGCTCCGGCACCGTTCCGTAGAGCACGGACGAGGTACCGTTGAGCATCGTCCCCAGGAAGGGCAGGACGGCCACGGCGGGCCAGAGCGGCAGTGCGAGGACGACGAGGATGAGGGCCGCGGTTCCGCCCTCGGTCAGGAGCACGGTGCGGAGCAGGCCCATGCGCTCGCCCAGCCACCCGCAGGCGGCCTTTCCCGCCGCGCCGCCGAGGAAGACCAGCGCGAGCCCCAGTCCCACCGTGGACAGCGAGGCGCCCTTCGCGCGGAGCAGGAAGGGAAGGAAGGTGAGCAGCCCCATCCGGACGGCGGTGTCGAGCACGCCGATGGCGAGGAGCAGACCGAAGCCCACCCGGTCGTCGGCCCGGCCCGCTCCATCGGCGTGCGCGGCGGCGTGCGCCGGCCCGGCGTCCGGCTCGCGAGCGGGCATGAGGAGCAAGACCGCCACCGCCACCAGCAGGCCGAGGCCGGAGAGGCCCCACAGCGCGTGTCGCCAGGTGGTGGCCGCGATGACCAGGGACATGGCCGCCGGCACGGCCGCCTTCCCGAGGTCACCGCTGAAGTTGTAGATGCCGAGCGGTCCGCGCGCGGCGAGCCCGTAGGCGCGGGAGACCGAGCTCGACCCGATGGGATGCTGCGTGCTCCCTCCCGCCCCGGCGACGACCAGGGCCGCGGAGAGGCCGAGGATTCCCCCCGCCTCGCCGGCCAGCGCATAGCCGAGCGCCGCGAGCGCGGTGCCCGCAGCGAGCACCGTCCGCCCGCCGAGGACCGCGGCGAGCCGACCGGAGGGCATCTGGAGCAGCGCCATCGCTCCGGCGTACAGGCCGCGAAGCGTCGCGAGGCGTCCGTACCCGAGCCCGAACTCCGCCTGCCAGACCGGGAGCAGGACGTAGATGACGTCGGTGTACCCGTCGTGCAGCGCGTGGGCGAGCCCCGCGACGGCGAGCGTGCGCGGTGCATGGGAGGCCGCACGGCCGGCGGCCCGGGCGGGGATCTCCTCCCCGGCGGTCGTCATGGGGGCAATGAATCACGGACCCCGCGCGGCCGGCCAGAGGCCGCAGGGCGCGACGCGAGAACTGTACCGGAGCGGGCGCCCGGGCCACGGAGGCGCGGGACTGCCTCGCCTCGCGGCCTCGGCGCTCAGGTCTTCGAGGCGAGGATGTCGTGCTTCTCGATCCGGGGCGGCTCGGACAGCAGATCGGCGGCCTTCGCCATGAGCGCCGCGGCCACGCGCCCGCCCAGATGGGCGTTTCGCCCCTGCTCGTCGGCAAAGGTGTCGAAGATGGCGAACGTCTTCCGGTCGAAGCGAACCGCGTACCACTGGGCGGTGCCCGGCTCGGCCTGGACCAGCTCGAGGCCGGAGCGCAGGAAGTCCTCCACCGCGCGCTCCTTGCCCTCCTTCGCCACCAGCTTGACGTAGAGCCCCATCGTGACCTTGGGTTGCGCTGCCATCGAGGTGTTCCTTTCCGAGGTTCGTCCCCCGGGACACACCGATGGGCAGCCCGTTGTTCCCGGGCGGCGCGCAGGCCGCTGAATGCGGTCACCGCTCGCGAGCGGACGCACCCCTGCAACGCACGATGGTGGACAGCGCCGGAGAAGCGCGAGCGAGGCTCAGCTCAGCGGAAGCCGGCCGGGCACTCCTTGCGAACCAGCGCCTTCGCCTGCTCCTGGCTCGCCGGCCGGAACCCCCGGCGCTGGTAGCTCTCCAGCTCCTCCTCGGGGAACTTCACGACCGTCCCCGAAGGATCGACCGCGAAGTACATCGCGTCGTACTTCGTCTTGGCGCAGGGCTCGGCGTTCTGGGGGTGCCCCGAGGCCTCCGAGCAGCCCGACAGCGGCAGCACCGCGAGCGCGGCGAGGACGACGAGATGGAGACGCGGGCCCGACTTCATGATCGCTCTCGAGCGTACGGGGCCACATGGTTGTGCGTGCAACGGTGCGCCATGTCCGCCGGGGTCGGGCCGGCGCCCATCTCCGCCCGGGGTCGAAAAGCACCACGCCCGCGCATGCCCGTCGGATAAGACGTGCCCTCCCCTGCCGGAGGTTCCACCGACGATGAAACGCCGCCTCGACCTGCGTCCCGCGCTGCTCCTCCTCGCGATCGGCCTCGCGGCCCGCGCTCAGCCGGTGGTCATCCGCGCGGGGAAGCTGGTGGACCCGGCGACGGGCACCGCCAGCACCGGCCAGCAGATCCTCGTCGAGGGCGGCGTCATCAAGGCGGTCGGAGCGAAGGTGACCGCTCCGGCCGACGCCCAGGTGGTGGACCTGTCCGATCGCACCGTGCTGCCCGGCCTCATGGACGCGCACACCCACCTCTGCCTGACGATGACGACCCAGGGCGGAAAGGGGCTCAACGAGCTGCTCCAGCGCCTGCTGGCCGCGACCCTGCTCGAGACCAACGCCCGTCGCGCGCTCGTCGGCGTGAAGAACGCCCGCGACATGCTCGAGTCCGGGTTCACGACGGTCCGCGACGTGGGCAACGCGGGCAACTACGCCGACACCGAGCTGCGGAGGGCGGTCGAGGACGGGCTGATCGTCGGCCCGACGATCATCAACGCCGGGCGGATCATCACCCCGCTGGGAGGCCAGTACCACGGGCTGCACCCCGAGCGTCCGGACCTCGGCGAGCCCGAGTATCTCTACGCCGACACAGCCGACCAGATGCGCGAGGCGGTCCGGAAGAACGCCCTCTTCGGCGCGAAGGTCATCAAGATCGTCATCGACGACCAGCCGTACCTCTACTCGGTCGAGGACGTGAAGGTGCTGGTCGAGGAGTCCAGGCACGCCGGCCTCAAGGTGGCCGCGCACGCCGCGACCGAGGCTGGGGTCCGCATCGCCGCCGAGGGAGGCGTGGCCTCCATCGAGCACGCGTACACCGCGTCCACCGAGGCCCTCCAGCTGATGAAGAAGAAGGGGGTCTACCTCGTGGGCACGGACTTCAGCCGCTCGGCGTCCGAGGCCATGGGAATGGCGGACTACCACCAGAAGGTGGTGGACCGGCTGAAGCGCGCCCGCGCCGTCGGCGTCTCGATCGCCTACGGCACGGACATCGTCTTCCCTGCCGCCGGAGAGACCCGGGGCACGCTCTCCATCGGCGGGATCGAGAGCTTCCAGGAGGCGGGCTTCACCCCCGCGGAGATCCTCCGCTTCCTGACGACGAACGCCGCGAAGCTGCTCGGCGTCGACGCTCAGAGGGGAGCGGTCCGCCCCGGGATGGCCGCGGACATCGTGGCCGTCCCGGGCGATCCGCTCGCCGACGCGAGCGTGCTGCGGCGGGTGTCCTTCGTGATGAAGGACGGGAAGATCATCAAGCGCTGAGGCGCTCGATCTCTACCGTCCGCCCGGCGACGGGTTCCCCACCGTGCCCGGCTGGGTCTCGGCGGGCGGATTCACCGGCTGGGTCCCTGCCGTGCCCGAGCCACCCATGGTGGGGCCCGAGGCGGGCGAGGGAGGCGCGGCCCGCGCCGCGGTCAGGTCCAGCGTGACGTTGCGGTCCGGGGCGGTGATCTTGTCCGCCTCGAGGATCTGGCGCCCGTCGCTGTCGGTGATCATGTGACCGCTGACCTGCACCTGGGTGTTGGGCGGGAACTGGTCGGAGACCTTCGAGGCCATCTCCTCGGGGAAGTGCACTCGCTGACCCGAGGCGAGGACGAACCCGTTCTGCTGGCCGCTCGGCCCGGTGGTGTAGTTCTGGATCCCGCCGTTGACGCTGGACACCGCCCCGCCCACGGCAGGATGCGGCGCCGTCGCCGTGCCGGACGGGCTGCTGGTGTTGCTGGATGCGCAGCCGACGGCGAGCACGAAGGCGCCGGCGGCCAGCCAGGGAACGATTCGCATGTGTGTTCAACCTCCCGGTTGGTCGAGGCCCTGCAAGCTGCGCACGCGTGACGGGCATGCATCCCCGAGGCGAGTGCGTGCATTCGCTGTGAAACATCCGACCTGGCCGCCGGGCAGGGCTCGATGCCCGGTTCCCCTGGCGAGCGATCGGCCTCAACCTGCACCCCAGTCGATGGACGCTCCGACGCTGGTGGAGACCGACATCCCCGCCCGGCTCGACCGGCTGCCGTGGTCGGCGTGGCACTGGCGCGTGGTGATCGCCCTCGGGATCACCTGGGTCCTGGACGGACTGGAGGTCACGCTGGTCGGCGCGGTGGCGGGCGCGCTGGTTCGCCCGGACACGCTGGCCCTGACCGAGCAGCAGGTCGGTGGAGCCGCCACCGCGTACCTCGCCGGCGCCATCCTCGGAGCGCTGGTCTTCGGGCGACTCACCGACCTGGTCGGAAGGAAGCGCCTCTTCCTGGTGACGCTCTCGGTGTACCTGGTGGCGACGCTGCTCACCGCCGCGTCCACCGGGTTCGTCACCTTCGCGCTGTTCCGCGCGCTCACCGGAGCGGGCATCGGCGGCGAGTATGCGGCGATCAACTCCGCCATCGACGAGCTGCTTCCGGCCAGGGTCCGTGGGCGCGCCGATCTCGCCATCAACGGCACCTACTGGCTCGGGACGGCCCTGGGCGCGCTCTCCACCCTGGTCCTGCTCGATCCGCACGTGCTTCCGCCCTGGCTGGGGTGGCGGGTGTGCTTCGCCCTGGGCGCGTTGCTCGGAGTGTCGATCCTCCTCGTGCGCCGGCACGTCCCGGAGAGCCCGCGGTGGCTGCTGCTCCACGGGCGGCGCGACGAGGCCGCGCGGCTGCTGCGGGACATCGAGGAGGAGGTCAGCGCGGTGCACGGCCCCCTCGCACCGCCGGGGAGCATCCTGCGGCTGCAGACCCGTGCCGGGCTGGACTACCGCACCATCGCGCGCATCCTCTTTCGCCGGCACAGGCGGCGCGCAGTGCTCGGCCTGTCGCTGATGGTGGCGCAGGCCTTCGCCTACAACGCGGTGTTCTTCACCTACGGCCTGGTGCTGGGGAAGTTCTACGGCGTGCCCGCAGACCGGATCGGCCTCTACCTGCTCCCCTTTGCGCTGGGGAACCTTCTCGGCCCGCTTCTGCTCGGCCACCTCTTCGACACCGTGGGTCGGCGGCGGATGATCGTCATCACCTACGGGACGGCTGGCCTGCTTCTGCTCGCCACCGGCTGGGCGTTCGCGATGGGATGGCTCGGCGCCGTGACCCAGACCGTCCTCTGGTGCGCGGTCTTCTTCTTCGCCTCGCCCGCGGCGAGCGCGGCGTACCTCACCGTGTCCGAGCTCTTCCCGGTGGCGATGCGCGGTCTCGCCATCGCGCTGTTCTATGCCGTGGGCACCGCCGCGGGCGGACTCCTCGCCCCCTCCCTCTTCGGCGTGCTGATCGCGTCCGGAAGCCGGTTGCAGGTGGCGCTCGGAGACGCGCTCGGAGCGGTGCTGATGCTCTTGGCCGCCGGCGTCGCAGCGTGGCTCGGAGTACCAGCCGAACGGAAATCGCTCGAGGAGCTGGACACGCTGCCCGACCTCATCGAGGACCCGGTGCCGCCGCGCTGATCCGCGGGCAACCCCGACTGTCGAGTCCCGAGCAGGCACACCGTGGAGCACCCCGCGCGCCCGCTCGCGGTCGGGGCGCTTTTGACACACTCCGGCGTGATGTCGCCGTTGTCCGAGGAACGCTCGGGTGTGGAGGTCGGTGCAGCACGGACTCGGGGGGTGAGCGGGCCGAGCGAGACGGAGCGGCTGCGGCTCGTCCTGGACACCGTGCCCGCGGCACTCGTGTACGTCGACGCCGAGGAGCGGTACGTCTTCAGCAACCGCTTCTACGAGACGCACTACTTCCGCCCCCGGCTCCAGATCCAGGGCCGGACCCTGCGCGAGGTCATGGGCGAGGAGGTCTACGCCCGGGTCCGCCCGCACGTCCGCGCGGCCCTCGCCGGTCACACCGTCTCCTTCGACACCGTGGTCGAGCGGCAGGGCGCAGCGCCGATCCAGGTCCGCGCCACCTACACGCCCGACCTCGGACCGCAGGGGGAGGTGCGCGGCTTCGTCGCGCTCTCGCAGGACATCACCGCGGAGAGGACGCTCGAGCAGACGCTCCGTCGCAGCGAGCGACGGTTCCGTCATGCGGTGGAGGGCATGCTCGACGCCTTCGGCTACCTCACGCCGATGCTCGGCCCCGACGGCAAGGCGGTCGACTTCCGTGTGGAGTACGTCAACTCGGTGGCGCAGCGCTACGCGGGGCTGCCGCGCGAGCGCTTCGAGGGCCGGCTCATCACCGAGGTCTTCCCGAACGCCGAGGAGTCCGGCTTCCTCGCGATGTACCGGCAGGTCTGGGACACCGGCGAGCCAATCGTCGAGGACGAGTACCCGTACCAGGGCCCGGGCGAGCTCTCCGGGCACGGCGTCTGGCTCGCGCTGCAGATCACCCGGGTGGACGAAGGAGTGGCCATCGCCTGGCGAGACGTCACCGACCAGGTCGTCGCGCGCAAGAAGGTCGAGGAGAGCGAGGCCCGGTTCCGCAACATGGCCGACCACGCGCCGGTGATGCTGTGGGTCACGGACCCGAGCGGGGCGTGCGTGTACCTGAACCGGCAGTGGTTCGAGTACACGGGACAGCCCCGGGACGCGGCGCTCGGAGACGGCTGGCTGGCGGCGCTCCACCCGGACGACGTGGAGCGAGTCCGGGCGAACTTCCGCGCCGCCAACGAGATGCAGGTCCCCTTCCGGACCGAGTACCGCCTGCGGCAGTGGGACGGCGAGCACCGCTGGTACATCGACTCGGCGATGCCTCGCTTCGACGGGACGGGCGAGTTCGTCGGCTACATCGGCAGCGTCATCGACATCGAGGACCGCCGGCGCGCCGAGCAGGCGCTCCGCGAGAGCGAGCGGCAGTTCCGCACCGTGGTGGAGAACCTCCCCGGTCTGGCGTGGAGCGCGCTTCCCGACGGGTACTTCGACTACTTCAATCGCCGGTGGGCCGAGTACACCGGCCGCCCTCCGGAGAGCATGGAGGGCTGGGGGTGGCAGGCGGTGCACGACCCGGCGGTGCTCCCCGAGGTCATCGAGCGCTGGAGGCACAGCCTCGCCACCGGCGACGCGTTCGAGATGGAGTTCCCGCTCCGGGGAGGGGACGGCGTCTTCCGCTGGTTCCTCGGCCGGGTCCAGCCGCTCCGCGACTCCGAGGGACGGATCATCCGCTGGTTCGGGATGGCGACCAACGTCGACGAGCAGCAGCGGCAGGCCGCGGTGCTCCGCGACGCGCTCGCCGCGCGCGACACCTTCCTCTCCGTCGCCAGCCACGAGCTGCGGACGCCGCTCACTCCTCTCTCGCTGAAGCTGGAGATGCTGGCCCGCGAGGCCCGGAGCGCTCTCCCCGCTCCGTTCGCGCAGCGCGTGCTCGGCTACACCGACGCCACCCGGCGACAGGTCACGCGTCTGTCCAGCCTGGTGTCGGATCTCCTCGACGTCTCGCGGATCGCAGCCGGCCGCTTCACGGTGGAGCGCGAGCTGGTGGATCTAGCCGCGGTGGTGCGCGAGGTGGTGGCCCGGGTCGAGCCCCAGGCGCAGCGCGCCGGCTCGCGACTGACGCTCGAGGTCCCGGAGCATCTGGAGACCGAGTCCGACCGGCTCCGCTTCGATCAGGTGGTGACCAACCTGGTGGACAACGCGATCAAGTACGGGGACGGCAAGCCCATCCACGTGCGGCTCGGCGCGGAGCCGGGCTGGGCGGTTCTGACCGTCGTCGACGAGGGCATCGGCATCGACCCGGCGAAGCTCGACGTGATCTTCGGCCGCTACGAGCGCGCGGTGTCCGAGCGCCACTACGGCGGCCTGGGCCTCGGCCTGTACATCTCTCGCAGCGTGGTGGAGGCGATGGGCGGAAGCGTCTCGGCGACCAGCGAGCGCGGCGCCGGCGCGACGTTCGAGGTCCGATTGCCCATGTGAGGCGGCGAGCAGTGCGCCGCGTGCAGCGAGCGACGAGACCACGGCGGCGAGTCCAGCGAACGGCCCCCCCGGTGCAGCGGCGCTCCGCCGTCCTCCGGCGCGCGGGGCGTACAAGGGGGCATCCCAGTCGCGGCCGATGGCCGCGGGAGAACTCCGATGCGACGCCTTCTTCCTCCGTTGCTCCTGTTGCCGGCGCTGGCCCTCGCGGCCGACCCGGCGACCCTTCCCATCACCACCAGCTCGCCCGAGGCGCGTGCGCTGTACCTCGAGGGGCGGGACCTCGTGGAGCGCCTGAAGGGAACCGAGGCACACTTCAAGACGGACCAGGCGGTGAAGAAGGACCCCCAGTTCGCCCTCGCCTGGCTGCAGTGGGCGAACACCTCCGGGACGGCGGCGGAGTTCCAGAACGGGATGGACAAGGCCGTGGCCAACGCGAGCCATGCGAGCGAGGCGGAAGCCAAGTTCATCCGTTCCGCCGAGGCGGGGGCGAGATCGCGTCCGGCGGACCAGGAGCGTCTGCTGGGCGAGCTCGTCACGCAGTTCCCGAACGACCCGCGCATCCAGGCCCAGGTCGGCCTCGTCGCCTTCGGCCGGCAGGACTACGACGGCGCGATCAAGTCGCTGGCCCGCGCGGTGGAGCTCGATCCGAAGTTCACCCTCCCCTACAACCAGCTCGGATACGCCTACCGAGCGCAGAACAAGAACGCCGAGGCGGAGAAGACCTTCAAGAAGTACTCCGAGCTGCTTCCGGACGATCCCAATCCGCACGACTCCTACGCCGAGCTGCTGATGCGCCTGGGACGATTCGACGAGTCGATCGCCGAGTACAAGAAGGCGATCCAGATCGATCCGTACTTCCAGAGCGCCTACGTCGGCATCGCCAACAACCAGATCTTCGCGGGGAAGGGTGACGAGGCACGCGCGACGCTGAAGCAGGCGCTGACCAAGGCCCGGACCGACGGCGAGAAGCGCGCGCTGTGGTTCTGGGTGTCCGAGACCTACGCGCACGAGGAGCGCTGGACCGACGCCATCAAGAGCATCGAGGAGGAGAAGAAGATCGCCGACGCCTCAGGCGACCTGGTCTCCGCCTCGCAGGATGTCAACTTCATCGGGAACCTCCTCCTCGGGGCCGGAAAGCCTGCCGAGGCCGCGCAGAAGTTCGAGGAGAGCCTGAAGATGGTGGACCGCTCGAAGGCCAAGGACTCGACGAAGGAGGCCGCGCACCGGAACCACCTCTTCGACATGGGGCGGGTGGCCGTGCTCAAGGGAGACCTCGCGACCGCGCGCGCGACGGCGGCCAAGTACACCGCGGCGGTGGACGCGAAGAAGGTTCCCTTCGAGCTGCGGCAGGCCCACGAGCTCGCGGGTCTGGTGGCAGTGCACGCCAAGGAGTGGGACAGCGCGCTGGCCGAGCTGGGCAAGGCCGGGACCCAGAACCCCCGCGTCACGTACCTCACCGGTCTGGCCTGGCAGGGCAAGGGTGACCAGGCGAAGGCCGCGGAGGCCTTCCGGGCGGTGGCCGACTACAACCAGCTCAACGGCAACTACGGGTTCGTCCGCCCCCAGGCCCGCCGCCAGCTCGCCCGGAGCTGACGGTCAGGCGGCGCGCCGCACCGGAGGCAGTCTCCGGTGCGAGCGCCGGCGGCAGGACTCCGAGCCTCAGCCCTTCTCGATCGGCGCGCCGATGAGGTTGCCGTACTCGGTCCAGCTTCCGTCGTAGTTCTTCACGTCCTTGAAGCCGAGCAGGTACTTGAGGACGAACCAGGTGTGGCTGCTCCTCTCGCCGATGCGGCAGTAGGCGATGGTCGCCTTGGCCGGATCGAGCCGCTTCTGGTCCAGGTAGATGGCCCTCAGCTCGTCGGCGCTCTTGAAGGTGTTCTCGTTCGTCACCGCGGTGCTCCAGGGGATGCTGGTCGCCCCGGGCACGTGGCCTCCGCGCTGCGCGGTCTCGCTCATCCCCGGCGGGGCGATGATCTTCCCGGTGAACTCGTCCGGGCTGCGGACGTCCACCAGGGGGGCCTTCTTCTCGCTGGCGGCGAACACCTCCGGCACCCTCGCGCGGAGCGAGCCGTCGACCGAGCTCACCTTGTACTGGCTCTTCGGGAACTTCGGCACGTCGGTCGTGAGCGGCGCGCCCTCCTCGTTCAGCCACTTGGCGCGGCCGCCGTTCAGCAGGCGCACGTCCTTGTGCCCGTAGATCTTGTAGAGCCAGAAGCCGAACGCGGCGAACCAGTTGCTCGCATCACCGTAGATGATGACCGTGTCCGAGTTCTTGATCCCCGCCTCGGAGTTGAGCTTCTCGAAGTCCTCCTTCGAGATGACGTCGCGCCTCACCTGGTCGTTGAGCTGGGTGGTCCAGTCCCACCCGACGGCGTTGGGGATGTGGCCGGCTGCGTAGAGCTTCGGGTCCACGTCGATCTCGACGACGCGGACGGTTGGGGTCTTGAGGTTCTCTCTCAGCCAGTCGGTGGAGACGAGGACCTCGGGGTGTGCGTAATCGGCCATGACGATGCTCCTTCGTTTTGACAGACGGGTTGTGTGTCAGCCCCGGCAGAGGACGCAACAGCACGACACGACCCCGGGCAGGGAGGCAGGTCGGGTCGGCGGTCGTCCGGTCATGGGCCTCTGACTCCTCACGGCTCGGCCTGCAGGCCCGGCACGTGCTTCAGCATGTTCGATGCGTATTTGAAGACGTCGTCGCAGAAGATCATCACTCCACAGGGAACCGGGCCGTTGCGAGCGGTGCGCCGGGCTCCCTCGAAGATGAGCCCGGAGCTGGGGCCGGCGCGCAGGCCCTCGTGGCGAGCCAGCTCCGCGGCCACGGTGTACGCGAGCTCGAAGTCGATCTCCAGCACCTCGTCCACCAGCTTCGGGTCGTAGAGCTGGGAGACGTCCAGCTCGGAGACGTTCCGGATCCCCGGCACGTCGTGGCCCGGGCTGGGCTGCACGGCGATGACCTTCACCGCCGGGTTCTTCCCCTTCAGGAACTTGCTGAGGCCCATCACCGTGCCGCACGTGCCAAGCGAGGTGAAGACGTGGGTCACCTGCCCCCGGGTCTGGCGCCAAATCTCCGGCCCCGTGGTGCGGACGTGCGCCTCGACGTTGTGCGGATTGGCGTACTGGTTGGGCATCACCCACCGGTGCGCCGAGGCCTTGGCGTGCGTCTTCGCCAGGCCGATGGTGCCGTCCTCGCTCCCGGGCAGCGGGCACAGCGCGTCCGGCACCACCTCGACCTTGGCCCCGAAGACCTGGAGGAGGACCTTCTTCTCCGCGGGTACTTTGGATGGAACCGCTGCCAGCATCGGGTAGCCGCGCACGCCGGCGATGGCGGTGAGGCTGAGGCCGGTGTTCCCGCTGGTGGGCTCGACGATGCCCCGGCCCGGCCTTGCCGGTCCGAGCTCTCCGCGACGCTCGAGATCCCGAACCATCTCCCAGGCAGCACGGTCCTTCACCGAGCCGAAGGGATTCATCCATTCGAGCTTCGCCCAGAGCTGCGAGCCCTCCGGGACCAGCCGGTTGAGGCGGACGAGGGGGGACGGGTTCTCCTCGTCGGGGAGCAGCTCGGTGATGTCGTCGTAAACGCGTGCGGAATGGTCCATCGGGCGGCTCCTCTAACGGCGAGGGTGCGGGGACGTCACGGCAGGAGCGAGAGCGGGCCGGGCAACTCCCCGGGCTCGTCAGCCCCTCAACGACAGCAACAGCAGCGCGCGGCGGACCGGGCGGTCACCCGGGTGCAGCTGGCGCTGGCCGATGGAGACGGCACGTCGCGGACCGTAGCGCCCTCGCGTGTCGGATGCCAGCCGACCCCGCTCTCCGTCCAGCCAGGCTGCCTTTCTCCGCTGCACGCTTCCTGCAGATCCCCCGTGCGCTGACCTGGGCGTCGCGAGGGATTTCGATGGGTTCACGACCGAATCGGGTGGGTCAAATCCAGTGGCTGCTGTTGCTCCTGACCCTGCTCCAGGGGAGCAGCGCGTGGGCGCAGGGCACCGTCTGTCACCGCGTCTGGGTCGAGGTGCGGGACAACGATCTCATGGGCAACTCGGAGATGACCGCGCCTCCGCGCACGCGCTACCCGGGCAAGTTCTGCTTCATCGTCTACGACAAGAAGACGGCGCGTTTCTCGCTCGAGCCGGACGACCCGGGTGCGAGGCCGTACGCGTCGCTGGTGCTCCGCCGGAGCAGGCGGGACGCCGGCCCCAACCTCGTCTCCTTCGGCCGTTCGTCGCCGGACTACGACGAGGATCAGCTCCGCGGCCGGAACGACTTCCTGTACCTCCGCACCTACGCCAGCGGTGAACGCCACTACGGCGCGACGATCACCGACCTCGCCGGGAAGATCACGCTGAGCTGGAGCGCGACGCTGGGCCCGCGCGGCTCGCGGCTCGACGAGGTCCCCACCGTGCGCGCCACACAGACCGCGAGCGCACAGGCGCCCGGGCCGTCTCGCCGGCAGCCGCCGGGCCCGCAGTAGGAGCACCCCGGATTCGCCCGGCCACGCAGCGTCGCGTGGGGGGTCGCGGTCCTCGTCGGCTTCCTTCGCGCGACGGATCCACCGCGGTTGGCACGACACGAGTGCAGACCCGGATGTTTCACCGCGCGCGACGAGTTGCCACGGATGCAACATCACCCCGGCTCAACTCCGCGGACTCACTCGGCGGGCGCTTGGCATCCCACGTGCTCCAGGGCCACGCTCCAATGAGCGACATCTTCGTGACGCGGCACGAGAAGGGAGCCTGGACCGACGAGGTCTTCGAGGCGCTGGCGAGCCTTCTGGGCCCGGGCAGTGGGCCGGGTCGAGCGGTTCTCGAGCACGAGCTCCTTCGCTGTGACCTCCTGTACCTGGCGTCCGACGTGGAGGGCCCCTGCGCCTTCCTGCTCGGCGCGCGGGTGCGACTACCGGTGGGCCCGGAACGCCGGCCAGCCCGGTACCTGGGCCTGAGCGTGGCCCGGAGCGACCCCGGCAACGACGCCGTGCTGGAGCGGTTCACCGCCGACGCGCGGGACGAGGAGGAGTCACGGGGCGTGCGCCTGGTGCTCTTCACTGCCGCCGCAACTCCGCTCGCGGTCCGGACCGCCGAGACCTTCTGGAGCGACCTGCAGCCGGCCCCCGATGCCTCGTTCCGCGAGGACGTCCTCCCGCTCGCGGACGCGGCCAGGGCCTGGCTGGGCGCGACCGGCAGCATCGACCGCCCGTTCGCCCTCCCCCGCCTCTCGTGCGGCGGCGGCGACTGGCGGCGGAGCCTGGACGACGGCGCCGGGGGCGAGCTCTTCCGCCGGCTGGGAATCGAGCAGGCCCAGGGCGATCGCCTCCTGCTGCTCTGTTCGCTTCCGGGACACGAGCGCGTCCTCAGCGCGCAGGCCGCCTAGGCGCAGGTGCCCGGGTCATCAGGCCCAGCTTCCCGGTGCTCGTGACCGAGGCATGGACGCCGGCAAGTGACCGGCGCCCCCTCGATGGCAGGGCACCGTTGCCGGGAGCGTGGACACGCCCTCAGTGACGATCGCTGGCTGCCGGAACGAGTGCGACGGCGCGGAGCGGACCTCCCGAACCGCCGCCGATCTTCATCGGCAGGGCGATGACCCAGGCGCCCACCTCGGGGACCTGATCGAGGTTGGCCAGGTTCTCGAGGCCGGGAACGCCGGCAGCGCTCGCGATGCGGTGAACGACGAAATCCTTGGACGCGCCGACGTCGATCGACGCGGTGTCGAGCCCGAGCCCACCGACGTGGCGCTGTCCCACCAGGTACTCGGCCGACTCCTTCCCGAAGCTCGGGAAGTGGAGCTTCGACGCATCCCCCGGCGTGTCGTCGCCCAGGTACTGCTTCCGGTCGGGCCATCGCTTCGCCCAACCCGTTCGCAGCAGGACGATCGCGCCGGACGGAATGGTCCCGTGGCGCTTCTCCCAGCTCCGGACGTCGTCCAACGCCAGGCGGTAGTCGGGGTCCGCGCTCGCTTTCGCGCTGACGTCGATGAGCACCGCGGGTGCGATGAGCTGCCGGAGCGGAATCTGATCGATGGTCTTCCCCTCCTTCGAGAAGTGGATCGGGGCATCGAGGTGGGTCCCGCCGTGCTCGGGCGTGCACAGTGAGTTGGCCGCGTAGAACCAGCCGCCGGGGGTGTCCCCGAAGGAGAGCTTCTTCAGCTCGAAGCTGGTCGGCGACGTGGGCCAGTACAGCGTCTTCTCGTCGAAGGCATGGCTGAGGTCGACGACCTTCGACGTGGCGAGCGACGGTGGCGTCGCCGGAGCCCCGGACGCCACCGCAGCGATCAGCAACACCAGAGCTCCGACCGCGCGCACCCCACCCCGGCGTTCCCTTCGCAGGCTCATGGCCGTCCCTCCTCGCCGCAACCTTGAAAGAACGGGACTCAGATGTCGATCACGACGTCGCCCTTCGGTCGGGCGCAGCAGAGCAGGAGGTTGCCCTCGGCCGGCGGATCGAGCGGGTCGGGCTGGTAGTCGACGGTCCCGGAGACGAGGCCACTCTCGCAGTTGTGGCAGACGCCGGTCCGGCACGACCACCGCACCGGCACGTCGCATGCCTCGGCCAGCTCGAGGAGGCTCTGTTCCTGCGAGCCACGCCAGCGGACGGTGAGGCCGCTCCGCGCGAAGGAGACGACTGGACCCGTTCCCGGAGGGCCGGTCGGAGCGTGCGGAGGTCGCTCCGTGGCGCCGACGACGCCTGGGGTCAGAGAGGGACCGCCGGAGAAGATCTCGGAGTGGATCCGGTCCGCGGCCACGCCCCAGGCTGCGAGGCCACCGCGGAGATCGGCGAGGAAGCTCGACGGGCCGCAGAGGTAGAAGTCCGCCTCTCGCGGGACGCCGAGCTGCTCGATCGCTCCGATGTCCAGGTGGCCGCGCGCGTCGTAGTCCTGGCCCTGCCGATCCTCGGGACCCGGCTGGCTGTACCAGACGCGACTTCGACCGTGGCCGAGCCCCCCGACGAGCTGGCGCACCTCCGCGGCGAAGGACTGCGAGCTCCGGTTGCGGGCTCCGTGCAGCCACCAGATCTCGCGGGGCGACGCGCTCGCCGAGAGGGCGTGCAGCATCGCCAGCACCGGCGTCGCGCCGATTCCCGCGCTCAGGAGCACCACCGGGCCCCCGCCCGCCTGCAGCACGAAGCCACCGCGCGGCTCGCTGACGTCGAGGACGTCTCCGGGTCGGATGTGGCTGGCCAGGAACGTGCCCCCGGCCCCGTTCGGCTCGAGCTTGACGCTCACGCGGTACCGTTCCTCGGACAGGGGACCGGAGAGCGAGTAGCTGCGGAACAGGAACGGCCCGTCGGGGCTCGGGCGCAGCCGCAGCACCACGAACTGTCCCGGCAGCGGCGGGGTCAGCCGCCTTCCGTCGGGCGGCTCCAGGGTGAGCGAGATGACGTCGACGCACTCGCGATCGATCCGCGCGACGCGCAGGGGCCGGAACCCGGGAGCCGCCGTGTGCGCAGCCACCTCTGGCACGAGACCGGCGTTGCCCGCCGCGCCGGGGTGGGTCGCCTCGGCGCGAAGCAACGCCTCGAACGACCACCGCCAGCCAGGCGAGAGCGCCGGGATGCGGAGCGCCCGCTCGAGCTGCTCGCGAGGATGGTGCGAGGAATAGAGCAGCGCATTGACCTCGGCGACGGTCATGCGCTCCAGCCCTCGAGCGACCGGGACGATCTCGTCGCCCGCGCCGACCTCCCCCTCCTCGAGGACCCGGAAGTAGAACCCGGGGCGTCCGCTGCCGGTGAGGAGCGCAGCCATCCGCGGCTCGTCGAGGCGAATCCCGACCCGGTAGCAGGTCGTCCGTGGCTGGGTGACCTCGAACACGGCCGCTCCGATCCGGAACCGGTCGCCGATGCAGACCTCGTCGTCGGGGAGCCCGTCGATGGTGAAGTTCTCGCCGAACTGGCCGTGCGTCAGCTCGGTCCTCCCGAGCTCCCGTTCCCAGTGGCGATACGACTCGATCTGATAGACGAAGACCGCGCGCTGCTCTCCCCCGTGGCCGCCGAGGTCGCCCTGGCCATCACCCACGAGGTTGAGGCGATTGACCCGCCGACGGCCCTGGACCGGGTCCTTCCAGATTCCGGTGTGCACGGTCCGCCCGCGCCACTCGATGTCGCGTGGAAGTCCGACGTTGACCGAGAGCAGCCGAGCCATCGATGCGCCTCCGCGGAGGCGCTTATCGCTCCGACGCCGTCGTCACCAGCGCCGACACGACGAAGCCCTCATCCCATCCGGCTGGTGAACTGGTTCATGTCGAAATAGTCGCGCCAGGCGCGGATCTTGCCGTCCCTGATCTCGAAGATGCCCATGACCGGCAGCTCGAACGTCTTGTTGGGGAGCTTGAAGACGTCCACCCGCTCGGTCATCACGACCGGACCACTGGCTGCGATGTTGATGACGCGGAACTGGATGCTCTCGATGCCTGGCGCGCCAGGGCGGAGGAACGACGCGATGTTCTTCGCGATGGCATCCCTGCCGATGACCGGCGCCAGCGGGATGTTGTGGTAGACGGAGTCATCGGCGAAGAACGCGGCCAGCTCGGCGGCCCCGAGATTGTCGGACCACGCCGCGCAGAACCGGCGCACGAGATCGATCGGGGTCTCCATCTGGCTCTGAAGCACGGTTCGAGGTCGTCCTGCAGACCTCGGGATGAACTCCAGTGGGCGCAGCAGGGTTTGAACCTGCGACCCCTGCCGTGTGAAGGCAGTGCTCTACCGCTGAGCTATACGCCCGCAACTGCGAGGGCGGATACGTAGAGGACCGGGCCCCGGCCTGTCAATCACCGGGGAGCCGGCTTCAGCAGCCGGTCCAGCCGCTCCTCCAGCTCGCGCGTCCGCCGCTTGAGCGAGGAGAGCTGCTTGCTCACCTTGCCGAAGTCGCTCTTCACCGCCAGCTGGAAGGCGCGCATCAGCTCCTCCTGCCCGCGGTCCAGCGCCTTCTTCCCCCGCTGCACCCGCCCCAGCGCCTGGGCCACCCACTGCGCGCGCTGCTCGTCGGCCATCAGCCGCTCGAACGCCTTCTGGGAGATCCCCAGCGCCTGCGCCCGCAAGCTGCTCCGCTTCTCTGCCATGGTCGTCACTCGTCGATGAACCGGGTCTCCAGCTGCGACAGCACCCGGGCCGCGATGTCCTTGTAGCGCATCCGCTCGAGGATGGGCTGCACGTCTCCGTCCACCCGAAGCTTCCGCTTCAGGATCGCCTCCACCGGGTCCACGCTCCCGAGGAGCAGCCCCTTCCACACCGAGTACGGCGCGCGGATCCGGTACTCGGGCTCGAGCTCATCCAGGTCGTCCGGGTCCACCAGCACGCGCAGCTCGGCCACCCGTCCGTCCTCCGGGCGCACCCAGGCCACGAAGTGCTCCTCGAGCTTCCCCCGCTCGGCCTCGATCACCAGACCGAAGTCGCCTCGCCAGCCGCGCGCCGCCGCGACGCTTTCGGGATCGGCGTTCACCAGCGCCATCGCGGCCTCGGCCCAGCCGCGGGAGGGGAAGACGGGCATGCGGACCGACCTAGCTCAGTCCCCCGACCCCAGGGGGACGCCGAATGAAGCGCGCGGGGGCGCGCCAGCGACCATGCTCAGTCCCCCGACCCCAGGGGGACGCCGAATGAAGCGCGCGGGGGCGCGCCAGCGACCATGCTCAGCCCCCCCACCCATTCTCAGTCCCTGCCGAGGATGCGACGGATGCTGCGGAACAGCCCGCTGTCGGTCTGCGCCGTTGCGCCGCTCCCGGGCTGCGCCCGCACCCGGGCCGCCTTCTCCTCGGCCAGCAGCCGCTTCAGCGTGTCCGGGGTGTCCCGCGTCGCCAGGGCGACATGCCGGGGACCCGTGGGCAGCTCGACCACGACCTCCAGCAGGCACTCCTCGTTCAGCCGGAAGTCGATCCGCCGCCCTGCCGCCGAGGCCGGAACCTTCACCGTGCCCAGGTACTCGTTGTCGACGATGAACTCCGAGTCGCCCTGGAAGATGTCCAGCTCGATGATCGGGCTGTCCTCCTTGGGCCCCGGCAGGCGGAAGCTCGTCGTCAGCGGAATGACCGAGTTCTTGTCGATGATCTTCCGGAACTTCCCGTTGGACATCGCGAAGCCAATGGGCATCGAGAGCGCGTCCAGCAGCGTCACTGCGTCGATGTTCCCCAGCGACTCGGCGAGGAGCGCCGCCCCCAGCGCCACCGACTCGTCGGGGTGCACGCCCTTCCGCGGCGGCTTGCCGAAGTGCCGGGTGATCTCCTGCTGGACCAGCGGCATCCGCGACTGCCCGCCCACCAGGATGATCTCGTCGATGCTCGACTTGGCGATCCCCTTGTCCGCGAGCACCCGATCGCAGAGGTCGAACGTCCGGTCCACCAGGTCCCGGGTCAGCGCGTTCAGCTGCTCGCGCGACAGGGGGATGCGGAGGTCGAGCGGCTTGCCCTTCCGCTCCTCGATGTACGGCAGCTCGATCACCACGTTGGGGATGAGCGTGAGGTCGATCTTCGCCGCCTCCGCAGCGTTCTTGATCCGCTGCATGGCGATGGGGCTCTGGCTCAGGTCCACCCGGGTCTGCTGCTGGAAGGTCTCCAGCACGTAGTCGATGATCCGGTTGTCGAAGTCCACGCCCCCGAGGAAGGTGTCACCGCCGGTGGCCAGTACCTCGAACACGTTGCCGGTGATCTGCAGCACCGAGACGTCGAAGGTGCCGCCGCCCAGGTCGTAGACCAGCACGTTCTGGTCCAGCCCCCGGTTGAATCCGTAGGCCAGCGCCGCCGCCGTGGGCTCGTTGACGATCCGCTTCACCTCGAAGCCCGCGAGCCGCCCCGCTTCCTTCACCGCCGCGCGCTGCAGGTCGTTGTAGTAGGCGGGCACCGAGATGACCGCCTCGGGGCAGGGGCTTCCCAGGAACTGCTCCGAGATCCGCTTCGCGTGCCCGAGCACCATCCCGCTGATCTGCTCCAGCGAGTAGGTGGCGCCCCCGAGGTTCACCGCCACGTCGCCCTTCGGCCCCTCGAGCATGTCGTAGGTGAAGTACTCCCGGAGCTCCTGCACCACCCGGCTTGCGTACTGCCGCCCGATCAGTCGCTTGGCGCCGTAGATGGTGTTCTTCGGATTCACCACCATCTGGTCCTTCGCCATCTTGCCGATCAGGAGGTCGCCCTTGTCGCTGAGCGCAACCACCGAGGGAAGCACGAGGTTTCCCCGGTCAGTGGGGACCACCTTGGGGATGCGGTTCCGCACCGAGGCCACCAGGGTGTTGGTGGTCCCGAGGTCGATCCCGACGATGCGCGGCTTCTCGGACATGGGGTCGAGTCCTCGACTTTACGCGGGGAGCCGCCCCCCTCCAACACTCAGCCGCCGGGGGCTTTCTTGACGAGCGGTCGCCGCCAGTCACCATGCGGCGCTGTCGTGGTCCGTGCCCTCGCCGCCTGTACCCTTCTCGTGTGCGCCGCCTGCGCCGCCACGCGCCCAGCTGTCCCCCTGCCCCCGCCGGTCCACGAACCCATGGTCCAGGGCGACCCGGCTGCAAGTGTGGAGACCCGGTGGCGGGTGGTGGCCACGGCGCGGCGACTGCTCGGACAGACGTCGGTCCGCTGGCCCGGACAGGCCTTGCCCGACGACTGCAGCGGGCTGGTGCTCGGCGTGTACTCCAGCGTCGGAGTCCCGCTCACCGGCTCCGCGCGGCCCGGGGACAACGGGGTGACGGCCGTGTGGCGGTGGACCTCGTCCCGTGGACGACTCTTCCGTACCGGCCGCCCGGATCCAGGAGACCTGGTCTTCTTTCACGACACCTATGACCGGGATCACGACGGCAAGCTGGACGACGGGCTCACCCACATCGCGCTGGTGGAGAGCGTGGACTCCGACGGGACCGTCTCCATCATCCACCGCGTGAGCCGCGGGGTGATGCGCTACCGGATGAACGTCGACCGGCCCACCCTACGCAGCGAGCCCGGCTCCGGCCGCGTCCTCAACGACTGGCTGCGCGGCTCTTCCGGCACGGGCAAGTCCGTGCTCACCGGACAGCTCTTTGCGGTTTACGGCGCCGTCCTGCCGCCCGCGCCGGACGGCGTCCGCTCGCCACTCCCGGTCCTCGCCCCGCAGCCGCAGGGCGGCGATATCTGAGTCACGGCCGGCCGCCTCCGCGGTCCACAGTGAGGATACGCAGCTGAGTGATGGTCGGTGCGGTCAAGGCGGCGGCAACACAGCTCCGCGGCCACCGTACGGTGCGTACGGTCATGTAAATTCGGCGGCCGCCGTCCGACAGATCCGCGGCGAGGTGTCGAGCGCGCTCGACGAATCACTGTCCCGGCAGTGTCCCCGCCAGAACGTAGAAATGCTTTCCGTCCGGATCGATCCGGATGCTCACCGTTCCCTCCAGGCCCTGCAGCGCCTCGGTGCCCGAACCCGGGACGACGCTGATCGACAGCTCCTGCCGCCCGGCCGCCATGACCCCGCGGTGCACGAGCGAGAAGCTCCCCTTCCGGCCGCCGACGGTCCCGGTGACACGCTCGACGGCGACGTAGGCGCCGGAGCCGTTTCCCGCGCCCATCGCGGTCAGCATCTCGCCCCGCGACGTCGCCTCGACGTCTCCGTGCCACGTCTTCTGGATCGACATCCGGCCGAGCCCCGTGCCCGCGTCGTCGGCCTGCGGGGCGATCTTCACCTCGAAGCTTCCCTCGGCGTGCACGCTCGCTGCCCCCTTCATGCCCGATCCCGTCGTTCCCGCGTCGGCAGCCGAAACCGGGTCCGCCGCCCCGACCGAGAGCACCACGATCACGCCCGCGAGCGCCAGCGTGCTCCGCATCCCCGCCTCCGTCGCGTCTTCACGCGCGGGCGGTTCGCTCCCACGCGGCGGCCTGCGAGTTTCGCAGAAATCGCCAGAAGCCGACCGCGATCGCGAGGTTCATCGTCACGAAGTAGTAGGCGACCCCCGCGACGCGCCGGACCACCGACGGGCCCACCGCCACGCTCCCCAGCAGCGCCAGCGCATAGAAGCCGACCTGGGCGGCCATGGTGACGCGGTAGAACGGCTCGTCGAGCAGGGCCACGTTCGCCGCGAGCGCAATCAGCATCAGCGCCGGCGCGCACCAGCGCAGCACCTTGTGCGACCAGAAGGCGAACGCCGGGAAGCCGCGAAGCGGCGAGAGCAGGCCCGGGACGAGGCCCAGGCTCTGGAAGTTCCCCGCGGCGATGCGCGCCCTGCGTCCGAACTCACGGCCGTAGTCCTCGGTCGTCTCCTCCGAGGCCAGCGCCCCGGGCTCGTAGAGCACGCGGTAGCCCTGATCGAGCATCCGGAGGGGAATCACGAAGTCGTCGACGATGGTGGAGGGAGGCAACCGCGTGAAGAGGTCCCGGCGGATGGCGTAGAGCCCGCCGTTCGCCCCCACCACCGCGCCCTGCGTCCCCTCGAGCGCCTTCAGCCACGACTCGTACTTCCAGTAGGCGCTCTCCTCGTACTCGGCCCGGGTCGGGTTGTAGAGCTGGAGCCGGCCGCAGACCGCGCCGACCTCCGGATCCTCGAAGTGGCGGACCAGCGCTCTCAGCGCGCCCGGGTCGATGCGGGTGTTCGCGTCCGAGAGGACCACGATCTCACCCCGGGCCGCGGGGATGCAGCGATTCAGGACGCTGGTCTTCCCCGCCCGCGGCGCCGGCGAGAGGAGGACCCGCGGGTCGGGGTTGGCACGCACGACGTCGTCCGTCCCGTCGGTGCTCCCGTCGGAGCCGATGAGCACTTCGAGCCTGTCCGGTGGGTAGTCGAGCTGGAGGCTGTTCCGGAGCTTCTCCTCGATGCACCCCGCC
>Ga0207703_10000060_pt1 | contig 134334 bp, 124 predicted proteins | sample KBSSwiS12_FD_184304 | JGI IMG/M metagenome (GOLD analysis project Ga0207703, IMG submission 184304) | Switchgrass rhizosphere microbial communities from Kellogg Biological Station, Michigan, USA - KBS Switchgrass S1-2 (SPAdes) (version 2) | ecosystem: Host-associated > Plants > Roots >...
TAGACGTCCTGGCAGACGCGCCCGTTTTGGGTGTTGGGGGCGTACGGGCAGCCCCGGGTGCCGTTGGTGTCGGCCGGCAGCAGCGCGTCGGGAGTGTCGAAGAAGACGCGCTTACCGTTGGCCGAGAGGTTGCGGGTGAGGAACGGCGTGCCACCCGGGGGGTCGTGCAAGAACGCTGAGCTCCCGCGATTGGTCTCCAGACTCGCTTCCCCGGTGGGCGCCAGCCCGGTCGGGTTGCAGGTGACGCAGGTCAGCTCTTCGGTCGCCGGGACGTAGCGGTAGAACTCGGTGCAGGGCATTTCGACCCCGTTGCCGCAGAACTCGGTGCCGGCTGCCTCGGCGTTGTCGTAGCCGGTGAGGCTGCCGCGAGAGGAGAAGAGCAGGGTGCCGTCGTCGGCGACGCGGGCGGCTTTCTCGGTGTTGTTCGGCTGGATTGGCGTCCAGTTCGCATTGTCTTCCCCAGTGAGTCTCGCGACGAAAGTGACGGCACCATCGTGGGCGACGTAGAGGTTGCAGGCCTGCGGAGACGGGCCGCCGAAGTGGGGCCAGCAGTTGCCCGCCGAGGCCCCGGGGGCGAGCACGCCGTTGGCGGCGAAGTAGACGTAGGAGCCGTCGCGGGAGGCACCGAGCACGCCGATGACGTTCGCCCCCTTGGCATCGCTCACGTTGGAGTCGACGGTCAGGTCGGTGAGCCGGCCGGTGCCCGTGTCGTAGGAGTAGAGGTCCGAGCCCTGGCTGCCGAAGCTTTCGGAGTCGTAGAAGCCGCAGCCTCTTGCGGCGGTCGATACCGCGGTCGAGTCGTCGGTCAGCTTCTCGCAGCTGACGAAGAAGGCCTCCGAGCCGCTCGGCGTGATCGCCACGATATTCGCCTGCTTGGTCCCGTTGGGGTCGGGCGTCGTGCGCTGAGAGGCTGCGATCCAGGTCGTCCTGACACCGCCTTCGCGCAGATAGATCTTGCTTTCGCCCAGGTTTTCGCCCGGGGTCGAGAAGAAGACCTTGGAGCCGTCGCGCGAGATCGTGCCTTCGTCGTAGCCGACGCTGGACCCGCTGGAATTGTAGGAGCCGGTCGGCGAGACGATGCAGGCGGGGCCGGCTTCGTCGTCGCAGCTGGTTGCGGCGCCCGCCGGGATGCGGCCGACGTAGGTGAGTTTGCCGTGGTCGAGGTCGTAGAGGTTTTCCTGAAACCCGGAGACTTCTTCGGGGAGCGGATCGCCGCGGGTCTGGAAGACCAGGTGTCGGCTGTCGGCGGCAAAGCCGGCGGAAGTGACACTGTCACGGAGACTGCTCTCGGGGTCGAAAGCGGCGGTGGCGCTGTCGCGCAGGAAGAGAGTGTAGAAGGCGCCTTCCTGGCCGGGTACGATTCTGTTGGCCGTCGAAACGACGCTGGAGAGGTCTTGGCTCCAGCCCCCGGTTTTGGCTTCTCGGTCCGATTCGGTCAACGGCAGCAGACCGTCGGTGCTCCAGCCGCTCGGTCCGCGCGAGGCCATGAACGGGGCGAGGCGCGAGCTGCCGCCGCTGCTCGGCAGGCCGGCGAGGAGGTAGAAGGTGACGCGGTCGCCGCTCGCGGAGGCCTCGACTGCGTTGACCGTGCCCCTGACGTCGCCGCCGTTCTTGTCGGTCGGCGATGCCTGCTCGTAGGCGCGGCAGTCGGGCAGCTCGGCGCCGAAGCCGCCGCGGAGGCTGTCGTTCGGGCAGGGTGCGAACGACGGTGGCGCCGGGTAGGTGGCGAAGCTCGCGTCGGCGCCGTTGACGCTCGCCGCCCCGTTGGTGGCTACGAAGCGGAAGTGGTAGGCGGTGCCGGGGGCGAGCCCGGCGACGTGGACGCCGACCGTATGCGGGCTTTCGTCGCCTTCGAAGCCGACCGTGGCGCTTTCGCTGCTGAGGCCGTAGGCGGCGGTGGTGCCGAATTCGACCTTGTAGGTGGTCGGGCCGCCGTTGGGGTTGATCACGGCGCTGAGGTCGGCGTTGTCGGTGCCGACCGCTTCGACGGACTCCGACACGATCAGCGGCGGGGAGACGGTGTGAAAGACGCGCACGGCGCCGAAGCTCGTGCCGTTGGAGTTAGTGGCGATGAGGCGGAAGCGGTATTCGCTGCCCGCCGTCAGCCCGCTCACCGCGGCGCTGACCGCGCTCTCGGCTTCGCCCGTGAAGGGTCCCGCGGGAGAGCACGGTGCACTCGATGCGCCGGTGAAGCCTTCGGAGGTGAATTTGGCCTTGGTCGTGTACTGGAATTCGCAGGTCGTCGAGGGGCCCCCGGCGGCGCCGACCGTGCCGTGCAGGAGCGCGGTGGTCGCGGCCACCGCGCTGGGGTCTTCGGTCCTCACGTCGGGCAGCGGGACCGGCGGGCCGTAGATCTCGACGTTGGGGTCCCCGGCCTTGGTGATGTAGACGTTGCCGGTGGCTTCGTCGACGGCGATGCCGGTGACTTCCACCCCGGTGGTAAAGCTCGAGGCGAGCGTCGCCTCGGTTGCGCCCGAGGCGTCGTATTCGTTGACGCCTTTGATGGCGGCGAGGTAGACGTTGCCGGTCGCCGGATTGACCGTCGAGGTCACGGTGCCGTTTTCGGCGACGACGTAGGCTTCCGCGCCGCTGGAGGCATCCAGCTTCGTCGTGCGCCCGCCTCCGCCGAAGAGGCTGATCGGCTGGTCGATGAAGATCGAGCCTTCGCTCGCCGCGGCGCCGCCGGCCAGCGTGCAGACTTCCGAGGTGGCGAAGTTGGCGGGGTTGGCCCAGGTCGAGGGCGCCCCGGCAGAGGGGGTGAACTTGTGGACCTGGGTGCCACTGCCGACGTAGACGTTGCCGGCGCCGTCGACCCCGACCCCGCAGGCCGAGCCGAACGGCGTGCCGCCCGCTTCGGTCAGCTGCCCGACGTAGTGGCCGTCGGCGGCGAAGACGTCGATCAGGTTGACGCTCGGCTGGGTGAGGTAGATGTATCCGTTCGCCGGGCCGCCGGTGTTGTCGACGGCGACCTGGACTTCCCTGGGGCCGAAGACCGGTTTGGGGAAGGTGAGCGTGCCCTGGGGGGTTTCGGCGCCACTGATCACGTTCGTGCCAAGCGCTGAGAAGGGCGCCGGTTCGCCGTTCGGCTTGAAGCGGTAGAAGCCGCCGGAGCCGCCGGCCTGGGTCGGTTCCACCGCGCAGGCGCCGGCGCCGACTTCCCTGGCGCAGCCCATCACCGGTTGGTGGACGCCGGCAAACGTCCCTTTGAATTCGACCACGACGCCGGCCGCGACAGTGCCGCTCAGCGCGAAGTTGGCGGTGCCGCCGCAGACGGCGCCGAGCGCGTTCGAGATGTTGGTCCTGATCGTGGCAGTAGTGCTCGAGTAGACGATCGCAGCGGTCGAGGAGGAGCTGCAGGTGCCGGGCAGGTTTTCGAGCTTGAACGTGTCGGTGCCGCTGACCCAGGTGCCCGTGAAGACGGCCTTCTGTTTCTCGTTGCCGCCCGCGGCGATCGCCAGCAGGTCGCCGGTGGACTGATCGACCGCGAGGCCCTCGAGGATGCCGAGCGAGGGCTGCGCGGCGCTGCCGAACGTGCCGACGTGGAGATGCGTCTGCCCGGCGGAGGCGCCGGCCGGCAGGAGGAGAACGAGGAGCAGCGCGCATAGCGCAGCCGCAAGCGCACCCGCACGGCGAAGGGAGCCGCGGCTCTGGTCCGGGCCCGGGTTCGATCCCACCGACGATGCCTTCGCGTGGCTTCTCACGTAGCTCTCTCCTTGTCCCTCGAGCCCCTCTGCCGGCCGCTTCCCTTGCGGCCCCTGTGGCGAGCTCGGTATGTATTTCCCTGTGTCGTCGAGCGGTTGCAGTCAGTTCCTAGAAGGTGCTGTCTGTACCGCTGACTGGGCTAGGAAAGCACCTCGTCAGGGACTTGTCAAGGAAAGTTCCCAAAAGAGAAAACGCGTTCCTAGATGCGTTCCCTGGAGGGACGGAGTGGTACCGAGGCGCTATGCCGCTTGGCGGGCGAGGCGGGCGGCCTCGGCGGGGCCCAGATAGGGCAAGAGAACGAGCTCGGCGCAGTCGGGGAGGAGTTGCTCCAGTTGCTTCGCTTCGCCGGCGGCGACCTTGCGGAAGATCAGCGAGACGAGGGAGCCGATCGTCGAGTCCTCGGTCGAGTCCGGAAGGCGCTCGCCCTCCGGGCGCTGGGCACGGCCCTCGCGCAACAGCGGAGCCATCTCCCCCACCGCCTCGTTGAAGCGCGCCGCCACCGCCGGGCCGGCGCCGCGCGACTCGACCAGGCAGAGTCGAGCGAGGTCCGGCTCGGAGGCCAGGAAAGCGAGTACGGCGCGGGTTGCGGCGATCGCCTGTCCCGGCCAGTCGGATATGCCCTCCACCGCCTTGGCGACCAGCTCGTGCAGGTGGGTGAGGACCACCTCGAAAGCGGCGAGAAAGCACTGCTCCTTGCTCTCGAAGTTGGCGTAGAAGACGCGGCGGGAGACCTTCGCCCCCTTGACGATGTCGGTAAGGGTGACGGCGGAGTAGCCCTTCTCGGCGACCGCTTCGGCGAGGCCGGCGATCAGCCGCTCGCGCTGGTGGTGGGCGACCTGCTCGCGGCTGTAGCCGTGGCGGCCGGCGGGCAGGGGGCCGAGCTCTTCGGCGGGCACGGTCTTGGTCGGAGCGGCCTAGGCGGAGATCGCGTCGGCGACCTCGCCGGCCTCCCGCGCCGCCTCGTCCTCGCCGACATAGGGGCGGAGGACGAACTCGAGGGTCTCGGGCAGGAGGCCGCGCAGCTTGTCTGCTTCGCCCGCGATCAGGCGCTGGCCGAGCACCCAGACGATCCCGCCCGCCAACGTCTCCTCGAGGCTCTCCGGCAGCGCGGCCTGGCGCGGGTTGAGCTCGCGGCCTGGCCGCAGCAACGGCGCCAACCGCTTCAGCGCAGCCTCGTGCTTGGCCGCCGCCTCGGGCCCGGCGGCAACGGCCTCGACCAGGGCGGCGCGGGCGGCGGCGGGATGTGCGGCGACGTCCTCGAAGAGGACGCCGAGTGCCGCCCCGACCCGGTCGGTCCAGGGGCCTTCTTCGCGCTGGAAGGCATCTTCGACCCGGCTGACGGTGCGATCCGTCGCCGCGTCGAGCAACGCCAGGAAGGCGGCCTCCTTGTCGGGATAGTGCTTGTAGAAGGTCGCGTAGCCGACTTTGGCGCGGCGGACGATCTCCTCCATCGTCGTCTCCTGGTAGCCCTGCTCGGCAATCAGATCCGCGGTCGCCTCGAGAATCCGCCGGCGCTGGTCGGCGGCGGCGGCATCGCGACTGACCGGCTCGGGGCCGGGCGGCTGCCGGTTCTCCTTTCCGGGCAGGGCTCGCACAGGCCCAGGATAGCGCTAGTTCCCATTGGTACGAAACAGGTACATGGAGTTGGGAAAGTTCCCAAACATAAGCTATGGTGCCCCGAATGGAAGCCCCGGGACCATTGCGAGAGGTCCGCTCGTGGGAAGAGGCCGAACCGGACCGTAGCGCCGATGCCGCCGTGCTCGAGGCGATGCTGTTGACGGCGGGCGAAAAAGGCTACGGGAGGACGACGGTGCGCGAGATCGCCGAGCGGGCCCGGATCACCCAGGATCGCTTCCACCGCCGCTTCGGCAGCAAAGAGGCCTGCTTTGCGCGGGCCTACGAGGAGGCTGCCGAGCAACTCGCCGGCGAGTTGCTCGAGGCCTGTCGCGATGCCCCCGACTGGCGCGAGGGCTTCCGCGCCGGCCTGACCGAGTTGCTGCGCTTCGTCGCCGAACAACCGCTGAGGGCGAAAGCCCTGCTGATCGAGGTACGAGCGGCACGAGGCGACGCCTGGGTCGCCCACCAGCGCCAAGTCGAGCGCCTCACCGCCGCCTTCGACTCCGTCCGCGACGAGCCCGGTGCCCGCCCCGACGCCAACCCGATGACCGCCGGCTTCGTGATCGGCGCGATCGAGGAAGCGCTCAGCCTGGAGATCGCCGCGGGACGCGGCGACGGCGTCCAGCTGCAGCTCAACGACCTCACCCATCTCGCCTTCCTGCAGCTCTTCGGCGAGGAGTAACCACGGGCGACTATAGGCTGGGCGCATGGACCAGCCTGACTCCTGCGCCGAGCTGCTGCGAGCCCATTTCGCCGCCGGCAGGCACCTCGTCGTCGGGCTCGACACCGATCCGGCCCGCCTGCCCGAGTCGCTCGCGCCCGGTGCCTCACCCGCCGAGCGCGTGGTCGAGTTCAACCGGCAGATCGTCGAAGCCACCGCAGACCTGGTCTGCGCCTACAAGCCGAACTCGGCCTTCTACGAGGCGTTGGGGGAGGACGGCTTCCACGCGCTCGAGGAGACGACCTCGACAGTCCGGGAGCGCGCCCCCCACGCCGCGGTGATCCTCGACGCCAAGCGCGCCGACATCGGCTCGACCAACGCCGGCTACGTCACCGCCGCCTTCGACCAGCTCGGCGCCGACGCGATCACGGTCCACCCCTACCTCGGCGGCGAGGCGCTCGCTCCATTTCTCGAACGCAGCGAGAAGCTCGTCTTCGTCCTCGCCCGCACCTCCAACCCCGGTGCGGGCGAGCTCCAAGATCTCCTCACCGACGGCGTGCCGCTCTACCGTCACATCGCCCGCACCGTCGCCGGCGACTGGAACGCAGCGGGGAACTGCGGCCTCGTCGTCGGTGCCACCTACCCGGACGAGATGCGGGCGATTCGCGAGGACATCCCCGCCGAGATGCCGATCCTGATCCCCGGCGTCGGCGCCCAAGGCGGCGACTCCGCAGCGGTCGTGGCCGCCAACCGCGCCGCCGGCAGCGACGCCTTCCTGATCGCCGCCTCGCGCTCGATCCTCTACGCCTCCTCGGGCGAGGACTTCGCCGACGCGGCTCGCGGCGCGGCACAGGCGCTCGACACCGAGATCCGCGCCGCGGCGAGCGTCGTCTGAGTCAGTCGCTCTTGGCGATCTCCGCTGCCTCGGCGCTGCCGAGGTACGGAGTCAAGGTGAACTCGACCAGGTCGGGGAGCAGTTCCTCCAGCTCCTCCGTCTTGTCGGCGATGATGCGCCTCGAGATCAGCGAGACCATGCCGCCGACGAGCGCTTCCTCGGTGGTCGGCGAGAGGCGCGAGAGGACCTCCGGCGGGCGGCCCTTGCGGCCCTCCTGGAAGTAGGGGACGAAGCTCTGGATCGCCGCGTCGTAGCGCTCGACCACGGCCGGCCCCGCGACCAGCGCCTCGACCATGCAGAGGCGGGCGAGGTTCGGCTCGGCGGCAAGGAACTGCAGCATCGCGTCGATCCCGGCCTTGATCGCCTGCGGCCACTCCTCGCTCTCGTCGAAGGCGGCAGAGACGCGCTCGCGCAGCTCTTTCATCACCGTGTCGTAGGCGGCGACGAAGCACTCGTCCTTGCTCGAGAAGTGCTCGTAGAAGGTGCGGCGGGAGACGGCGGCGGCGCGGGTGATGTGGGCGATCGTCGTACCGGAGTAGCCATGCTCGGCGATCGCCTCGGCGATGCCGGCGATCAGGCGCTCCCGCTGGTTATGAGTGACGAACTCGCGGGGCAGGCCGTGGCGGCCCGGCGGCAGGCGCGCCAACTCGGGCGGATAGTCCTCCGCGCCGTCGACTGGCGGCTTCTCCGGTTTGGCGGCGCGTTTTTTCTTTGCCACCTCGCGAGCATATCCCTCTGACACGGCGGATTCACGGCTCAACTCCGCCATAGCCGCCTCGATACCCAAATACGGCATCACCGCTGCCGACATCAGCTGGGGAACCAGATCGGGCAGCTCCTCGACCGCGCCGCGGACCACCCGCGAGTAGATCTGGCCGTAGGCCGAGCCGGCCAGCGCCTCGGCGGTTGTATGGGGGACGGAGTCTGGATCGTCCATCTCCTGGCGGCCGGCGTCGATCAGCGAAGCGATCACCCGCATCGTCATGTCCCGGCGGGCGCGGGCGGCGTCGCCGGCGGCCAGCACCTCGACCCCGAAGGAGGCGCGGCTCGGATCGTTGCTGAGGCCGGCGATCACCTCGTAGGCGACCGCGCGCAGGCGGTCGGGCCACTCCTCGCAGCTTTCATACGCCTTCACCATCGTCCCCAGACACTCCTCGTTCTGGTCCTGCCAGGCGGAGAGGAAGCAGTCGTATTTGCCGCGGAAGTGGCGGTCGAATGCGGGGCGGTCGAGCCCGGCGCGTTCGAGGATCAACTCGATCGTCGTTTCGCCGTAGCCTCGCTCCGCGGCGACTTCGACCAGTGCCGCGACGATCTCGGCACGCTCTGAGCTGCCGGTCTCCTCGCGGATCTCGGTGGCGGGCACTAGCGCATGGGACCCCCGATCCCTGCCCTGGCTCAGCCGGTCGCTTTGGACGGCTGTTCGGCTGCCGTGCGCTTCGCGGCCTCGGCACCGACGTACGGGGTGAGCGAGAACTCCACCAGCTCGGGGAGGAGCTGCTCGATCTCCTCCACCTGCCCCATCACGATCCGCTGGTAGATGATCCAGAAGACCCCTCCGACGATCGTCTCCTCGAGTGTCCCCGGCAGGTCCTCGCCATTCGGCGCGACCTTGCGGCCCATGCGGAAGAGCGGCACGAAGGCCTGGATCGAGCGTTCGTAGCGCTCGACCGCGGCGGGGCCGGCGGAGAGGGCCTCGACGATGCAGGTCCGGGCCAGCGCCGGCTCGGTGGCCACGTAGTGGAGGAAGGCGGCGAGGCCGGAGTTGACCCGGGCGGGCCAGCTGTCGACCCTGCTGGCGGCGTCGACGACGCGGCGCAACGCCTCTTTGACGCCGAACTCCGAGGCGGCGAGGAAACAGTCTTCCTTGGAGGAGAAGTTCTCGTAGAAAGTGTTGCGGGCGATGCCCGCGCGGCGCACGATATCCGCGACGGTGACCGCGCGATAGCCCTTCTCCACCGTCTCCTCGGCGAGGGCCGCGATGATGCGGGCGCGCTGGTGTTGGGTGATGAACTCACGAGGCAGTGGATGCCTTCCGGGGGGCATCCTGGTTGCCTGAGGTACACGTTCAGCCACGCAAGCCAGGCTACTCCGGGACCGTCGAGATTCAAGCTGGACGGATTCCCGATATACCGCTACAGTACCGGAGTCCAGACAACCTGTTCCCTAGATCACGAGGAAGGGGCAGCAATGGGGAAGCAGGCCGCAACCAACGTCCAGGCAGGGGCTGAGGGGACCGGCAGCATCAGGGCAGTGGAATCACTTCCCCACTCTCCCAAGCTCGAGCTTGTGAATTCTCCCAAGCGCGAAAAGATTCTCGAGGGAATGCTCGAGGCGGTTGGCGCCGAAGGCTACGACTCGACCTCGGTACGCACGGTTCTGGACAGAACCGGCCTTTACCGGCAGGCGTTCTACGACAACTTCGCCGACAAGGACGGCTGCTACCTGGCAGCCCTCGAGATGGGAATCGCGCGCTTCGAAGCGCTGGTGGTACGCGGCGCTGCCAGCGAGGAATCGTGGCGCGGCAAGCTGCGGGCCGGCCTCGGCGCGCTGCTCGACGAGCTCGACGCCGAGCCCGATTTCGGCCGCGGGGTGATCGTCGGGGTCCACGCGGCGGGCCCCGAGGCCCTGTCAAGACGGGCCGAAGCGATGAAAAGAGCCGCCGATTTCATCGATTTGGCGAGGGACGATTCGGATGAGTCCGAGGAGCCTCCTCAGATAGCACCGGAGGGGATCGTGGCCGGCATCCACGCGATCGTCCATTCGCGGCTCTCCACCGGGGCAACCGACGGTTTCCGCGATCTGCTGCCGGAGTTCATGTACTTCGCCGTGCTCCCCTACTTCGGCGCCGACGCCGCGAGCGCCGAGATGCAGGCCGCGCGCGCTTAGCGCCAGAGGCGTTGGACAGGTCGCGGGTCCTGCCCTACATTGGGTTGGATGGATTCGCCATCTACTTCGAATCCACAGCGACCTACCGGCCGTGAAGGATTGCCCCGCGCTTACGAGGTTCGCTCCGAGCGCGAGCGCCTGCTCGAGGCGATGGTGAAGACGGCCGCGGCGAAGGGCTACGAGGCGACGACGGTGGCCGACGTGGTCGAGTTCGCAGGCGTCTCGCAGGAGGCTTTCGACGAGATGTTCGAGAGCAAGGAGGCCTGCTTCCTCGAGGCCTACGACGCGGTCTTCGACGTCCTCGTGGCGCACGTCACGGCGGCCTTCGAGGCGGCCGCCGGGGAGCCCTGGCCAGAGCAGATCGCGGCCGGCCTCGGCGCCCTGGTCGAGTTGCTGGCGATGGAGGCCGACATCGCGCGGATGGCGATGGTCGAGGTGACCGCGGCGGGCGACGACGCCCGCGAGCGCTACCGCGCGATGCTGACCCGCTTCACCCCCTTCATGGAGAAGGGGCGCACATGGTCGGGGCAGGGGGAGGAGCTGCCCGCCGACACGGCGCGCTTCGCGATCGGCGGCGCCACCTCGATGATCTTCGACGAGGTCCGCGCCGGTCGCGGCCCCGAGCTGAAGCGGATCCTTCCGGACCTGGTCTTCGCGGTGCTGATGCCCTACCTGGGGCCGGAAGCCGCCGAAGACGAGATGCGCCGCGTCACACGCGAGAGCTAAACGCCCTCGCCGTGGCGGCCTGCGCCGCCGGCGAAGCGGGACGCGCCCTCGACCGCTACATGGAGGGTCTGGCGGCCCAGCCTGTACTCCAGGGCGATGCCGTCTTTGAGCGGGAGGCCGAAGCCTTCTATCGCGGCCTGGCGGTCGGCGAGCATCGTCTCCTGGGGGAAGCCTGCGATTCGCTCCGCCAGCTCCAGAGCGCGGTCGAGGTGCTTGCCCGGCTCGACCAGCTCGTTGACGAGGCCGATGCGATGGGCCTCCTCGGCCGGGACCGGGCGGCCAAGGAGGATCAGCTCCAGGGCTCGGCCCATGCCAACCACGCGGGGGAGGCGCTGGGTGCCGCCGTCGACCAATGGCACGCCCCAGCGGCGCTCGAAGAGACCGAAGGTCGATTGGGGCGTGGCGATCCGCAGGTCGCACCAGAGTGCCAGCTCGACCCCACCGGCGAGGCACCAGCCGTCGACCGCAGCGATCGCCGGCTTGGCGGGGGTGAGGCGGGTGGGGCCCATCGGCCCGTCCGGGTGGTCGACGTCGAGGTCCATCGCCTTGAGGTCGGCGCCGGCGCAGAAGGCCTCGCCGCCGGCCCCGGTGAGGACGAGGACGCGGGCGCCCTCGTCGGCCTCGAAGTCGACCAGCCCCTGGCGGAAAGCCTCGGCGGCGGCGGCGTCGATCGCGTTGCGTCGCGCGGGTCGGTCGATCGTCAGGACGGCGGCAGCCCCGATCCGCTCGTAGCGCAGCTCGTCGGTCACGGTGCAGAGAGTATGGGAGTAGGCGGGCTAGTTGCCGGGCAAATCACGGGATAGCCCAAGCAACGCCGACTCCCAGGTGCGCCCCGGTACGCGGGTCAACGGAGGCAGGCTCCCGAGGACCGCCGCCCAAGCTAGACGCGCGCCCGGACGCGAAGGCCCCCGGAACGCCCCAGAACGCAAAACGCGACCGGGGACGGCGCCCAAAGCCTGCCCGCGCGTAGCCTTCGCGCTAGAAGCTCCTTGCGCCACCTTCAAGACGGTGTCCCGCTGGCTTCCGCGGGGCCTGTCTTTCCCAGTCGCAGGATCAACTTAGCCCGCCGCCCCGGCGGCGTCTAGGGGGTGCCTGGAGACGATCCCGCAAAGTCCGGCGAAATCGATACTGTCGCCGCCGGGATGAGCGACGGGTTGGAGGCCTCACGGCGCCGAGCGCGGCGCAACGTCGTGTTGACGGCGGCGATCGCCGGGCTCGGCGGGCTGCTCTTCGGCTACGACACCGGCGTCATCGCCGGGGCGTTGCTCTTCATCAAGGGCGACTTCGACCTCGGCAGCTTCGCCCAGGGCTTGGTCGTCGCCGCGGTCCCGATCGGCGCCGTCGCGGGAGCGGCGATCGCGGGGCCGGCGGCCGACCGCTACGGGCGGCGGCTGATGATCCTGCTCGCCGCCGCCGTCTTCATCGTCGGCGCCCTTGCCAGCGCCGCCGCCCCCGGCGTCGAGGTGCTGGTGGCGGCCCGCATCGTGATCGGCGTCGCGATCGGCCTTGCCTCGGCCGCCGCGCCCGTCTACATCTCCGAGGTGGCGCCGGCGGAGAGCCGCGGCCGCCTGGTCAGCTTCTTCCAGCTCGCCGTGACGATCGGCATCCTCGTCGCCTACCTGGTCGGGCTCGCCTTCAACGGCATCGAAGGCTGGCGCTGGATGCTCGGCCTCGGCGTGGTGCCGGCGCTGGCGCTCGCCTTCGGCATGCTGCGCATGCCGCAGAGCCCGCGCTGGCTGGTGATGAGCGGCGACGACTTCGCCGCGCGGGCGACGCTGGCGAAGATCCGCGTCGACGACCCGGACACGATCGACCGCGAGCTGGAGGAGATCAAGGAGAGCCTCGACGAGAAGCCGGGAGCTTGGAGCGAGCTGCTCGAGCCGGTGGTGAAAGCAGCCCTGGTGGTCGGGGTCGGGCTGGCGATCCTGCAGCAGGTGACCGGGATCAACACGGTCATCTACTACGCGCCGACGATCGTCGAATTCACCGGCGTCAACTCCTCGGCCGGGTCGATCCTCGCCGCAGTCGGGGTCGGGGTCATCAACGTCGCGATGACCGTGGTCGCGCTGCGGCTGCTCGACCGCGCCGGCCGCCGCACGCTGTTGATGATCGGCGTCTCGGGCATGTCGCTCTCGCTGTTCGCGCTCGGCGGCGCCTTCGTCGGCGGCGGTGGCAGCACCCTCTCCTCGGTGGTCGCGATCGCCAGCCTGATGGTCTACGTCGCCTCCTTCGCGGTCAGCCTCGGGCCGATCTTCTGGCTGCTCAACGCGGAGATCTACCCGCTCGGAGTGCGCAGCAAGGCGGCCGGCGTCGGCACTATGGCCAACTGGACCTTCAACTTCATCGTCTCGCTGACCTTCCTGCTGCTGATCGAAGCGCTCGGCCGCAGCGGCGCCTTCTGGCTCTACGGCGGGATCGGCGTCCTCACCCTGATCTTCTGCTGGGCGCTGGTGCCGGAGACCAAGGGCAAGCGCCTGGAGGACATCCAGGCGATCTTCCAGGCCCGGGTGGACCGCCGCAAGGCCTCCGCGTAGCGCCGCACCTGGCTACGCTGCTCGGATGCGCATCGACCAGATCCTCGCCTCGAAGCGGCCGCTCTTCTCGATCGAGTTCTTCCCGCCAAAGAGCGAGGAGGCGACCGAGCAGTTGTACGCGACCGCTCGCTCGCTGGGCGAGTTGGAGCCCGACTTCGTCTCGGTCACCTACGGCGCGGGAGGCTCGACCCGCGACGGCACGGTCGAGATAACCCGGGCGTTGAAGGACGACCTCGGCATGGAGACGATGGCCCACCTGAGCTGCGTCGGCGAGAGCGCCGAGGGGATCTCCGCGACCCTCGACCGGATCGCCGCAGCCGGGATCGAGAACGTCTTCGCCCTGCGTGGCGACCCGCCGCGCGGGCAGGCCGACTTCGTCCAGCCCGAGGGTGGGCTGGGCAGCGCCGCCGAGCTGACCGCCTTCATCGGCGAGAGCTGGGACTTCGCCGTCGGCGGCGCCTGCTTCCCCGAGGTGCACCCCGAGGCGCCCGACCTGGACACCGATCTGGACTACCTGAAGACGAAGGTCGAGGCCGGTGCTTCCTTCCTGATCACCCAGCTCTTCTTCGACAACCAGGTCTACTTCGACTTCGTCGCCGCGGCGCGGGAAAAGGGGATCGAGGTGCCGATCCTGGCGGGCGTGATCCCGGTCGCGAGCTTCGCCCAGACGAAGCGGATCTGCGCCCTCTGCGACGCCTCGATTCCGCCCCGCCTGGAAGCGGCATTCGCGGCGGCGGACGGCGACGAGGAAGCCGAGTTCGAGCTTGGCGTCGCTTACGCGGCGCAGCAGTGCGCCGAGCTGCTGATCGCCGGCGCGCCCGGGATCCACTTCTACGCGCTCAACCGGGCGCCGGCGACGCGCGCCGTGCTGGGGGCGGTGAAGGCGGCGAGGCCATGGGAACGCTGAGCTACCAGGGGCACCGGATCGGCTTCGACGAGTACGGCGAGGGGGAGCGGCCGATCGTCCTCACCCACGGCCTGCTGATGAACCGGCACATGTTCGATCGGCTGGGGCCGGCGCTTGCCGAGCGGGGCAACCGGGTGATCTGCGTCGACCTGCTCGGCCACGGCCGCTCCGACCAACCCGACGACCTGCGGCTCTACTCGATGCCGCTCTTCGCCGAGCAGGTCCTCGCGCTGCTCGACCATCTCGGGCTGGAGCGGGCGGTGGTAGGCGGCACGTCGCTCGGCGCCAACGTGGCGCTCGAGCTGGCGGTTCGCCGGCCCGAGCGGGTCGAGGGTCTCTTCATCGAGATGCCCGTGCTCGACAACGCGCTGGCGGGGGTCGCCGCGGTCTTCGCGCCGATCCTGCTCGGTATGCGGCTGGGCAGGCCGGCGGTCGAGCTCAGCTCGCGGCTCGCCTCGTTGATTCCCCGCACCAACTTCATCCTCGACATCGCCCTTGACTTCGCTCGGCGCCGGCCCGCTCCATCGGTTGCCGTGCTCGAGGGGCTGCTGCTCGGCGAGACCGCGCCGCCGCGCGAGCAACGCCGCCTGATCGATCGCCCGGCGCTTGTCGTCGGCCACCAGCTCGATCCCCTGCATCCGTTCAGCGACTCGGGGATGCTGCTCGAAGAGCTGCCGCGGGCGCAATTGGTCAAAGCCAACTCGATCATCGAGTGGCGAACCCGCCCCGGGCGCCTCGACGCGGAGCTGGCGCGGTTCCTCGACGAGGTCTGGGCCGGTGTCGGCGGCAGTCCGGCGACGAACGGCAACGGGCAAGCAGCCGCTCCTGTGGCAGGATAGGGCGCGCAATATGGCCAACCGCAGGGAGGAAGAGAGAGAGCGGCTCCGCCAGGCGCGGCAGGAACGCGAGGCCGGCCAGAACAAGTCGGAGCGGCGACGGCTGTACGCGGTCTACGGCGTCGCCGGGCTGATCGGCCTGCTCGTCGTCGCCGGGATCGTCGCGCTGATCGCCGGCTCGGGCGGTGGCGACAGTGGCGCGTCGCACATCAACCTGACGAGCGGCTCCTCCAACGGAGTCAAGCCCGACGAACGCAGCGGGATCGCTCCGGCAGCGGTGAAGACCACGAACCTGAAAGAGGCGGCGAAGAAAGCCGGCTGCATCCTGCGGCTCAACTTGAAGGAAGAGGGTCACACCCACATTCCGCCGACGGCGCCTACGCCTCACTACGAAACCAACCCGCCGACCTCGGGCAACCACGTCGAACCGCCCTATCAGCAGGCGGACGGCGCCTACAGCGAAATGCCGGGCGAAATCTTCTTCGTGCACTCGCTCGAGCACGGCCGGCTGGAGATCCAGTACAGCCCGGACCTGCCCGAAGAAGATCAGTTGGCGCTGAAGGGGCTCTACGACACGATGTACAAGGGAGCGCTGCTCTTCCCCAACGAGAACATGAACTACGAAGTCGCGGCGACGACCTGGCGGAACCTGATGGGCTGCCCCAAATACAAAGGCGCGGTGACGCTCGACGCGATTCGTGACTTCGGCAAGGCGCACTGGGGCCATGGCCGCGAGCCCGCAACCGCCTTCGGCTTCGAAAACCCGGGACCGACCCCGCTGGAACCGAAGGAAACCTCCAGCTAGCTTCCGCTCGCGCGGTAGGCCGGAAAGAAGTCCCCGCCGTCGCGTCCGGCCGAAAGGCGATCGTAGGCCTCGCGGTCGCATACGATCTCCGAGGTGTGCCAGGGCTGTTCGCGATTGGCAAAGCCGCGCTTGAACTCCTCGAGCCGGTCTCCCGAGGAGATGCCGCCGCCGAGGTTGAGCGGCAGGCCCAGCTCGGCGGACAGCTCGACCAATGCAGCGAGGACGTTCTTCATCGGCGAGTCGCGCAGATGGGCGTCGGTGCTGCCGCTCAGGTAGTAGTGGAGGAAGCCGTCGCTGCGGACGGCGAGCGACGCGGCCGCGATCTCTCCTGCCGGGGCGCTTGCGACCGCCAGCCAGGAGCGGTCGGATTCGAGCAGGCGCTCGAAGTAGACGGCACCGAAGAAGTAACGCTCGGCGGCGCCGGTACGGCGCATCGTCTGCTCATAGGCCGAAAGGAAACCGGCCCGCTGGGCGGCGCTCGTCTCTGGGCCGGAGACCAGCTCGACCGCATAGCCCGCGCGACGGTTCTTGTTGACCTGGTTGCGGTCGCTGGAACGGCTCTTCGGCGGCAGCGCCGGGTCGGCGATCTGGACGATGTTGCGCTCGGCCGTCCCTGCAAGCGGCGGCTCGGAGAGCGTGTGACGGACGAACGCGGAGACCAGTCCAGTCGCGGAGAAGTCGACGGACTGGGGATCGAGGAGGGGAGTCGGGGGGATGCCCGGCGGAGCCTCCCCGCTGTTGCTCTGCCGGGCATCCCCCCGACTCCCCTCAACCAGTCCCGGATATCCGTAAGGGGAGATCGCGTCGAGCAGATCCGTGCCAGGGATCTCGCGCACGATCAGCGGGGCGAGAAGCTCGGTATCGCCGGTCTCGATCCGCAGCGTGTGGGTGACGTTCTCGGCGTCGAGGAAGGGGCGCGAGCGGAAGAACTCGGCGCTCTCCGCTGCCGCGCCGCGGTCGGCGAGCAGCTCGGCGCTTGCGCGGTCGCCACTCACGGCAGAAGATCTGCCGCGGCGGCGCGGAACTCGTCGGGCAGCACGCCCCAGACCTCGCAGTCGTCGACGCCGTCCGGGCCGCGCAGGTGGCCGCGCATCGTCCCCTCGTGCACCCAGCCGAGACTGCTGACGGTCCTCTTCGCGATCTCGTTGCGGGCCGGGATGCGCCCGTAGACGCGGTGCGCGCCGAACTCGTCGAAGGCCCTGGCGATGGTCAGCGCCTCGGCGCGGCGGCCGACGCCCTTGCCGCGCACGTCGTCGCCGATCAGCGCGCCCAACTCCGGCGCCGTCTGGCGAAAGAGGCCGTAGAGGGCGGTGAAGCCGACCGGCTCGTCGTAGCCCTCGACGACGATCGCGTACTTGCGGTCCTCGTCGGGACCGTCGATCGCCCGCCCCACCCAGCTTTCGGCTTGCTCCAGCGAGAAGCTGTCGCGCTGCTCCATGAGCGTCTTGGTCGCCTCCGGGTTGTTGAACCAGCGGTGCACGGCTCCGGCATCGCCGGGCTCGAAGGGACGCAGGCTGACTTCTGGGAGCTCGCCCATACCGGAACCCTAGTCCGGGGCGAGGCCGTGGCCGGTGACCAGGAGCCAGGCGGTCTTGGCGAGGATGCGCAGGTCGAGACCGAAGCTGCGTCGGTCGACGTACTCGACGTCGAGCTCGATCCGCTGCTCCCAGGGAATCCCGGCGCGACCCTGGACCTGGGCCCACCCGGTCAGCCCCGGGCGCACCTCGTGACGGCGGTGCTGGTGCGGCGTGTAGTCCACGACCTGGGCGGGGATGGTCGGGCGCGGGCCGACGATCGCCATCTCACCGCGCAGCACGTTGACCAGGTTGGGGATCTCGTCGAGCGAGGTGCGGCGGAGAAAGCGGCCCGCGCCGGTGACCCGCGGGTCGTCGCGGGCGACGACCGTGCCGACGCCGACTGGGTCGGAGCCCTGCTCCATCGTGCGCAGCTTCAGCAGTTCGAACTCGCGGCCGCCCTCGCCGACCCGGCGCTGCCGATAGATCACCGGCCCGCGACTGCCGAGCTTGATCGCGACCGCGGCGATCAGCAACACCGGCGAGAAGACGACCAGCGCGACGGTCGCGATGACGATGTCCAAGGCTCGTGGCACGACTATCGAGTTCCCTCGGCCTTGTCCCAGGCGCCGGGCGCCCCGTGGCGCATTCGGTCCCAGAGGCCGAGCGCTATCGAGGCCGTGGTCTGCACGTAGTAGCGGGCGATCCGCAGCGGTGCCAGGGGCAACGCCTTACCAAGCAGCGCGGCAGCGAGCAGGGCGAATTGAGCGATTAGCGTGACGGCATAGACCCAGCCCTGACCGAGCAGGACCAGGTTCGCCCCCAGCGCCACCAGGTGCAGGAACGGGGTCGCGTAGCGCAGCAACCGGTGCGAAGCGATCTCGAAAGCGTAGAGCGGCGGGTAGCCGCCGGGGCGGAGCATCCCTTCACCGACGACGATGTCCCAGAGCCCGACCATCATCCGCCGCTTGCGGGCGAGCTCGCCCTCCAGCGTCGGCACCATCTTCTCCTCGGCGCCGGCCCAGGGCACGTAGAGCGAGCGGCGGCCCCGCTTGGCGAGCAGGAACGGGAGCGAGAGGTCGTGGCTGCCCGCCGGCGGCAGTGGGATGTAAGCGTCGCGACGCACGGCGTAGATCGCGCCGTTGCCCGCGGTCACCCCCGCCAGGGCGGACTCGAGCTCGCGCAGCGCCATCTCGTAGCGCCAGTAGGAGCCCTCGACGTTGTCGCCGTCGGAATCGAGGAAACGCACCTGACCGCATACGTAGCCCACCTCCGGGTCCGCGAAGGGCTCGATCAGGTGGCGCAGCGCATCCGGAGACCAGGCGCTGTTGGCGTCGGAGAAAGCGAGGACATCGCCGCCTGCGCGCTCGGCGGCGGCGTTCTGCGCGGTGACCTTGCCGCCGCGGGGCAGGTCGAGAACGAGGTCGGCGCCGGCGGCCCGGGCGCGCTCGACCGTGGCGTCGGCGGACCCGTCGGAGGCGACGATCAGCTCGAGTCGGTCGCGCGGGTAGTCGAGGGCGAGGGCGTTGGCGACCTTGGCCGCGATCACCTCCTCCTCGTCGTACGCCGCGACGATCAACGAGACGCGTGGGGGCTCGTCCCAGGTGCTCGGGTTCAGGGTCGGGCGGCGGCGCGACGAGACGAGCGCGTAGAGGGCAAGTGGGTAGCCGAGGTGGGCGTAGAGGATCAGGGCCACGCCGATCCAGAAGGCGAGCGCGACGGCGATCATCGTCGCTCCTCGAGCAGCTCCGCGTAGAGGGCGAGCGTCCGCCGTGCGGCCTCGTCCCAGGAATAGGAGCCGGTCGCGGCGCGGGCCGCCGCCGCTTCGAGCTCGGCTCGAGCGGCCTCGCTCCCGACCAACTCGGCCAGAGCCACGGCAAGCGCCGCCGGGTCCTCGGGCGGGACGAGGCGCGCGGCGCCCTGTGCCGCCACCTCGGGGAAGCCGCCGACGGCGCTCAGCACCAGCGGCTTGCCGAAGGCAAGCGCCGCGTAGAGGACGCCGGAATGCTCGACGTCGCGGTACGGCAGTGCGACGACGTCGGCACGGCGCATGATCGCGGGGATCTCGGCGTCCTCTATGAAACGGGTGAGGAAACGGACTCGACCGCCGACTTCGTCCGCGAGGCGGCGCAGCGGCTCGACGTCCATTCGCGGGTTGCCGACGATCCAGAGCTCGGCGTCGCCGACCTCACGGAAGGCTTCGAGCAAGGTGTCGATGCCCTTGTAGGGGCGCAACAGGCCGAAGAAGAGGATCACCGGGCCCTCCGCCCCCTCGAGCTCGGGAGCCAGCGGCTTCTCCTCCGGCAGCCGCGTCAGGTAGTCGAAGGCGCCGTGGTGGATCACGCGGATCCGGGCCGGGTCGACGCCGGCCTGCTCGCGCAGACGCCGCGCGCCGTGCTCGGAGTGGGCGATCACTGCGTCCATCGCGGCGAAAGTGCGGCGGGCGACCGCCAGCCGGCGGCGGCTCGGCTTCGGCGGCAGCACGTAATGGGCGGTCATCAGCCTGGGCCGGCGCGGCGGCAGCAGCGCCACGTCGAGCGCGGGCGCGGTGAGCCACTGGTAATGGGTGACGTCGGCGTCTGCCTGGCGACGGAAGCGCAGCATGTCGGGAAGGTGCTCGGCCAGCTTGAAGGCACGCCGGGCTGGGGCGTCGAGGCCGCGGGACCCGCTGCGACGGTAGAAGCACTCCCGCACCCGATAGCCCTCCGCCGCTGGGACCGGCCCGTAGAGAAAGCGGCTGGTCAGGAGCTCGACCTCGGCACCGCCGCGCGCGAGCGCCGCGGCGAGAGCACGGTCGTAGGGAGGCGTGAAGGCCGAGGGATCGACCAGTTGCACACGCATAGCGGGCGATTATGGTGGCCCCCGTGGCGCCCACGCTCTCCTACTGCGTCGTGAACACGAATGGCCGCGAGTTCCTGCTCGCCTGCCTGAGCGCGATCCAACGCACCCACCCGGCGGGAGTCGAGCACGAGATCCTCGTCCTCGACAACGCCTCCCACGACGGCTCGGCCGAGGCGGTGCGAGCGCTGGGGGGCGACATCCGCCTCATCGCGCTCGACCGGCGCGTCGGCAAGGCCGCGAACGACTCGACCCTGCTGCGCGAGGCGCAAGGGGGCTACTGCCTGCTGCTCAACGAGGATTCCGAGTTGCGGCCGGGCGCCGCGGAGGCGCTGATCGCAGCGCTCGATGCCAACCCCGGCGCCGCTGCTGCGGGAGCCCAGCTGCTCGACTCCGCGGGCTCTCCCGTCGCCTGCGCCTGGCGCTTCCCCGGGGTGGGCACGGCGCTCGCCGGCGCCCTCTTCCTTCACCGCCTGCTCACCGTGCAGAGCAAGGGATCCGACACCCGCGCGGTCGACTGGGCGCAATCGAGCGCTCTGATGGTGCGGCGGGAGGCAGCCGCGCAGGTCGACTACCTCGACCCGGCCTTCTTCGTCTACTACGACGAGTGCGACTTCTGCAAGCGCCTCGCCGACGCCGGTTGGCGCACCCTCTTCGTCCCCGCGGCGGAGGCGGTCCACCACGACCAGCTCTCCACTGATCTCGCCGCCGGCCTGCCGCGAATCGTCGAATTCCACCGCAACCGCGACCTCTACATGCGAAAGCACCACGGGCGAGCCGCGGCGTTCGCGGTCCGCGTCCTCACCGCTTGGTCATACGCCATACGCGCCCTTGCAGCCACGGTCCTTCCCAAACAACCGGCACCGATCTACCGGGCGCACGCTCGACAAGCTCTCTGGCCCAACCGAGGCGAGAGCCTCCGCGACCGTGCCTACATGCGCGAGTCCTCGTCCATTCGCTCCGCTTCGTAGACCTCCGGGATCCGACCATCGACCACGGCCGGTGCGGCGCGGAGGGCTCGCAAGCTTTCGAGCAGCTCGGCGGGATGGTGTAGTCGGGCCAGCCAGCCGCGCTCCTCGCTCGTGAAGAAGCCGCTGAGTAGGAGCACGACGGGGTAGGCGAGCCAGAGGACGATCCTGGCGGCGAGGCCGACGAAGCCCTCGGTGGGCAACAACAGTTCCCCCAAGCCGACAAGGGCGGCGGAGACGAACAGCACTCGTGCGAGGCGTCCCCACTGGTAGGGAACCGGGAAGAGCCGCTGGGTGAACACGTACATCAACGCTACGACGACGACGTAGGAGGCGACCAGCGCGAGGCCGGCGCCGACGATGCCGAGCGAAGGCACCAGCGCCAGGTTGAGCGCCAGGTTGGCGACGAGCGCGGCGATCGTTGCCGGGAAGTTGAACTCGGTGCGGCCCGTTCTGCCGAGGATCACGACCAAGACCATGTAGAGCGCGTAGAGGGTGACGCCGGTGGCGATCAGGCCGATCGCTTCGTAGGAATCGAAGAACTGCGGCGCGGCCAGGACACGGACGATCCAGCGCGAGAACAGCCACATGCCGGTGACGACGAAGGCACAACCGGTGACGAACCAGGTGACGACCGCGGCGTAGGCGCGGCGGGCCTCGTCGTCGTCGCGGATCGAGTAGGCGAGCGGCGGCCAGGCGAGCTGGAAGCCGCGCACCAGCACGTTGACCCCCTGCGCGAACTTGACCGCCAGCGAGTAGAGGCCGGCCTCGGCGAGACCGGCGGAGCGGACGATGACGATCCGGTCGACGAAGTTGAGCAGATAGAGCGAGAGCTCGGCCGGCATCGTCGGCAAGCCGAAGCGGGTCAGCCGGCGCAGCAGCGGGCCGTCGATCCAGAGCGAGAGGCGGCGACGGTGGATGAAGATCAGGCCGAGGACGAATGCGGCGCCGCTGGCGTAGCTGCCGAGCAGCAGGCCGCGGGCACCCTCGCCCTGGCCGACGACGAGAATCACAGTCAGGCCGATCGTCGCCAGCACGTTGAGGATCGTCGTCGTGAAGAAGGCTCGGGCGCGCTCCTCGAGCCGGAAAAGGGTAAGCAGGTACTCGAACATCGTCAGCACCCAAAGCCCGCCGATCGCGATTTGACCGAGTTCGGCGGGCGATGCCACCTTGGCGGCTTCTTCGGTGAGCAGCGCTTCGGAGATCGCCCCGGCGAAGGGCAGCGCAATCAGCGCCGCTGCGGTGGAAACCCAGAACAGCGCGGCGAAGGAGGTGGCGACAACCGCCGCCGGGTCCTCGTCGTCCTTGTAGTAGAAGCGCAGCAGCGCCTCGATCGTCCCGAAGCGGACGATGATGCTGGCCGAGACGACCGCGGCAAACATCACCTCGGCGGCGCCGTAGTCCGCCTTGGTCAGGTAGCGCGTGTAGAGCGGCAGCAGCGCGACCGCGATCAGCTTCGAGACAACGCTCGCCGCGGTGTAGGCGGCGCCGGTCGTCGCGAGGCGGCGGAGGTAGCCCGACACGCGTTGAGCCTAAGCGGCGTCGCGGACCGTCGTGACCGTTGCCAGCGAGGCGCCGACCGCCAGCAGGACCCAGGTGATCGGGTCCTCGTAGAAGCCGGCGTAGGCCATCGTGTGGACCAGCAGGGCTACGAAGGCGGCGAGGACGGCGGCTCGGGATGGGGTATCCGCCTGGAACCCGCTCTGGGAGGACCTCTCGGGTTCGTTTCGGGGTGAGCTCACAAGTTCCCGACGGGGGATACGCCATCCCAACCCGAAGCCCATGGTCCATAGGGCCACGACGATTAGGGAGCCGTAAGCGAAGAGGCCGATGATCCCCTGCTCAGCTGCCACGGTCATGGGCTCCGTGTGGGAGACGACTACGGGGGCCTTCTTGGTTGCTGCGTGCTCTCGGTAGGCGCGGGGGAAGCTGCCGGCGCCGTAGCCCCAGAGGGGTCTCTGCTCGAAGAGCTTGGCTCCACCTGAAACCAGATTGCCGCGGCCACCGGTGTCGGTGTTGAGGCGATCGGGACTCAGCTTCGAGACACCCCCAGCGAAGAGAACGATCACGACAGCGAGGACAACGCCCGCCCCCACCGAAGCGAGAGTCCAGCGCCAGCTCCACCGCAGAGCGGCAAGGACAGCCAAGCCCGCCAGCAGCGCCGCGAAGCTCGACTGCGAGAACGTGACGGCAAGGCCCAACCAGAGCACAGCGACGAGCCCGGTCAGCAATGCCAACGTCTTTCGCTCCTTCACCCACAGCAGCGGGGACATCGCCACCACGATCACCAATGCCAGATAGCGCCCGTAGATGTTCGGGTCCCAGAAGATCGAGTTGACCCTGAAGTAGGTGTGGAATTCGTTTGACCTGATCACCTGGTCGTTCCAGAACAAGCTCCGGCTTGCGTACTCGACAAAGCCCACCAGCACGAACGCCACAGCCTCGATGGCGACAACCCACAACACGAGCACCAGCAGCTTCCGATCCCACCTCACATCCCGCAGCAGCGCATACACCAGAGAGAACGGCACGAAGAAGAAGCAAACGTTCTGAAGCGATTTGGAGAAGTCGGGCGAGTAAAGCGTCTGGGCCGCGTACAGAAGCACGACCCCAGCGAGAATGTATGGCAGGAGGGCCGGGGCGTCCTCCGGAGGAAACTTTGGAGCCCTCCCCGAAGTGAGCCCAGAAGGCCGCCTCAATGCGGGTTTCCGGAGGGGGACGCCCCGGCCCTCCTGCCACTCGCCCAGCACCACAGAGAGCACCCCCCCGGCAATCACGAGATAGAGCGGGACGAGCAGGTTCGCCGTATCGCCCCCGGCATGCAGCGGGACGCGAAAGGGCAACACCGCCACGATGGCCAGCGGCAGCAGGATCGGCCAACGACGGAAGACGGTCGTGAGGATTGCGACGGCTGCCAGCCCGGCGATCCCCAGCGCGGTGAGGCGAGCCGAGCTGTCGCGCAAGTCGACGATCTGGGTGGAGTGCCACTGGTCGCCGAGGATCAAGACCGGGAAGAGGACGAGCGCCAGCAACATCGCTGTCGAGCGCAACCGGCTCGCCGGCAGGACGATCGACGCCGCGGCTGCGCCGGCTGCGACCAGGACGCCGGCCGCGGCGAGGAAGTCGCTCAACCCCTCCGTCCCTTCGAGCAGTTCTTCGCCGGCCTGGCCGGCGAGCGATGCAGGCGCATCACGCCGCCGGGAACCAGCGTCCGCTCCTGGCCGAGCAGTTTGACCCGCAGCTTGTAACGGCCCGGCGGGGCGGTGCCGTCGTCGCGGGTTCGACCATCCCAGTAGAAGGTGTGGAAGCTGTAGCGCTTGAGGTAGGTGTCGCGGGCGAGCGTGACGATCAGCCTGCCACCGGGCTTGACCACTTGGACGTCGCCGGTGTCGGAGATCGTCGCGCGGAAGCGAATCCGAATCTTGTCGAAACGGCAGTCGCCGTTCGGCGTGAAAGAGCGAGCGGCGGCCGTGCCGAAGGTGACCCGGTCGAGGACGAGGGGGTCGCGCTTGAGGCGCTGCGACCAGGCGAAGGCGGCGACGGTTGCGACGACGAGCAGGGCGAAGACGACCGCGGCGAGACTAGCCCGTCGTCGAGGCATTGTCTTCGCCGACGACGACCGCAACGGGGGCCCCGGCCGAGAGTGAGGCGATCTCCGAGGTCATCGGCTGCACTCGCGTGATTTCCAGCGAGTCGGCGACCCGGTGCGCCGCGCGGCCCTCGCCGGGCGCAAACATGACGACGCTTTCGGTGAAGCTCGAACGACTGTTGGTGACCGCGCCGAGCTGGTACCCGCGACGCTCGACCATGTTGCCGTAGGTGCCCGCCAGCCCTTCCACCGCCGTGCCGTTGAGCACCGTCACCTCGATTTCGCTCGGCTCGAGCGCGTGGGAGGCCTGCTTGGAGCCCTTTCCGCTCGACCCTTCGTCACCGCCCTGCGACACCGCGTAGGCGACCCCGCCGGCGATCACGACGAGGACGACGAAGAGGCCGACCAGATAGCGCGGGTCGCCGAGACGCGCTCTCAGCCCACCGCCTCCGCTGCCGCCATCGCCACGTGAGAAGCGCTCGCGCAGGCGCTCGCTGCGCGTCAGTTCGGGCAGCCCGGCCTCGCGCCGCTCGCGGCGGTGCTCGCGCAGATCGGCCGCTTGGCGCTCCGCGTTGCGGGCCTCTTCCAGCTTGCGCATCTCCTCGGCCCGCTCTGCCGCCGCGGCGGAGGTCGAGTCCTTGCGCTCGGCGTCGCGCTCCGGGGCCGAGCCTGCCCACTCACGCAAGCGACGGAGGTCACGCCCCTGCGCGAACGAGAGCATGGCGAGCAGGGCCAGGCCGAGAAAGGCCACCAGACCCGCGAAAGCGCCTATTTCCTTGATCAGCTCCAAGGTTGGCTGCGAGAGGCTATCCGTCGAGGGAGACTGCCGCCGCGTCGCCGCCCTGCGCGGTGATCAACTCGACCACGCGCTCGGCGAGATTGGCCTCGTCGCCGGCCATGACCAAATGCTCCAAGGAGTTCAGGGTGGACTCCACCCAGTCGGTGTCGAGAGGCGCGGTGCGCACGGCCCGATGGATCCGCTTGGCCGCCGTCGGCCGCAGCTCCTCGCCCTGGCCGAAGAGCTCCTCGTGCAGCTTCTCGCCCGGGCGGGGTTGGGTGAACTCGATCGCGATCTCGGCGCCGGGCTCGTAGCCGGCCAGGCGGATCATGTTGTTGGCGAGATCGACGATCTTCACCGGCTCGCCCATGTCGAGGACGAAGACCTCGCCCCGACCGGCGCCGATGTCGCCGGCGCGGATCACAAGCTGCACCGCCTCGGGGATCGTCATGAAGAAGCGCGTCATCTCCCGGTGGGTGACGGTGACCGGCCCGCCGCGCTCGATCTGGCCGCGGAAGATCGGCACGACGCTGCCCGAGGAGGCAAGCACGTTGCCGAAGCGGACGCTGGCGAAGCGGGTGCCGGGGTGCTTGTCGCCGGCGGTCTCGACGATCCACTCGGCCATCGCCTTGGAGGCGCCCATGACCGTCTGCGGGTTGACGGCCTTGTCGGTCGAGATGAGGACGAAGCGCTCGACTTCCGAAGCGGCGGCCGTCTCGGCGGTGATCCGCGTCGCGATCGCGTTGTTGCGCACCGCCTCCAACGGGTTGGCCTCCATCAGCGGCACGTGCTTGTAGGCGGCGGCGTGGAAGACGACGCTCGGTTTGAAGCGCTGCATCGTCTCCAGCATCCGGTGCGGCTCCCTGCAGTCGGCGAGCACCGACTCGACGTTCGAGAAGTGACGCTCGTCGACCATCTCGCGCTCGATCTCGAAGAGGTTGTCCTCGGCGTGGTCGAGCATCACCAGCAGCCGCGGGCCGACCCGGGCGATCTGGCGGCAGAGCTCGGAGCCGATCGAGCCGCCGGCGCCGGTGACGAGGACGATGCGGTCGCGCAGGTAGGCGCCCACCCGATCGAGCTCGACGACGATCGGGTCGCGGCCGAGCACGTCCTCGACCTGGACCTCGCGCAGCTGCTTGCTGAGCTGGACGCCGCCGCGCAGTAGCTCGAACACGGTCGGCAGGGTGCGGACGCGGACCTCGCGCTCGCGACAGGCCGCGACGACCTTGGCGCGCAGCGTGCCGGGGGCCGAGGGGATCGCGATCACCACCTCGTCGGGCTCGGTCTCGTCGAGGATCGTCTCGATCTGCGCGGTCGTCCCCAGCACCTTGAGGCCGAGCATCCGCATTCCCTGTTTGCGCGCGTCGTCGTCGACGAAGCCGATCGCGGTCGCGCCCAGGTTCGGGTTGAGGTGCATCTCGCGGACGACCATCTGGCCGCCCGAGCCGGCGCCGATGACCAGCACCTCGTGCTTGGGCAGGCGGTGGCCGTGGGTCGGCCGCTCGACGATCAGGCGCACGGCGAGGCGGGCGCCTGCGACCAGGAACAGCGTCAACAGGAAGTCCATCACCGCGACCGATCGCGGCAGGTCGTGTTCGAAGGGCTTCAACACGGTGAAGAGGACGACGACGATCGCGCTGGCGGCGGCGACGGCGCGGCCGATCGTGAGGAAGTCGCGGCCGCTGACGTAGCGCCACCACTTTTGGTAGAGCCCGAAGGCGGCGAAGACCGCGACGTCGATCAGGGCGACGAAGCCGACCGACTGGGCAAAGAGGACCCAGTAACGGTGCGGGAGATCGTTCCGATCGAGGAAGCGCAGGCGGAACGCCAGGTAGTAAGCCAGCGCGACGAGAGCTGCGTCGGCCGCAGCCTGGAGCAGCCGAGTGCGGTAGACGGGGTGGTTCAAGCGGCGCATGACGACCAGGCGAGTTTAGTTGGTGTGGGGCACGCTCCCTACAATCCGCGCTTCGCGCATGCCGATCCCCATTGCCGACATCTCCGGCCCCGTCGTCGACTTCTGCGTCAACGTAATCGACGCCATGGGCCTTGGCGGCGTCTTCCTGCTGATGGCGGCGGGGAGCGCCTGCATCCCGATCCCGAGCGAGGCGGTGATGCTGTTCGCCGGCTTCAACGTCTCCAGCGGCGACCAGACGCTGCTCGGAATCGTGCTGGCCGGGCTGGCCGGGAACATGGTCGGCTCCTGGCTGACCTACGCGGTCGGCTATTACGGCCGCATCGACCTGCTGGAGAAAAACCGGCTCATCCACCTCAGCCCCTCGCGACTGGCATGGGTCGACAGCTGGTTCAAACGCCACGGCGATGCGACCGTCTTCCTCGCCCGCCTGCTGCCGCTGGTGCGGGCCTTCATCTCGCTGCCGGCGGGTCTGGCCAAGATGCCGTTCTGGCGCTTCACCTGGCTGACCGCGCTCGGCTCGCTGCCCTGGGTGCTCGGCTTCGGGCTGATCGGGCGCGCGGTCGGCGACAACTGGGAACAGTGGCGCCATCACCTCCAGATCCTCGACTACTTGGTCGTTGTCGCGATCGTCGGATTGATCGTCTACGCGATTGTCAGGCGCCGCCGAGGCGGCGGCTCGGACGACGCCGGCGACCCAATCGTCGAGCCCGCCCGCACCGGCGGGGGCGTTTGAGCGAGGCGGCCGACGGCAGGATCCCAGTCGCCCGCGCACTGGCGCTGGGGATCGTCCAGGGCCCGGCAGAGCTGCTGCCGGTCTCCTCCTCCGCCCACATAGTCCTCGTCCCCTGGCTGGCCGGGTGGGACTGGGAGCAGATCGATCCGGAGGTGCGCAAGAGCTTCGAGGTGGCGCTGCACGGCGGCGCTGCGTTGGCGCTGCTGATCGGCCAGCGACAGACGATCCTCGAGGAGCTGCGCGCCTTCGATGCACAGCGCGCCCTCGTCCTCGGCCTCTCCTTCCTCCCTGCCGCGGTCGTCGGCTACACGCTGGAGCGCCCGATCGAGCAGCGGCTGGGCGGGCCGAAGGCAACCGCAATCGGGCTCCTGGCCGGCGCCGCGGCGATGTTGATCGCCGACACACGGCCGCAGCTACGAGGGCGGGGCGACGCGACTCCGGCCGACGGGCTGGTCCTCGGCGTCGCCCAAGCCGCCGCGCTCGCCCCCGGCGTCTCGCGCAACGGCGTCACGCTGGCCGCGGCGCGCTGGCGATGCTTCTCGCGCGACCAGGCGAACCTGCTCTCGCGCACGATCGCCCTGCCGATCATCGTCGGCGCCACCATCCTCAAGGGCGAGCGCCTGCGCCGCCGCGGCGCCTCTCCCCCACTGCGCCGCTCGATAGCGATCGGCGTCGCTGCCTCCTTCGCCTCCACCCTCGCTTCCCAGCGCCTGATCGGCCTGGTCGAGCGAGACCGGGCGCTTTGGCCTTATGCCGCGTATCGGGTCGGGTTGGCGATGGCTGTGTTGGCTAAGCTCCGCCGCTAGCCAAATCCAAATATCTGCGCCATTTGGATACACTTCCAAATCCTTGGACAGATTTGGACAGATTTGGATTTGGCGATGTACGTAGAGGCGCCACCCACCACGAGCGGTCTTTTCGGGCTGGTCGACAAAGAGCGGCTTGTGAAGGTCATGAATTCACCCCTGGACCCACGATCGGGCGATCGCTATTTGCATTGGGACAAGCTGCGCCACCTGGAGCCACCCAGCGAACTCGATTCCGAAGAGTGGTGGTGGAGGATCAAGATGCTGGAGCGAGAGCCAGGCATGCGGAGGCTGCCTCTTGTCGGTCGCGACGCCACCCCGTTCAAGTACAGCCTGCCCGATTCTCTGCTGAGGAGCCTTCATCACGTCGATCAGCGTTGCGGCGGTGAGGTCGCAATGGACGAGGTGGTCACCTCCGATCGCCAAGCCGGCCAGCGCTATCTGGTCAACTCGTTGATGGAGGAGGCGATTCGCTCGAGCCAGTTGGAGGGAGCCACCACCTCGCGGCAGGTCGCCAAAGAGCTGCTGCGCAGCGGACGCGAGCCCAAAGACCGCAGCGAGCGGATGATCCTCAACAACTACCGTGCACTGCAGTTCATGCGCAACGAGCTGGGGGGGGATCTAAGCCCGGAAGCCGTCCTGGAACTCCATCGCATCGTCACCGACGGAACCCTGGACGATCCCAACGCGGCTGGCCGCCTGCAGCGCCCCGGGGAAGACAGAGTCGCTGTTTATGACCGTGACGATGGTCGTCGAATCCACAAGCCCCCGCCGGCCGAGGAACTGCCGGATCGACTCCAGCGGCTCTGCGACTTCGCCAACGAAGACGAGAACAGCGAGCGCTTCGTTCACCCCGTGATCCGGGCGATCCTTCTACATTTCTGCCTCGCCTACGACCACCCTTTCGAGGACGGCAACGGGCGGACCGCGAGGATCCTCTTCTTCTGGTCCATGCGAGAACAGGGCTACTGGCTGGTCGAGTACCTACCGATATCGAAGATCCTCCGGGAAGCCCCAGCGCAGTATGAACGCGCATTTCTGGAGACCGAGACCGACGAAGGCGATACCACCTATTTTCTTCTCCATCAGCTGCAGACGATCGAGCGGGCGATCGAGGATCTGCACGGCTACCTGCATCGAAAGATCGGCGAAATCAAGGAGGTCGAGGAATTGATTCACGGTGCCGACTTCAACCACCGCCAGCTCACGCTTCTCTCCGACGCACTTAGACACCCCGACAGTTCGTTTTCTTTTGGCGGACACGCCGGTGCGAACCGCGTTACCCACGAGACCGCACGGTCGGATCTCTCACGCCTAGCCGATCGGGGCTTATTGGTGCGTCGAAGGCTTGGGCGCGAGTATCTCTTCGAGCCCGCGCCCGATCTCGCCGATCGCCTGAAAGAATCGCCCGCGTGAGCGACGCGGACGCCTACGCGAAGGCTGGAGTCGACCAGGGGGCGGCGGACTCCGCCGTCGCCGGGCTGGTTCGAGCGCTGGGGACGATCCAGCTGGGACGGCCCTCGCGACAGGTGCCGCTGCCGGGTCACTACGCGAGCGTGATCAAGCTCGACGAGCGGACCGGGATCGCGCTGTCCACCGACGGCGTCGGCACCAAGCTGCTGGTCGCCGAGCAGCTCGGTCGCTTCGACACGGTCGGCATCGACTGCGTGGCGATGAACGTCAACGACGTGATCTGCGTCGGCGCCGAGCCGCTGGCGATGCTCGACTACATCGCCATCGAGCGCGCCGACCCGGAGATATGCGAGCAGATCGGGATCGGCCTGGCGCGGGGCGCCGAGCTGGCCGGGGTCGAGATCCCCGGTGGCGAGCTCGCTCAGCTCGGCGACATGGTGCGTGGCTTCGATGTCGCGGGCGCCTGCTTCGGCACCGTCGCCCTCGACGAGATCGTCGACGGATCGGCCGTGCAACCGGGCGATCCGGTGATCGGCCTGCCCTCCTCCGGGATCCACTCCAACGGCTACACCCTCGCCCGCTCCGCCCTCGAGGGACTCTCCTTGGACGAGGACCCCGAAGGCCGGCTGGGGCGGTCGCTTGGCGAGGAGCTGCTCGAGCCAACCGAGATCTACGTCAAGCCGGTGCTGGAGCTGCTGCGTTCCGAGGTCGAGGTGCGCGGGCTCGCCCACATCACCTCCGGGGGCCTCGGCAACCTGAACCGCCTCGCCGCGCCGGTCGGCTACGAGATCGATGACCCGCTTCCCGTACCGCCGATCTTCGAGCTGATCCAGAAGCGTGCCTCAGTCCCAGAGACCGACATGAGCGACGTCTTCAACATGGGCTGCGGCTTCTGCGTGGTGGTCGCCGCGGCTGACGAGGGTGCGGCGGTCGAATCGATGCGTCGCCACTACCCGGGGGCGAAACGGATCGGTCGTACGGTAGAAGGATCATCCGTACGACTTAGATGAGCTCCCGCCCTTCCAGCTCGATGATCGGAACCGTCCTCTCCGGGCGCTACCGGCTGGAGGCGAAACTGGGCAGCGGCGGCATGTCGACCGTCTACCTGGCAAGCGACGACACGCTCGACCGGCCGGTCGCGGTGAAGGTGATGCACCGGGAGATGTCCGAGCAGGAGGACCAGCTGCAGCGCTTCCGGCAGGAGGCACGCGCGGTCGCCAAGCTGACCCACCCCAACGTCGTCTCGGTGATCGACGCCGGCGAGGACGGCGGTTACCCCTACATCGTCTTCGAGTACGTCAAGGGCGAGACCTTGAAGCAGCGGATCGGCCGGGTCGGCGCCCTCGACACGCAGGAGGCGATCGCCTACGCGATCGAGGTCGCCCGCGGCCTCGGCGTCGCCCACGCGCGCAACATGGTGCACCGTGACATCAAGCCGCAGAACGTCCTGATCGACGAGGAGGGGCGGGCGAAGCTGACCGACTTCGGGATCTCGCGCCAGCTCGAACAGGACGGCGTCACCGCCACCGGTCGCGTGCTCGGCACCACCGATTACGTCGCCCCCGAGCAGGCGATGGGGAAAGCGGTCGACCCGCGCTCGGACATCTACTCGCTCGGCGTCGTCCTCTACGAGATGCTGGTCGGCCAGGTTCCCTTCCACGCCGACAGCCAGGTCGGCGTGGCGATGAAACACGTCAACGAGGAGCTGCCCGACGTGCAGCGCCGCCGTCCCGAGGCCTCCGCGGCGGTGGCGCTGGTGGTCGAGCGGGCGACGGCCAAGGACCCGGCCGAGCGCTATCAGACGATCGGCGAGATGATCGACGACCTCGAGACCGCACTCGAGGTCGAGGCGGCGCGGGCGGGGTCGACCACCGGCGAGGCGACCAGCGTGCTCGACGCGGTGCCGCCCCCGCAGCGCAAGCTGTCGGGACGGGCCCGTTGGTCCTGGGCGGCGATCGCGCTGCTGCTCGTGGTCGGCGGCGGCGCGCTGCTGGCGGTGCAGCTGATCTCCAGCGGCATCGGCGGGGGCGGAGCGAACAAGGGCAAGGGCGGCAACGTCGCGATCTCCGGGGCGACCGACTACGACCCAGAGGGCGACGGCGAAGAGGTCAGCAGCAAGGTCGAACTGGCCGCCGACGGCGACCCGACCGGGACCGCCTGGGAAACCGAGCACTACGACTCCGAAACGTTCGAAGGGACCAAGACCGGGCCCGACCCCGGCGTCGGCATATACGTCACCACCACCTCCCCGGCGACGCCGAAGCGAATGATCGTCCGCACTCCCACCCCGGGCTGGAACGCCCAGGTCTTCGCCGCCCCCGCCGGCCCTCCCTCGGACATCACCGGTTGGGACGAACCGGTCGGCGAAGTGAGCGAAGCCGAAGGCGCCCAGGAGATCGACCTCGACGTCCGCCAACCCTCGACCTACTTCCTGCTCTGGTTCACCAAAGCCTCACCGGCGCGCGACCAAGAAGGCCGCTACCAGATCGAGATCAGCGACATCAAGCTGTTGGGTTGAAGGACAGGCAGACTGCTGACTTTCGGCTTCTGTCCGAAGCAGAGCTCAGCCTCCTCATTGAATACTCCATTGTTTGCGATAACTCGCGGCAAGGAAGGCTCGACTCGGATATGTTCACGGGCCATGAGGTGGCAGGGCTGGCTCGAGGAAGGAGCGACTCGTCTTGGCGAGCAAGCACGCAAGACGGCTGCCCCCGCTTCGGTGCAGCAAATGGGCGCGGGCCTGCGCGACCTCCGGGCGATGCTCGCTGAAGACGACGTGGGGTCGCTAAGTGTCGAGCGTTTTCTGTTGGTTCTCGTACGGACGGTGCGTAGCGAGGAGCAGAGTGGGGAGCGCGCTGCACGTGATGTCTACGTGACGGCTCGCAAGCGCCGGCGGCGTCTCGGCCTGATGTCCTTTGGAGCTGGCCCGCTCGTCGGAGTCGCAAATCAGTTCGCGGACCTCTTTTGCGAAACCGCGACGGTCTGCGATGTCGCAGCCCTGCACGGCATCAACGTGAGCGACGAGCAGATTGGCGCACACATGCTTGTGCTGTGGGGCATAACCGACGACCAGGGTGCAGCCCAAAATGCCATGGCTGGTAACCCCCCCGTGGCGAACATCTTGGCCGGCATGCTCCAGGAGCGGGCCGCAGAGAAGCTTCCCGAAACGCTCACGAAGCGATCGGCGACCAAGGCGCTATGGGATGTCCGTGGCACCATTGGAGATGCCCGTAAGGGCGCTACCACTGGTGCGATCCGCACCGTTGCCTTCACCGGGCACCGTACGAAGAAGGTCATCAAGAAGGCAGAAGCCCAGTTGGGCGTGAGCCCTCATCTGTCACCGAGGCGGTCCCTACGATGACCTGCCTCGGTGTCACGGAGGTACGGGCTGCCTTTGAACGCTCGAACCTGCCAGAAGATTCTTGGGGCCATCGGGCCGGACTCGTCGACGAAATGTGCAGCGAACAGAGTCTGAACCCTGGAGATTTGGGCAGCTTCACTGAGTTCTCAGAGGTCGAGGCATACCGAGCGCCTGGCGGCATCCCGGGGGTCACCGATACGCATCTGTTAGCCGTAGTCGACGTCGGTCTCATAATGATGCGGGAGATCGGATTTCTCAGGAAGCGAGCCGACTGCCAGTTCATGATGTTCGATGAGATCCGGGATGGCTCGTTTCTGCCACAGGAGAGTGTCGGGGGGCGAGGGTGGGGGCACATGTGCATCCAGGCAGCCCGTGGCTCGGTGCCGGTATTTCGAATGGGTTGGTACTTCGACGAACGGTCCTCGGACCCCCGTCGCACTGTAAATGCAGCCGCGAATGAGCGTGACCGGATCCTTCAGGCAATTCAACGTTGGGTTAAAGCTCGTCCGCCGTCTTGACCGATCCGGCCCTTGCTGGGCAGTTGGACTTCTACGTCGAGGGCCGAGAGCGACTAGCTTTCTCTGGTGGTCAGGGTCAAGAGTCATCTGACTCCCCGTTCGCTATTTGCCGTATTGAGATACTGCTTCTCGCGCGAAGCGGGAGCCCTTCATCGCCAATGCCGACTGCGACGTAGCCCTCGGTGAACACCTCGGGATGCCTCGCAATGGGCGTGGTCGCTCGGGTGAGACGGCTCGATCTCTTCCCAGTCGTCCACCGAACCCGGAGTCCAGTATTGGGTTCTATAAACCAGGATGGGCCGCACGGGTGGCGACGGCGCCCCTCTCGCAAGAGCGGTGCCACATCGCGTGAATGGGTGTGTGGATCCCCTGGGACTAGATAGAAGTAATCCCGAAGTCCACATGTTGAACAGGTTGGAGGTAGGGAGTGGTCCCTGTGCATTGGCAGGTCGACAGGACTAGAGCGAAGAGACGAGGCGCGGGTCGGGGAGTTCGGTTTGAGAAGGAGATGTACCGCTCAGTGGACGGGAACGATTCGCGACATCTCGGCGGCGTGATCTTCTGCGAGCCGTCGAGATCGACGCCTATGACTTCTCCAGCCCCGAGATCACGATGGCGATGTACAACATCGACGACTCGATCCGCGACTTCACCCGCACCTCGATGCGCTACCCCCTTGACCGCGGCTACCCGGTCTACCTCTCGACCAAGAACACAATCCTCAAGGCCTACGACGGTCGCTTCAAAGACCTGTTCGCCGAGGTCTCCGAGGAGGAGTCCGTGCCGACTTCGAGGCCGCAGGGTTGACCTACGAACACCGCCCGATCGACGACATGGTTGCCGCGGCGCTGAAGTGGGAAGGCGGCTACGTCTGGGCCTGCCAGAACTACAACCGCGACGTGCGGTCCGACACGGTCGCCCAAGGATCCGGCTCGCTCGGCCTGATGACCGGCGTGCTGATGAGCCCCGACGGCAGGACGGTTGAGGCAGAGGCCGTCCACGGCATCGTCCCGCGACACCGAGCAGGTCTGCATCGAGATGGTCGAGAGCGGCAAGATGACCGAGAGAGCATCACGGAGGTCTTCAGCGGGAAGTTCGTGATGTGATCTGGTGGCGAGACGGAACCCGTCTCACAATGTCAAAAAAGGGAAAAGCTCCGGTGCCTACCGGGATCTAGCTAAACCAAAAGGAAGACTGTCATGGACCCACAGCTAATTGCCGCCCTTGCAGCAGTCGGCCTGCTTGTTCTTGCTGCGCTGAAATTTGCATACGACCTTGGCAGAGACATTGGCCGTCGGGACAAGTAGACACGCAGCATCTCCCTATAGAGATGGTTCAGTTAGAGGAACGCCTACAAGTTGAGACAGACGCAAAACCATGACCCTGGGGAGGCCGTGGGATCTAGACCGCCCGGGCCGCATTACTCCTCGCGCGAAGCGGGAGCACACGCCCACCGACAAGTCTCAGCGAGCTTCGCTCCCGTCAGACGCGGGAGGCATGATGGCGTTGCCAATGCCAACAGACGACGAAAAGGCCGATGTTTATTCGCGCGCGAACTGATTCGGTTCTTCCGCGATGATGTGCAGCAAGTGTACCTTCGCGTTACTGGAGTTCTGGGACTTGCATTATCTTCGTCACTCAGCTTCACTTTGACCGCCTGCTCCGGCTTCCGCTCTGACCCGCTGGGTCCTAGCCACGCCGACGAGCACCTTCTTTCCAATCTCCGGGCGAGCATTATGGAACTGCGCGCGCTTTCCGGCCTCTGATCCTGCAACGCTAGATATCATCGGTCGCTGTCACTGCGCGACAAAGCTCGTGATTCGCGCAAAGCAGAACCGGGCTGCCTGCTCGTGGACAGTTCAGCTTGATATCCGGCGAACGGCGGTTAGTTTACTTAGCGCCTTGTCCAACCGCGATTCAACAGAATTGGGTCAGCCCGGAGACTCACGTGAAGAGCAGGCCCAGCAAACCGGCGGCTGGCCCTCTGCTGCCAAGATCCTTGCCTGGGTCGGGTTTCTCTGCATATTGGCCGCTGGCGTCGTCTACGTCTTTGTCGTCAATTCCCATTCTCTCGACGAAACCGACAAGACGACCACGGTGAGAGTGGTAAAGGGCTCGGGCGCGAGGAGAACGGTCACTAGGTCGACTTCTGGAATTCCATCGTCTTCAAGCCCAGGAAGCACCCGAAGCCGCTACCCACGGTACGAACGGAAGACGGAACGTCCAACTGATGGTCTCGCCCGAGAAAAGACGACGACCGAAAACCATCCACGCTCCCTTCTCGAAAGCCTCATCGGTGATCATGGACCATTGGCACTTCAATTGGCCGCCGTCGTCCTTCTTGCCTTTGTCGGAGCGGCAATTATCGAGCGGGTAGTGAGTGGCAACTTCCGGTTCAAAGTCGGGGTAATTGACTTCAGCTACGAGGCAGCAGTCGTCAAGTCGGCGAGGTTCGATCTCGCGTTGCGGCGGTCAGTTGAGTCCATGGCCGAAAGGATGGCCCAATTGGAAGAGATCCTCGCTCAAGCCCGTTTCCGGAGGCCAGCCGCGGAGCTCGAAACCCCACTCGGCGACTACCGTGCGCCAATCCCCGCTGAAGAGCCATACGTGGATGAACTGGCTCAAGACTTGTCGGCAATACACGAGCAGAGTGGGCACCCGCCGAAAGACTTGGACGATTTCAGGGCCGAGCTCAAGAAGCCCGTCGAGACCATGGTCGAAAGAGGCGCACCGGATAACGCTCGACAGGAGCCGTCGATGCCGGCTGCTCAGGGTTCCCGGGAGGATCAGGCCAGCACGAGAGTGACGCCTGACAAGGAGCCCGCGACACTAGGCAGCGAAGAGTCAGGCATTCACCTTCGAGTAGGCAACGGCCACGAGAACATGGTCGCGGCCATGGAAGAACTCCTGAATGTCGCCGAGAAACTGCCCTACCACTGGGAGAAGGCGGACGACGCCCCGATCAGCGCGACCATCGCACGATCACAACAGACCTACGAGGGCATCTGCTGGCTGCTTGGCTCGGGTCTCTCCGCCCAAGCAGCGATGCTCACTTACAGCCTGTACGAGGATGTCGTCGTTGCCCATCAGCTTTACTCCGGGAAAGACTCTTACGATCTGCTGATCGAGAACTTCCGACGGCACCGGCAAGCCAGTGCTCAGAGCCGGGCGAAGATCGAACAAGAGACGGGCTTTTCCATTCCATCTGGGCCCGCGTTCTTGCTCGACCCCACTCACTCTGAGACCGGAGCCGGCTACCGGCCGTCGCCGATTTGGTGGGGAGCGGAGCGGGAGGGTTCAGATCTACGCACGAGTGCTAAGGAACTGGAAGGGCAAGCCGCAGGGGAAGCCTTGTTCTCCCCCCGACTAGTCGGGGGTGAGGAGCCGCTCTTCTCCCGACTTGGTGACCTGATCCATGACTGGTTTGACCAGGCTGCTCACCCGACTGCCGTTGGCGTGCCTTTCGCACCTTCCGAGGAGAAGGCGACCGAACTGACCGGCAACCAAACTTCGCTCATTGGCTTTACCGCATCCTGGCTCTTCGCGCAGCAGATCTACTTGAGGTTTGAACTCGACGAAAAGCATCACAAAGTCGATGCGGCTCTCTACAACGAATTCAACTCAGCCTGGCTCGCCTTCCTAGACAGCTTCGCAAGCGTCGTCCTTGCCCCTGAGAGCGCCAAGCGTCTCCTAGGCCAGTGGAACGAGTACTACGGGCGACAAACCCCGGAGACTCGCGCCGGCAACTAGGCCGTCGCGCGACCTCCTGGAATCACCCGGAGCTCGTCGGGGCTTCGCCTCACTTCGGCCATCTGGATTGCCTCAAGAGGCAGGTGTCACAATAGCGTCGAGGAAGGGGCGGACTGCTTCTGCTCCCGCGTGAAAGCAGAAGCGCGAACCTTCGCCTGAAGTACCAAACGCGTCACTTCAGTTCAGTGGCTTGCTCCGAACGTGATGCCGTACGACTTGAGCCAAGTGTGGGTGCTTTCGATCAGGCCGGGAAGCTCTTCTCGAAGTCGCTCTACATGTTCGCGGACTTCCTCGCCGTCGACGTCGGGAGACGCGTGCTCGAGGCGGCCCTCCAGTACGTAGCTTTCGTTCAGCAGGGCGACCTGCTCGGCGGTTAGTCCGCCGTCGCTTTGCACTGCTTCGAAAACCTGCTCCGCGTGGGGCCGTCGGTGTGGGAGGAGACCCGTCAACCGCGAGCCGGCCGCGGCCTTGAGGATCTCGACGTAGGCGTTGACGATCGCCGAGTAGCTGCCCGTGACCACAACCGTCCGGATCGTGTCGCCGGGCTCGGAGGAGTCAAACGCACGCCTCCATCCAGAGGGGTCCAGTTCGCCGCCGAAGCTCTCGTCGACGGCGAAGTCCAGCGCGACCCGGTGCTTGTCGATCGACTTGAAGAAGCGCGCCAGGCGAGCTTTCTCGGCCACCAGAGCCACCGGGCTGAGAGTGGTCGAGAGATCACGGTTCATGCGGTCAACTCCTCGATCGCCCGAGCCGCTTCGTTCATCTGCCGGCGATAGGAGCGTTTTGCCCGAGCGCCAATGGAGCGGCGTCGGCGTCGGAGTTCCTCCCAGATCCCATCTCGGTCGACCAAGACACGGCCCTCATCGAGTACGCGATCGAGGAGGAGCGGCGTGTTTTTCTCGATTCGGTCCAAGTTCGCGACATCGGCGTCGCGGTTTCCGACGCGACTCAAGCGCGCCGCCAAGCCGGTAGCGGCCGGGGATTCGTCGTCCGACAATGCGACAAGGAGGTCGAGGTCCGAGCCGGCGTCCTCGTGTCCTCGGGCCACGGAGCCATAGAGCACCGCGAAGCGGACTTCGTGCTCGGTGCGTAGCGCTTTCCGGAGGTCGAACAGAAGCTCCCAATGCCTCCGCAGGTAGTCCGCCTCGCCCGCGGCAAGCTTGATCCTCCGGGGACCCGGACGGCGGCAACGGATCGTGCCCTGCGACACCGCGCGGCGCAACGTGCGCTCGTCAGCGCCGAGTTCAGCCGCCAGCTCCTGGAGGGTTCCCACCCGCCCAGCTTAGCGCGATGATGTGTCCGTTACATGGTTAATTCCATGCACGTCTGTAGACGAAATGTCTTGGCCTGATCTAGAACTCGTAGGAGCTGGCCTTGGTGTGACGCTCCACGGCCAGGTCGAGCAGGCGGTCGCATAGGTCCGGGTAGCCAAGGCCGCTTGCCTCCCAGAGCTTGGCGTAGACGCTCGTCTCGGTGAAGCCGGGCATGGTGTTGATCTCGTTGACGAGGATCTCGCCGTCGGGCTCGACGAAGAAGTCGCAGCGGGCGAGACCGGAGCAGCCGCCGAGCTGGAAGGCGGCAACGGCAAGCTCGCGAAGACGGGCCGTCTGGTCCTCGTCCAGCGCCGCCGGCGCGATCAGCTCCATGCCGCCGTCGCTGTACTTGGTCTCGTAGTCGTACCAGTCGCCGTGGGCGACGACCTCGCCCGGCAGCGACGCCTCGGGCCGCTCGTTGCCGAGCAGCGAGCACTCGACCTCGCGGCCGTGGGCAGAGGCCTCGACGATCACGCGCGGGTCGTGGCGCAGGGCCAGGTCGACCGCCGCATCGAGCTCCTCCCCCAGGCTCTCGACCCGGCTGATGCCGACGCTCGAGCCGAGCCGCGAGGGCTTGACCCAGAGCGGCAGGCCCATTGCCTCACAGCGCTCGCGCCAGCCCGGCTCGACCGCGGCGGCGAACTCGACCTGCGGCAAGCCGGCCTGGGCGAAGAGGCGCTTCAGCGTCAGCTTGTCCATGCAGACCGCCGAGGCGAGCACGTCCGAGCCGACGTAAGGGACGTCGAGCCACTCGAGCACGCCCTGGACGCTGCCGTCCTCGCCAAAGGGGCCGTGCAGCGCTGGGAAGGCGACGTCGGCGTCGAACAGGCCGGCAGCAGGGGTCAGCTCGACCGGGGCGCCGCGAAAGCTCCAACCCCCATCGCGCGCGATCGTCACCAGCAACGCCTCGTGGCCGGCCTGCTCGAGCCCGCCCGCGACCGCCTCCCCCGAGCGCAGCGACACGTCGTGCTCGGAGGAACGGCCGCCGCAGAGGACCACGACCCTCATTCGGTTTCCGCTTCGCTTTCCTTCGCGGGCTTGCCGACGACCACGGTCACTTCAGCGCCAGGTTCGACTTCGGAGCCAGGGGGTGGGAACTGGTCGGTGACCCGCCCGATTTTCGCCGTCACTTCGGTTTCCTCTTCCTGCACGGTCGGAGTGAGGCCCGCTTCGCGCATCGCTTCCACCGCTTCGGCACGTTCGCTGCCGATCACGTTGGGCACCTTCGTCTTCTTCTTCCCCTTGGAGACGACGATCGACACCGACGAGCCGCGAGGCAGTTCGGAGCCGGCGCTCGGCGCTTGGCGAATCACCTCGCCGGCGGGCTTGGCGCTTTCTTCTTCTTCGACGCCGGGGGTGAGGCCGCGGCCGCGGATCTGCTGCACGGCGACGGAGCGCTGCGTGCCGACCAGGACCGGGACTTTGGCCAGCTTCTGCCCCTTGGAGACGGTGAGGACGACGGTCGAGCCACGGGTCGCGGTCGTTCCCCCGCCCGGTTCGGAGCGGATCACCTGCCCGGCTTCGACCTGGTCGGAGTTGACCTTTTCGGAGCGCACGTCGAAGCCGGCGCCTTCAAGCTTTTCTTCCGCTTCTTCCTGACCCAATCCCGGCAGGCCTCCGGGGACCTTGGCGCTGCCGGGGCCGGCGCTGACCGTCAGCGCCACCTTCGGCTTCGAGCAGAAGAAGCTGAGGAAGGCGCAGTCGAGCGAGGCGTTTCCCGCCGGCGGGTCCTGCTCCAGCACGGTGTTGACCGCGACTTCTCGTTGCACCCTGGTGATCGCACCGACCTTGAAGCCGTTCTGTTCGAGCACGGCGATGGCGACGTTCAAGGGGTTGCTGGTCACGCCGGGGACGTCGGTCGTCGTGTCGCGGGTCAGCGCAAAGCCGAGCAGCGCTCCGATCAGCACCGCGGCAAGGGCAAGCCAGATCCATTTCCTGCGCCCGCGGTCCTCGTCCTCACCGTCGTCGGCCGGCGCCTCGCCGGCCGCGACGACGGGCGGAGGAAGAGGAGCGAAGGCAGCGGTTCCTCCGCCTTCGGCGCCGGGATTGCGCAGCGCCGAGTCCAGCGCGGCGATGAAGGCGGGGGCGCTCTGGAAGCGCCGGCCCGGATCCTTCTCGAGGGCGCGCATGACCACCGCATCGAGGGCGGGCGAGACGGCGGGGTTGATCGAGCTCGGCCGTTGCGGCGTGTGCGAGACCTGTTTCATCGCGATCGCGATCGCCGAGTCGGCCTCGAAGGGAACGCGGCCGGCGAGGGCCTCGTAGAGGATCACGCCGATCGAGTAGAGGTCGGAGACGGCGGTCACGGCCTGCCCTTGGGCCTGCTCGGGAGAGAGGTAGTGCGGGGTCCCCATCACCGAGCCCGCCTGGGTGATTTCCGAGGCGCCCGCGCGGGCGATGCCGAAGTCGGTGACCGTGGCCACGCCCTCGTCGTCCACGATGACGTTCTGTGGCTTCAGATCGCGATGCACGACCCCATGGCGGTGGGCGAAGCCGGCCGCCTCGAGCACCTGGCGGATCAGGCCCACCGACTGTTCCGGCGTCAGTCCTTGGTCGATCAGCTCCTTGAGCGAGCGTCCCTCGAGCAGCTGCATCGCGATGTAGTAGGTGCCTTCGATGTCGCCGCGGTCGAAGACGGCGACGATGTTGGGGTGGGAGAGGCCGGCGGCCGCCTCCGCCTCACGGCGGAAGCGCTCGACGAACTCGCGATCCTGGGCGAAGCGGCCGTGCAGGATCTTGAGCGCGACGCGGCGCTGGAGGTGGGGATCGTCGGCCAGCCAGACGTCTGCCATTCCCCCCGAACCGATTCTGCGCAGCAGCCGGTAACGGCCGTCGATCGTGCTTCCCTCGCCAACTTCAGGCGGCACTGTCAGCTCCCTCCGTTGAGAATGGTTTCAGCTACGTCGCGGAAGATCGGCGCGGCGGCGTCGTTGCCGAAGGCGGTCGTGCACTCGACCGTCGCGGCGATCGCGATCTTGGGGTTGTCGGCTGGCGCAAAGCCCATGAACCATGCCTGGTTCTCTTCCGTGCCGCCGCCGCAGCTTTCGTTGAAAGGCGTTTCCGCGGTGCCGGTCTTGCCGGCGACCGGCACGCCGGAGATCGCCGCGTTGGTCCCGGTCCCTTCGCTGACGACCCCTTCCATCGCGGTGGTCAGCTCTTCGGCGGTCTGCGAGTCGATCGGCCGGCTGTACTGAGACGGGTCGAGGCGCTTGACGACACGCCCGTCGGGGTCGACGACGCGGCTCCAGATCTGCGGCTTCATCAGGCTGCCGCCGTTGGCGACCGCGGCGGCGACCTCGGCCATCTGCAGCGGCGTGACCAAGAGGCGCTCCTGGCCGATCGCGACGCGGGCGATGTCGATCGGGTCGTTGCGACCGAGCAGCCGACCCCCTTCGTAGATGCCGCTCGCGTAGACCTGGTCTTCGGGCAGGTCGATCGCCGGGGTCGAGTTGAAGCCGAAGCGGTCCATGTATTCGAACAGCGTTTCCTCGCCGATCTGTTCGCCGAGTTGAGCGAACCAGGTGTTGACCGAGTTGGTCAATGCCGTGTCGAGGGTGATCGGGCCGAAGTTCTCGGTGAAGTCGTTTTGCAGCGGCTGACCCTGCACGTCCAGTTCGCCGGGAGCGTCGATCGTCGTTTCCGGCGTGATCGTGCCGCTGTCGAGGCCGGCGGCCGCGGTCACCACCTTGAAGGTCGACCCCGGCGGGTACTGACCCTGGGTGCCGCGGTCGAGCAGCGGCGATTCGACTTCGTTTTCGTTCAGCTTTTTGAGTTCGAAGGGAACCCGGTTGGGGTCGTAGGGAGGGTTCGAGGCAAGGACCTTGACCCTGCCGCTGCTCGGTTCGATCGCGACCACGGCGCCGAAGCCTTCGGCCTGGAGATCGGCCATCGCCACCCGCTGCGCTTCAGGATCGATGTTGGTGACGATGTCGTTGCCTTCTTGGTTGCGACCGAGGAGCTGGTCGAGGATCGAGCCGAATTCGGATTCGTCGCCGACCAGTTCTTCGTTGTGGTACTTCTCGAACTCGCTGTCCCCCTGGCGCACGAAGCTGTAGCCGATCGGGTGCCCGTACAGCGACCCCTGCGGATAGCGCCGCACGTAGCGCAGGCCGTCGCCGTGGCCCTTCGGCACCGAGCGGGCGAGCACGGTTCCGTCGGCGGCGAGGATCCGGCCGCGCTTGATCTGCTGCTGCTCGAGCAACGGGCGCTTATTGGCTTCCTTGTCCTTCAGCGCCTTCGCGTCGAAGACGGCCCACCAGGACGTGAAGCCGATCAGAACCGCGAAGAGGACGACGATGAAGCCGAAGAGCTTGACGATCTGGCGGTTCATCGGCTCATGCACCACCCTCCAGGGAGAAGGCCCCGCGTGAAGTCGTCGCCTCGCGGCGGGCCCGGTCGGAAATCAGCAAGAGCAACGCGAGGAGGACGAAGTTGGCGACGATCGAGCTGCCGCCGTAGCTGATGAAGGGCAGCGTGACACCGGTCAGCGGGATCACCCTGGTGACGCCGCCGATGATCACGAAGGCCTGGATCGCGAAGACGGCGGTGAGGCCCGTGGCGAGCAGCTTCGAGAAGCCATCGTCGGCGAGCAGGGCGATCTTGAAGCCACGGGCCGCGATCAAGAGGTAGATCAACACCACCCCGCAGGCGCCGAAGAGGCCCAGCTCGTTGACGATCAACGAGTAGATCGTGTCGGTCTGCGCGGCCGGCAGCAACGCGGCGTGGGTGCCGGGGATCGTGATCAGCGCCTGCCCGAAGCCTTTGCCGAAGAGGCCGCCGTCGGCCTGGGCGAAGATCGACTGCAGGATCTGGTACCCGCTTCCGGTCGGGTCGTGGTAGGGGTTGAGCCAGATCTCGACCCGGTCGTGGACGTGCGGCACGGTCGAGGCGAAGAACCAGGCGCCGACCAGGAAGAGGGCCATGCCGATGACGACGAAGGAGAAGCGCCCGGTCGCCACGTAGAGCAGAGCGAGGAAGGCGGCGAAGAACATCAACGAGCTGCCGAGGTCGCGGATGAAGACGAGCATGAACATCGACGCCCCCCAGACGACCAGCAGCGGCCCGAGGTGCTTGAGCGGCGGCAGCGTCACCCCCAGCACCCGCCGCGCGCCGACGATCAGCACCTCGCGGTTCTCGCGCAGATAGCTGGCGAGGAAGATGACGATGCAGATCTTTGAGAACTCGGCCGGCTGGAAGGCGAGCGGGCCGAGCTTGACGCCGAGGTAGGCGCCGTTGACCTGTTCGCCGACGCCGGGCAATCGCGGCGCCAGCAGGAGCAGCAGGCCGACCGCGGCGATCGTGTAGCGGTAGCGCTCGAGCACGTCGTAGTCGCGCAGCAGCAGGATCGTCAGCGCGAAGAGAACCAGGCCGAGCACGAACCAGTTGGCCTGGTCAGCGGCCAGGCTTTCGTCGATCCGGTAGACCATCACCAGCCCGAACGCGGTCAGCAACGCGACCAGTGGGAAGAGGTAAGGGTCGGCGTTGGGGAGGCGTATCCGCAGGAAGACGTGGGTCGCCAGGCAGATGGCGAGGAAGTAGGCGCCGTAGACGAGGCTGAGGTTGCCGAGGCGGGCGTTCTCCTGGGCGAAGACCGCGGCGAAGCCGGCGCTGAGCAGCAGGGCGACCGGGATCAGGGCAACGAGCTCCCGGTTTCGAGCCGCGCTCCTCAAGGAATCCCCTGGCTGCGTTCTATTTCTTCGACCAGCGAGACGGCGTCTTCGCGCGAGCGGACGTCGTGGCCGGTGACCGCGTCGCGGCGCCTGCCCGGCAGCGACGTGGTCTGGACCGGGCTCGCGTAGTGCTCTTCGTAGAGCTTCAGGCTGAAGGGAAGTTCGTAGGGGAGGCCGCGGTAGAGGGCGACGCGACCGCCGTCGTCGGTGCCGAGGAACCAGACCTGGCGGTTGCCGTACCAGGCACCGAAGGCGAGGAGGGCCAGGATCGCAACCGCGGCGAGCAGCTTGGCGGCGGTGCGCAGGCGGTGCCGTGGCGACTTCGCGGCGAGCTGCTCGCGACGCCCCTGCGCCGCCGCAGCCGCGGCGCGGCGGCGCACCTCGGTCGCGGTGAGGCCGGCTTCCTCGGCGGCGACTCCGACCAGGGTCGCGTCCTCGGGCGCCTCGCCGAGCGGCGCAGCGGCGTCGCCGAGGCGGAAGGCGAGCGCGGTGATGTTGTCCCGCCCGCCGGCGCCGTTGGCCTCGTCGACCAACGTCCGCACAGCCTCGCGCATCGAGCCGGCGGCGGAGAGGACCGCGGCGATGCGCTCCTCGGAGACCATCGTCGTAAGCCCGTCGGAGCAGAGCAGGAACAGGTCCCCCGGGGCGGCTGGAACCGTCTGCAGATCGACCTCGACGTCCGGCTCGGGGCCGAGGGCGCGGGTGATGATCGAGCGCTGCGGGTGGTCCTCGGCCTGCGCGTCGGTGATCTGCCCCTTGCGTCGCATCTCCTCGACCAGCGAGTGATCGCGGGTGAGCCGCTCGAGCTTGCCGCGACGCAGGCGGTAGGCGCGGCTGTCGCCGACGTGGCCGATGCCGACCTCTTCGGCTTGGGCATCGACGATCGCCGCGGTGATCGTCGTGCCCATCCCGGCCTTGGAGGGATCGGCGCGGGCCAGCTCGTTGATGCGGCGGTTTGCCTCCTCGATCGTCTCGCGCAGGAAGCGCCCCGGCGGGCCCTCGGGGAGATCGCGGTCGAAGGCGTCGGCGGCGGTCTTCGAGGCGACCTCGCCCGCCTGGGCACCGCCCATGCCGTCGGCGACGACGAAGATCGGCGCGCGGACGAAGAGCGAGTCCTCGTTCTCGCTGCGCTGGCGACCGGTATCGGTGCGGAAGGCCTGGTCGTCGACGCGCAGCACCTAGGTCCCCCCCGCCTCGAACCTCAGCTCGGTGTCGCCGATCCTGATCACGTCGCCGTCGAGCAGCTCCGCCTCGCCGTGTAGGTCGGCGTCGTTGAGCAGGGTGCCGTTGGTGGAGCTCATGTCTTCGACGTAGGCGCGCCCCTCGCGCGAGAAGATCCTCGCGTGCAGGCCGGAGGCGTAGCGGTCGTCGATCCGCAGGTCGGCTTCCTGCGAACGCCCGATCGAGAGGCCGCCGATCAGGTCGAAGCGCTCGCCCTCGCGCAGGCCGCCGCCGCGCAGCGCGACCAGCCAGGCGTCGCCGCCGGTCGCGGAGCCCTCGAATGCGGGCAGCGGATGGAAGCCGGTCGCGTCGGGCGCGGGCGCGACCGTGCCGCGCAGGTCCTTCAGCGCGCTGCGCGCGATCCAGAGCAGGAAGAGGTAGAGAACGGCCAGGAAGCCGAACTTCAGGGCGACAGATATGGGGTCGTAGGCCACGCGTTCAGCACACTACGTCTAGCGCTCGATGTCGAACTGGAACGTGGTCGTGCCCAGGGTCACTTTGTCGCCCGATTTGAGCCGGGTCGAGCCGACGCGGCGGCCGTTGACCTTGACCCCGTTGGTCGAGCCGAGATCGGCGATCGTCCACTCGCCGCCGGGGGAGCGGCGCAGCTCGGCGTGGTGGCGGGAGACGTTGGGGTCGCGCAGGACGCAGTCGGCGTCGCGGGAGCGGCCGACCGTCGAACGCTCGCCGGCGAGCACGTAGCGACGATCGTCGACGGTGACTACGGCTCGTGTCGTCACTTCGGCGCGGTGCGAGGGGCCCTCGGCCGGGGGTGGGGCGTCGCGCACCGCCGAGTAGACCATCGTGTGGCCCTCCTCGCCCTGAACCGGGGCCTCGCCCTCGTGAGCGGGGGGCTTGACCAACCGCGTCTGGATCCCAAACTCGCCCAGCCGCAGCCGCTCGTCGGTCTCGAAGGCGACGGTCGGGCGGGTCAGCAGGTCGTAGCTGCGCCGCCGCGCGTGCTCCAGTAGGTAGCCCGAGAGCTCCTGCTCGAGCGAGCGCTCGTAGCCCTCGAGGCGGGTGCGGTCCTTGCCGGAGAGGAAGACCGTGTACTCGTTGGGGACGTAGACCCGTGCCACACCGGCGGTCTTGTGGGAGTCCATCTCCTTGGCCAGTTTGCGGGCCAGCTCGACCGGCTGGACCTCCGAGCTGAAGGCGCGGCTGAAGACCCCCTCGACGAGGCCTTCGATCCGACTCTCGAGGCTGCGTAGAACGCTGATCGGGAAATCCTAGAGGTCTAGGGGAAGACGGCTCCGTGGCCAACCGCCAGCCAGGCGCCAAGCACCGCGGCGGCGGCGAGGGCGCCCATGCGCAAACCGAGCGGCGGGCGAACATGCGGCAGGTCCTCGGCGAGCTGGTCGAGCGAATCCTCGATCGCGCCGCCGAGCTCGTCGAGGGCGGGACGGCGGGACGGTCGGGGTTGCAGGGCAGCGTCGATCGTGTCGCTGAGCTCGCGCGGCAGGTCGGGGCGGAGCCTGCGCAGCGGGCGGGGGCGGGCGCCGATCGCTCGCGCCGTCGCGGCGGGCGTGGCGCGACGGTTGGGGTTCTCGCCACCCCAGCACTCGTAGAGGGTCAGGGCCAGCGAGTAGACGTCGGCCTCGGGGCCGGCGGTCTGTCCCTCGGCCTGCTCGGGGGACATATAGGCGAGGGTGCCGACGACATCGCCGGGCGCGGTCAGGGCGGCCCCGTCGGCGAGCCGGGCGATGCCGAAATCCATCAGCTTGGCGCGGAATTCCCCCTCGGGAGCGACGAGGACGTTCTGCGGCTTGATGTCGCGGTGGACGACGCCGCGAGAGTGGGCGTGGTCGAGCGCCTCGCAGAGGTCGGCGCCGATCTCGGCGATCTCGCGGTCGCTGAGCGCCCCTTCGCGACTCAGCCCGGCCAGCGTGCTGCCCTCGACCAGCTCGGTGACCAGCAGCGCGTTGCCGTCCTCCTCCCCCATCTCATACAACGTGACGATGCCCGGGTGGTTGAGCCGGGCCGCCGCTTGCGCCTCGCGAAGCACCCTTTGCCCGGCCTCGCCGCGAGATTCGATCGCCTTGACCGCGACGGTCCTCTCCAGGCGCCCGTCCCAGGCCTCGTAGACGACGCCGAAGCCGCCGCTGCCGATGCGGCGCTCGATCAAGAAGCGGTTGAGAACGAGGGAACCGACCATCGCTCTTCCGACTTCGCCGTGATTCCGCTTCCTCCTGCGACATACTCCCTGCTTCTTGGAGGATTCGCTCGCATCTCGGCCGGGGCGCCGACCGCGCCCGCCACGTCGTCCCGAACGGCAGCAGATCCTGCTGCGGCGAGGGCTCGCCCTCGGGGCCGGCCTGCTGATCCTGATCCTGATCGTGCTCGGCGTCCGCGGCTGCCTCAACGCCCGCAAGCACCGCGCGTTGAGCGACTACGCCCGCAACGTCACCCAGATCGTCGACGAGACCGACCAGACCAGCAAGTCCTTCTTCGGCAAGCTCTCCGACCCCGGCAACCTCTCGGTGACCGAGTTCGTCGCCGAGGTCAACGCCGACCGCAGCGCGATGGACAACTACGTCGCGCGGGTCGACGGGCTCGACACCCCCGGCGACATGGGCAGCGCCCAGGATGCCTTGAAGCTCGTCTACGAGCTGCGCGGCGCGGCGATGACGGAAATCGCCGACAAAGTCAGCACCGCGCTGGGCGAAGCCGGGTCGAAGAAAGCGACCGAAATCATCGCCAAGCAGATGAACGTGCTGGCGGCGAGCGACGTCGTCTATGCATCCGTCGCACGCCCGGAGATCGACGGTGTGCTGGCCGACAATGGCATCGAAGGCGACGACGTGCCGAAGAGCGAATTCGTCCCCGAAGGGTCTACCTGGCTGGAAGAAAGCGCAGTGAGCTCGGCGCTCGCCTCGGTCAGCGGCGCGGCCACCGGGGAAACGGAAGGCGTCCACGGCCTCGGCCTGATCGGGGTCAGCATCAACGGGACCGAACTGACGCCGGAAGAAACCACCGCGGTGAGCGCGGAAGAAACGCCGGAAGTCGAAGTCCAGGTGCAGAACCAGGGCGAATCGACCGAGAACGGGGTCACCGTCTCCGTCACCGTCAGCGGCGGCAGCGCCGTGCAGGGAACCATCAACAGCATCGAAGCGGGGGCGACCGAAACGGTGACGATCCCGCTCACTCCCGCGCCGGAAGGCGAAGTGACGCTGGAAGTCGAAGCGGAACCGGTTCCCGGCGAGGAAGTCTCCGAAAACAACGAAGCGTCTTATACCGTCGTCTTCGAATGAGTCGGGCGGATGGTGGGGGGTCGCTGGAGCCTATGTTCGCTTCGCTCACTATGTTTGACCGCTTCGCGGAAGAATCTCTCGCCTAGGCCGCTTCGCGAGGCTCCATCGACCCCCCACCATCCGCCCATGCCCAAACCAACCCGCCTCCTCAATAGCTCAGCGGGACGATTGGCGAGTCTCTCTAGATGCGCGTAGCGTTCCTCGGGCCGGCTGGGACGTTCACGGAAGACGCCTTGCGGGAGGCTACGCCTGCAGGCGTAGAGGTGGAAGCAATGCGGATGCCCACCGTCCACGATGCGATCGTGGCCGTTGAGCGGGGCGAGGCGGAGCGGGCGCTGGTGCCGTTCGAGAACTCGATCGAGGGGTCGGTGCGCAGCACGCTGGACACGCTCGCCTTCGACACCGAGGCGGTGGCGATCGTCGGCGAGTACGACTTTCGCGTGCATGCGCACCTGATCGCGCGTGAGGGGATCGAGCTGGAGCAGGTCTCGGCGATCCTCTCCCACCCCCAACCGCTCGCCCAGTGCGCCGGCTTCCTGCGCGCGAACCTGCCCGGGGTCGAAAGGCGCAGCGTCAGCAGCACCGCCGAGGCAGTGCGGATGGTCGGCGAGTCGGTGCGGCCCTGGGCGGCGATCGGCGCGCGTGCCGCGGCCGACCTCTACGGCTGCACGGTCCTGCGCGAGGGGATCGAGGACGCGGACGACAACGTCACCCGCTTCGTCTGGATCGCGCCGCAGGGCACGAGCCCGGAGGGCGGCGGCCCCTGGCGAACCTCGCTCGTGTTCTCGGAGCTGGGGGCAGACCACCCGGGCGCCCTGGTGGAGGCACTGCAGGAGTTCTCCAGCCGCGCTGTGAACCTCAGCCGGATCGAGTCGCGGCCGGCGCGCCAGGGCCTCGGCCGCTACATGTTCTTCTGCGACCTCGAAGGGGCGGTGGACGACCAGCCCGTCGTCGACGCCCTGGAGGCACTGAGAGCAAAGGCTGAGTCCGTGCGGATTCTGGGGTCATACCCCATCGGTTGAAAGAACGGGGGTGCCTCTCGCTCGGACTCGCGGGCTTCGCCCGCTCTGAGTATCCGCCCGTTCGAGAGGCACCCCCGTTCTTTCCCGCGGAGCGCGATCAGGCAGCCACGGGCAAATACTGCTGCCAAGCCGGAGGAATATTCGGGCTGGCTACTTGAATGAAGATGCTGGGGCCTGGGGCCTTTGGCGACTTCTTCGGGTGCATCTGGATCTCGTGGGGGAGTCGGTTGCCCTTGCGCCGGTTGCAGCTTGCGCAAGCGGCGACGATGTTCCCCCAGACCGATTTGCCGCCGCGGCTGCGGGGGATGACGTGGTCGACCGTCAGCCCGGATTTGGTCGAGCCGCAGTACTGGCAGGTCCAGGCGTCGCGGGCAAGCACCGCGCGCCTGGTGATCTTGCGCCTGTGGGCCTCGCGCGGCACCCGTACGTAGCTCACAAGGCGGATCACGTCGGGGCGCTCCATCGTCATGTGCTCGGAGTGGATCGCCCCCTCGCGCCGCTCCAACAGCTCGGCTTTCTCCTTCAAGAGCAGGACAGCAGCGCGTCTCAACGTGCAGACGTTGATCGGCTCATACGTCGCATTCAAAACAAGGACGCGTGCCATCTTGCCCGGGAATTCTACGCAGCCGCTCCCTTGAAGCTTGTAAACCGCCTGCAATGCGAGTCCCCCACCCCGCCCGGCCTACTCGCTGAGCTCGTCCTGCTGAGGCGAGTCGCCATTGCTCGCCGGCGTCTCACCCGACTCGACCACGAGGGCGACAGCGCTGATCCGGTCGTCGTCCTTGATGTTCATCACCTTCACTCCCTGGGTGGGACGGCCCATCAGCGAGATCCCGCTCGCCGAGGTCCGCTGCACCATGCCCAGTTGGGAGATGAACAGCAGCTCCTGGTGCTCGCGCACGATCAGGGCGCCGGCCAGGCCGCCCTTCTTCTCGGTCAGCTTTGCCGTGAGCACGCCTTTCGTGCCGCGGCCCTTGCGCGGGTATTCGGCGATCGAGGTCCGCTTGCCGTAGCCGTTCTCGGTGACGACGAAGAGCTCGGTGTCGTCGCGGGCGACGTCCATCGCCAGCACCCGGTTCGCCTCGCCGCCGACCTTGGCGCTCACGTTCATCCCTTTGACGCCGGAGGTGTCGCGGCCCATCGGCCGCGCCTCGCCCTCGGAGAAACGAACGGCATGGGCCGACTTGGAGACCATCAGGATGTCGTCTTCGCCTGAGGTCAGCCGCACCTGGACCAGCTCGTCGCCGTCGCGCACCTTGATCGCGATGATGCCGTCGGCGCGGATCGGCGTGTTGTAGGAGAGGAACTCGGTTTTCTTGAACTGGCCCTTGGCGGTGGCGAAGGCCAGGTACTTGTTCTCTTTGAAGTCCCGGGTCGGGATCACCGCCATCACCTTCTCGCCGTCGCGCAGGGGCAGGAGGTTGACCAGCGCGCTCCCTTTCGCCGTGCGCGACCCCTCCGGCAGCTCGTAGACCTTGAGCCGGTAGACCTTGCCTTTGTTGGTGAAGAAGAGCAGGTAGTCGTGGGTCGAGCAGATGTGCAGGTGGGCGATGTAGTCGTCCTCCTTCATGTTCATCCCCATCACCCCGACGCCACCGCGGTGCTGCTGGCGGTAGGTGGCCAGCGGCAGGCGCTTGACGTAGCCGGAGGCGGTCAGCGAGATGACCATCTGCTGGTCGGCGATCATGTCCTCGATCCCGACATCGCCCTCGAAATGGGCGAGTTCGGTGCGCCGCTCGTCGCCGTAGGACTCGACGATCTCCGCGAGCTCCTCTTTGACCAACGCCATCACCTTCGCCTCGTCGCCGAGAATCGCCCGCAATTCGCCTATGCGCTCCATCAGGTCGGCGTGCTCGGCACGGACCTTGTCGGCCTCGAGCGCGGTGAGTCGCTGCAGGCGCATATCGAGGATCGCCTGGGCCTGCTCGCGCGAGAGCTCGAATTTGGCGATCAGGCCCTCGCGTGCGGCGTCGGGGTCGGACGAGCCGCGAATCAGGGCGATCACCGCGTCGAGGTTGTCGAGTGCGACCAGCAGCCCCTCGAGGATGTGGGCGCGGGCCTCTGCGCGGCGCAGTTCGTACTGGGTGCGCCGCGTGACGACCTCGCGCTGGTGGTCCACGTAATGGTGGATCAGCTCGCGCAGGCTCAGCGTCTTCGGCACACCGTCGACCAGCGCCACCATGTTGGCGCCGAAGGTCGTCTGCATCGCGGTTTTCTTGTAGAGGTTGTTCAGCACCACCTTGGCGGGCGGGCCGCCGCGCTTGAGCTCGATCACCAACCGCATTCCGGAGCCGTCCGACTCGTCGCGGAGGTCTGAGATCCCCTCGAGTTTCTTGTCGCGGACGAGGTCGGCGATCTTCGTGACCAGGCCACCGTCGCCGAGCTTCTTCACCGTGAAGGGCAGCTCGGTGACGACGATCGCCTCCTTGCCGCCCTTGAGCGGCTCGACGTGAGCGCGAGCGCGGACCTTGATGCTGCCGCGTCCGGAAGCGTAGGCGTCGCGAATGCCCTCGCGGCTCATGATGCCGCCGCCGGGGAAGTCGGGGCCCTTGACGTGCTCCATCAGGCCGGCGAGGTCGACCTCGGGATCGTCGATGTAGGCGGCGACCGCGGCGGCGACCTCGCGCAAGTTGTGCGGCGGGATGTTGGTTGCCATCCCGACCGCGATCCCCGACGTGCCGTTGACCAGCAGGTTCGGGAAGCGCGCGGGCAGCACCAGCGGCTCCTGGGTCGATTCGTCGTAGTTGGGGCCGAAGTCGACCGTGTCGGCGTCGATGTCGCGCAGCAGCTCGGTCGCGAGTCGCGTCAGCCGCGCCTCGGTGTACCTCATCGCCGCGGCCGGGTCATCGTCGATCGAGCCGAAGTTGCCCTGGCCGTCGACGAGCTGGTAGCGCAAGGAGAAGTCCTGCGCCATCCGCACCAGCGTGTCGTAGATGGCCGAGTCGCCGTGCGGGTGGTACTTGCCCATCACCTCGCCGACGATGAAGGCGCACTTGCGGTACGGACGGGTCGGCTGCAGGCCGACGTCGTGCATTGCGTAGAGCACCCGTCGGTGGACGGGCTTGAGGCCGTCGCGGGCATCGGGCAGCGCTCGACCCACGATCACGCTCATCGCGTAGTCGAGGTAGGACGAGCGCATCTCCTTCTCGAGCTCGCGCTCCTCGATGCGCCCGGTGAGGGCCTCGAGGGCCATCAGCCGATCGCCCGACTGGACGAGTGGTTGGCTCTAAACGTCAAGGAAGCGAACCTCCTTCGCGTGCGCCTCGATGAACTCGCGCCGGGGCGCGACCTGATCCCCCATCAGCATCGAGAAGATCAAATCCGCCGCGGTGGCGTCTTCGAGCGTCACCCGGGCCAGGGTGCGACTGGCGGGGTCCATCGTCGTCTCACGCAGCTGGTCGGCGTTCATCTCGCCGAGTCCCTTGAAACGGGTCAGCTGGACGCCGTGGCGGGCCAGCTCCAGCACCGCCCCCCGCAGCGCCTGAAAGGAGAGCGCGACGTTGCGACGCTCGCCCAGCTGAATCTCGAAAGGCGGCCGACCGACCTGCTTGAGCAGGGCCTCGTGAACCTCGGTGAATTTGCGGTAGTCGAAGTGCGAGAAGAGCTCCGCCGGGAGACGGTGGGTTCGCGCCAGCCCGCTCTTGCGTTCGATCGCCTTGACGACCACCAGCTCGTCGGAGACCTCGACCACCTCGGTGTCGAAAGGCGCTCCCTCCAACGTCTTCTCGCCAAGCAGCTTGGCTGCCGCAGAGACGCTGGCCACACCCTCGTCGAGCAGGTTCGACTCCTCCAAGAAGCGGACCGTTTCGTGGCCGAACTCGGCCTGCAGGGACGAGCCCCAACCCTCGTACTCCTTCGAGCGCCGGACGTAAGCCTGCCAGCGGCTCGAGGTCAGCTTCTTCGCGTTGCCGCCCGCGTCGATCAGCTGGAAGTCCTCGAGTTTGTCGCGCAGCAACAGCTCCTCGAGTTCGGACTCGCGCTCGAGGTAGGTCTCCTGGTTGCCCTGCTTGACTCGGTAGAGGGGCGGTTTGGCGATGTAGACGTAGCCGGCGTCGATCAGCTCCGGCATCTGTCGGTAGAGGAAGGTGAGGACCAGGGTACGAATGTGGGCGCCGTCGACGTCGGCGTCGGTCGCCATCACGATCTTGTGGTACCTCGCTTCCTCGATGTTGAACTCATCGTGGACGCCGGTGCCGATCGCCGTGATCAGCGCCTGGATCTCGTTGTTGGCCAGAACCTTGTCGATGCGGCTCTTCTCGACGTTGATGATCTTGCCGCGCAGCGGCAGCACCGCCTGGGTATTGCGGTCGCGTGCCTGCTTGGCCGAGCCGCCGGCGGAGTCTCCCTCGACCACGAAGATCTCCGCCAGGCTCGGGTCCTTGACCGTGCAGTCCGCGAGCTTCCCCGGCAGCGTCGAGTTCTCCAGCGCCGACTTGCGGGTCAGGTCGCGTGCCTTGCGTGCCGCGGCGCGGGCCCTCGAAGCGTCGATCGACTTGCCGATCACCCGCCGCGCATCGGCAGGGTTCTCCTCGAAGTACTCGCCGAGCTTGCGGTTGACCGTCTCCTCGACCAGGCCGCGGATCGGCGGGTTGCCGAGTTTGGTCTTGGTCTGACCCTCGAACTGTGGGTCGTGCAACTTCACCGAGATCACCGCGGTCAGGCCCTCGCGCACATCCTCTCCGGCGAGGTTGTCGTCTTTCTCTTTCAGCAGTCCTTTGTTGCGGGCGTAGGCGTTCAGGGTGCGCGTCAGCGCTGCCCTGAAGCCGGAGAGGTGAGAGCCGCCCTCGTGGGTGTTGATGTTGTTGGCGAAGCTGAAGATCGACTCTTGGTAGGAGGTGTTCCATTGCATCGCCACCTCGACCTGCCCCTCCTCTTTGTCGCCTTCGAAGAAGATCACCTTGCGGTGCACCTCGTCCTTGTTCTCGTTGAGGTGGTGGACGAAGTCCTCGATCCCCCCGTCGTACTGGAAGGTGACGCTGTTGGTCTGGCCGCGCTCGTCGATCAGCTCGATCTTCAGGCCGCGGGTGAGGAAGGCGGTCTCGCGAAGGCGGTCGGCGAGGGTCTGGAAATCGAACTCGACTTCTTCGAAGATCTCCGGGTCGGGCTGGAAGGTCAGCGTCGTGCCGGTCTCGCTCGCCTTCGCGCCCGCGGTCAACGGGTTCTGAGGCTTGCCACGCTCGTAGTCCTGGCTCCAGACGCTGCCGCCGCGGCTGATCTCCAGGTGGAGCCGTGACGAAAGGGCGTTGACGACCGAGACGCCGACGCCGTGCAAGCCGCCGGAGACTTTGTAGCCGCCGCCATCGCCGAACTTGCCGCCCGCGTGCAGCGTCGTCAGCACGACCTCGGCTGCCGGTCGCTTCTCTTTCTTCAGTTCTTCAACCGGGATGCCACGTCCGTCGTCGGAGACGGTGCAGCTGTCGTCCGGGTGGAGAACGACGCGGACTTCGCTGCAGTGCCCCGCAAGTGCCTCGTCGACCGAGTTGTCGACCACCTCGTAGACGAGATGGTGAAGCCCCCGCGGCCCGGTGGAGCCGATGTACATGCCGGGCCGCTTGCGGACCGCTTCCAAGCCCTCGAGGACGGTGATGTCCTTGGCGCCGTAGGAATCGTCTTTTTTCGCCGCAGCGCCGTCGGCGCTCTCATTCGTATCGGGCAACTGGTCCTTTCCGCGTCTCACAGAAAACCCCGACCGCCTGGCACTCTCCGCGCGCCTGGTCGGGGCGAAATTCGAGTTGACATAAGGATACCAGTTCAAGCCCCCGGAACAGCCGCGCTCAGCTTGAGAAATCCCTGCAAATCATGGTAAAACGTAACTAGTTGCGAGCGTCTTTGACGCGAAAGCGCAAACTGGCTGGCGCATCCTCGCCAAGTTGCTCGCGCAGACCCTGCTGGAGCTTCTCCTGCATCAGGTCTAGCTCTTGTGCCCAAACCGAGTCTACGCAGACAACCGTCACCTCCCCGTGTCGTTCGGAAACGGGCTGGGCAACCGCTGCCACCGCTTCGCCGACGACCTGCTCCCAGACGGACTGCACGGCCGCGAGGCGCGTTTTCGGCGCGGCCTGGCGAAGCGCCGAGCGGAACGCCTCGGAAGCGGGACGGGGAATGCGGCGCCGACTCATGCCGCGGCCGAGCGGGCAACGTCGAACGGCATCCGCACCCGGCGCTCGCGCGCCGGCGCCGGCACCGACTCCTCTGCCGCCGCGGTGATCAACGTCTGGCCGCCGCGGACCAACCTTTTGACGAGGCGATCGCGACGAGGTGGGTCGAGCTCGCTCATCACGTCGTCGAGCAGGAGCAGGGGCGCGACCCGGTGCGCCGCGAGGAGCGCTTCCCGCTCGGCGAAGAGCAACGCCAAGAGAGCCGCCCGCTGCTGTCCCTGAGAGCCGTAGCGCCGCAGAGATCGCTCGCCGGCGTCGATCTTCAGCTCATCGAGGTGCGGCCCCCACGAGGTACGGCCGAGATGGAGATCCGCATCGCGGCGCTCCGCCAGCCCCGCGCGGATCTCCGCGGTGGAGCCCGATGCCCGTGGCGCGTACTCGAGTGCGCCGCCGCCCGCCAAGCCAAGGTCGTCCGCGGCCTCGGCGAAGAGCGGAGCCAGCTCGACGACAGCCTCGGCACGAGCCGCGATCAAAGCCTCCGCGGCCTCGGCCAACGCCCCGTCCCAGATGTCGAGGTCACCCCCCGAGTGGCCGCCGGCGAGCCGTGCCAGCAGCGCGTTGCGCTGCGCCAGAGCCTGGCCATAGCGCTGGCGCAGGCCCGCCCGGGAGGGCCAACGGGCGGCCAGGTAGCGATCGAGGTGGGCGCGACGTTCGGCGGGTGGGCCCTTGACCAGGGCCAGCCGATCGGGCGAGAAGACCGCCACCGGGGGTCGATGGCGGGCAAGCTCGGTCGGCTCCGCGGGATTGCCGTCGAGCAGATGACGCCGTCCCTCGGCTCGACTGATCGAAGCGAGAAAGCGGTGCTCGATTCCGTCTTCGTCGCGGACCACCGCCTCGGCGCGGGCGAGCTGGTCGCCGAAAGGGATCAGCTCGCGCCTGTCCGAGGTCCGGAACGAACGGCCGGTGAGAGCGAAGTAGAGAGCCTCGAGCAGGTTGGTCTTGCCGGCGCCGTTGGGACCGATCAGGCTGACTATCCCCTCCCCCAACTCGATCCGCACGTCGCTCAGGCTACGCAGCGGCCTCGCTTCGACGGCGGTGACCAGCACCGACGCACCTAAACGTTGAGGCGGATCGGCATCACCAGATAGCGGAAGTCTTCATTGCCGATCGGCTGCAGCAAGCCCGGCCGCAGCGGCGAGATCAACCGCAGCACCACCTCGTCGCCCGCGACGCTTTCGATCCCGTCGCGCAGGAACTCGGGGTTGAAGCCGATCTCCAGAGGCTCCCCCTCGAAGGCCGCCGGCATCGTCTCCTCGGCGTCGCCGACGTCCGGCGTCGAGGCCGACACCTTCAGCTCCCCCGCCGAGAACGAGAGCCGCAGGGGCGCGTTGCGCTGCGCCAGCTGGCTCACCCGGCGGACAACCTCGAGGAATTCGGGCCGGGGCAAACGGACATCGTGCTCGTAGGACTCCGGCAGGAGTTGTCGAAAGTTGGGGAACTGACCGTCGATCAGCCTCGTATTGAGGAGGATCGCCCCTGCCTTGAAGACGGCTTGATTCGGCAGCAGGCTCACCGCTACCTCCTCGACCTCGCCTCCGGCGACGAGGCGGCCGAGCTCGCGCAGCGCCTTGGCCGGGATGTTGGCCTCCAGCTCGCCGCCGATCGCACCCTCGAGCTCGGTGCGCTTGACCGCGAGGCGGTAGGAGTCCGTGGCTACCATCGTCATCTCCTCGCCCGCCGCGGTAACGAGCACGCCCGTGAGGACGGGTCGCATGTCGTCGCGCGACGCGGCGGGGGCGACCAGGTCGACCGTCTCCGCCAGGGCCGGCGCCGGGATCTTCAGCGGCTCGTCGCCCTCGTCGGGCAGGTTTGGAAAGTCCTCGCTGGGCAGGACGCGGAGGTGGAAGCTGGAGCCACCGCTGCGGATCTCGACGTCGCGCTCGGACTCGCGGAGCTCGATTTCGACGCTCTCGTCGCCGAGCGAGCGAGCGAGCTCGGAAAGCAAGCGACCCGGAAGCAGGACGATGCCGGTCCCCTCGACCTCGGCCTCCAGCACGGTGCGCAATCCCATCTCCCCGTCGGTAGCTGCAAGCGCCACGTTGCCGTCGGAGGCGTTGAGGAGGATGCCGGAGAGGGCTTGGGTCGCGGCTCGCGTCGAAACGGCTCGCGAAACGATCGAGAGCTTCGAGACAAGCTGGTCGCGTTTGGTGGTCAGCTTCAAATGACTGATGTCCTCTTGAGTTGAGTTAGTACCTGTGGAAACAGCAGTGGCCGGCGAAAATCGGCATGGTCATGGGATTTTCGGGCTGTGGAGATAGCTGTGGAAGGCATTGATTCTTACAGTGCCGTCGGCGGTCAGGCCGGTTCGGCCGGGGGGCTGTGGATAGAAGAGCGCAACTCGGCGACCTGGCGAGCGAGGCCGGCGTCGGCGCTCAGTGTCGCTTCCGCACGACGCAGCGAGTTGAGCACGGTCGAGTGGTCGCGACCACCGTAGAGGCGGCCGATCTGGGGCAGGGAGAGGTCGGTCGCCTCGCGGGTGAGCAGGATCGCGATCTGGCGTGCCCGCAGCGGTGTAGCGGCGCGACTGCTGCCGACCAGCTCTGCTCTGGAGATGCCGAAGGCGCTGGCGACGCGGTCCTGGATCTCCTCGACCGTCGTCGGACCGCTTGCCTGTGAGCGATGGGGGATCAGCTCGGCGATCAGCTCGGCGCTGAGCGGCTTGGCGGTCAGCGAGGCGTGTGCGATCACCTTGGTCAGGCCACCGTGGAGGCGGCGTACGTTGGCATCGATCCGGCGAGCGAGCTCGGACAGCGCGTCGTCGCCGGCCATCTCGAGGCCGGCCTCGACAGCCAGGCGCTGGAGGACGGTGAGGCGGGTGGCGAGGTCGGGGGCCCCGACCGGGATCGTCAGGCCCCACTCGAAGCGATCGCGCAGCCGCGACTCGAGGGTCGAGAGCTCGCTGGGAAGTCGGTCGGCCGAGAGGACGAGCTGGCTTCCTCCCTCGTAGAGAGCGTTGAAGGTGTGGAAGAACTCCTCCTCGGTGTGCTGCTTGCCCTGCAGGAACTGAACGTCGTCGACGAGGAGGACGTCGAGGTCGCGGTAGCGGCTCTTGAACTTCTCCGCACCACTCGCTCGCAGCGCGGCTACGAACTCGTTGGTGAAGCCCTCGGTGGTGGTGTAGTGCACGCTGAGGCCGGGGGCATTGGCCTGCAGATAGTTGGCGATCGCGCCAAGCAGATGGGTCTTGCCAAGCCCGGGCGGGCCGTGCAGGAAGAGCGGGTTGTAGGCCTCCGAGGGCGTCTCTGCGACGGCGAGCGCCGCGGCGTGGGCCAGGCGGTTCCCCTCGCCGATCACGAAGCGCGCGAACGTGTAGTTGGGGTTGAGCTCAACCGCGGAGCCCCCCTTTGCTGCAGCCACCTGCTCGACGTCGCCACTGGAGAAGGCGATCTCGGTCAGCGACGCGTCCGCATCGGCCAGCGCTTCTTGGAGCAACGGCGCGTAACGCCGCTCGACCCAGGTCTGGATCCCGTCCGGCGCCGCGAGATAGAGCGTCGTCCCCCGGGCCCCGACCGGTCTGAGCGGCTCGAGCCAGATCTTGAAGGTCGTCTCCGGAACGGCCAGTCGCAGGCGTCGTTGGACGTCCTCCCAGAGGGCGTCGAGGTCCTGTGCGGGAGAGTCGTCGGGCACCGGCGAGCGACCATAGCGGCGGCCTCTCTGCATGAATCTGGGCGAGTCGCAAATGCCGAAGAAATGATTCTCGGACTCCTCCGTATACTGCGACGCCCAATGAAGCGCACCTATCAGCCGAAGAAGCGTAAGCGGGCCAAGACCCACGGGTTCCGGGCGAGGATGCGGACGCGCGGGGGCCGCGCGATCCTGAAGCGCCGCCGCGCCAAAGGCCGGAAACGCCTCACGCCGGGATGACGGCCAGCCCAGCCGGGTTCGAGTGATGGCGGCGAAGCGACGGCGCCTCTCGCGGAGTGCCGAGTTCGACCGCGTCTACCGCGACGGCTCCTCTCACGCCACGCGCTATCTCGTGCTCTACAGCTTTCCTCGCAAGGACGAAGAGGCGCGCGATCCTCGCAAGGACGAAGAGGCGCGCGATGTCCGACTCGGCGTCTCGGTCAGCCGCAAGGTCGGCGGGGCCGTCGATCGAAATCGAGTCAAGCGGACCCTGCGCGAGGCCTTCTGGAGCCTTTCCGACAGGCTTCCGCCGCGTCATGACTTCGTCCTGGTGGCGCGCTCCGAGATCGCCGCGATGATCGAGCGCGACGGCACCGAGGGTGCCAAGGCGAGCCTCGAAGAGGCGCTCGAGCAGGCCGGCGCGGGCAGGCGTTCCACGTGAAACGGCTTCTGCTGGCACCAATCGCCGCCTACCAGCGCCTCGTTTCTCCCGCCCTGCCGCGGCGCTGTCGCTATGAGCCGACCTGCTCCGCCTACGCGACTCAGTCGATTCGCCGCTTCGGTCCGATCCGAGGCTCACTGCTTGCCGCCTGGCGCCTGCTGCGTTGCAACCCCTTCAGCCACGGAGGTTTCGACCCCGTTCCGGACCGCTTCACGCTGCGGGTCGGGCCGGTCGATCCATCCGACTACCACCGTGAGGCCCACTCGTGATCCCGAGCGCCGACATCCTGCAGCCGCTGGTCGACATCGCCAACGGTGTCCTCAAGTTCTTCCACGACGACGTCGGCCTCAGCTGGGGCGGCGCGATCATTGCCCTGACGATCTGCACCAGGGCGCTGCTGATCCCGCTCACCTACAAATCGCTGAAAGGGATGCGGGCGCTACAGGCGCTGCAGCCGCAGCTGAAGGAGCTCAAAGAGAAGTACAAGAACGATCAGCAGCGCATGCAGCAGGAGATGATGGCCTTCTACAAAGAGAACAAGGTCAACCCGTTTGCCTCCTGTATCCCGCTGGTCGCTCAGCTGCCGGTTTTCATCACCCTCTTCCACGTCCTTCGCAACGAGCTTCCCGCCGACATCGGCTGCGAAGCGGGGCATTGCGGCAGCGAAGCGTCGTTCCTCTTCATCCACGACCTGACCGCGAAGGCGACTGGCGGCGAACTGATCGCCCTGCTGATCCTCTACATCGGCACGCAGCTGATCTCCGGCATGGTCATGGCGGTCACCGCCGATAAAAGCCAGCGCACGATGATGATGGTCCTGCCGTTCATCTTTGTCCCCTTCGTGATCAGCTTCCCGGCCGGCCTCGTCCTCTACTGGATCACGACCAACTTCTGGACGATCGGCCAGCAGTACGCGCTCAAACGCTTCATCCCCGCCCCGGCGATGCCCTCACCGGCGGCAATCGCAGCCGCCAAGCCGCCTCCGCCGCCACCCAAGAAGAAGAAGCGGCGGCGCTGACGGAAGCTCAGCCGTGCCCTGGGGAAAGTCCCCGGAAGCTGCCTGGGTTCGCTTCGCTGACGCTCCGCTCACGAATTTGGGGCCGCTTCGCGGCGGGAATCACTCTGCGGAGCCGCTTCGCGAGGCACTTCCGGGGACTTTCCCCAGGGCACGGGACCACCCCGCCTCTTGTTGAGCTTGTCGGGATGGCTCCTCCTACCCTGCTGGCTGGATAGGGTGCGGCCTGTGAGTGATGAGAGTAAATGGCCTGAGGAGCCCGCTGAGCGGGTTCAGGAGCTTGTCGAGGGCGTTCTCGATGAGCTTGACCTCGACGGTGAGGTTGAGATCAAGGAGGACGACGAGCGCATCGAGGCCGTGATCTCGGGCGATGACGACTACGGGCTGCTGATCGGCAAACGAGGGCAGACCATCGATGCACTGCAGCTGCTCGCATTCCAGGCCGCATTCAGGGGCCTCAGGGACCGCAAGCGGGTCGTGCTCGACGTTTCCGGCTACCGCGAGCGCCGTCGAGAGGTGCTCACCGCGCGAGCCGACCGGGCCGCGGAGCAGGCGCTGGATGGCAACGTCACGGTCGAGATGGACCCGATGAGCGCCCAGGAACGGCGCGTCGTGCACGAACACCTCAAAGAGCGCTCGGGCGTCGAGACCTACAGCGAAGGGGACGAGCCTCGGCGCTGCGTCGTTGTTGCTCCGCTTGTGTCGGAGTGAGAGAGCCCCCGGTAGGGCTTTCACTTAACTTTTTCGGTGGGACCGTCTCAGGCTGTCGCCCTTGAGCACTCAGCGAAAAAGTACAAGACGTTTCAGCCCTACCGGGGGCTCTCTCAGCGGAGCGCAGGTGGAGGCTACGAGCAGGGTCCTCGAGCTGTTGGAAGCGGAGAGAGCTTCCGTTAGCTCGGTTACCGATCGGGAGCGCGCTTGGCGGGTGCATGTGGAGGACAGCCTCACCGGGCTGGAGGTACCGGAGCTGAGCCAAGCGGGACGAATCGCCGATATTGGCTCTGGAGCTGGGTTTCCTGGCCTTGTGCTGGCAGTTGCGCTGCCCGAATCCCAGGTCGATCTGATCGAGTCGGTCGGTCGCAAGTGCGAGTTCATCCAGCGCGCGATCGACGTGGCTGGGATCCCCAACGCGACGGTCATCAACGCTCGCTCCGAGGAGATCGCCACCGACGAGCAACGCGATTCCTACGACGTTGTGACGGCGCGCGCTGTGGGACGCCTCTCGACCCTCGCCGAGCTCGCCTCACCTCTCCTCAAGGAGAACGGCGTCCTCGTTGCCTGGAAGGGCAAACGCGACGCCGACGAGGAGCGACAGCTCGAGCGAGCCGCGGAGGAGCTCGCGATGCACCCAGAAGAGATCTTGGACGTCGGCGACCGAGCCGGCAGCAAACACCGTCACCTCCACGTAATACGCAAGCTCCGCGCCACTCCCGAGGGGTTGCCACGTCGTCCCGGCATGGCCAAGAAGCGCCCCCGCGGCTGAGGTGGGAGTCGGGGTGCCCCTCGAACCGGCGGATACTCAGAGCGGGCGAAGCCCGCGAGTCGGGGCGAGGGGCACCCCGACTCCCACCCCCAACTAGGCTGCGCAGTCAATGGGCTTGGTCTACGCGGTGGCGAACCAGAAGGGCGGCGTCGGCAAGACGACGACCGCGGTCAACCTGACCGCTTGCGTCGCCGCCGCGGGCTCACAGACCCTGCTGGTCGATCTCGATCCACAGTGCAACGCCACCGTGGCCCTCGGCGGCGACCGCGACGCGCACCCCTCGTCCTATGACTGCCTGATCGGCGACGTCTCGGTAGCCGAGGCGGCTCGTCCGGCCGGCCCGGACAACCTCTGGCTCGTTCCGGCCAATCGCGACCTCGCCGGCGCAGCCGTCGAGCTTCCCCGTCTCGACGGCTCGGAGACCCGCCTGCGCGAACGGCTTGGCCCGCTGCGCGAGCGCTTCGCCTTCACGATGCTCGACTGCCCCCCCTCGTTGGGACCGGTCAGCGTCAACGCTCTGGTGGCCTCGGATCGCGTGATCGTGCCGGTGCAGGCCGAGTACCTGGCTCTCGAGGGGCTGGTCCAGTTCCTCGACACGCTGGGGATGATTCGCCGCGAGCTCAACCCGGCACTGAACGTGTCGGGGCTGTTGATCACCATGCACGACGAGCGCACGCGCCTCGCCCAGGACGTCGAGCGAGAGCTGCGTGAGCATTTCCCCGAGATGGTCTTCGACACGGTCATACCGCGCAGCGTCAGGGTCGCCGAGGCGCCGAGCTACGGCATTCCCGTGACCGAGCACGCCCCCGCCTCGCGCGGCGCCACCGCCTATCAGGCGCTGGCGGCGGAGCTGGTCGGGCGTGGCTAGCGGCAAGGCAAAACGAGGCATGGGCCGCGGCCTCGCGGCGATCCTGCCCGAGAGCGTCGCCGGTGAGGAGGTCGGTGAGCTGCGCGAGCTGCCGGTCGGCCTGATCAAGCCGAACCCGAAGCAACCCCGCACCCGCTTCGATGCCGATGCACTGGCCGGCCTCGCCGCGTCGATCGAGACGAGCGGCATCGTGCAGCCGCTCTTGGTCCGCCCCCTCCACGATGGCAGCTACGAGTTGATCGCCGGCGAGCGCCGTTGGCGGGCCTCCCAGCAGGCCGGCCTGGAGAAGGTGCCGGCGATCGTGCGCGACTCCGAGCACGCCGAGCGACTGCAGGTCGCGTTGATCGAGAACATGGTCCGCGAGGACCTCAACCCGGTCGAGGAGGCCCGCGCCTGCGCCGCCCTGGTCGAGGATCTCGGCCTCTCCAAAGAGGACCTTGCCCGCCGCATCGGCCGCAGCCGCCCCGCCGTGTCCAATTTGATCCGCCTGCTCGACCTGCCCGACGAGGCGATCGCCCTGCTCGAGGCTGGAGAGCTCAGCGAGGGCCATGGCCGCGCCCTGCTCGGCGTCTCCGGCAACGACGTGCGCCGCCGCCTCGCCCGCGACGCGGCGAGAGGTGGCTGGTCTGTCCGCGAAACCGAGAACAGGGTTAAGCTGGCCAGCCAGCCAAAAAAAGGAAAGGGCAACAGACGGGCAGTCGACGACGAGGAGTCAGCGGCTCTGCGTGACGCTGCCGACAAGCTCGAGACCGCGATCGGGCACGAGGTGAAGGTCCGGCCGCGCGGGGGAGAGGTATCGGTCGAGATCCGCCTCGCCGACCTCGACGAGGCCCTTGCCCTGGCCCGCAAGCTGGGCCGCAAACGAGCCTGAACACGCTGCGCGGGACCCGCCGCCGGGTCGCTATCATCGCCTCGCCCCGGGCGATTAGCTCAGTTGGTTAGAGCGCGTCTCTGATAAGGACGAGGTCCCTGGTTCGAATCCAGGATCGCCCACTGCCGCGCCGCCGCATTCGATTCGCCCGGTGGAACGGCCCAAGGCCGTACCTATAATGGGCGATCCACCTCGGCGCGGAGCGAATTTTGCAGCAGATGCAGATCTACGGGGTTAGCTTCGACATGGTCGGCAAGCAGCCGATCGTTTTGTTGAAGACGGTTGACGGCAACCGCTTCCTGCCGATCTGGATCGGTCACCCGGAGGCGGCGGCGATCCTGATGAAGCTGCAGGGCGCCTCGACGCCGCGGCCGATGACGCACGACCTGCTCTCCGACATGCTCGAGCAGCTCGACGCCAAGTGCGAGCGGGTCGCCGTCACCGAGCTGCGCGACAACACCTTCTATGCCTCGATAACCGTCTCCATCGACGGCTCGGAGCTGGAGATCGACTCGCGCCCCTCCGATGCCCTTGCGCTCGCCGTGCGGGTCTCGGCGCCGATCTTCGCGGCCGAGGAGGTGATCGAGGAGTCGGCTATCGAGTTCGAGCACGAGGTCGAGGACACCGAGGAGGTCGTCGACAAATTCAAGGAGTTCCTCGACGAGGTCACGCCCGACGACTTCGCCGAGGGAACGTCCTAAGCCGCGGCCGGCTTCAGCGCCAGCTCGAGGATCCGTTCGACCAGCTCCTCGAAGGTCATCCCGTTTGCCTCCGCGGCCTGGGGGAGGAGGCTGGTGTCGGTGAGGCCCGGTACCGCGTTCACCTCGAGCACTTGGGGACCGTCCGCGCCGAGGATCAAGTCGACGCGGCAGAACCCCGAGCAGCCCAGCGCTTCGTAAGCGCTCAGCGCCGTCGCCGTAACCGCCGAGGAGTCGCCCTCGTCCAGCGCGGCCGGGCAGGCGAAATCGGTGCGGCCGATCTCGTAGCGCGCTTCGAAGTCGTAGCGGTCGCCATCGCTCGGAATCGCCTCGACCACGGGCAGGGGCTCGCCCCCGACGACGCTCACGGCCAGCTCACGGCCGTCGACGAAGCGCTCGAGCAGCACGCGGCTGTCGTAGCTGAAGGCCGAGATCAGGGCCTCGGGCACCTCGAACCAGCTCGCCGCGAACTTCACTCCCAGCGCCGACCCCCCGCGGCTTGGCTTCACCACCAGGGGGAAGCCGAGCCGCTCCTCCAGCTCGCTCAGCGCGTCGGCAGCACCGAGCTCGCGGAAGGCCGTCTCGTTGAAGGCGAACCAGTCCGGGGTGGGAACGCCGCTGTCGCGCAGCTCCCCCTTGGCGAGGACCTTGTCGATGCAGCGCGCGCAGGCTGCGACGCCGGGCCCCGTGAAGGGAATGCCGAGGATCTCCAGCAGCTCCTGCACCGTACCGTCCTCGCCGCCGACGCCGTGCATGGCGACGAAGGCGACATCGGGCCGGCCGGCGGTCAGTCGCTTGACCAGGTCCGCGCCCGCGTCGATCGGCAGCACCTCGTGTCCAAGCCGCTCGAGCGCGTCCTCGACCCGAGCCCCTGAGCGCAACGAGACACCGCGCTCCAGCGACCGCCCGCCCTTGAGCACCGCGACCTTCACGCCGAGCTCTCTTTGCGGAAGGGAAGCACGTCAGCCGTCGCGTCCTCCTTCGAAGTCGTCGGCTGTGCCTCTGGGGGCGCGTCCTCGCGCTCGCCTGTCAACGCGCCGTACAGCTCGACCTGCTCGGCGATCGTCTTGCCGATCCGGCGCACGCCCTCGCGGATCTCCCCCTCGCCGACGCCGGAGAAGTTGAGCCGCATCGAGCTGCGCCCGCGACTCTCGTCGACGTAGGCCGCCTGACCGGGAACGAAGGCGACGTCCTCGCGCAGCGCCTTGGCGAGGAGGTCGCTGGTGTCGATGTAGTCGGGCAGCGTCGCCCAGATGAAGAGGCCGCCCTCCGGCTCGGTCCAGGTCGCCTCGGCGGGAAAGTGCTCGCGCAGCGCTTCGACCATCGTGTCGCGCCGACCGCGGTAGATCTCGACGAGGTCGGCGATGTACTCCCGCCAGCGCCCTTCGCCGAAGTACTCGCGGACGAAGTGCTGGGTCAGGGTCGAGCTGCAGAGGTCCGAAGCCTGCTTGCCGAGGACGATCTTCTCCATCACGGGCGGCGGCGCCACCGCCCAGCCCAGCCGGATCCCCGGCGAGAGGATCTTGGAGAAGGTGCCGACGTAGATGACGAAGTCGCCGCCGTCGAGCTGGTAGAGCGGCGGCAGGGGCTCGCCGCCGAAGCGCAGCAGGCCGTAGGGGCTGTCCTCGACGACGAGCAGCTCCCGCTGTCGCGCCAGCTCGACCAGCCGCCGGCGTCGCTCGAGCGACATCGTCACCCCGGCCGGGTTCTGGAAGCTGGGCACCGAGTAGACGAATTTGGGCCGTTTGCCTTCGCGATCGAGCCGGCCGAGGACCGCTTCTAGCTCCTCGATGCGCATCCCGTTCTCGTCGCAGTCGATCTGGATCGTCTCCGCCTGGTAGCTGCAGAAGACCGGCACCGCGCCGGGATAGGTCGGCGCCTCGCAAATGACGACGTCGCCCGGGTCGACCAGCGTCTTGCAGATCAGGTCGATCGCCTGCTGGCCGCCGGTGGTGACGATCACGTCGTCGGGATCGGGCAGCATGCCCTCGGCCCCCATCACCTCGAGGATGCAGTCGACGGTCTCCGCGAAGCCCTCGGTCGGTCCGTACTGGAGTGCCTCAGCCGTCGATTTCTGGGCGATCCGCGTCATCTGTGCGGCGAATGTCCCCGCCGGGAAGGTCGAGGTGTCGGGCAGGCCGCCGGCGAGGGAGATCACCTCGGGCCGCACGGTGACCGCCATCAGGTCGCGCATCGCCGAGGAGCGCATCACCCCGGTACGGGCGGCGAAGAGCCCGGCGTAGCGCGCCAAGTCGCGACTGCTGGTGTGGGCTCGTCGCCGGTGTGGCGTCTCTTCCATCCCCGAAGTGTAGGTTTTCGTCGTGAGCTTCCTCGAAGGCACCGGGCTAGAGCTCGGCATCGGCATCGCGATCGGGATGCTTGCCGGCACCACCGGCACGCGCGGATCCGCGCGCGGCCGCATGACCCTGCTGGCCGCCGTGATCGGCCTCATCGTCGGCTTCCTGCTCTCCGGCAGCGCCGATCTGAGCAGTCCCCTCGGGGCTGTCTTCTGCCTGATTGGAGCCGTCCTCGGCTGCGTCGTGATCAGCGACGTCGTCAGCGGCGCGAGCCGCCGCGAGAACGGCGGCGGCAGCGCGATCGGCTTCCTCGTCGCGCTGGCGGCACTGATCGTCGTCGCGGCGGCCTTGCTGCTGCCGGTGCTGACGCTGCTCGTGATCGTCGCGCTGGTCTGGCTCGGGGTGGCTCGCCACCGCCGCGCGCAGCGCAAGCATGCCGGCCTGCGCGTGCTGCGCTGACCCCAGATCAGGCGCCGCCTCCTCCGCTCCGCGTCCGGGGGCGGCTTCCCGCTGCAACAGACGTTCAGAATCATGGCGTGGCGCCGAAGAAGCTGGTCCTCACCTACGTCGACTCGCTGCGCACCGACATGCTCGAACGGGCGGTCGAAGAGGGGCGTGCCCCCACCTTCGCCGCGCTGATCGAGCGCGGCGTTCTGATCCGCGACTGCGTCTCCAGCTTCCCTTCGGTGACCCCGGTCGCCTGCGCCGAGATGGTCACCGGGGTGGCGGCCGACCAGCACTGGATAAGCGGCATGAACTGGTTCCACCGGCTCGAGCGGCGCTACGTCGAGTACGGCTCGTCGCTGGAGGCGACGCGGGCCGTCGGGGTCTTCCGCGCCCTCTACGACCTCGTCTACAACATGAACCTTGCCCACCTCAGCCCCGAAGTCGAGACTCTCTTCGAGCGCCTCGACGACGCCGGCGTGCGCACCGCCTGCACGCCCTTCCTGATCTACCGGGGCCGCCACCGCCACCAGGTCTCGCTCGAGGGCCTGTTGCGCCGGGCGGTCGAGACGACTCGGCTCAAGTTCCGCCATCACACCTGGGGCCCGGCCGAGCTCTTCTACGGGGACCTCTACGCCAGCCGCGAGGTGCCCTGCAAGTCGACCTCGATTCCGGGCAGCCGCGATGGCTACTCGGCCTGCTGCGCCGCCGAGCTCGAGCGCGAGGACGCCTACGACTTCCTGCTCTTCTCGCTCGCCGACAACGACAACTACTCGCATCGCCACGGGCCGGAGGCGAGCGTCGAGTCGATCGCCAAGGCCGACCACTGCTTCGCCAAGCTGGTCGAGGCGGGAGGCGGAATCGACGAGTTCCTCGCCGACCACGCAGTGATCCTGCTCGCCGACCACGCGCAGACTCCGGTCAGCCGCGGCCTGCCGTTGGCCGAGCTGCTCGGACGCGAGTGGACGGTGCTGGCGCCATCCGACGACCAGCCCGATCTGGCGCAGCTCGCGGTCAGCCCGACCGGCCGCGCCGCCCACGTCTACCTGCTGCCCGGGGAGGGGGAGAGGGCCAAGCCAGACGAGGTGCGCCGGCGCCTGGCCGAGACCGAAGGCATCGACCTGGTCTGCCGCCGCGAGGGCAAGGAGGCGATCGTCGAACGCGACGGGGAGCAGCTGCGGTTCCAACCCGGCGAGCAGGTTGCCGACCTCCGCGGCGCCGGCTGGGATCTCGACGGCGACCCCGGCGTGCTGGCGGCGACGGTGGAGGACGGCCGGATCCACAGCGACGAGTACCCGGATCCGCTCGCCCGCGTCTTCGTCGCGCTGACGGCCCCGCACGCGGGCGACTTCATCGTCTCCCTGGCCCCCGGCTATGAGGCTGTCGACTGGGGTGGGGTGAGTCACGCCGGCGGCGGCAGCCATGGCTCCTTGCACGCGGGCGACTCGCTCGGGCCGCTCTTGTTCGTGGGTTGCGGGCCGGACGATCCGGGGGAGCGCCGGCAATGGACCCTGCGCGACATCGTGCCGGCGGTGCTGAGCCACTTCGGAATCGGGTGATGAAGCCCGCCCCGAGTCCGTGGGCACCGGCCCTCCTCGGTGCTGTCTTGCTGCTCTTCCTGCTGACACCGACGACCACGGTCGCCGCGGAAGTGGGCGAGGCACAGGCCGTGCGGGCCGCCGGTCGCGACGCGAAGGTGGTCGAAGAGCGAGCGAAGAACGGCGAGCTGACGCATAGCGCCTCGAAGGTCGAAGGGCACTGGGAGGTTGCGTACTTCAGCGGCGACGAGGAGGTGGCGCTGGCCCTCGTCGATCCCCATAGCGGCGAAGTCACCGAGTCTTGGACCGGCTACCAGGTGCTGTGGAAGATGGCGCGGGGCTACTCCGGAGCCTTCGGCCACAAGCTGAACGCGCCGTACGTCTTCCTACCGCTCTGCGCGCTCTTCCTGGTCGGCCTGCTCGATTGGCGAAGACCCTGGCGCGTCGCAAGCCTGGACCTGCTCGTCCTCTTGGGCTTCGGCGTCTCCAACTACTTCTTCAACCGCGCCGAAATCGGCGTGTCCGTTCCACTGCAGTACCCGGTGCTGCTGTACCTGTTGGGCCGGGCGCTGTGGATCGGATTGCGGGGGAGAGGAGAGGGCATCCGCCCGGTCTGGCCCGCGGCCTGGCTGCTCGTAGCGGCGTTGTTCTTGATGGGGTTTCGGGTCGGGCTGAACATGGCCGACTCGGGCGCGATCGACGTCGGCTACGCGGGGGTCGTCGGTGCAGACCGGATAGCGCACGGCGAACCCCTCTACGAAAACTTCCCGCCGGACGTCTCGCAGGGAGACACCTACGGTCCGGTCAACTACGTCGCCTACGTCCCCTTCGAGGCGATCTGGCCCTGGAGCGGGACCTGGAACGATCTGCCTGCGGCCCACGGGGCGGCCGTGGCCTTCGACCTGCTCGCGTTCGCGTTGCTCATCTGGCTCGGCCTGCGCATCCGCCCTGGACCCTCCGGCCGCAAGCTCGCCGCCACCCTCGCCTTCGGCTGGGCGGCCTACCCCTACACGGCCTACGCCCTCGAGTCCAACTCCAACGACACGCTCGTAGCGGCCCTGCTCGTAGCCGTCCTGCTTGCCCTTGCCCGCCCCGCCGCACGCGGCGTCGTCGCGGCGCTGGCAACCCTGACCAAGTTCGCCCCTCTGCTGCTGGCCCCGATGCTCGCCGGCTACCGAGCCCGCCCCAGAACGATCGCCGCTTTCTCCGCGGCCTTCCTGCTGACGGCGGCCCTGCTGATGCTCTGGCCGGCCATCGACCCGGGCCTGCACACGTTCTACGACAGGACGATCGCCTACCAAGCAGACCGCGAATCCCCATTCAGCATCTGGGGCCAAGTCTCCGGTCTGGAGCCTCTACGAATAGCGATCCTCGTAGCTGTCGGCATATTCGCCATCGCCCTGGCGTTTTGGCCCAAGGAAAAGAAGCTCACCCAAGTGGCAGCTTTGGGGGCGGCCCTCCTGATCGGCCTCCAGCTAACGGCCCAGCACTGGTTCTACCTCTACATAGTCTGGTTCTACCCCCTGCTTCTCGTAGCAATGACGTCCCAGACAAAGGCCTCGGAGGCGAGTCCCAAAGTGCCTCGCGAAGCGGCTCCGCAGAGTTATTCCCGTCGCGAAGCGACCCCAAATCCGTGAGCGAAGCGAACACGGGCACCTTTGGGACTCGCCTCCGAGGCCCATAGCTTCCGAGAGTCAGCCGGTAGGAGCGGGCACCATGATCTGCTCGATCGAATCAGCCAAGCCGTCGGAGTTGACGTCGACCACCGCCCCCATGACCCAGACATCCTCCTCGGCGGTCTCGAACCTGACCGGCATCTGAGTGGTCATACGCTCCAGCACCTGCGCCGGCTTGACCCCGAGCACGCTTGTCCGCGAGCCGGTCATGCCGACGTCGGAGATGAACGCGGTGCCGCCTGGCAGGACCCGTGCGTCGGCGGTCGGGACGTGGGTATGGGTGCCGAAGACGGCGCCGACGCGACCGTCGAGGTGCCAGCCGATCGCGACCTTCTCGCTGCTGACTTCGGCGTGGAAGTCGACGACGACGAGGTCGGCCTCGATCCGCTCGAGGATGCTGTCGACCTCGTGGAACGGCAGGCGGGCGACCTGGAGGCCGACCGCGCCACTGAGGTTGATCACGCCGACCCGCTTGCCGGCGGCCTCGACCACGACGTGACCCTTGCCGGGGTTGGCGTGGGGGTAGTTGGCGGGCCGGATCACCCGCTCGGCGTTGTCGAGGAACTCGTATGCCTCGCGATGCCGGTAGACGTGGTTGCCGGTCGTGATCACGTCGCAACCGGCGTCGAAGAGGAAATTGGCGGTCTTCTCGGTGATCCCCATGCCCCCGGCCGAGTTCTCGCCGTTGACGATAGTCAGGTCCGGCCGGTACCGCTCGCGCAACTCGGGCATGGCGGCTTTGAGCCCGCGCCGGCCGGGGCCGCCGACCACGTCGCCGATGAAGAGCACTCGCATGAAGGTGACCCTATCCCGCGACGGTGGGGAGGGGCGTGGGGTAACCGTCCGGTTGGCCGGGTCCTCTCTTGTATTGACGATCTTGGACTTATAGGTTCCCCCGGACCATGGCGCTGGACGACGGTCACGAGCCGATCTTCAAGTTTCACTCCACCGAGGGCTATCACCCACTTGCCGTCGAGAGCGTGGAGGAGGTCGGTGAGGGGATAGTCATGCCCGACGAGAGTCGCACCAAGGGCATCTCGCTCGACTCCCTGCCGGACGACGGTCTACGGATGGTGCTTCCGACGAGAAAGCTCCCGGCCGAAGAGGCCAGGCTGCAGAAGGGAGAGATGGCGAGGGTCGGCTACAGGCGGACGGTCAAGGGCGGCGGCCTGGAATGGGTCCAGTACTGGCTCTGGTACCTCTACAACCCCAAGAATTTCGTCTTGGCCGGAGAACACGAGGGCGACTGGGAGTTCGTGCAGGTCGGCTACGGCGGCGAGGTCCCCGTCTGCATGACGTGCTCTCAGCACAAGTCTGGCGGTGCGCGTTGGTGGTGGGAGCTCGAGCGACGGGACGGCCGCCCCGTCGTCTACGTCGCGCTCGGCTCGCACGCGAACTACTTCGAACCGAGGAAGGCGCAGACCGACCTCGACGACGAGGCCGACGGCGACACGGAGCTGGACCCGATCGACTGGCGGGACTTCGACCCCGCCTGGGAGTCCTGGCCAGGGCGCTGGGGCAACTCGACGGGGCTCGGGACCTCGCCCCAGTCGCCGGGTTGCCAGGGCACGCGCTGGAAAAAGCCGCACCTCTACCACTCCTCCGCCGCGCACCAGGCCTGACCGGCGTTTGCCGGTCGCGGCCTCAGACCGTCGCGAAGCGCCGCAGCGCGAAGCGCGCGAGCGCGCCATAAGCGACGATCAGAATCGCCAGGTGAAGCAGGGGTCCGCCGATCCCCTCTCCGGCCGAGTCGAGCGCCGCGGTCATCGCCTGCAGCGTCGGCTTGAAGGGAAAAAGCGCGGTCACGACCTTGATGCCGTCATAGAGGCCCGAGCCGACGGCGCCCGAGGGGACGAGCGAGAGCAACGCGACCGGCAGCGCGATCATGAAAGCGAGCAGGGAGACGGCCCGCACGTCGCGCGCGGCCGCTCCCAGCGCCGCCCCGGCCGCCGCAAGCGCCGCGCCTCCGGCAAGGATCGCCGCCAGCCAAAGCCCGACGCGACTCCACTCGAGCGCGACGAAGAGCTGCACCCCGCCCAGCATCAGCAGCGTCACCGCCAGCCCGACGACGACGCCGAGGCCGATCTTCTCGACGAGCAGGCCCGTGCGCGAGAGAAGGCCGCCGGTAAGGCGGGAGAAGGTGTTTTCCTCGCGCTCGAGGGCCAGGGAGCCGGCGACCAGGAGCAGGGTGACGAAGGTGAGCGTCAGCGTCGCCGCGACGGCGATCGCGAAGATTTCCAGCGGCGGAGTTGGGGCGCTGACCGATTGCTTGTGAACGACGATCGGCTGGGCCAGCCGATCGATCAGCGGCGCCGTGACGTCGAGGTTGTCGCGGGCAAGGGTCGCGAAACGGATCACCCGGTCGAGCTCGGCCCGCTGCGAGCCGGGCACGGCCGGCCGCAGCGATTGCAGGATCGACGCGACTGCCCGCAGGCCGAGGATTTCAACCGGCTGCCCGAGCACCTCGAAGTGGCCGCCGTCGACGACCAGGTTGAGGTAGCGCCCACCTTCCTTGGCGATCTGCTTGGCGATGAAGAGGTTGGCCTGCGCCAGCAAGGCCGTGATTCGATCGTCGACCACCCGCGCCTTGAGCGGATCTTCCTCGTTGACGATTACGTCGACTTCGGGAGTTTCGGGGGCCAGGGTCGAGAGGGAGTTGAGCCGATCGATCAGGTCGCTGGGGAGGATCAGCGCCGCGAGCACGTCCCCTTCCCGCACTTTCGCTTCGGCTTGCGCTCGGTCGGCGACATCGACGCACTCGACCTGCTTGCAGATCCGGTTGTCGACCCCGACGGCCGGCAGCTTGCCGTTGCCCCCGGCGACCCGCGCCCCGGCCGGGATTTCGTTGAGAAACGCGACCCGGGGCTTGCCGGGTTCGCGTGAGATCGCGAAGCCGATCAACAGCGCGATCAGGATCGGGTAGGCGATCAGCAGGACGGCCTGCAGCGGCGAGCGCCGCAGGATCTGCAGGTCCTTGAGCAGCAGCCAGCGCATCAGTGGCCCCGGTGCTGAAGGAAGGCGACGAAGGCTGTCTCGAAGTCGCGGCCGGCGGCCTCGGGGGTCTCGCCGCGGACCGCTTCGCGAAGGGCATCCGAGGATCCGTCGAAGAGCCTCTCGCCGTCGGCGAGGACGAGCAACCGCTGTCCGTAGCGCTCCGCCTCCTGGATGTCGTGGGTCGAGAAGATCACCGTCGTGCCCCGCTCGGCGAGGCCCGAGACGAACTCCCACAACCGCGCCCGCTGGCGTGGGTCGAGCCCGACGCTGGGCTCGTCGAGCAGCAGCACGACGGGACGGGCGAGCAGTCCGATCGCGATGTTGATCCGCTGCTGGTTGCCGCCGGAGAGCTTGGCGACGGTCTCCGCGCGGCGCTCACGCAGCTCCGTCAGCTCCAACATCTCCTCGACCGCCCCCCGCGGATCCTCGTGCTTCTCGAGCCGAGCAAAAAGCAACAGGTTCTCCTCCACCGTCAAGCGCCGGTAGAGCGCAGCCTGCTGCGGCACCCATCCCACATCCCCATCGAGCGAGCTCACGTCTCCCGCGTCCGGCTTCACGGTCCCGGCCAGAATCGACAGCAGCGTCGTCTTCCCGGCCCCGTTGGGCCCAATGATCGCCACAAGCTCCCCGGGGTGAGCAGCGAAATCGATGCCCTTGAGAGCTTCCCGTTCCCCGTAGCGCTTGACCAGCTGTCGAGCCTCCAGCGCAGCCTGCGTCCCCGCCTCCATCTTCGCGAACGCTACTGCGACACCGGTGGGCGCATTGTTAGGCGTTGGTGGGGGAGGGATCGGGACACCCCTGAACGGGCGGATACTCAGAGCGGGCGAAGCCCGCGAGTCCGGGCAGGGGTGTCCCGATCCCTCCCCAAACCGCTTGCCTCGTAGAATCGCCAGCGATGCAGTTCCCAAGCACCCGCATGCGACGCCTGCGCCGCAACGAGACCCTACGCGGCCTGGTCCGCGAGACCGAGCTGTCGCCGGCGCATCTGATCCAGCCGGCCTTCGTCGTGGCCGGCGAGGGTGTCCGCGAGGACGTCGAGTCGATGCCCGGCATCGAGCGCTTCTCGATCTCCGAGCTGGTCGCCGAGGCGACCGAGATCGCCGCCGCCGGGATCGGCGCGGTCCTCCTCTTCGGCGTGCCTGCGGACAAGGACGAGACCGGCTCCGGCGCCTACGACGACGAGGGCATCGTGCAGATGGCGGTGCGGGCGTTGAAGGAGGCGCATCCCGAGTTGACGGTGATCACCGACGTATGCCTCTGCGAGTACACCACGCACGGCCACTGCGGCTTCCTCCGCGACGGCGAGGTCGACAACGACGTCACGATCGAGCTGCTGGCCAAAACCGCGATCTCCCACGCCGAGGCCGGTGCCGACGCGGTCGCGCCCAGCGACATGATGGACGGCAGGGTCGGCACGATCCGCCACCAGCTCGACGAGGAGGGTCACGCCGCGACTCCGATCGTCGCCTACAGCGCCAAGTATGCCTCCGCCTTCTACGGCCCCTTCCGCGACGCGGCCGAGTCGACCCCCGAGTTCGGCGACCGGCGCGGCTACCAGCTCGATCCGGCCAATGCCGCCGAGGCGGTGCGGGAGGCTCAGCTCGACCTCGACGAGGGCGCGGACATGCTCATGGTCAAGCCGGCGACCCCGTACCTCGACGTCGTGCGCCGGGTCAAGGAGGAGACCGGCGCCCCGCTTGCCGCCTACCATGTCTCCGGCGAGTACTCGATGCTGAAGGCGGCCGCCGCCAACGGCTGGATCGACGAGCGCGCCGCGGTGGTGGAGACCTTGACCTCGATCCGCCGCGCCGGCGCCGACGCGATCGTCACCTACTACGCGAAGGAGGCCGCAGCTTGGCTCCGGTGAAAGTTCCCCAGTCGAAGGCGCGCTCCCGCAAGGGCGGCGCGGCGATTCCGCTGGACGAGACCGACAAGCGGCTGATGAATCTGCTCCAGTCGAGCTTCCCGCTCGACCGCGAGCCCTTTGCCCTGCTTGCCTCCGAGGCGGAGCTCGAGCTCGACGACGTCCTCGTCCGCACCCGGCGCCTGCTGGACGAGCGGATCATCCGCGAGATCACCCCGATCTTCGACACCCGCGCGCTCGGCTACGAGTCGATGTTGGTCGCCGCCAAAGTCGACGCCGAGAACCCGCAGCGCGCCGCCGCCGCGGTCAACGCCCATCCCGGCGTCTCCCACAACTACCTGCGCACCCACGACTTCAACCTTTGGTTCACGATCGCCGTGCCGCCGGACTCCGACCTGGGCATGGAGGGCAGCCTGGAAGCGCTGATGCGCGAGACCGGCGCCGAGTCGATGCGCCAGCTGCCCACCCTGACCCTGTTCAAGATCAATATGAACCTGGAGATGGAGAAGGGCACCGATGCGCTTGCCGCCGCTGTCGAAGCGGCGCCCCCGCGAGAGCTGGAGCGCCAGCCCTACGACGAGCGCGACGTCGCCACGATCCAGGCCATGCAGGGGCCGATGAAAGCGGTCGAGCGACCCTACGACGCCGCCGCCGCGGAGCTGGGGATCACGACCGACGAGCTGCTGGAGCAGTTGCGGGACATGGTCGATCGCAAGCTGCTGCGCCGGGTCGCCGCGATCCTCTTCCACCGCCGTGCCGGCTTCTCGGCCAACGGCATGGGTGTCTGGAAGGTTCCCGAGGGGGAGATCATGGAGACGGGCGGCCGCATGGCCTCCTTCCGCGGCATCTCCCACTGCTACCAGCGACCGACCTACGAGGACTGGCCGTACAGCGTCTTCACGATGGCCCATGGCCGCTCGAAGGAGGAGTGCGACGCGATCCTCGACTCGATCGCCGAGGAGTGCGGGATGGGCCCCGAGGATCGCGCCACGCTCTATTCCTCGACTGAGTACAAGAAGATCCGGCTGCGCTACTTCACCGACGACTACGCGCGGTGGGACGCTGAACATTCCTAGTGACGATCGGTCGGCGGAGCTGTACCGCCGGGCGTTGAGGGTCATGCCGGGCGGGGTCAACTCTCCCGTGCGGGCGATGCGGCAGATCGGCCGCGAGCCGATCTTCATCGAGCGCGGCGAGGGTTGCGAGCTGATCGACGTCGATGGCAACCGCTACGTCGACTGGGTTTGTTCCTGGGGCCCGTTGATCCACGGCCACGCTCAGCCCGACGTGGTCGCGGCCGTCAGCGAGGCCGCCGCCCGCGGGACCAGCTACGGGGCGGCAACCGCGGTCGAGGTCGAGCTCGCGGAATCCGTGGTGGATCGCATCCCGTCCGTGGAGATGTTGCGGCTGACCAGCTCCGGCACCGAGGCGGCGATGGGCGCGGTGCGCCTCGCCCGGGCCGTGACCGGCCGCGAGGTGGTGGTCAAGTTCGCCGGCGCCTACCACGGCCACTCCGACGGCCTGCTTGCCGAAGCCGGCTCGGGGCTCGCGACGCTGGCCATTCCCGCCGGCCCGGGGGTGACCGCGGCGCAGACGGCCGGCACCGTGGTGGTGCCCTGGAACGATCGCGACGCGGTCAGCCGCGCTCTCGCGGAGCACCCGGTTGCCGCTCTGCTCGCCGAGCCGCTGCCGGCCAACATGGGTGTGGTCCCTGCCGAAGACGGCTTCCTCGAGTTCCTCCGCGCCGCCACCCGGGAGGCCGGCGCGCTGCTCGTCTTCGACGAGGTGATCAGCGGCTTCCGAGTCGCCGCAGGTGGCGCTCAACAGCTCTACGCCGTCGAGCCCGACCTGACGATCCTCGGCAAGGTGCTCGGCGGCGGCCTGCCCGCCGCCGCCTTCGGCGGCTCGGCGGCGGCGATGGAACGCGTCGCCCCCGCCGGCGACGTCTACCAGGCGGGGACGCTGTCGGGCAACCCTCTGGCGGTTGCGGCCGGCCTGGCGACGCTGCGCTTGCTGGACGCCACGGCCTACTCCCGACTCGAAGAGCTCACCAACCGGCTCGCCGCGGGGCTGAGCGAGCTCGCCACGGGTCGGCCGCTGCAGGTGGCCTCGGCCCCCGGCCTGCTCACCCTCTTCTTCAGCGCCGAGCCGGTGGCCGACTTCGCCGCCGCGAATGCCTGCGATCTCGAGGCCCACGCCCGCTTTTGCCGGGCGATGCTCGAGCGCGGCATCTATCCACCGCCGGCGCAGTTCGAGGCCTGGTTCGTCTCCCTCGCTCATGACGACGAGGCGATCGAGCGCACTGTCGAGGCCGCGGGAGAGTCACTCGAGGAGGCCCTTGGATGAGCGGCGCGCTGCAGCAGCTCGCCCTGCAGCTTCGCGAGGAGGACACCCCGATCTCCTCGCATGTGATCGATCCAGACGAGGCCGCGGCGTTTGCGCCGGCGGGTGAATACGCACTGGTCATCGAGGCGGTGCGCGAGGGCTACCTCCTCCACTACGGCGAGCCGCGACTCCTGGCCGGGCACGACTCCGACCTCGCCCTGCTGGCCGGCGACTACCTCTACGCGCTGGGCATCGAACGCCTCGCGGCGCTTGGCGACACCGAGGCCGTCCACGGGCTGGCCGACCTGATCAGCACCTGTGCCCAGCTCCACACCGAAGGCCGCAAGGACGAGGTCCCAGCGGCCTGGGAAGAGGCAATCCATCGGATCACGAAAGACGCGACCTGACGACGCCGAAATGCGCAGTGTCAGGGCGCGTCTCTAGCTGACGGTGCAGTCGCGGATCAACGTCGTGACCACGTGCTGGTTTTCCGCGAATCCGAAGTTCGCCCTGGCGAACGGGTAGACGGCGCCAGGGAATCCTTCGGGGGCGGCACAGCCGGCGCTGATGAAGCTGCGCTTCTGGCCTTCATAGGTGTAGACGCGGCGCAGCTTCATGTCGAAGTGGGTGACGTAGGCCCACTGCCGGGCGGGCTTCGGCAGGGTCGTCTTGATTACCGTGCCGAAGGTGCCTTGCTTTTCGAAGACGTTGAAGGTGAGCACGAAAGCCGACGGCGGCTTGCGCCCGTAGACTTGGGCGAGCAGGCGCCGATGCCCATCGGCAGGCTTTGCGTGGAAGACGAGCAGCGGCCCTTTGAACGTGAAGGGCGCCTGGCTCGCCAGGTGGACTCGCACCTGGACGTGGCCACTGCCGACGATCGCGCTGCCGCAGATCCGCCGCGCCGCTTTGATCGTGGTGGGCTGAATCCGCCGCACGCGGCAGGTAGGCAGGCCTCGATCGAAAATCGTCCCGCCTTGGTTGATCCCGACGGCGATCGTGCGCAGCTGTGGAGGCGGATCGACGCCTTCGGCGGATTTGAAGGTGCTGTCGAGTGTGACGGTCACCGGCGCCGCGCCGCTCCTCGGCAGGGCCCGGGGCGAGATGCCGCCGTCGACCGAGACGACGATATCGCCCACCCTTTCCACCTCCGCCCGAGCGGACCCGGCCAGGGCCAGGGTCACCAGCAGCGCAAGCGCAACCAGCGCGGACCGGCGCAATTTAGAGGAACCTCGAGGAGTCGATCCGGCATTCGTGGAAGTTGAAGCTGATCACCGTGTTGTTGGCCTTGTTGTTGTTGCTGTTCAGTTCCTGCGCGAGCTTCTCGGCGTGGTACTTGTCCTTCGCCTTCAGCTTCTTGCCGATCTGCTGCAGGAACGTCTGCTCCTTTTCCAAGTAGCCGATCCATTTGGTCAGCTTGGCCGAGTCGGCGCTCGGCTGCGGAACGGCGGCGATCTTGTCGACGGTCATGGCGAGCGCGGCGGAGGCTCTGATGAAGCGCTTGCCCGCAGGCACCAGTTCGTCTTTCTTGGTGACCTGTTCTTTTACGCCCTTGAGGATGCGCGAGTTGGCGTCGCTGTTCTGCTTGCAGATCGGCTCGACCTTGGCAACGTATTCGTCGCGGGTGAGTTCCCCTTCGGCAGCGATGGCAGCCGGAACGATCACCAGCAGCGCCATGGCGACAGCCAGGACAAGATTGGGCACAGACGACAACCTTCCGCTTCCCACTAGATCAATCCTCCTGTTTATTCGAGCTGTCCGGCGACGACGCTAGGCCTCCAGCCGATTCCCCTGTTCTCAAACCCTGATATCAAAAATACACGAGTTCTTATGTCATGCACGTGTACTAACCCGCCCGAGAGCCATGAAGATCGATCTCGGGGAGAATTCTCTGCAGCGACCGGGGGAGCCACCAGACCCGGTCGCCGAGCAGGAGCATCAGCGCTGGCAAGAGGACGATCCTGACCACGGTGGCGTCGAGCAGCACCGCCACCGCCAGCCCGGTGCCCAACTGGCTGACCGTCGCGATGTCGGCCCCGGCGAAAGCGACGAAGACGGCCATCATGATCGCCGCCGCGCCGGTGATCACCCGCGCGGTCTTGTCGAGGCCGAAGACGATCGCCTCTTTGTTGGAGGCGTTGTTCTCGTAGTGCTCACGCATCCGCATCAGCAGGAACACCGCGTAGTCGATCGAGAGCCCGAAGATGATCCCGAAGATTCCCGCCGCGCCGATCGCATCGACGTAGGTATGGCCGCCCAGCGGCCACCCCTCGGGCACGTTGAAGAGGAGGGTGAGGACGCCGAAGGCGACGGCGACCGTGACCAGGTTGAGCGCCACCGCGATCGCCGCCAGCAGCAGCGCCCGCAGGATGACGACGAGGATCAGGAAGGTCGCGAGGGTGATCACGCCGATCATGATCGGGATCCGTTCCGAGATCACGTTGGTGTAGTCGATCAGTTCGGCCGCGGCCCCGGCGACCCCGGTGGTGATCCCCGTTGCCGTCGCCAGCTCGCCGGCGTCCTTCTTGAGCCGCTCGTTCAGCGCTGTCGAGCCGGCGGTATTGAAGGTGTAGCGGGGGATCACGATGATCTGCGCGGCCTGCCCGCCGTTTTCGATGTCGACGACGCCGGATACGCGCTTGCGTTCCTTTTCCGGTGCTCCGTCCAGCGTGGAGAGGACGAAGTAGCCGGAATTGAAGATCCCCGGCGAGTTGCGCCGCAGCCGATCGACCTTGCGATTGGCCTTGCCGGCGCTGACCGAGACTTCGACATGGCCTTTCTGCAGCTTGCTCTGCAGGGGGTGGGAGCGATGGAAGCCTTCGGAGAGGCGTTCTTCCAGAGTGTCGGCGCCTCCCTTCAACTGCCCCAGGCCGTCCACCAGTTGCGACGCACCGCCTTCGAGCTTGCCGAGCGCTCCCGGGAGCTGCCCGGTCCCTTCGGCGAGCTTGTGCGCCCCCGCGTGCAGCTTGACGTTGCCTTCGACCAGCCTTTTCTCCCCACTGTTCAGCTGCGCCGCCTTGCTGTTCAGCTGCCGCGCTTCGTTGCGGGCTATCGCCAGGGCCAAGACGATGCCCTGGGCTTCCTGGGCAAGTGGCTCGAGGCTTTCGTCGGTTGCCGCTCGCTGCTTCAGTTCGTCGCGCAGTTCGCGGGCGCGCTCGAGGCCGCCCGCTTCGATCTTGTTGAGGACGACGTCCGATCCGGATTCGACGGCGGAAGCCCCGATCTGCGCCTGCTTCTGGCCGTCGGTGAGCTTGCTCGTGCCGGCGTCGATTCGTCCGATCGCGTCGACCGCTTTGCCGGCTTCGGTGCCCAACTTCGCGATCCCCCCTTCGAGCAGTTCGGCGCCATTGCCGGCCCGCCCGGTTCCGTTGGCGAGCAGGCCCGCCCCATAGCTCGCCTTGGAGAGCCCGGAGCGAAGCTGCCCTACGCCGTTGGCCGCCTTGCCCAGACTCTTGCCCAGCGTCGTCAGCTTTTCGGGGTTGGCTTCGCCCCGGCCGGCGAGCAGGTCGTTGCCCGTCTTCTGCAGAGGCCTGACCTGCTTCCTGATCTGCGCCGGTCCGATCACCGCCTGCACGCCGGGGTCGTCAGCGATTCGACGCTGCCAGCGAGACAACGCGGCGAGGGTGTCGGCTTCGGTGATCGGTCCCTTTTCGGAGACCGCGACGACGACGAAGGGAGCTTCCCAGCCAGGGCCGATCGCGTCGGCGAGCAGTTCCGCTTCCTGGCGAGCCGGATTGGAGGAGGGCAGCTGTTCGGCGCTCGGTGGCCCCGTCTTCAGCGTCAGCGCCGGAAGCGCAAGCAGCATCACCACCACGCCGATCAGGATGGCCGCCAGCAGCGGCCGGCTGAGGGCGCCGCGCACCAGCACCATCACTCCTTCGCCCCCACCGTTGCCGCCGATCCGCCAGCGATTGACGTTGTGGCCGGTCACGACCAACAGCGCCGGCCCGACCAGGGCGGCGACGAGGACGCTGATCGCGGTGACGATGATCGCCGTTCCCGCCAACGAGAGGAGCAGCGTGCCCGGCATGACGAAGAGCGTCACCAGCATCGCCAGGAAGAGGGTGGAGCCGGCAAACGCGATCGTGCGCCCGGCGGTACGGCGGGTCATCCTCGCCGCCTCGAGGGGCGGCGTGCCGGTCTCCAGCTCCTCGCGGAAGCGCGAGACCATCAAGAGGGCGTAGTCGACCCCCAGGGCCAAGCCCATCATCGAGCAGACGGTCAGGGCGAATCCGTCGATCGCGATCCAGTGGGCGGCGATCGAGAGCACCCCACGCGAGGCGGTCACGGCGATCGCGCCGAAGGCGAGCGGAATCGCCGCGGCGATCGGCGATCGGAAGACGAGCAGCAGAACCAGCAGGAGGAACGGGATCGCGATCAGCTCCGCCCGGTCGGTCGAGTGCACGGCCTCGTCGATCAGCGCCCGCGAGAGGCTGGCGTAGCCGCTCTCGGCAGCCGTCACCGGGGGTTTGATCTGTTCTTCGAGCGTCCGGTCGAGGTAGGGGACGGTGTTCTTCACCGCCTCCTCGGCACTGACGTGGAAGTCGACGAGGATCAGCGCCTTGCGCGGGCTGGGGCGCAGATTCCCGACGCTTCCCTTGTCCCAGGGGGAGACGGTCGAGACTTCAGGGTCGGTGCGCAGCTTGCGGATCAGGGCCGGGCCCTGACGATCGAGTTCCGCGGGCGGCCCTTGCAGCAGGATCGCAAAGGGGGCGGTGTCGCCGAAGTAGCGGTGCACGAGCGCGCTGGCCTTGCCCGAGTCGGTTCCGGGAACGCTGAGCGAGGTGGGCCGCAGGTTGTCCTCGACGCCCTGCCCGAGCACGGCGAGAACGGCAATCACGACCAGGGCCGCGACGAGCACGGCCCTTGGACGCCGCAGAGAAAGCGGCATCCGCCTCTCCTCCCGGCGGCGAGTAAACACGCCTGGCGCTTATACCATCCGTGGCGGGTCGGCTGCTGTGGGCGTTAATCCCTTGTACACAAATGCCCATGTCGCGACACCCGCGACTTCGGTCTCGCCGCCGAGCCAATAAACTGCGTGGCGCTTTCCGACTGGCGAAGATTGGCTGACGAGGCGAACAAGCGAAACGGTGCCGAGGGCGCGAGCCCGGCGGAGCGGGCGAAGCCCAACCCTCCCGGCTACTTCGAGGGCGAGTCGATGACTCGCCGCCGCGCCTTCACGATCGCGGCCCAGGGCCTTGGCGGTCTCGCCGGCGCCGCGGTCGTCCTGCCCGCGGTCGGCTTCGCGGTGGCGCCGATCTTCCACCGCGGCAAGGAGCGCTGGGAGGCGGTCGGGCCGGTCGGAGACTTCGTCGAAGACACCTACCGGCAGGTCGTCTTCACCGAAACCGAGGGGATCGGCGACGCCGGCAAGACGACCGCCTACGTGCGCAAGGGGTCGAAGCAGCTCGGCGAGGATCCGAAGTCGATCGTCGCGGTCTCCAACCGCTGCGCCCACCTTGGCTGCCCGGTGCGCTTCGTCGAGGCGGCGGGCAACTTCATCTGTCCCTGCCACGGCGGTGTCTACGACTTCCAGGGCAAACGAATCGGCGGCCCGCCGGTCCGCCCGCTCGACCATTTCCAAGCGCGTATCCGCAACGGCCAGGTCGAGCTCGGCCCCCGTTACAGCGTCACCTCGCAGCTGGAACCGGTACGCGCCCGCGATCCCGGCGAGTTCACCGGCGGGGTCTGGGAATATCTGTATCCGCCGCGTCCCTCCACCTTCCCGCCGCCATGAAACTCGACTCGCTGATCCCCGCACCGCTGCGCAAACCGGCCAAGCCGGGCCAGGGCAATGGCGCCAAGGGCGCCGCTCCGGCCGACTTGAAGACCGCGCCTCCGGAGCGAGCCTCCGACGCGAAGCGCCTCGGCGATCAAGCCAAAGACGCGCCCGCCGACGTCCTCGCCTGGGTCGATCAGCGCACCGCCGCCTCCGGCTTCCTCACCGGGATGCTCTACCGCAAGGTGCCGAAGGGGACCAACTGGTTCTACACGCTCGGCTCCGCCACCCTCATCGCCTTCGTCGTGCAGGCGACCACGGGCGTCTTCCTGGCGATGTTCTACACGCCGTCGACGACCCAGGCCTACGCCTCGATCTCGCACATCAACAACGATGTCTTCCTCGGCCAGTTCGTGCACGGGATGCACAAGTGGGGATCGAGCGTGATGGTCATCCTGGTCTTCCTCCACATGGGAAGGACCTTCTTCTTCGGCGCCTACAAGTATCCGCGGGAGCTCAACTGGGTGATCGGCGTCGTCCTGCTGATCTTGACGATGACGATGGCCTTCACCGGTTACCTGCTGCCCTTCGACCAACGCTCCTTCTGGGCGTCGGTGGTCGGGATCAACATCAACGGCACCGGTCCGGTCGTCGGTCCCTACCTGAGCGACTTCCTGCGCGCCGGCCCTGAGCTGGGGGCGACGACGCTCTCGCGCTTCTACGCGATCCACATGCTGCTCGTCCCCGGTGCGATCATCGCCCTGATCGGTGCTCACCTCTACCTCGTGGTCAAGCTGGGCACCACGGCGCCACCGTGGCTGCGCGCCGACAAGCCCAAGGTCGCCGAGCCGATTGCGCGGTTGGATGCGGGTGCAGGTTCGAACGGATCCGGCGGATGACCCGCGTGACCAAGCAGATCAAGGACGCAGGGAGCGTGGCGTGCTCTGCACGCGAGCGACCGAGGACGCCGATATGCGCCGGTCACGGGGGTCATCGATGAAGCCCGCCGACAAGCAGGCATACCTCGAGGAGTACGAGCTGCTGAAGAAGAAGGGCAAGCCCTTCTTCCCCTACGCGGTGCTGAAGGACTCGGCGATGATGCTGATCGTCGTCGGCGTGATCATCGCAATGTCGATCGTGCTCGGCGCCGAGCAGGGGCCGAAGGCCGACCCGACCACGACCAGCTACGTGCCGCGCCCCGAGTGGTACTTCTTCTTCCTCTTCGAGGTCCTGCGCGTGATCAAGCCGCCGGAGCTGGTCCCGATCGCGACGATCGGCATCCCGACCGTCTGCATGGTCCTGCTCCTTCTTCTGCCCTTCTACGACCGTGGGCCCGAGCGCAACCCGGCCCGGCGGCCGATTGCGACGACCGCCGGCGTGCTGACCATCGCCGCGATGGCCTATCTCACCTTCCTCGGCGCCACCGGCGGCTCGCCCACCGAGATCGACATGAAGGTCGCCCCTCAATACGAGGCCGGCAAGGAGGTCGTCGCCGGATCCGGCTGCCTTGCCTGCCACAAGCTCGGTGAGAACGGCAACAACGGGCCGGGGCCCGAACTGACCCATATCGCCCAGCGCATCCCGCGCGCCGCGATCGTCCGCTCGGTGGAGATCGGCCCGGGTATCATGCCTTCCTTCCGCGACCTACCGCCGAAGAAGCTCAACGAGCTCGCCGATTTCCTCTCCTCACTCGACTAAGCCCTCCAGGGACTCCGCCCAGTTCGCGGAGCAGGTCAACCGCATGTTCGATCGGGTCGCCGGTCGCTACGACCTGCTCAACTCGGTGATGACGGCGGGCCTGCACCACGCCTGGCGTGTTCGTGCCGCCGACCGGGCGGAAGTGGGGCCGGGGGATTCCGTTCTCGATGTCTGCTGCGGCACTGGCGACCTCGCCTTCGAGTTGGCGAGTCGCGTCTCGCCCGGTGGCAAGGTGATCGGCTGCGACTTCTCGGAGCCGATGCTCGATTTGGCTCGGGAGAAGGGCGAGAAGGTTGGCGCAGAGTCGGTCAGGTTCGAGTGGGCGGACGCGCTGCAACTGCCCTACGACGCCGGCCGCTTCGACGCGGTCACCGTTGGCTTCGGTCTGCGTAACTTCGCCGACCGTGATCGCGGCCTGCGCGAGATGACTCGGGTATTGCGGCCGGGGGGACGGCTGGTCGTGCTGGAGTTCACCACCCCCAGCCGCCGACCGTTCTCGACTTTCTACTCGCTCTGGTTCGATCGGATCGTGCCCATCCTCGGCCGCCTCACCAACGATCCGGAGGCCTACGCCTACCTGACCGAGTCGGTCCAGAGCTTTCCGGATCCCCCCGGCCTGGCCACGAAGATGGACGCCGCCGGTTTGGGGCAGATCCGCTGGTTGCTGACAGCCGGCGGGATCTTGGCGATCCACAGCGGCGTCGCCGGCGCGGGGGAGTGACCCGCCACTCGGCGGTACCGCCGCCGGTCACCGCGGTCCTCGACGCTTCGAGCCGCTGGTTGCCGATGCGGCTGGGGCAGGTCGAGCAACTCCTGCGCGAGCAGGGGACCGGTCACGGCGAGGCGCTGGCCGCCGACGCGGCGATGACCTTGGAGGCCGGAGGCAAGCGCCTGCGACCGCTGCTGGTCCTGCTCTGCGCCGGCGAGGAGGGGGGAGAGGAGTCGATCCGCGCGGCAACGGCGATTGAGCTGATCCATATGGCGACGCTGGTCCACGACGACGTCCTCGACGCGGCGCCGCTACGCCGCGGCAAGCCGACGGTAGCCGCCACCTCCGGCCACCAGCGGGCCGGCGCGACCGGGGACCTGCTCTTCTCCAGAGCGTTCGCCCTACTCGCCGAGGCCGGGGACCAGCGCTCGATCGAGCTGCTCGCCGGCGCCTCGGTTGCGCTTGCCCGCGGCGAGCTGGCCCAGCGTCGCGATGCGTACGACCTCTCGGTCAGCGAGAGTCGCTACCTGCAGCGCTGCCGCCTCAAGACGGCGACGCTGTTCGAATCCGCCTGCCTGCTCGGTTGCGACGAGGAGGCGCTCGGCGATTTCGGAGCCGCGATCGGGCTTGCCTTTCAACTCCTCGATGACGTGCTCGACGTCTCGGGGCCACCGGAGCGAACCGGGAAGGCGCGGGGGACGGACCTGCTCGACGGCACCGTGACCCTTCCCCTGATCGTCGCCATGGAGCGGGATCCGGGTATCGGTTCCGTCGACCTGCACTCGCTCGATGCCGGCGGCGCCGCGCGGCTCTGCGATCGGATCGAGTCCAGCGGGGCGCTGAGGCAGGTTCGCTCCCGTGCGCTGGAGATGGTCGCCGAAGGCAAGCGGCGGCTCGGATCGGCCGGCTTCGACGCGGAACGTCGCAAGCTGTTCGATCTGGTTGCCGACGGCGTCGTGCAGAGGTACAGCTAAGCGCGGAAGTCGTCGGCGGTGATCAAGTCCGCGGCGAGCGCGGTCGTGAAGGTCTCGGCGATTGCTCGCATACTCTCCCGTTCGAGCTCGTGGAGCTGACCGGCCAGCGCCTCGGCGCCGTCGTCGAGGGCCTCGTCGAAAGCATCGATCTCGTTCTCGCCGTGGATGCCGTCACAGTGCCACTCGCACTCGGGGCAGCGGCGCCAGAGGCGCCAGTGCCCACGCTTTGCCGTCTGCTCCCAGCGAGTCGGCTGCACCAGCTTCGAGCGGCACTCGGGGCAGACGTGAAGTCCGGCCTCGATCTTCGTCTCTGTGCGGCTCGCGTGCTTCATGCTCTGACTATCGAACACACGAGACAGAGGTTTAATCCGGGGTTTCCCGCGTCAATCGCAGAAAACCCCAGAACCGGGTAGGCGGCACCAACAAATTCGATCTGATCCACGGGGGCCTGGCGCCCGTTACCATGGGTCGATGCTTGGAAACATCGGTCCCCTGGAGATAGTCGTCGTCCTGATCATCGCCCTGATCGTGTTCGGCCCGAAACGCCTGCCGGAGCTGGGGCGCTCGTTGGGCAAGGGCATCCGCGAGTTCAAAGGCTCCGTCAGCGGTGAGCACGACGACGACGACGAGCCTCCTCCCAGGCAGCGCGAGATCCCAGCCGGAGACCCCGGCCCTGTGGCGGACGAGAAGGCCGAGCCCGTCGCGCACAAGCAGCCCTGAGGCCGGCACGGGATGTCCCGCCGCGTCAGGCCGGTCTCCCATGAAGACCGCCTCAGCCTCGTCGAGCACCTCGATGAGCTGCGCAGCCGCCTCATCGTCAGCGCGGCGGCGTTCGGCGTAGCCCTCGCGCTCTGCTTCTGGCAGAACCACCTGCTGTTGGAAATCGCCTCCGGCCCGCTGCCGAGCGGTCACAAGCAGTTGATCACCTTCGGCGTCACCGAGCCCTTCACGACGACGCTTACGGTCGCCGCTTACGGCGCGATCATCCTCTCGTTGCCGGTGCTGCTCTACCAGGCCTACGCCTACGTCCTGCCGGCTTTCAGCGACGCCGAGCGCCGCGTCGCCCTGCCGATCATGCTGATGGCCCCGGTGCTCTTCCTGGCGGGCGTCGCCTTCGCCTACTTCGTCGTCATGCCGGCAGCGGTCAAGTTCCTGCTCAACTTCAACGACAGCCAGTTCAACGTCCAGGTCCGCGCCCGCGACTACTACAGCTTCTTCTCGATGACGATGCTCGCCGGCGGCATCGTCTTCCAGATGCCGCTCGCGATTCTCGCGGTCACCCGGCTGGGAATCGTCAGCGTCGCCCAGCTCAGCTCAAATCGCCGCTACGCCTATCTGGTGATCGCGATAGTCGCGGCGGCGCTGCCGGGTGTCGATCCGGTCTCGATGTTGCTCGAGATGGTTCCCCTACTTGCTTTGTACGAGTTGAGTATCTTGCTTGCACGCGCCTTCGACAGGCCGAGGGCGGCGGGAGGAACGGCAAAACCCTCAACGCAGGAGAGATGACGGGCTGATGGCGTCAAGCGGCGAGCGGCGGTTGGTATTCGACACCCGGGGAAAACGTAAACACGTTGTCCGGGTCGTCTACGCGATTCTTGCCCTGCTCATGGGCGGCAGCCTCTTCCTCGTCACCGGCGGGATCAACCTCGGTTCGCTACTGGGCAACTCGGGAACCACCAGCAGCGCGAGCAAGCTGTTCGACGAACAGGCCGAACGGATCGAAGCGCGGCTGGTCAAAGACCCCAACAACGAACAGCTGTTGCTGCAGTTGACGCGAGCCCGCATCAACGGGGGCAACTCGCAGATCGAACGCGTCTCGGAAACCGAAGCCCCCACCGTCAGCCTCGAAGCGCACAAAGATTTCGAAGCCGGCTCAGAAGCCTGGAGCCGCTACCTGAAGCAGGCCAAGGAACCGAGCCCGACCGCGGCGCAGCTGGTCGCCGGCACCTTCTTCCAGCTGGCGGAATCGTCGACGAGCGTGCTCGAAGCCGAGGAAAACGTCGCGACGGCAACCAAAGCGCAGATGGTCGCCGCCGAACAGAGTCCCAGCGTGGGCTCGCTCAGCACCCTGGCGATCTATCAGTACTTCAACGGCGAATTCGCCGGCGGCGACAAGACGACGAAGCAGGCGGCGACCAAATCTTCCTCCAAGGCGGAAGCCAAGAGCATCGAAAAACAGCTGGCCCAGTACCGCGAACAGAGCAAGAAATTCGCCAAACAGAAACAGGAACTCGCCAAAGTCCAGAAAGAAGTGGGCAAGGAACAGCTGAAAAACCCGCTCGGCCTCGGCGGGAGCTCGGGTTCGCTCGGCGAATAGCAGCTATCGGAGTGGGCCGCGAAGGACTCGAACCTTCAACCTTGAGCTTAAGAGGCTCCTGCTCTAACCAGTTGAGCTAGCGGCCCGGGGCGGCAATTATAGGAAGCTGGCCGCTGCGGGCGGCTCAGCCCTTGGGCCGGCAGGTCTTGAAGAGGCTGCCGTAGATGATGGTGCCGTCGGCGAAGGAGAAGTAGCCCCGAGTCTGGAGGATGTAGTCCGAGCAGCGGGCGGAGATGTAGCTGAGCTGCTCGCCGTGGAACTTGTACAGGCGACTGATCTTGCCTTTCAAGTACGTGAGCGAACCGAGGCCGCCGGCGATCGGCGGAATGTCGAAGGACACCCGGTAGCCGTAGGTGCCTTGGCGGCGTTCGATCGGGATGACGATCACGTAGGTTTCGGAGACCGGGAAGGGTGCCTGAGCGTGAACGATCGCCGTCGGGTCGCCATTGCGCCTCGGGCCGTTGAAGACCGTGACAGGCGCGCGCAGTTCGAGGCGAGCGATGCCCGCCAGGCTGACCTCGGCGCCGACCCGTCCGGTGGCGACCATCGCGGCGCCACAGCGATTTCGAGCCTGCTGCGTCGTCGCCCCTTCGAGCTGGGAGGGCCTGCATACGGCGAGGCCCCTCGTGGTCAGGTGCCCGTCGTGGTCGAATTCGACTTTGACGTGTTGAAGGGCGGGTGGCATCGACCCGTCAGTGGTCTTGATTTCGCCGTAGCCCTCGAGGTGGATCGGTGCGTAGGTGCGTTTCGGCAGCGCGTGCGGCTCGAAGCTTCCATCGGCGTGCAGGACGAGCGTTCCGACCCGTACCGTCGCAGCTCCGGCTGAGCCGGCAAGCAATACCGCACCAAGCACAAGCAGCGCGCCGGCCATCAGAAACCGCGTCCGCATCATCGTCCTCCTAAACACACGGGTACCCACTCAGGGTAGCGTCGAACTGGCCTGGTGCCTTACCGCTTCATCTGTTCTTCACCTTGCAGGGCTTGAAGATCGTGCCCTGAACGAAGCTGCCGTCCTTGAAGCTGAATTCTGCTCTTGCCTGGAGCCGTCCGTCCGCGCAGTGGGCGTTGGCATAGCTGAGCCTTTGGCCCTTGTACACCCATTCCTTGCCGATCGTCAGGTGGCCGGAGATCGCCGAGCCGTAGTCGTTGACGATCCGGGGGAAGTTGGCGACGGTTCTGAATCCATAGCGGCCGTGGTGGACTTTTTCGATCTCGATCTGGATGACGTAGGTCGTCGGCCCCGGGTAGTCGATGTGGGCGTGTCCGAGGACGGTCGGGTTGCCGTGCTCGACCGGACCGTTGAAGAGGGTCAGCGGCGAGGAGGCTTCGATCCCTTTTTGTTCAGGCAGTTCGACGAGCGCGGTGCCGAAGCCCGTGCCGACGATCGCGTTAGGACACAGCTTGCGGGCCGTTTTCGTCGTCGTCGCCACCAGTTTCGCCATCGTGCATTTTTCGAGCCCGCGCGTCTCGACCGCGCCGTGCTTGTCGAATTCGAGCGTCAGGGTGCGCAGTGGCGAGGGGCGAGTGCCGTCGGTGGTTGCGAATTTCGCGTGCCCGAACAGTTTGATCGGCGCGTTTTCGTTCTTTGGCAAGGTGGTCGGCGTGAAACCACCGTCACCGGTGATGATGATGTCGCCTACCCGCAGCTTGATCGCCTGTGCGGCGCCCGCACCCAACAGCGCCACCGCAGCGACCACGACCAGCGTTCTTAACAGAGTCTTCCGCATCTTCAACCCCCTCCGTAATCCCCTACCGCCAAACTAGCACGGTGGGTTCGAGGGTGAGCAGGGACAAGGGGCGCGGTTCCGCGCCGGGAAAGAGCCGCAGCCGCGGCTCCGTCCTGCTGCGTCATCCCCGCCGTGTTCTCATCGTCGCGCTGCTCGCCATCGTCGCGCTCGGGGCTCTCGGCGCCGGGGTCGAGGGCAAGCTCAGCCCGACCAGCCTCGAAATCCCCGGCACCCCCTCCGCCCGCGCCAACAAGATGCTGCGCGAACACTTCGGCGACAGCGCGCCGTTCGTGATCCTGCTGCGCGGCCCGGCGAAGCAACTCGATCGCCAGGGCCCGCAGCTGGTCCGCACCTTGCGCCGCAACCCCGACGTGACCACGCTCTCTCCCTGGGATCTGGGGACGGTGCAGCGACTCCGCCCGACGCCTCGCGAGGCGATCGTGATCGCCGACTTCCACGTCGGCACCAAGGAGGCGGTCAACGAGACGGTGCCGGAACTGAACCAGATTCTCGCAACGACGATCGAGCCACCTGTCCGCTCGACCCAGACCGGCTACGCGACGCTCTCGCGGGCGATCCAGGACGACTCGATCACCGCAACCCGGCGCGGCGAGCTGATCGCCCTGCCGATTCTGCTGATCGTTTTGCTGCTCGTCTTCCGCTCGCCGGTCGCGGCGGGGATACCGCTCGCTTTCGGTGCCGTCACCGTGATCGTCTCGCGTGGGCTGCTCTCGATCCTGACCGACTGGTTCAGCGTCGATGCCTTCGCCCTGGTCGTCTGCACGATGATGGGCTTGGCGCTTGGCGTCGACTACGCGCTGCTGATGGTCTCGCGCTTCCGCGAAGAGCTCGCCGGCGGCGCCACGGCCTACGACGCAGCCCGCGCGACGAGACGCACCGCCGGGCGCACCACCGCCTTCGCGGGCAGCACGCTGATGCTCTCGATGCTGGTGGCGTTCTTCATCGTCCCCGGCTCGCTGCTCGGCTCGCTCGCGGCGACGCTGCTGATCGTCGTCGCGCTCAGCGTCGTCGTCGCGGTCGTCGTCGGTCCCGCGGTCCTGATCCTGCTCGGCCCCAACGTCGATCGCTGGCGGATCGGCCCGGCGCCGGGAGAGGGGCGATCTCGCCTGATGACGATCGTCAGCGCTGCGCTGCGGCGCCCGGCACCGGTGGCGATTGCGATCGGCGTCGTGATCTTGGTTCTGGCGGCGCCGGCGGTGGGGCTGAAGACCGGGCCGCCCAGCCAGACCCAGCTCGCCCACGACGATCCGATCAGGAAGGACTTCGAAACGATCGAGCGGGCGATTGGCCCCGGGTACGACGCGCCGTTCGTGGTCGTCGCCAGCACGGACAAGGGCACCGTCACCGAACCGAGCCGGCTGGCGGCGCTGAGCCGCTGGCAGCACCGCATCGCCGCTCTGCCCGGCGTGCAGACGGTGGTCGGCCCGGCGCAGGTCTCGCGGGCCGTGGCGCCATTGCGCCAAGTCGGCGCCCTGGTCGCCGGTGGCACCGAAACGGGACCGTTGGCCCAGCTTGACAGGCTGGGCCGCAACCTTGGCCGCGCCGCGTCCGGAGTCGCCCTGCTGCGCGGCGGGATCTCGAAAGCGAGCTACGGCGCGGGCCTGCTTGCCGAGGGATCCGGCAAAGCGGCCGACGGTGCCGACCTGCTTGCCGCCGGGCTCGCGCAGGCCGGTGCGGGCAGCGAAAGGGCGGTCAACGCCCTGGGAATCTTCGCTGACGGCACGCGCCGTCTTGCGGGTGCCCAGCATCGCGCCGCGCTGGCCGGTCTGAACCTCAAGTTCGCCCTGCAGAGCCTGGCCCCGAACTTGCGCCACAACGCGTTGAGGCGCTCCAGGCATCTGCGCAAATCGCTCGAAGAAGAGGCGCATCAGACGTTGCCGCGCCTGCAGGGCCCGGCGGAGGACGCCGAAGCGCAGCTGAAGACGGCGTTGCAACAGCTCGAAGGGATGACGACCGGCAAGGCCGACCCCAACTTCGCCCCGACGCTGGATGCGGTTCGCAACGCGCTTGCCGCGGTTGGCGGCACCAACCCGGCCAACGGCGCCCCCTACGCCCCCGACTACGCCGGGCTGCCTGCGGAACTGACGGCGCTGCAGGCGAGGCTGATCGAAGACGCCGAAGAATCGAAGCACGTGACCGACTGGCTGGTCTCGGGAATCGTTCTGATCAAGCGGCTCAGCAACGGCGCGACGCGGCTCTCCGACGGGCTGCAGAAGCTCGAAGGCGCCGGCAAAAAACTCGCCCACGGCTCCGCCCGCCTCGCCCGCGCCGCCGGTGGCCTCGAAAGCGGCGTCGCTCGTCTAGGTGCAGGCGCGACCGCCCTGGCGAGCGGCATCGCCCGCCTGCGCGACGGGGCGGAGTCGCTCGAAGAGAACCTCGCCAGGGGCTACAGCGCCTCCCGTCCCCTGCAAACCGGCCTGCGCCGCGCCACCGTCCAGGTGCTTTCGAGCAACGCCACGCTGAACCGTCGAGCGAAGCGTCTGCAGCGTGCTACGCCCGGTCTCTTCGACTCCGGCTACTTCGTCCTCTCGGCGCTGGACGGCGCCCGGCCGAGGGTGCGCGAGCGAAGCGCGACCGCGATCGACCTGAACGGCGGCGGCCAGGCGGCGGCGATCCTGGTGATCTCCCGCTACACGTTCAACTCGCCTGGCTCGATTGCCCTCAACAAGCGGCTCCAAGTCGAGGCGGACGGCCTTGGCCGCGAAGCAGGCCTCGAAACCGGCGTCGCCGGAGGCCCGGCGCAACTCAACGACTACAGCCGGGTGACCCGCGAGCGGATCCCCTATGTCGTCGCAGCGATCACTCTCGCGACCTTCCTCGTCCTCGTCTTGGTCCTTCGTGCCCTGCCCTTGGCGGCGATCGCCGTCGGCCTCAACCTGGCGACGGTCGCGGTTGCCTTCGGCATCCTCACCCTGCTCTTCAACCTGCCCGAAGACTGGCCGCTCGGTGGCCGCAGCTACGTCGACGCGGTCGGGGCGACGGCGATCTTCGGCGTCGTCTTCGGACTCTCCATCGATTATGCGGTCTTCCTCTTGGTGCGGATGCGGGAGAGCTATGACCGCGATGGCGACAACGCCGCCGCGATCGAGTTCGGCCTGGAACGGACCGCGCGGGTGATCACCGGCGCCGCGGCGATCATGATGGCGGTCTTCGTCGCTTTCGCCGGGGCGCCGATCGCAACCGTCAGCCAGCTCGGGGTTGGCCTGACGGTCGCGGTGCTGCTCGACGCCACGGTGGTCCGAATCGTCCTCCTGCCGGCGCTGATGCTGCTGCTCGGCGACCGGGTTTGGTGGCTGCCGCGGCGCCTGGAGCGGCTGCTGCCCAAGCTCAACGTCTAGTCGGTCGGCGAGTATGCCCGAATGCAACGCGTTGACTTCGAGTTAAGCCAGGCGTGGGGCATGCCTGGCGGCTGGTCGCTCGGATACGATTCGGCAGCTTGTTTTCCCGGTATGGAGGCGGGGGAACCGCAAGCGACGATCCGTGGCTGCTAATTCCTTAGGCGAGGAGAAAAGCCCGGCGAAAGCCCGGGGGATGGCCCCCGCCCGAATTGCGGCCATTGCGGCCCTGGCGGTCGTCGTCATTGCCCTCGCCGTCGTCCTCTTCGGCGGCAGTGGTGGCCACAAGTACAAGCTCGTCTTCCAGAACGCCGCACAGCTCGTGCCCGACAACCAGGTGCTCATCGGTGGCTCAGCGGTCGGCTCGGTCGAAAGCATCAGCCTCACTGACAACAACCTGGCCGAGATCGAAGTCAGCGTCGACCAGGAACTGCACGAGGGCACGACCGCGGTGATCCGCGCCACCTCGCTCTCCGGCGTCGCCAACCACTACATCTCGATCAGCCCCGGGCCGAACAGCAGCCCGGCTCTCGAAGACGGCGCGACCCTCGGCCTCGGCTCGACCACGACCGAGGTCGACCTCGACCAGTTCCTCAACACTTTCCCGACGCCGGTGCGGCGCGCTCTGGGCCAGTTCATACGGGGAAGCGCCGAACAGTTCTCCAACCGCGGCAAGGACGCCAACCAGACCTTCAAGTACTTTGGCCCGGCGCTGAACCGCACGTCGGCCTTCACCCGCGAACTGAACGCCGACCAGGGCCTGCTCGAACGGTTCGTCGTCAGCTCCAGCAAGCTCTCCACCGCGGTCGCCCAGCGCGGCAACGAGCTCTCCAGCGCGATCTCGAACGCCAGCACCGCCTTCGGCGCGATCGCCGACCAGAACGAAGCGCTCGACCAGACGCTGCGGCTGCTGCCGCCCTTCATGCGCCAGGCCAACACCACCTTCGTCAACCTGCGCGCCGCGCTCGACGACCTCGACCCGCTGGTCGAAACGGCGAAGCCGGCGACCAAGAACCTGGCGCCGTTCCTGAGCGAATTGCGCCCGGTCCTCTCCAAGGCCGTGCCGGTCTTCAAGAACCTCCGACTCAGCGTCAGCCGCGAAGGCTTCGCCAACGACTCCGCCGAAACGCTCGGCTTCCTGCCGGCCGTGCAGGAACGCTCATCCAAGGCCTTCCCGCACGCCGAACAGGCGATCGCCGACTTCCAGCCGACGCTCAACTTCGCCCGCGCTTACACGCCGGACATCTTCAACGGCCTCGGCCGGCTCGGTCAGGTCACCGGCTATTACGACGGCAACGGCCACTACGCGCGTGCCCAGCTGGCCCTCAACCTGTTCAAACGCAACAGCGGCAACGGCAAGCTGGAACCGATCACGCCGAGCGAACAGTTCAACGCCTTCGGCAGCTCCGCCGGCGTTCGCCGCCCCTGTCCCGGCGGCGCCACCCAGTCCGCGCCCGACCACTCCAACCCCTACACGGAACCGCCCTTCGCCGGTTCCGGCGTAAGCCCGTCGTCCGCATGCGACCCGGCCGACGCGCCACCCGGACCATGAGGAAATGGCTACTCGCAGCCGGGCTGGTCGTCGCGATAGTGGTTGTCGTGGTGCTGGTCGGCGGCAGCGGCGGCAACAGCGGCTATGTCGTCCGCGGCATCTTCGACAGCGGCGGCTTCATGGTCTCGGGCGAGGAAGTGCGGGTTGCCGGCGCGACCGTCGGCGAAATCGAATCGGTCGGCGTGACGATGCCGGGTGAAATCGACAGCTACAAGAACGGCAAGCCCCAGGCGGTGCCGGGCAAGGCCGTGATCGCGATGAAGATCGAAGACCCCGGTTTCCAGGACTTCCGCAGCGACGCCAGCTGCCTGATCCGGCCGCAGTCGCTGATCGGCGAGAAGTTCGTCGACTGCACGCCCACCCTGCCGCGCGCGCCGGGCTCCAAGCCGCCGCCCGAACTGAAGCAGATCCCAGCCGGGCAGCCGGGCGCCGGCCAGTACCTGCTGCCGGTGGAGAACAACAGCACCAGCGTCGATCCGGACCTGGTCAACAACATCAACCAGCTGACCTACGCGCAGCGCTTCCGCCTGATCCTCAACGAACTCGGCGCCGGCCTCGCCGGGCGCGGCGAAGACGTCGAGGAAGTCGTCAAGCGCGCCAACCCGGTGCTGCGCGACGCCGACCGCGTCTTCGGCATCCTCAACGCCCAGCGCGACCAGCTGACCCAGCTCGCCTCCGACTCGGAGGAAATCCTCGGCCCCCTCTCGCAGCAGCGCAGCAGCGTCGCCGGCTTCTTCGCCAACGCCGGCGCCGCCGCGCAGGCCAGCACCGAAAAGGGCCCCGCGCTGGAAGCATCGCTGCAGAAGCTGCCCGCCTTCCTGCGCGAGCTGCGCCAGACGATGGGCAGCTTCGAATACTTCTCCAAGGCGGGCACGCCGGTGGCCGAATCGCTGGCCAAGGCCGCTCCGGCGCTGACCCAGGCAACCCGCGCCCTGACCCCCTTCTCGGCCGCTTCGACCGTCTCCCTGAAGTCGCTCGGCGCGACCGGCGAAGTCGCAGGCCCGAAGATCCGCGCCGCCGACCCGGTTGTCTCGAAGATCCGCGACCTCGCCACCAGCGGCGCCACGCCGACCACCGAACTGGCCCAATTCCTCGTCAGCACCAGGAAGAACCACGGCTTCGACGGCCTCGCCGACTTGATCTACAACAGCGCCGCGTCGACCAACGAATTCGACCAGTACGGTCACTTCACCCGGAGTCTCTTTGCCCTTACCAACTGCATCGACTACGTAACGGCACCGACCAGCGGCTGCTCGGCGAACTTCAACGGACCGGGTTCCAGCGAAGAAGCGGCATCGTCTTCTGACGCGCTCGCGCTATATAGACGGATGCAGGAAAGCCTTGGCGGTCAGACCGGTGGCACGTCCGCGGGCGCTACGTCCTCCGTATCGCCGACCCCGGCCCCGCCGGCATCCACCCCTAAGGCCCCGAGCCTCGGCGAAAGCGAACGGCTCGGCGCGAAGACGAAGGCCGCCGCCCCGCAACGTGCCCTCCTCGACTACCTCCTGGGACCATGAGGAACCGCGGCGGAATACAGGGAGTCGCGAGCAGCCCGGTGATCGTCGGCGCGGTCACGGTCTTGGTCGTGATCGTCGCCGTCTTCCTCGCCTACAACGCCAACAACGGCCTTCCCTTCGTCTCCACCTACAACCTCAAGGCTCGCGTGCCCAACGCCAACGCGCTGGTCAAAGGCAACGAGGTGAGGATCGGTGGCTCCCGGGTCGGCGTGGTCAAGGAAGTGAAGCCGGTGCAGATCGGCAACGGTGCGATCGCCGCCGAACTCGACCTCAGCCTCGACAAGGGCGCCGAACCGATTCCGGCCAACTCGACGATGATCATCCGCCCCAAATCGCCGCTCGGCCTCAAGTACCTGCAGATCGTCCCCGGCGATTCGCACAAGGGCCTGGCGGCGGGCGAAACCATCCCACTCTCGGCCGCCCGCCCGGAACCGGTCGACATCGACCAGTTCTTCGACATGTTCGACGAAAAGACCCGCACGGCGATCCAGCGCAACAACGCCGGCTTCGGCAACGCCTTTGCCGGGCGCGGCCCGCAGATCAACGCCGCCTTCGGAGCGCTGCGCAGCTTCGTCGAAAACGGCCAGCCCGTGCTCCGTTCGCTGGTCGAACCGAGCACCAACTTCGGTGGCTTCTGGGAAGCGCTCGAGGACCTTTCGGCCACGGTCGCCCCGGTCGCCGAGCAGCAGGCGAGCATGTTCGTCGCCCTCGACCGCACCTTCGCGGCTTTTGCCCGCGTCTCCCGCCCGTACATCCAAGAAACGATCGAAAAAGGAGCGCCGACGCTGGAATCGGTGACCGCCGACCTGCCGGCGCTGCGGCCCTTCTTCCATGATTCGGGCCGCTTCTTCACCGCGCTCGAGCCCGGCGCCCGCGCCCTGGGCGAAACCTCGCCGACGATCAACGCCGCCCTGCGCGCCGGCATCCCCGCGCTCAATCGCTCGCCGGCGCTGTACGCGCAGCTGAACCCGACGGCCGAAGCGCTGCTCGACTTCCAGGGGGAGGCGGGCGTCTTCAACGGCCTCGAACTGCTCACCGACACCAACGAAGTGCTTGCCCCGTCGATCAAGTACATCGCCCCCGCCCAGACCACCTGCAACTACCTCAGCATCGTCTTCAACAACCTCGCCGACGCCTTCAGCGAATCGAACGGCAACGGCAATTGGCTCTCCGTGCTCTCCTTTGAGGCTCCGGATGGCCCGAACGCCGAGTCGGCGCCATCCTCAGCGCCTGCCAACGGCCCGGAAAAGAAGAACCACCTCCACTTCAACCCCTACCCGAAAACCGGCCAGGACGGGACCTGCGAAGCGGGCAACGAGCGCTACACGTCCGGCCAGACCGTGATCGGGCACGCGCCCGAACTCTGGGGCACGACGACGCGGGAAGGCGAAGGCTGATGGGGCGCCTGCCGGAGCGCGATACCAGGGTTGGGGCCACCGACAGCCGCTTCAAGTGGCGGCCGAGCAACGCCGCGATCGCCGTGATCTTCATCCTCATCTTCACGATCGGCCCCTACCTGGCCTTCACGAAACACGTGCCCTTCACCGGTTACGGCTACACGCTCAACGCGACCTTCTCCAACGGCGTCAACATCTCGACCAACTCGCCGGTGCGGATCGCCGGGGTCGACGTCGGCAAAGTGATCGAAGTCGGCCGCGACGGCAACAACACCAAGGTCACCTTCACCGTCGACGGCAAGGGCCGGCCGATCCACGACGACGCCTTCGCCGACATTCGCCCGCGAATCTTCCTCGAGGGCAACTTCTTCATCGACCTCGATCCCGGCAGCCCCAGCGCGCCGGAGATGGACAGCGGCGCGACGATCCCGGTCAGCCACACCTCGACCGGCGTCCAGCTCGACCAGATCCTCACCGCGCTGCAGTCCCCCGTGCGCGCCGACCTCAGCCGCCTGCTGGAGAGCTTCGGAACCGCGCTCAACCGCAAGCCGACGGCCGCCGAAGACGCGACTCAGCTGCCCGAAGTGAAAGGCAAGACCGGCGCCGAAGGCCTCAACGGCGCCTTCAAATACGGCGGCGACGCCGGCCGCTACAGCGCCCAGGTCACCAACGCCCTGCTCGGCACCAGCCCCGGCGACCTTTCCCGTCTGGTCGCCGGCACCGGCCGAGCCTTCGGTGCGCTCGCCAGGCACGAGGCCGACCTGCAGGGCCTGATCGTCAACTTCAACACCTTCACCGGTGCGCTCGCCGCCCAGTCGAAGAATCTCTCGGCGACGGTGGAACAGCTGGCGCCGACGCTACAGATTGGCCGCAAGTCGCTGGCCAGCCTCAACAGCGCACTGCCGCCGCTGCGTGCCTGGGCGATCGAGTTCCGGCCCGCGGTGGCGGAGCTGCCCGCCCTGATCTCCGCGGCGGAACCATGGCTCGCGCAGGCCAGGCCCTTGCTCTCCGGCAGGGAGGCCGGCGGGGTCGCCAGGCTGTTGCAGGAATCGGCGCCCGGGCTATCCGGCGCGGCCCAGCAGGGCAAAGCGAACACGATCCCGCAGAGCAACCGGATCAGCCTCTGCACCAGCCGGGTCTTCGTGCCGACTGGCAACGAGACGATCGAAGATCGCTTCCAGACCGGCCCCAACTACCGCGAGTTCTTCTACTACCTCGCTAACTTCGCTGGCTGGGGTCAGAACTTCGATGGCAACGGGCCTTACCTGCGCGCGCAGCCTGGCGGCGGCGGCACCCTGGTTGAGCAGGAAAACCCCTCGGGCAACCTCAGTACCGACAAACAGGACTGGGCGAACGTAGCGGCTGCGCCCGAAGGGGTGCAGCCTCAGCTCGGCGGCCGACCGCCCAAGAAGCCCGAAGTGCGCTGCTCGACCCAGCCTGTTCCCAACGTCAACGGCAAGCTCGGCCAAGTGGGTCCGCCCAGCCTGAAGGCGGCGAGTCGCCCATGAGCGAGCGGGAGCCCAAAGTGGGTCGTCTACGCCACCTCCGCGCCTCGCTCTCGCGGCAGTCGCGCGGCCGCGGCAAGGACTCGATCGCGATCATCATCCTGACCCTGCTCGCGATCGTGATGACGCTGTGGATCTTCACCCAGCAGAAAGCCTCGCTGCCCTCGTGGGCGCCTTTCGTCGGCGAAGACTTCGTCCACCTCAGCGCCGACTTCAGCGATGCCCAGGCGGTGACTCCCGGCCAGGGCCAGGCGGTGGTGATCGCCGGCATCCAGGTCGGCAAGATCTCCTCGGTCGACCTCGAAGACGGCCACGCCGTGATCGGCATGGACATCGAGCCCAAGTACCTGAAGTTGATCCATCCAAACGCCAGCCTGCTGCTGCGGCCGAAAACCAACCTCAACGACATGACCGTCGAGATCGAACCGGGCAGCGGCAGCGAACACGTCGAAAGCGGCTACCGCTTCCCGCTCTCGCGCACGGAACCGAGCATCCAGTTCGAAGCCTTCCTCTCGACCCTCGACACGGACACGCAGCAGTACCTGCAGCTGCTCGTCGCCGGCGGTGCTCAGGGCATCGGCGGCCGTGGCCGCCAGCTCTCGGGCGCCTTCCGTCGCCTTCAGCCCTTCTCCCACTACGTCGCCGACCTCAACCGGGCCGTCGCCCAGCGCCGCGTCGCGCTGGCCCGGGTGATCCACGATTTCGGCCTCCTGACCACCGAACTGGGACGGCACGATTCCGAGCTCGAACGCTTCGTCAGCGCCTCGAAGGGCGCTCTCGGCAACTTCGCCAACCAGCAGCAGGCGATTCAGGAATCGCTGGTCGAGTTCCCCTCGACCCTCACCGCCCTGCGCTCGGCGCTGGCAAGCTCCGACCGGTTCTCGACCGCGGCCCGCCCGGCGCTCACCGGCTTGATCCCACAGGCGCAGGCGTCGGTACCCGCCTTCAAGGCCAACGAGCAGTTCTTCAAGCAGACGACGGCTCCGATCCGCGACCAGATCCGTCCCTTCACCCGCCAGGTCCGCCCCGTGCTGACCCACCTGAACGAAGGGTCGTCGGATCTCAATACGTCGGTGAGCGAATTCGGCACCTCGCTGGGGGCGATCAACAGCCTCCTCAACGAGCTCGCCTACAAGCCGAAGGGCAGCAAGCAGAGCTTCCTCTTCTACCTGCCATGGCTCAACCACAACATCAACGCCACCTTCAACTTGGCCGATGCGGGCGGCCCAATCGCCCGTAGTGTCTTGATGCTTTCGTGCAACGGGTCCTTTCTCGGCTATGGCCTGATCCCACAGAAGCCGTACCTGAGGACCCTGACCCAGGGCACGCGAATCCCCACTCCAGAAGAAATCCCCGCCGAAACCCCGTCCGGACACTGCGAATACAGCAAAAAATGAGCAAGCGAGCCCCCAGTACCGCGCAGCTCCTCGTCATCGCCGGCTTCGCCCTGTCCTGCTTCGGCATCCTGCTCTTCCTCTGGATCACCTTCGGTGGGCCGACGCCGTTCAAGGCGAAGTCTTACGAGGTCAAGATTCCCTTCAACGAGGCGACTCAGCTTGCCCAGCAGTCCGACGTGCGGATCTCCGGCGTCTCGGTCGGCAAAGTGCAGAACATCGAAGAGTCCCCCAACGGCCAGCAGGCGCAGGCGACGCTCGACATCGACGACAAGTACGCGCCGCTGCCACGGGGCACGCGGGCGATCCTGCGCACCAAGACCCTGCTCGGCGAGACCTACGTCGAACTGACCCCCGGCAACGCCAACGGGCCCAAGCTGCCCGACGGTGGCACGCTTTCGAGCGCCAACGTCGCCGAATCGGCGCAGCTCGACGAGATCTTCCGCACCTTCAACCCGCGCACGCGCGCCGCCTTCCAGGAATGGATGCAGGAAGGCGCGGTGGCGATCGCCGGCCGCGGCCAGTCCTTCTCCAACGCTCTGGCCGAGCTCGAACCGTTCTTCTCCGAATTCGACAAGGTCTTCCGCGTCCTCGACACGCAGCGGGTCGCGGTCAAGCAGCTCTTCAGCAACGGTGCCGTCGCCCTCCACGCCTTGCGCGGTCGCCAGGGTGAGCTGGCGGGCCTGATCCGCAATTCCAACGCCGTCTTCCAGACGACCGCCGCCCGTGATCGCGACATCGAAGCGCTGTTCCGCGCCTTCCCGACCTTCGAGGACGAACAGAAGCTGACCTTCAACCGGCTCAAAGAATTCGCCGTCAATTCCGATCCTCTGTTCCGTCAGCTCGTCCCGGCGGCCAAGCAGCTCTCGCCGACCCTGGTTGCCTTCTCCAACCTGGCGCCGCAGGCGAAGGGCCTCTTCGAAGGGCTGGAAACGGTGATCGACCGCGCCCCCAGCGGCTTCCCAGCCCTGCGCAAGTTCCTCCGCGGCGACTTCCCAGTCCTGCTGCGGGCGCTCGATCCCTTCCTGCGCAACCTCAACCCGATCCTCACCGGCCTCGGCCTCTACAAACGAGAGGCCACCTCGCTACTGGGCAACGTGGCGGCGGCGACCAACGGGGTCCACCTCAATACGCAGGGCGAACAGGTGCACGTCCTGCGAGCGCTCGGCCCACTTGGCCCCGAAACGTTGGCCGCCTATCCCAACCGCACCACCACTAACCGCAGTAACGCCTACGCCCAGCCGGGGGCATTCAACCGCTTGTCCAAGGGCCTGCTCAACTTCGATACGCGTCAGTGCAGCTCGGGGATCACTGCGACCCTCGATTCCAATACCCCGAACGAAAAAGCATTCAACGAAAGGACCGGGGGAGATGTCGCCAAAGCGACGGACTTCTTCAACCGTCTGAAGCACTACGCCTTCGCCGAACAGCAAAGCTCCTCCAGTATCCCCGCCCCCGGCTGCGAACCGCAGGCGCCCTTCCAGCCGATCTACGGCAGCGGGCCGGCAACCGCCTATCAGCACACCTTCGAACAGGGCAAATAGAAGCCGGATTTGCCCTACGGAACCATCGCATGCTCTGTTGTTGTAGCGGCTCCATCAAATCTATATGGCGCTCACTCAACCTCGTATAAACGTTACCCTGGTAGGAGGCAGACCGACCAAATCCCGAACGACGAATATATGGTGTCTTAGTGCCCTAACTTGTACGGTTTGTCCGGTCCGAATTTCGACTTTACGAGCATAGTTTGGGGCTAGCCCCACTATAAGTCGTGCACCTCCTTCTTCGGGGTGTGGTACTCCTTTAATCGTAACCATAGTTAGGCCGTGTTTGAGGGCCTCCTTCGTCTTCGTGCAAGACGCGCTGATCACCAGATTTTCATCCAGCGACATAAGGCAAAGCGCGCTATTCCCCGGTACAACCCAAAATGGGTCGCGCAAGCCGGTGGGCAATCTCTGAGCCATCCCCCACTTCAAGCCTGCCGCGGGCGGCCGTTTGCGTACCTCTCGGAAGATCTTTCCTGGAATCCCCTCTGGGTTGGAGTCAAGCAACGCAAAGCTTGCCTCCAGTCTCGCGCCAGCTGATGGGGGCGTCTCACGCCTCCCGGCTTCACGATGTCGAAGTGACCGAGCGTTTTCGGACGTACTATGCAGTCCAAACGCTGCTCCAGCAAGAACTAAGACGAGGAGCGAACCAGCGATAAGACGCCAGTTCGCTCCCGCTACATTCCCCACCCTCTCGTTCCGACTCTAGATCTAAAGGATGTTAAAAGTGTTCGTATTCACCCCACCCGTGATTCCAGCCATGCGAAATGTTCCAGAGCTTCGGCCGCCTGTACCAGTGATCATAGGGATAGAAAGTAACCTCCCAGGTGTTTGCGCCATGGGTACAAAACCAGTTTGAATTCAAACCGCCATTTACGTCCGTGGTTGCACCACATACGTTATAGGGATTTCCCTTGACGCGATAGCCGTAAAGTTCGCCGCCCCAGGTAGCATCGCAGTGGTCTTTAGAGGCTGGTTCTTGATCTGGGGATAGTTCGACTCCCCAGCAGAATTGCGTGCCGGAGGCGCTGGCATTGGTTGGCGCCTCAATTGACAGATAGAGACACATCAGCATCAGTGCTGCTAGTGCAGCAGATGCAAAACGCGCTCTACCCAGAGCACCATGGTGCTCTCTTTGTCGAGGCTTTCTGTGCATATATATCCGGGTCATTGTCTCTCCATAGTAGTTTGCTGGTTTGCGCCCTCCATCTTTTCCGAGGCTGTCTCGGCAGGACGGGCCACGATGTCCGACTCGACGGGCCATCGTGGCCCAAAGAAACTTCGTGCGCTAGTCGGCTCAAAGAGCATTTGCTGAATATCGTCAGTTCATTCAGGCAGTCGATCCGCCTGTGCCGCCCCGCGCGGTAGCTCCTCAATGCCCAGCGCGACATTGAGGGCGGTTGCGCATGTGGCTAACGGCCGCCCAATCCAGCCTTCGACTTTTCGCAGTCGGTTCGTGACCGTATGCCTCTTTACACCCAGCGCTACCGCAGCCGAGGACACTTGTTCTTCGGAGGAGAAATAGGCGCGCAACGTGTCACGAAGGACTTTGCCTCCGTCGCGCTCCTGTTCGAGGGGAGCGAGGTACATCTGGTGCAGCGAACTGACAAGAAGGTCATCACGAACAAGCGTCGATTGCACCGCGACGTCCGCGTAGCGTTGGACCGGCTCTGGGCCGCGCCGGGCGATCGCCAGTGCCGCCTGAGCCTGTCGATGGCTGAAACGCCAACCCGCCAGGCCGAAGCCCGGCTCGCCGCTGGCCATTGCCACGCCAGGGGGCCACTCCTTTGTAGAGGCGAGTCGATGGAGATCCCGAGTATCCAGCACTCTCCGTCCCCCAAGCCAAGCCCACAGCGTGTCCTTTTCGGTTGAGACAACAAGCACCCGACGATCGAGATTGCGAGCGAGGCTGCGAATCGCCTCCGGGTCCGCCGGCCCGACGATCACAACACCGACGTGATGGGCGTTGAAGTCATAGGGGATGTCGGTTGTGTCAGTCGACTCGCCTGCGACCAGCCGTTTGATGCGATTCCCGTGGCGTTGGGCAGGCTCCAGATTAGCTTCGAGCGCTTGGCGATATTCCACCGCGACGGTGTTGAGGAGCCGATCGAAGAGGGCGGCCTGGTCGCGCAACAGCTTCTTTAGCGCGGGGTTGTCCAACTCTGCTCTTTCGGCTTCCTCGATCAGGCAATCGCAAAGCAGGGCAGAGCCTGCGGAGTAGCGCCGCAAGACGGTCTCGAGGCTGACGCCGGCGTGGGCGGCGGCACGAGCCTGGCCGAGGAGAGCGAGCGGGACGGGCGCCTCTGAGGCTTCTGCAGGGCGATGGACTGCAATGAGCCCATAGTCGAGCGCGGCGGAAACCGCGAGCCGGAGACCCTCCTTGTAAGAGGGATCGTCCACCGCGCTCGGGTCAGAAATCGCATAGATCTGCTCAAGGCACGCCCCCTCGATCTCGGGAAGACGCGCCTTGAGGCGCATCTTCAGATCGATAGCGGAGAGGGTGTTAGGGGATTTCGGCACTCGGCGCACTAGGACGGGGTGTCCCTGATTCCGTGGACAACACGGCGATCCAGACTCTTTGCCTCTGCTCCAAAGGTCCCCGTCGACCCGCAGCAGCCTCCCGAGTGCAAAACTCTATCCGTATCGATACCCGTCAAGTCATTCGGTCGCTGCAAGAGGCTCAGGATCCGCAATGACTTGGTCGTCCCAGCAAGAGCGCCGCGGCACGTAGGGCCGCCGGTGTCGGCCTAACCCGATCATTGTGATTAGCTTGGAGCAAACCCGCCCCTCTTAAGCCACGGACTGCGCAGGTGATCGTGTCGATCTCCCGGCGGTCCTTCGGGTCGCCGGCAACCCCCAACGAAAGCTCAGCCAAGGTCAGGCAGGTGGGATGCAAGTCGATGACGACTTCCAGAATGGCCCGCTCGACCAGTTCAGGGCTGTACTTGGGCGGGGTCGACGGGCTTGGGTCAGCTCCCATCGCGTGGCCTTTGCACGAGGCGATAGCGGATGTTCGTGATGCCCGGGGCCGAAGGCGCTTCGGCTAGCTCTATTGCATCGAGCCTGGCGAGATATCGCATGTGACGGCAAAGCGACGGCCACTGCGCTTTCCCGTCAAAGAGCTGAGCCAGATCGCCCCCGGAAAGAGGCCCTTTGATCCATTGGAAGGCTTCGACGGTCAGGGCGTCAAGAGGATGGAGGACGCGAGCTACCAGCTCGGCCCAGCAGAAACCTCCGCTTCGCCCCTCCTCTGACTTCATCAGACGACAGCGTAAGCAAGTCCAACAGTTCCGATCACTTCGCATCGCGGAAGTAAAAGAGGTTGCGCATGACAGTCATCCTTGCTACCGCAGGAGCGACCGAGCCCCCGACCGCGTAGGGCCAAGGGCTCGGCCAATGCCCGCTGAGCTGTGGGATCAGCCGACCTTGTTGATGGAAATAACCGGCAGGGCCGGCTCGATAGCGGCGAGCTTCATTCTCTTCACCTCCCATGTTCTTCTTGCTAAGAAAATTCTGATCAATCCTATCTAGAGAGACATCCGGGAACTGACGAGGTTTCCTTTAGATCACTAGATAGACTGGCAACGCTCAGCGAGGAGAAACCAGTCAGAAGGAGTCGCGTGACGGCCAAAATCTCCCTAGGTCCCAGGTCCTGCCGGGAGCATCTGCGACACCTGTCTGTCGTCTTTGCGGTCGAGCTGCGACTAAAGATCGTCACCGAGCTCTACGGGCGAACTATGAGCCCGACGCAGTTCAACAGAGAATTCGGAGGTGGTTCAGTATCTCGAGTAGCCCGCAACTTTGAGATCCTGGAGGAGCACGGCTGGCTCAGATACATCCGCAGTGCACCTGGTAAAGGTGGCAGGGGGGTCGAGAAGTTTTATCGGGCGCCGGACTTGGCCTTCATCGATGCGGAGTCCTGGGCGTTGGTGCCGTACTCCATGCGGGTCACGTCAAGCTGGAAGGTCTTCAATCAGATCGCCCCCCGACTGCGCGAAGCCATGGAAGACTCGCACAGGGGGGTGCGCGCCAGTTGCGATCTAGTCTCTACGTCGCTGGTACTCGACGAGGCTGGCTGGAAGCATGTGATCGATGCTGTCACCAGCCAATTTGTGTTCCTCTTCGAGGAGCAAAAGGACGCTCAGCTTCGCGTTCAGCACTCCGGCGAGGATCTGGTTCGCGCAGATGTCTTCTTGATTGCCTTCGAGGCATCGCGGGGCGGCGACGAAGCACAGTCGAATCTGGTTGAGAGCTGTAGAGAGCCTTTAGTCCCATTTCATGAGCGCCTCTCCCCTGTCTTTGCCGACGACATGTGCATGCAGATCGTCGAGGAACTCAACCGCCGGGAGATGAGCGTGACGCAATTTTTCCGCCAGTTCGGCGGCGGCGGCGGCGTTAGCGGCGTTCACCGGCGCTTCAAGAGGCTGCAGGAGATTGGCTGGATTGCCAAAGTGAGAGAGGAAACGGGAGGGACCCGGCGAGGTGCAACCGAGGTCTACTACAGAGCCACGGTCCCTGCCATCGCGGAAAACGCGCCGTGGGCCAACGTCCCGGACTTCCTGAGTACGAGCGACAACTGGAAGACCTTCGAAAAGCTTTCAAAGCAAGTGAAAGCATCGATGAAGGCGGGGACCTTCGACAGGCGTTCGGACCGGTGTCTCGCATGGTCGCTCCTGAGTCTCGACCGGCAGGGATGGGAAACGGTAGTTGGGGAACTCGACGCCTTGCACGAGCGAGTTCTCGGGGAGCAAGATCTCGCCAAGTATCGAGTGGCGAAATCGGGTGAGAAGACGATAAAAATGACCGTGACGCAGGCCGCATTCGAATCGCCCAAAGAGGTGATCAAAGCTCCATAGCAGGCGGCGAATTGACAGGTGAAGTCGCCTTACGCTTGCGGCGACCCCGGCTCGGTTCTAAGCAGACTGTTCGGTGGCTAGCTGAACGAGATCGATGATCTCCACCTCAAGCACGGTGGCGAGACTTGACAGAGCCATCCAAGTCAGATTCTGCTTGCCGTTCTCAATGCGCGACACGGAAACCGTGTGCAGCTTGGCCTCTCCGGCGAGGTCTTCAATGGTCAAAGAGCGCTCTTCGCGTAGGGCGCGAATTGCGGCTCCAAGTTGGGCGAGGGTCGGTTTCGGCACGGAAGGCTGACCAGCCTCCCGCGACCGCGACAATTAGGCCATAACATATATGCTAGGTTGCGGAATCCAAAGGGAGGTCCGGGGCTAGGGGGAGGCGGGGTTGAGCACAAGGTTGAGATGGCGCCGGACAGCCACCGAAAGACGTGCCTCGGCCGCTTCACCTCCCATGGGCGGTCGGGGCACACCTCTTCGGAGTAGCCGTGGGCTTGGCCTGCCTGAAAGTAATCATGAGCGGCGTATGCGCGGATTAGCCACCCGAGTAGCCCTCGGTCGCGTGGGGATTGAAGAAGGCGCCGACCCAGAGGCGGTGGCGGTCGACGATCTCGCGGGCTTCCTCTTCGGTCAGGAGATAGGTGGAACCGCGGACTACGCAGGCGGCGACCTGGCTCAGCCGGTAGCCGTCGCGGCCGATCGCTATCGCCTGCGACGCCTCTCCGCCGGTGCGGGGAAGCGGGCAGACGTCGTAGGTGGGCGTAAGCGTCAGCTCTGCCCCGTCCCAGAAGGCGGCGTGGTTGCGTGCGTGGTCGTCGGTGTTGCCCGACAGGACGTTGAAGGTGAGGCGGGAGAAGAGCTTGCGCAGGGTTGCCTTCGGTTCGGCGAACCGCGCGAGGAAGGCTGAGAAGAGATGGCTACGGGATGTTGAGAAACTCGCCCTTTCCGAACCCTGCGCTCTCGGGCCTTTTCCCTCCGGAGGCACTAATTCGCGCGAGGCATGCCTTCAGGTTGCTGGTCGAACCGTGAAAAAGGGGCGGCCTCTCGGCCGCCCCTTTCTGGCTCCGTCTTGCGACGGAGCCTCTAAATGCCTGCCTGACTAGCCCTTGGGCGTGCAGGGCACGGCGAGTGCGCCTTTGAGGTTGAAGGCGCTTTCCTGTCCCGGCGTATGAGCTTCGTTCTTGAAGACGACGCTCGGGACGTTCACCTTGAAGACCCCGTCCGGGCATTTGGCTTCGAAGTAGCCGACCTTCTTGCCCTTGTAGGAGTAGGTCTTGCCCAGCTTGAAGCTGAAGCTGAGCGCGGAGCCGCTGCCACCGGCGATGACCGGGATTTTCGCAATCGAGTGCAGCCCGGTGCCCTTGCGGGAGATGGTCACGGTGGTGACGATCGCCGTCGGTGCCGGCACGGTGATGAAGGTGTGGATCAGCAGCGTGACCTTGCCGCCCTTTTCGCCGCCGTTGAAGACGAGCAGCTTGCTAGGAACTTTGATCGGCTTCTGTTCGGGGAAGGCGATCTCGGCTTCCGCCTTGCCTTCTCCGAGGATCGTGCTCCCACATGCTTTTTCAGCGGCCTTGGTATCACGTGCCTCGAGCTGGCCCGCTTTGCAGACCGGGTAGCCCTTGACATTGACTTTCACGTCTTTGTCGATGTCGACGACCGCTTCGCGGAACGCGGGCGGATGGGTGCCGTCGCTGGTCGAGAGTTTGCCGAACAGGTTCGCGACGACCGGCGTGTACTTGGTCTTCGACAATGCTTTCGGCGAGGTGGTGCCGCCGAAGGTGGCGATCAGGTCGCCAGCCCGCAGCGTGGTGCTGACCGCGCTCGCGACGGCCGCTACGCCCAGCGACAGCACTGCTGCCAGGGCGAGTGCCAACATCAAGTTTCTACGCATGCTCTTCTCTCTCCTTTTGCCCCTGCCCGTCTGAGCGGAAGGCGTTTTAAAGCACGATTCGATGCCTCCGCTGGCAAAACTACCAGCCCTGGCCATTTCTTAAACCCACGCATCAAGGCAAAAGAGCGGCCTTGCAACCGGGTGTTCAGCCCTCGAGCATCGAAAGGCGCACCCGCTCGCGCTCTTCCGCGGCCCTCTCGGGACCCAGGAACGGCAGCGTGATCCAGAACATCAGGTCCGGGAGGCGGCTTGGAAGGCGGGCGGAAGCCCCGTGGAGGATCTCGCTGTAGAGCAGCTCGTTGATCCCGCCGGCGAGCGAGAGCGAGGTGATGCCCGGCAACTCGACCGAGGTCTCCGCCCTGCCGGCGTCGAGAAACCCGGTGAACTGGCGCAGCGCGGCGTCCCGCCGGGCGAGCGCCTTTGGCCCCGCCGCCAGCACCTCGACGATCGCGAAACGGCCCTCGTCGGGGTGCTCGGCGAGGTGTTTGAGCAGTTCCGCCAAGCCTGCCGCGACGCGCTCGGCCCAGGGCGAGCCGGGCTTCGACTCGAATCCCCGCGCCGTGTCGCCGAGCAGGTTGCCGAGCAGGACATCGTAGGCGGCGAGGAAGCAGTCCTCCTTGCTCGCGAACAGCTCATAAAAGGTCTTTCTCGAAACGCCGGCGACGCCGATCACGTCGACCACGCGCGTCTCGGGATAGCCACGCTCGGCGACGACCTCGATCATCGCCTGCAGGATCCGCCGCTGCTGGGACTCCGTCACCGCCTCCCGCGGTAGCCCATGACGGCCCCGGGGCAGCCGCTCGTTCAACTTAGCGGTGCGTCTACCGGTAGCCACATCACGACTTTAAAGCACCTCTGGTTCTCCGCCAATCCAAATTACCTGGTCGCGGCTCGGACCGACGCCTACCAGGCGGATCGGGACGTCGACGAAGTCGGCGATGAAGTCGAGGTAGGCCCGTGCCTCGGCCGGCAGGTCGGCCTCGCTACGGCAGGCGGTCAGGTCGGCGTCGAAGCCGGGCAGCTCCTCGTACTCGGGCTCGGCCGAGTGGAGGATCGACTGGTGGTAGGGGAAGGTCTCGAAGACCGCTCCCTCGCGCGAGCGGTAGCGCACCGCGACCTTCAGCGGGCCGATCCCGCTGAGCACGTCGAGCTTGGTGATCGTCAGCGCGCTCATCCGGTTGAGCCGCACCGCGTAGCGCAGGGCGACCAGGTCCATCCAGCCGCAGCGTCGCTCGCGCCCGGTCGTCGTCCCGTACTCGTGGCCGCGCTCGAGCATGTGGCGCCCGGCCGCGTCGTCGAGCTCGGTCGGGAAAGGGCCGGCGCCGACCCGCGTCGCATACGCCTTGGCAACCCCCCAGACTTCGTCGATGTCCGCCGGTCCGATGCCCGCCCCGACGGTAGCGGCGCCGGCGATCGGGTTGGAGGAGGTGACGAAGGGATAGGTGCCGTGATCGAGGTCGAGCAGGGTCGCCTGAGCGCCCTCGAAGAGGACAGTGCGGCCGTTGTCGAGCTCTTCCCAGCAAAGCCGCGCGGTGTCGGCGATGTGGGGCTCGAGCCGGTGGCCGTAGGCGGTGAACTCCTCGGTCATCGCGTGCAGGTCGAGGCGCGGATCGGGTGCCGCGGCGACCGATTGGTCGGCGCCCTCGCGTGCGCCCTCGCCGGCCTCCTTGCGCAGTTTGCGCCGTTGCACCGATAGCTCGCGCAGCGCCTGCTGCTTGGGCTCGAGCGCCGTCATGATCTTCTTGCGGAGGATCTTCTCGTCGAGCAGGTCCTGCACCCGGATGCCGAGCCGCAGCGCCTTGTCGGCGTAGCAGGGGCCGATGCCGCGCCGCGTGGTGCCGATCGAGAGCTTGCCCAATTTCACCTCTTCCGCCGTATCGAGCAGCACGTGGTAGGGCATGATCAGGTGGGCGTTGGCGGAGATCCGCAGGTTGCCGACGTCGATGCCGCGGCGCTTCAGGCCGTCGATCTCGCCGAGCAGGATGGCGGGGTCGAGCACGACCCCGTTGCCGATCGCACAGATCTTGTCCGGGTAGAGGATGCCGGAGGGGATCAGGTGGAACTTGAACTCCTCGCCGTCGCGGACGATCGTGTGGCCGGCGTTGTTGCCGCCCTGAAAGCGCACGATCGCGCTGGCGCGGTCGGCGAGCAGGTCGACGACCTTCCCCTTCCCCTCGTCGCCCCACTGGGCGCCGACTATGACGATTCCGGGCATAGCGACCCGGGATTGTGCCTGGTTCTACGCGCCGACCGCGCGCGCCTGCTCGCGCCGGTCCGGGCCGAACAGGGGAAGGGGGTCGTCGCAGATCTCGATCAGGCGCGAGACCGTGCGCGATCCGATCTGGTCCTCGAGCTGCTTGCGCCCTTCCTCGACGTCCCGCGCGGCGTTGCTGGTGACCAGCATCGAGCGCTGGTTCTCGTAGCGCTCGTTGACCAGCGCGTAGAGCTGCTCGACCACCCAGTCGGTGTGGCGCTCGGATCCGAGGTCGTCGATGTAGAGGAGGTCGACCGAGGTGAGCTGCCTGAAGAAGGCGTCGTAGGCGTCCTCGGACTCGGTCGCCTGGTAGGTCTGGCGGATCTGCGTCAGCAGCTTCGGCGTGAAGTAGACGGCGACCGTTCGCCCTGCGGCCAGCGCCGTCTTCGCCGCCAGCATCCCCAGCGTCGTCTTGCCGGTGCCGGTGTTTCCCATCAGCCACATCCCCTTGCCCCCGGCGAGGTTCTCGTCGAGGTCGTCTACGAAGCTCTGCACGGCGTTGACGACGTGGCGGGTGCTCATGTCGCGCTTCATGTCGCTTACCGGCGGGCGGTCGAAGGAGACGCCGCGATAGCGCGGCGGGATCGCCGAGGCGACTCCGCGGACGCGCCCCCGTTTCAGCCGTGGCTCACGACACTCGCAAGCCCGGGCAACGTCTTCTGGGCCGAGGATCCAGCCGGACCCGTCGCAGGCGCCCAGTGGGCAGACCTGCTGGGCGAAGGGCTCGCTGCGGGGAATCGCGGGCATCAGAATTCAGGCCCGGCGCCGGCGGCTTCCTCGAGCGGCGGCCCTTCTCCCGCTGGCTGCTCGACCGGCCGCTCGTGGCCCGAGAAGTCGGCGAATTTGGGGAAGCGGTCGAGGAAGACCAGCTTCGGCGAGCCGATCGGCCCGTTCCTGTGCTTGGCGATGATCACGTCGGCCAGACCGTCGGGCTCGTCCTCGGGATCGCGGTAGTAGTCCTCGCGGAAGAGGAAAGCGACCAGGTCCGCGTCCTGCTCGATCGATCCCGACTCGCGCAGGTCCGACAGCATCGGCTTCGGCGGGTGGCGCTGCTCGGGCGCGCGCGAGAGCTGGGAGATCGCCAACACCGGTACCTCGAGCTCGCGGGCGAGGATCTTCAGCCCACGGCTCATCTGGCCGACCTGCTCGACCCGGTTGGCGCGCATGTCGTCGGCTCGCATCAGCTGCAGGTAGTCGACGATGATCAGCCCGAGCCCGCCTTGGTCCTGAGTCTGCGCGTGCAGCCGCCGCGCCTTCGCGCGCAGGTCGAGCAGACCGAGGTCGGAGGAGTCGTCGAACCAGAGCGGCGCCTCCTCCAGCTCGTTGCAGGCGCGCACCACCTTCGGCCAGTCTTTCTGTGCGACCTGTCCCTTGCGCAGCTTGTCGCCGGAGATGCGCGCCCGGCAGGCGATGAAGCGCTGCGCGAGCTCCACCTCCGACATCTCCAGAGAGAAGAAGGCGACCGGCATCCCCCGCTTCACCGCCACGTTCTCGGCGATGTTGGCGACGATCGCGCTCTTGCCCATCGCCGGGCGGGCGGCGACGATGATCAGGTTGCCGGGCTGGAAGCCGCCGGTGATCGCGTCGATGTCGCGGAAGCCCGACGGGGTGCCGGTCAGCTCCAGCTCGCCGGTCGAGAGCTTCTCCAGTCGGTCGACCTCGTCGTGGAGGATCTCCGAAAGCCGGCGGAAGTCGCTCGCCTGCTCTTTGTGGGCGACTTCGAAGAGCAGCCGCTCGGCCCGCTCGGAGAGCTCGCGCGGTTCGCCCTCGCGCTCGTGGACCCAGCCCTGGATCTCCTGGCCTGCGCCGAGCAGGCGCCGCAACAGCGAGTTCTGCTGGACGATCTCGGCGTAGTGCTTGGCGTTGCCGGCTGCCGGCACCTTCGCCGCCAGCTCGGAGACGTAGTGCTTGCCGCCGGCCTCCTCGATCTCGTTGCGCTGGACCAGCGCCTCGCTGACGCTGAGCTCGTCGACCGGCTTGGAGGCGGCGTACAGGTCGCGCGCGGCGCGGAAGATCGCCGCGTGCTTCTCCAAGTAGAAGTCCTCGCCGTTGAGCTTGACCTCGTCGATGACGCGGCTCAGCGCCGGCTCGGCAACCAGCATCGACCCCAGCACCGATTCCTCGGCCTCGATGTTCTGGGGCGGAACGTGGGTTGCGGAAGGCTGCGGCATCTATGTCTAGTTAAGGGGGCGGCGCGGCGGATTCGCTCCGGTCGCCAAGCAAACCAAAGCCTCGCCTTGCCATTGCCGAGCTCCCTGCAACCACCGGGGAAAGAATGTGGTCGGCAATTGACTGAGAGTTGTGACACAGCTGAGGCAGAAGATTTTCAATCAGCGCGCCACTCGCGACGCCGCAACGTTTACGGTGCAACAATGGAGGCGATGAGAGAGAGCTGGACCGACGGCCGCTTGGACGACCTCAACGGGAAGGTCGATGGCCTACGCCTGGAGATGAGGACGGAATTCAAAGAGGTCCACGGCGAGATGAAAGAAGAATTTGCTGCGGTGAGAGGCGAGATGAAAGCGGGCTTCGAAAAGGTCGACGAGCGCTTCGATAGGACTGACGAGCGTGTTGCGAAAGGGCTCGAGAGGATCGAGGAGCGCTTGGACACGCGTCTGATCAAGATCTACCAGACGATGATCTGGTTCTGCGGCATTGTTCTAGCGGCCCTGATCAGTGTCATCGTCCACTAGGCCTGTGGCTGGGCCGGTGGAATCTCGCCCGCGGCCTCCTTCTGCCGCTCGCCTCTCCGCAGCATGCGCTGGGTGAGGATCGCGATGCTGAGGATCGCCGTGGCGCCGAGACTCAGCTGGACGCTGAGCAGGCCCTCCCGGGTCCAGTAGACGTCCCGCAGGTCGAGCAGCAGCGCCGCCTCGTCGAAGGTCAAGCCCATGCCGGCGCCCATCGCGATCGCGAGGCGGTCTTCCTGAGCCTCGTCGTCGGTCAGCAACGCCGCGGTGCCGGAGCCGAAGGCAAGCAGGATCCCCGGCACGAAGTGGTGGATGTGGCGACCGCCGACGCTGACCTCGCGGAACGGCCACCACTGGTCGCGAATGCCCCAGGTCGACACCCGCACCAAGGCGAAAGAGCCGAGGAAGCCGGCAAGGACGTTGAACAGCACCATCTCGCTGCGGGGGGTTGCCGCATATCCGCTCACCGCGACACCGACCGTGTCCAGGGCCGCCGCCGGCGCCGCCTCGACCAGCGGCTCGCCGTTTTCGCGCTCGTGCGTGCGGCGTCGCAACAAACGCCCGAACTGTCCTACGAGGACCGTGCCCGCGCCACCGAGCGCGACTGCCGCCAGACCCACCGTGGCCCGCTCCGACCGCCCCCAGCGAAACCGCGTTCGCGCCCTGGCGCGACGGGTCAGGCGAGTTTGGAAGCGTTGCGAGGCCACCGAGCGGAGCCTAGCGTCGCGAAGCTGAGGATCGGGTCAGCTCTCCTCGGCGACGATCGTCTTCACCGAGGCGACCGTGCCGTCGGCGAGCTCGATCTCGACCATGTGGGTGCCGATCTCGCGGATCGGATGCTCGAGCCGTACTTTGCGACGATCGATGCGCAGATCCCGTGCCTCGCGGATCGCGTCGACGATCTCCTTGGCGCCGACGGAGCCGAACAGTTTGCCGCCGTCGTCCGCGCGCTGATGGATCGTCAGCACGGTTTTGGAAAGCAGGGATGCCGCCTGCTCTTCCCGCTCGGCCCGTAGCCGCTCGGCCTTTTCAGTTGCCGCTTGGCGCTGCTGTGCCTGCTCCAAGGCGCCGGGCGTAGCCGGCGCCGCGAGCTTGCGCGGGATCAGGTAGTTGCGCAGGTAGCCGGGCGAGACATCGATCGGTTCGCCGCGCTGCCCGAGGCTCTCGACGTCCTCGAGGAGGATCGCCTGTGCCATCAGCGCTCTCCGACGTAGGGCAGCAGGGCGATCTCGCGCGCCCGCTTCACCGCCACCGAGAGCTGCCGCTGATGCTTCCGCGAAAGCCCGGTAACCCGCCGCCCGCGCGTCTTCCCCTTGTCGGAGAGGAAGCGCCGCAGCAGGTTGAGGTCCTTGTAGTCGACCGCCTCGGAATTGATCCGCGTGTATTTGCGCGGCCTGACACGGTCTGCACCACGCCGTCCGCGGCGCGGTGCGTCACCACTGTTCTCTCTAGCTCGGGCCATCGGGGCTGGCAATCCTACAGATCCAGGAGCCGCCAGCCCCTCTGCCCATCCGGCGAGCTAGAACGGAATGTCGTCGTCCGACCCACCGCCGGCACCTGCCGGAGCGGCGTCGAAGTCGCTGGGGTCGGCCGGGGTATCGCTCTGCGGGGTGAATCCGCCGCCACCGTTGCCATTGCCGCCACCGCCCGCACCGTCGCGCGAGCCGAGGAACTGGACGGAGTTGGCGATGATCTGAACGGCCTGACGTTTGCCGCCGCCCTCTTTCGCCTCCCACTCGCGCCAGTCGAGGCGGCCTTCGATGGCCACCGGGCGACCCTTGGAGAGGTAGTTGGCGCAGTTCTCGCCCTGCGCGCCCCAGACGGTCACGTTGAAGTAGTTGGGCTTGTCGACCCATTCGCCGGTGGAGCCGTCCTTGCGCCGGCTGTTGACCGCTACGCGCAGCTCGCATACCGCCGTTCCGCTGCCCAGATGGCGCAATTCAGGATCCTGCGTCAGGTTCCCGGTGATGACCACCACGTTGATGTTCGAAGCCGCCACGGCTCTCACTCCTCAAGATCGTTTATCGAGACACCAGTCTAAGAGTGTGGGCGGCGCAACTCTCCCCCTCGAAGCCGGAATCTGCGTGAAAAGAGGAGCTAAGCGGCGGAGTCGCCGGGCTCGCCGTCGGCGTCCTCGGCCGGGGCCTCTGGAGCCTCCGGCTCGGCGGCAGGCTCAGGGGCCTCTGCCGGCGGCTCGGCCGTCTCAGCGACGGGCTCCGCCTCGGCGGGCGGCTCGGCGACGGCGACCGGGGCCGCCGCCTCGGGCTCGCTGTCTGCGGGAGCCGCCTGCGGTGCGCCCTGAGAGGGCCGCTCGCGCGAAGCCGCGGGCCCCGGGGCGCTGGTCGCCGGCGGTACCACCACGGGGGTGTCGGCGTCGACTTTGAAGATGCGGAAGCGCAGCACGCCGTCCGCGATCTTCAGATTGTGGTCGAGTTGCTCGAGCAACTCGGTCGGCGCCTCGAAGCGGAACCAGCGGTAGTCGGCCTCGTTGCGCTTGTTGATCTCGTAGGCCATCTTGCGCAGGCCCCAGACGTTCTCGTGCTTCAGCGACCCGGCGGCCTCGATCTGGCTCTTCGCCTCGTTGGCGACAGCGTCGCGGGCCGCGGCATCCTGCCCCGGGTCCAGCATCAGAACCAGCTCGTATTCGCGTGATGCGGCCAAAACGGCGTCGGACTATAGCTAGCGGGGCGCAAACTCCATGGACCCGTCGTCTGGCGGCGCGGGTGACGGCGCTTCAACTACGGGAGATGGTGCTTCGGGAGCAGGCGTAGGGATGGCAGGGACAGAGGCTTCTGCGGGCGGGTCCTGTCGTCGGATGGGGGTGCCCGGCCGGGGCTGGGTTTTTCGCCTCGGCTTTCGCGGCCGTCCGAGTTTGCGGTCGGGGCGAAAAACAGGACGCCGCCCTGTCCGGACACCCCCATCCGACGCCACCCGCCCGAGATGCCCCTTCGGCTGACGCTCTTTCAGCTTGGGCGACGTAGCCACCACCTGCGGTAGGCCCACGTCAGCTGGCAAGGGTTCGGGAGCAGGCGGCTCTAGCAGGGCTGGAACGAGCTGCAGCGCGACAAGGGCAGCGAGCACTACAGCAGCCCCTTTGGCCGCAAGCTGCCAGCGAACGCGGAGTCCCATGTAGCTATTAAGCGTTCAGGCGACGGAGTTCGCCCCCTGAAAGCTGTCGGGTGGAGGAGCCGGGGTGTCCCTCCCGCGCAGCGGCGTCCTCTTTTTCGCCCTAACCGCAACCTCGGACGGCCGAAGATCGTCTCAGGCGAAAAACCCAGCAAGCGGGAGGGACACCCCGGCTCCTCCCTAAGCAACAGCCTCGCGCAACTCCGCAATGTCCTTCAACTGCTCGTCGACCCAGTCGCCTGGATTGCGCGAGTAGATGATCTCCTTGAGGTGCTGTGCCCGCAGCTTGCGCTCTTCGGGCTCCATCGTCAGCGCTCGGTGGATCGCGTCGGCCTGCTCCTGGATGTCGAAGGGGTTGACCGAGAGGACGCAGTCGGCGAGCTCCTCGTGCGAGCCGGTGTTCTCGGAGAGCATCAGGACGCCGTCGCGAGTGTTGACCGCCGGCGCCTCCTTGGCGACGAGGTTCATCCCGTCGAAGATCGAGTTGACCATCAGCAGGTCGAAGTGCTTGTAGCGAGCGACGGCCTCGGGGAAGTTCTCGTAGATCTTCAGGTCGATCGGCATCCAGTCGGTGGTGCCGTGCTTGTGGTTGACGACGGCGACCAGCGCCTCGATTTTCTCCAGATACTCGGCGTACTCGGGCACGTCTTGGCGTGAGGGCTGCAGGTGGGCGATGAAGGTGACCTTCTCGCGGAACTCCGGGTGTTGGGAGAGGAAGGTGTCGAAGGCGGTGAAGCCGCGCAGCACGTTCTTGGAGAGATCGGCGCGGTCGACCCGGATGATCAGGTGCTCGCGGCGGCGCTCCAGCACCTCGCGCTCCGCCGCCGCCACCTCCGGCGACTCCGCCGCGCGGCGCAGCCGTTCGGCGTCGATCGAGAGCGGGTAGGCGCGGGCGCGGGTCTCCCCGCCCGCGTGGCGCACCACACAGCTGTCGTAGTCGACGTCGACCTCGAGCAGTTCGTCGCAGCAGCGGATGAAGTTGATGCAGTAGGCGTGGGTGTGGAAGCCGATGATGTCGTTGGCGAGCATGCCGCGGAAGATCGCCTCGCGGATCCGGCCGGGCAGGATCCGCCAGCTGTCCGGCTGCGACCAGGGAATGTGGACGAAGTGGTGCAGGAAGGCGTCGGGGCGATCGGCCCGGATCATTCCCGGCGCCGTATAGAGGTGGTAGTCGTGGAGCATCACCAGCGGCCGCTCGCGTCCCTCGATCTGGCCGAGCACGGCGCGGGCGATGTCGCGGTTGACGGCCTGGTAGCCGTCATCCCAGGCGTCGCGCTCCTCCTGGCGGATGTCGGGAGCGTTGGAAAGGTCCCAGAGGTAGTGCTGGATGAACCAGAGGATCGGGTTGGCGATCACGTTGTAGAAGCCGTCGTAGGCGACAGGGTCGCTGCCGACCAGCAGCACCTTGTAGTCGATCCCGTCGATCGAGAGCTCGACCGGCCCGCCGCGCTCCTCGGAGACGGCGACGTCCTCGTCGGTCATCGCCGAGGCGATCCAGAGCGCCTCCCGATGTGAGACCAGCCCGGAGAGCGCCGTCACCAGCCCGCCGCCACCGCGCCGAACTGTGCGCTCGCCCTCCTCGTCGCGCTCGAACTGGGCCGGCCCGCGGTTGGAGACGATGATCAGCGGATCGGATTCGGGCATCGGCCTCTCAGCCTACCCGCCCGCCGCCGCCTCCAGGCGTGGCGAGGGCTACCGGACAGGCTCTATTCGTCGAGCTCGGTCAGCAGTTGCAGCCAGTCGCGCAGCAGGCGCGGCGAGAGGAACTCGCGGCGAGCGTGTTCCTTGCCCGCCTTGCCCAGTCGCTTGCCCAACTCGGGGTCGGCGAGGATCTCGATGCAGCGCTGCGCGCACTCGGCCGGCGAGTTGACCAGGTACCCGCTGGTGCCGTCCTCGATCTGCAGCGGGATGCCGCCGACGTTTCCGGCCACCGTCGGCCGGCCCTTCCAGAGCGCCTCGGTGACGGTCAGGCCGAAGCCCTCCCGGATCGACTTCTGCAGGCAGACGTCGGACTGCGACTGGAAGGCGTTGACCTCGATCGCGCCGACGTTGTTGAGGTTGTTGAGGATCTTGATGTCAGGGTCGCCCTCGGCGTACTCGACGGTCTGCTGGAAGAAGTCCCAGCCCTCGGGATCGTCGGTAGCCATCGAGCCGACCAGCGCAAGCTGCACGTCCGGCATCTCGGCGGTCACCTCGCGGTAGGCGTCGATCACGCCGATCGGGTCCTTCCAGGGGTCGAAGCGTGAAACCTGGGTGATCAGGGGCCGGTCGACGTCGATCCCGAACTGGTTGCAGACGTAGGCGGCATCGTCGGGCGAGAAGGCCATGTTCTTCGGCGAGAGCGGATCGATCGCCGGCGGAATGATGCGAATGCCGTCGTGGCCGTTCATCCCGTTCGGAACGTAGGTGGGCATGTGCCAGACGGTCGCGTCGTACTCCTCGATCAGCGGCTGCAGGCGGGCGATCGGCGCCGGGTTGGGCTCGGAGAGATCGATGTGGCAGCGCCAGACCCAGTTGCGGCTTTGCCCAGTGGCGCCCCGGCGCAGGCCGATCGGCTGTGGGTCGTGGACGATGATCGTGTCCCATTCGCCTTTGAGCCCGTCCGCGTTTATCACGTTGATTTCGTCGAACACCGCCCACTGCTCGTCGCTCAGCGTCTCCTCGGCGCCCTGCAGGGAGTTGTGCAGCAACTTGGTCGCGTTGAAGAACTCCTCCTTGCCGAAGATCACGTGCCAATGGGCGTCGATCCCGGCATCGCGCATCAGCGGCACGATCGTGTAGAGGATCTCCGAGACCCCGCCGCCGAAGGCGGTGGCGCTGACGTGGAGAACGCGCTGTCCCTCGAGCGGCTTGGCCAGCTCGCGGATGCGTTCGCTCAACTCCTTCCCAGCAATGTGGGTGTAGTCGGAGAGGGACTTCTGGCCGAGGGAGACTTCCTGAAGCATCGGCGATTTCTACAGGCAACAGCGGCCGGACGCCGCGCGACCGCTCAACCGCCGGGTTCGGCGACCGGGCGCTTACTCAAGGTGATCTCCACCGTTTCCCGATCGCCGTTGCTGTGGAGAACGTCGACTTTGACCTTTTCGCCGGGCTGGAAGTCGGAGATGAAGCGGGCGAGGTCGTCCGGTTCGACGACCTGCCGGCCGTCCACGGCGAGGATCGTGTCGCCGCCCGCTTGGTACGGAATGCCCTGGAAACGGACCTTTTCGTCGCCGCCCTTGAGGCCCGCTTCGTCGGCCGGGCCGCCGGGAATCACTTCGGCCAGCAACCCCCCGTGGTCGGTGTCGAGGCCGAGCTTGGCGGCGAGTTGCGGGTAGAGCGCCTGGGTGCTGACGCCGATGTAGGCGTACTCGGCGCTGCCCTTCTGCTCGAGCTGGGCGAGGGAACGCTTCACCGCCGAGATCGGCACCGCGAAGCCGACGCCGTCGTTGGCGCCGGAGTTGGTCTCGATCTGTTGGTTGATGCCGACGACGCGGGCGCCGGCTTCGAGCAGGGGCCCACCCGAGTTGCCCGGATTGATCGAGGCGTCGGTCTGGATCGCGCCCTCGATCTGGAACTGGGTGAGCGAGCCGACCGAGCGGTCGATCGCCGAGACGATCCCGACCGAGAGCGACGACTGCTCGCCGAACGGGTTGCCGATCGCCGCGACCGGCTGGCCCACGACGAGGTCGTGGTCGTCGCCGAGCTGCAGCGGGTGCAGGGCGAAGCCGTCAGGCTTGACTTCGAGCAGGGCGACATCGGCAAACGGGTCGAAGCCGACGATCTTCGCCGGCACCTCGTTGCGATCGGGGAACTCGACGAAGACCGCCTTCGCCTCCTTGCGGTCGCTGCCTTCGCCGTCGGTGACGACGTGGGCGTTGGTGACGATCCTGCCCTTGGTGTCGAGGACGAAGCCGGAGCCTTCGGCTGCGCTTTCGTCGAAGATCGAGCGGATCGTGACCACCCCCGGCGAGGCTTCGCGATAGACCTTCGCCGCGTCGAATCCCTCGCTGGCGGTCTGCACGACGACCTGGGTCGTCGTCTTGCTCGCTTCCACCGAGCCGGTTCCCGGACTTTCGGGGTTGCTCCCGCCGCAGCCCGCGAGCAGGGCCAGAGCCAGCAGCGCCGGTAGCGCTGCCGCGGCGGCGCGGCGCCTGCTCACGCGGGGGCCTTCGCCGGGTCGGCGGCGACCGCCGCCGGTGCTCCGGGAGGGGCGTGGGGAAGATCGAGCGTAAAGGCGGTGAAGCGGCGGCTGGAGGAGATCGCGATGCGCCCGTCCATCCGCTGCGCCAGCTCGCGGGCGATGGCCAGGCCGAGTCCGGAGCCGCCGGCGGAGTCTGCGGTGTAAAAGCGCTCGAAGATGCGCTTTTGCACCCGCTGGGGGATGCCGCTGCCATCGTCGGAGACGGTCAGCTCGGCGCGCTGGTTGACGGAGTAGATGGTCACGGTGACGCTGGTGCCCTCCGGGGTATGGGTGAGGGCGTTGTCGAGGAGGATACGGATGATCTGCCGCACCCGGTCGGGGTCGGCGACCGCGATCACCGGCCGGTCCGGGGTGCGCAGCTCCAAGCGTGAGCCGCGCAGGTCGGCGCGGGCACCGAACTCACGCGCCACATCGCGGGCGAGTGGGCTGAGATCGACGCTGTGGATTGCCATCACGATCCCGCCGGCGTCGAGCTGGGAGAGGTTGAGCAGGTCGGCGGTGAGCTTCGTCAGCCGCTCGATCTGCTGGCGCATCGTGCGCACGAACTCGGCCCGCTCCTCCGGGCTCGGGTCGTCCTCGTCGAGCAGCTCTACGAAGCCGCCGAGGCTGAAGATCGGCGTGCGCAGCTCGTGCGAGGCGTTGGCGATGAACTGCTTGCGGGCGCTGTCCAGCTCGGCAAGCCGGCGCTGCATCTCATTGAAGGTGCGGGCCAGCTGGCCGAGCTGGCCCGAGGAGTCGACCGGGATGCGGGCGGCGAAGTCGCCGTCGGCCACGGCACGGGCCGCGTCCTCGATGCGCTTGACTCGCTGCGCGACCACTTGGGCGGAGTAGATGCCGACGCCGAGCGCCATCAGCAAGGCGAATAGGGCGCCGACCAGGATCGGCCCGCCGGCGCTGTGGTCGCCCTCGACGACCACGACCCAGACATAGACGATGATCGACGTCCCGGCTCCGATCGACAGCGATGCGGTCGTGATCCTGCTGCCGAGCGGGGTGAGACGCAGTCGATTCATTCTCTGAAGCGATAGCCGACGCCGCGCACCGTGAACAGGTACTCGGGCTGCTTGGGATCGGTCTCGAGCTTTTCGCGCAGATGGCGGATGTGCACGTCGACGGTGCGCGGATCGCGGTAGTCGGAGTCGCCCCAGACGTGCTCGAGCAGGGTCTCGCGGCTCAGCACCTTGCCCGGCGAGCGGGCGAGCGCCGCGAGGATCTCGAACTCGACGTAGGTGGCGCCGACCTCCTCCTTGCGCAAGGTCACCGAGCGCCGGGCCGGATCGATCTTCAGCTCGCCGTGCTCGATCGGCTCTTCCTCGGCGGGGTCGGCGACCATCCGCGAGCGCCGCAGCGCCGCCTTGACCCGGCTGCGGAACTCGCGCATCGAGAAAGGCTTGGTGATGTAGTCGTCGGCGCCGACCTCGAGCCCGGCGACCTTGTCGGTCTCGCTGCCTTTCGCGGTCAGCATGATGATCGGCACCTGGCTGTGGCGCCGCAGCTGTCGGCAGACCTCCACCCCGTCGAGCTTGGGCAGCATCAGGTCGAGGACGACGAGGTCGAAGCGGGCCTCGGTGAAGCGTTCCAGCGCCTCGCGACCGTCGAGCGCCGAGGTGACGTGGTAGCCGTCCTTGCGCAGCGGGTAGCTGAGCAGGGTCTGCACCGACTGCTCGTCGTCGACGAGCAGGATTCGCGTGGACCCGTTAGGCATAGACGAAGAGTAGTCCGGCGAGGGCGGATGCCTACTTGGACGGATGTGCTAGTACCAAGAACTAAGGTTGCCGGGTATCGAGCCGATATGAAGCTCATGACGCAGCAGCTACACCTGAAGAGCCTGATCGAGGATGGCCGGTACCAGCCCCAGCCTGAGCTCGTGGCGGAGGCCATGTTGCGCCGTCGGGGCGTGCGAACCCTGCTCACCGCGGCGGCGATCAACCCAGCTGGTCGAATCCCCTCGGTTCCAGCAGCTCGCCGCCAGGCAGCCTGATCTCGACCCCTTCGCCGGTGACGACCGTGCCGATCCGCGCCAGTCCCCCGTGCCCCTCCATTGCCGCTACTGCGTCGACAAGTCGTCCCTCGGGTAGCGCTGCGAGCAGCTCGTAGTCTTCGCCGCCGGAGACGGCCAGGGTCAGGTCGGTGACCCCATCGGCGAGGGGGAGCGCCATCGCGTCGATCCATAGACCGACCCCGCTCGCCTCGGCAAGGTGATTTGCGTCTCCACCGAGCCCGTCGCTGAGGTCGATCATCGCGGTGGCGCCTGCTTTTGCCAGCGCCCTGCCCTCCACAAGGCGCGGTTTCGGTTCGAGCTGCCGCGCAATCAGCTCCGGACGCTCTTCAGCTGTTCTGAGGGAGAGGAGCCCGGCAGCGGCCCCGCCGAGCTCACCGGTGACTACCAGCGCGTCGCCGGGAAGCGCTCCGGATCGCGTCACCAGGTCGTTGGCGCTCTTCGCGTGTCCGACGACCGTGACCGCCAAGGTCAGGACCGATGCACGCGTCACGTCTCCGCCGGCGAGGGTCGTGCCGGTCTCCTCGGCGACTTTCGCGACTCCGTCCAGCAGCTCCAGGCAGCCGTTCTCGTCGAGGTCGGCGGGAATGCCGAGGACGACGTAGGCCTCGCCGGGCTCGGCGCCCATCGCCGCCAGGTCGGAGAGCGCCACGGCGAGCGCCTTGGCGCCGATCTGCGCCGGGCTGCTCCACTCGCGCCGGAAATGGACGCCGTCGACGAGGGCGTCGACCGAGGTGGCGGTGACCCCGCCCGGGACCGTGACGGCGGCGTCGTCGCCGCTGCCGAGCAGCACGCGCGGGCCGGGTTGCGGCAGGCGCGCCCGTATGCGATCCAAGAGCTCGAACTCGCCCATGCGGGTCATTCTCCCCGCTGCGGGTATCGGGTAGCAGCCCCTGACCTCACTAAGGTGCGACAAACGTGGCAGAGGACCGACCACTCCTACATAGGCTTGGCGAGGCGGGCGCCCGCTTCGGCACCCGACCCCCCCGCAGCAAGCGCGTCCGCCTGGCGATCCAGCTCGGCATCGCGCTCGTCATCTTCGGCTTCCTCGTCCTCACCGTGGTCGACCAGTGGTCCGAGATCAAGGACGAAGGCGTCCACTTTCACGTCCTCTGGCTGATTCCCGCCTTCGTCTTCCTGCCGCTCTTCTACGCGTTCAGCGCGGTTGGCTGGGACCTGATCCTGCGCTTCCTCGGCTACCGGATAGGGCACGGGCGGGCGCAGGTCGCCTGGGGGCAGCCGCTCCTTGCCCGCTACGTGCCGGGCAGCGTCCTCTACGTCCTCGGTCGCGTGCTGCTCTCCGAGCGCGCCGGCGTACAGCGGCGGGTGACGATCGCGAGCATCGTCTACGAGCAGGCGATCTCCGCCACCTCGGCGATCGTCTTCGCCGCCTACTTCTTGATCAGCCATCCGGACCTGCAGGGCCAGCCGTGGCGTTGGGGAGTGCTGCTGCTCATCCCCCTGGCCCTGGCGGTGCTGCACCCGCGTGTCTTCGGGCCGTTGGCCAACCGGGTGCTGCGCGCTTTCGGCCGCGAGCCGCTTCCCGAGGTGATGCCGATGCGCGGCGTCGTCACGATGACGCTGTTCTACCTCTGCGTCTGGGGGGTGGTCGCGCTGGGGATGTACTGCGTGGCGCGCTCGGTCACCGACATCCCGCTGACCGTCAACGAAGTGCTCACGGTGGGCTCGGCGCAGGCGGTCGGCTACGTCGCCGCGCTCGTCACCCTCGTCGCCCCGGCGGGCCTCGGCATCCGCGATGCAGCCTTTGCCTGGGCGGTGAAGGGCGCGGTGGGCAACAGCTTCGCGGTCGGCTCGCTGATCGCGATCGCGGTGCGTGGCGTGCTGACCGTTGTCGAGCTGATCTACGTCGGCCTGGTCACGGCGCTGGGCAAACGCGAGGGGTGGTCGATTCCCACCGGCGTTGTGCATCCTTCGGCCGAGGAGCAAGCTGAGGGGACGCCGGACCGCAGCGAGACGCCTATTCACACGCCAGAGATTCTTTAGCTGTCGGTTGGGAAGGGCAGGGGTATCCCCCGCCCCGACTCGCGACCGGCATGAGTTGCGGACAAGCTCGGTTGCCGGCCGGCCGGTCGCTCTGAGTATCCGCCGGTTCGGGGGATACCCCTGCCCTTCCAATCGGAGCGCTTACAGCGGCATGCGAGCTGGGAGCTGATAGGCGGTCAGGGCGAGGGTTAAGAGCTGTAGGGGGCGGTCTCTCGAGAGGGCTACCAAGGGCAGTGCCCAGATCAGGTACCAGGGTAGGAGCCAGGCGGTGGCTATTAGGAGGGCGAAGCTTGCCCAGGCCGCTGCCCTGAGCCAGTCGTTGCCGCGCCAGGTCCAGGCGAGCAGGTAGATGAAGGTGGCCGCGAAGAGGGTCAGGGCCGCGGCGCGGACAGCGGCCGGATCGAGCCCCGTGATGCGGGCGACGGTGGTCGGGACGCTGAGGTGGCTGGTCTTTTGCTGGTGGTTGCCGGCCAGCTCGATGCCGTGCAGCCAGTGCCAGCCGAAGGCGGCGTACGCGGCCATGCCGAACGCAAGCGCAGCAGCTGCGGAGCCGAGCAGGAAGCGAGAGGTTCGGCCTTGCGCGTATCCGACATTGACCCCCCTCTGGTGGGGTGAAACTCGGATGCGCGCGGTGCTCACCAGGGCGAAGGGCGCTGCGATTGCCGCTGGGCCCTTTACGGCGAAGGCGGCTATGAAGGCTGCGCCCGCGCTTGCCTCTCGGGAGGAGAGCATCGCGGCGATGCCGATCGTCGAGAGCAGCATCGCCAGGCCGTCGTTGTGGGCGCCACCCACTACGTGGATCAGGACCAGCGGGTTGAGCGCCACGAAGGCCGCGGCGCCCAGAGGTGAGACGCCGCGCACAGGTGCGATGCGGGCGATCAGGATCGCGGTTCCCAGCACCGAGAGGGCGGCGGTCGCCTTCAGTACCGCGACGGCGAGCCAGACGGGAAGCCAGGCGAGCGGGTAGGTGGCCAGCGTGAACAGCGGCCCGTAGGCGCTCCTTGCGTCGATCCAAGTAACACGGGCGTAGGCGGGGTCGAATGGTGCCGCCGCCGGTGGGTGGACGTAGGGGTTGAGGCCGTGCACGACTCCCAGCCGCGCGTAGTCGACGTAGCTGTAGACGTCGTGGGAGAGGAGGACGGGGGCCAGCGCGAAGGCGGCGAGGAGAGCGCCGATCGCGGCCCGGAGGAGGCGCGGCGTCAACCGTCGCCGGCCGCTTGGCCGCCTTCGACGCTCGCTCCCCCGCCGGATCCGTATTCGGGCGGAGGCGGTGGGACGGGGGTCGGTTCCTGGCCGGCGCCCGGCGCATAGGCGTTGGGGTCATAGCCTCCTACCGCTTCCTGCCCCAGCCGTTCCTCTTCGCTTTCTTCGCTGTCCCCATTATTGCTGGACACCGGGCTGCCGACGCTCGAGCTCGAGGAGGTGTAGTGGCCGTAGAACGGGGCCCAGCTGATCGGCGTCTTCGGTTGGCTGAATTCCTCGCAGGGGATTTCGGCGTTGGAGTAGAGCGAGTGCCAGATTTCGGCCGGGAAGGTGCCGCCGAAGACGGTCGTGCCGTGGACGCTGGTCATTTCGATCGCGTTCGACTGCGGGTAGCCGACCCAGACGACGGTCGCCAGGTTGGGCTGGATACCGGCGAACCAGGCATCGGTGAAGTTGTCGGTCGTGCCGGTCTTGCCGCCCTGGCCAGGGCACCCGGTGTAGGCAGCGGTGCCGGTCCCTTCGGTGATGTTGTCGTGGAGGAGGCGCCAGACCTCGTAGGCGACCGGTTCGGGCACGACCCGCCTCGGGTCGGGGTGTTCGGGACGATCGGTGCGGCCGTCGGGGAAAACGACGCGACGGATCGCGGTCGGGTTGCGGTGGATCCCTCCGGAGGCGAGGGTCGCGTAGGCGTCGGCCATTTCCAGCGGTGAGACGCCGATTCGCAGGCCGCCGATCCCCTCGGCCGGGATGCCGTCGAGTTCGCTTTCGATCCCCATCGACTTCGCCGTCGCCGCGACGTTGGCCGGTCCGACGTCGAGGTCGAGCTGGGCGAAGACGGTGTTGTCGGAGGCCACGGTTGCCTGCTGCAGGTTGATCCTCCCCAGGTAGCCCTCGTCCGCGGTGCTCACTTCCCAATGGCCCCACTTCGGCAGGTTCAGGTCGAGGTGCTTCGAGGTGTAATAGGTGCTGTAGGGGTCGATCCCCTGCTTGAGCGCCGTGGTCAGGACGAAGGCCTTGAAGGTCGAGCCGGGCTGGCGGTGGCCCTGAGCGGCGAGGTTGAACTTGCTCCGCTCGTAGTCGGAGCTGGAGACCATCGACTCGATCTGCCCGTTGCGGGGGTCGATCGAGACCAGCGCCGAGGAGGGGTCTTCAGGGTAGGGCAGGGCCGAGCGCGCGGCTTCCAGGCCGACTTCCTGCAGCCGCGGCTCGATCGTCGTGTAGACGTCGAGGCCGCCCTTGCGGACGGTATTCACCCCGTAGGCCTCGATCAGCTTGTTCTCGACGTAGTCGAAGAAGTAGGGCTGGCGCTTGTCGAAGTAGCCGTGATCGAGGTCGAGCTCGAGGCCGCGCCGTTCGCCCTGCTGCGCGTGCCGTTGCGAGATGTAGCCGAGCTGGGCCATCTCGCCAAGCACGGTGTTGCGCCGGGCTTTCGCCTCACGTGGGTTGAGGACCGGGTTGTATTCGGACGGCGCCTGCGGCAGCCCGGCCAGCAGTGCGGCCTGCTCCAGGGTCAGCTTCCAGACCGGCCGCGAGAAGTAGATCTTCGAGGCCGCCTGGACGCCGACCGCGGTGGCGCCCTCCAGCGTCCCGTAAGAAGCGGTGTTGAGGTACTGGCCGAGGATTTCCCGCCGCGAATGCTGTTCGGCGTACTCGACCGCGAGCTGCGCCTCGATGATCTTGCGTTCGAGGTTGCGCGCCGGGTGCGTGAGGCAGAGGTTGCGGACGAGCTGCTGGGTGATCGTCGAGCCGCCCTCGACCGTCTTGCCGGCTTCCAGGTTCTTAAGCGCCGCACGGGCGATGCCCTCCGGGTCGATGCCGCCGTGCTCGTAGAAGCGCTGGTCCTCGATCGCGACGGTCGCGCGCTGGAGGCTCTTCGGGATTCGGTCGATCGAGATCGGCGCGCGCGCTTCTTCGGACTGGATGACCCCGAGCTTGCTGCCGTCGGCCGCGTAGAGGGTCGAGTTGCCGCCCTTGTCGACCGTCTTGCAGGAGGTGAGCGGGGGGGCTTTGGCGGCGACGTCGAACACCCAGTTGATCGCGCCGATCGCGCCGATCGCGAGCAGCGCCACGACGCCGAGGCCGACGAAGAGCAGCTTGCCGCCCGCGCCTCCCCGGTGTCGCCGGCTGCGACGATTGCGCTGCCTCATTCCCAGAGCGTACTTAGCCCGGCGGGGCGCTCAGGCCTGGGTGTCGGCGGTCGAGAGGTTGTGGACGACCCCCTCTACCAGCAGCTGGTTGGGGATCACCACGGCGGTGTCGTCGCCCGGGTTGACGTAGGTGTAGGAGAGAGTGATGTCGGTGACGCGCCCCTCGACATCCTCGTAGGAGATCCGGTCGCCGATGCGGAAGGGCTGGGAGACCGCCAGCTGCACCCCGGCGACCATGTTGGCGATCGTGTGCTGGGCGGCGAAGCCGATGATTGCCGCCAGCACCGCGGTCGAGGCGAGGATGCCGGTGGCGAGGCGCTTGAACTCGGTGAACTGGCTCAGCGCGATCGCCACCAGGACCAGGAAGACGACCAGGATCAGCAGCCGGCGCAGGAAGCGCAGGCGCGTCCTGGTGGACCGCGAGACCTGTTTGACTGCCGGGGCGATGGACCGGAACTTAGAGGTAGAGGAGGTCGGGGGTCGACCCGACCCAGCGAACAGCTTGGAGGCTGGGTCGGGTCGACCCCCGACCTCCTTCCCCTATGCGACCTGGGGTCCTCAGCTGGCAGTTGGGGGAGTGCTATTGGCGCTCGGAGCCGGGATCTTGCTCGGGATCCCCGCGGTCATCATCGACCAGCCCTCGAACGGCGACCTCAGTACCGCCGCCAACATCGTCGTCCAGCTTGCGACGGCGCTTGGCTTTCTGCTGGTGCCGATCGCGATCGCGAGTCGTTGGGGCGAGTCCTCGGTCGGGCAGGCTCTGGCACGGCTCGGCGTGCGCCGGTTCAGCCCCTCGGCGTTGAAGTGGATGTTGGCGGCGATCGGCGCCTACATCCTCTTTGCCGCGCTCTACGCGGCGATCTTCGGCTCGCCACACCAGGAGGACATCGCCGAATCGTTCGGCGCCGTGCCGATTCAGGTCCTGCTGATCGTGATCGCGGCGCCGATCAGCGAGGAGATCTGCTTCCGCGGCATGCTCTTCGGCGGCCTGCGGACGCGACTGCCGCGACTTGCCGCGGCGCTGATCAGCGCGATCGTCTTCGGCGGCCTGCACGCCCTCACCGGCGTCAGCGCCGTCCCGCCGCTGATCATCTTCGGCTTCGTTCTCGCCCTGCTCTACGAGAAGACCGGCTCGATCGTCCCGGGCATAGTCCTGCACATGCTCAACAACTCGATCGCGCTGATCGGGCAGTAGGAGCGGGCCAAGCAAAGAAACGGCCCGCGCGAGCGGGCCGTTTCGGGTGAAGTCGGGGGCAGAATTGCTTTCGACAACTGATTGACACCCAGGACTTGGTCGTACAACTTAGCGGAGGGCGGGGAACTCGAACCCCATCCGGGCCGATGCCCGAACTCCTGGGTGTCAATCAGGCGCCTTTACCCAACGGCTTCACCCTCCGCTATCGCCGACCGTAGCCGAGGAACCGCCATTTCAAGCCATGTTTCACTCTTTTTACAGACAATTGACTGCGCTGTTGCAAAGTCGTGACAAACCGGTCAACCGGGCCATCCGCAAGAATGCCGGGCCGATGAATCGCCACCTCGTCCGCGCGCTGGTTTTCCTTGCCCTGCTGGCGCTTCCGGCTGCTGCCTCCGCGAAGCAGCCGGTCGGGACCCCGACCGGGGCCGGCAAAGCACCGCAGACGCCCGATCAGGCGACGGTGAAGATCAGCCTTGGCAAATTGAAGGGCGGTAAGGCGCCGATCTACGGCACCGTGCCCGTCTACGGCACGGTCGAACCGTTTGCGCCCGGGCAGAGCGTCGACGTGACCTTCTACCTCGACGGCCACAAGCTGCTCGAGCGCGTGGCGCACGTCAGTCAGGGCGGCGGCGAGGCCGGTGTCTTCAAAGCCTCGATCCTGGTGCGCAAGGACGGCAAGTACGCGGCGAGCGCGCACCTGCCGGCGGAGGGGTCGCTGCGCGGCGACACCACCGTGCGAAAGAGCTGGCGGGTCAGCTTCCCCTCGCTGGGCCAGGGCGAGTGCGGCCCGGTGGTCAAGGGCTTCAAAAGCGCGATGGCGAAGATGGGATACGTCTCCGGCGGCGGCAAGTGCTTCAACGGCCGCACCGCGCGCGAGGTGCTCGCCTACCGCAAGGTCAACGGCATGTCGCGCAACGAACACGCCGGCAAGGGCCTCGTCCAGCAGGTCTTCGGCGGCCGCGGCGGCTACCACGTCAAGCATCCCGAGGCTGGCGAACACGCCGAGGTGCCGCTCGACAAGCAGGTGCTCGTCCTCACCAAGGGCGACAAGCCGTTCGCGATCTACCCGGTCTCGACCGGCAAGCCCTCGACCCCGACGATCACCGGCGAGTACAGCTTCTACCGCCAGGAACCCGGCTACAACTCGGAGGGCATGTACTACTCCTTCTACTGGCACAACGGCTACGCGGTCCACGGCTATGCCGAAGTGCCCAACTACGCCGCCAGTCACGGCTGCGTTCGGACCTTCATCGCCGACCAGCCGCGCATCTACGAACAGCTTCACTACGGCGAGAGCATCTTCGTCTTCTGACGGTGTGTGACGCGGCGCATATCGGCGTCCTCGGTCGCTCGCGTGCAGAGCACGCCACGCTCCCTGCGTCCTTGATCTGCTTGGTCACACACCGTCAGCCATGACCGATCTCGACGCAGCCAAGCGCACTCTGCTGGCTGAGCTGCGCGAGCACTCGCTTGTGATCGGTGAGGTGACTTTGGCCAGCGGGACGACGGCGCAGTACTACGTCGACGCGCGTCGGGCACTGTTGCGGCCGGCGGGGTTCCGGGCCGTGGGCGAGTTGATCGCGGACGCCGCACTCGAGGCCGGGGCGACCGCGGTCGGCGGCCCCGCGACCGCGGCTATCCCGCCTTCCTGCGCCGCGCTCGCGGTACCTGCCGGCGACGATCTCGTCGGCTTCTTCGTCCGCGGCGAGCGCAAGCAGCACGGCCTGCAGCGCTGGGTCGAGGGCCCGGTCGAAGAGGGCGACAAAGTGCTCGTCGTCGAGGACACCGTCACCACCGGCGGCTCGACCGTGCAGGCGATCGAGAAGATCAAAGAGCAGGGCCTCGAGCCCGTCTCCGTTATCGGCGTCGTCGACCGCCTGGCTGGCGGCGGCGAAGCGATCGAAGCGGCCGCGGCCGCCCCTTACCGGGCCCTCGTCACGATCGACGAGCTGTACCCGGACCGGCCCGATCGCGGCTGACGCTCTCTGCGCTGAGAAGCTTCATCTACCCCTGCGGTACCTATTTGCGAGTCCGTGTTTTGCAGGACTTTTCATCTCTATTTGGACAGCTGCCTTTCTCTCAAAAACATCTCTCTTGACTTTATAAAGGTCTCTGTTTACAGTCTTGCGACGCTCGTTTAGGCGAGCGGGAGCACCAACAGGGAAAACGGAGAGCCCAAGGGTCGCCCAAAGGGAAGGCGGCTGGCAGAGGGGCTCGAGGGACAAGGAGAGAGCTACGTGAGAAGCCACGCGAAGGTATCGCCGGTGGGATCGAACTCGGGACCGAACGCCCGCCTCGGATCGATCGGCCACCTCGGCGTCCTGGTCGGCATTCTCGCGCTGGCCTTCTGCCTGCTTCCGGCCGCCGCCCTCGGCGCCGAAACTCGCGTGGGGATCGGAACCCTCGGATCCTTCCCGGAAGTCGCGCTAGGAGGCACGGAGGGCCCCGGCGCCGTTGCGGTCGACCAAGGGACCAACGACGTCTACGTCGCCGAATACAGCGGCTACAACCACAACGCCAAAGTCAAAAAATTCGACGAAAACGGCGACCCGGCCGACTTCTCCGCCCTGAGCTCGAACGAAATCGGCGGCTTCGGCATCTACTCCGGCGAAGCGCTCGGGGAGATCGCC